>Ga0315280_10000002_pt1 | contig 628614 bp, 645 predicted proteins | sample YL17G06_40_MG_FD_203697 | JGI IMG/M metagenome (GOLD analysis project Ga0315280, IMG submission 203697) | Sediment microbial communities from Yellowstone Lake, YNP, Wyoming, USA - YL17G06_40 | ecosystem: Environmental > Aquatic > Freshwater > Lake > Sediment | place: USA: Wyoming | collected... | reverse complement strand
TCAATGTTGGAATTCCATACCCAGACACTGCTTTCAAGCAGATGTTGAGCCAAACATGGGGATCGATAGTCAGCAGAGAGTTTTCATTGAGCATCGGGTGCTGGAACGGAGATCTGTACACAGACTCAAACGACGACGGCATGCCAGACTGGTGGACAACCGTTCACAGGCTGGAGACCTCACCATACGACATGGCAAACCCGTGGAGATATGTTGGAAGTGGTCCGTACCGCGTGACGCTGTTCGACCAACAAAACAATCTAGTCAGATTAAGCAGGAACCCGACATACTGGCTCGGTTGGCCAGCTTCAGGGGCCAAAGGCTACCTAGAAACGATTGAAATACGTTATATACTATTCTGGCTGACGAGATGGGAAGAATTCAGCTCGTGCAATCTGGATATGGCCCCGGTCAATGTCCCCTCACTGCTGATGCCGACAGAAATCCCGCCGAACATCAAGATCATCACGAATCTTCGCTCGCTAAGCTTTGACTATTTGCTGTTCACATTTACGATCAATAGCACAAGTGATTTCATCGGGTCCGGACGTTTCCCGGACGGTGTTCCAACAACTTTCTTTAATAACACACATGTCAGGAGAGCGTTTGCGTACGCCTTGAATCGTACAAGGCTTCCAGAACTCTTGAGCTATATGAGGCCATATGGCAACTCTTATAGGGAAACAAGTCGACCCACACCACTGATTCGTGGTTTGTACCCGGATTATCACACGGGTATAGGAGGATATGACATAGACTATGACCTAGCTGAGGCAGAACTGAAAAGTGCCGTTTTCGATGGTCAGAATGTGTGGGATACCGGGTTCAACCTAACCATTCCATACCCAGGTGATTACTACTATGATTTCTTCGCATCAATCCGGAATTTCTTCTCGCAACTGAGCACCTACGACGGACGTTCTCCAGCACTGCCAGGGTTTACGATAAACCTCGACTTTATGCCGTCGTGGGGGGTTTATCTTAGCTATTGGACAACATTCAAGCTGCCAATCATGCTCATGGGCTGGCTCTCTGATTTGGCAGATGCAGACAATCTCATTCGCTTATACATGCACAGCGAAGGAGATTTCAGCCGCTTCTCGAACTACACTACGGCCAATGGGTGGGGAAGCCGCAAGGACGAACTGATTGACCTGGCGGTCAAGACGCCGGATGGCCCTGAAAGGGCAGCGATGTATGCTGAGTTAGAACAGATCTACATCGACGATTGCCCAAGCGTTCCACTAACCCAGACGATGCATCGCGAGTTCCTGAAATACTGGGTCAAGGGCTGGTACTATAATCCCGTCTACCCGTCGGACTATTATTATCACCTGTGGAAAGAGGACACGTGCTGGGCGGACATAACGGGTCAAACGCCGGAAGTTTCAGACGGTATCGCTAACATGAGGGACATAGGCTACGTATGCGACCGCTTCGGAGCCAAAGCGCCAGACCCAGCGAGAAACCCACCTCTAGACCCCAAATGGGGAAACGGAACCTACGGGCTGGGATGTGCAGACGTCTACGGTGACAGAAAAGTTGACATGAGAGACATAGGCGAAGCATGCGCCCATTTCGGCGACCGTGCCGAACCATAATACCAAGCACCCATTTTTCTTTTTCGTGTTCAGCATAACTGCCCGAAACCATCTAACAACACAATAGCGGCTGATACGTAATCGCTAGGTTAGAAACTGCTTGTAGACTGGGTGCCCCTTGAAAGTCAGCGTTGTTTCTGATTTCTCTACGGTTCTGCTCGGCAGCCTCATGCAAATCGAATTCACAATCGCTCCGTTGGGAATGAAACGGACACCATCCAAGAGTTCACCCTTCGTGACGCCAGAAGCAGCAAAAACCAGCTCACTACCCTTACTCAGTTCACCCTCATTGTAAGTTTTCTCTACGTCAACGCCTTCAGTTGCCAGCCTATCCAAACGTCCGGGAGCGTCCTTCTTGTCCTTCCAAACCCTCACTAACATTGTTCCGCCCAGACATTTCACGGCAGTCGCGGCGATGGTTGCCTCTGGACCCGCGCCCGCACCTATGAGGAGGTCGACGCCCGAGCTTGGAATGCAAGTTGCGACCGCCGCTGCAATGTCACCGTCTGGAATGAGGATGATTCTCACGCCCATTTTTCTGAGACTGTTAAGAATCTGGAGGTGTCGTTCACGTTCCAACATGATAACAGTAAAGTTTTCAAGAGGCAAACCCTTTTCCCGCGCAACAGTTTGCACGATCTCTTCAACGGACATGCCAAGCGAAATCTTCCCGACCGACTGATAGTTCGTCGCCACCTTGAAATAATACCCGTCATCTGGAAGCACCTGAAAGCATCCTGCGGGAGCGCAAGCAAGCGCAGAAATAGCGTCTTTCCTGCCTTTGGAAGCGGCTGTCGTGCCGTCAACAGGATCCACGACAAACTCCACTTTCGGGCCTTTCCCCGTTCCAACCTTTTCTTTTCGCATGAAAGCGGGCGCGTTGTCCTTCGGCCCTTCACAAGCAATTACTTCGCCCTCAACATCCGTCTGAGTTAGCACTGCCCTTGAGAATTTTACAGCCTTCTCATCAACTAAATCAGGATTGCCTTGACCGATGTGCAATGCTGCGCCAACAGCTGCAGCGACGGTAATTCGGGTCAAAGATGGTGCCAGAGCCCTGAGAGAGACCAAAGTTTTTCCCTTCTCGTGCAGTATTATTTTGGTTGCTTGTAAATTCTTTTCGGCTCTCCCAGAAGCTTTTCATTTAACTCCAAGATGCCGAGTCCGTCGTCTTTTGGAAACGTGTGAACTGAATCCTTCACTTTTGTTCCGCCCCTCTTGACGAGCTTATCCGTCAACAGAACGTCCGAGTCAAGGTCAGCATACTGTATGTTTTTGACCGCTGCCGCGAGGTGAGCCCCGGCGGCTATGCCTATTCCGGACTCGCCCATGCATCCAATCATGCACGGTATCCCAGCAGCCTCGGCGACTTCAGCTATTTTTCTGCCTTTCAGGATGCCGCCGCTCTTCATGAGTTTGATGTTTATCATGTCTATAGCTTCGGCTTGCACCAAGCGTAGCGCATCTTCTGGTGAATGTACACTCTCGTCAGCCATTATCGGTATCGGCGAGTTCTTCTTGACTTCTGCTAAGCCCTTGATATCTGCCGCGGGAACAGGTTGTTCGGCGAACTGGATGTCGAATCTCCCGATTTTTTTGAGGATTTCTATGGCTTGCTTTGGAGTCCAACCTTGATTTGCATCAATCCTCACTTGGGCGTCGTTGCCGATGGCCTTACGAATCGTTCTTATTCGGTCAACATCTTCCAAAGGGTCTATTCCAACCTTAACCTTGAGGGCTTTGAACCCCTTTTCCACGGCTCTAGCGGCGTCTTCAGCCATCTGCTTTGGAGACTTGATGCTCAAGGTTATGTCGGTCAGGACCTCTGCACGATACCCGCCCATGATTCTGAAGAGTGGTTTGCGACAGGTTTTTCCCAAGACGTCATAAAGGGCTATGTCGACGGCTGCCTTAGCGGAAGAGTTTCCGTCAACGATGGAATCCATCACTTCAACGGCTTTTTCGATTCTCAGTGGGCACGTGCCAATTAGTTTCGGACAAATCTCATTCAGGGCTTTTACGACTGTTTCCGCAGTTTCTCCGGTCACTCGCTTGGAAGGTGAAGATTCACCCCAGCCAACAACCCCATAATCGGTGGTGACCTTCACGATGACATTGCGGCTCTCCACACTCGCTCCAGAAGAGATCACGAATGGCTCCCTGTAACGCAACGTTACAGAGTAAACCTCAATCTGTTGAATCGCCAATTTCAAGCTCCAAGACAGTTTTGCATGTTTCCAGCGGAAAAGCTTTACTCAAGCCCTTCGGCGGGCGGTTTTTCCCGTCTTCTTAATCCTCTTACTTTCAGTTTCGCCGTTAGGATTTTCTCAGTCGCAAACAACCGTGAAGCAACGTACATTACCACGAGCGTGAAGGCAGCGACATAAACGATGCCTATAATGGCCGTTAAGTAGTCGCCCATTACCACGGCTTTAGACGCAATGATTGGGTGACTGAAGGGAATAGCGTAGAAAACGAGTCTCAACCAGAATGGCAGACTGTTCAAATCTAGGTAGATCAGAGCCAAGGACGGAATGAAAACGAAAGGATAGATGTAGCCAATCAGAGACTGCGCGTTCCTAACGTCCTCAACGAACGCAGAAACAATCACTGCCAAAGCCAGAGCCGAAAGCAAAGTGACAAAAAGCGAAATTCCCACAAGCAGATAGCCGAAAAGCGAAGGAACAAGTCCCAGCGAAGCCAAGTCTACCGACGTTCCCGCCGGAATCGCGCCCGTAAAAGAACCCATGTAGAAGTTGAAACCAATCATGTACGCCACAGCGCCAACCCCCGCAACGACAATTGAACCCGATAACTTTCCCATCAGTATGGAAAAACGGTCCATAGGCAAAGTCAATAAAGTTTCCAGAGTCTTTTCTTCTTTTTCCATAGCTACGGACGTGGCCGCTATCTGCATGGAGTAGCTGAGCAGAATTATCATAGTGATGGGCATGGCTATGGCCTGCGAAATCATCAGATTGGAAAGCAAACGAGGGTCGACACCCTCCACGATGGTGCCCTTTATTATCACGGATTTTTCTGGAACCACTACGTCTGGAGCCAAGTATCGATTGTACTGTTCCACCAATGCGTCAATAGTCGAGGGTGTCACGGTTTCAAGTATTCCGCTGCCAGTGAAAACGCTGTAGAAGTTCACGGCAACCGGCTGCTTAGAAGTCACATTCTCGCTGAAGTCCGAAGGAATCTCGACCGCGTCTGTGGCGTTGTACTGATTCATTAAAACAGACACGTTTACGGGCGTGGTCACGTCGATCCTGATGACGTTGAGCGAGCTGTTCAGGTAAGAGATAAACTGCGTGGAATTCGGTCCCGAGTCGTGGTTCACGACGAGAACGACTGCTCTTTGGGCGCTTTCCTGCGCTGTTTGCATCGAAAAACCGATGATGCCTCCCAAGAGGGGAAACATGATGAGCGGGATGACTATCATTCCTAAGAAAATCTTTGGGTCTCTCATGAGCTCCTTGAGCTCTTTAACGAGCATGTTAATGAAGCCTTTAAGCAAAACCAACCACCTTTGCAAAAACCTCTTCCAAATCTGCACTTCCGAACTTTTGTTTCAGCTCCTGCGGTTTTCCTTCGGCAACGATTTTGCCCTTGTTGACAAGTGCCACTCTATCGCACAGGTGCTCAACCTCGAGCATGTTGTGGCTTGAAAGCAGCACGGTTACGTCGTGTTCTCTTACGTAGCGTTTTATGACTTCTCTAACGTGAAAAGAGTGCAGCACATCCAAGCCGCTTGTCGGCTCGTCTAAAATGGCAAGTTTAGGCTTAGTCATTAATGCTCTTGCAACCAAGAGTCGGCGCTTCATTCCCTTGCTGTAGGTTTTGGCTCTGTCGTCTAATCGTTCGCCTAATCCTGATATTCCAGCCGCTTCCTCAATCATTCCGTGCACCTTACCCTTGTCTTTGGTGCTGAACCTCGCCATGAACTCGAGATACTCCCGACCAGAAAGGTTCCGGTAAGCTCCCGCCTCTTCGGGAAGATACACTATGAAACTTCGGATTTTCGCAGCCTCTTTGATGACGTCTAGGCCGGAGACTTTCAAGATGCCGGACGTGGGCAGAAGCAGAGTGGACGCAATACGGAGAGCAGTTGTTTTTCCCGCTCCGTTAGGCCCTATCAACCCATATATTTCGCCAGGCTCAACCTTGAAGCTTAATCCGTTCAACGCCTGAGTCTTGCCGAAGACTTTGGTGACGTTAACGCATTCTATTGCCAAGCTCATGAAGAACACCAAACTGCATGATGTATGGAGCAAAACTGTGAAACGTTATTTAAGGCTTTCACCTTCGAGTTTTTAAGATACATTGAACATAATATTACTCACTTGAGGGATTCTGTTTGAAAGAGATTCTGAAGGACTGGGGGAAAGAACTGTGGATAGCCGAAGAGGCGGAGTACGGCGGAAAAATCCTCATCATACGAGAGAACAAGAGCACCTCCCAGCACTACCACAAAGACAAGAAAGAAACCATCTACTGCTTCAAAGGCATGGTTGACATCGCATTGACGGACAGAACCATTACGCTTAGAGAAGGCGACGACGTCACTCTCCTTCCAAAGACTATACACACAATAACGGGGAAAAAAGACTCGATACTGTTCGAAGTGTCAACTCCTCAGCTTGCAGATGTCATCAGATTGACGGAAAACCCGAAGAAAACAAACAGACCGTGAAAAACCGTCCTCAACGTTTCTTCGTTTTTTCAATGAAATCTTCCCGAACCGGGTAGAATATGTCCAGCATCACGAAGGGTTCGTTCCCGATTGTTGCGTCGCTGTGGGGAACGTTTGCGGGAATGCAGTAGAAGTCGCCTTTTCGGACTATTCTTTCTTCGCCGCCGATCTTCAATTTAGCTCTACCGGCATAAACCACTCCTACCTGTTCGTGAGGATGTGCGTGCAACGGGACACTATGACCGGGCAAAGTGGTGTTCAGCACCATCATCATCCTTTCTCCATGCAGACCGGTAAGTATTAGAGTCTCTAAACCTTCCATCTGTTTGATCTTTGGACAAGTCTCAGGATCAACGAAACCAGACATACTTATCGTCTCCCGCTTAGTTGTGGAAACTTGTTGTGAGTTTACTGCTGAAGATAGATAAGTCTTGGGCTTTATCTGAGAAAGAACGGTTACGTAGGCATGACTATGCCTTGCTCTGGAGTTCCATATGTGATGCTCTTGCCCTCAAGGAAAAGCTTTCCGACAAGAGCACACGTAATAGCATCCAACTCATGGTCGGTCATTCGGTCTTTCAGACCTTCCACTCCAAGCCTCTCTAGACCCGCCTTCAGCTTGGCAAGTCCTTGTTGCTTTCTGGGAATTCCTAGAATGTCTTGGGCGCCTCCCGGATAGACCTCGATCACTTTGAAATGTTTGTTTTCGAGGGTTCTTCTCAGGTTTATGCCTCGATTCGTAAGTTTTCTCATGGGGCCGAGAGTGATTGGGAAGAACCTTATCCCTCTTCTCAGGAGTTCTTTGTCGCATTCCCTTAGATGAATGTCCGTTCGCTGTTCAATGGAATCTCTTCCTGGTGGAAGGCTCAAGGGGGCATCGATGGCAACTATTCTGGGTTGGGTTTCCTCTATCTTCTTCAGTATTTCTTCATCTGCGTATACTACAGAAGTCTCTGCTTTCATTCTCCTTAGCACACAAAGCCCCGTGGGTCTGGTCTCGACCCCTGCCAAATCTAAGCCGGCTACCGACATGCTCTAAATCTATATCTCTAAGTACTTAATCCATCTTGCTAAACATAGCGAAAAGGGCTTCGACAAGGTTGAGTCGGAGTGTCTACGGGCTATCAGTGTTAACGCTTGTGTGTGCAATGGTTTCTAGGCCCTCTATTTGGATTCAACTATGTTTTGGGTCGGATCGTTTTCCTTCTTGACCCGTGCTCAGAACGGTGTCTGAATATGTCCTAGCCACCGATACACGAGACGCTTTCTTATATGTATGGAGCGGGTAAGTGTGGTGTGAGGACGATGGAAGTGGATGCTAAGATTGTGAATGTTTACAACGACAGAATCTTGCTTAACAAAGGTCTCAAGGGTGGATGGGGCGAGTCCTTTCACATAACCATAGGCAACGAGGAAACTCTTCTTGACGTGGGATACAAAGGCGATAAGTTGATGCACAACATGCACGCGCTGGGAAAAGACGTTAACAAGACAGACAGGATAGTGCTTTCGCACGCTCATAGAGACCACGTAGGCGGATTGACAGCGTTTCTCGAGGCGAGGACAGCGAACAAACCGCTTAAGGTTATTGCACACCCCGACGCTTTGGAACCTAAGTCGCTAAAGATGTTGATATTTCACTTTCCACTGGGATTGCCGAAGCTCCGCAAAGAACTTGCTGGAAAAATGGAATTTCAGTTAGCGAAGAATCCCGTGGAAGTCTTGCCGAAACTCTCCACTACAGGTGAGATTCCAATTGAGGAACGACTAGAAAAGCCCGGGATAGCAAGCCGCGCATTTCACAAGGCTGATGGACGACGCGAGTGGGACCCCGTCATCGATGATTTATCACTAATTCTGCAGTCGAAGGATGGGTTGGTCATAATAAGTGGTTGCTGCCACGCAGGAGTGCTAAACACATGTGCAAGAGTGACTCGGCTTTTTGGTAAGAGGATTAAAGCCATAGTTGGCGGTACCCACATGATGGAATACTCCAGAGAAGACGTTGAACACGTAGCAGACGTCTTGGAAAATGCCCACGGGACTCCAGAGTTATACTTGAACCACTGCACCGGGGAGAAATCAATCGAGCAACTGAGAGCTAAATTCGGATCGGGCATAGTTCATGATTGCTTTGCAGGCTCAGAATTGACCTTCGCAATCTGATACGCTTCGTGCTCGAAGTCTAATGCTAGACTTTCGCACGCATTTGACGCAGACCCAGCTAAAGCAGTAGTGTGACTGATTTCTCCTATTCCAAAGAACGCAGCGTTCTACAACACGACTGCTAAGACGGTCAAGCCCTCGGGGTCAACCTAGGACTCCTCCGCACACCAGAGACTGGCCCGTCTTACATATACCTGCGGTGTCATAACGGCGCGAGCTTCATTATCATGGAAAAGTTATTTAGCCAAGAAAACAGAGCAGTTATCGTGGCATGACGTTATGGTCTCAGATAAGCCGGCTCAGGCGATTATTGGTCACGTTGGAATCGAAGCTGCCAATTTGAAAAAATCGAAGAAGTTTTACAAGACCTTGTTTGAAGGACTTGGCTTCAAAGTCATAATGGACAATGAAGATGGAGTAGGATTCTCAAATCAGAATTTCTCGGTATGGGTGGGCGAGTTGCGAGAACCAAGGGTTAAGCGTAAGGCTCCGACTGGAGAAGAGTTCGTCGTGACTGATCATTTGGCGATACTCGTTCAGGACAAGAAAACTGTTTATGATATCGAGAAAGAGATGAAGAAGAACGGATTCGAAGCTTTGTTCCCATGTGAAGAGCATCCTCAATTTGAGCCAGGGTATTATGCCGTGTCATTCTGCGACCCGGACAACTACGTGATTGAGATCTACACGAGACAAAAACCAAATCGATCCTAGCCCGTCCTAACTTCATCGGAGATAAAGTAGTCTTCTTCGCGCCTTCATGACCGAAACGGAGGCAAGCCTGATTCATTTCAAAAGCACTTTCCCGCACAGCCAACACAGCGGGCTTATTTTGACCAAAAAAAGGAGTTTTGGTGGGGCCGGCCGGATTTGAACCGACGACCTTTCCCCGGAAACAGCGCTGGGCTGCTCCTACGGGTTTCTCCTGACCGCTCCAGAACTTCTTCATTCCAAGCTTGTTGGTCCGCAAACCCGTTAGCTACATTCTGGAGCCCGTCGTCATACCTTCCTAGACTACGGCCCCGCTTGAAGCACTCTAATGTACTGGGAAGGATAAAATATATGCGTTATTCCTATATTGTCGAAAAATGCGTCGTGAAGTTTTCGTGTTAGAATAATCTTTATCTGGCTTACCGCACGTTATATGCCAGACGAACCAATTGTATACTAAAATATTTATGACGAGTTTCGACAACGTGTTCTGCATTGGAGGTCGCCTGTGACACAAGAGCAACCTGGCAACGGCGTGCCAAACAAGTTTTCGCTTTACCAGGAAATAGACGGAACAACCTTCGAAGTAGACTTGCCCCTGACATCGAACGTTGACCCGAACGAACTTAGAGAAAAACTCGGTTTGCCCGCGTATATAGACTTGGACTATTTTCCCTTGAAAAGCGCGATGGTCACACTTTGGGCAAGCGCGAATGCGCAAAGACTCCACGAGTGGTATCCGCAAGCGTACGAAAAGAAGGTCAGCGACAATGCCATTCCAGCCTTGTTCTTCGGAGGAGCAGCGGTTAAGATTCACTGCAAAAGCGCCAACGCTGGGGGCTCTCTTGAAAGACAAATAAAGGATACAGATTTCATCATCCCCAAAAAATGCGGAGCCAGTTTCAGCAAGTTGCTTCTGGGCATGGACAAGGCCTTCGGAACCCAATTCAAGTATTTCAGGCCGAAGAGCGACATGATTTTCAACGCCATGAGACAGGGCCAGAGGTACAGAATCAGAACGATCAACGGCATAACGAAAGAGGGCCTTCCAATGGTGACGGTTTTAGATATCTTTTGCGACTACATAGACCTCCGTCACAAGATAGAGGTGAAGAAATCTTTTGAGCGTTGTAGCGAAAACCTTTACACGATCGGGCTAGAAAACCTCATACTGTCTAAGGCCCAGTTCATCATGGACTATCCAAAATCGGAACTCACTATCCTGAAGGAACACGGACAAGAGTTCAGAATCCTACCCTACGAGAATTATTCTCCGGACAAGGTCATTCTAGGAATGGAAGAGAAGGACACCAAAGACGTTTGCGCTGTCTTCTTGGATCATCCAATAGGCAAAAGACCAGAAGAAATTGATGCTGGCAAAATGCTAGAGGTGTTGGAGAGAGACAAGAAATTCGCGTTGACAGTCGAGTTGAACCTTCAGAACTTGAAAGAGCGAACGGAAATACTCGAGAAATGGCTGAGCAGAAGTGACATCTCTGCAATCTCAGATGGAATAGGCGAGTTGCTGACTGGTCTGCCTAAGGTTGACAAGAAATGGGACAAACCCTGGTGGAATACTGCTGTAGAAACTCCTTCAATTGTGTAGATGCTATTTTTTCTGAAGCACGTGCTCGATGAGGCTGTAAGCCTCTTTTCTTGAGATGCCTATCCTTGAAAGTGGCAGGTCGAACGTTCCTTTCTCGCCATACAGGCGAATCTGAGTTTCACGCTTTGAATTTATGTAGATGGTCAAATCGTTGTAGTCTGCCCATTTTCCGTCAATCACGGATTTGCCCTTCTTCAGTGTGAATCCTCTAGTGGTCAAAAACAGAATGAGATGATACTGAGATCTGTAGAGGGCACGCCCGGTAACTATTGACAAGATGAGCAATATCATAACAGTCACAGGCAACGCTGGGAAGTTAAAAACAGGCATTCGAAAAGCCATCTGCAACGTGAGCGCCATAGCCGTGCTGAAAAAGAACACTATAGTGAAACTTTTCAGGTAGTCTGGCCAATCGAAAACCTCGAACTTAGCCTCAGTCGGCGTCAACTGTCGCTTAAGCCCCCTTCCCAGCACATTATTCGATGAAACTTCATCTTTCGAGCTTAGGCTGCGGACTACAACGCCGACTCTTGGATCTGCAAGGTTTTCAACCGTGTTCTTCACTGATTTTTCGATTGGTTTGTTTTGGACAAGCTCCAGAAAAATCCAGTCGTCTCCTTCAAATCTCCTTTTGCATGTGGTGATCAGCTTCCTCATGAATTTTTCATCAATTTCGTTCGATGTTATGAGAAGGAAATGAACTTTGTATTTCGGGGTCACCCATGATGAGTACAGTCTAGACAAAAGAAACCCTTTTTCTTCCAGTCCTCCATTGGCGTACAGGGGAATCTTCAAGTCTTCTATTCGAAAGTCTCTGCGGATTTCCTGAAAGTTGGCGAGCCATCTTAGGTTTCCTTCGGCTATTTGTTCTTCAACCATGTCGGTTATGAGGTCAAGTTCGTCCAAGTGGACACCCAAATTAGGTCTGAATGGAATCAATAAAAAAAGATGGGGTTATTCTAGTTTACTCAGGTGGAATGCTTAGGAAGAGCGTTCGCATGTCGACTCCGCGTACGGTGTTCCTGTACCGGTAGTAGACGTATAGCAGCAAGCCGACGGCTATGAGTCCGAAGAAACCGAAGAAACTGGCAAGGTCTGCGGTTGATGTGGGCGTGAATATCCATGAGACTGACTCTTTTATGAATATGAACAGGCAGAATGCTGCTCCTAAGGTAGCTACTGCTCCCAGTGTGACAATGGAACCAACCGAATGTTTGACGGCTGCCCTGTCGAAGATTTCCTTTCTTTCCAGGGGCAACAGCATCGCGGATAAGCAGAACAATGTCAGGAAGAAAGCGTCGAATATGTCTGTTCCGACAACACCGGCAAATCCCAAGTAACCCGCTAATCCTCCAACGTTCGATTCGGCAATGCATGCTGGAACCGCGAGTACAGCAGTTATAATGATAGCCCAGACTGGGGCATGCCATCTTTCGCTTACGTAGGAGAACTTTTCAGGCATCATCCTGTCGAACGACATGGCAAAGAATGTTCTAGAGGCTACCAGTAGGAACGGAGGTATATCGTTAGCGACCCAGAACACAGCACCGACTGCAATAAGTAGTGCGAGCCATCCTAGACCCATCCCTATCGAGGCAAAGCTGGCTATACCCGTGCTCCAAGCGGGTTGGAATGATGTGATGTTTGTGCCCATGACTTCATTTACCCTTGTCCAGTTGGCGCTTCCATACTGTGTGGTGTTGTATATTGCATCCCAATTGACATCGCCGTAGGTTAGCCAAGAGTACGCTTGGAAGAAGCTCCATGTATGGTTAGTACCATCAGTCGGGTCAGGATATGTCGTTTGTTGCACATTCATCGCTGCTATCGCAGAAAGAGACGAAGCCGCCAAATAGACCACGATGATGATGAGTCCGGCCACTACGAGCACATTGGGAAGTTTCTTGTTTGCCTCCTTGACTTCACCAGCTAAGAACGTCGTCGCGTACCAACCCATGTAAGCCCAAAAGGCTCCTGGAATCGCGTATGAAAGTGCACTGTAGAAATCTGGTACTTTGTTAGCCATTCCAGTCTGTAGCGCCAGATTTACGAAGGTTTGGGGCGGCGCACCCATAGCATTCGTTACACCATCAGAGATAAGTGTCGGGTTCATTGCTCCGCCGATCCACATGGCGAAGAAGACAATCGTGATGATTGCAGGTATGTAGAATATGACTTGCATCAGTCTTCCATAGAGTTTTGTCCCCAGCAAAGCCAATATTGCGAATATCCAAACGATGATGACTCCGCCTATGAACAGCAACAAAGGATCGTTTGCCCAGCTGATCGGTGCGCCAGCGATACCGAAGAATATGCCTATTGCCTCAAAAACTGCAACGCCGATTAGTCCATAAGAGAAGGCTTCTGCGAGGAACATTAACCAGCCGCCCATGTATCCAACCACAGGATGCGTCACTCTAGAGATTGTTACGTATCCACCGCCAGATCGAGGCATCGTTGATGTTACCCATCCAACAGCATAGCCTGTGACCAGCACCACTAGACCCGTGACGAGGAAAGCCCAGAAGATAGCCGGTAGCCCTAGTAGCATCATGTCATTCGGTATTGGCATGGGTCCACTGTATTGGAACGCGCGTTTCTGCCAGCCTAAGCCGATAACGTGAGAGAGGATAATGATGACACCAAGAGTAAAGCCGATTTCCCTGACAAGCCCAGTTGCTTCCCTGGCAAAAAGTCCTGGCTTACTAGAGGCCATTTCTCGTATAGCACCCAATCAGAGATGTTTTGCAGCCGTGAGAATTTAAGACTTTCCGTAATGACATATGTTTTAAATAACTCCGGAACCATAAAATACACGAAATTTATCGGAGAGAGCAAAATTGAGCTTCTTGCTCAGAAAAAAGAAAGACGAAACCACAAAAATTCTCTTCGCCACTGACATGCACGGGTCCGAAGGAACCTGGAGGAAATTCCTCAACGCTTCGGTCATGCTGAAGGTTAACGTGGCAATCTGCGGTGGGGATTTGACGGGCAAGATGATTGTTCCGGTTGTTGAGGGGAAGGATGGGAAGTACACTTACTATCTTATGGGCAGAACCCAGACCATCGATTCTGGCGATTTGGAAAAGGCGTTGAAGGACATCAGGGGTATAGGCTATTATCCGCACTTGACGAATGAAAGCGAGTATAAAGAGATGGCTGAGAATCCAAAGAAGGTGGATGAGGTCTTCCATGAGGTAATGGTCTCGACCTTAAAGCGATGGCTCGACCTGATCCACGAAAAGGTTCCGAGCGAGACAAGAGTGATTGTTTGTCCAGGCAATGATGATAGGTTCGACGTGGACAAATTGATCGACGAACACAAGGACGTGATTAATGGCGAAGGCAAAGTGATTAACATTGATGAATCTCATGAAATGGCAAGCTGCGGATGGGTGAACCCAAGTCCATGGAAGACGACTCGGGAAGAAGAAGAGGAAAAACTCGGAGAGAGACTCGAGCAGTACATCTCTCAGGTCAAAAACATGAAAAACGCCATCTTCAACTTCCACGCTCCGCCCTTTGAATCCAAACTCGACGAGGCACCGCTCCTCGACGCAGACCTCAACCCGATCATCCGTGGAGGAAGCGTTGTCATGGTGCCGGTAGGCTCTAAGGCGGTTAGGAAAATGGTAGAGAAGTATCAGCCTTTCCTTGGGCTGCACGGTCACATTCACGAATCTTCGGGTTCCATAAAGATAGGCAGGACGTACTGCGTGAATCCAGGAAGCGAATACGCCGAGGGAATCATCAGAGCATTTTTCATAGAGTTCAGCGAGGACAAGCTTATCAGGCTTCAGAGAATAGAGGGCTAGAGGCAACAGTCGATGGCTTGGTTGCTCGATAAAGAAGTTAAGAGGGAACTGCCAGCCGAATGGAACGACGTGGTACCGACTGAAGTTTTCATGCAAGAGGCAAAGAGCATAGTTGAAGAAGCAAACAAGAAAGGCATAATCCTAAGGATCATGGGCGGCTTAGGCATTGCCATACGTTGCCTGAACTTCAGGGAATTCGCCTCAAAATTAGGAAGACGGGGAACGGGCGTCGTGCGTGGTCAAGAGTACAGCGACATAGACTTTATGTCGTATGGAAGGCACAGGAACGACGTAAAAGCGTTCTTTGGAGAAGTTGGCTACGCAAAACGAAAAGCGACGCTTTCATCAGCCGCTTCGGAGAGACAGATATACTATCATCCGAAAGGCTGGTTCTACGTAGACGTCTTCTTTGACAAGTTGTTGGTGGCAAACCATCCGATAGATTTCAGGGGAAGACTCGAAATGAGTTATCCAACGATTACGGCGACGGACATGCTTCTTGAGAAAATTCAGATGTGGGAAGCCTTCGGCACCAAGGACCTGAAAGACTGCTTACTCCTGTTCAGAGCTCACGACGTCAAAGAAACGGGCAACAAAGAAAGCATCGACGCTTCACACATAGCCAAAGTTCTGTCACAGGACTGGGGATTCTGGTACACGGCGACAACGAACCTGAAAAACCTCAGAAAATTCGCTACAGACATAGACAAGCTTGGTCCGGAAGCCGAAATAGATCCACAGAAAATCGAACCAAAAGACAGAGGAGACATAACCGCAAAGATACAAGCTGTTCTGGAGAGAGTAGACACGGAACCAAAGTCTTTCGGATGGAAGATGCGCGGGAAAATCGGCACAAAAAGAGCATGGTACAACCCTGTTGAACGTCCCGAAACAGTGGGCGGATTCGGTATCTGGGAAGCAATTCGAAAAGAAGAAAGCTGAGTGCTTTTACCAAAGCGAAAGGTTAATGAGCACAAGCTTAGCGTGTATTTTGGGGTTTGCCGGCCATAGGGCGCGGGACCCACCTGATCCCATTCCGAACTCAGAAGTTAAACCGCGCTCCGTTCCCGGTTGTAGTGTGGTCTTCGGCCACGCGAACCTAGGAAAGTTGGCAGCCCCACTCAATATCTTCTGATTTGGAGGGAAGTTACCTAAGATTTATAGGTAAGCTCATGTTAGTCTTTCCGAAAGGTGAGCTTGTGGAGTTCACTGCAATTATGGGGTCTTTGCAGAGCCAAGTTGCCCAGACAGACCCGTTTGGAGAATTCTCCTGGATATTGAACATACTGTTCTATGTTGTTTTCATCGCTTTCATATTTTACGGACAACGAATACAGATGTACGTGATGCTCAGGGAAGTCGAAGGCTCCCTGTTCAAACTGAAATACATAAAGGACGAAGGACGAAAAACCGCGATAGAAACAATCAAGGAAATCGGGAAGCCCCAGACAGACCCAACTGCCAGAGTTGACAGGTTCCTGGAGTTTTTCACGCTACCGCCGCAGAGCCTTGACCCTGCAGGCATCGTTTGGAAGCTTGAACACATTCTCGACGTTAGGGATGTCCGATTAAAGGATGAAGTGAAGTTGATGGCGCCGTCTGCAGACGATACTCAGACTAACAACCTAGAGAACACTCTTGAAGTAGCGATGACGCTGAATTTCATTTACAAAGTGATAAGACACTACTATTTGCTGGGCAAGAAAACGCTCAGCCTCTACGTAATAATGCAAATACAGATGATATTGCCTCTCATCATGCGAGAAGCAGAAGCCTACGCCAGCGCCTTGAAGGCATTTGCGTATGGTCAACCGATCGGCGACGGAGCAGGCTCATTGGTCGCCGCGAAACTCATGCATGGACATGAGATAAGAAAAATACCGAAAGACAACGTTGCCGCAACCGTGCCGATGGAAGGACGCACAGCGTACGTGATAAAAGCTGAGGGACCGGGAGGAAACGTGGGCAAAACCGGAGACGCGGTCAAGACAGTCATAGAAGAGAACGAGGGCAAGATTGCTACAGTGATCATGATTGACGCTGCCATGAAACTCGAAGGCGAAGAAGTTGGAGAAATCGCCGAGGGAGTCGGTGCGGTCATAGGCGGTCCTGGGGTTGACCAATTTAAGATTGAAGAGACGATTCTGAAATATCACATTCCAATAAACGGCATAGTGGTAAAGGAAGATATTGGTGATAACGTTGCGCCCATGCGTAAGGAAATCTTTGACGCCGTCGACAAGGCTGTAGAAAGAGTGAAACAGGTTATTCTGGAGAGAACTAAGGAAGGCGACAAAGTGATAATTGTCGGAGTGGGCAACACCACCGGCATTGCACAGTAGGAGATGAGTAGAATGGCCAAGCCACCAGCAAACAACACCGCAACTAAAGTATCTTCCTTCGTGCTGATGATAATATTCGTTACTCTAGCACTTTCACTCATCGCGCTGATACTGGCAATCACCGCCTTCAGCTACGGCAACGAAGTCGTCGCCGGATACCTGCTACTAATAGGCTTCTTGGGCGTAGCATTATCGACTTATGTACTGTTTCAGACAAGGAGGCGAATTATGCGTTTGAAAATAGAAATCCCACCGATAAACACTACCGTCGAATGCCCAAAATGTGGCACGAAAACCGTCCGAGAATTCCAACGCGGCGACTACATCTTCAAGGAACTTGGACCCTGCCAAAAATGCAACGATAAGATGCTGATAACCGCTATCTACAGAGAGGTCAAAGAGAAACCTGGCACGCAGAGTCCACTACGTTAAGACGGCGCACCCATCCTTAACGATTAGCACTGTGTGTTCGGCTTGCGCCACTGGTTTTCTGCTCACTTCAACAAATATCGGATAGCTCATGATCGCCTTGGACAGTAACAGCTCCGTGAAAGCTTCTTGATATTGCTCCTTCGGCACGATGCCCTGCAACCAACGCTGGGCAAAAGGCAAAGTTCTAAAATTCCTTTCAATGTGGTTCAGCAGTTGTTTGGCTTGTTGGTTTTTTAACGATTTCGACCTTAGAAAACGGAAAATCGTGGCTTCCTCCTCGTCTTCAACGCGGCCTGCAGCATCCGGTAACGTCACGAAAGGTTCGATAGCGTAGACTGCACCCAACTTGATTTTTGAAAAGGACAATTGCGAAACGTTTGGCAGAGACACTCCAGCATGAACCAAGTAGCGTCCGACCTGATGTCCGGACAGATTTGAGATGGGCTTGAAGCCTCGAGACTTTATTGTCTTCTCGATGACAGCGCCTAGTTTCGACGTGGACATTTCAGGACGGATGTTTTCTATGGCGGTTTTCAATGCCAGTTCTGCTGTGTCTGCCATGATCTTGTGCTCTTGGCTGAAGCAGATTGTGACAGCCGTGTCTGTGACGTAGCCGTCGACATGAGCGCCGATGTCCACTTTCACTATGGAGTCGTTCGGAATCTTTTTCGTGTCGTTTGGAGGAGACGTGTAATGAGCGGCAATCTCGTTTATCGACACGTTGCACGGAAACGCTGGTTTCCCGCCTTTTTCGCGAATGAGCTGCTCGGCCTTTTCGCAAACGTCGATTATCAGCATGTCCTCGTGGACAAAGTCTTTGATTTCTTCCCGTGTTTCGCGAAGAATTCTTCCGGAAAGCTGAAGTTTCTTAAGAGCTTCTGCGTCGGAACCGCTCATCAACGTCACGCTTTACTTTTATTAGTGTTAACCTTCCTATAATTTAAAAGGTTTCGTGAAGAGGTAGAATAGTGGCGAAAATCACTTGGTTTGGACATGCTGCGTTCCAGATTGAAATGGCTGGCAAAATAGTTCTGATTGACCCGTGGCTCGACGGAAACCCAACGTCGCCAGTAAAGGCTTCTGAAATAAGCAGAGCGGACGTCGTCTACGCGACCCACGACCACGGCGACCACCTAGGCGAAGCTTTCAGCATATGCAAGAACACAGGTGCGGCCTTCGTTGCAGCGGCTGAACTTGCGTCTCAGGCAAGGCAGGAAGGAGTCAAGAAGGTGTCTGGGATGAACATAGGTGGAAGCATAGAAATGGGCGGAATCAAGCTGTCTATGGTTCAGGCTTTTCACACCGCCGGAAAAGCGGCGCCGACAGGAGTCATAGTGGAGGGAGAGGGCAAAGCAGTTTACCATGCCGGAGATACGGGAATCTTTGGAGACATGCAGTTTATAGGGGAGTTCTACAAGCCAGATGTTGCCTTGATTCCGATAGGCGGTTACTACACCATGGATGCCAAGCAGGCCGTGGAAGCCGTCAAGCTGATCAAGCCGAAGGCTGTCATTCCGATGCATTACAAGACTTTTCCTGTTCTGGCTCAGTCTGCAGACAACTTTGTGAAGAACGTCAAAGAGAAGGCGCCGAAGGTGAAAGTAGTGGTTCTCAAGTCCGGCGAGAGCTATCAGTTTTAAGTCGCTTGATTCTGAGCCTTGGCCTAGAAACTTTAGCTTTCAGTGTCGTGAATTTGTTTCCGCCCACGTGGAAAATCATTCTTGCCTTTGCCAGTTTGTACTCTGTAGCGAACGCGTCTTTGTCAGCGTAAGCTTCGACTATCTCGCCGACAAAAACGGTGTGGTCGCCAGTGGCGAACTGATTGCTGACTTTGCACTCTAAGTGAGCCACGCACTCCTTTATTGCTGGCGGCTTCACCCTTTTAGCGGGTAGAGGAGTCAAATCCGCTTCCTCGAACTTGTCATGCTTTCTTCCGCTGACTCTTCCGCAGAACAGGGTCTCGTTCAGTATGTCCATCGTTGGGATGTTAACCACAAACTCCCTTGTTTCTTCAATAAGTCTGTGAGAGTGTCTTCTGGGGGCGATGCTGATGGCGACCATCGGCGGGTCTATAGATGTGGGCATTGCCCACGCTAAAGTTATGATGTCAGGTTTTCCGTCGTTTCCAACGCATGAAACGAGCACTGTGTGCATTGGATGAAGAAGTCTATGTGAGGATGAGACGTCTACCTCGATTTTTTCTGTGCTCATAATTCCCACCACGGCTTAGACTATGTCTTTCATCATGGAGAATTTAAAATAGCTTTCCAAAAGGTTTAAACATCGCTACATAGGCTTCTTGAGTAGGGAACGTGTTGGACTGCCATTAACCGACCCCAAGATTCTTCTTAGTTTGCCAGTGGAAACGTTCAAATCTAGAAACCTTTTAACATGCATGTGCTATGTCGAAATCCAGGGAGGAAAGTTCATTGCAGCCAGACCCTAGCCAGAAAACTGTGCTCAACCCGTTCGGAACAACAGTCGTGGCGGACTACGAGCGCCTCTACAAGGAGTTCGGAATCGAGCCCTTCGACCCGCTTCGGTCAAAAGTTCCCGACCCATCGCTTTATATGAGGCGTGGCATAGTTTTCGGACATCGTGACTTCGGTCGGATTTTGAATGCAATGAACAAGCATGAGCCATTTGCCGTGCTCAGTGGAATAAAACCATCTGGCGAGTTTCACTTGGGCACGCTCATGACGGCTAAAGAAATCATCTATTTCCAGCAACAAGGCGCTCAAACGTTCTATTGCATCGCAGACGTTGAATCCTATGAGGATAACAAGGTTCCGTTTGAGAAGAGCGAAAAAATAGCCGTAGGCAACATTGCGGATGTGCTTGCTCTCGGATTGGACCCTAAGCGAGCCTACATTTACCGGCAGTCGAAGGAGACGAGAGTTAAGGATTTGGCGATAATTTTCGGCAGAGCCGCAACGTTGGCCACGATGAAAGCAATCTATGGAGAACGCCACATAGGTCTGTACCTGTCTTCCTTGATTCAGGCGGGGGACATTCTCTTACCACAGTTGCGGGAATTCGGCGGTCCAAAACCCACGGTGATTCCCGTTGGGGTCGACCAAGACCCCCACATTCGCTTCACACGGGACCTCGCCCAAGTCTTCTACAGGAAATACCACTTTGTTCCTCCGTCGTCAACCTATCATAAGCTCATGAAAGGGTTGGATGGTTCGCCGAAGATGAGCAAGCGGCTGATGAACTACTTTACTTTGCACGATAAACCGGAAGTCATAGCTGAGAGAATCGCCAAAGCCTTCACTGGCGGAAGGGCAACAGTCAAAGAGCAACGGGAACTCGGCGGCGTTCCGGAGATTTGTCCGGTGTACGAGACTTGTATGTTCCATTTCGTTGAGAAAGACGACGATATCATAAAAGTCTACAACGATTGCAGAGCCGGCAAGCTACTTTGCGGGGAGCACAAGAGGATGACCATCGATAGGGTGGAGAAATTTCTGAAAGAACATCAACGAAGAAGAAAGAAATTCGTTGATAAAGCTCGCGAAATTCTCTGTGTGGAATGATAGGAACGAAATAAACCATAAATAACCCTTTTGTCTTTCGTCATTGCGGTGAAGTGATGCCGCGCCAATTTCCGTAATGAGGCAGAATTTTCCTGAACATTGTCCATCGGAGAATACGCATACTTTTATTAAAACGGCGATAACTACATTACAAAACTCCATTCATCACGTTCACGAAGGGAAAAATCATGATTGACCTCAGAGAACAGGAGCTTAAAACACTTCTAGCCATAGAGAAACTCGGCGGAAGAACCTCGGCTGAGCGTGTTGTGAAGGAAAGTGGACTGTCCGACGTGGCGGTCATGCGCACAGCCTTGACGTTGAAAGAGAAGAAGCTACTGAAGATTATTGAGAAGAAGAGAACAGCCGCGAAGCTCACGAGGGAAGGAAGACTCTACGCAGAAAAGCAACTTCCCGAACGCCGAATTCTAGATGTGCTCTACAAGAAAGGCGGCCAAGCCGATATTTCTGTGATACCTCATGATACAGATATTCCTCCCAGCGCCGTCGCGTTGGCATTGGGGTGGCTGGTGCAGAAGAACTGGGCGGCAATAGACAGGAAGAACAGGGCAATAAGCCTCGGCAAGTACTGGCTGACAAAAAAGCCTCCGAAGGACAATGACGAAAAGCTCCTGAAACTCTTGGCTGAGAAAGGCACCATAATAGTTGAAGAACTGGACAGGCATCTCCAGCAGGCCCTCGCCACGCTGAAGAGGCGCAGGCTGGTGGACGTTAAAGAAGGCGGTGTTTACGAGCTGGAACTCACGAATGAAGGTCGGAAGCTACTTGAGAAGGGGTTGGAAGTTGAAGAGCAAGTAAGTCAGCTCACGCCTGAACTAATCATAACGAAGAAGTGGCGTGAAACAAAACTCAGAAAGTTCGACGTTACCGCGCCCGGACCATCAGTGTTTCCCGGCAAGGTTCACCCGTTACAGCAGATTATACAGCGTGCCCGCGAGATTTTCTTGGAGATGGGATTCACGGAAATTCGCGGACCACTCGTGGAGACCGCCTTCTGGAACTTCGACGCTCTGTTCCAACCTCAAGACCATCCCGCCCGCGAGATGATGGACACTTTTTACTTGGCTAATCCCAAGGCTGGGAAACTGCCGTCAAAGCACATTGTGAATGCTGTTGCGAAGACCCATGAAGACGGGTGGAAGACGGGCTCGAAAGGCTGGGGCTACAAGTGGAGCCACGAAGAAGCAAAGAGGCTTGTCCTGCGAACCCACACCACAGCTGAGACGATTAAGTATCTGTCGGAGCACAAGAAGCCGCCGGTAAAAGTGTTCTCCGTGGACCGTGTTTACCGTAACGAGCAGGTAACGTACAAGAACATTCCGGAGTTCCATCAGATCGAAGGCATAGTCGTTGACAAGAACGTGACGCTGCGAGATTTGATGGGAACGCTGAAGACGTTTTACTCGAGGTTTGGACTGAAGAAGGTGCAGTTCTGGTCGTGCTACTTCCCCTACACTGAGCCTTCTGCTCAAGCCATGGTTTACCATCCCAAGCTGAAGCGGTGGATGGAACTCTGCGGAATGGGCATCTTCAGACCAGAAGTAACGGCACCAATGGGCATCAAGTATCCGGTGCTGGCTTGGGGTGGCGGTTTGGAGCGCCTCGCCATGATCGAGTTGGGCTTGGACGACATCCGAATGCTTTATGGTAACCGTTTGGAGTGGATTAGGGGGACGCCACTATGCCGGTGATTACGCTCTACACTGAGAGATTTTCCAAGTTCATGGGTAAGCGCGTCACAGTTGAGGATTTGACCAAGACGTTGCCATGGATCGGGTTCGACTTGGAAGAAATAGCTGCGGACTACGTGAAAGCGGAGTACAACCCTAACCGCATCGACTTCTGCAGCTACGCCGGCGTCGCCAGAGCCTTGAAGGGTTTCATGGGGTTGGAAACCGGACTGCCAGAATACCGAGCGGAAGAACCGAAGACCACGCTCATCATAGACAGCGCCGTTTCCAAGGTTAGACCATACATGCTTGCGGGTGTGGTGCGTGACGTGAAACTCGATGAGGACGCTGTTGTCGAGTTGATGGACATTCAGGAAAAACTGCACTGGGGAATAGGCAGAGACAGAAAAAAAGCTTCTATAGGCATACACAACCTAGACGTGATCAAGCCGCCCTTCACCTTCACGGCAGTTGCGCCAACAAGCGTGAAGTTTGTTCCGTTGGGCAAGACCGAAGAGATGACGCTGCAGGAAATATTGGAGAAGCACGAGAAAGGCAGAGACTACCATCAGCTTGTGGACTGGTCGCCGAAATATCCGCTTCTAGTCGACAAGGAGGGAGCGGTTCTCTCGATGCCGCCAATTATAAACGGAGAGCTGACACGCTTGGACACGAAAACTCGAAACCTGTTCCTCGACGTTACGGGCATGGGCTGCCACGCTGTCGAGAAAAGCCTCAGAGTGTTAGCTACGGCGTTAGCGGACATGGGCGGAAAACTTGAGAAGGTTCGCGTGAAATACCCAGATCACACAGTAGTTTCACCCGATCTAGACCCCGGAAAAATGGAGCTGCGAGTGGAGTACGCGAACAAGCTGATAGGCATACAGCTCTCCGAGGCTGAAACGGTAAAATGCCTCCTGAAGTGCAGATTGGATGCGAAAAAATCTGGTGAGGGAATTCTGAAAGTCTCGTATCCGGCGTATCGGACGGACATACTGCACGAGGTTGATTTGGTTGAAGAGGTCGCGATAGGATACGGCTACTATGAACTGAAGCCCACCATCCCAACGTCCGTGACCATAGGAGAGCAGCACCCAGCGCACAGACTTGCGAACGTTGTGCGACAGGTCATGACAGGCTTGGGTTTTCAGGAAGCCATGAACTTTACACTGACGAACGAGGGCACTCATTACAAATCTATGCGAAGCAAGGCGAAAGAAACGATCAGGCTTGCCAACCCAGTTTCAACAGAGTATTCCATAATGCGCGAGTCCCTGCTGCCCGGACTCATCAAGAACCTGGCTGACAACAAGAGCGAAAGCTTCCCGCAGCGGCTTTTCGAAGTTTCAGACGTTTCACGAATCAACATCAAGTCAGAGACGATGGTTGAGAGGCAACTCCATCTTGCCGCTGTCTCGTCCCATCCTACGGCGAACTTCACTGAGATAAAGTCCTTCTGCGAGGCACTGCTTACCAACTTGGGACTGAAAAAACGGCAAACAAGAGAAGCTAAGCATCCGAGCTTTCTGGAAGGCAGAACCGCAGCAGTCTACGCCAGAGGCAAACGCCTCGGCATCCTCGGCGAAATACACCCAGAAGTGCTGAACAATTTTGAAATCGAAAACCCGACTGTGGCATTCGAAATAGAAATAGAACCGCTGATAACATAGAAGACCACACTCCCAAAATGAAGAACCGCAGGTTCAAGCTATTTATACCAGGGGGCCTAGTCAACTCAGACAAGCTATCACACGCAGCTTTTGGAAACAGTGGACAGCAACGCTTAACTTTTCAGAAACGTTACATGACGCTCGGCGATGACATAGACGAGCTCTTAATCCCACTGGCAACTCCATGTAGACGGACCCAACAAAGACGACGAGCCGATGAAGGCGGGTTTACCCAAACATGGGACACAGTGGGCGCGGGTGCAAAAATCCCACGCCGAGAGAGCTTAACATAGAGGAGCGCAACGCTCCACCGATGAAGTTAAGTGATTGGCTTCGTGGGAAACAACCGCCCGCGAAAACAAAAAATACGAGGAAAACCCGTGCCACTTGAAAACCACAATTCAACAGAAACACGGTCAATCCATTTTGAACCCAGAAACCCAGAAGAGCTTTCCCGATTCTTCGAAGCCAACAAGAACAAGTACCACGAGATATGGGTTGTCCTCACGAAGAAAACAAGCGCAAACCCGCAGCCAGTCTCCTTCATAGAGGCCGTAACAGAAGCCGTAAAGCATGAATTGATCGACAGCCGCACCAAAAGCCTAAGCGACCAGAAATACGCCATTCGGTTCACGAAGAAAAAGCAGAAGTAAAGTGCTGTCCGTCAGCAAACCAAACTTTTAAGTTTCGCCCATGCATAGAAAGTTGAAGGCGCAACGCTTGGACCTGGAAACAAAGATTGACCTGATTAAAAAACCACCAACAGAAGAGATTCTCACCGAACAAGAACTGAGAGAGCTACTGCAGACAGACGAGCATCCTGGGCATTACCAAGGCTTCGAGATATCGGGGCTGCTTCATCTAGGAAACTTCATCGTTTCCGGGTTCAAGATCAACGACCTTCTCAAGGCGGGAATCAGGTGTCAAGCTTACCTCGCGGACTGGCACAGTTTCATCAACAACAAGTTCGGAGGAGACTGGGACAAGATTTTGGCAGCGGCGAAATACTACGAGGAAGCCTTCAAGTTCTTCTGTCCCGGAGTCAAGATCGTCGTCGGTTCGGAGATGTACCATAACAATGATGAGTATTGGCGCAACCTCCTGAGGTTTTCAAAGCATATGACGCTGAGCCGAAGCCTAAGATGCATGACCATAATGGGCAGGAATGAAAACGAGAAACTCGACCTCTCCCAGTATTTCTATGCTCCAATGCAGGCTGTGGACGTGAAAGAAATAGGCGCGGACATTCCGCACGGTGCTTTAGACCAGCGAAAAGCTCACATCTTAGCGAGAGAGATATTTCCAAAGATGGGCTGGAAAAAGCCCGTCGCACTCCATCATCATGTGCTCATGGGAATAGCTGAACCCGTAAAGCTCGAAACAAAAGACAAGCTGGAGCAGGTTATCGCCAGCAAGATGAGCAAGTCAAAACCGTGGACCGCCATATTCGTCCACGACACCGACCAGCAGATAAAAGAAAAGCTGAGAAAAGCATGGTGCCCGGAAAAACTCGTGGAAATGAACCCCGTGCTGGAAATAGTCAAACACGTGATATTCCACGAAAACAAAACCTTCAGAATAGAACGCCCAGCAAAATTCGGCGGACCCATCGAATTCGAGAACCACGGCGAACTTGAGAAAACCTACGCTCAGGGCAGTCTGCACCCTCAAGACCTCAAGAACGCTGTGGCAGAAGGAATCTCCAGAATCGTCGAGCCCGTCCGAAAATACTTTGAGGCCAACAAACAGGCAAAGGAACACCTTGAAACAGTGAAGAAGGCCGAGATAACAAGGTAAACGCTTTGTCAACACACCTCAAAGAAAAAGAGGAGAAAATCCAGCAACTTCTCGAGCATCTAGCCGAAGAATCCGCCAAGGGAACACTCATAATCGTCGAAGGAAAAAATGACGTCGAAACCTTAAGAACGTTGGGCATAGAAGGCAAAATCATAACGGCAAAAACTGGTGGAAAAACTCTCTTGGACGTTCTCTCCGAATTGGAAGAATCCAACGTCACTGAGGTCATACTATTATTGGATTTTGACAGACGAGGAAGAGAATGGACAAAACGCGTCCAACAACACTTGGAAAAGCAAAGAATAAAGGCTAACATCAAGTTCTGGCTCGAGCTTCTAGCCCTTGCAGGCGATGAGGTGAAGGATGTTGAGGGGCTAGCTTCCTACGTGGAAACCTTAAAGAGGAAGACTTCTAATTCATAAAGCTAATAAAGAGCGAAACTCATAATTCGGTGAACAGAGAGCGATTCTCTCATCACACGATTAAGCTATAACCCTAACATAATCAATCAAGGAGGTTGATACTTACGGGTTCATCCCAGGCGTTTACCATAAAGTACGTTATACACGCGAAATTCGAAATAGAAGGAGTAGTTGAAAAACCGGACGTGATAGGAGCCGTTTTTGGACAGACAGAAGGACTCTTCGGACCAGACCTCGACCTGAGAGAACTCCAGAAATCAGGCAGAATCGGCAGGATAGAAATCGACCTACACTCGAAACAGGACAAGACCACAGGCATAATAACTATACCGACAAGCTTGGACAGAGTATCTACAGCCCTAATCGCTGCAAGCATAGAAAGCATAAACAGAGTAGGCCCTTGCGCGTCAAAAGTAACGCTTGAAAAGATTGAGGATGTCAGAGAAGCTCGGAGAAAAGTCATAATTGACAGGGCTAAGGACATTCTTCACAAGTGGACCATCGAATCCATGCCTTCCGTTGATGAAGTTTTCAAGGAAATCGCGGAAACGCTGAAAGTCGCAAAAGTGGAGAAGTATGGACCCGACGAACTTTCAGCAGGACCCGAAGTCGACAGCGCGAAAGAGATATTCGTCGTCGAAGGCAGAGCAGACGTCACAAACCTAATGCGATGCGGCATGCTTAACGTCATCGCGCTCGAAGGAGCGAAAGTTCCCGAGACCATCAAGAAAATCACAAGAGAAAAAGAGTCGACAGCCTTTCTCGACGGAGACCGTGGCGGAGACCTAATACTGAAGGAGCTCATTCAAGTTGCCAACGTAAAATACGTTGCCAGAGCGCCTAGAGGAAAAGAGGTCGAAGAGTTAAACTGCAAAGAAATCTTTGACGCCCTAGAAGCTAAAGTCCCCATTGAAGACGTGTTTAAACCACCTAAAAAGGAGAAGCCCAAGGTTGAGGTCCCGAAGGAAGTCGGAGAAATCATGAAAGGACTCGAAGGCACACTGGAAGCCGTTCTTCTCAACGAGAAGCTGGAACAAATCGAACGGTTGCCGGTAAGCGAGCTGGCTGAGAAGCTTCAGCAAGTCGAGGGTGTAGACACCGTGGTTTTCGACGGCATAATCACACAGAGAATTGTTGACATGGCGAACGAGAAAAACGTCAAGAACATCATCGCTTCTCGCATATCGGAAGCTGTCAAGCCACCGCTGAACGTTCACCTGACCACGTTCTCAGAAATCGCCGAGAGCTAGCTTCCAAAATACTCCGTAAGTTTCTTAGTTTCTTTCGCTTCCGTGCCCGACTGTAGCAGTTGCTCTTCGGTTATTCCGAAACTTTCCAGAATCCTCGCTGCTGCCGGCACAACTTGTTTTGATACGTAGTACTCCACGTCCACATCATCATACGATGCGAACACGTAGGGCTTGACTCTTTCATACAAGCGACCGGTACCAACAACCATGACGTATCCCACTTTGTCGCCTACCTCCAGCTTCCAACCCTTCGCCCTCAGCATCTTGGCGGCTTCGACGTGCGAAGCCTTAACCTCGTACTCTTCAGCACGTTTTGCCAAGGTCTTCCAGATGATGAGATCGCGGTAAGAAACTTTTTTCTGTCGAAGCTTGCCGATTAACTGCTGTACGAACTTTGCGGCTTTCGGTGGCGACTGTTCCTTCAAGATGATTTCCAACACTCCTTCCTGAACATTCTTGGCCACGGCAGCCCAATCCCCCCGCATCACCTCTAACCCAACTATGTCGAGGCGTCCGTCCGGCAAGAGTCCAGCGTATCGTTTCTTCGCTTCAGTGAAGAAGATTCTCGTGTAGACCTTGTCAGGCTTGATTTCCAAACTCAGCTTTTCCTTGATTTTCTCGCAGAGTTTCTGGATTTTTGCAGGTTCGTGGGTCATGAAGATACTGTCAGTGTCGCCGTAGACGACCTTCAAGCCTTCGCGCTTTGCTATCTCAATGGCGCTGTTTATCGTGTGGCGTCCCCATGCACTCGCCGCCTCAGCCACAGGCTTGACGTACCACCTTGCGCCTATCCATCCCGCATAACCGTAAGAGGCGTTAGTTATCACTTTAACAGCCTTCTGACGAGCATCCAAAACTCGATACGCAGCACTTTTAGGGTCGAGAGACTTCATTTTTGGACGAATCTCGTCGCGCACGCCGATCAAATAGGATAGGACTTCCTTGTAGAAACCAGGTGGTTGCTTCCTGAACCTGTGTTTGACTTCTGGAGCCTCGTAGACGCCTCCCGGCGGCACAGCCTCTTTTGGAGCCACATACGTGTCGGGGGAAAGGTTGTAAGTTATCATCAGGCTCGGGTACATAGCCTTGAAATCCAAGACCGCGATGTTTTCATGCAGCCCCGCTTCGGGACTGAGTACAGTCGCGCCTGCGTACGGTCTGTAGGGCTGTTCGATTCTTCTCGGCACGAGTTCGCCGATCTTCTGTGCGTGCTTAATAAGAAACCACTCAACTCTGAACCCGACTGCCGCGGTTCCAACGTGGTCTAAGGGCAAGCCCACAAGGTTTGAAAGCTGCACGGCAAAATCCAGGATAGCATCGGCTATTCCCATGACGCAGCACGTGTTATCCATGGAGAATTTCTTGAGCGTGCCGCGCTTGTTTTTGTCGTCCCAAAAAGCGGCAAGGTCCACATCCTCGACTAACGTGCGGTCCTCGATCTTCATTATTCCGAGGTAGTCCGCGAGGTTCTCGAGCGTTTTGACCTTGACATCGGGAAACTCTTCAGCGTAGTCAGCCAAATCCAAATTGGCTCTCCCCGTAACCGAAACGTGACCGTAAACGCTCGTGTGAGGCGCGGTTCCTGCTCTGTCTACGCCTAATTTCAGTCCAAGTTTCTTGCACCGCTCGTTAAGGTAAGGCCAATCTTGCCCGTTCACGCCGTAGCCCACGATAAGGTCTGGGTCGAAACTCTGCACGTACTTCATGAACGCTTCCAAGACCGGTTTGTCATTCTTGTCTTCGTCGACAAGAAACTGTTTCTGTTCGCCGCTGTTTGTTGCGGTTGAAATCATGATGATTGGGTTTCTGTCGGGCTTCGGGGATCCTTCGCGACTATAGCTTATTGTTGAGAAGCCAAGAATCTTCAGTTTGGGAGTTTCTGCTCTTTCGACAAGTCTGGGGCACGATTCTGCAGCGAGGATTTTGTCAACTTGAATTCCTTCGATGGCTTTTTCTTCAGTGGCTTCGACTTGGTGCCAACCGCACGGAACCACGTTGTTGTCTACCAAGTAGCGCATGGAATACCGAATGTCATCTTCGAGGCAATCTTTTACGCCTTCGAGCTTTCGAAGCATCTTAGCATATTTCGGCACTGCCTCGGGGTCCTTACAGTAGACCTTCACAGTCTTCAAGGGCTTGCCAAAGAAGCGACGCTTAACAACCTCAGACCTCGTCACCGAAGGATATTCATCCTTGCCGATAGCCTCGATAACTTTTGCAGGTCTCGCGTAGTCTTCGAGCACCGCGTAGAAGTATGACTCGAAGCTTCTGTCAATAACAAGCACCCTTTTTCCAGTGGCGTCAACTCCCCACAGCCAGACCTCAGGTGATCCGTCCTTGACTTCGTAGTTTGCGTCTAAAAGCCAGAACGTGACTTTCATTACTGACCGCCTTGCCGGTAACTCAGTATGAAAGTGTCTGCTTTAAAAGTAGTTTCATCTGCAATCATGCGCGCCTAAGAGACGCAGCCTCGGGTCTTCTGCTAGAAAGTCTTTTAAGCAAACCTTTATGAAACTCAGCAACGGACTGGGAATTCAGATGGGTTCAGAATCTAGTTCGATGTCTTCTCTGATAGCGCACGCGAAAATGGTCGGTTACTACGCCGGTGTAGCCTTCGGCGTAGGATACATCTTGGTTTTTGCCGGCATCATTGCAATAACCGCAGAGTTGCTGGCTAATATTCCAGCGGATGAATGGTCTATTATACTGGCGACCGTTCCAGGATGGGTCATAGCAACGCTAGTCTGCTACTTGATCGCGGTGATTCTAGGCATCGTCTTCGGTGCATCAATCATTAGCAACTCCAGGTCCATCAGGGACAAGGGGGTGCACTTGAGCACGGTAACGTCTTCAGTTTCAATCTTCTCCTTCATGATAATCTTCGCGGCTATCGGAAGCATAGTCATGATTACCGGATCGGTCAGCATGTCATACTACTTTTTCGGCGGGTCTTCCCTCGTCTATCCTATACTGAACATCGTCGGAGCTATTCTGCTCCTCATCGGTTTCAGGACCTATCAGGGGAAACAGGTCGAATCCAAAATCATTGGAGGAATCATGATGCTGATTTCCATCGTGCTCATATACATCATTGCACTCAGACCCGTGGTTGACATTTACACGGGCTTGTTCGGTGGCTTGTCATCCGTATGGTCGCTCACTGCCGTTCCCGGCCCGCTTTTGGCGCAGTCGACTCTGGAAACGGTCACGCTGTTGCTGGCGGCGATCGGCGCCATCGTGCTGGCGTCCTTGACTGTAGAAGAGAGGCTTAGGAACTGGATGGGAGGCGTGATTCTCTCCGTCAGCGGAATACTGTTTTCGATAGGCCTTCTCTATTTCAACTTCTCTGCGGTGTCAAGGTTCGGAAACCTGCTGTCTTCAGCAGTTACAGTCAGGGCTCTTTGGGTGCTGTTCTTCGGGTTCCTGGTGCTCGGCATTGCGGGAATAATCGCTATAGTTGCAGCGTGCTTCGTGCTCGCCATCTCAGCAAGAGAACTTTCAGCACGACCGGCACAATCAACAGCACGGTCGCAGCCGCCATCGCCGTAAAGTTACCGTCGTCTCCACTGTTTCTTCCCGAACGTTCTGCGACTTTTCGGCTAGCTGATTCTTCGAACCATCCTTTAATATCAGAAAATCAATTATGAACGCTGTTGGGCAATTTGAGAGGATAAATGTCTTGAAGATTCTGGAGATAAACCTCAAGAAGGGCTTCGTCAAGGTTATTCCCCAGAATTTCGATGATCTTTGGCACCTGTACAACGTCATCCATGAGAACGACGAGGTCTACGCTCGCACGCGGCGAGAAGTGAAGATCGATGAGGGAGGCTCGGCGAGACCGAAAAGAGGGCCGAGAGTCTCTGTATTTCTGGGCGTGATAGCTGAAAAGGTGGCTTGGGATAGGTTTCTGGGCAGGCTCAGGGTTCAGGGAGTCATTTGCCATGCGCCTGAGACCGTTCCCACAGGGGCTCATCACACTCTCAGCATCGGCTTGAACACGCCCGTCACTATAGCGAAAAAGAAATGGTTCGCACATGAAATCGAGAGGCTGGAGAAAGCCAGCAGAACTTCTGAAAAGCCCGTTGTGATACTGGCGATAGACGATGAAGGCTACGCAATCGCTACAACAGCCCAGTACGGCGTCGAAGTGAAAGTTGAAGAAAACATCAAGCTGCCTGGAAAACGCGAGGCTGAAAAAAGAAACGCTGCCGCAAGGGAGTATTTTAAAAAAGCCCTGAACAGCCTTCGCGAAACCTGGAAGTCGGAGCAAAACCCCATAGCCATCATAGGTGTCGGATTCGTCAAAAATGCCTTTGCAAAATTCCTTCAAAACGAAGCTTCTGATGTCACCAGGTCTGTCGTGGACGTGAAAAGCGTCAACAACGGTGGCGTGGCTGGAATCTACGAGGCGGTGCGCTCGGGCGTGCTTATGAAGACCATGAAGCAGCAGCGAATCGTCGAAGAGACCGAGGTTGTTGAGGAAATCCTGAAAAGGCTTGGAAAAGGCGAAAATAACGTTACTTACGGTTTTGAAGAGGTTAAGAAAGCAGCGGAACTGGGCGCCGTGGAAAAACTCGTGCTGGCGGATGCGTTGTTGCGCGAGGCATCGGATGAGAGACGGCTGGAGGTTGAGGAGTTGATAAAGACGGTGGAGCAGAAGAGCGGAGGCATGATCGTGGTCAGCACCGAACACGAAGCTGGAGCGAAGCTGACGGGTTTGGGAGGCATAGCGGCTCTACTTCGTTTTCCACTACACTAGTCTATGCAGTTTTCATTCGTCTTCGAACAGCCGGATTGTGGTCTGCAAGTTTTTTCAGAGCTAACTCGAACGTTTCGTCCTCCACCAATTCCCTTTCTATGAAGACTCCTGTTCTCCCAACTTTATCCCTCCGCAACAACGCGTGGACACGGTCAAGAACGGTCTCGACAGATATTCCAAGCAGTTTGGCTGTTTGTTCCTCGCGTCCGATGATCGTGCTTTCTTCATGTCCTTTCTCCGTGGGTTCGATGAGCATTAGCCGTTTGTCCACTCCGGAAACGCGCACCCCGCTTTTAAGGACTGCCAGAGTGGCTTCGCCGCTGAACTTGTAGAATTCTCTCTCCACCTTTCGCATCTTCATCAGAGGGAAAGAAACGCTCGTGTTTTCGTCTGCTGTTCCGATGTATGCTTTCATGCCGTAGGTTGGTGTGGCTTGCACGACCAGTCGTCTATTGACGGATATACCGGCTCTTGCTAATGCTGTTTCGACGGTGAAGGACGAAGTCTGAAATGGGATGAAAACGTCTACATCGCTTCTCTTGTCTACATCTCCTCTCGCAATGCTGCCGTGAACTATTGATTCCAAATGAAAACCTTGCAGGGCTTCGATCAACCGCGTGGCTTTCTGCCGAAAACTTCTGAGCAGGCTCCAACGCTCTGAGCCATACGTAACTGTTCGGTATCCGATGCGTTTCTCAGGTTTGCTCGCCACGACGTTGCCTCTGTCCGTAAGATTAGGAGGTCTGACTTATTTAGTAATACGCGTGTGCAAAGCAGGATGAGCATCGAAGGCAGCAGGGATATACGGAACCTCAACGGTTTCATCTGATAATCGGAGAACCCCCTACTACGTGAAATCGTCATGAAACCCGATGTTGCCACATGCACCATATGCAAGCGCAGGGAAGCATTCTTTTCGAGACCGTACTCTGGAGAAAAACTCTGCAGAAAGTGTTTCACAGAATCTATCGAGTCGAAAGTTAAGGCAACCATCGCCAAGTACCAAATGCTGGAGTTTGATGATAGGATAGCGGTGGCTGTTTCGGGCGGAAAGGACAGCGTGAGTCTCCTCCACATTTTGGCTAAGACAGAGCGGCTATATCCAAAAACTTCGCTCGTTGCCGTGACGGTGGATGAGGGTATCGAAGGGTATCGCGACGAAGCCTTGAACATCGCCGGTGAAAACTGCCGGAAACTTGGCATCGAACACCACGTGGCATCGTTCAAAGACTTGTACGGCTACACGCTCGACGAGATCGTTAAACGCCAGAAAGGCAACGACCAGAGTGCGCTGACAGCATGCGCGTACTGTGGCGTCCTACGAAGAAAAGCCCTCAACATGACAGCCAGAAAACTCAAAGTGGACAAGCTCGCAACCGCTCACACGCTGGACGACGAGGCGCAGACGATACTTCTGAACATTTTTCACGGTGACGTCTTCCGCATCGCTAGAGAGAAGCCAGTAACGGATGAGGCGCACCCGAAACTCGTCCGGAGAATCAAACCCCTCTGCGAGATTCCGGAAAAGGAAACTGCCTTGTACGCCTACGTCAAGAACATGAAATTTCAGAGCGCTCCATGCCCGTATGCGTCCGAAGCGTTGAGAAACGACGTCCGCCTGATGCTTAATAGGATGGAACAAAAGCACGCCGGGTTGAAATTCACAATCTTCAAGTCAATAGAGAAAATCCGTCCCGCGTTAGAGGAGACAGCCAAGACAGAAGGTCTGAGGGAATGCAGCGAATGCGGGGAACCGACAACTGACAAAATATGTAAGACTTGCCAGATGCTAAAGGAGATTGGTTAAGTCACGCGAAAACGATTATTCGTGTCTGACACGTGTAGGTTTCACGCCTGCGTCTCTTTTCAGGTTTTGCAGGATTGCCGAGGCTTCGTATGCGGTGTCGGCTGACCCGAGTTTTCTGGCTTTTTCTAAGTAGACTGTACCGCCGCAGTACGGACAGGTTCTTGTTTTCTGTTCGGTTTTTGCCAAGAGTAAGCCGCCACATCTGCTGCACACGACTATCAGAAATCTTGCCATGTTCGACTCTGTCCGAAAGCCTTTTCCACATCCTACTAAATAACGCTTAACGTTTGAGGAGGAGAAATGAGCAGCCAAGATAAGACAAGGATAACGGCGACGGCGTTGATCGAGTTGGCAACGCGATATTTCGTGAAAGGAGGCTACAAGGTTAAACAGGAATTGACTCCCATTGAGGGTTATAGTGGCGTTACCAGAAAATTCGACCTCATAGTTCAGAAGGGGCGCACGTCTCAAGGGGTTTGGATAAGGGATTGGAACAGAACAATAGGTATTAACATTGTGTTGAACCTTGACAAGGCATCCGAAGATGCGGGGCTCTCAAACCCCATAGTTGTCGGGGAGAATTTCAGCGACCATGCGAAGGCTTATGCGAACAGGAGAAAAATCACCCTGTTAACGAAGCAGCAGATGCTTCTCAGCCTAAGATAGGATGGCTAGATTTTCAGGTATTCTCCGAGCAGACCTTCGGTTTCCAGCTTGCCAAGCCAATCGACGCAGCCGACGCGGCATTTTCCATGTCCTTCCAAGACCTCAAGCATTTCGCTGACTATTTCTTCCGGGTCTTTGCCCGAAGCGTCAATTTCACAGACTTTTCCTTCGCCATGAATTCTTAAGGCATCAACGAGACAGACGTCCAATATTTCGGCAGCCAAGTTTTCCCATAGCTTGCTGCCGGAAAACCCATATTTTTCCATAGTTCTGCGCAGCTCGACGGGGTCGCGTCTCAGGACGAAGACGTGTGTTACGAGTTTTTTGGGAACCACGTTAACCGCGTAGTGTCCGTCTACGATAATGTCTTTTTCGCCGCCGTTTTCCACGATTTTGTTGATTCGTGTCTTCATCCTTTTCTCGTCGACGATTATGGAGTTCCGCTGCTTGTCCTTCCCGAGAATGAGGTTTTCGCGTTCGGCGAGTTCGGTTAGGTTTACGTAGGTGGCGTCAAGTCTGGAGACTAACAGTTGTGCTGTGGAGGTTTTGCCTACGCATGGGGTTCCGGTTACGAGAATAACCCGCTTTGCCATGCTGGTCGCCTGTCGAAAGTCATAGAGGCTTGTTCGGGGAGATAAGGTTTCCAAAATTCTTATTGCTCACTTTTACGTGTAGTATTCTTGGGCTGGCGAGTTGGTGAGTGGCTTTCGAGTCTCGATAGGGGGACTTGAGGAAACTCCGCCCACATGTAGAATTGCAGCATCCGCAAGGGTGTAAGGCGAGAGCCTTGGCTACGGAGCAGAAACGGAACGTCCACTCAGCGTATGCCGATGATGCATGGCGAAGATGTTGAGTAGGCTGGGTGTGAAACGGTGAAACGGCCGTCCTGCAAGTGGAAAGGGCAAAAAGACGTCTGTGAGGAATCTACCTGAGGCGCGGGTAGCCCGATTAGTCGAATGCCACACGGAACAGAAGGCGGGTTACAACCAACACACCAGCCCATTTCTGCAGAACATCACCTTCAACTTCCTGAAAATTACGACGAATCCGAAATTCTCAACATCGTAATCCCAAGGAAGAGGACAACAAAAGCGACCATATCATAAAATCATAAATGTGCTTGACATAGAATAAACATAGGAAGAGGATTTGGCCATGAAAAGACGAAAAGGGAAAATGGTAGTTGTTACCGTAAGATTCTTTACAGACGGGCTTAAAGAAAAAACCGTGTGGGACTCTGGCGCTGTTTACTTACCCAAACAACCTAGGCATGGGATTGAGGCTAAAGAACCTCAAATGTTCAATGGACTAGAAGAAATTGCTGTGAAAGTCAAAAAGGCTCTTAGAGAGCATGGGATTGATATACTCCGATACAACCCTGACAAAGTGGAAAGGAAATTGCTTTAATAAAAGGAAGTCGAGGAGCACACGCGCTAGACAATGCATGGACACACATCTGCACGACTCCACACGACAGAATGAGGTTCCAAAAATGCAAATAAACCTCTTTTTTTTATTTTTCATTTCAAGACCGAGAAAAAGTAGAAGTGACATCCGTAATCACCACTTCGCCATACTCATTTAACTGATATGCCAATACCATTTTGTAATGATTCCCTTTGTAGTAGTCGTTATTGTTTATAGTCACATTCCAAAGTTGACCGATAGTTCTTCCTTCTTTCAGCAATGCGCAACTCTGAGTGACTTCCACTTGAATCCAAGTCTTACCATCGTGGGACGGGTTGACCTGAGCCCAAGAATGGTCAACAACATTAGGAACGAAATATCCAACAGTCACCATTCTAAACGGTATGCCCTTTGCCGCACAGAATGCTCCGAACACCCAGACAAACTCTCCGCACGCACCCTTTCCATTCTTCAATACCTGAACAGCATTTTGATACAGAGGTCTGTCTTCAGTGTAATTTAGCAAGTGACTTTCCCACATCAACCCATCCGTGAAATTCATCTGAGTGCTAGGCAACCATGCTTTCAATTCTGTCTGAGTCGAATTTGAATACAGGTCACGTAGATTATTCTCAGCAGTGTATATCATGTCCCAAACTGCAGTCTGTCCAGAGCTTAACCCCAAATAATAAGCTGCGCCAATTCCCGCCAGAATGACAAAAGCGAGTAAAAGAGGTTTCAGAACTGTCCACATTGATAGCTTCCTTGGTTTCCTCAGCCAATCTTCAACTCTCGCTTTCAAACCTTGTTTCTGCACATTGAACTCCCCCTTTTGTTCTTCCTAAGCAACTTTGCGAAATCCACCCAATAAAGGTACGCATGCATGCTTTAACCTAGCTCGCTAGCCATTCGGCTCACTCGCCCGTTCCAAACGATACCCCAAAGCCGACACCTTCAGACTAATATCATCGTTAACTCCTGTTATTCACAACAAGCAATTCCACTAAATCGCGCTCGCTTCACACTCGCGCTCATTTGGTTAGGTATATGACGTGTACTTTAATAACAGGAAAAACTATCTATGACCCGCACACAATACTGGAATCCGACACCTTTTCACTGCCACGTTCCTGATAGGAGAAGTCAAGAATGCAGGCGCAACAAGACCCTACCGGGTGATAGAACATGAAGAGCGAGTCACTAATCAAGCTAAAAGCATTGGAGAAGAATGTTAGTTATTGGCTTAACGTTTTCCTCTCCGGTCAGGGACGCTATTTCGACCCCAAGGCAGTCACAGATTTGTTCACACGGTTTAGTTCAATAAGAAATCAGCTTCAAAGTGACTTTCCGAATTGTTATGGAGACTTGCCAATTCGTGAAGTGAAGTCTAGCAACACGATGGACTTTGAAGGTCGAGGATACATTGAACGTAGAGACCTCGAAATCCTGCTTATGGACATCAACTACTGCATTGACACATTCCCAGAACCACAGACATCTAATGAGCCCCTTTTAAAAGCCACTCGCGAAGGACTCTTCTTTGCAGGGCAATACTATGACGCTATTCGATGGGTGAGCGATATTTTTTCAAATGCTCAGAAGAGAATTGTCATCATTGACCGTTACCTTGACGAAAAGACACTAGACCTGCTTTGTGCGAAGAAACATCAAACTAAGGTAGAGATAATGACGGAAAAAATCCCACCACCGCTTAAAACGAAAGCCATCGAGTTCAACAAGCAATACGGTCAGCTTGAGATTCGCTTATCTTCAGCCTTCCATGACCGCTTCATAATTGTTGATGACAGAGATTTTTATCATCTTGGCGCTTCAATCGAGCACCTTGGTCGCAGAGGTTTCATGTTCTCGCGTATTGAAGAACCCATTATCATTCAAAGTCTGTCCAACGGACTGGCTCGGGAATGGAATAATGCCAAAGTTGAGATTCAACCTTGACGGGCCCAGCAATTAGTCTGTGCCATTTGTTGTCTGGTGTTCAGGTGGGTTGTGATGGTGGTTGGGCGATTGGTAGTGTTGTTGTTTGCTGTGGTTTTCTCTATGGCAAGCCACAGTCCGACGTAGGCTGCGATAATCACGGACACTGCTGACAGTATGGGAGAAACCATAACGTAGGCGTCAGCGGTGAAGGCTGGGTAAGGTTCATTCGTGCGGCGGAAAATTGCAGAGGTGAGGGTGTCGTCGAACAGATAGACTAGCCTAGGCGAGTTACAACCAACACGCCAGTTTTCAGAAGATGGAATTGCGCATGTTAGTCCTGATTGGTCTTCAGTTGTCCTTTTAAGCAAGGCTGAAGATTACTGTATCAGTAACGTTCTACCATCGAGCAGACGCGAAAACATGGCAACGTTACATGCAACAATCAACACAAAAAGGAGTGAAAAAACATGACGGAAAACAAAGATGTTATCTTCATCGGAAACAAACCACCAATGGCCTATGTTCTAGCAATCATCACAAGTCTCTCGTCAAGCAATGCTAAACAAATAACGCTGAAAGCACGTGGGCAGGCAATTACGACGGCAGTTGACGCAGCCGAAATAGCCAGAAGACGCTTCCTGAAAGACCTGCAAGTGAGCAATGTATCCATTGGCACCGTGGAAATGCCACCGAGAGAGGGTGAAAACAGGGCACGGATGGTTTCGACGATGGAAATAACACTCACAAAAGAGTAGGAAACCACGTAAAACATAGAATCATCCGACGAATACCTCGCTTTTCTTTTTATAAAATATCAATTTACCCCAACAGACTTCTCTATGCTGAGAATTCGGAAAGGCAGATTTTCCGCAACATTAGAATCTAGTAGACATTTAACCCGAGCTCAAGCAGGTAGCGATGGTGGTTGGACGATTGGCAGTGTTGTTTGCTGTGGTTTTCTCTTCTTGGCAAGCCACACTCCGACGTAAGCCGCAATCACCGCCGTTACGGCTGAAACTATCGGAGAAAGCACACTGTAGACGTCAAAGGTGATGGCCGGGTACTGTTCGTTCGAGTAATAATAAATCGCCCCGACCAGAGTATTCAATACTTCAATGGTGAAAAAGTAAGTCATGAACGCAGAGACTAAGCCCTCTTTGAACGTGTCGACACCGAAAATGAATATGACGAGTATCGCCGCCGCGAAGGAAGGAACAAAGTCAAGGTACGTGGGCGAGAAAAGATTTATCACAACAGCCAAAATGAAACCGTAGATTCCTGCTTTAATACTGCGGTCCATGCTTTGAACCTCTCAAAGTCCGCGAAACCTTACGCACTGCTCACTACGGCTCGCTATTTAAGTCTTGAGCGAACCCTGAAACGAGCGACAATGAACCCGTTCTTCAACCACAATTTCAAGGTATATATAGGGGGGTCAAATTTCCCAGAGACCGTATTAGCAAAACGGTCATCCTAATCAATTCACCTTTTTCACACCAGATCGTTTGAGTCTCTTCTACTCCGATGCTAGAAAACCAATAAAAGAAAGCCAGAGTAGAATTGCTCATGCACTGTTCACGTTGCGGAGTCTGCTGCGAAAAAACCGAAATGATGCTCTCCAACGCCAACATCAAACGCCTAGAAAAACGCGGCTACAACAGACAGAAGTTTGCACGTTACGACAGACAAGGCTTTGCCAGACTCAAGAATCAAGATGGCTTCTGCGTCTTCTACGACGCTGAAAAACTCCGCTGCACAATATATAAACACAGGCCATCAGGATGCCGAATCTATCCAGTAATCTGCAGCGAACAAGAAGGAATAGTGGTTGACAACCTCTGCCCAATGAAAAACACAGTATCTGAAACAGAACGCGAAAGAAAAGGCAAAAAGGTAACAGAGCTCCTGCAGAGAATCGACAACGAAGCCTCCCTCAGAACCTAGTACACTAGACTAATATACTCGGCAGCTCAATCATTTGCAGTGGTTAGGATTCTCTAGAGAAAGAGTTCAGCCCGATGTCGTTTCGCTTTTTCTCTGACTGTTCTGACTAACACACACTCTCACAGTCTGGAGGTGGAAAACTGGGAAAAAGAAAAGTAATCAACGAAGAAGACCTAGAACACATGATGCTGCCAAGCGTGAACGACGTACTGGGCTTAGCAACTAAAATGCTCGGCTTCGACAGAATCATGGTAAACTGCCAAGACGGAAAAAACCGATTGTGCAGAATCCGAGGTAAGCTGAAAAGACGAGTATGGATAAGAGAAGGAGACATCGTTTTAGTTTCTCCATGGGACTTTCAATCAGACAAACGAGGCGACATTTTCTGGCGATACAGAAAGAATCAAACGGAATGGTTGAGAAGCCATGGCTACCTCAAAATGTGAAAACACGAAGAAGAGCCAAACTAGGATGACGCTGAACACACGCAAAAAGCTTTAGCTGACCAATTCAACGGTCGTTCTAAACCCATTTTGACTGAAAAACCAGTGTACGTCGCTCCAGACTTCGCCTATCAACACTATCTTAATATGTGACCGAGTGCATTATGTTGTGAAAAGGTAGAATTCTCGCAGAAAAGAACGTAGAAAAAACGGCATCAACCGAATCTTGTCGTTTTTTCCCGACCATTCTACTGAAAAACGAGGTGAAAACTATGGAATTAACAGAAAGGCATGAAAACATGCCCGCACGTTCGTGGACCAACAGAGCAGATAGAAAACATCTGCCTAACGTGGATTATTGCTCTGAACTGAGAAGTTGGTTGCAACATGCCATATTAGAGGCAGAAAAGAACAAGAACTTCGACAAGAAAGACGAACTCTTAATCCTTCTAAGAGAGCTTTAGAACTGGCTATGGTTTCCACAACAAGAGGACACGTGAGAAAGGTTGGAAAAGCCTTGAGAACCAAAGCATCGCCCGGCGAATATCTCGCTTTTCTTTCAATAAAATACGAAGTTGACCCTGACGAGTTTTTTCACGCGTTAGTGTCAGCGGAAGAAAAGCAGAAAGCCACGTGTGGAAACCTTTCAATCGAATGTCGCGGCAAGACAGGGACCAGAGTCACTTTCTTGATTCAAATGGATTCAAAGGTCGTTGCCCAGTTTCCAATTTCAGAGGATTTCCTCCTGCAACAAGGTAGCCCCATTAAGGATTTCACGAAGACCGATATGATCCGCAGACATCTGGACAAGAAGAACGCGAGATCACATTCTCATCTAATCAGAGATTTGCGTTCCGGAATGAGACAGGTTAACCTGAAAGCCAGAGTCTTGGAAATTCCAAGACCGAAGCTTGTCTTCACGCGATTCGGGAACTACGCTAGCGTGGCCAATGCTTTGATAGCCGACGAAACTGGAACAGTCAGGCTTTGCCTATGGAATGAACAGATAGACTCCATCGCCATAGGGGATACTATTCAGGTACAGAATGCACGGATGTCCACGTTCAGGGGCGAAAGACAGCTAAACATTGGAAAAAACGGAACTGTCAGCAGCGTCAAGGACATCAACGCTCAACTGATAGAAGTGCAGAGCCGATAAGCCTGCTCAGTCTGAAGGCATCAGCTGCCCAGATGCATGAGAAATCCCCACGCTGTTTTTAGACATGAATCGTCTAAGGCATAAACTTGAAGTGCCAAACACATAAATGCCCCTAAAATGAGACGAACAGTGGAGAAAACGCAGCATGACTACGGCAGGAAGACCTAGACTGACCAAGAGAGTTTTTCTTTTCGTCAGCTTTGGGCTGCTCGCCTTCCTGCTTTACCTCTATTACCTTGTGGGCTTGACCAATATCGCCGACATCATCGAACGGACAAACCTAGTCTACTATGCTTCTGCCTTCATCGCCTTCGTGGTAGGCATCGTTTTCATGTCGCTATCTTGGCACGATCTCCTGGATAATCTTGCTGTCCACAATAGCATCCGAAGGAACTTTCAACTGGTGTGGGCTGGAATGTTCTTCGACGCTGTGGTGCCGGAACCAGGATGGACTGGAGACCTGTTAAGGGCGTACGTAATGTCCAAGACCTCGAACCAAGACGCTGGAACAATAGCGGCCTCAGTCATCGGGCAAAAAATCATCGGCATGGCAATTACTGTCATCGACTTGGTCTTAGGGCTGACCATTCTGGCTTTCAACTATTCCCTTCCCACCTCGGTTTCCATCTTCATCGCCTTTGTCTTGTTTCTTTCGGCTTTCTCACTGTTCATTGTTGTGTATTTTAGCTCAAGGCCTAAAGCAACAAAGAAGATGCTCGATTGGTTGATACGTTTTGTTTCCTTCTTGAGGAGAGGCCGTTGGAACCCCACGAGTTTTCGAAACCGTGCGCAAGAAACTCTTGGCGAATTTCATGAAGGAATTCGGGCCCTGAGCGGTAACCTGAAAGCCCTCGTTCGACCGATTGTGTTTTCTCTCGTATCGTGGGCTTTCGACGTTTCAGTGATATTCTTGGTGTTTGCTTCCCTTAGGTATCCGATTCCAGTTGATAAAGTGCTGATTGTTTACGCCTTGACGGGAAGCCTGCAGGCGATAGGTGTTTCTCTCGTAGGGTTCACGGAGATAGTTGTAAGTAGCTCTTACGCGATACTTGGTCTTCCAATTGCCGTCAGCATGTCGGCGACGCTTTTGACGAGGATTGTCACCCTCTGGCTTAAGTTGGTCGTGTCGTACATCGCTTTTCAATGGACTGGCGTTGAACTGCTCATGGGTCAAGGACCGAAGAACAGAGACTCTCGTCATAACGCCGGAGGAAAAGGGAATGGCATTGGGGAATCAGCAAAGCCTAAATTGGCAGAAGAGGAAAGATGAAGTGGGCACTTGAGCCATGGAAAACAGCGACGATTACGTGTTAGAAGTATCAAACTTGAGCGTAAGGCTTCAGAACCAGGAAATTCTGGAAAACGTAGGCTTCAAGCTGAAAAGAGGCACTGCCTTAGCTATCCTCGGTCCAAACGGCGCCGGAAAGACGATGCTATTCAGAGCGTTACTGAACTTGGTGCCGTACACCGGAAAAATCGAGTGGGCGGAGAAGACGAAGATAGGCTATGTTCCACAGAACATCGCCGTGGATGACATTCCGATTTCTGTTAAGGAGTTTCTGTCGTTCAAAGACCACGTTGATGTGGAAAGGTCGCTCAGTCCCGTGAGACTTGACAACAAGAATCTGGGAGGCAAGACCTTGGGACTCTTGTCTGGCGGGGAGCTTCGCAGAGTCTTGATTGCGTGGGCTCTTGTGGACAACCCGAACGTTTTGCTTTTTGATGAGCCGACGACGGGCGTCGACCTTGGCAGCGAAGAACCGATATTCGTTACGCTCAAGGAGCTGAAGGAAAAGAACAGGATAACGGTGCTCTTGATCACGCATGACGTTCACATAGTGAATGAGTATTCGGATTACCTGCTGGCGCTGAACAGGTGCATCACGTTCTTCGGCGAATCGAAGCAGATAATGGACCCGTCGGTGCAGAAAATAATCTACGGCGAAACAGTCTGCGTTGGAACGCCCAGTAAAGAAGGGTAGTCCTTCATGGTGGAAACCGTGATTCTGAGCCTTTTCATAGGAGTGTCGGTTGGGTTTTCAGCTGGTTACTTGGGCTCGCTCATGGTGCTCGAAAAAATGGCGCTAGTTGGCGATGCCCTTTCGCACGTCGCCTTGCCGGGACTGGCGCTCGGAATCTTGTTCAACTTCAACCCGTTTCTAGGTGCTTTTGCCTTCCTTTTCGCGTCGGCAGTCGTAGTCTGGTATCTTGGGCGAGTTACTAAATTGGCGTTCGAAACGATTGTGGGTGCGATGTTCACTCTTGCGTTGGCAATCGGTATATTGATAATTCCTGAGGCTGAGCTTCTTGAGGCATTGTTCGGAGACATAACTAAGGTAACGATGTTGGAAACTGCGGCCGCAATAGCCATCTCGGCGGTGGCCTATCTGCTTGCGAGGATGGTCTACAAGAAGCTTGTTTTGAGCATGATTTCAGAAGAGCTGGCGATCTCCAAGGGGATTGACGTTAACAAGATAAACCTGCTTTATCTCCTGCTGGTGTCTCTCGTGGTTGCCGTAGGCATCAGAATTGTGGGGACTCTTCTGGTCGGCTTCCTAGTAATCGTTCCTGCTGCAGCGGCAAAGAACCTGAGCAACGAGCTGTTCAAGTATGCGGTGATGAGTGGTTCATTCGGAACGATCAGCGCCTTCTCGGGCATTCTGCTGTCAAACTATCTCAAATTGGCTGCGGGTCCGTTGGTGGTTCTCTCGGGAATCGTGGTGTTTCTGGCGACGGTTGTGGTAAAGTGGCGTGCAGGATGGAAGACAACGGCTAGGGGCTGACTTCAGGCTGACATTGCCAGAATGAGAGTTGCCCAACAAGGCAGGTTCGCCCATGCAATAGATGGATATTCAACCCAGAGACTCTGGACAAACACCGAAAACCGAGGCGTCGTGGAGTTCTTGTGTCTAGCACGTAGGGTCTTTTGTTGGTAGCTTGAAAAGGTTAGTTTAACAACAATTGGGTAAAAAAAGAAAGAGGGTTATGGGTAGGTCTTCATGAAGTTGGCTGCTGTGAGAGAAATGTCTTTTAGGTTTACTTTGAGGTCTCCGTTGACGTCCGCGAGGAAGTTCCACTTCGTGCTGCCAGGCGTGCTTCCGTAGGCTTTAGCGGTTATGCCGATGTCTTTCATGTCGGTTACTCTGTCGTCGTTCAGGTCTGTCATTAATCGCGTGTCGTTTGCTGCTCTTATCAGTGGAAAATTGTCCGCGTTGCTCGCATCTATTGTTTGCGGCGTATCGCCCAAGCCGTTGTGGTCAACGTCTACGCCAGTGTAGTTGCTCCAGAAGTTTCCGCCGCTTACGACGCCATTATCCCAAGTGTTGATCGAATCAGTTCCAACCTGTACCTGGTTGTTGAGGAAGTTGTTGTGGAAGAAGAGGTTACCTCCGGAGTCTGCGAGCACTCCGAATTGCGTGCACTGCGTCACGTTGTTGCGCGTGATATTGTTGCCGGTCGAACCTGCACTTAACGCGATTCCAACCTTGTCGCCCTTGAACACGTTGAAGACGATGTTGTTGTCATTCGAGTTTGTCAGGTTGAGCCCAAAATCAGCGGATGATCCCGTGTTGCGCAAGATTTCGTTAGCGTTGGAGTTGGTCAGGTAGATGCTGTAGTTTGTGTTGACCAGATTGTTCCTGTTGATAACTGAGCCTGTGGAGCCGTCTAGTCGTATTCCCGCGTCTTCTGGTAGGTTGCCGCTGTTTTGGATGGTGAATGCGCTCAGGACTACGTTGCCCGCTGTTACGTTAACGACTGTTCCTGCTCCGCCTCCGTCTATGATTGTGATGTCTTGCCTTTCGCCTATAATCCAAACCGATTGGTTCACGACAACATTCTCAGTGTACGTTCCGTTGAAAACGAATATGTAGTCTCCAGGACTGGCAGCGTTTATTGCGCTTTGTATCGTCGTAAGGTCCATTCCGCCTCCGCCTTACACTGCCCACGTCTTCGGCTGTGCACTAACTGAACGGGTGGTCAACATTGGTACCATCGTTGTAACGAGTAAGAATGCCAGCAGTATCCCATAATGCATGTTCTTCGACATTTTCCAATCTCCCTTTCACTAAAGAGTCGAGAACCCGAAAGCCTTTCGCGGCAAATAAGCGTTGTGTAAAAATGTTCTATTTTTATGGGTAAAGAACCGAATGCAGCGGTAAAACAACCCGAAAATCGATTGCTGTCATGATGCAAGCTCAAATTCTCATACGGAGACTATCTATGGGGTTTTTCAATGTGACTCTGTATACTTCCAAGTCATGCCGCGAGAACAGCACGAACACAACCTCATCAAGCTTGTCTTCCTCGACCAGAAAATTCTTCACGACAGCTACGGCTATTCTGCTAGCCTGTTCAATAGGATAACCATAGACGCCAGTGCTTATCGAGGGAAATGCTACAGTTTTCAATCCCTTAGAAACCGCTAGCTTCAACGAGTTTCGGTACGCTTCCGCCAGAAGCTCCGGTTCGCCAGATGTTCCTCCATGCCAAACTGGTCCAACAGTGTGAATAACGAATCGAGCTTTCAAGTTGCCTCCTGAAGTAATGACAGCCTTGCCCGTCGGAAGACCGTCTGACCATTCAGCAGCCCTTATGAGCTTGCATTCTTCGAGGACTTTCGGTCCGCCTTTACGGTGGATGGCGCCGTCCACGCCTCCTCCGCCCATCAACGTGGAATTGGCCGCGTTCACTATGACATCTGTGCCCATTTCTGTGATGTCCCCTTGAACGAGGGATATCTTAACCTTGCCTAAACGAAGTTCGTCCGTCGCCATGCTTTCAGCTTCCTATATTTTCTAGTGAGGCTTGACTTCTTAAGCCTAAACCCCAAGTCAACATGTCAGTTCTCAACGCAATGCAGAAACGATGAACCATACGCCAAACCCGACCAAGATCACGAAGCAAAAAGCGAACACTATCTTGTAGGCTTTGTCCGTCCAGAACCGACGCGTGCCATAGACGGTTGCAGAAACGAAGGCGTCCCAAAGCAGGTCGCACGACCAATGAACCACGGTAAACACTAGGAAGGCGGTAAAGCCGAAGGTTGAAGCGTTCAGAATCAACGCGGCGCCGATTGTTATCCACCAAAGAAAGAAATATGGGTTGGCAACGGTTGTGAGAACGCCAACGACGAAAGAACCACGCTTCGAACCTGCTAGTTCTTCGTTTTTCTTCTTTTGAGTCTTGAATAGGTGTAAGCCCGTGTAAATCAGGATTAAGCCGCCAACGAAACTTATGACCTTCTGAACCGTGATTGAAGAGAAGAACCACGTAAAACCAAAGTAGATGAGGAACATCAGCGGGAACTCCACGGCGGCGTGTCCAAGAGCAATGAGGATTCCCGCTTTTCTGTCCTTGTAGCCCTTCGCAACTGCCATGGCAAACACGGGTCCTGGCATCATCACTCCCGACAGGGAAATGAAAGCTACCGAAAGAAGGAAGTAGTAAAAATCAGTCATCGTTGCAGCCGCATTCATCGCTGCTCCATGCTCTCCATGAAGCCAGCCTGAAGCTTGACCACCTCGGTGCTGTCCTTTGCCTTGGCATAGGCTTCAAGCCTTTCATAGTTCAGCTCTAGAAAAGTGTGTCCCCAAACGAACATGGAAAGAAGCCTGCGAGCTTGCTCTTGGAACCCAACGATGAACAGTGCTGCTGATAATGCTTCGGCTGTGCTGAGTTTTGTGGGTTTTCCGAAGTTAACAGGGTTTCCAGCAATCAGGAAAGGAAGGCATCTGGACGTTCCTCTGACATTTTTGAGCAGTGCGTTTTCGGCATGTTCCCAACTGAAATCTAGAGCAGCTAACCCGGAATTTTCGATGCGTTCTCTGTCGGCTGGAGAGAAGGCGATTTTGGAAAGGGGATTCAGAACCACAGCGCCTTTAGGCAATAATTTCATCTGGTGCACTATTCGAACCATTCCGTGACGCTTCAACTTTAGGGCTGTGCATTTTTTAGGGTCACACTGTCGCGCGTGATAGACGACTATTCTAACTTGTCTTTCCACTCGTCCTGCGCACCTTCAGATGACCCATAGGATCGTCTAAGACCCGTGGAATCCAAGGGATGATGTCCGAAGCAACCATGTGGTAGCCCTTCTCCGCAAAGACAAAGTCCCCGGCAGCTCCGTTGACAAACGCGCCCGCCACAGCCGCTTCAAACGGGTCAGCCCGTTGAGCGAGGAAGGCACCAACGATTCCCGACAGAACGTCTCCGGTTCCCCCCACGGTCATACCAGGGTTGCCGGTGAAGTTAAGCTTGAACCTCTCCTCATCAGCGATTATATCGACAGGCCCCTTCAACAACACGACTGCGGCCAACTCCGCAGCCGTCTTCTGCACTTTCGAAACCTTCTCCTCCACGCCTTCCGGAAGCTTCTTGCCCGTCAAGATAGCGTACTCTCTAGAATGAGGCGTTAACACCAAGGGAACCTTCAACTCCCTCTTGAAGTTCGCGAAAGCCTTCAACCCGTCCGCATCCAAAAGAAGCGGCTTGCCCGCATCCTCAACAACCTTGACGAGCACTTTCACGGCTTCTGCGGTTTCAGGATGTAATCCAAGACCTGGTCCCACAACCACGGCGCTAGCGACGTCTACGTATGCCTTCAACGCTGATACGTTATCCGCGCTCAGGTGTTTTCCAGAGAGTTTTACGGTTATCAAGTCCGGCGACATGCAAGAAATTGATTGCGCGGTTTTCTCCGGCGCGGCAACATACGCCAGATCGACTCCAGTTCGCAACGCGGCTAGTGCGACGAAAGTTGGAGCTCCCGAAAAAGCTTCGCTTCCGCCTACGACCAAGAGGCGACCGAAGTCTCCTTTGTGCGATTCTGAAGGTCTAGGTTTCGTGACCAAGAGGATGTCGCCGGGACCGGAAAAGGTTTCGAGTTCTTTTGGCAAGCCTATGTCGCTTACGATCAGTTCGCCGACGTTTTCCTGCGCGTTTTTGAGTCCCTTCTTGGTCTTGTGGAACGTTAACGTTATGTTGGCTTTGACAGCCGCTCCTAGAATTTCCCCAGTGTCGGAATCCACGCCTGTGGGCACGTCGACAGCAACCTTGAAAGCGTTCATAGCGTTGATTTTTTCGACCATCTGTTGGATTGGCGGTTTCAGCTTTCCTTTGGTTCCGGTTCCGAGCAGCGCATCAACGACCACATCTGTGCTCAAGCTGGGTATGAGTGAGCTGTCGTAGACTTCGTGAATGACTATCTGCTCTCTCAGCGGCTGCAACGCATCCCAGTTCTTCAACGCCGCCTCATGCGAGATGTCCTTCGCCTTGCCAGCAAGAACGACAGCTACTCTATAACCCAAGGACAAAAGGTGCCGCGCGGCAACGAACCCGTCGCCACCGTTTCCGCCTAGACCACAGAAGACGACAACAGACTTGCCAGGCTTGAACCTCGAAGCAATTTCGGCAGCCACTCGTTGTCCGGCGTTCTCCATAAGCTGAAGTTGAGATATCCCGTAATATTCGGCGTTCAACTCCAACGCTCGCATTTCATGACTTGTGATGGCTTCTGACATGTTAAAGCCCAACAGTAATTAGTCGGAATGAAAGATAAGAATATCCGTTTAAGCGCAAAGGAGACCGTTTGGCTTCTATTAGAGGGGGCTAGAACCGTTGCGCACGCACCGGAAACCGCGTAATGTAGCAAAATATTTTAATGCACAACCGCAAACAATACAGTTAGGAGAACACAAAAATGCCAACAGCGTTCGTACTGATAAACACTGAAATAGGCTCAGAAGCAGAAGTCCTCAAAGACCTGAAAAAAGTCGAAGGCGTCAACGACGAAGCCTGGGCGGTATACGGAGTCTACGACATAATCGCAAGAGTCAAAGCAGACACCATGGACAAACTCAAAGAAATCGTAACGTGGCGCGTAAGGAGACTCGACAAAGTCCGCTCAACGCTGACGATGATAGTCGTGGAAGAAGCCAAATAACTCGCACTTCCCATTTTTTTCGTTGCCCACGCACAAGAAACAATCCTTTTACCATTCAACCTCAATCTAATCTCTAATCCAAGCAAAGAACAGGCTGCCGTAGATGAACGATAAGATAATGCACGTAGGTATAGACGACACGGACTCGACGAGAAAAGGATGCACCACATACGTTGCCGCTCTTCTAGTAGAAAAACTAACACGATTGGGCGCCAGTTTCATCGACTACCCAAACCTCATCAGGCTAAACCCCAACGTCCCATGGAAGACACGAGGAAACGGAGCTCTATCACTGCGAATACGATACAACGAAAACCTCGAAGACAAAATCAAAGAAACCACAACAAGCACGGTGGAGGAACATGCCGACCTCGAATTCAGAGGCACAGACCCAGGCATAGTCTTCTTCAAACGAGCGAAAATTCCAAAGCTGGTCAACGACTTCGCCAAAAGCGCCATAACTGGAATCGTGAATCTGAAAGACGCGATGAAGCTACTGAAACGCTTCCATTCGGAGGCTGTGGGGTTCAAGAACGGAAGAGGCATCATCGGCGGGCTAGCGGCCGTCGGCGAAACACTCCAAGGAGACCACACGTACGAGGTTCTCGCCTACCGCGTCCCGGAAAACTACGGGCTAAAAAGGCAAGTGGACGAAGCTTCAATATTCGAGATGGACAAGGCGACAGCCCCTTACACGTTCAACAACGTGGACACGGAAAAACACAGAATAATCATCACCCCGAGAGGACCAGACCCCATCCTCTTCGGCATCAGGGGGGAAACGCCAAAAACAGTCGTGCAAGCGTTCACCATGGTTAAACCCCTGGAACCCGTAGAAAGATGGGTCATTTTCAGAACAAATCAAGGCACAGACGCTCACCTAAAACGGGTGAAAACCCTGAGCGAAATCAAACCCTACCATCCGATCATCGCGAAGGGAACAGTGGCATCAGACCCCAAAATCATTCCCAGAAGACACGTCATCTTCTCCATAAAAGACGAAAACTCACAGGTCGACTGTGCAGCCTACGAGCCGACGGGCAGCCTCCACAAAATAGCGAACAAACTTATCCTTGAAGACCGCATCGAAGTTTCTGGTGGGGTTCGCCCGTCTTCACTGAACCGTCCATTGACGATAAACCTCGAGAAAATCCGCATCATGAGTCTCGCACCAGCTATTCTCTATCAAAACCCCGTGTGTCCTAACTGTGGTAAGCGACTGAAATCGATGGGAAAGGACAAGGGCTACAGATGCGACAAATGCCGATCAAGGTATGCCAACCTCAGAAAGGTTGAAACCAGAACGAAGCGCGAAATAAGGACGGGCGTTTACATCACGTCAACAAGGTCCCAGAGGCACGTGACTAAGCCATATGGACGTTACGGAATGGAAAAGCACAGAGGGACTCCCGTAAAACTGATGGCGAAGTGGCATTTTCCCTAGCCCTTGTCTTTTTTATTCACCTTGAAGATCTCGCACAGCATCTGGTAGAGTTCGTCTCCGCCCTCCACTCTTGAGAACAGGTCTTTCTCGGCTTTGAGAAGGCGGCCCATCGTCTGATACGTCTGTCTCCACTCCATCTCCCGCCATAACATGCGATAATGTTTCTGTTCAAGCCAAGCCCTGAACATCAAGACAGCAAACATGCCGACGGTGACCACGAGGTTCAAAATGTAGATTTCTGTCAGGTCCGTGGTTTCCTCACCTCCTCGCTACACGCTTTGACTTACTTTATTGGCAAAACGCATTTAAATCAGACTCGCAATTACAAGCTGAAAAGAAGGAACTCGAATGAGCGAAATTACTTCTCCGCTCGTGTATCAACTGGGCATCGGCGGCGTAGGCGGGTTCATCGTTGGATTTGCTGTCAAGAAGATAAGCAAGCTCATTATCATCCTCATAGGCATATTTCTAATCGCCCTCATCTACCTGAGTACGCAGAACATCATCACTATCAACTACCAAGCCCTTTGGAATGCAGCGGCGGGTTTGCTCGGAGGCGCAGAACGAGCGGCACCATGGCTCGTCGGCCTCGTTTCGGTATTGCCCTTCGCTGGAAGCTTCATCGTTGGCTTTCTCATCGGGTTCAAACTCGGGTAGACGCCATTATAGAATAACACGTTATTTCTTGCCTATCTGCGCATCAAAATACTCCATGCCACAATCGGGAGCGCATCTCCAAGAAACTCCTAATAGTTTAAATGTTCGCGGCTCATTAATCCATTGAAAACTCACGATTACATAACTCATGGAGTGTTCGAGGATTGGACAGGTTTCCAGAAGAGGAGTACAGCCTGCCGTTTTTCAGAGAGACAGGTTACGTTAGAAAACTCTGCCCCAAATGTGGAAAATACTTTTGGACCCAGAACGAAGAGCAGGTAGTTTGCGGAGAGGCAAACCCTGAGGGGTGCGCCGAATACACGTTCATAGATGACTCTCCCACAAGGAAGAGCTACAGTTTAAGCGAAATGCGAGAAGCGTTCTCGTCTTATTTCGAGAAGCACGGACATGCCCGCATAAAGCCATATCCCGTTGTTGCAAGGTGGAGAGACGACATATACCTCACCCACGCAAGCATAATTGACTTTCAACCCTACGTGACGAATGGTATCGCCCCGCCGCCTGCAAACCCGCTGGTCATCGTTCAACCTTCAATCCGTCTCTTGGACATCGCGAACACTGGACCGACGTTTGGGAGGCACATGACTATTTTTGAGATGGGCGGAGCCCACGCCTTCAACTACCCAGACAAGGAGGTTTACTGGAAAGACCAGACCGTGAGGTATCATCATGACTGGGTTACTCATGATTTGGGCGTGAAATCAGATGAAATAGTCTACAAGGAAGAAGTGTGGTCCGGCGGCGGAAACGCGGGTCCATGCGTCGAAACAATCATTCGCGGGTTAGAAGTTGCCACCCTCGTCTTCATGCAGTTCAAAGTCATCAATGACAAATTCATCAAACTGCCGATTCGAACGGTCGACACGGGCTACGGCATAGACAGGTACGCCTGGGTCTCACAAGGCGCGCTGAGCGGTTTTCACGCCGTTTATGGCGGATTGCTCGGCAAGATTTTCAAGATGGCAGGACTGGCGAAAATCGACAACCAACGTCTGGCTCGCGCCGCGGCTTTTTCGGGTTTGGTAAGTCTAGACAAGACCGCGAACAGGCTGGAAGTTAGAAGAAAAGTTGCGGAACATGTTGGAGAAAACACGGACGAGCTGGATGCGTTTCTCGTTCCCATCGAGAACGCCTTCGCGGTTGCGGACCACACAAAATGCTTGAGCTTCATACTTTCCGAGGGCGTCGTTCCCTCAAACATTCAGGAAGGGTACTTGGCTAGGCTGCTGTTCCGTAGAGTCTACCGCCTACTCAAAACACTGAAGATGTCGGACAAGCTGTACGACATCGTTGACATGCAGATTGAGTTGTGGTCGAAGGACTATCCGCACTTGAAGGAGATGCACGGCGAAATAACTGAAATGCTGAAGGTTGAAGAGGAAAAGTACGAGGAAACCATCAAGAGAGGCGAAGGACTCGTAAAAAGAATCGCCATCGAGCTCAAAGCCAAAAAAATCAAAGAGATCCCCGTTAAAACGTTGACGGAACTTTATGATTCTCATGGGCTTTCGCCCGAAATCGTGAAGCAGTCAGCGGAAACCGAAGGTTTGAAGGTGGAAGTCCCGGAAAACTTCTATGCGCTGATCGCTCAAAGGCATTTTCAAGTAGAAAAATCGGCGGAAGAAGAACCAGAAGCAGAGGAGCGGCTGGAAGCGAAAGTGTCGAAAATCCCCGAAACAGAGCCTCTCTTCTACCAAGACCAGTACATGAAGGAGTTCGAAGCGAAGGTTCTCAAAGTCGTAGACGACGAGTACGTCGTTCTCGACAGAACGTGCTTCTATCCTGAAGGCGGAGGACAGCCCGCTGACACGGGCTATTTGACTTCAGGCAAGAACAAGGTCGAAGTCGTTGACGTTCAGAAAGTCGGCAGGGTTATCGTTCATAAGGTGAAGGGCGGCTCTGTTCCGAAAGAAGGAAGCACTGTTAAAGGAATCATTGACTGGGAAAAACGGTACAGCCTCATGAAGAACCACACGGCAACCCACCTGATCAACGGCGCTGCTAGGCGAGTTCTGGGACAGCACGTTTGGCAGTACGGAACGCACAAGGGCATAGAAAGCTCCAGACTGGACATTTCGCACTATCGCAGATTGACGCCGGAAGAAGTGCACAAAATAGAAACGCTCGCGAACGAAGCCATCCTGCTGAACATGCGGGTCGAAACATCGTGGATGCCCAGGAACGAGGCTGAAAGCCGCTATGGGTTCAGGCTGTATCAAGGCGGTGCGGTTCCGGGCAAGGAGATTCGCGTCGTGAAAACGGGCGATTGGGACGTTGAAGCGTGTGCCGGGACGCATTTGAAGAGCACGGGCGAGATTGGGTTCATCAAGATAATTCACACGGAAAGGGTTCAGGACGGCGTTGAAAGGCTCGTGTATTCCGTCGGAATCCCAGCGTTGAAAGCCGTGCAGGAGAACGAGAACCTACTGTGGAAAGTCTCTGAGTTGTTGGAGGCGCCTCTCGAGAAGTTGGACAAGACCGCCGAGAAGCTCGTGACGGAGTTGAAGGAAGCCAACGCTGAAAGAAGGAAGCTCATCAAGGAACTGGCAGCCCGTGAAAGCACAGCGTTTGAGGGCAATCAGGAAGCCGAAGGCGGGGAAATCGGAGGCGTGAAACTTGTGCTTCGCGACTTCAAGGAAGAAATCAACGTAGACCGCATGGTGCAAACGGCGAACGAAATAATCAAAAGAGATGAAGCAACGGTCACAATATTCTATGGTGCGGACGGAAAGAACGCGAGGATAATGATGATGGCTGGCAAAACAGCCGTGGAAAAGGGCGCCAACGCCAACGAAATTGTCAGAGAAGCCTCCACGTTAATAGGTGGAGGAGGAGGAGGAAGACCCAATTTTGCGCAAGGCGGTGGAACGCAAACGGAAAAGCTGACGGAAGCTGTGAGAAAAGCTGAAGAAGTTTTGCGTAAGCAGCTGGAACATTAGTTCACGTGAGTCTCATTCAACAAGCGACGGCTCGGGGAAGGGCAAGGTTAAATTCCAGAAACAGTGCCAAGTATGACTGTGGACCTTAAAACAGCGTTGGGCGCAGTTGCGATTGGAGTTCTTTTCTTTTTCGGCATCATATTCGCCTGGTCCACTGGAGCAGCGTCTGTCTCAGTAGAGGATAGAGCGACGCGATTAGCGGTCGCCGGAATGATGTTCCTCGTTGGCTTTGGCATAGCTTTTTACCTCTACAAGAAACCGACAACGATAGTTCAGAAGCTGGAAGTTTCGGGGCAGATGAAGGCAGTTCCCATCAAATGCCCAAACTGCTCCGCCTCAGTGGACCCTAACCTAATCAAGATAGTTTCTGGCGTGCCGTACGCGACATGCCCCTACTGTGGGCAGACTTTCGAGGTAACAGAGGAACCGAAATGGTGACGAAGCGTTCCCTGGCGATTGCCGTCTTCGCCGTGTTCGTTTTGTTTGTATTTGTGAGCAGTGCGAATGCGCAGAGAACATACGTCCTCAATCAAGAATGGGTGCAAGTATGGATAAACCAGGACACAAGCATAGACCTGTTCTACAACGTAAGCATCACGCTCGTTTCCGGCGATAAGATTAGCTGGGTCCTGATCGGTCAGCCTAGAGGCGGTTTCACAATAACTTCAGCGTACGACCAGTACGGTCACAATCTTACGGCTGTCGACGTGAGTTCTGGAAGCGACTTCAAGGTGAACATCACTCTTTCCACGCCGTTGTTTGCGGAGCAAACTGTTTGGTTCACGTTGATGACGAATGTTCCTCACATGATTTGGGAAGACACTAAGAACGCCGGCAATGTCGGAATGCAGTTCACGCCCACGTGGTGGACGGAAGCCGTCGTCTACGACCTTCGTATTCTCGTAGTATTGCCCCCTGATGTTCCGTTGAGTCAAGTGAAAACCACCGAGGTCCTCTGGAACGGAACGTCCTTTGTGGAAGGTCGGAACGCTACCTACTGGGAAAAAACTAACCTGCCAGTCGGCCGGCAGTATCCTGTTGGTGTTTCTTTTCCGAAGCAGTACGTGCAAAAGTACGATACTCAACCTACTGGGTTGGTTGCTTTCTTCCAGCAGTACGGAACGGCGCTCTTGGTCGGAGCGTCCTTCTTGATTATCATAGGGGCCATCGTCGTTATCGCCCGCAAGAAGTCTTACCAGTTACCGAAGATGAGCATGGAGACGCTGGGGATAAGGCGCGGGTTGACGGCTGTCGAGGCTTCTTACTTGCTTGATTTGCCGCCCGCAAAAATAGTCACTGAAATCCTCTACAGCCTTCTGAAGAAAAGAGCGGTTTGGGTGGAGTCCGTAACCCCATCTGTCAAACTGAAAGTCATTCAGAAGCTTGAAGGCGGAGATGGAACTCCTGAACCGGCGGAATCTGCGCTGCGGTATTACGAAATTGATTTTCTCGGAGCAGTCAGAACGGATGGGAGATTGGATGAGGAAAAACTCGCGAAAACGGTGATGTACGTGAGAGACGCGGTTGAAGAGAAGCTGCGCGGTTTCTGCAGACGCGACACGGTTGACTATTACAGAAGTATCGCGGACAAGGCTTGGGAGCAGGTGCAGCAAGCTGGCACGCCGGAGTTGGCGTCGAAGGTTTTCGACGAGCAACTGTTGTGGCTTCTGCTACATCCCGACTATCAAGCGCGCGCTAAAACGGCTTTTCGTGACAGGGTGTTTGAGCCGAGTCCCTTCTGGTTCTGGTACTGGTACGGCTACAGGCACTACGACCCGCACCCGACGTACCAGCCTAACGTGCAGGCACCCGCTCAATCGGCAAAGCCGCCGACGATTCCGGGAGCAGACTTTGCAAACAACATCGCTACTGCCGTGGAAAACACGTCGAACAACATCGTCGTCAACCTCGAGAAGTTCGCGAATGCTATTCTGCCGATGCCTGCGGCGAAGGCTTCAAACCAGCCGGCGCATCACGACGCCAACTGTGTCTGTGCCTGTGCATCATGCGCCTGCGTGTGTGCTTGCGTGTCGTGTGCGTGTGCTTGTGCCGGTGGGGGTGTGGGCTGAAATGAGTTTCCTGCGCAGGCATCTGCGTCCGCCCGAGATTCCACGCGGTCGCTACACGTATCGCGGAAAAGACAAGTTTGCGGGTTTGGCCCTGCAGCTTCGTGTTGAGCCTGACGGACAGGGAGTTATGGTTATCAACGCCAACACGGTTCTCTACCTTAACGAGACGGCAACCGCTTATGGTTACTTTTTCATGCAGGGAATGCCTACTGAAGCGGTTCTCAAGAAAGTCAGGCGCATCTACAGAGTCAACGCACAGGCCGCCAAGAAACACTACGAGGAACTCGTGTTCGCAATTAGCACGTTGGCTCAGACGGAGAAAGTGTGTCCGGTATCGTTTCTCAACGTGAAAACTATAGAGCCCTTCACCCAACCGTATTCAGCGCCGTTGCGCATGGACCTAGCTTTAACGTTCAGGTGCCAGAACAACTGCGTCCACTGCTACGCGGGCGGACCGCACGAGACCCCTGAGCTGAACACGGAACAATGGAAGAAGGTCATCGACCGACTCAACGAAATCGGAGTTTTCATACTGACCTTCACGGGCGGCGAACCCACGCTTCGAGAGGATTTGCCGGAACTGCTGCTTTACGCGCAGAATAAGGGAATGGTCACCGGATTGATCACAAACGGCAGAAGATTGGCGGATCAGGCTTACGTGCAGACGTTGGAGAAGGCGGGGCTGGATTTTGTGCAGGTCACACTTGAATCCCACAAGCCGGAAATCCATGATTCGATCACGGAATCAGAGGGAAGCTGGAAGGAGACCGTTGCTGGAATCCAAAACGCCGTTAAGACACAGGTCTACGTTACCACAAACACCACTCTCAGCAAACACAACGCCGCAGACTTCTTGGAAACAGTTGACTTCATCAAGAAGCTCGGAGTCGACGCCTTCGGATGCAACAGTCTCATCTACTCGGGAAGGGCGAACGAAATAAGCGAGAAATTCGTGTTGCCGCTCGAAACTCTGAATGAACTGTTGCCCAAGGTTCGCGATAAAGCCAACCAGCTCGACTTGAAGTTCTTATGGTACACGCCGACGCAGTACTGCCACTTCGACCCCGTCAAGCTCGGGTTGGGCGTGAAATCGTGCACCGCGGCGATGATTAACATGTGCGTAGGACCGGCAGGCGACGTTTATCCATGCCAGAGCTACTTCGAAAGCTTGGGAAACATCTTAAAGGACGATTGGCAGAAGATATGGAATCATCCGCTCGCCGTGCAGATAAGGAAGCGCGGGTACGTGGAGTCAAAGTGCAAAGAATGCCCGCAACTGACGATTTGCGGCGGCGGCTGTCCGCTGGAACTGCAGAACAAGGGCTACACCTGCGGCGAATCTCAGTAGAATCTGAAGATTACGGTTTCAACAGTGCTTGTCAAACAGCCGTTGCCATTCATTCTCGAACTGCGACTTCAACGATCCTTTATCAACGTCTGGCAGGAAAGAGGCTTCAACGCCGTTCAAAGTGAGCTGCTTGACATCCTCAAGCGTGAACCCAAGTTTCCGCACGAGCAAAGAGTACTCCTGTGTTATTGACGTGTTAAACATCGTCGGGTCATCAGAGTTCACGGTCACCATCAACCCATCCTTGAAATACCGTCTTATCGGATGCGCCTCTAGAGACTCGAAAACTCCTGTTTTGACGTTGCTGATCATGCAAACCTCTAGGGGGATTCGTTCCTTCCTAAGTAGAGCCACGAGGGTCGGGTCTTCTGCTGCGCGTACTCCATGACCGATTCGTTCGCACCCGAGCTTTTTCACTGCAGCCCATATTGACTCGGGTCCGCCAGCTTCTCCGGCGTGAGCGGTCAACCTGAAGCCACGATGTTTCGCTTCCCTGTAAACGGTTTCGTAGTGGTCAGCGGGGAATGCCTGTTCGCTTCCGCCGAGTCCCACGCCTATCACGCCCTTGCCCAAGTAAGGCTCGACATCTTCAAGGCGTTGCATGCCTACGTTTGGACCGTGATCTCTAACCAAGTCAATGATCAGTTCGCTGCGAATTCCAAAATCGCGTCGCGCTTTTTCTTTGCCCTTAATCGTGTACTCTGTGATTGCTGCAACTGACAAACCGTGCCTCCAGAAGTCGCCGGGAGAATAGAAGGCTTCAACGTACTTGACGTTCTGCTGGCTGAGGGTACGGAGTGCTTGATAGGTGATTTCTTCGAAGTCGCGTTCTTCTCTTATGAATTTGTTCTTCCACGTCCACGTGCTGATGAAATGCTCAAAATCCGTGTAGGTTAGCTTCCTCTGCAAATCTTCCAGAGTGCTGACAGAAGGGTCTCCGCCTCGTTTCTGAATGAGCGTGAACAGGGTTTCCAGCGGTATTGCCCCTTCGAGATGAATATGCAACTCCGTCTTGGGCATATCACGTATTACCCTGTCAATATTATTCATCAAAACCACATCGACCTAGATTCTCTCACATGAGAAATCAGACCACAGTCAATCATAATTCCGCCGATGACTGCTCAAAATTTACGACCACGTATTTCCTGCCCTGCTGAATTACCCTATGACCTTCTCTTTCCAGAAGCCTCTTCTGCGCAGCGGCTCCGCCTGGATATTTCTCGTTCAGTACCCCGCCCACCTTCAGCGTGCGCCAGTACGGAGTAGTGTTCGTCCCGCCCTTCTGCCTCTGTTCCTCCGCCGCGTTGGCAGCAATCCAAGCAAAAATGCCCGTGGTTATCGGACAGCCGATTGTGGCGCCGTGTTTCTTGGCGAGGGCAGAGCGAATGTCGTTGATGGTGGTTAGTTTGCCTTCAGGCACTTTCCTCATGATCTCGTCAACTTCGACGGGCGCCGGGATGACAACCGTGCCAGTCCCCCATCTCTTGCTCATCTTATCAGTAATCTTCTGCACTTTCGGAAGATCCTTGCTGTCTTGCAGTTTTTCGCACCAGGTTTTCTTCTTCGCCATGGACTTCGCCCAATACTAGGTTTTCAAAATGCCTAATAAGTCTTAGACCTTACGAGCTTGAGTTTCTGAGAATGAGTTAACCGCTTAATCCGCTTCTCCCTTTTCATGGCCTCTGAAATTGAGGCGAACTCCTCAACGTGTAGAAGCTTCTTGGGCTTGTGCATTCTTGTGTACTTGGCGCCCCTCCCGTCGATGTGAAGTTTCATCCGCGAATTCAAGTCTCTAGTGTATCCAGTGTAGAAGCTGCCGCCTTTGCATTGAATCATGTAGACGTAGTAGGGCATCCGCGAAGCTCCACAGCAAACCGCATCATTAGTTCTTCCATATAAAACTGTGCCAACCGCGATGTACCACAAAGTCAACTGCAATTTCAAGCTATAAATAGGGGGGCTATGACTGCAAATCACAGCGCAAAAGATTAAAGCAGCCATGCATACAGTAAGCAGCGGTGCTAGAAATGAGGGATAACGTTCTCTGTCCGCAAAAACAAAACATTTAATACCCCTCAACCCGAAACAGAAAGTTTTATGGAATTTTTGAAAAAAATCGAAGAAAAATGGCAGAAAAAATGGGCAGACGCCAGAATCTTCGAGGCAAACCCAGACCCGATAAAACCAAAATGCTTCATAACAGTAGCCTATCCATACTCCAACTCGCCACAACACATCGGACACGGAAGAACCTACACGCTCGCTGATGTGCACGCACGATACATGCGAATGCGCGGTTACAACGTGCTCCTGCCAATGGCGTTCCACTACACAGGCACTCCAGTCCTTGCCATGGCAAGACGACTCGCCGAAAACGACAAAGACCTCATCGACGACTTCGTCAACGTCTACAAAATCCCAAAACAAACAGTGAAAGAACTGACTGAACCAATCGCCATGGCACGATACTTCCACAAGGAAATAAAACAGGGAATGCAGGAAATAGGCTTCTCAATAGATTGGCGCCGTGAATTCACAACCGTTGACCCGCACTACAACCGCTTCATAGAATGGCAGTTCGAGAAACTCCGCCAGGGAGGATACATTTCGCGTGGAAGCCACCCAGTGGGTTTCTGCCCAAAAGACCAAAACCCAGTCGGAATGCACGACACAAGAGGAGATGTTGAGCCAGAAATCGGCGAATTCACAGTCATCAAATTCACGCAAGACAACGTAGTTTATCCAACAGCGACCCTACGCCCGGAAACAGTCTTCGGCGTCACAAACGTATGGCTAAACCCCCAAGCCAAATACGTGAGAGCAGAAGTCGACGACGAACAATGGATAATTAGCCAAGAAAGCGCAGAAAAACTCACCTACCAGAAACGAAAAATCAAAATTCTCGAAACCTTCCAAGGAAGACAACTCATAGGCAAGTACGTGGAAAACCCAGCCACAAACACGAAAATCCCGATTCTGCCAGCAGATTTCGTTGACCCCAAGAACGCTACAGGGGTAGTGATGTCCGTTCCTGGACACGCGCCATACGATTATGTCGCGCTAGAAAACATCAAAAAAGCATCGGCAACGCTGAAAGACTATGGAATAACGCCTGAGACAATGAACGCTGTCAAACCGATCTCCTTGATCGAGGTTTCGGGCTACTCGGAAATTCCAGCAGGCGATGTTGTCAAGAAAATGCATATCACAGACCAGACAGACCCGAGACTGGAAGACGCCACAAAAGAAGTTTACAGGCACGAGTTCCACAACGGCAAGATGAAACACAACACAGGCAAGTACTCTGGCATGTCAGTCGCAGAAGCCAAAGACAAAGTCAAACAAGACCTCATCGCAGAAGGCAAAGCCACAACGATGTACGAACTCCTAAACAGACCCGTGAAATGCCGCTGCGGAACAGAATGCATCGTAAAAATCCTCGAAGACCAATGGTTCATAGACTACGGAAAACCCGAATGGAAAGCACTCGCACACAAAAACCTGAACGAAATGGAAATCTTGCCAGAAGAAATGCGTTCAGAATACAATTACGTCATAGACTGGCTGCACGAAAAAGCATGCGCAAGGAAATCTGGCATGGGCACACGACTGCCTTGGGACAAAGAATGGATCATCGAATCGCTGTCAGACTCCACAATCTACATGGCGTACTACACTATCGTTAAACACATCAAACAAGGCAACATCACAGCAGAACAACTCACGGACGACGCTTTTGACTACATCTTCCTCGGAAAAGGCAACCCCGCAACGATCGCGGGAAAAACCAAGTTAGATGTTCAGACATTAAAGTCAATGCGCGACGAATTCCTGTACTTCTATCCACTGGACAGCCGACACTCAGCCCACGAGCTAATACCCAACCACTTGACCTTCATGATATTCAACCACACAGCCATCTTCCCAGAAAACCTGTGGCCACGCCAAATTGCAACTAACGGACACGTCCTCATGGAAGGCGCAAAAATGAGCAAATCCTTCGGAAACATCATACCCCTGCGAGAAGGATTGGCGAAATTTGGTTCAGACCCCATAAGACTGAGCGTCTTGGCTACGGCTGAATTATTGCAGGATGCCGACTTCAGCCCATCAGTAGCCAAATCGATGCGCGACAGGCTGGAACGCCTTTATGCGTTCGTGGCAGAATTCTCAAAAGAGAAAGCCAAGAGTGAAAGCGGAACTCCAGCAAAGCTCTCGGAGATCGACAAGTGGATGCTAAGCCGACTTCAGGAGCACATTAGAAAGGCAACAGAAGCGATGGAGAAACTTGCGGTGCGTAAGGCTATTCACAGCACCATATACGAGCTGGATCAAGATTTCCAATGGTATCAGAAAAGAAACGCAGACAAGAAAGGAACAAGCGCCAAATCAAGCGTAACAAACGAAGTCTTGGACGCCCAAATAAGAATGTTGGCTCCAGTCGCGCCGCACATGTGCGAAGAACTCTGGAAGATGATGGGCAACGAAGATTTCGTCTCAGTCAGTTCTTGGCCAAAGTTCGATGAGACAAAACGAGACCTTGAAGCAGAGGAAAAAGGAGCTCTAGTTGCCAGCGCCTTGGAAGACACCATGAACATTGTTAAAGCGACGAATATGACGCCAAAAAAGATATACTACTATGCGGCTGCGCCGTGGAAATGGAAAACCTACATGAAGACCCTGGAAAAATCGGCTCAAACGAAGGTCCAGCAGAAAGACCTGATGAAGACGTTAATGCAAGACCCTGAGCTTCGAGGCAAAGCTGAGCTAGTCGCGAAGTTTGTCGGGCAAATCGTGGACGAAATCAATCACATGCCAGAAGAACGAAAGAAGAGACTAACGCAGGTCGGAATAGTGAATGAAACCCAAACGCTGAAGAGTGCAGAGGATTTCCTCAAACGAGAACTCAAGGCAAAAGTGCAAGTCTACGACGAAGAGGACCCACAACGCCACGACCCGAAACAGAGGGCGCAACTGGCAAAACCCTTCCGCCCAGCAATCTACATAGAATAAAATATATCACTGCAAACTCCCCTTTATTTGCCGACAAACAGGGCCCGTGGCGCAGCATGGACCACAACCAAGCCATAAAGCGCGTCAGCCTTCTAAGGCTAAATGCAGAAGAAAGCTGAAAGTCCTGGGTTCAAATCCCAGCGGGCCCGCCAACGGGTTTTTCGGTTTTGTGTGTGGTAGGAAAGGCTTAAGTAGATTTTGATGAGAAAAACGAGGAAAAGAACGAGTGGAGAGTGGATGAAGATGGAAGAAGAGGAGAACGAGAAATCTCGCGGTAGTTTGCGTTTGGGTGATGTTCGATTTGCGAACGGAAATTTTAAATCAGCAAGGCAATAATAAATGGTAAACGCTCTAGCATTTAACTTGTCAGTGTATAAGGGATTGAAATGAGCACACACGCAGATGAGTTGAAACTGCGGCTGATGACGATCGAACTGCTGAGAACCGCCAAGTACAAGAGAAACGTCACCTACAGAGAACTCGCTTCCAAAACCGGCTTGCCAGTAACGGTTCTGAGCAGGTATGCCAAAGGTCACGTCCTACCGAACACTGCTCGGGCGAAACAGCTCTGGAAAGTGCTGACCAAGCTCGTGGGTTTGGAGACGGAGCTTCGCAGCAGAATAAAGTTCGACGAAGACGGATACTTCGACAACACGGACATCGTAGGCGATTACAATATTCTTCAGCAGGCGGCCAACCACGCCTTGGCAAATTTCGCCGGCAAACGGGTTACAAAAGTTGTGACGGCAGCGGTCGACGGAATTCCGCTGGCAACTATGGTCGCGAACGCTCTGGGCGTTAATCTCGTGGTTGCGAAGAGGGGCAAAGAAGTTGGGGTTAAGGCTTTTCTCGAAGAAACCTACATTCTCGGCAAGGATTCAGGAGTCACAATGACTCTTTACATTCCGAAAGAAATCGTCAAGAAACGCGACAGCGTGCTCATAGTTGACGACATGATCAAGACCGGGGAAACACAAGCGGCGTTGGTGAATCTGGTTCGAAAAGCGAAGGCAGAAATCTCCGGAGTGTTCTCGCTCATAGCCGTCGGAGACGAATGGAAGAAGAAGCTGAAGCTCACGGGCGAATGCCCAATCGAAGTCATAACCTACCTCAAAAACCCCATCTTAACCTAACCTTTTCAGGAGGTCGTCTCCCGATTCTCTTTCCATCGCCAGAGTCGATAATTGACAAGATTTTATAGAGCCTGCCGCATTAACGCTTCATAGAGGCTTACGACAATGATGACACGGACAATTGCATGGCACAACGGAACAGTTGTAACCATCGATCAGACGAGGCTTCCCAACGAAACGGTCATTCTTGAGTTAAAAAGCTGCGATGAGATGGCTGAAGCCATAAAAACTATGAAGATTAGGGGTGCGCCTCTGTTAGGGGCAGCGGCTGCTTTCGGGCTGGCGTTGGCCGCTCGCAATTCAGGAGCAGGGACCAGAGAGCAACTAGTCGAGGAGTTGGACAAGGCGGCGGAAATTCTGAAAGCAACGAGACCTACTGCTGTCAATCTTTTCTGGGCGATAGACAGGATTCTTTGCAAGATGAAGATGTCAGAAGGGAACACTGAAGCTCTTGTCGATGTCGTTGTTGAGGAAGCACAGAAGATAGCAGGCGAGGATGCTAAGGCAAACCGACTCATCGGCAAACACGGCGCCGCGCTCATCGACGACGGAGACGTTGTTTTGACCCACTGCAACGCGGGTGCTTTGGCAACTGTTGACTACGGTACAGCATTAGGAGTCGTTAGGGCTGCTTGGGAGCAGAAAAAGAAGATCAGGGTTGTTGCCACCGAGACTCGTCCCATGTTGCAGGGCGCACGGTTGACGACTTACGAGCTCAAGCAAGTCGGCATTCCGGTTACCTTAATCACGGACAGTATGGTCGGCTACGTGATGTACAGGCGATTGATCAATAAGGTTGTTGTTGGAGCCGACAGAATCGTCAACGACGCTGTGATAAACAAGATTGGAACGTTCACGATAGCAGTTCTCGCGAAAGAACACCACATACCCTTCTACGTTGCAGCTCCGAAATCGACGCTTGACTTGACGCGTTCTTCCGCAGATGTGGTTATTGAAGAGCGAAACCCCGAGGAAGTCACGCATATCGGCTCGCAACGGATAGCTCCGGAAGGAATCAGCGTTCTGAACCCAGCCTTCGACATCACACCGCTCAAGTATGTTACGGCGATCATCTGCGAGGACGGCATTCTGTACGACAAGGATTTTCAGAGGTTAAGAGCCAAACGCTATAAATGAAAAAGGCTGTTTTATGCTGGTTGAGTGATGGAATGAGTAACGATCAAGAAGCGTCCAGCCGCTTGGAACTGAAGATTGAGGGTTTGCTCGTGGAAAAGAGGGTTAAAGTTTCTAAGAGGCGGCATGTGGATGAGCTTTCTTCAAGAGGCTACGGCGCAACTGAAAATGGCGAGCTCCTGCTCGCTTTTTATGAGGCGCTTTACCTTCTGGACAAGGGATGGCTAGAGATAAAGGATGAAGAAGGCGAGAAAGTCGATTTTCAAAAGCTTCTGCAATACTACGAAGGCGCGGATGAGAACGCCTGGGGCAGATATCTTGCTTACCGCGATCTGAAGAGCCGAGGTTACACCGTTCGAGAAGGCTTCGGTTTGGGCGTTGACTTTCGGGTCTACGAGCGAGGCGAATACGGGAAGGACACGGCAAAGTACATGGTTTTAAGCATGCAGGAAGGAAAGCCAATTTCACTCGAAGATTTAACGCGTATCATGATGCAGTGCCAGAGTCTAAAGAAAGAGTTGGTGTTAGCAGTCATGAATCGAAGGGGAGAAATCGTTTACTATTCGGTCTCGCAGTTTACGTTGAAATGATGAAGGTCGGTGCGATGCCAGACTTCAAGACTGTTCGTGGAATGAGGGATTTTCTCCCCGAAGAAGCGAGGCTGATGAGGCACATTGAGGCAAGAGCGAGACGTGTGGCTGAGCTTTGCGGTTTTAGGGAGATTATGACGCCGGTCATGGAGTCTTACGAGCTTCTAGCCGCGAAAGCTGGAGAAGAAGTTCGCTTGCGAATGTACGCCTTCAAGGATTTGGGAGGCCGAATGGTTGCTTTGCGGCCTGAGTTCACGCCTTCTTTGGCTAGGCTTGTGGCGACGACTTTGAAGAATGAGCCTAAACCGCTGAGGCTTTTTTGTGTGGGAAGCGCCTACCGATACGATGAGCCGCAACGCGGGCGTTACCGGGAGTTTTGGCAGTCTGACTTTGAACTGGTAGGCTCGAACAAACCGGAAGCTGACGCTGAAATTGTGATGCTCACAAATAGCTTAATGAAAGCAGCTGGGTTGAGGAACTGCATTTTCAAGATTGGACACGTAGGAGTCTTGAGGGGAATCCTCGTTCAAGAGGGGATGAAGGAGAAAGACCAGAACGAAATCATGCAATTGATGGACAAGAAGCAATATGACGATGCACTTCAAGCGTTGAAAGACAAGAAAGCCTCAGAAAAATGTTCAGTAACCTTCCAAGAACTAATACGACTTAAAGGCGGCAAAGTCACCGCGGTCATAGAAAGAATGAAGGAAAGCGTACGAAGCTACGAGAAGGCGGTTGGAGCTGTGGAGAATCTCGAGAGAATTCTGTTGTTGGTGTCAGATAGCAGAAGTGGAATCGATATGGCTGTTGAGGCTGGCTTCGCAAGAGGGCTCGAATATTACACTGGGATGATCTTTGAGGTTTATGTTCCAGAGCTGGATGTGGCACTGGGTGGAGGGGGAAGATACGACAAGCTAGTCGAATTGTTCGGAGGAGAGTCTACGCCCGCAGTGGGGGTTGCCCATGGGCTCGATAGGATAATGTTGGCAATGCAACTCCAGAAGACCGGGCTAAGTGCGAAAGAAGAAAAGAGAGTGGTGATAGTCCCGGTCAAAGAAGAGCTGAAAAATGAAGCGATTAAGATCGCGCGGATGCTTAGAGAGGCAGACATCCCAGCAGAGGTGGAAGTCATGGGCAGAAAAATGACTGCCGCCTTGGAAGACGCGGATAGAAGAAAAGTGGATTATGTGATTATTATTGGGAAGAGGGAGCTTGAACAAGGAGCGGTTGTGCTTCGCGATTTGAAGAAACGGGAACAGAACAACGTGAAAATCGACAGCATAATTGAGATGATAAAGGCAAAATAGCGACGGTGACTATCACTAGGGAAAACTCGTTTGTGAAGTTTGAATACTAATAGTGAATTCATAAGTGAGATAATGCCGTTTCTGGAAAGCTCAGTGCATGCAATCCAGAACCGACGAGTTTCTCGCCACGCTTGAAATACGAGATATTGAGGAGCGTTATCCAAGAAGCTTTGAACTGTACGAGGAGTACAGCCAGAGGAGCATCGCTGTAACAATCAGAGTGCGCAAGGAGAGTTTCGAAAAAGCCGACCTCAAAACGGTAAGAGAAATTGTTGCGGAGGCTGAAAAGGAGATTACAGGCTTTTGCGCTTGGCTTGAAGAGACCAAGAATTTTGAACACGCAACTGCTCACTATTATTCGGCTAGCCTCAAGAGCATTCTTGTCGGACTGCCAGCTGGAGTGCAAGTAGCGCAGTTGTTCGACGCTGTGCTCCAGAAACAGATCGAAAAATAGGGCGTATCATCATAACGTCCGTCTGTCACCTGGTCGTTTCCTTATTAATGCGTTTGTGCGCATTTTTGTTGGATGGGGTTTGAGAGAAATCGATCTGGCAAGTTGGCAAAATGTTCAGGAAAGACTAGAGGGCATAAAGAAGAGCCTCGAACAAATCTATGACGTTAACCTAACCTTCTCTTCTATGAATGTTCCGATTGACAAACTCTACCCGACGGAGGACTTCTTGGAGAATGACAAGGCTGCGCTCGTCCTCGAGAAAATCATCGCAGAAGGGTACGATGTGCCGATAGTTACCATGGAAAAAGAAGGAGACTATTTCGTCCTGGATGGTCATCATCGCGCATATCTCTATAAGAAGTTGATGCGTCAAACCATACAATCGTTCGTGCTCAAGTTTCCACGTAACATGAGCTACAGAGAAATCCCGAGACGCACGCTTGACAGTCTGCCAATAGTAGAGGTTGCCAACGTTGACGATTTAATCTTGAGGGCGTGGCAGAAAATACTCAGCATTCTCAAGCATTACGAAGCCATTTACAACGTTCCCTTCTATATGAGAACGGAACAAGTCCGTCTGCTAGATTTGGTGCCGACGCAATTCCAAGTCAGAAAAGCCCAGATCGACGCCATAAAGAAGTTGCTTGTGCCCATAGTGTGCGTACGGTACGTCGGGAGATACTACATTCTAGACGGACATGCAAGAGCGGTTCGAGCGGAACAACTGAACCAAAGACTAATACAGACAGTGATTCTTTTCCCCGAGAACCCTATAGACTATGGCATAGTGAAAACAGCGAAAGAAACGGGTCTGAAAAGTGTCGAGGACATCAAAATAGTGAAATGAAGATAACAGCTCATCTCGCTTTTTCTCTTCTCAGGAAATCGCCAATGTCCGAGATGTTCCTGACGGCGACACCTCGCTTAGTCTCATCCAGATCAACTGTGATTCGTCCGAACCCTAAGCATTCGCCGTGTTGATTAATGATCAGGGTGTAGGCTCCTTTTTTCTTCGAGCCAACTACCTTTGTTATTCCCTGTTTGAAAACGTCTCTTCCGCAAATGAACAGCCACTCGGTTTTCTTGTCAACTATCATCTTGTTGGCTTTCCCTTCGGCCATCATGCTCAGTAGCGGAAAACTCGGGAAGAATCTGTCCTTCTTGACTTTTCCGAGGTAGGTTCCAGCGTAGAAAAAGCCTTCCATCGCGAGTTTTTTAAGATTCGCGTTCAACAGGAAGAATCTATTCCCCTCTTCGACCACGAATTTCTCATCGAAATGAAAAGTGGAGTCGAATCGGCTAATGAAATCCATCATCAACTTCATGATGCATCGACTTGCTTCTTGAGTTTGCATATGAAGAATCCCTGCGTTTGTCCCGGCCAGATTCTCCTGCAATTTCTTACGGAGGCGTCGAGTTTTTTTCCGAATATGTCAGTAAGTCCTTCTTCTCCGTAGCAGTCTATGTTTTCGACTTTCAGGTTCAGATTTTTCGTTGCCCAGTCGATGTTCAGTTCATCCTCTTCCGGCTCCAAAGAGCATGTTGAATAGACTATTTCGCCGTCATTCTTCAAAACTGCCGTTGTTTCTTTCAGGATTTCCCGTTGGAGTTTAGCATTCCTCTCTGCGTCTTCGATTGTTCTCTGTCGGAACCAATTCGCGTCTATGGCGAAGTTGCCCGAGCATGGAACATCCAAGAGGATTCTGTCAAACTTGACGTTAAGGCGTGCGGCTTGTCTGGCGTCCATCTCATAAACGATCGCATTGCAAACGTGGCAACGTTCCAGCTGGTTTGCCAATGCCCTTAGTCTCTCCTTTTTGATGTCTAAGGCGATTATCACGCCAGTGTTCTGCATCAAATCAGCCAACTGAACGGTCTTTCCTCCTGGAGCGGCACACGCGTCCAACACGGTTTTGTCTCTGATGTCTGTGAAGAGCGTGGCGGGAATTTGAGCTGCTGCCTCTTGGACTGAGTACAAGCCCAAAAGGTATTCTGACGTGGCTCCGACGGAGAATCTTGCTTCTTTGACCCAGTTGCCGTTCTGCAGAAACGGGATTTTCTCAAGCTTAACTCCCAGCAGTTGCAGCCTCTTCACTGCATCAGCTTTTCTCGGGGGCGAAGCATTTGTTCTGATGGATTGTCGTAGTTTTATGTCTTGATATTTCCAGCCTAGTTTTTCGTAGCGGTTTGTGAAGAATTCCCTGCCGGACATTGACTGTAGATAAGGAGTGTTTTGATAAAAGCTTGGCGTTTTAGTGTCGATGCGGAACGATGGTGAGTCAGGTGTTTCGGTTGTTTGATAAGTTTTAAATCAGCGAAACGTTCAAGCATAGTTACCGTGGTCAGATGGAGGAGAAATACGCTTTTGTCATAATGATTCGGGAGAAATGGTGGCGCGGGTTCTGCCAACGTCAACGTGAAGGAAAAGAGACGCATTCTTACGTGCAAGGCGGTTGGGCTCCGCCAAAGGCGACTTCGCTGCTTCTTTTTTATGTGACGAAGCCAGTTGGGCAGGTTGCTGGTTCCGCAGAGTTTATTGAAAGGAAAGTTGGAGACGCAGTGGACATATGGAATGAACACGGCAATGAGTCTGTCTTGCAGACCAGGGAAAAGTATGAAGAGTTAGTTGGAGACAAGGAGAGAGTTTCCTTCATCAGGTTCAAAAACCTCCGAGAAGCACCTGAACCAATACCGCTCAAGAACATGCTCATGTTTTTGGGGCTGAAGAGACTTTCGAGGAAAGGGTTCTACGTGGACAAGGAAACCGCGGATGAGATCGTTGCTTTGATGAAGTGAACCGCAGTTCAGAAGTTTTTCGGCACTGCAAAAGGTTAATAGGTTACATTTTTCACATCCATGTAGCCTTTCAGAGTAGAATCCGAAATGTTACGGAATGTTTGGGTGGAAGAAGTCTGCGTCAAGCAGCATTCACTGGTTTAGGTGAGGTTTGACAATGGCACGTTATAGGCAGATTGAAGAAATCGTTAAGCTAATGAACAACCGCGAGATGGTACGCAACACCAGCATCATCGCTCACGTTGACCACGGAAAGACAACGCTTTCAGACAGCCTCTTGGCTGCTGCGGGGATAATAAGCGAGCAGACGGCTGGGCAGAAGCTTTTCCTCGATTCTTGGGAGCTTGAGCAGAAGAGGCAGATGACCGTTTTCGCCTCGAACATCAGCTTGGCTCACACTTTCCAGAGCGGGGAGTACTTGATAAACCTCATCGACACGCCAGGACACATCGACTTCAGCGGAGCCGTGACGAGGAGTCTCAGGGCGGTTGATGGTGCCCTCGTGGTTGTTGATGCCGTTGAGGGTCCTATGACTCAGACGGAGACGGTTTTGATGCAGGCTTTGCGGGAGCGTGTTAAGCCGATTCTTTTCATCAACAAGGTTGACAGGCTGATAAAAGAGATTAAGCTCACTCCGGACGAGATTCAGCGGAAGTTTGCGAAGATCATCGCCAGAATCAACAACCTCATCGACAAGTATGCGCCTGCTGAACACAAGAAGGATTGGCAGGTTAACGTTGAGGATGGACGTGTTGGTTTTGGTTCGGCGCTTCACAAGTGGGGTTTGAATCTGCCGCACATGAAGGCGAAGGGCGTGACGTTCAAGGAGATTATTGATGCGTATGCGGGAGAATCGGATGAGGTTTCGCGTAAGGTTGATGCGTTGAGTAAGAAGGCGCCTTTGAACGAGCCGATTCTGGACATGTTCTGTGAGCATTTGCCTAATCCGCTGCAGGCGCAGCCGTACAGGCAGAGTCAGATCTGGCCGGGAAACCCTGAGAGTCCTGTCGGGGTGGCCATGGCGAAGGTTGACCCTAACGGGCCATTGTTGATGTGCATTACGACGATTGAGGTTGATCCCCACAGTGGGGTTGTGGCTATTGGACGTGTTTTCAGTGGTACGGTGAGGAAGGGGAAGGTCGTTAATCTGGTGACGAGTCATCAGAAGGGAACGATTCAGCAGGTTTACATGAGTATGGCGGCTGACAGGGTTATCATCGATGAAGTTCCCGCGGGGAACATTGCGGCGATGTCTGGTCTTCCTGCGGTTCATGTTGGTGAGACGGTGGGGGAAGAGGGTGTTGAGACGCAGCCGTTTGAGGGGTTGCGTTATGTTTCTGACCCTGTGGTGACGGTGGCTGTTGAGCCTGCGGACGTGAAGGATTTGCCGTTGTTCGATAAGGTTATTCATAAGTTAACGTTGGAAGACCCGAACTTGCGTTTCGTCATTAACAAGGAGAGCGGGGAGTATCTTCTGAGCGGTATGGGTGAGCTGCACCTTGAGGTTACTGCTTATAGGATGCAGGAAGCCGGTTTGAAGGTGAGGATTAGCGAGCCAATAGTGATTTATCGTGAGACGATCAGCCACGACTACAAGGGTCCACCGATTATGGGTAAAAGCCCGAACAAGCACAGCAAGTTGTGGGTTACGCTGGAGAAGTTACCCGAGGAAGTTATTGAGGCGATTAGGGCTGGTAAGGTTTCTGAGATGCAGACTCGGGATGAGAGGCAGAAGGCCCTGAAGCAGTTGGGATGGTCTACTGATGATGCGCGGAACGTCATCGCTATCGAGGGCACGAACATTCTGGTTAACAGGATTAAGGGTAGGCAGTACGTTGAAGAGGTTATCGATCACGTGAAGTCCGGTTTTAGGGAGGCTGTGTACACTTCGGTTTTGGCGAAGGAGCCTGCTTACGGGTTGAAGGTGAATTTGGAGGATATTACGGTTCATGAGGATCCGGTGCATAGGGGTCCTGCGCAGATTTTGCCCATGACTTGGCGTCCGATTTGGTGTAGTTTCCTGCTGAGTGACCCGAAGCTTCTTGAGCCGCTTATGAGTTTCGAATGTAAAGTGCCGAATGATTATGTGAGTCCGGTCATTGCGATTGTGCAGAAGCGTCGTGGGAAGATCTTGGATATGGTTAACGAGGAGGACATGGTGATGGTTAAGGCGGAGATGCCTGTGGCGGAGTCTTTCGGAATTTCAGACGAGTTGCGTTCATCAACTCAAGGAAGGGCTTTTTGGGCGACGCAGTTTAGTCGTTGGGCTCCTGTTCCGGAGTCGATGCAGATGGAGATAGTGGAGAAGATACGGAAGCGCAGAGGGTTGAGTCCAACACCGCCAGGCGCGAAAGAATTCTACGAAGAAGCGTAACAGCCGTTTTTTCGTTTCTTTTTTTCTTTTGTTGTTGTCGTGGAAAGATTAAATTCCAGTGGAAACATAGTGCTTTGTTGCTTGGGGTTGATGTCTGGCTTTGTTTGACGTTGGTTATTTGGCGATGCTTGCGGTTGCGTTGGTTGGGGGAATAGCGTTTGGGTATGTTTTGAGGAGTAGGAAGCGCGTCAACCTTGGAAAGGTTACTCTTGGGGTTATTTTGTCGTTGATTTTTTCGTTGGGGTTCAGCATAGGCTCGAATGGCGAATTGTTGGGTTCGCTTCCGAAGGTTGGGTTTAACGCGGTTGTGATTCTATTTTTCGCGTTGACGTTCAGCGTGGTTTTTGTTATGGCTGTCAAGAGGCTTGTGAAGATCGGATGATAAAGTACATTGTTGCGGCGCTTGTGGTGGGAGGTGCTGTTGGGTATGTGAACGGTAATTGGGGAAGCGCAGTGGTTGGAAGTTTCGTTTCTAACTACGTGTTCACTGGGGCGCTTGTCTTGTTGTTGTTTGTTATGGGTGTTGTTTTCGGGATGGATAAGGAGTCAATGGGCAAGATGAGGCGGTTGGGCTTGAGGATTCTGGCTTTTCCGTTTGCGGTGGCTTTGGGCAGTGTTTTGGGTGGGCTTGTTGGCGGTTTAGTTCTGGGCGTGAATGTTACTGCGTCAATGGCTGTGAGTGCGGGGTATGGTTGGTACACTTTAGCTGGTCCTTTGACGAGTCAGTTGTTCGGTGCGGAGTGGGGTGCGTTAGGGTTCACCGTGAACTTTTTGAGGGAACTGGTTACGATTGTGACGGTGTCGTTGACTGTGAAGGTTGACAAGTATGCGCCGATTGCGTTGGGAGGTGCAACGGCTATGGATACAACGTTGCCTGTTATCGTGCGTTACTGCGGTTCCGACACGTTAATAACTGCGTTCTCAAGCGGGTTCACGCTCAGTATCATTGCACCGTTCTCAATAATGGCGATTGCGACGATTGGCAGAGGCTGAAAAACCTGGGTGCTTTTGCGCTGTGATTGGCGGTTATAGCCCCCCTATAAATAGCTTGAAACACGGATTGAACCAGCCTTACCCTTTATGCTGTTCTTTTCAGAGAATGAGAAGGTGCTTGGTGCGGTTGCCGGGATTTGAACCCGGGTCGTCAGCGTGGCAGGCTGATGTCCTAGACCAGGCTAGACTACAACCGCTCGTGCTTTTAGGAGAGAAGGAGCTAGAATTATTAAGATTTTGGTCACGAGCACGACAGTCAAGGTTCACAGACCTTCACTTCAAACCGCGCCGACCACTGTTCTAAAAACTAGCATTAAGAACTTGACCAGTGGAATGATAAGTGATGCATCATGAGAACAAGACTGTTCTTGGTTATTATTTTAATACCTGTACTAGGTCTCATCGGCACGTTAATTTCAGGATTCCACGAGCAAAACCTCTCCGTTCCTGGGCTGTCCAAGATCGGCTATGGTTTTCCGTTAATGTGGTACGGGCACTCATGGATAGTCTACCCGGACATGCCCGTAGTCTATTGGTTCTCGTGGGAGTCTTTTCTTCTGGATTTTGCTTTCTGGTCTCTGACAATCGCTTCTATAATGGCCATAATAGTGTTCATGCAATCCAGAGTAAGGAAGGCTGACATGTAAGTCATCCTACTACGAGATTACAGCGAGCACATCTTATTACGTCAACGTGTGAGAGGCGTTGCAGTGGCTTTTCTCCCACTGTTCCTCTTGATAGCCAGACCGAGAATAGAGGAAGATAGGAACAGAAAAGCTGAAAGATACACAAACCAATACCCAAGCCCATACGTCCCCAAAGAGTAACCCAATTGCGAAGCCTGCACGAACGCATACACCATCAACGCTATCATGACCGAGGACGAAACAAAAGGAAATATCCGGAGCTTCTTAATTCTCAGCAGAGAAAGAAACCCAACAACCAAAGTTGCAACTTGCAAGACGAAAATCAAGATGAGAACCCAGCTTATACCTGAAGAGACCGCTAAAGCATCGTTACTGCCAAACCAGTAGTCACCAAAAAAGGCCTTAGTGACAATTCCATCACCAATGACTGCTGAGAAGGACCAATACGTCACTTCAAACGCACGAAATATAGGTGCGCCTCCCACTCCCGGAATGATGAAGCGATACTGCACCGTCATGAATGGGCTTAAAACAGAAATAAGAAATAGGCAAAGTGCTGACAGAAGAAGCACATCCGACAAGAACCTGAAGAAGTTGCCATCATTTCCATTCCTCCTAAACATCTTCATTTGGACCCTATAGTAACCGTGCCATTGAGAACACTTAATCCTACACTTTAGAACACCTCAAGAACTGTTAAATGACGGAACCGCTCCATGCTTAGCGTTACTGAGCGGCTGCAACACCAAAGAATTATAAATCAGCCACACCCAAGCCTATCTTGTTAGGTTTCTCAAACCCTACAAAAATAAAGAGGCAGATGATTGGAAATGCGTTTAACCCGGAAGTCTGTGTTAGCACTGTTTTCTGCAGTGTTGATAGCAACGTTGAGCTTTGCAGTAATGCATCAGAACGTGAACGCAATTGCCGTGCGTAACTTCACCCTCTACGGTAGCTACTTGACTGGATGGGGTTTCTATCCGGCGGCGAAACCAGCCCGGGACCCACAATTACGGTGGATGAGGGAGACCTGGTCAACCTCACCCTCGTAAACGAGGATCTGCTCGTCTATCATCAATTCTTCGTAAGCTACACCGGAAGCACAACCCCGCAGCCGGGAGACCCAACATCACCGCTAATCAATCCGGGTTCTCCCATCAATTTTCAGTTTGAAGCAAACGTTTCCGGAACGTTCACGTACTACTGCTACTTCCATCCAAACCCGATGAACGGCACGTTCGTGGTGAACCCGGCAGCCGTTCCGCCGCCCCTAATCACGATACTGTCGCCGCAGAATATCAGTTACCCAATCAATAATCTCCCCTTAACCTTTACGCTCAACGAAACCGTGGCGTGGAGCGGCTACAGCCTAGACAGCCAGAACAATGTCACAATCTCGGGCAACACTACCCTTTCGGCACTCACAGACGACTCACACAACGTCGTCGTCTACGCTAACAGCACCACAGGAGCCATGGCAGCGTCGAACACCGTCTACTTCACCATCAACCCAATGCTGCCAAACATCACGCAAATCGTTCAATCCCCCGCTGCGAACGTGCAGCCCCAAGTCCAAGTGTTCGTCAACGCCACAGTCAACGCACCAAACGGCATCAAACAGGTTATCCTCAACTTCACTGCTGGCACTGGAGCATGGATCGTGCAGAACATGACGAACCTGCAGGGAAACATCTGGAACGGCACCATATCCGGACAAGCCGCCGGAACAACCGTTACCTACATAATTATGGTCCAAGACAACCTCGACGAGAACGTCACGAGCCAACACCTCGGATACAACCTCCAATATCAAGTGGTTCCAGAGTTCACGACCACCGCTACGCTACTCACCCTCATGATAGTAACACTGGCGGCAGCCATAGTCTACAAGAAACGATGCTCTCCGGAACAACGCCACCTTTTTCTCCACACCACGCCCGCTTGACCAGTCTGAATATCTTCAACATTTTTCTGTCCACAAAGGAAAAGCATTAAGAGTTTCATCATTCAATCTTGATGCTCTAACGCACGTTCCGAAAAAATAGGAAGCTGAACGCTTGGCATTCCTCGACCCACTACCGGCAATCATCATTTCATTTATCTTTCTCGGCATCCTCCTCTACAAACGCATCAACCTCGGCATAACCCTCAACGCAACAGCACTGCTGCTGGCACTGCTCGCGCTCGATTGGACGCAAGTCCCAACGGTCATATACGACACCAGCGTGGACCTGCTAACCATCTCAACAGTCCTCGCAACCTTCGGCATAATGCTACTGAGCCTTTTCTACAAGGAAACAGGAGTCATCAACCGACTCAGCAACAGCATCGGCACCATAATCAAAAACCCAAAAGTCGTGATGGCTGTCCTTCCCGCAATAATCGGCCTCCTACCCGTCGCGGGCGGAGCACTCATGTCAGCGCCACTCGTGGACACCGAAGCCGAAAAACTCCACCTCAAACCAGACAAGAAAGCGTACATCAACCTCTGGTTCAGACACACCATCTTCCCAGTTTACCCGTTGAGCCCTCCCATCATAGTGACCGTCGCGTTGACGGGAGTAGTCGTGCCAGCGATAATCCTGCGCCAGATCCCAGTCGTCATAGTCATGGTAATAGTCGGATACTTGATAGGCTTATGGAAAATCACAACGGGAAAAAACAAGAAAGACCCCGCAGAAGTGCAGAAGAACGGTTCAGGCGGAAGAGAATTTCTCGTCGCTTTCTCCCCGCTGTTAGTAACTATAATCGTTGCCATCGCTCTTTCTTCAGTAATCTCAGCGCCGAGCCAACAAGGGTTCGACGTGCTAATCGCGACGCTCGTAGGCTTGGCAGTTCTCATCGGAATTTCCAAGCTGAACTTTTCCACCTTTGCCAAGCCCTTCAAGACGTGGGGCATTTACGGAGTTACCCTCGCCACCTACGGCGCGTTCCTGTTGAGGAAAACGGTGGAACAACCCGCTATCCGCCAACTGTTCCAGGGATTCGTCGCAAGCAGCGCCATCGACATCGCACTGCTGCTAATTCTCGTTCCGGCGTTCCTAGGTGTAGTGACAGGTTCGCCAGTCAGCGGAGTTGCAATAAGCGTCCCAATCTTCGCGGGCATATTCGCCACGTTCACGGCGAAGGTCGCCGCCCTGATTTACATCAGCGCCTACTTGGGGTACACCGTTGCGCCGACGCACCTGTGCTTCACCTTCACGGCAGACTACTTCAAGTGCTCACTTGGCAAGATGTACAAGTATGTCATCCCTTCCTTTCTGGTAACCTTCGCAGCAGCAATACTGGTCTACTTCCTGCTCTAGATTGTCCGACAAAACTCTTCAGAACGAAGACAAAAGGGACACTCTCACAAACAGCCAATCAAGACAGGGAATTCATAACCGATTAATAGTACGGCTACCCGAAATTACTCCAAATTCCATGATGTAGCCACATGCACATTCTTGTATCGCACGAAAGCATGTCAACATCCCGGGAGCGAAACATGATGTCGCGAGCTGGAAAGAAAAACCCGACAAAGCCTGAAAAGGAAAAGTCAACCTCTAAAAAGGAGAAGAACCGCCGACTTGAAACGTGCTTGGAACGCTTAGAAGAGCTGGTTGAAGAGAAAGTAAAGACCCTGAAAAAGGACATTACTGAACGCGGAAAAATCGAGAAGAAACTCAAGCGCTATTCTAAGAGCTTGGAGAAACTGGTCGAAGAGAGAACCCGCAGAATATCGGAAGGCGAGGAACGCTTCCGCTCCGTCGTAGACTACGCCTCTGAAGCCATCATAACAATAGACGGGAAAGGAAACATCGTCTTCTGGAACAAAGCCGCCGAAACCATCTTCGGCTACTCCGCCCAAGAAGCCGTCGGAAAGCCAATCACCACCATGATGCCCAAATGGGCACGAGCCAGAGACACAAAATCAGTACGCCAAACGTTCCAGACGAGGAAAAGCCTAGTCGGCAAAACCCTTGAACTTACAGCGCTTAAGAAAGACGAAACCAAATTCCCGATAGAGCTGTCCTTCTCCGTGTGGAAGACGAGAGAATCCACCTTTTGCACGGGAATCATACGAGATGTTACTGAACGCAAGAGAATAGAAAATGAAAGAAAAAGCATTGAGAAAATGCTCTCCGCCCTGAACTCCTGCGGAGGAAAACTGAACGCGGCAAAAAGCCTCGATAAAGTCTATGACCTGACCTTGGACGCTATGGAACGAACTCTGGGTTTTGAACATGCCTCGTTCATGATGGCAGATGCCGGAAAGCTCAGACCAGCCCGCCAACGAGGATATACAACACCACTCAATTTCGCTCTCCCATTAGATGGTACGAAAAAGGGCATAACGGTAAAAGCAGCCACCACCCGAAAAGCATGTCTCATCCCCGATGTCACCAAAGACAAAGACTACGTCAAAGGAGACCCTCTCGCTCCACATTCAGGCTCAGAACTCGCAGTTCCTATCATGACAGAAGACCAAGTCCTGGGCGTTCTCAACGTGGAAAGCACCAAAACCGACGCGTTCAGCAAGAAAGATACGATGCTACTGCAGATTCTCGCCTCCCATGCCGCAACAGCCATAAGCGACCTCAAGAAGCGAGACGAAATCGAAAAACGCAGCAACCAGCAAACGTCGCTCATGAGAAGCTCAGCCGTCATGATTCACTCCACAGACCTGAATCAACGGTTACAAGCAATCCTCGACGCAATTCGTGGCCTTGGATGGCGAAGAGTTGTGCTCTCCGTGAGAGACGAAAACCTAAACATCGCCCATCAACAAGACGTGGTTGCTGCTGGCTTAACCGACGCCGAAAAGGAATTCTTATGGAAAAGCGGGCGATCGGGACGCGTGTGGGCTAGACGCTTTGGTCCGGAATTCGAACGCTTCAAACTCGGAGAGTTTTACTACCTTCTATGGAGCGACCCGTTCGTCAGAAAAACGTTCAGCGGAGACACTGTGTCAAGCCATCTTAAGCCCGAGGAAATGGTTGATTGGGACCCAGATGACCTGCTCTATGCCGCCTTGCGATTGGCTGACGGCAGAATAGTGGGCGTAGTCAGCATTGACGACCCTGTTGACGGAAGGCGACCGACGAAAGACACTCTCCAACCGTTGGAGTTGTTCCTTCATCAGGCTGCAGTAGCCATCGAAAACGGTCGACTAATCAAACAGTTGAACGACGCCAAAACCCAGATAGAAGAATACGCCAACCAGCTTGAGGTTAAGGTAGAAGAGAGAACGAGGGAGCTGACGGAAGCTCAAAAAAGACTGTTGAAAGCCGAAAGATTGGCCACCATCGGGGAACTCGCAGGAATGGTTGGCCACGATTTGAGAAACCCGCTGACGGGCATCACAGGAGCCGCTTACTACTTGAAGACAAAGTTGCGATCGAAAGTGGACAAGAAAGCATGGGAAATGCTCAAGCTCATCGAAGACGACATCCAGTACTCCAACAAAATCATAAACGACCTGCTCGAGTATTCCAGAGACATGAGACTGAACCTGGCGAGGACCAACCCGAAAGCTATGCTGAAACAAACTTTCTCGTCGATCAAAATCCCGAAGAAAGTCCAAATACTGGACAGGACTCAAACTCAACCCACGATAACAGTTGACGTAGAAAGAATGCGAAGAGTCTTGACCAACATGATCAAGAACGCCTTCGACGCCATGCCGAAGGGCGGAAAACTCACTATAACAAGCACGAAAACAAAAGAAGGCGTGGCGCTGAGCTTCTCAGACACGGGAGTCGGAATTTCAGAAGAAACCATGAGAAGACTGTGGAACCCGCTCTTCACTACAAAAGCCAAGGGAATGGGCTTCGGACTGCCGATCTGCAAGCGCATAGTGGAAAGCCACGGGGGCAACATTTCAGTGGAGAGCACAGTTGACAAAGGAACTATGTTCACCATAAACATACCCTCCAAACCCAAGGTCGAAGAAGAAAGTAAGATCTGGGTAAACGTGCCCGAGCCTATACAAGTGGAGACGAAGCACTAGAACGAACGCAGTTAGATAAGGCCTGTCTTCGTCATCGACGCCAAGTACGCCCTCGCTCCTCCCCGCTCCGTTTTTGAGGTGAAATGCGCATCGCGAATGTAGTTAATCCTGAATAACCCCGAGAAGGTTTCTTCGATTTCCGTCTTGCTGATTCTCCTCGGCCCCCAATTCCCAGGCTCCTTGTCGGAGAAGCACAGCATGAAATAAGTTCCGCTGTTCATAAGAATTTTGAAGACTTGTTTGGCGAAACGTTCCCTTTCACTGTCGTCTAGCGAATGGAACAGCCCGGAATCTATAACCGCTTGGAAACTGTCCTCGTGGAAATACTTGTCGAGTTCAAGAACATCGCCAACGAGAAAGTTGACGTGCACCTTTCGCTTGTTAGCCTTGGCTTTTCCTTTTTCGATGGCACGGTGAGCTATGTCCATACAGGTCACAGAGTACCCGTTCTCCGCCAGGAAAATGGCGTTGTCGCCGAGGCCGCATCCGATGTCCAATATTTTGCTTCCTTTCTTTATCTCGCCGTCCTTGACCAATTTCACGATTTCCGGTTGCGGTCCACCGATGTCCCACGGCGGTGAACCTTCATAGGCGCTTTCCCACCAGCCCATCTAACCGTCCCTTTTCAGGAAGAGGTGTTTTTCTTGCATTTGTTCTTTTTCCATTCGAACCGGACGCGGGATGGTTTTATGGCAAATCTGAAGAAGTTGAAAAGCAGATTAGTTTGTTGGGTCGATAATGGACAAGCATGACGTTCTGGTTGTTGGTGCCGGACTTGCAGGGTTAAGAGCCGCAATCGAGGCGAAAAGCAAGGACGCGGACGTTGCGGTCTTAAGCAAGTTGCATCCAGTTAGGTCGCACTCGGACCAAGCGCAGGGCGGCATAAACGCTGCCTTGGGTGTCGATGACAGTTGGGAAAAGCACGCGTTCGACACGGTCAGGGGAAGTGACTACCTGGCTGATCAAGACGCGGTCGAGGTCATGTGCAAGGAAGCTCCGCGAGCCATAATCGAACTGGAGCACTGGGGTGCCCTCTTTAGCCGAACAGAAGACGGTCGCATCGCTCAACGCCCGTTCGGAGGCGCAGGCTTTCCGAGGACGTGCTATGCTGCGGATAAGACCGGACACGCGTTGCAGCATACCATGTTTGAGCAGGCGCAGAAGAGCGGCTTTCACATCTATGAGGAATGGTTCGTGACTTCACTTGTGCTCTCGGGAAACACATGTGCCGGTGTCACGGCAGTCGAGATTCGAACGGGTCAGATTCACGCCCTTGGAGCAAAAGCTGTCATCTTAGCAACTGGCGGCACTGGGCAAGCATACGCGAGGACGACTAACTCCTTGACGACTACGGGCGACGGCATAGCCATCGCGTATAGGGCGGGAGTGCCCGTGGAAGACATGGAGTTTGTTCAGTTTCACCCGACAAGCCTGTTCGGTTCAAATATCCTGGTCACGGAGGGAGCTCGGGGTGAAGGCGGCTACTTGGTGAACGCGAAGGGCGAACGGTTCATGAAGAAGTACGCTCCCGACAAGATGGAGCTGGCTCCAAGAGACATAGTTTCCAGAGCCATCGAGACCGAGATAAAAGAAGGACTAGGGTTTCCAGAAGGCTACGTGCATCTTGACCTTCGACACTTGGGCAAGGAAAAAATCAATGAACGACTGCCGACAATAAGAGAGCTGGCAATCTACTTCGCAGGAATCGACCCTGTCGAAGAACCCATTCCAATTCAGCCAGCGCAGCATTACACCATGGGCGGAGTCCCAACGGATACGGATGGCGCCACTCAAGTGAAGGGTCTGTACGCTGCAGGAGAATGTGCTTGCGTCAGTGTCCACGGTGCTAACCGTCTTGGAGGCAACTCGCTGCTCGACACGGTTGTTTTCGGAAGAAGAGCCGGCGCAAAGGCAGCAGAATATGCGGGGCAGGCTTCGGGCGTTGATTTTCCGGAAGATTCCTTGAGGAAGGAGGAAGAGAGGATTAGCCAGATGCTGTCTCGAAAGGACGGAGAAAAGAGTTCTGTCATAAAGAAGGCGCTCGGCGAAGTCATGATAGAGAAAGTGGGGATTTTCAGGGATAAGAAGGGACTCGAATCGGCGTGGACGGGCGTGCAGAGAATAAAACAGCGATTCGAGAAAGTTTCTGTCGAAGACTCTAGTCGGATGTTCAACACAAGCCTCGTCGAAACGCTGGAAGTGGGTTTCGGGCTTGACTTGGCGGATGTTATTGTTGCGGGTGCGCTGGCTAGACGGGAGAGCCGCGGCGCTCATTCGAGGCTCGATTATCCGAAGCGTGACGATGATAAATGGCTCAAGCACACGATGGCTACTTTTACACTAAAAGGACCGAAGCTGTCGTACAAGCCGGTGACGATTACTCAGTTTAAGCCCGAGGTCCGGGGGTATTAGCGTGAAAAAAGCCAAGACGACATTCAGAATATTTAGATTCAACCCGGAAAAGGACAAGCAACCGCACTATGATGAATTCGCGGTCGAGATTGATTCCATGATGTCCGTACTCGATGCTCTCGAAGATATCAAACACGAGCAGGATGCCTCCTTGACTTTCAGGCGGTCATGCCGAAGCGGAATCTGCGGTTCATGCGCCATGAAAATCAACCATCTGACCAAGCTGGCGTGCAAGACTAGAGCCACAACTGAGTCTTCGAAGCACGGGGAAGTGTTGGTTGAACCTATGGGAAACATGCCTTTAATCAGGGACCTTATCGTGGACATGGGCGAGTTCTGGAAAGAGGTCGACAGAGGCAAGCCGTGGCTCGTGGCTGATGAAAAGATGCTTTCAGACTTGTCCCGGGAGAATCTGCTGACCAAGGAACAGATACAGACCTCGAGCAAACTGGCGGACTGTATAATGTGCGGCTGCTGCTTCTCCGATTGTTTTTCAAGAGTCTACGACAAGAACTTCAGCGGACCGGCTTCGCTGGCTAAGGTAGTGCGGTTCGTGAACGACCCGAGAGACAGAGCCGCGAACAAGAGAATCAGTAAGCTAGTCGAGGTTGGGCTGTGGTCTTGCACTCACTGTTACTTCTGTTGGTCACAATGCCCGAAAGAGGTTAGACCTGTAGAAGCGATTTCCGCTCTTCGCACGCTTTCCTCAGACAGTGGCGACGTGAGTCAAGGAGCCAGGCACGTGAAGGCGTTTTCCGATTCCATAAGGTCAACGGGCATGTTGAATGAAGCTATGGTTTACTTGAACACGATGAGGTTTGACGCTCTTCGCGACGTAAGTCTGATTTTGCGGATGGCCTATAAGGGAAAAGCTCCGTCGCCATTCAGGCGACCGATACCGAAAATTGACGAAGTTCGACTCTTGTACCAAATAGTTAAGGAGGGGAAAGCGCGATGAAGTACGCTTATTTTCCCGGGTGCGTAGCAAAGTCCGCCGCGCCGGAACTCTACAACTCCACAGCGGCTATCGCGGACAAGCTTGGAATCGAATTGACCGAGTTGACGGCTGCTTCCTGCTGCGGCGCGGGCGTTCAGGATGAACAGAACCCATTCTTGAACGTATTACTGAACGCGCGGACGTTCGCTCAGGCTGAAGAGCTGCACCTGGACATTTTGACGATTTGCAGCACCTGTCAGGGAGTGATGGGCGACGTGAAGAGGCAGCTGGACGAAGATGCTGAACTGTTTTCCAGGACGAACGAAGCCCTTGACAGAATCCATCTCCAGTACAAAGGAAAAGTCAAGGTCAAACACTTGGTCTGGGCGCTGATAGAGGATTATGGAGTTAAGAATCTTGAGAGTCACGTGGTGAAGCCGCTGAACGGGTTGAAGGTTGCTCCCTTTTATGGTTGCTACTTGCTCAGACCTGTCGAAGCGGCGGGTTTTGAAGACCATGCAAAGCCATCATCGCTGGAGAATTTGATAACGGTGCTCGGGGGAGAACCCGTCCGCCATGGACATGAGGACAAATGCTGCGGGTTTCCGATACTCTTCGTACGGCATAAGAATGCGCTACGCATGAGTAGCGACTGCCTCGTCAATGCAAAGAAGTCAGGAGCACAGTTAATGGTGACCCCGTGTCCGCTGTGCCACTTGTCTCTGGACACTTTCCAGAAGAAAGCCGAAAAAGAAGCCCGAACGCACATTGAACTGCCAGTGCTTCATTTCTCCCAGCTTGTCGGGGTGGCGCTCGGAATTGAGCCGAAGACACTGGGCTTCTCGAAGCACATGGTTTCAGTCGAGAAAATCCTTCCGCACCAGTGACGCTTTGTCGGACAAGCCGAAAATTAAATCAGACAAAAGAAGACACTAACCTGTGGGGAAGTGTGGGGCAGTGAGTGAAATCCGATACTACAAAGGCAAATACAAAGTCAAAGTCATGACCAAAAGCCGCGGAAACTGGATCGTAGAAGCCTTAGAAGAGTTTGAGGATGTCCTCGAAGGAGAAACGGTGAAAGTCACACTTGGAACGACCCGCATCGTAGCTCCCAACCTGCTCCTGAAGAGGAAAAGCTTGCCTCCAGCACCCAAGGAGCACACTTACGAGCTGAAGATGGAGAAGAAACTGAAACACTTCATCGAAAAACGAGAACAAACGAAGGAAACGAAGACATGATTATCGCAAGTAACAGCCTTACGTTTCCACTAACAAATGATTTATAAACTTCCTGACGTACACCCTCTTGAAGGAGAATTGGATTTTGAAGCGAACGACAATACTGGCTGTCGTCATTGTAATAGCGATAATCGTGGTCGTCGGCGTGTTCGTTTACCTAAGTTACGGTTCCGGAACCCTGCAGATAACGATGACAGATCCACCGCTAGACTGGGGCGTCGCCACGCAGGTTTACATCAACTGCAGTGCCATAGAAGTGCACAGAGCCGATGCAGGCAACGAATCAGGCTGGTTCACCGTCATCGATTCGAGCGGATGGATAAACCTAACCCAGACAATTGATGTCAACAAGACCCTTGGTTCGAAGAGTCTTCAAGCCGGCACGTACAATCTCATACGCTTCAAAGATGCTGAAGCAATCGTGACCGTCAGCGACGTGAACTACAGCGCAACTATCCCTTCTGACAACCTGCAAGTTGCCATAACGCAAGGCGGCGTCAAAGTAAACGCTGGACAAACGTCAAACTTGTTCATAGAACTGAATGTTATGGTCCAAGGGTCCATAGCAGAAGGTTTCATGCTAGTCCCCGATATAAGAGCCACACCGTACTAGATGCATCCAAGGCAAGCTGAAGCCAACCCGCAACTCTCTTTTTCTTTTTCTACAGCGCACAGAAGCCGTGCTGAAGCTTGTCATGCTATAGCATCAACGTTGGGCGGAATCCGGAAAAAACGTTCAGTCGCGTAATCTACGCCACTAGTCCTTCTTTTCCTTGAATTCTTTTCTTGTAAACCACAGAATTCCAAGAACGAACCCGAGAAGGGCGACGATATAGATGATAACATTTTGAATATCACTTGATCTCAAAGGATAGAGAAAGTTACGAACTACTATGCCGAACCAGTTCTCCATCACGCCAGTGAATATCAAGAATACGAGAAAGAAAAGAAGCACATCCTTTTTTATTCTAAAGTCGCAGGTCAATCTCAGTTTGAGCATGCCTTGTCGCAATAATAGAATGAAGCAGACAAATAACAGTGCCTCGATAATCAAACCCAGCTCTCCCAGAACTGACATGAACCACAAGGCGATAGGCATAGATTCTTTGCCTCCAAAACCAAATCCCCAAAAAATGGACACAGCGTCAAGAATTGGAATAAACGCAAAGAACAATAACACCTTTTCAAGCCTGTCTAAGGCTATTCCCTCTTTTCTTCATTCACGACTTCCAACAGCAGCCCACGCAAACCTTTAAGGTTCGGGTAAGCTTAGATTCCGCTTTCAACTTTGCGATCGAACCATTCAACACACTCTACGAGGAGCGCTAAATGACAGGCGAAAAGCTGTAGAAAAGCCGCCAGTCACGACCGCCACAAAACCGAAAAAGTGCACATTAAACTGGCAAACGTTTGCTCAAACGTGCTCTTGTTTCATCAAGACCAAACCAGCCACGCCGTGTTGTTAAACAATAGTTTTCCCTTACCCAACAAATGCCTACGGATACGCTAGAGGGAATACCAACTACTTTTTGGTGCATGCGATGGAAACCTTTATGTCTGCGGCAAACTTCTTTAATCAGCAATAATTGGAAACTTACCTTTTCAATTATAGCTCAAAGCGAACAGAGGTGATTGTACACGCTTCAAAAAAGAATGTTCGAGATCAAATGTACCGACTGCGGCAAACCTGCCACAGTACCGTTCAAACCGACAGCAGGCAAGCCAGTCTACTGTAAAACGTGTTTCGAAAAACACACGTTTAAGCCGCGAGAAAATGTCAGTAGAAACTTCAGTTTTGACCCGAACCAAGCATGGGCACGAAGGGGAAACAACTGGCAAGGAATGAAGGAGAAAGAGTCCACCAGCGTTTTCCACTAGTCCTCTCAATGCGTGCCAACAAAGAGGAATCTATATAGGAGAAAAGTTCCCTAGGAACATGCTGAACAGTGAGGAAATGTGCCGTAGCGGACGTGCATTTCAGTTTAAAATGGTGCTTGAGTCCACGCCACCTATCTCACCTACTCTTACACGTATGACAAGACCACCAACCTCGAAACCAAAGAAAGCTAAACCGGAACGGTAGGGGCTCTTCAACAGAGTCAAATAGACTACCCAACCTTCTACGAAATCATAAGTCAGTGCCGAACAGAAGACGGTTCTCAACAATATCATGGTCGCTCCCTGATAAAAACGCAGAAAAACGCAAAAACATGAAAGAATCGAAAAGACACAAAAGATAATTGCGCGCGCTGGTACAATTGAAGGTGAGGTGATAGAACATGAGTAGAGAACAGGATCCAGGTCGAAAAGCCATTGAAAGTGCTCGCCGTGACAGAGAGAAAGGACATCAGACGAGAAGAGCTCGTGGGGGAAAGAAACAAAAGAGAAGATAAGATACCAGGCCTGACAAACAAAAACCAACCAGCATATACGCTTAAAACGGATTGGAGAGAACCATAGAAAGGCATTATTTGGAAGGGGAATTTCATGCCAAAAAAGTTCTACGAACGTGGAGAAGATTGGTTAATCACCTGTCCCGTATGCCATGGCTCAGGCACGACAGGTGAAGGGGTTTTGAGAAAGCGATGCCCAAAATGTGATGGAGCGGGAAAGCTGAAACGCCAGTAAAGGCAATGATTGGAAGTTCTGGTTTCGCGGGCACTAACTAATCCCGATGTTCGTGGGACTCCTCTTCAGATTCTTCTTCGCGCTCTTCTTCTTCCTCGGCGGCTTCTTCTCCTCTAGCTCTTGTTTCTCCTTCAGCTTCTCCTTTTGGGGGATAAGCCTCATCTAACCAAACTTTAAACTGTTCTTTGCTTTCAGGATCGGGAAAGGCCCATTCACATAGTTCACTGACGACAGTGTTGAGATCAATTTCGTGATCGTCGGCCAAATGTTTCAGAAACTGTTCCCACTTTGCAGGCAAAGATACCATAAGCCCAACCACCTTGCATTTTCACCATCGTCTTGTATCACTCAAGCCGTATTTAAGCTTCAAACATGCGCACGCATTTGGCCTATTTTAGTAATTTCATGCTCTCTTCGAGAGTCATTGCTAATTTTATTTCACTCGTGTTAAAAGCCATCCATTTTAGAAGTTCTGGTTCCATTGAGAATTTTTGCAGAGCCTCTGAACTGGGGGCTTCATACACCCAAACCAATAGATGTTCCGGAACTACAGTCCAAGCTCCAACTCTCTTGACTCCATGTTTCTTCTCCAGTCTGCCCAATTTGTCTGGTAATTCTAGCGTCATAGCCTTCATTTTCTCATTGTTCAGCGGACAGTTCTCTGGGGAATGTCTAGAAATCATCAAAAATGTGGGCATAATAGCACTCTCGAAAGAAAAAGTCTGGGAAAGTCGGATATAAAGCATTTGTATGCGCAAACCCGACTGTCGACCTAAAACACTAGCGCATATTCTTTTAGATGACGCCGTTGATGTATGGTGCTATCTCATTTATTCTGGATTCGAGAGCGTCCCATTGGTAACTAGGCTTGTTTGCAAAGGCAAAGACCGGAAAAAGCAAGAATTTTGGCCAAGTCATTTCTCAGGAGAGGTTCTCCTCCTTCAAACGTAACCCCACAAACACCCGAATCATGGATTTGCTTCAGAATTGCTTTTTCTTCCTCAAGACTGGAATCCTTGCTGGATCTTTTCCAGAAGGGGCACATTTTACATCTGAGGTTGCAACCATAGGTTGACTTGTGTCCACTGAACAGTGGACCCTTATTCCAAACAAGTTTTAGAATAGCCAACGATAGAGCCTCAGCCCTAGCCAAAACGTTTCTAAGTAATTGCGAGTGTTTTCTTCTCCACCGAAATTGTTGGAAACCCGCCTCATCCTCGATATCACCTGAATATGCATTTATAAATCCATGCTGATAAAGACGAGTTCGTTTCCTAGTAACAAAGTTACTCTTGTTTTTCCTTTAACTCTAGCGCTTCTTTCGCAGCTCATAGTTATTTGCGCGTACGCTCCTGGAATTTCCTGAAAGAGGGGATAGACCAGGTTCTATCTTTGTTCTTTCAGCAATTGCAGTCTCTTTGCAATTTCTTTAGAGATTCTTTCAAGACCCCTAGCTAAGTCTTCACGGGTACCCTCATCTATCGGATACACTTTCCCATCCTTATCGATAAATGCAAGTTCCAACTTCCTGTCTGCCGTTGTTTCACCCCGTTCAGATTCTATCATCTGTTATTTTAATTTCCCACATAAGCTATTTTCGCCCGTATACATAAGCCCAAGCGACATGCAATATAGTTTAGCGCGCGCTGTCTTTAGCGCTTTTGCTGGCTCATCAATCTGGTGTTGCTCTATAATTCTATGCTCAGGCTTGGAATTCTGATTTCGAAGTCTTTGACCTTTCGAGAACTTGGGCCAGTGAGCAAGGCACTATTTGTTGTTAAATGATAAACGAAAAGTATAAGTCAACTGAATCAATCAGTGGTAATAATACATGGAGGAATGGAGATTTGTCTGCGCAAACAGGTGGTGTACCTGTTCTAATTCTGAGGGAAGGGTCTGGAAGATCTAGGGGAAGGGATGCTCAACGCAATAACATTATGGCGGCAAGAACAATAGCAGAAGCAGTCAAGAGCTCATTAGGCCCAAAAGGTATGGATAAGATGTTGGTGGACAGTTCTGGCGATGTAACCATTACCAGTGATGGACGAACGATCCTTGACAAGATGGATATTGATCATCCAGCGGCTAAGATGATGGTGGAAGTAGCTAAGACTCAAGACGCGGAAGTGGGAGACGGAACCACCACGGTAGTCATACTGGCAGGCGAGCTCTTGGGAAAGGCTGAAGACTTGATAACCAAGGGTGTTCATCCAACGGTAATCGTTGAAGGATACAGTAAAGCAGCTGATAGAGCTCTTGAAACCCTTGAAAAGATTGCGATTCTAGTTAAGCCTACAGGAAAGGAGTTCTTGAAGAAGGTTGCTGCTACAGCTATGGCCAGTAAGCTGGTGTCCGAGAACAGGGAGCAGCTTGCCGAGATAGCTGTTGAAGCCGTTTTACATGTGGCCCAAAAAGTTGGAGACGAGTATAAGGTAGACTTAGACGATATAATGGTGGAGAAGAAGCCCGGCGAATCTGCGGCTGAGACCAAGCTCATTGAAGGATTGGTTCTGGATAAGGAAGTTGTGCATTCAGGCATGCCCAAACGGGTCGAAAAGGCAAAGATAGCATTGTTGGGAATTGCGCTTGAAGTTAAGAAAACTGAGTTTGACTCTAAAATCAACATTGAACGTCCGGAACAGATGGAATCTTTCCTGCATGAAGAAGAGAATATGCTCAGAGCAATGGTTGAAAAGATAGTTACCGCAGGAGCCAACGTCGTTATCTGCCAGAAGGGTATAGATGACATGGCTCAACACTTCTTGGCTAGGAAAGGAGTCCTGGTCGTGCAACGAGCTAAGGAGTCAGATATGGAGAAACTCGGAAAGGCAACAGGTGGAAAAGCTGTCACTAACCTGGAAGGACTCACAAAAAGCGACTTGGGTTATGCTGAACTCGTGGAGGAGCGGAAAATAGGAGACGACAAGATGACCTTCATCGAAGGATGCAAGAATCCGCACTCAGTTGCTATTCTAATAAGAGGTGGAACTGAACGCTTCGTTGATGAAGCTGAACGTTCAGTTCACGATGCATTATGCGTAGTCCGAGATGTAGTTCAGGAGCCCAAGATCCTTGCGGGAGGAGGATCTCCAGAGATGGAGATCGCTAGAGCATTGAGAGGCTATGCTGAAACTCTGCCAGGTAGAGAGCAACTCGCGGTTCAGAGCTTCGGCGAGGCCATAGAGATCGTGCCGTTAACCTTAGGTGAAAATGCCGGCCTTGACCCAATTGATATTCTGTCAGAGCTCAGGGCTCGCCATGAGAAGGGCGAAAAATGGGCGGGCGTCGATGTCTTCGCAGGAAAAATAAAAGACATGTGGAAACTAGACGTCTACGAACCCCTCGCCGTAAAGAAACAGATAATCAAGTCTGCCACTGAAGCTGCCACAATGTTACTGAGGATCGATGATGTCATCGCTGCGGGAAAGATGAGAGCCCCGCCTATGCCTCCTGGTGGACCAGGCGGAATGTCAGGCGGCGGCTATGGCGGTATGCCTCCGGAATACTAAGCGCGCCCAGCGCAGTGCACCTTCACTGAGCAACAACAGCCAAGACCAGCGCTAAGTATGTAGTGCGCGAGTTGCTTTTTTCCAACTTTTCACTTTACTCATGGCTCAGTCCCTCTTCGTACGATGCTTGCAGGCTAAAACTACAACTGTGACTACAATTCCAACAACCCAGATAGACGCAATTGAAAACTCAGGAGAGCAAACATGGCGCGCGTTGCCGGTTTGGCTTTGGCGATGCTTAAATTTCGAAGCGCATTATCAACGTCAATAATTAAGCCTTTCTAGGTAGTGGTCTGCGGTATGGACTCAGCACTTGAACCGTTTCTTCTAAGTCTCATTGCAGGAACGGTCACAGGACTCGTGGGAGAAAGAAACAGAAGAGAAGGTAGAAGCAACTTTTGGCGGCTCATGTTTATAAGGTGCGCTGAGGTTATATATTGAAGGAAAGGCGTGCCGACAGGTTACTGCAGCATTTTGCCTCAGAAATAGTCTGCCAATGAGTGGCTTGCTTTTGCCTTGGAGGAAGTATAGCATGTTAGGAATGAGAAAGGAGCCCGATAGAAATCGTTCCACATTTGAAATCATAGCGGGAGTTCTGATGGAGCTGCGGGAACCAACGGGTAAGACAAATATTATGACCCATTGTAATATGAGCTTCACACAATCAGGAAAATACCTGAATATCATGACGTCAAATGATCTTATTCAGTCAGATGCAACGGCGGGAAAAGTAACGTATCACAGAACAGAAGCTGGACAAGAGTTTCTGAAAATATATAACAAGATGGTTCTGTTGCTTATTTGATCCTAGCATTCCCGCATGCTACCCAATCTAGCAACGAAAAACATACCTTCCTTTTCAATTTGCATGCGCGCACCATCAGGTGACAAGAGTGAGGCGAAGACAAGGCTACAAACGCGGGTATCCTGTAGCAATTCTTGTAAGTTTCGACGATGACCGTGCGGTCGTGTGGCATGTATTCAGTCATGTCGTAAAACTGCACCTTACCGTCGAGCTTGCGGGAAGCAGAACAGACGAGAGGGTCTTATACAATTTTCACGAATCAATCGTCAACGCGTTGAGACCCACGCTTAAAGAAGGCGTCAGAAGCATCATCCTTACATCCGCCGCGAGGTCCAATCACGTCCAAAGATTCATTGCCCACACACGTGAACATCACGCATGGCTCGTTCAAGGCCCGAACAAGGCAATAATCTCTGAGGCAACCGAAGCGGCAAACACGCTGTCCGAAGTGGCCGCCCTCGCAAAAACTCCTCAGTTCCGCCGGCTAATCTGTGAAACCACCTCAGAGGAAACGGACAACCTAATTGACGTGCTGGAAAAACGTCTCAACGCAAAAAACCAGAATACTGTTGTACTGTATTCGCTCGAGGAAATAGAAGACCTCATTCTTGGCCCGCAGAAACCTCGCAGATCCAAGCCCGAATACCTCATGCTCACCAACAAGTGCCTTAGGGACTGCCCCGAAAAAAGCAGGATAAACAGGCTGATGCAAATTGCCACAAGCAGAAAGGTCAAGACAAGGATAATTGACGCAGAATCAACCGCCGGTCTACGCCTTACACAACTGGGTGGAATGGTCTGTTTTGCCCATCTTGAATAGCAACTGTGGAATTGTGCGCGGGCAGATAGGCACATACATGATTAATGCCTAAATTCGTCGCTGAAAACCGTGCATGACCAAATTCATGGTGCCGAGGGCCGGGTTTGAACCGGCGACAACCCGGTCTTCAGCCGGGCGCTCTCCCAGGCTGAGCTACCTCGGCGGTGTTTACAATCAGAAGCGTACGTGTGTTTTTAAGTTTTCCGAGTTAAACGTCAAAACTGTGGGGTGCAAGTTCGTTTCTTCTCGCCTTGCTGAGAGGAGAAGGGAGAAAGAAGAAGCGCTTGTGAGCTTCCGAACTTGCACCTCAAGTTTGCTCATTCGGTATGAGGCTGATTAAAAAGCGTTGTGGAACATTGTTTCAGTGCTGGTTGGATTCAGAATCCTAACGTTTGTTACATCAAAGAGGGAAATATCTTTTAAAACCTAGAATGAACATTGAGGATTGTAGAGGGTTGAAATATGAAGAGAAAAACGGCTCAGATAACCGCCGAGCTGGTCGACGAAAGCGTAATGGAGAAGGACGAGAAAATAGTTCTAGACCTGTTCCAATGGTTCAGAACGGACGCGGTCTCGATGCCTTGGGTTAGAGAAGTCAAAAGAATAACGATAAAAGGAAGCGCGAAAAGCTAGAAGCTGAGTAGAACCCGTAGAAAAAAGAAGCCAATATAAGAGAACATTAGGAAGCAGCAAATCCTCAGAGCTCTGTCAATCTTCTTTTCTTCTTTCAACTCACTCAAACCTTTTTCCACTCAGCCATTCAGACGGAGAGATTTAGGCAAAGATTTTATGAAACGACGATAAGTATTTCAAATCCAAAGCGCAGAACAGCGCAGGAGAGAGGGGCCCGTAGTCTAGTTGGTTAGGACATCGCCCTCACGCGGCGAAGATCCCCGGTTCAAGTCCGGGCGGGCCCACCATGTGTTGTTATGTTGAACACGTGTACAAAAAGGTTTATTACATATTAATACTTGCTATACACCCTAGAAGAGCGAAAAACATGCGGAAAAACTATGCCGAAACAAGAACAGACGAGGAAAACGACGTATCCAACAACCCTCATGCTGATTTCACCTGCGACACGTGCGGGGAAAACTACCGCAAGCCCTTGCTGGCAACCGTACGCTCGAGTGGAGAATCACAGCAGTATTATGCTTGTCCCCGTTGCATGGTCAAAGTCGGCGAATTAAAGACGGAAAGAACTCGCGAAAAAAGGGAACAGACAACTTCCGTGAGGGAGTTGGAGGCGCCTGTGACGGGGTCTAAAGGCAGTTCAGACTGCGGGCACTTCCTCGGATACCTAGCAAAGCGTTCGAGAGACACGCCTATCCCTGAAGAGTGCTTGACGTGCAGCAAAATGATCGAGTGCACAGTTCGTTAACGATCTCATGCCAACAAACAACGAGCACCAACTGACGAAGTCACACCAGTCTATCGAAAAGAATGCCGCGCCGTTTCACTTTGGCTTCTAGAACCCTCTGTCCAAAGGGGGAATCGTAGTTAGACGCTTATGAGCGGCTTGTTCTGCAGCCGAGGGAAAGGGATAATTATTCTTCCTAGGCTTTATGCTTAAAGAAAAAGAGTTGGCAAAGGTTGTTTCCTCTCAGAGACTTGAACAAGCCATTAACCACTCCGCATGTTAATCGGCTATTGTTAACGGTCAACATCGTTGTTTTCATAGTTTTCTGGCTTGCCAGCTTCGACATAGTCTTGAACACGAGCTTTGCGAACGACATGGTGCAGAACTTCACGATGTACCCATACGAGATAATTCATGGACAGAGACTCTTCACGCTTCTCACGTCTATGTTTATGCATGACCCTACAAGTCTGTTGGCAGGTCTCTTTCACTTGGGAGGGAACATGCTTTACCTGTATGTTTTCGGCGACAACATTGAAGATACGTTTGGTCACTTTGGTTACTTAGTCTTCTATTTGTTCAGCGGCTTAGTAGCTTCAACAGTCTATATATTGAGTGTGCTCTATACGCCCATGTTGAACAGCCTGACTGGCCTCTCCATGAGCGCAGACTTAACGGAAGGACTCTTGGGTGCTTCGGGAGCAATCGCCGGCGTTCTAGGAGCCTACATCGTACTTTACCCGAAGGCGAGGATTCTCACGTTGATTTTTTACGGGTGGCCGATAATAGTGCCGATACCTGCGATCGCTTTCTTGGGGTTCTGGTTTGTCCTGCAGTGGCTTTACGTGTTTTTGGGCATCGCCACCGGAGTTGCCTACTGGGCACACATAGGCGGCTTCATCGCTGGAATGATTTTGGCGCTAGTTTTTGGACTGGGCAGAAAGAAGGCTCGCGAAGTGCGTCGTCGTTTGTAGGTTTGGTGTTTTGGGGTCTGTCCGTCATGACCTCTTCATCTGCATAAATCAGACTGGGACGGCGACATCATCCCCCACAGTAAAAAAGCGGAACGCACAGATAAAGTCTTTTGCACGTTGACTTCTTATCCCATAGCCAGTTCTTCGAAAGGTTTTTGGCCTGATTTGTTGGGTAGCTGAAAACAATTGTTTAACAACGCTGTACTGGCCTATGTTCTGGTCCTTGCTGATGGTTAGTGATGCCTTCGCACGGTAGGAATCCAACTCAACGCTGCGTTTTTTCTTGGAGAGCCCTTATGGTTCCGGAAACTGCCGTAACATGCAGGGCAGTGGGTTTTCCGCCTATTTTTGTGACAGCCGCTAGTGCTGCCCGAACATTCTGCACTTCATCATGCAGAGCGCGCAAAACAGCAAGATTTTTTTCCTCGTTGTAATGAATGGGCGCTAGACCCGACCGGCTTGCACCGTATTCTCCATAAAGCTTCGACAGCGAACTCCAAACTGAGTCCATAAACTCTTTCTGGCTGAACTTTTCTGCAGAGTCTATCTTCACCGCCAAGTAGCGGCGTTTCAGTCTTTTCAGCAGTTCTTTCCCCTCCTGACCACACGAATTCCCGGCGCAACAAACTCCGCACTGAGTTTCTGCCTGTTTCTCCTGACGATAGCCGCTGGGTTTTCCGACACAGTTCTCAGTGCGGAAATTTCGTCCAAGTCGAACAGACTCGTCAAAGCAGCCATCTCTCTGGGCTTTCGCATCAACAATTCGTCTGGAACGCCGCTCGATACGACAACAGGAACACGGAACGCCTTCGCGATAGTCACTTCCCTCCTTAAGGTCGAAAGGAGCCTAATCCTTGGCGGTCCCTCCAACGTTAGCAGAGGCTTCAAATCCACCTCAAAAGAAGCCAGCCCTTTAGAAGCTAGTTCAGCTTCAGCCCTGTCAAAAAACCTTCCGCGAAAGTCAATCGCTGGAAAATTCAGCAGATCGACGCGGCGGTCTTTCGAGGCTTGCCTTGCCACGTTCTTGGATTCGCATACAACGGCGATTATCTCGAATTTTCTCCTGAATTTTCTTAAGCCGTTGATCAGTTCTCCGGGTGTTCTGGGTTTCAAATCCATGCGAGACGCAAAATCTATTCCGGCTTCAGAACAGAGACTTTGTAGCCACTGAGTCTTTTCCTCGGCAAGATTCGGCGACAGCGAGATGGCTATGAGGCTGTATCCTAAGCGACCGGCTTTGTCTACCATGCGTTTGACACAATCTGGCTCGTTCGGGTTCGGGCACAAGTGCAAATCTGCAAAGATTCTTTTCATGGAAGCATCCCAAACTTTCTGCAAATGCTGACTACGTCTTCAGGTCTGGATTTCTGGAAGTGGATGCGAAAATGAATGGAATCTGTCGGGTCGAGCTTAAGCTCGTCGAGGTAAGCCGACTGCTTGTCAAGCCTGATGTAAAGATTTCCCTTCTCGAGGTGCTCCTTAATCTCGCTGTTCAGCTGTTCCTTGTCCAGAGAGCTTAAACTAGACGACAGCTTCCGAAAAACTGCCTCGACAACCTTTTTTTCTCTGATTCTTGCCTCAAAAAGAACTATCGGATTTCCATGATGCCCAGTCAGGCTGGTCTTCTTAAAAGCAACGTTGTCGACCTCCTCTGGAGGAATGATGTTGCGCACTGCCTTGAGAACCTTGTCAGCGTCCTCCGTTGCATGGGAAAAGACGCGTATGTCAATGTAGCCTATCGGAATCTTAGAAGACAATGTCCATTCACGTATGCTATTTAGAACGATTCAACTTTTAGACTTTCTTCTTTTCTTAGGTTCAGCCTCGGTCTTCCGGCTCCCCAAAAACTCCTTAATCACATCGATGTTCTTTTCGTGAACCGTTCTTCTCCTCAAATCCACGGGAATGCCAAGTTTTAGGGCTTCTTTGAAACTCAGCTCTGCTTTCTTCAGCTCTTCGCGACTGAAGCCTCTGCCGCTGCGCTGTTTCCCACCCTTTCTGGAAACAAGTGGCCGTGTCGCCGCCATCATGAACGTTGCCCTCCTCGTGCTGCCTTTCTACTCGGTCTGGCTTTCTCTGCTCCGCGTCCCTTACTTCTTAAGCCGCGCATTTTTCTGCCCGCGCTTGTTAAGCTCCTGAAGACTCTTGTGTGCTGGGGTTTTCGGCATATCCAGTTGATGTTTTCGTCTGCCTTCACAACCGGATGGTGCGGGTCGACCATGACAACTTCGAACCATTTCGAGCGGCCATCCTCACCTACCCAGTACGAGTTAAGAACTTCAAGGTTCGGAAACCTCTTCCCGACTCTCTCTTCAGCGATTAGCTTCAGGCTTTTAGACGGCTTAAACTTCTTGACACCCATACGTTTGGGTCTTCTTCCAGCCTTCGGTCTCTGCTTCCTTAATCCTCCACGCCTAACCCGCACACGCACCATTATGAAGCCTTGTTTTGCCTTGTAACCCAGTTTTCTCGCCCTGTCCAACCGCGTTGGTTTTTCTATGCGCGTTATGACTGGTTGCCTCCGCCACATTATCAGTCTTTGGCGTGTCAGTTCGTCGACGAAGGATTTTTCAGGTTTTGACCAAGCGTCGGCAATATATTTGTACGCCATTGTTTCATCTCAACTCCAAAGTTTTACGGTTCAGCCTATACAGCTACATCCCAGCGGATTCCATCCGCCAATAGCGTTGATTCATAGCACCGCCCAGCAAAATAAACCTTTCCAGCAAAATCAAACAGCACACGGCGTCTCACTAAGTCATGCGGGACGAATCCGAAAAACTTATAGGCTGTTTCAATTTATTATTGCATTAAGGGTGTTATCATGAGGGAAAGGAGAATCATCATCCTCTCTCTTGCTCTCGCATCCGCACTGGTTCTGACGCTTTTCAGCAACGTTCGCGTATACGGACAGAACACGACAACCATAAGGGTTGTTCCTCCCCCCATCGACGTAGAAGAAGGACAAGATTTCACCGTTTCAGTGGAAATTCAAGATGCCGTTGACGTGGTGGCATTCCAGTTCAAGATATCATGGGACACACAATTTGTACAGTACGTTTCGCACATGGTTTATCCACCCTGGCCAATACCAATAACCATCCCGGAGCCGATGATTGGCGACGATTACATTCTAATCGCAGCGATGAAAATGCCTCCATCATTCCCGTTTTCCGAAAGTGCAATCTTGGCAACAATAACTTTCCATGCTGTCAACTCGGGCACGACTTACGTTCAAATCTCTGAAGTAGCAATCTCGCCAAACCCAGAAATATTGATAACAGAAGATGCTAGCGTGTCTATTCTTCCGTCCGTTAACACTTGGGTAAGCATCTTCGGAACAGTCTCTTCATACGGGGTCAACGCCGCACATGGTCCAATGGGCATTTTTGCAGTAGTGGACCGATGGGCTGGAGGATGGTGCATCTTCACCGTGCCTCCACTAGGACCGGTAATACTGATTTATCCGCCGCCTCCCTTCAACTTCAGTCTGTACATTGCCAGAATACTGAACGCCTCGACGGTCAAACTCAACTACAACGGGTATGACCTGTGGATTTCGGGCTTCTGGGAAGTCGCAAACGTGACGAACCCCCACGACGTGAGAGACATCGTGAATCTGCTGCAATCCCGTATCGTAGCCCAAGGAGAATTATGCGTGACGGACAACTGGACCTACTTCACCATAAACATTCAAGGATACGAACCTATAAAAGGAAACGTAACCCGCCACCATATCCGAACAGTCGATGATTCCGAAGATTGCCAACGCTACGACCTGAACCATGATTACGTGGTCAACATGAGAGACATCGGAATATGCTGCGACGCTTTCGGGTCAACCTTCGGGTTTTATGGCTACGAATTCAACGCCGATACCAATTTTGACCTTCGAGTAGACATGAGGGACATAGGCGACTGCTGCAACAACTTCGGAAAGACATATTGACACACGACAAAGTCAAACAGGCTTGTCTTCAAGCTTCGCCTTAGCGATTAGCAGGTGGCCACTTTCACCCTTCCAAACCCTATCAGCCTCGACAATGGCTATTCTCTTCTTGAACAACGGCCCATCAACCACGAGCGTTTCGTACTCTCCTCCTTCCCCAACAATCGAAACACCATACTGCCCATTAAGCTCCACTAAATCTGCAACGGCAACCTCGTCGATTTTTCTGCCCAACCATTCCCTGTTAAAGCCATGGGCGTAAACCCCTGTCACAATCACCTCAAACTTCAGCTCCAGAATCTCCCCTAGAATTCCCACAGGGTTTTCCCCCCAAAGCGGAGCCACAAACTCAAGTCCTAACTGTCTGCAGATTTCTTCTATTCGAGTCTTCTGGTAGTTAGAGGCTATCGCGCCGGAAACCACACCTTCAACGTCAAGCTCTTCAATCAAACGCTTCAAGTCCGCAACCTCCTCCTCCTTAACCCCGGAAGTCTCAGCCTTCACAAGCCTAAAACCGACGGCCTCAGCGAACAAGTCGACAAGGCGAATGTTCGGATAGTGAAACATCCAGCTGTCCTCCCTCAACGGAATCATGCTGACCAAACACTCCACCTCAAACCCCATCTTCAGCACGCGGTGAAGCGCCAACGTAGAATCCTTCCCGCCCGTTGCCAAAACCGCCACTTTCACGACAACCAACACTTCCCAGCCCAAGACATCCTAACCCATCCTAAGAAGCAAACCGTGTTTGAACCCAAATGTAGTGGGTCTTCAGCTGTCTCGCACACAAACACAGAGTCCTCAACCGTGCAAACCCTAGCCCGAAACTTTCGCCCTAACCTCCCTAAACAAAGTCTCCGCGACTGCCTGCCATTCTGCGAAACCTTCAGGAGTCTCGGGATACCGCTGGTAATGTGACTTGACTTGCTTCATGAACTTGACCGTGAGCCTGAGCTTGTTCAACAGCCCTATGCGCCTCACCCCTCTGAACACACGCCTAGCTTTCTCAGTTATGTTAAGGCGAAAATCTTTCCCCATTCCAACCTTGAGGATATCATCTTCAGTCAGCACCTCGCAAGCCATTGCATAGTTCAAATCCTCGTCGTCAACAGACAAAAGAAGCTTACGAAAAGCCTCAAGCCCCGCCTGTTTCGTCCCGTACGCTTCCATGTAGCCACAGTTGTAAGACCACAGAGGCTCTCGGCTAGCAACACCCCTTTCCAAAGCGTCAACTACTGCCTTCCCCGCCAGATGACCACTCAACATGGACGGACCTATTCCACCACCATGAATCGGGTTCGCCACGCACGCCGCGTCGCCGAGAATGACAACGCCATTACCGACCATGTTATCCAATGGTCTACGCGTCGGATCATACCATGCTCCCCCAGTCAGAAGCAGCGAACCGCCAAACGTCGGTCTTGTCAAGACATGATTGTAAAGCTGGCCTTTCGGGTTCGGGAACTTACCACGCATACAAACGCCCACACCCACGTTGACTTTCGCTCCGCCCTTCGGAAAAACCCACGTGTAACCTCCAGGCGAGACTCCCTGATTCAAGTAGATTTCACAATATTCTGTATCTCCAGTTTCCTGTTTAAGCTGCCTTATCTCGCGATAACAGGCTTCAACATCCTCATTCGCAATTTCGTTCTGTATTCCCATCTTTGCTGGAAGCCTACGCCTGATCACGCCCGCATAACCACTGGCGTCTGCCACCACCTTGCTCTTCAGCCGACAGGTCCCGCCTGTCTTCGAATCTTTAGCAACGATGCCTGTGACAAAATTTCCCTCCAAGATCGGCTCCGTGCACAAGGTCGATTCCATAAGGACTGCTCCCGCGTCAAGTGCCTTAGTAAGAACCCATTGTCCGAACAGTTGCCTGTTCAACACGTGGCCGACAAAATCTTCGTGCCCGATCGTCATAACCGTCTTCAAATCCGGAGAGTAGACCTTGATACCCTCGATTCTCTTCTCCAACTCGCCGCCATGCGGTTTCTCTAAGTCAACATTCTTCAGGTGATGATCTCCGAGCGCGTCACCGCAGACTTTCTCCCCAATTTCCTCCTTTCTTTTTCGTTCAATCAAGCAGACTTTCAGTCCTGCCTCGGACGCTGTCTTGGCAGCGAGGCATCCTGCCGTGCCGGCGCCGACGACTATCAGGTCAAACTTTTCGGAAATGGTTCTTTCCCCCTGGCGCAATGATATATTTTCTATACCATGTTGTATAAGTAAACTCTTATAAATTGTGAAGTAACCTCCTCCACACTAGGTGTAGACGATGGGACCCAGACTCGCAATCAGCAGCGAACTCCGCAAACTCGTGGAGACGCGGCTCGACCGCACACTAACAGGGATAGAAGACACGCTCCAGCAGATGCTGAAAAATCAGGAAGTAGACTTGGAAGACTTGAAGGAAGACTTGAAAAGCCTCGAAGCAAGCTTCAACCTGCTGTCCCAAAAGTGGAACCTCGAAATACTCTACACACTATTCCTGAGAAACGCCGTGGGCTTCAGCCAGCTGAAGAAGATTCTCGGCGTAAACTCCCGCACCCTGTCGGACAAGCTGAAAAGCCTGAAACAGTGCGGGTACATCGAACGAACAGTGAAACCTGGACCCCCATTGAGAGTAGTGTACACCCTCTCACACCGCGGAAAAAACATCGTATTGCTTGCGTTGCCTCTACTATATTATTCCAGCAGCCTCGCCTAGGAACGAGAAGAATGCCGCTTTGTCCAAAAGGCACCCTTTCTTCAGGTTACGCGCAAAGCGTATTCCTAATCTGAATTTGCAGTTCATAATCGTTATTTATACTTTTGGCTAACCATGGAAACAAATCTGACAAAAATAAAGGTGTGTCCAAGAATGATGAAAAGAACCACCGTTAAGAAGGACATGATATACACGGTCGATTTGACGAAGATTGATGGCGATGGAGCTTTTCCATGTCCGAGATGCGGGACCATGATATCACCCGAGGACGAAACCGAAGAACTCTACCAGATTGTCGAAACAAAAGTAAGCAACGACGAGTTAGCCGAGCTGACTTTGATTTGCAACAAATGCCGAAGCAGGATCAAACTCGTAGGTTTTCTGAATCAACCAGAAAGCTGACCTAGCCTACCGCTCAAGCTATTTTTGTTCTCCCAGTCTCCCACTTATTATTGTAAAAACTAACCAGAGAATTATAGCGTAGAAGATGCCGTTGAAAATTGAAGCCAGATAGACGGTGTAGGCGCTTGCGGCTTCTCCCATAAGTGCTACGAAGAAGTTTCCGGGAAACATTGGTAAAGGAACAATCAGCGAAGCAGATGTGAAGATCGAGAAGAAAGCTACTAGGATAAGCTTTCCCTTCATCGCCGACTCGCCTTGTACAGGAGTTCCGCCTGCAATCTTTTCAACGGTTCTCAATGATAATGTCTGGTGTCGTAATGTTTAATAAACATTCTTGTCTAAGCGTTCAACAAGTGTACACAAGAGCAACTCAGCTTCAGCCAACTGTGTAGTTAGCTGCGACTGAGACATCTTGGGTGAGAACCACTGTTCTGGTTAAGCTTGCGTTTCCATCCTGCCACTGCAGGAATGTGTACGTCATCCCATCTACCGTGAAGTTCTGCTCAATGCTGATGATGTAGACTCCTTCTGCCAACTCCCTTTCCCAGGGTGTACTGTTAGTGTAGTACTCGGAATTTGCATAGTATATTCGGAAGGGTGTAGCGGGGACGGTAGAGTCTACTGTGAGGCGATGAGCTGGTTCCGAAACTGTTAGCCCGGAGAGGACGAAAATTACGACAAGCCCGACTATTAGGAGCTTTCGAGTCTTAGAAAGCGGCGATACGTCGTCCAGAGGACCTGGATGTTTGAACATGGACAAGAACAAGACAAGAAAAGCCATTGGGTAGTATCCGTTAAAGGCAAGAAAACCAACTGAAAGGGCGGACAAGATCAGCCTCGCTTTGTCTCCCAGAACAGACCGGGCGACGTGACCTCCATCAAGCTGCCCAGCTGGCAGCAACTGTATCATATTAACGATTATGCCTATGATGGCGGCGATGGCGACCGGATGAATAAGAATAATGTTGCCCGGTCCATAGATTCCGAGTTGACCAAGCGAAGTTGCGATTAGCTGGAAGAGTATGGGCACCGGCATGAAAGGACCCTCAGGCAGCTGATAAGATGCGGTGGAAATGGCAAGGCCGACCACCGTAACTGCGACGCAGATGAAGAAGCCGATCAGGGGTCCGCTCATACCCATGTCGAACAAGGCGTCTCTGTTACGCGGAAGAGACTTCTGCAGAATGACGGCTCCGAAAGTTCCGATGCCGCCCACGCCTCCAATCGGCGGCGGTCCGGGAATGAAATATGGCGGTGAGGACTCCACTTTGCTTCGACTTGCGGCGATTTTGTGGCTCATCTCATGCCCGCCTAGCACAGCCATTATTGCCACGGTGAAAGTTGCACCGGTGACGAGAGGGTCGAACGTTCCCTGAGATAGCATATATCCAGTCATGAAAACTGTTCCGATGGTTGCGAGGAACAGCACCCAGTTGATCAGGACGTTGCTCGGTTTTATCGGAGGTTTTGGAATGATTTTTAGGACGATTCTCCCGTCTTGCTTACGTAATGTTGCCGTTAGACTCGTTTTTTGCAGATTGTCCAGTAGCCTCACAAAAGCACGTTTTGTTTCCTGCGGCTGTCTCAGATAGTAAGTGGGAACGTCATGCTCGATGAGACTCTCTTCCACTTGAAACTCAGCAGTAACGAGTGCGGTTACTTGTTCAAAATCTGCCTGAGAGACAGGCGTTTTGGCCGCTTCGTTTGGTTTTTCAGTCATGAACCTTTTTCCCTTTGTTTTGCTGTTGTATAGCGGTCGCGAATAGAAAAGTCTGTTGGAAGTTATCGTGTTCCTGTTCCGAATCTGAACTACTAAAAACTTTTTAATAATCGTTTAAAGACAAGACACTCCACACACCCAAAACAGACACAAAAATGGCAATCAAGAATGCCGAACCGCAAATCTGGCACGGCTGAAGTGTAGCAGACAGGAAGGAAATCCTTGAAAATCGCCATACTTTATAGTCACCTTAAAGAATTAGGCGGAGCAGAAAGAGTAATCCTCAAACAGGTTGAACTATTCCAGAAGAGAGGACAAGACGCCGAATGCTTTTTCGCATACGTCGACAAAAACCTCCGCAAAGAATCAGCCAACCCACACTGCTACACAAAAAGCTTCTTCAACTCCATGATTCCAAACAACCCGGCCGTAAGAATCATCTCTTCAGTGCCGCTGGCTCCATTAGCTTTGTTGTCCTTCCACAAGGATGACATTCTGATCTGCCACGGGTACGGTCCGGCTCCTTGGATAGGCTACCTCAACAAGAAGATGAGAGGCGCAAGCTACGTAAGCTACATACATTCTCCTCCCAGGTTCCTCTACCTAGACCACAGAGAAAGGGCTTTGTGGAGGTTCAACGACGTGCGTGAAATCATCTTCAAACTGAGCAAGGTAGCTGGCCCAGCTCTGAAAGAACTGGATTACATTAGCGTTGTAGGTTCAGACTTTGTCTTGGCGAACAGTCATTTCACGGCGAAAAGGGTTCGTGACATCTACGGAATATCTGCGCGAGTCTGCTATCCACCCGTGGACATGGAGGCGTTCAGGATTCTTGATGATGGGAACGACCAAGAATTCAACGGTGGTCTTGGTTGGCCTCTTATTCTTTCGAGTGGAAGAATCGTGGCGGTTAAGCGTTGGGAATGGCTTCTTGAGATAATGAGCTACGTCGTGAAGGAGTTTCCTTCAGCCACGCTGGCCATAACCGGAGAGGTCTCCAGAGATAACACTCAGTACATTGCGAAACTCGCGAAACTTGCCAAAAAACTTGGAATCGAGAACAACGTGAAATTCTTGGGATTCCTGTTTCAAAAGCAGCTCGTGCAATTGTACAATGCCGCAGACGTCTACGTCTATTCAGTCCCACGCGAAGATTTTGGGCTGGGACCCGTTGAAGCAATGGCTTGTGGCACACCCGCAGTAGTATGGGACGACGGCGGTGGACCGTGCGAAACCGTGGTCGAAGGCGAAACTGGGTTTAGAGCAAAGCCCTACGACATCGAAGACTTCGCCGAAAAAACCTTAAAGGCTATTGACGTGAGCAAAGGCGAAATCTCCCAGAAAACGCGAAGTTTTGTGGAGGAGAAATTTTCGTGCAAGAGGCATTTTGAAATTCTCGAAGAAACCATTGAAAAGCTAAAACAAACCTAAAAGGACTGAACATGACCGGAGAAGGAACCTGTGCAACCAAGACTTCAGCACGAGAAACCAGTTTGGAGTCACCCATAAGAGTATTCGCCATTTTCTTTCACCCCAGAACCTCCGTGAGCGCCTTTGGAGGCGCCGAAAAACGGTTCATCGAAACACTCAAGATTCTTTGTGAAAAGCGCCGTCTGAATGTTTTTGTTTTAGAAGCTGCCCCAACCCTTCTGCAAGAATCCTTTCCCAACCTTCGGAAGGTCGTTGTTTCTTTAGGAGTTCATGGGAAGGGATGGCTAGGCACGTATGCAGAGTGGACACTCTGGGTTCTCAAGACCGTGTTCAAAGGCGCGTCTCTTTTCGCCAGAACCAAACCGAGCGTTATACTTATTCCAAACAACACGCTGCCAAACCTTGTTTCAAGCCGCATTTTCAGTCTACTCTTCCGCGTGCCAACGTGCGTTGTCGTTCACCACATTGACGCTCCATTTTCTACCTCCACCTCAAGAAACCGTTCACTCTACAACAGTTACCGAAGCATAAGCTACAGCACCCTAGTGTCACTATCCAAGACCGTGGCGACTTACCTTACGCTAGCCTTCATCAAGAAGGCAAAAGCAATAATAGCCGTTTCCAACTTCACTGCAGAAACCCTGACCAGCCTTGGAGTTCCAGAAAACAAGATCCGAGTAAGCGGCAATGCCGTGAACTCGGATTTCATTAGGGGTGTTAAGCCCAGCTACGATGAGAAAGCTTTCGACGCCGCTTTTGTGGGAAGAATCGCTAAAGAAAAAGGAATTTTCGATTTGTTAAAAGTGTGGAAAAACGTTGTCCAAGTGAGAAAGAACGCGAAACTCTTGTTGATTGGAACTGGCCTCGAGTACCCGCTGACCAAAGAAAGAATTTCACACTTAGGTCTGGAAAACAGGGTTTTACTGCGCGGAAGATGTGACGATGCGCAGCTGTACGGCCTACTGAAGTCGAGTAGACTGCTGGCTTTTCCAAGCCTCTTCGAAGGATGGGGAATGGCTGTCGCCGAAGCTCTAGCCTGCGGTTTGCCAGTAGTTGCCTATGACATTCCAGCCTTGAGAGAAGTTTTCGGAAAATGCGGAAGCGTTTTTCTTGTTCCCCCGAAGAATGTTGAAAGCATGACCTCAACAGTGTTGGATATTTTGAGCCTGAAAGAGAACGAATGGTCTAGACTAAGCTGCTGTTCAAAACGTTACGCCAAACAGTTCACTTGGGAGAAGGTTGTCGAGAAGGATTTTGAGTCGCTGAAGCCTTTCAGCAGAAAAGACAGATGAATATTCACTTTTTTACAAGTTAGGATTAGAATAAAAAAAGAAAAATTGGGTTAAGGTTCTTTAGCACTATGGGTCGTGTGGCGTCTTTTCACTTATCGTTCCTAGGCGTTCGATGATCTGAACGTATGGGTAGTGAGAGTCGTAGGCGTAGTTGGGTGGCATCGGGTTGCTTGAACGTGCGGTGACGTTCTGGTAGTTCAACCTGATGATCAGCGTCGTAACTCCACGATTCTCCGTCTGCAGGTAATACGCGCCGTATTCCTGGAACCAGTTGGCTGTGTAGTAGGTGTCGTCGCCGCTCCAGCCGTAGATCATGAAGCCCACGGTTCCGTTGATGTCTTTGTAGGTTGTGATGACGCCTATTCCAGTCGTGGTGTTGCCTGTGGTGAACTGTCCGTCGCTGTAGTAGTACTGTCCCAGATAGTTGCTGCCTACCGTCGAGTTCCAGCATGTTGGAGCAAATATGACGTCTATCAGGTTGCCGCTTGTGATTCCGTAGATTTGGATCGCCTGCGAGAACTCGTTGAAGTATTCGCTGAACAGGTTAGCTGACGGCCCGGCTACGGTGAGGATGTTGGACGAAGACACCGGATACCGCGTGCACCAGTCGTCTGCGTATCCCAGTCTTCCGAGGCTGTCGTAGATGTCAGTCCATGCTGGTCCACCCGCACGCCATGTGGCGTTGCCCAAGTCTGACAGCAAGTAGGGGATGTTACGGCCCCACTGGTCTTGCATGTCCAAGCCGCCGTTGTCGGCGATCACTTGTTTCTCCTTGAGGGCTTCAGAAATCATGGCTGCTCCAACCGAGTCGATAGCCCTTGAGTGGTTGCCAACGATTACCCATTCGTAACGTCCCATTAGCGCTTTCGTCAACGCGACACTAGCTATCGAATAGTTGGCTGTCACAGTGTACGTGCTGTCTGCATAGATCACCGTGTGGTTGGCGCTGATTAGAATCGTTCCGTTCACGTGGACGTATTCATGCTGGTAGCCGGACAAGCTGTTGGGCGGACTGACGCCGTAGCTGACAGTCATGTTCCCGTTGTAGGTTGAATTGACACGGGCGCCCATCTCGCTGGCAAGGTAGGTGGAATTGCCCACTCTGACGTATCCTCCTTCGGGCGGGATCTTAACGTCGAGAGTAAGGTTAAGATAATCTATGCCCGTTAGCAAGGTGCCCGATGCAGGAGTCCCAGTAACATTGAAAGCGAATTCATCGTACAATGTCGTTACGTTCTGAGTAACGCCCAGAGTATCCGTCCAAGCTGTCGAGTTAATGTTGGTCCGTGGCAGAATCACCGCTCTTGAGTTGGCTGTCACCGTTAGACTGGCATTTCCAAGCGAGAGGCTGCCGCCGTAATAGTTTGCGATTTCTGTGCCTGTGTAGCTCACTGTGCAGTTTGTGGAATACAAGATTTTTATTATCGTTCCCGCCGCTGGAACTGCCGAGGCTAGAACTGTTACGTTTCCATATCCAGTAGCGTTGACAGTGAGTTCGTAGGGTTCGTAGGACGACAGGCTGCTTCCAGAATACCACGCTGATCTTGCCGGATGTTTCAGTGCACCACTCCAAATCACGCGTTCGCTGAAGTTGCAGTAGCTCTCCCAAGTCGGCGTATATTTAACGGGTGTGTGCGCGAGTATTATGTTTAGGTTTGTCCCTGCGTCTGCGGCAGTCTTTTCAGTGGTTGTTACGTTGTGAAATTCTACCCACCTTCTTGTGTCCTTGTGTATTGCGCTGTAAAGGTCCCAAGGATTGAACACCTCGTCAAGTTGGTATTGCACCTCAGTGTCGATAGTATCGGCTTCGTTATACTGAGTGTCACTTCCATCCCAGCGGTCACTCACTCCATAGACCGTCACGCCTCGGAACTGCCTGTCAAAGTAGCGTCCACCCACACTGCTTCTTGTTTCGGTCAGGAAGAAGTCCCATTCGCCCAACAGGTATGGCGACCGGAACGGTTCTCCACCGACACCGTCGATTGTGTGAGTGTCCCCGGCCATAAGAGACTTCCACCACTGGTCTTGTCTGCCCGCATCAACGCTCCAATCCGACAAAGCTGGCCAGAAAGCAGCCCAACCAGCGTAAAGTGCATCTGCAGAAATTATCTGAGCTACGTCGTAGGTTCCGCTGGCACCAGGCTGCGAGCCGTAGGACGAGTAGACGCTGGCTGCGGTTGTTGGGTTTAAGTGATAGTCATTGTCGTAGACTGTGCTTAAGGCATAGTCGCCCCGGTAGAGATGGACATAGCTTTGGAAGGCCGTTCCGCCTGAGCTTGGACCAAGGTCCCATTCGCCTCTGTTGCTGAATTGAATGATGAGCCCGGATTCTTGAGCAGGTGTGCTCAGTCCAGGCACCCAGATCGGACCAACCACGAATTTTGTAGTCGTAATCTTCAAGTCTTTGAGAACGATTACTTCTTTCTTGTCCTTGTTGAAGATGAAAGTAAAGACTACGTCGACCAATGGTTCGTCGACTCCGGTCGTGTTGCTTGTCTGTATCCAATCTTTAACGTGACTCACAGTTCTGGCAACGTACATTCTAGGCCCATTGTACAGTACACGAATCGCGTCGGTTGTGACTGTGCCGTTTGTCTTTCGTCCACCATAGTGCACATCCGATGTTGGACTGCTTATCAGGAGACCTGCACGCTTTGGAATTTCATCGGATTCAGTTGCGGCTCCACCCGAGACACCTCCGTACCAGTTGTCGTCAACTCTGATCCAGTCGTTTCCGTAGTCTGTAAGGTCCGAATGCAGAGCACATGCCCAAACGCTTCTGTTTTGACCGCTTGGAATGTGATAGTAAGTTATGTTTATGAGCCAACCTTGACTCCATTTGTTCTTCGGTATGTCCGCTGGTATGCCCGCACCTGCTGGAGGAGCGAAGGGATCTCTCGTGTCATACTCCAGACCTATGTTAGTGCTGCTTCTGCTGTCAATTAACTCTCCGAACTTGGAGAAGCCCACGGTGAGGCTTTTCGCGTTGAACGGATAAAGCGAATAGTAATCACTGGCGAGAACGCCTGAGACGTTTGTGTACCAGCTGTCTGGGTCTGTTGCGCCTGCTGGCTTTATCAAAAGGATTGGCGAAAGGATTGTCACTGCGAATATTGTGATTGTTAGGATTGAAAGTATCTTCTTTCTTTTCTCCATTTTCATTCCTCTTTTTGGAGTCATGTATGAGAGCGCGGCACGTTTATTAAAAATTTTGTAGTGGTTCTGATTCAGAATTAGAACAAAAACAGGAAAAAACGTTCGCAGAGAAAAACAAAATCAACCCGAACGTTTTGAACTATTCAAATTCCTATATTTGAAAAGCAACATCAAATAACTGAGAATCGTCGAGAACACACGCATCTTGCTGGCCCCGCCTTTTCTTCCGTAGTCGAGAAGAATAGGAATCTCCGAAACAATCCCTCCTAAGCGAACAGTCTTAAGCAAAAGCTCCAAAGAAGCTGTGAAGGTGTTTGACTCTATTATGTTATCATTGGACGTATAGTGCAGTCGTTTGAGCAGGTCAGCCCTAAAACATCGGAAACCGCTGGTCGCATCCTTTAACGGTAATCTGAACAGTTTCCTAACGATAAGGTTGATCCCCTTGCTCAAGACTACGCGGTGCAACGGAACGTTAATCTGCATTCCGCCCTTGACATAACGAGACCCAACGACAACATCAGCATTGCCCGCCGCAATCAACATATCCAAAACATGCTTGGGGTTATGTGTGTTGTCAGAATCCATCACAACCACAAAGTCCTCGTCGAAAGACTCCTCCGCAGCAGCAAGCAAACCTGTCCTTAAAGCCGCACCAAGACCCATGTTAGCTGGATGTTCAAGGATTTCAACAGGGTAATCAGCGGAAAGATCTTTCAGAACCTCGCATGTCCGGTCGTAGCTTCCGTCATTCACCGCGATAATCTTGTAAGCGGTTTGGGGACGCAACGCCTGATCTATGGAATAGATGAGCGGCTTGATGTTTTCTTCTTCATTAAAGCATGGGAGAACTATAAAGCACCTCATTCAACGCTCACTCTACTGAAGCTGCTGCTGAAGTTCTGGCGAAGCGAGAAAAGTGCTTTAAGGAGACTTCCGTTTCCGACCAAGAATAGTCTACACTTTGACTTTTCTGAACAGCAGAATCTTGCCCGCCGAGAGAAAACTCAAAGGAGTCCTAGCCAGCTCGTAGTCTAATGGTCTGGCCAGCGATACCATGATTCGCGACAAAAACGAAAGAAAACCAAGCGAAAGCGAGGAAAAGCCGTCAGCAAAATAGTACACTTTCCTGCTGAAGGAAGCTGCGTATTTTCGCAGACCCAAATATGTTATTGGAAAGGAGAGATCAGTCGCTTTCCAATATTCGAGTTGCGCACCTGCCTTTCTAAATTCGCTGACGTATTCCCTCATCGACCTAAAGCATAAGTGGCGAGTTCGTTTCTTAAGGATGAACGACGGGACGGCTTCAAAAATAAGAATGCGTCCGAGAGGTTTGGCGACGTTAACCATTCCGTGAACAGCGTTTCTCCAATCTTCATCGCTGAAGATGTGCTGCAGAACAGTAACGCAATTGACCAAGTCGTAAGCGTTCCTCGGCAGAGTTAGTTTTGCAACGTTCATCACGTAGAAGTTGACATGTTCCTCTAGACATTCTTTCATTCTTTTCTTGGCGAGCCTAATCATCCAAGGACTGGCGTCAACTCCGGTCACTGAAAAACCATGTTCGGCAAACAGGTTCACCCATTTTCCAGGCCCGCATCCCACATCTAAGACAGAGGCACCATATCTTAGATTCGCATGATTCTCGATCGTCTGAACAATGAAGTCGCGCGCCTTTCTCTCTGTATAGCAGGCAAGCCAGTTCGTTGCAGCCTTTCGCCATTTGTCAGCTCCCGTGAATTTCTCCTCTTTCTCGGCTGCGGACGCCACGGCGTCCCAATAGTTTATCTCCTCTGGCTTTTCGACAGCCACAGCTTCCTCCCCCGAAGGTTGAAGCGTTTCCTAAGGAACATCACAGCACTCTTTGGCGTAACCAGAACAATCGTAACTACAATCAATGACGCAAGAGAAAGCCGCAACCCGAAGTCCGCGAACATCTGACCAGCGAAATACACTTCCAGATCAAATTCGCCCGTTCTGTTTATGTAGAAAGCGTTAATCAAAGAGTAGGCGATTACAGGCTCGATTTCCTGCCCGTCGCTTAACCTAGCCTTCCACAATGGATTGTACGTTTCGGAGAAAAGCAGGAAAAACGGTTGGCTAGTTTTCACGTGCACTCTGTAGGCTGTGGGGTCCATTACTTGATATTCGATTGTGGGCGAATCCGAGTTTGAGCTGAAAAGGTTTTGGAGAACGCTTCCATCCTCATCTTCTTTGAGCGAATAGAGAACCATCTCGTCGAAGAGTATTTTGCCTTGAGCACTAACTGAGATACTGCTCTCTCCACCATCAAACCACAACGGACCTCCCTCATACCAACGGAACTGCTCCTGACTGTCCGAACAGTTGAATCTCAACGAATAACCCCCTATCTTCAGGTTTAATGTTCCATACTCCGGACCAGAAGCAAGACGCACGGCTATCATGTAACGTCCCTGTTTCGCCACGGAATAGTTTGCCGTGATTGAGGACAGCTCGCTCGGTTCAAACTCGATGACGCTTACCAAGTGGTGAGGCGTCCCGTAACCCGTGACATTAAGCAGCAGTTTGGTTGTTCTGACGGATTCTCTAAACGTGTAAGCAGGCGAAAGAAGCGCGTTGCCAGTGACGTTTACCTGCACAACCCAGTCTGTGCCGTTCCATGTCTGAACGGTGTAATCCCTCGCATAAGCTGTTTCAAAAAAGATCCTGACGCCAGCCACATCCTGCTCGGTTGGATATTCCATTTGGAACCATTGAGGGACTTCCTGCGTCGGGTCTGAAGCCCATCGTGTTTCCACCGCGCCGTCAATGGCTGCTTCAGGCGCGTGGCCAGTCTGAGTTGAGCTTGCTGACGCGTTGGCGTTGTCTTTGATCGGTATTAAGGTGTTTTCAGCTTTCAAAAGATGATCTTCGTATTGCATGAGATAAATCGACCAGCCAGGTTGGAGTTCACGACCGAAAACGTTGGTCGCTCTTCTGACGTCAACGATTCTTTCTTGGGACGTTGCCATAGAATTGAGTAGTTCATCTTGAGCTGATTGGAAGAGGCTCGGTTCAACAACAGCGATGGAATCGACGTCGTTATAGCCTGGTCCATGATTCTCCAGAGTTATCGTGTGCCTTCCTGCACTCAGGTCCAAATTCGTCATTCTAACCCATAACAGCCCGGTCCAGTAGTCTGATTCCGGTTTGATTTCTCCAAAAGGACTTGAATCTATGGAGATGGACAGGTTGCCCCGGCCCGAGAGATAACCAATCCTTGCCCACACATCGTAATTTCCAGACGATGCCACGTTAAAAGGGATGTTGACGCTCACATTCCCATACGTGGTTAGTGTGCTGCCTCCGTAGACGAGTGCACCGATGTCTCTCCACGAAGTGGTCTGCACCCAATAGTTAGTCACATTGACGCTGTAGACGCCGAAATCGGCTGCGTTTATAACAGTTGCCTTATCCCTCAATTGAAGCATCGTAAGGTCTGTTAAATCTGCATTGACAAAAACCAAGGCCTTAGCTGACTCCTGAAGTTGATAAAAAGTGTCGCTATCCAGCTTGTTGACGAAGAAGAGAGCCGTCTCATTCAGGTCAAAATCTCCTACTTTACAAAGTGACGAATAAGCCCCAAACCCTCCGAGAACATTCACGTGCTCAGATGCCCCGAAGAAGCGCGGACTGTAATAGGGATTATCTATTATCAGCGATTCATTTTCGTCGTAGACTATGTTTTCTGAAGCCCCAGTCTGATTTAAGAAGAAATCTTTTTCGTCAGGGTCCAAGTACGCTGGCAGAACCACATACCTGTAGTTGAACGGACCCACCATTTTCAGAAAATCGCGGGTTATTTGTTCCCTGACCACTCGAAAACGCAGGAAGTCGACGTAATCGTGAGCGTTGGGGTCCCAGCCTCCATCCTGCATGACAGGATGATCATGGATGAACGAACTTTCATAGCCGATGTCGTGAGCCCAGCCTATTTCGGTCAGCATTCCGCCGAACCCAAAGTCAAACCCTGAAAAAGGTTCGCCTCTCCATCTTCCCGGACCCCGGTTGACACTAATCACTTTGAAATCGCCAGTTTGTGCTCGTATCCACTCGTAGGGACTAACGTAGTTACTAGGGAGGGAATAGACCTGCAAACCTTCCGCAAGAAAGTACCACGTCAAGAGGAAGCCGTTGAGAAAAATGGCAATCAGCAAAAGAATCGAAGCGTAGTGAAGAAACTTGTGAAGCCCAACCAAGTGGTTCCTCACTACTTTCAAAGAAACGTCAGATTTCTGTCTACTTACAGAGCCTGAGGACTTAGCATCAGATTTAGAGAAGACGTTGTTGATAACGCGGTATCTCTTCTCCCTAACATACTTCAGAACCATGTCCGTCAGTATTGCCGTGAGAAACGCGTCAGACATCGCAGCCATCATTATCCACCTGTTTGCAGCTCTGAACACCGCAAAATAGGGAACGTTCAACCACGCCCAAAGGTACACTTGACCAAAAGGCGGGTTCGGTCCCTTAGCGATGAATATTGACACCAATGCCGAAGCCAAGAAGAAGACTGTGTACTTGTCCCTTCGTATGAAGACAGTACAGTATGCGAGAGTAAAAATGGTCAGCGACACAGCTTTCGTAGGCACGTCTGCCAAGGCGACGCCAGATGCCACATCCACAACGTTGACGTATCCCCACACTTCGACGGCTCCCAGAGAAAAAGCATCGGTCAAGTTGCTGTAGACGCCGCCGTACGTTTCTTCAATGTAATACTTGTAGGTCGGCTCGTAGTATCTCGGCTGAACCTTGAAAATCATGGGTATGAAGAGGAAAGCGGCGAGCGCGAAAGAAATGAGTGCAAGTGGCAGAGCAGTCTTCAAGAGGTTCTTAAGCTGCTTCAAACGAGCGCCTCCTTTCGGAGGCATCAGAACGTACGTTGCTGCAAATATCGGGAATGATGAGCCATAGATAACGACGCATTCAGGATGAAAAACGGAAACGAAGACAGCTAAACCCACTGCGCAGAGTAGAATGTCCTTCAGCTTCCTAGTTTCAAAGGCGCGAAAGATCGACAGGAAAACAAACGGTGCTAGCGCATAGCTGAACAGTATGTCGCCGTGGGCTTCGGTGTACTGGGAGAAAAGCCACTGGTTCAAGACGTAAACTAACGCTCCCGCGAGAGAGGCTGTGGGCTTTCTAGTGTACCAGTAGGCTAACGTGTAGATTGCAAAGCCAGAGACTATGAACGTCAGAAACAGAAAAAACTTCGCGGTAGCTACGGCATCCCCGAATATCCAGTGGAGACTCATGAGGAAGAAATCGTAGCCGTTAATCACCTCGATAAACCCGAAGGAATGGGGACGCCACACCGAGAGCCATCTTAAATCGTGCCCGAACAGGTACGCGCGAGAAACGATTCCCAAGGCGTCTCCGCCAGCAGGCCAACCGGTTGTGAAGAGGAAATTGCGAAATATGATGATGCCAATGAACACGATAATGACGAAGTGAACCAAAATCGTGATTCGCGGGGAGCTTAACCTTTTTGTCTTCGCCGCAAGGTTCCGCCAAAAGCTCCTCAACTGTTCTTCCAAGGTTAAACAACTCGCAAGTTATGACGCAGAGAACAGAACATTCACGGATGCTCCAACAAAGTACGCCGTGTATTCAACCAACTTCAAGCTACACAGTCCGGCGAAGTACATCGGCTGTTTCCTGAGAAGTGGCAGATTCTTCACCAGATGAACTGGCGACGACGTCTCCAAAGATAACCAGGGTTCTTTCCTCACGTAAGTGGGCAGTTTCTTCCCGTAGTAGTAGAGTTTAGCCGTGAGGCTCTTCAGCGAAACGTTCTCCTCATGATGCCTTATTCTCGCCTCACACCTCCCTACGTTGAATCCTGCTACTCGAAGACGGTGAGTCAGTTCAAAGTCTTCACCCACAACGAGGTTCTCGTCGTATCCCCCGATCGAATCGTAAACCTCTTTTTTGAAGAATCTTGGCGCCTCAAAATAGAACTCTTGCCTTCGCATCCCCTTCTCCAGTTTTTTGCATCTCGCCAGGAAGCTTTTTCCAACAGACTCCTCAGGAATTATTACAGCATCTACGTCCTCACCGAGGCATTTGGCGACGCATTCGTCCACAACGTTCGGAGTAAGCTCCATGTCGGAATCCACAAATAGCACAAAACTCCCTCTTGCAGGTCTGACGCCGAAATTCCTCGCAGGACTCCGCTCATCCGCCAACAAAAAAACCTTGGCACCAAGCTCTTCCGCGATCTGTCTCGTGTCGTCATGGCTGAAAGCGTCCACGACGATTACTTCTATGTTTTCGTAGGTTTGGTTTCGAATCGATCTGAGGCAGGTCTCCAGTATTTTGCCTGAAAAGAAGGTCGGTATTATCACCGAAACCAAGGAAGAGGCATTTGCCGTCTTTTGTCTCACGGTTCGAGTGTCCATTGTCAACCCCTTCAGAATGTTCTGCCTAGAACATCCGCGAAGATTCCGGTCAAGTAAGCCGTGTACTCAAGAAGTTTGATCATTGCAAGACCGACGGAGTAAGCTGGATGCTTCAGTAGACTTCGGATATTCCAAGCAAAACGCGTGGGACAGTAGCCTCGGAGGACAAGGGTTGGCTCTTTAGAGAGGAATGACCTGAGACTCTTGCCGTAATAATGAGCTTTCAAAACAATCTTCCTCAGAGGGAGGTTTCCTTCGAGATGTCTTATCTGCCACCTTGCAGTTCCGATGCGGTAACCTCTTTTTTCGTACCTTCTCGCTAGATCAAAATCCTCTCCGCAAACGAGCGTCTCGTCAAAACCCCCCGCATCAAAAAAAGTGTGCCTTTCGAAGAACCGAGGCATGAGGAAGAAATTGGGGTCGTTGTCGTACAGCTCTCGCTCCAGCTTTCTGCATCTGGCTACAAAATTGTCAGCAACCGTTATTTCAGGAATTACGGCTGCGTTGAAGCCTTTTTCCAAACACAGTTCTACACACTCCTCAACAATCTTGCGATCTAAATCCATGTCCGAATCTGCGAACAGTAGGAAGTCGCCCTTAGCCTTCTTAGCCCCAAAATTCTTCGCTGCACTCCTTTCGCTGTTCTGGAAGAACAACTTGGCTTGATGCCGCCTGACTATTTGCTGAGTATCATCCGTGCTGTACCGGTCAACAACTATCGTCTCCAAACTGCTGTATGTTTGTTTTTCAACAGACTGTAAACATTGTCCGATCGTCCTTCGTGCATTAAACGTTGGTACTACAACTGAAACGAGGGGCAGGAATTCGCGGTTATTCACCTATCGTCCTCGTTAGGGCTTGCGAGAAACTTTGTTTATGAATTTTCCTTCAAAAATCGAACAATATTCCGTTTCCGAACATGAACAAGGTCAACGTTGTCTCCAAAAGGGCTCGGTCCGCCCGGTTCGCTTGGCTTTTTCAATTGGCAAGAAAACCTCGAAGAGTTCAATCCTCTTCCCGCAACTCTTGCATTGAGCATGGGCGCGGTCGCCTTTTACACCGAGCCAGAAGCCTTCCCGCGAAGCACAACCGGGACAAGCCCTCAACTGGCTGAAGGCGTGCTCAATTTCGCGTAATCTCATGGGCTCCAATCTCCAAGAAAACGTTCTTTCCACGAGATTTATTCGTTTTGGGGCTTCCTGCTTGGCTGCTCATGGAACCCAAACGGTTTATTAATTCTCATGTCAGTGCAGCTAACGAGGAACATGACTGTCTATACGTTCGCTGTCGGGGCTTTGCTGACGAATTGCTACGTTGTAAGCTGTGAACAAACGAAGGAAGCAATAGTCATTGATCCAAGCTTTGACGACCAGGCTGAGGCTGGAAAAGTGTTTAGTGTGATTGACGAGGGTTCGTTGAAGATGAAGCTGATTCTGAACACGCACGGGCATCCTGACCATACCTGTGGAAACGGGATAGTGAAAGACAAATTTCACATGCCGATCCTAATTCATGAATATGATGGGCACATGCTTGGTGAGTTCGGCGAGTCGATTGCCGAATTCTTTAGCTTCAAGCATTCTTCCCCACCTGCGGACAGGCTGTTGCGTGACGGAGACTCTGTTGGCTTCGGAAAGATACGGCTGAAAGTCTTGCATACTCCGGGCCACAGCCGAGGCAGCATATCGCTCGTTGGGAGGAAAGATGTGTTCACGGGCGACACGTTGTTTATGGATTCCATCGGACGGACAGATTTTCCCGAGAGCTCGGAAACAGACATGTACAACTCTCTGCGTAAGCTGGCAGGCTTGCCAGACCCCTTTATTGTGTATCCCGGACACGGACCGAAAACCAGCATCGGTAAAGAGAAGGAAAACAACCCGTTCTTACGGTTTTTGTAGCTACAGAGCGTCTTTGAAAAGATCTTCCTCTTTCGAAATGGGCAACCCGGCTATTCCGCATTTCCCGCAGAATTCCACAAGTTTTTCCAAGCCTTTGAAGATGACAACGGGCGTTGCTTCCTTCGCTTGTCCCATCAGCAGTTCTGCAGCGGCGGCAATCTCGTCTATCACAGCAACGTTTTTCACCTTTAGGATATTGCCAAAGAGGTCTCTCTTGCCCCTATAGTCCCTGAACAGCCCAATTCCCGCAATACCTATGGCAAAGTTCACCTGTCCCCGTCTGAAAGGGCGGCTGTACGTGTCACACACTATGACCGCGACGTTTTTCCCAGTCAGATTTCGGATTTCTGCGCGACAGCTCTCAGCGGAAGCATCGGGATTTTCGGGCAACAACGCCAAGGTTCCCTCGGCGTCCACGTTTGATTTGTCTATTCCCGCGTTTATGCAGACAAGACCACGTATATCTTCGACCAACAGAACTTCGCGAGAAGCTTTGATCACGCTTTTCGTCTCCTTCAAGACTAGCTCAACGAATTTCGGGCTCTTTCCGGTTATTCTTGCGATATCCTCGGCTCTTTGAGAAGGAATGGCGTCCTTCAGTCGTACTATTCTGTCCTCGGCTTTCGAAACTATCTTCTGCGCAACCACCATCACGTCGCCGTCTTCGATTTTCACGCCGTTCTTCCCGGCGGTTTCAACGATCAAGCTTGCGATATTGTCCTGTGATTTGACGTATGGAAAATCTTCGAGTGCGATTGCTGTGAAAGCCTTCAAGCGTTTTCATCCCTCGGTGTCTTAGCTTGTTCTCCTTCCTCGTTAAATTCCTTGCTGAATCACTTGGCGCAAAAAGAAAGTCGTACGGATTTTGAAGAATTATTCTGGATTCATAATGCTTAAGATTCCGCTAACCAGACCAATACTGCGAGCTTAAGTAGATTCAGGGATGTGTTCACTTGAAGAAACAGATTCAGTTATCTTTAACGTTGTTAACCATTTTGATGAGCGTTTTTGCTTTTACGAACCGAAGCGTGATACCTTCAGCGAAGGCAACTTACGTTGAAGGCGCAATCACCCATGATACAGTCTGGGCTTTAGTAGACAGTCCATTCGTCGTTTCAAACGACGTAACAGTCTATTCAAACGCCACTCTGACCATAGAGCCAGGCGTTGAAGTCAGGTTTGGAGGAAACTTCTCCTTGGTCGTTTCGGGAAGCCTGATCGCCAACGGGACGAGTAGAACGATAGTTTTTACCTCGAACAGAGAGCAACCCGTGGCAGGAGACTGGGATACCATCAAATTCAACGGAGCACAGAAATCCACGCTCATAGGGTGCCTTTTTGCCTACGCGCAAAACACCATTTCAGTCGAGAATGGCAACGTGGAAATCCTGAACAGCACGATAAGCTTCCAACGGAGCGCTGTAACAACAATAGGTGGAATATTCCTTCTTCAAAACAGCACCATCAACCTGTCCACTGTCAGCGGTATTAACATTACAAACACCAACGCCGCTATACTGAACAACATCATAACAGAAAACGCCGGAAACACAACGGAAAGCCAAGGCAATTTAACGGAAAGCCTTGGAAGCGGAATATGCATAAGCGGAAACGGAATAACCAACATACAAGGAAACTCGATAACAGCCAACGGAATCGGAGTGCTGCTAACCGGCCTCCAAGTCTCCAACGTGAGCATTACACAGAACATAATCGGAGCCAACGCGCTAAGCGGGATACAAATAGATGCCGTTGATCACAACAACATAACCATACTGAAAAACAACATCGCCTCAAATGACAACGGGTTCTATGTCCTCTCCCCGAAAGCCACCTACATAACTAACAACTCCATCTCGTACAACGACGTAGGATTCCTCTACGCGACGGGAAGCCATGTTGCCAACTACAACGACATCTACGGCAACGTTGTTGGAATGAACGTGACAGGAGACGCCATCGTCAATGCCGAATACAATTACTGGGGGGACCCAAGCGGACCCTACCACGAGGCGCTTAACCTGAATGGACGAGGCGATCCCGTCGGCGGCGATGGAACCAACCTTGACTTCATATTCTTCTTAACAAAACCGGTGGACATCATCAATTCGCGTCCCACGGCAAACCTTCAGATCGACAAGACTCAAGCATTGATCAACGACGGTGTCACGTTCTACGGTTCCAATTCCTTCGACTCAGATGGTCACGTAAATAGATACCTTTTTGACTTTGGAGACGGAGACAACAGCGGATGGACTACACTTTCGCTTTTCACTCATAAGTACTCGATTGAGGGAGCATATCCCGCAAGCCTTAGGGTGATGGACGACTACGGGGCTGTCAGCAACCCTGCCTCAACACCGATTTACGTGAGCGACCAGTTGCCGCTACACGTCAGTGTCAGCCTCAGCAACTACACGGTTCCTGAAGGACAACAAATCCTTGTGACAGTTTACGTGACAAATGGGACAGCCGCAATGGACAACACGGCCGTGAAAGTGTTCTCCACGAATGGAGAAGACTTCACGCAGCCAACCGGCCAGACAAACTCAAGCGGATATTTCGTTACGACATTCACCACGCCAGACGTAGTTGAAATAACCGACGTCAGGATCGTTGCGGCAGCATCCAAAGGCGGACTGGGATACACAGACGGATCAGACTATAAGTACTTGCAGGTCTCTCCAGCCCTTTCAGTCAGCATAACTGTTATGCCGAACATGATTAAGTCTAACCAGACCGCGCAAGTGGAAGTGTACGTTAACAGCGGGGGTCAGCCAGTCTACAATGCAAGCGTTGGAGTTGTCGCTGATGGTGGAAGCCTTTTACCAGAAACTGGAAACACCAACCTGAACGGTATTTTGACACTCGTTTTCAATGCCCCCGAAACCACGGTGCCCATTAACGTTACCATAACGGCAACTGCAACCAAGAGTGGCTACGTCGCCAGCACAGCACAGACTGTGGCAACTGTGGAACCAAAGATACTTGTCGTAACCCTTGAAGCCGCTCCTGGCATCACCCTCTCTGAAGGACGACTCGACATAAACGTTCATGTAGAATACGACGGAATGCCCGTCATGGGTGCCAACGTGACTCTTGTGGCGGAAAACGGAACCTTCTTTATTCCCACTGGGATATCTGATATTACTGGCAACGCCACCTTCACCTTCATAGCGCCGCCTGTAAACGTCCCCACCAACATAACTATCACAGCTTATGCGACAAGACCTGGATACGCCCAAGGTCAAAGCCTGATTCTAATACTTGTCAATCCGCGAACGTTCGACATCCAAATAATGGCGCCCATGGCTGAATCTGGAGGAACAACGACCGTTACGATTTACGTGACGTGCAAAGAAGACTCCACCCTGATATCCGGAGCCACGGTCACGATGTCAACTTCTCAGGGCAATTTCGAAACTGCCACCAAAACGACCGATCAAAACGGTCAGGCTACATTCGTCTTCAATGCTCCAGTCACATCAACGGACTTGAACGTTACGATGACGGCGAGCATATCCAAAAACGGTTACGTGGATAGTGCGACCCAAACGACAGTACCCGTCTCCAAGGCTACTGCCCAAGGAGGGTGGGGATGGCTCTTGACAGTCTTGCTAATCCTGATTCCGGTCGTGATAGTCATCATAGTGGCTGTTCTGATCAAGCTGAAGGTCATTTCGATTTCATCGGAGGAAGAAAGCTAACTTATAAACGTTGTTTCGTGAGACGTAATATTTAATAGACCGGACATATCATATTAAATGGCAAAGGAGAAAAAAGGATGGCGAAACAAGGATTCCTAGCTAAACTGAAAAAAGTAAGAATATCCTTAAACCTCAAAAAGCGCCAGCAAGTTGCCATTCCGCCGCCCCCACCGAAGTCCGTACCGAGAGGACTAAAGGTAATCGACAAGTACCCGCTCTATGAACCCTTCGCACACGTAGCAATCGTCCAGAACCCCAAGACGGGCGAGTTCAAGTATGTGCTCGATGAGCTACAGCTGGACCCGCTGGAGAGAAGCGTCTACAACCGCATCCTAGAGATACTCCTCGCGGAGATAGAGTCGCCAAAACATGAAATTATGGATCCTAGAAAATTCTTCGCTGAAGAAGCCAAGAAGATTGTCGACAAGTACCGGATTAGCTTGGGTTGGCTTCCCGATGTTTCGTGGTACAAGATTCTCTACCACGCCGAAAGAGACCTAGTCGGTTTCGGTCGAATCGACCCATTGATGCGAGACCCAAATATCGAAGACATTTCCTGCGACGGTGTTAACAAGCCGGTCTACGTTTGGCACAGAAACTTTGAAAGCATCGAGACAAACCTTGAATTCGAGAACGATGACGAACTAGACAACGTTGTCGTCAAACTTGTGCACATGGCAGGAAAACACGTAAGCTCAGCCTTCCCGATAGTGGACGCTTCGTTGCCTGGAAAACACAGGCTGTCAGTCTGCTATAGACGTGAAGTCACTCCCTTCGGAACCGCCTTTACAATCAGGAAATTCAGGGATGACCCCTACTCAATTATAGACCTCATAAACTTAGGCACGTTCTCAGAAGAGATGGCAGCGTACTTCTGGATGTGCCTGGAAAACAGAGCTTCAATAATGGTTCTAGGAGGAACAGCCGCTGGAAAAACGACAGCTCTGAACACGTTGGTCTGCCTGATCAAGCCCGGAAGCAAAATAATCACAATAGAAGAAACTGCAGAACTCAACTTGCCCCAAGAAAACTGGGTTTCGCTGATTGCGAGACAAAGTTACGGCTTGGGCGGGACGAACGTCGGCGAAGTTTCGCTCTTTGACCTCGTTAAAACTTCGATGAGGCATCGCCCAGACGTGTTGATTGTGGGCGAGGTTAGAGGTCAAGAAGCTTACGTCCTATTCCAAGCGTTAGCCACAGGCCACGGTGGCATGTGCACTATGCACGCTGAAAACTTAGATTCGGCTGTAAAGCGTCTGACTCAGAAGCCGATGGACATCGCGCCCGCTTACATCCCGCTGATGAACATCGTATTATCGATTCAAAGGGTACACCTTGTCAAAGGCAGCGAAAGGAAAGCGTACAGACGTGTGATGAGCGTCAACGAAATCGCAGACTATGAAGATTACAGAGTCGCCATGAAATGGCACCCTACCAAAGACGAGTACATACCAGCATTCGACAAGAGTCTGGTACTCACGATGATCTCAGAGCGGACAGGGGCAACCAAGAAGGACGTAACTGACGAAATAGGAAGACGCAAAGATGTCCTGCGCTGGATGCGCGAGCGCAACATAAGAAGCTACAAAGACGTAGCCGCAATCATAGCAGAATATTATGCTAGGCCGAAGCAGATTTACGAAAAGGTTCTTGCAGGGGAGGAGGTCAGGTTAGTTGCCGCTTCTAAAAACCCTTGAGGCATGGTCTTTCCGTATCTTCGGCAAATTAGCACCTTCCTTCCTAAAGAACGTCTTTCAGTTCAAGGACCACCTAGAAAAAGCAAAGATAAAGATCTACCCAGAAACCTACGTTTCACTGATGTTTTTCATGGCTACGTTGACGATTCCGGTATCAGTCGTCTCCATACTCATTCTGTACCTCTACGGTTTCATGCCGATAGTCTTCCTAGTCCCGCTTCCCTTCTTCGTAATGATAGGCTTTCTGCTTATTCCCATGTCCAGAGCAAGCGACAGAGCCGGCAACCTGGAAAGGGAGATGCCCTTCTCAGCAGCGTACATCAGCGTAATGGCTTCTGGAGGTATAGCTCCCTACACGAGCTTCAAACGGCTGGCAGAAGTTGAGCTGATGCCCGCAATGAGAGGCGAGGCAAGGGAGATAATAAAAGACGTAGAAATCTTTGGAATAGACCCCCTCACAGCCATCGAGAACGCTGCAAAGAAGAACCCGCTCGACGTCTTCAAGGATTTCCTCTCTGGCTACGCATCAACGGTCATCATCGGCGGCGACATAGGGCACTTCCTAGAAAGGAAAGCCGAGGACATCTTCAAAACGAGGGCTATGCGCGTTAAGGCTGCGGCTGAACGACTCGGCATGCTCTTGGAGACCTTCATAATCGTGATGGTCCTGATGTCGCTGTGCTTCTACATCCTGTTCAGCGTAGAATCTTTTTCCGGCGCGGGCAGCGGAAGTTCTTCAGGCATACTACTCTACACTTACCTGTTCACGCCGATGCTGTCGATTGTTTTCATCTACCTAGCCCACGAAATGCAGCCTAAAACACCCGTGGTTGAAACTCGCCCCTACAAGGTCTTCGGAATCTGCAGCGTCGGCGCCGTCGTGTTGCTGATGCTGTTGACCAACTTCATGGGACTCATCGACGTTCCGTTCCTGAGGCCCCTTCAAACAGTGGTAGACCTGCCAATAGCTATCTCGATAGCACTGTTCGTCGCCACTGCACCTGCCGCAGTCGTGCATAGTAGACTTTCGAAGAAGAAAGCCAGTATGGAAAACGGCATAAACAGCTTCCTCCGGGACTTGACGGAAGTAAGGAAGACAGGACTGTCGCCTGAAAAATGCATCGAAAGCCTCGCACACCGTGACTACGGCGAGTTCAGCAAAGAACTGCACAAAATAAGCTCAGAGATTTCCTGGGGAATCCCCGTCAGAAAAGTGATAATGGACTTCGTACACCGAGTCAGGAGCTGGATGACACAAGTTGTCATGTTTCTGCTGGTCGAAACAATAGATGTTGGAGGCGGAACAATAGCCATGATCGAATCCATAGCTAGGTTCAACAACCTAACCCAAGAAGTTGACAAAGAAAAGAAAATGTCCGTCCGCCCCTACGTGTTGATGCCTTACTTCGCAGCAATACTGCTCGTCGCAACAACAACCATGATGATCGGCATCATGCCAGCCACCCTCGGAGTAGCTGGAGGTGCACAACCAAGGAACCTAGCTCCGACGATAACGATTTTCATCACTTCAAGCATTTTCCACAGCTACCTCATCGGACTAGTTGCCGGCAAAATAAGCGAAGAATCAATCGCAGCCGGCTTCAAACACGCATCAATACTAGTTGTGATCGCAGTAGTGGCGGCAAAGCTGACTCCAATGTTGATAGGATGAGAAGGCTATGGCCACAAGAAGAAGTCTGTCAGGCAAATTCAGGACAGATGATAGAGCGGTCAGTCCAGCAATATCCATGGTTATCATCGTCGCTGTCACAACACTGCTCGTCTTAGTGACGAGCAGCTACGCATTCCAAGTGCTGGACCGCCAGCGCGGAGCTTCAGAATTCGACGCTGTGAAGAAGGCATTCTCGACGTTTGATGATGCTTTGCGCAGCATAGCTTGGAACTTGGACGGCACGCGTTCCGCTCGCTTCACGCTGAGCTATGGGCACCTAGACCTGGTACCGAATGCACTACCGCTGATGATAAACGTGACAGGATATTCGGTTAGCTATTCTACCAACACGGGATATCTGCAATACAGCATTTCATCGAACTACATCACCTTCGGACTAGAATATCAGACCTACATCATAGGCGATAACAAGTCCGTTGTGACAGCAAGCACCGACACTTTCGGTCAGGCTATGATAAGTCAGGACAATGGCCTGGTCAATATTCGACTGGAATACAGGGTTCGTGCTTTGCGCACATCAGTCGTCAACGTCTCTGGTACCCTCGTAAACTACGTCGACATCATGCTCATCAAAACGAACGCAACGCGAACGACACTCCAGACCAGCGAATTTGACCTCATAGCCAGAAACGTCGGCATCTTCACGGACTCCCGAGGTCCATACACCGTTATCAACAATCAATGCACGATACTGGTGAATCTGGGGGGAGTGACAGGTTCGGTTACGATAGACTTGACGTTACCAGGTAACGTTGTGTTCAACTTTGTTGTTGCAAACGTGCAAGTGAGCACCTAGGAGGGCACGGAAAGTGGCGGCACCAACTATTAGTCATCTCATATGCAGCATGGCTTTGGTAGCGTTGATCTTTGTCATGCCCCTCTTTTATTCCATCGTGGTCAACAACGTTCGTTTAGACATGATTCGAAGAGAGCTGAAGGAAGTCACCGATTACGTGTCGAACACCGTGGCCAACCTGTTCTACTTAGTCAATTCGACGAGTCCCCAGACCATTTCAGTAGATAAAGACTTGCTGTATTTGCCTGCGCTAGTTGAGAATTCACCCTACTCACTGAAAATCGAGGGAGACGGCGGAAATGCATCGAAAGTAACAGCGACGATTAAGGACAACATCGCCGTTTCCGGAGAATCATGGCTCACTCCCGGCCTGAGGATAACCGCCGACAATGCGATAGACAGCGGTGGAGACACGGTTGCCGTAGGTTGCAATCGAAACAGCACAGCCGTTTACGTGTGGATTAGGCATAGGTGATTTAAGTGACAGCTGCAAAGTGCTCGTGTGTAGTAAGACTTAATAGATGCGCCTTCCATACATATAATTTGGAGGTTTAAAATGGTTAGCGCTGTTTATGACCACCTGCTAGCGATTGTAATAGTAGGCGTAATGTTTGTCAGCGCAGTTGTTGCGTTGCCAGCGATGAGCCTCGTAAGCATTAAGGCGGTGGATCAACAACAACTGCAGAACACCGCGCTTAACGTGTTCAACGCGATGCTGTTGGACACGGGACAACCAGTAGGCTGGGGCTCGATGAGGTATTTCCAGAAGAATGATCCACGTGTTCAGAGGTTTGGCCTGGCGAGCCAGTCTAGTTCAGGGTTCTATGTCCTCGACCCAGACAAAGTTCAGAGACTCGTGTTGACGAACCCCTTGAACTACTGCGACTATAGCAGAGTACGCCAACTGCTGGGGCTGCAGGACTACGGGTTCCGCTTTAGAATCATCCCGCCCTTCAACGTTACATTCCTCAGCCCCCCTACTGTCGCAGGGGACCTCTTGACCTACACAGCCAAAGTCAATTATTTAGACGGTGGTGCCATACCTAATGCCGTTTCTGAAGCAACCATCGTTTCCACCAAGGGACAAAATGAGTTTGACATCACCCAGTCCGGAACGGTTAGAACGGATGCCAGGGGGATATGCAACGGCACGGTTAAACTGGGAATCAGTGATCCAGACTATTATACGGTGACTTTGCGAGTGACAGTTGCTGACGTGGCGACCTTGGTGGTTACTTCTGAACAGAATTTTAACAACACGATAGCTAGAATAAACATCGTTTATGACACCATTATATTGACAAGTTTGAAAGACCCCCCCAACGACAACTTCAAACCTAACGAGGACGTTCGGATCGACAACATAGTTGCCTTCGGAAGCGACGGCTCACTGTGGATGCTGTACGACAGTCAAGGCAAGAACAGCAACGACAACATGTTCAATACAGGAAAGGGCGAATTTGAACGTTGGAGCTCCACCTTCTGGGGACTCCACGGCTTTCAGCCAGTTGTCCTCATCTTCAATTTCTGGGCTGTCGAGCAGGGAAGACGTCAGATCCTCATCATGATGGCTTATCCCGAACTGTTCGGCACGACGATCTTTGAGTATGGTGGTTCCCCTAGAAGCATGGGGGCGACGGTCCGAGTTCAAAGAAGCGTACTGATTTCAAGCATGACTTACACCGCGGAGCTCTGGCTATGGAAAGAATAGGTGGAAGGAAGGCAAATAGAAACAAAGGTCAAATGCGTATCATTGAGGTAATTCTTGCCTCATTCATTATCGTGTTCGCTTTATCTTTCGTCAATATACTCGCGTCGACGCCCACAAGTCCAAAGTATGAAGCAACCGAACTGGAAAAGGTGGGGTACAACGCTCTCCACGACTTAGACGATCAGGGACTGCTTGCACGCTTCGTTTACAACCAAGAATGGGAAAACCTCACTTCGGCCCTAAGAGTCTTGTTGCCGGTAAACGTGTACTTCAACGCGACCGTTTACGACTTAAACGGCAACGCACTGAACAACGCCCCAATGTTCTACGGCGACCCCGCAACCTTCGCTGGCTTCAAGAACATAGCCTCAGTCACTTATGGGTTAGTGGGCTACCCGACGAAGTTTAACGCCACGTACTACGAGGCAACGTACGTTCCGAGAATCTTAACCCTTCAACTCTTACGAGGTAGTTAGATGAGGAAGCTGACAAGAAACAAAAGAGGACAGTTCGTGATCATCGCCGTCTTAATAATGGCCGTCATGATAATCGCGTTGGCTGCCTTGATGAACCGGGCAGTGACTTATTATACGCACGAGCCATGGGAAGAATACCTAACCCTGATAGGAAACATAGAACTCAGCTCCAACCGGCTCATCGAACTAAGCCTGACTAACTACACGAACGCCGCAACCCCTGACCCGAACATTCTAAAAAATGCTCTAGACCAATGGCAAATAAACCTAACAAGAATCTACCCAGGCCGCGGCGTATCCTTGAACTATTCAAACTATTTCATAGTCCCTGACTGGAACAAGACCTCCTCATCCTCCAAGGCCACGGCAAGCTTCACAGTCGACATTGCCTCCATCGGACTGTCGGGATACAAGTTCACTGCAACCGCGTTTCTCAACCTAACAGTACTAGCCACATCCACGTATCAGATCAACGTCACCGTTAAAGTGGAAGACGGAAGGCCACTGACAAATCTGGGGAAGGCCAATTTTCAGGTCAGCAACAGCAGCATGAGCTTCACAATTATGAACGTCACCGGATACTACGACCAACGAGAAGCCCTAGTATACACCATAGAATGCAATCAGACGATCACTACACCCATAACGGTGAGCGTCTGGGACCCGAGAGGCATACAAGTGATGGCCAAATACCCGTAAGTCGGGAACGCGAGTTGAGGCTTAGTTTGAATGTGTATTGTGGGTTCATAGAGGTTAAATAAGTAATCTGACGATTCCCTAAACAGTAAAAGGTGATGCCATGTCAACCAAAAACGTGTTGAAATCCAGAAAAGCAATATCGCCGATACTCGCCACTCTACTGTTGATAGTTATAGCCGTAGCAGCCATCGTAGTTACGTACGCGTGGATAATGACGTACGTCAGCAGCGCGGGAAATCAGGCAAGCGTTAACTTGTACAAAGAAAACGTGTTTTGGAACTCGACCGAGAAGAGAACATACTTAACAGTCGGCAACTCGGGATCTGGAAACACGAAGATCGTGAGACTCTATTTGGGAACAAGCCCGAACAACCTCATCAATGTAACCGCGTCATCGAACATTGGAACCGGCATTCTTCTCAACGCGAAGTCAGTCGTGACAGTAACCCTATCCTGGCCGAACGATGTCGCGAACGCGTGGACCGTGGGAAACTACTACTACTTCAAATTAGTCAGCGAAACTGGGCACGAACTTCCATTCAACGAAGAAGCCAGCTAGAACCCGATTTTTCCACAAAATCGACCCTCCCCCTCAGACTTTTGATTAGCGAAACCTCATTCTGACTGAGGCAACGTTAACAGCTTAATAGCTGACCTCAAAGATAGTGTACGATGTCATCACGAACGGTGCTTCAAAGTGCAAGAGATACTCGACATTGCACGAACCGCAGTCAGTCTGGCATTCTTGCTATACGCATCCATTTCTGACTATAAAACCCGCGAGGTAAGCAACAGCGTCTGGATACTTTTCGCACCCATCGGTTTCGCGCTAACATTCACTGAAGTCTACGCATTTACGCCAAATCCCATGGTTCTTGACGGTATGTCCTTCAACCCCTTATTCCTTTACGGCATATCTTTTGGCTTAACCTCAGCATTCGCCGTGCTACTCTTCTACGCTGGAGGTTTCGGAGGGGCCGACGCAAAAGCGCTCATGTGCCTAGCCATTGCCGTTCCATTCTACCCCGAGAACGCGTTCGCACCTCTGTCCGGAGAGAACTCGCCAATATCCATGATTTTGTTCCCAGTCTCTGTCTTCAGCAACGCCGTCCTGTTTGCAGCGGCAACAGCAGTTTACTTGTTCCTACGCAACATGTTCTGGCGCCTAGGAAGCGGCAACGAACTGTTCGGAAAAAACTACGTAAACCAATCGCTGGGAAGAAAGATCTTGGTTCTCATAACGGGTTACAAGGTTTCAGTAGACAAGCTGAAGGAAAAATGGCACATGTACCCGATGGAAGACATCGAACAGAGCGCCAACGGCACCGCTAAGAGAAAGCTGCTTGTCATACCCAGAGACGAAGGCAGAAACGAAACGGTCGAAAGACTCGCCAAAGCAGTTGAGGAGGGAAAAATCAAGAGAAGCATTTGGGCAACGCCAGGGCTTCCCATGCTTATATTCATCACGATTGGCTTGATCATATCACTGTTTTTTGGAGACGTCATCTGGGTCTTCGTCCGGCTCCTGCTTCATTAACAGCGATATCGTGTGGCAGAATGAAGCAACGCTAAAGAATAAACGCCGAGGAATTTCCTGCTCTGGAAAGTGTTATGTGTGCAGAACAATCATCCTTCTTGAGGTGGCGCCGAGGCTTGCAGGACCACATTCTTAAGGAGCTGCAACGATTTTTGAGAAGTGGCGTTCAAGAGTGCAGTGTTGTTGTGATGCCTGATTTCTTTCTCGACCGCCTAGTCAATATTGACTGGAATCCGCAAGTATTTTCTAAGAACGCCGAGAAGATATTGGAAAAAAAGGGCGGAAGCATCGACGGCATAGAGCAAACGGAGCTAAGAGGAGGAAACGCCGTCAACACCGCGTCAGCTCTTGCAGCGTTGGGGTTCAACGCCATTCCAATAGTGTGCACCGATGCGTTCGGACTGCGACTCATGAAATTCTATCTTAAAAATCGCAGAGTAGATCTTTCGCATGTCAAAATTCTGGATGAGCCGTCGATAACGACCGCCATGGAATTCAAGATGGAATATGGAAAAGGCAACGTAATGCTTCGTGACCTTGGGTCGCTCGCCAACTTCGGACCGCAAAATCTAGACAGCCACGATTTCGAAGGGATAGAAAGTGCAGACTACGTTTGTGTATTCAACTGGGCCGGAACAAGACGCTTCGGAACAGACCTAGCCAAAACCGTCTTCAGGCATACTAAGAAAAACGGAAGGGGAAAGACTTACTTCGACACGGCAGACCCAACTCCCAACGAAGGAAAAATCCCCGAACTGGTGAAAAACGTGCTTCAGACCAGAGACGTTGACGTTCTGAGCGTGAATGAGAATGAAGCAATCTGCTACGCGTCGGCTCTCAGCGCCGGCATAAAACAGTCTGGAAAAGGGGTGAAGTTTTGGGAGTTAGCGAAAAAAGCGGCGAGAATCTTGGCATCGCGTCTGTCCGCACGTGTGGACCTGCACACAACGCTGTTCGCTGGCACTTTTACCGAGAAAGACGAAACCATCGTCCCCGCCTTTAAGGTTCCAGTGCTGAGAGCAACGGGCGCGGGAGATGCGTGGAACGCCGGTAACATAGTAGGCGACGCGCATAAGCTCCCAGATGAATACCGACTGGCGTTGGCTAACGCCGCGGCGGCTTGCTACGTGTCCAGCCCGAGTGCAGCCCACCCAACAAGGAAAGAGCTGATGAAGTTCTTGGAGAAGCAGAGGCGGAAAGAGGCCTAACAGCGTCTACTTAACTTATTTAAATGGTTACGCTATCTAAACCATGAAGAAAGAGCAGATTGTACAGGGCGTTTGAAGAATTGGAGCCAAGACTGTTCGGCAGTTCCGGGGTGCGCGGAATAGTGAATGAAGATTTGACGCCGAGTTTGGCGGCTGATGTGGGCTTGGCGGCGGCGACGTTTTCTAAAGCCAAAAAGGCCCTTGTGGCTCGTGACACGAGGGTTTCCGGTCTGATGCTTGAAAACGCATTGGTTTCTGGTCTTCTGGGGGGAGGAGCAAGAGTCGAATGCTTAGGAGTTATACCCACTCCTGTTTTGGCGTTTTTGACGATGACGTTGAAGGCTGACGTTGGATTTATGATTACGGCGTCGCACAACCCACCTCAATATAATGGGATTAAGATTTTTGGCGGCGACGGCATGGCTTACGGAGAAACGAGCCAGAATAAGATCGAGAAAACCATTGACAGCAGAAAATTCAAACTTGTCGACTGGCGTGACGTTGGCGAGGCCGAGTCCAGCGATCAGGCGGCGCTATATATTGAAAGGATTCAGAGGGACGTGAAAATTCACAAAGAATGGCATATAGTAGTTGACCCCGGATGCGGAGCAACGTACGACCTCGCGCCGCGAATTTTCATGAACCTCGGATGCAAGGTTATGATGGTCAACGCGCAGCCGGACGGGTTCTTCCCTGCACGAAGTCCAGAGCCGAACGCGGAGTCGCTGGAGCCACTGGCTCGAATCGTTCGAGAATTCGGGGCGGACGCCGGAATAGCTTATGATGGTGACGGAGACAGGGTGAGTTTCATAGATGAGAAGGGGAATTTCGTGGATTTTGACTGTGCCTTGGCCTCTTATGCAGGGCACGTCGCAAAGAAAACGCGCACCAGCATTGTCGTCACTAACGTTGAAGCGTCGATGAGTTTTGACAAGATGGTGAGCGCTCGTGGCGGGAAAGTTGTCAGGACGAAAGTTGGTGACGTGTTCGTCACGGAAGCGATAAAGCGGTACGGAGCGGTGTTCGGCGGGGAACCGTGTGGCGCCTGGATACATCCGCAGTATCATTATTGCCCCGATGGGATACTCTCGTCTGTCTTGTTTCTCAAAGCGTTGGAGAACGAGAACAAGAGCCTTTCAGAATTCGTCGCAGAAGCCCCTCAATATCCCACCGTCAGAGAGAACGTAGCTTGTAGTAACAACGTGAAATATCAAGCAGTAAAAGAGGTTGAGAAGAACGTGAAATCGACTTTTCCGCATTTCAAGGACTTGTCGACGATCGACGGCGTTCGCTTGACTCTGCTCGATGGTTGGGTTCTGGTGCGGGCGTCGGGCACGGAACCCCTCATTAGATTGACGGTTGAGGGTGAATCATTAAAAGCTGCAAAGCAAATAATGAGCAACGGAATGCGGCTCGTCAAGAACCAAGTCGCGAGGATGAGAAATTGAAGGCAGTAGTTCTCGCCGCCGGAGAAGGCGTGAGGCTCCAGCCGATTACGCTTACAAGACCAAAGCATTTGATCAAGGTTGGCGGGAAGCCGATACTTGAACACTGTTTGGATGCGTTGAGCGATTCTGGAATAGAAGAAGTCTTGATAGTTGTTCACTACATGGCTGACAAGATTCGCGATTATTTCGGCGACGGCATAGAATTCGGCTTAAAGATCGATTACGTAGAGCAGAAAGCGATGCTCGGAACAGGCGACGCTGTAGGCATCGTCGAATCTCACATGAATGAGACTTTTCTGATGGTTTATGGCGACCTGCTTTTCTCCGCCGAAGCCGTCAAGAAAGTCATCACCTTGCACGATGGCGAGAAGCCCGCCGCAACGATGGCAGTGGTTCCCGTTGAAAACCCAGAGAACTACGGCATCGTCAGACTTGAAAACGAGAAGTACGTTAAGAGTTTGATTGAGAAACCAACTCGGGAAGAGGCTGCGACAAGCTTGGCTAACGCAGGCATCTACGTGTTCTCACCAGAGATATTCCAGAAGGTAAAGGAGACGTCGGCTTCAGGCAGGGGCGAATGGGAAATAACCGATGCCGTTTCACTTTTGATGAAGGAAAAAACCGTTTTGGCAGTTCAGATTTCAAAGGAAGATTGGATGGACATCGGAAGACCGTGGGACCTGCTCGAGGCAAACAAGTGGGCGCTCACGAGAAGCGAACACAGAGTTTTGGGTTCTGTTGAAACCGGTGTCCACATCATCGGACCTGTAACCGTCGCGGAGACCGCGCGAATACGCTCCGGCGCCTATATTGAGGGACCCGCCCTGATAGATGAGGAGAGCGACGTTGGACCGAACTGTTACATCCGTGCGGGCACGAGCATCGGAAGAAATGTCCGCGTTGGAAACGCCTGCGAAATAAAGAACAGCATAATCATGGACGGCACGCACGTTGGTCATTTGTCCTACGTGGGCGACAGCATACTGGGCGAAAACTGCAACTTGGGCGCTGGCACGGTGACAGCTAACTACAGGCTTGATGAAGGAACCGTGAAGATGAATATCAAGGACACGGTCGTGGACAGTGGAAGAACGAAGCTTGGAGCCATCTTAGGCGATGGCGTGAAAGCCGGGATAAACGCGCTCTTCATGCCGGGCGTCAAAGTCGGAACTGGCAGCTGGATTGGACCAAACGTCGTCGTTAATCGTGACGTGCCCTCGGGCATCGTTGTATTGCTGAAGCAGGAAGTTGAGGAGAAAAAGCTCGGTCCCTAGACTTAAATATGGGCGTCAAGTTTAACCACTCTGAGTGAGTATTGGCGTGCAGTTCCCGTTTCCGTTCGAATCCATGTTCGGCATCTTCTTCGTACTATTTCTGATAGTGGCGGTGCTTTCAGTCATCGCTTGGATTTTTCGAATCATAAAGGGTGGGAGAGAGGCCTTGGGAAATGACGAGCCTGAAGATCACGTTGTCGTGAAGGAGAGAGAAATAATCCGTGAAATAGTTAAGATCAGATGCTCCTACTGCGGCAACATCTACGACGAAACGCTCGATAAGTGTCCCCATTGCGGCGGCAAGAAACTATGACTCGTCCTTCCTCTTTAATCATATGATTCATGGTTACGCTATGTTTTCTTGTCGTTCGGCTGGTTAATCCTAAATATGTGTTCTCATTACTGTTAGGCGATATGGGAGGTTTAGACTGTTGTCAGTGGCACAGAGAAAATTCTTCACGGAAGTCAGCGCGCTAGTGGACAAGAGCGTGATCGTCGCAACTTCGTTCGGCAAAACGTACAGCGGAACATTGATCGGCATCAACCCCGACACCATGAGCCTCTGCCTAGGCGGAGCAAAAGATCAGGAAGGAAAAACGTTGCACAGGGTTTTCCTAAATGGAAACGCCGTGGCTCAAATATTGAGTGTGGAGAAACCCTTCGACCTGAAAGCGTTGGCGGACCGTCTGGAAAAGGTTTTTCCAACGATGGTTAGGCTGTATGAGGACAAGGGGTTCATCTGGGTTATGGACAAGGTTAAAGTGACCGAAAAGGGTGTTGTGGAAGGTTCAGGTCCAGCTGCTGAGCGAGTGCAAAAAGTCTACGAGCAGTTTATCAGTGACATTAAAGGCTAAGGCAAGAGAATAGCCTTTCTCTCTTCCTTTCTTACGTAATAGTCGTGATGAGCACAAGCAGCCAGACAGTCTTAGCCAGTCGGTCCTGAATAATAAACCTCATTTATGACGAACTCGCAACTGTCTAGGAGGGGAAGATTTGGAGTTCTATGTCGGCACTTCAGGCTGGTTCTACTCGTGGAACGAAAAGCGAAACCTAGACTGGTACATGACGAATTCCGGCTTAAACGCAGTAGAGCTCAACGCCAGCTTCTATCGTTTTCCTTTTCCTAACATAGTCAAATCTTGGGCACAAAAGGGCAAAGACCTAAGATGGGCTGTGAAAGTCAACCGTCTGATAACGCACACGTTCAAATTCAGCGACAGGGCTTACGAGTCATGGCAAAAGTTCCGCCGCCTTTTTCTTCCTTTAGAACCAATAATAGATTTCTTCCTGTTCCAGCTGCCCCCGTCCATGACCACGAAATCCGTCCCAAGGATAGAAACATTCCTCGAAAAGACAAACCTCACCGGAAAGTTCGCCCTCGAAGTGAGGAACCTAAAATGGTTCAGTCAAGAGTGGAGAAACTGGGCTTCGAGGCTCGGAATAACCTTGGTCAGTGTGGACTCTCCGGATTTCCCGCTCGACGTTTTCAACACGAGCGGATTGGTGTACGAGAGGATGCACGGCAGAACCGAGTGGTACGCGCACGTCTATACAGACGAAGAATTGAAAGAAGTGGCGATGAAAATTGTAGCCGCCAGACCAAAAAGGGCTTATGTCTTCTTCAACAACGATCATGCCATGCTCGAAAACTCGAGGAAGATGATGACCATACTGAAAGAGGCTAAATGACAACCATGACAGAAGACTCGGACTCAAAACTCGCTTATGCATGTCGCCGATGCGGCGAAACCTACACCAGCTCAGAGTATCAAAATACCCATTTCTGCACTTACTGCGGAACCCTGCTGAAGAGAACTGCCAACATTGCAACGTCGAAGCCGCAGCACAAGCAACAGGGCAAGTCTGATTTTCATAAGATGGTGAGAGAATTCTTTCCATACAAAGACTTTCGCCCATATCAGATTAACGCCATAAGATTCGCCTTTGACACAATCATGAACGGGAAGATTGGTCTGCTGTCCTCGCCCTGTGGAACGGGAAAGTCGATCTCTGTCTTGACAGCCTTCCTCATGGCCAAAGAAGCAGATGATTCAACGGGAAGACTTCTGGCGCTGACCAGAACCAAGAACCAGCTTGAAATCTACTGCCGAGAACTGAAAAGCATCAAAGACCGCTGCGGGGCTAGTCTCGTCGCTTCGGTTTTCAAGAGCAAAAAGGAACTGTGCCCCCAGATCGCGGACGACCCAAAAGCCAAGAATCTCAGCTACCGCGATTTTCTCTACTACTGCAAAGGCTTGAAAGAGGCCACTTTCGGAAAAACATGCAGGTACTACGACAGGACTTGCAGCGATGGAAAACCAAGCTGGTTAACCTACGGCGCTGTGGACAGGATCAAAGAAGTTGGCCCATTGATGCCTGAAGAAGTCTACGAAATCTGCCGAGACAAGGAAATCTGCCCCTACGAAGTCACTAAAATCCTGACGAGGTACGCCGACATAATCATAGGCAACTACAACTATATCCTCGTCGACGCCATAAGAGGCTCGGTCTTAAGCAAGGCTGGACTGCAAACGAGAAACATGAACTGCGTTTTCGACGAGGCCCACAGCTTGCCCTACTATGCAGCAGGCTTGTCCTCAGACGAGGTTTCTTCAACGTCCGTCGGAAGGGCTTCGCGGGAAATCAGGGCTTTCGGGCTTGACGACTCTGGTTTTCTCAGCGCGCTGTACGACACGATGGTCACGCTCGGCAAAGACGCCCACAAGAAATATGGCTTGAACGTTGAACACATAATAAAAGCCGAAGACCTAACTGGCCCCTTGGAAAAACACCTCAGATTGGACGCGCACAATCTGCGAGGATTCATTACTGAACTTTCCTATTTGGGAGAATCCATCAGACAGAAACAGGCTGAAACCGGAAGGAACCCGACGTCCTACTTGTCTAGATGCGCAGGTTTCCTGATGGATTGGCTGAGACTCTCCGGTCCAGCTTACGTGCGATACGTTGAGACCGAAACAGACAGGGATGGGAGAAAGCACGTGAGACTCGGAACCAGATGCCTCGACCCCGCGTTGGCTGCGGGCGTCGTCAATGAGCTTCGTTCAGCCATACTCATGTCCGGAACGCTCTGGCACCCGGAATATTACATTGACGTACTTGGAATCGAACGACGGCGCTGCGAGACGATGGAACTGCCGAACCCGTTCCCGCCTGAAAATAGGCTCCTCTTGGTCGATGAGGCGGTCACGACAAAGTTTGAAAACCGCAACGAAGAACTGTGGAAAACCATTGGCCAGCATTTGACGCAGATAATCAGCCGAATCGACGGAAGAGTCGCCGTCTATTTCCCCTCGTACGAGGTCATGCGCTTGGTCAACGCAACTGCGAAGCTCAGTTATCCCATGGTCATCGAGGAGAAAAGCACCAGAATCATGGATGTCCTCAGATTCCTGAAGAAGAACGCGACGGGTGTGATATTTGGTGTCGCAAGGGGCAAAATCAGCGAGGGCGTCGACATGTCAACAGAGGGCAGAAGCATGCTTTCTTCCGTCGTCATCGTTGGGCTACCGTACCCTAAGAAGACGGAGCTTCAGCTCGCCCTCTACGAGTACTTCCGGGAAAAGTTCGGCGACAGAGCCATGGAATACTCGAACGACATTCCGTGTTTGAACGCGTTGGCCCAGTCTACCGGCAGACTGTTGCGAAGCCCGGAAGACAGGGGAATAATCGTCATCATGGATGAACGTGCAGCCGAAAGATTCAAACATAAGCTTCCGAGAGAATGGAGAGAAGAAATGAAAGCCAACGCTGGAATAGAAGATATTCTCCGGAGCATCGATGAATTCTACAACGCTGCCGAAAGCCACGAGTAAGGGCTAAACGGACCAGCGGAACGCTTGGGCCTCTTTCTTTTTTGCCTCTTGGATGCCTCGCACGAGGCCGAAGGATTCGAGTATTTTTTGGGTCTTTTCAGCCGCAGCATCCAACCTTGACAGGTCGACGTTCATTTTCAGAAACTTGTTCAGCGCCGACAACGCGTAGCGCGTCGCGTTCGCATCTGGATAAGTGCCCAAGGTTTCCACTAGCAGCGAAAAGCCCTTGAAACCCCTTATCCTGCCGAGTCCAACGGCGAGACCGGCGACGCCGAAGATTTGTCCAACCATCGGTTTTGCGCCTAGGCTTAACGCTTCGCTTTCTGTTTCCATGTCCGTTGCGGCGCAGTAGATTTGAGGAATTTCTCTAACCTCGTCTTGTTTGAACCCGCCTAGAGTGACTAGAAAGCGACAGCCCAGTTCTTCAACCATGTCTAGGACTCTTCCGCACAGTTCGTACTGTCCAAGTGTTGTCAGGGCTTGAGTGTTGCCGTACCATATGATAATGTCGCGTCCGCCGTTTTGGGCTTTCCAATAGTAAAGTTCGTTGATTGGCTGGCGAGTGCCGCCCGTTTCGGTCGTAACCGCCAAGTCCTGAAAGGAGTCTGACGTGATTTCGGCGAAGAGTTCAGCCTTCAGCTCATTGATGAGATGTAATGCCGCGATGTTGGCTACGAACCCTATGCCGGGCAAGCCTTCAAGCAAAACGGGGTTATTGAGTTTTGGCTTTTTGTGGATTTCAACCGAGCAGACCATGTTCCGTTTCCGCCTTTGCTGACTACCTAACCTACGCGTGTTGCAATATAAGGATGTTTGGCCATGCGGACATGTTCACGGTGCATAATTTTTAAATATGCCGCTTCCGATTTCGAGGAGTGGCTGATGGGTTTGGCTAGGAGCACCAGAATTGCAGCGGCTGATGACTTACGGAAGAGACGTTCTAATCCTTTCCATCGTTTTCCTAGCGAGCTCTCTGGCTATAAACCTCATCGGACCGCTCTGGCCAGTGTACATCACCACTCTCGGCGCAACGATGACTGAACTCGGGTTCATATTCTCGATATCTAATGCTGTTGCAGCTGCGACACAAATTCTCGGCGGGTTCCTGTCCGACAGATATGGAAGGCGAAGGCTACACGCGCTGGGCACGTTGCTGGCTGCTTTCCCGCCGTTGATGTACGCTCTGTCCCGTCATTGGCTGGAGCTGATTCCCTGGGCGATGCTGTCTGGTTTGGCGACGGGACTTTACGTGCCTCTACGGTGGACGATTGTGGCGGATGCTTGTTCAAACGGCAAGATGGCTTCAGCCTACAGTTGGACGAACGTTTCTTGGCTGGTCGGCTCGACCGTAGCTCCTTTCATAGGCGGAATCGCTGCGGACGCGTTCGGAATACGCTTTCCATTCTATGCCTGTTTCTTGCTGATACTTGCCGTTTTTCCGCTCACGCTCGTGATGAGGGAAACGAAGCGAGGGGTACACCTGAAAGTTGCAGGTGAAGAAAGTGAGAATGCCCGGGTGAGCGGCGAGTATCGGTTTGCGGTTTTGCTGTTTTCGCTGATTAACATAGTCCAAGGCGTGGGCATAGGCGTGACCAGCCCCGTGATTTCAGTGTTCGTCCTAGGGAATTTTCCTGTTGACTACGCTTTTATCGGGGTGCTTTTCGCTGTAGGCTTCGGGGTCGCCTCGATAGTCGTGCAGGTTCCGGCGGGAAAGGCCAGCGATAAGTTTGACAGGAGAAAGGTGATGTTCTGGACTTTTCTGGTTTCATCTCCGTTTTTCTTGGTGTTTGCTTACTCGCGGAACGTTTTCGAGCTGGTTCTGTTCATGTTCTTGTCGAACGCTGTTTTGAATGCTTCATGGCCGGCTTTTCAGACGTTGATGATGGATTTGACGCCGCCTTTAAAGTGGGGGTTCGTCAACGGGATTTCCGCAACGACGTTCTGGGTTGGAATCATGTCGGGAAACGCCTTGAGCGGCCTTCTCTGGGACAATCTTGGACAGCTGGCACCGTTCTACGCTTCTGCCGTAGCCATGGGAGTTTCTGCAGTGCTGCCGCTTTGGCTGAAAGAAAAAAGAACGCAGAAGAAATAGTGAGGCTACTGGAATGTGAGGAGCTTCGCTTTTTCCAGGTCGCGGAGAAACTTCAGCACTTGTTCTGGGTTGGTTTCGCCGTATTCTGCTGAAACAGCTTTGAGAATGTCGTGGGCGGTTCTTTTTCCGTCTATGAAGTTTAGGTATTCGGCGGATTTCTTTCCGAACTCTGGGTCTTTCTCGTAGATTTCTTGGTACCACTCGTACTCTTTCTCGCCTAAAGCGTCTTTGAGCACGTCGAAAGCGAGGGTGCCTTTAAACTGGCGTTTAGGAACCAGCTTTTCAAGTTCAGTTTCCGCCGCGGTTTCTTCAAGCTCGGCTGGAACGCTTATGCCTTGGGTTTTTGCGATGAAAGCTAACGTTTCTTCGAATCTTGCAAGTTTTTGTTGGCTTTGGTTTGCGAGGTCAGCGACGAGCTTGTTGATTAAGGTGGTCAGTTCCGGGTTTTCTCCGAGTTTTGTCACTGATTTTGTTGCTTGTTGTTCGCGCCAGATGACATGTTCCAGTTTGTTTCTGTAGTGCATGGCGGTTTTTGCGAGTTCTTTGGCTAGTTCTTCTGGTTTTTCTTTGAGTTTCGGGTCGTCTTTTTTCTTGAAAAGCTCTTCTGTTGCTTCTGTGGTTGCGTCTTCGATTCTGGTGATGCCTTTCGAGGCGGTTAGGCTTGCGAGGCGGAAGGCGGTTTCGGGTGTGGCGTTGGCGAGGGTGAATGCTGCGACGGTGGCTATCCATCCTACGCGTTTGAGGCTGTCTTCGCTGACTTTGTCTGGGGTGTCTTGGCTAGTGTGGTAGTAGAGGTCTGGCCACTGCAGGAGCATGATACATGGTACGCCCACGGTGGACTCTGTGAATTCGGCGTGGTCGCTTCCTCCGCTGAAGCTGTTCTGGCGGTAGCGGAAGGTTGAGGAGGAGCCGAAGGGTGTGGGCCTGTCGAATTCTTCAATGGACTGTTCGATGAGGCTGTAGACGTAATCGTTCAGGTAGGAGGGACAAGAGTCCGGTGTGCGGTCCAAGTTAAGCGTGGATTTGCAGAGTTCCTGGTCTTGTCCGACCATGTCCATGTTTATGCCCGCGATAAAACGGTTGAACATGTCTTCGTGATGGGAGAGGTAGGCAACAGTGCCCAATGTTTCTGGGACCCAGAAGAAGCGGATGGTTCTTTCCGGCGGTGGGATTTTGCCAGAGCTTATGAGCGATGTGAGGGTTCGGGCGATTTCTAGGAGAAGCCCGCTGCCTGAGGCGTTGTCGTTAGCACTGGGCTTCGGGTGGCAGAGGTGCGCGACGAGGAAGATTTCTTCTTCAGGCTTCGTTCTGCCCTGTATCGTGGCGGTTATGACATCTTCGTAGTTCGGAAACAATTCTGCGTCCACTTTTGCCTTTAGCTTCACGGGCTTGTCACCTTTCAACAGCCTGCGGAGTTGGTTACCTTGGCGTTTGCTCAGCGAAAAGCCGAACGTGACTTTATCGAGGTTTTCTGCTTTCGGCCAGATACCTTGATAAGCATGAGCATCGGGGATGTCGAGGCTTTCGCGCACGTTCGGGAACTCCCAGCAGGAGTCCGTTAAAACGGCGACTGCACCGCGTTTCCACACGGCTTGTTCATGTAGGGTGCTGGCTCTGCCCGTGGCGAGTACGATTTTGCCTTTCACGTCTTTACCGTCGTAATCTTTGGGTTTCATTCCCGCCCCGACGTCGATGAGTTCGGCGGTCGTGCCTTCTGGCGGTGTGGCTTTGCTGTACGTGTGGAGGCAGGTGGGCACGTCTTCGTAGCGTGCGATCAGCTTCTCTTCGGGTTCTACGAGGTGGAGTTCGGCGCTTCTGACTGTCCAGCCGATGGGACTCGTATAGGTCCAGTATTTGATTTTGCCGTCGGAGGGAAACCGTTCGATCGTTGGGTCTTTCAAACCTATCCGTGACAGCTCGCCTTTCACGTATTCCGCGGCGTCGTGGAACATCGTGGAACCTTGAATCCTGTGATAACGTGTGATCTGCTCAACAAAGGACTTGGCAACGACACCAGACAGCTCGTCTTTAACAAGCTTGTTCAAGCTCATCTCAAGACCTCACAGTTTAAGCTAATGTAATTGTTCATGCTTTTATAAGAGTGTTCATCTGATTTCGTCTGGGTTTGATGATGAGTTTTGAGGTCAAAGAAAGGGATTTGCTTGCGAGAATCGGCAAGTTGAAGACTAAAAGCGGTGTTGTTGAAACCCCTTTACTTTTTCCCGTCATTAACCCTAACATTCAGCCCATCGCGCCGAAAAGGATGAAAACGGAATTCGGTTTAGATGCAATCATAACCAACGCTTACATTCTGAAAAAACGCTTCGAAAACCAGCTAGTTGACAAGGGCCTGCACGAATTCCTAGAATTCGACGGCGCAATAATGACCGATTCGGGCGCTTATCAAATCCTCGTTTACGGCGACATAGAAACAGCACCCGAAGAAATCATCGCCTATCAAGAACAGATAGACACGGACATAGCCACAATCCTAGACTGGCCGACAGGCTGGAAAGTCACAAAAACACACGCACAAAAAACCGTGAATGAAACAATAAAACGTGCCAAGCAGCTTTTCAAGATCAAAACGCGCGATGACATCCTTTGGGTTGGTCCAGTCCAAGGTGGCAAACACTTGGACCTCGTGGCAGAGTCAGCCCGCAAAATGGGAAAATTGCCGTTCCAAATTCACGCTCTAGGTAGCCCGACAGAAGTTATGGAGCGCTACCGCTTCGATGTCCTAGTGGACATGATAATGGCTGCGAAGATAAACTTGCCACTTGACAGACCGCTGCACCTTTTCGGTGCTGGGCACCCTTTCATGTTTGCTTTGGCAGTGGCCTTAGGATGCGACTTTTTCGATTCGGCAGCTTATGCAATATACGCCCGACAAGACCGCTACATGACTGAAAACGGCACCTACCACTTGGGCGAGCTGGACTATTTCCCATGCACATGCCCAAAATGCACAAACATAACGCCAAAACAAGCATTGGAACTGCCACAAAAAGACAGACAGGTATTACTCGCTGAGCACAACCTCTACGTTTGCGTCGCGGAGATGAAGCGCATAAAGCAAGCCATAAAGGACGGACGTTTGTGGGAGCACTTGGAAATGCGAGCCCGCGCCCATCCGATGCTGCTTGAAGCCTTGAAAAAACTAGGGTCGTATGTTGACTTCCTCGAAAAGCACAGTTCAACGACAAAGAAGAGCGGCGTGTTCTTCTTCGACTCTGTGGGACTCGCTCGACCGGAAGTCGCCAGGCACAGAAGGAAACTCGCCGAAAGATACTCTCCGCCCGAAAAAGCTAAAATGCTGCTGCTGGTCCCGCAGACACGAATGAAGCCGTTTCACAAGTCAGTGGAATTCAAACAGATCGAGAAAAAACTGAGCCAACACCCTGATAAGAGGCTCGTCGATGCACACGTTTGCTTCTATGCCGCGCCCTTCGGCATAGTCCCTATTGAGCTGGATGAGGTTTACCCGCTTTCACAGCACGAAACCGCCATGCCCCTTGATAAAGAAACAGTCGAATACGTGGCAAATCAGGTTGCAAACTACGTCCGCCGCACCAGCTACAAGGCTGTGACGCTCATCGACGACCCGGAAAACTGGAACAAGGCTATCCTGAACGCTTGCAGGAAGACGTGCCGAAACAAGAGAATACATCTCAAGATTCTTAGTGGTCGAAAATCAATTCGCATTCATACTCCTGAAAGTTGACTGTTTTGCCAAATCGAAACATGTGGCTACTTTTGGCGCCACTGCTTTTTAGCCCTGTTAGAATCACTGATTGAAGCACAGTTTGAAGGTATATAGGCTGGGGTCAGTCCCTTCAGAGAACAAGCTATCTTCTTAGTGTTCAGTATTCGCTGCTGTCCTTGAGGATTTTGACGCGCACTCGCGCCGAAAAGAACATGCCGACTACTAAGAGGACAAACCACAACGCGATTCCACCAATGAAAAACTGGAAACCCAACCCACGTTGTTCAGCCCAGTACATTAGGTACAAGCCGGACAAGAACAAGCCTAGACCTGCCGCGAACAAAAGTACGAGAAGCCAAAACTGCGACTTCACTTCAGCAGGTCCTCCGTCGGCTCCTCCACATAAGGCGGAAAAACCCATCCTTCACCCGCACGAAACTCGTTCGCGAAAACACCGCGTCCAGCCTCGTCGCCCAGCAAGACAAAGACGCTGCGATGCACATTATCCAACTTTTCCGAAACATCCAAACCGAAAAGCAAAGCCAAAACCGCATGCAACGTTTCATGCTCCAGAATCTGCAACAGACTGTAAAGCGAAAAACGCCCCTGCCGCCTGTGCCAATAGACATTAATCACGTTCGGCTCAGCACCGTCAATCCAGCCCCCGCAAACAAACCACTCCCGCTGAGGATTCTCCAAGATTTCCTCCTCAGAAGGAACACGAACAACGAAAGCCTCAGACGTTTCAGACACACTCATGCCGAGCCACAACCGACTATTTCAGAGTTCAATCATATAAATCAAACACGCACAACCAACCCATGCTTCGAACGCCAAACAGACAATCCTATCTTCGAGTTGTGTCGAATAAGCCTTGAAATAGTCTTCTTTGCCCTCAGCCGATTGACGCGGTAAGTTCTCAATGTCACTTTGTCTTTCTCATTAAGGTTATAAGCTGGAAAAGTGTGATTACAAATGGAGGGCTACTGTTTGTTCAATTCTGCATGTTTTACCCCCTCGCCACAACAAATTCCTAAGGATGACCATGGTGGAAGGCTTAAGAGGCGTAGATGGATGGTTGTGGCGGTGATTTTGGCAATAGCATTAGCGACTTCCGTGGGCTTCAGCATCTACCAAAGTTACAACGCCTCGAATGATTTGGCTGGAACTGTTCTGCCAGATGGGTCGATGAGTTTCACGTTTCTGTGGGGACCAGAGGCTCAGCACTACGTTAATGGAACGTTCAGGATAGACGTAATCGTGTCGTTTGAAACTCTAACGTGGGACAATGCATCAGCTGAAACCGTCAACATTGTTGTGAAGGTTCACGACGACGATTACAGCGCGGACGCTTATTTAGGGCTCACGTTGGACATGAACCACAACGGCAAGATTGACTTCGGACCTGCTGACAATCCGTGTCTTATGTTCGCCGACAATACCACTATCGCAGGTACTTTTCTCACTGAAGAAGGTTTTCTCATATGGTCTGAGATGCCAATAGAACCGCTGCACTCATGCACCTACTATCCGGACGAGGGTTACAGTTTTGGACCGTGCAGGTTCGCCTTAGGAGAAGTTATGTCAAAGTTTGGCAGTTTCCCAGCTTACATCCCTATACACGTTTGCTTCGGACGAGGAGTGTCTTTCGAGTTTTGGGTTTATCCAAGCAGGGACACGATACCCGATATCCCTCAGTACACCGTTCAGATCATCACCGTAAACGCGACATTCGTCGGCGAGCCTATAACAGTTGAAGGCAGAATCGACCCTCCAATATCGTTCAAGGACGTTCAAATAGACGTAAAAGGTCCCTCTATTTGGGTTGGCGACATAGCCATTACCAACCCTGTGGACGGTAGGTTTGCAAAATCGTTCTATCCCGAGGAAGCCGGAACATACGAAATTTGGGCCAGATTAAACACCAGCACGAGTAACACTTTCCAGATAGATATTCCAGAGGGGGATTAGGAACAAGGAAACCCGTCATGCTTCGACGCTAGGTTCTCGTTCTTTTTCTGTTTCGATGAATTGCTTGCAATAATTCTTCGTCCCCACGACGCACCGTCACATGCTCACTTGCCAACTCTGTGACCCATATGCGTCCACATGCACGGGTTCAATTTAAGTTTCAAGCTATATATAGGGGGTCTAAACAAACAGAGCGGACAAAAGAGCAACCAAAGATGATTCAAGCCGACTTGCACATTCACACGACGTACTCGCCTGACGCAGAAATCAACGTGGAAACCATCATCGACCAACTCTACGCGCACCCAACAATCAAAGCCATTGCGATAACAGACCACAACACCGTTGAAGGCTACTTCAAAGCCCGACAACTAGCCACAGCCTACCCAGACATACTAGTCATTCCAGGCGTGGAAATATCCACAACCCAAGGCGACATAATAATCCTAGGCACAGCAGAACTGCCACCCAGACCATGGACACCAGAAACAATAATCGACTTCGCCAAACAAACAAGCAGCATAACCATCGCAGCACACCCGTACAGACCATACGGATTAGGCGACTCCGCACAAAACTACGCTCTCAACGCCATAGAAACACTCAACGGAGTCACAGCACCACAAGTCAACAAAATGGCAGAAGACCTCGCCAAAACAATGCGCTTGCCAAGCGTAGCCGGAAGCGATGCGCACAACCCAACAGAACTATGGACAGTCTACAACGAAATCCAAGCCTCCCTAGACACGGACGAAATCCTTAAAGCCCTAAAACACGGTTCAGTCAGACCAGTCGCAGCCGAAAAGTCAATACATTTTTAAAACAGCAAAAAACATCTTAAGTGCATTAGTTGATGTGAATACATGAGCCAGCCACAAATCAGGTTTCTAGGCGGAACCCAAGAAGTCGGCAGAATAGCCATAGCCGTAAAAACAGAAAAAACCCAAGTACTCCTCGACTATGGCGTCATGCTCAACCACGAACCAGGGTTCCCAATGCACGTACCACCCAAAGACGTCAACGCCGTAATCTTAACCCACAGCCACCTCGACCACTCTGGCGCAGTGCCAATATTCTTCATCCACGGAAAAACCCAACTGTACACGAACAAGCTGAACCTGGAACTCACTCAGATACTCATTGCCGATTTCATCCACCTCTCCAGCTACTACCTGCCCTTCGAATACTTAGAACTAAAAACAATGATGAGAAACAACAAGCATGTGGACTATGACGCTGAAGAACAAATCGGCGACATGAAATTCCAACTCATAAACTCAGGACACACTCCAGGAAGCGCTCAAATACTAGTCGAAGCCCAAGGAAAACGCATCCTATACACAGGCGACTTCAACACAACAGAAACACAGCTACTACCAGGCGCAAAAATGGATTTCAACGACGTGGACGCCTTGATAATCGAGAGCACCTACGCCAACGAAGACCACACCGAACGCAAAGAACTCGAAAAAAACTTCGTCACCGAAGTAACCGACGTCGTAGAACGCGGCGGAACAGTCCTCGTCCCAGCCTTCGGCGTCGGCAGATCCCAAGAAATAGCCTGTGTCCTGACAGCAAATCACTTTGAACATCCCGTCACAATGGACGGAATGGCCCGCGAAGCCAGCAGAATCATCTCAAACTACAAGGAGTTCGTCAGAGACCCCAAACTCTTCAACGACACCATGCACGCCGTCGACTGGGTTGAAGGCTGGAGAGACCGAAGAAGAGCCATGAAAACTCCTGGAGTCATAGTCTCGCCTGCAGGCATGCTCAAAGGTGGACCTGCAATGTTCTACCTGTCAAAAATCGCCAAAAAAGCGCACAACGCCATATTTCTGGTAAGCTACCAAATTCCAGGCACACCCGGAAAAGAGCTACTAGAAAAAGGAATGTGCCTTATAGATGGAAAAATCAGAAAAGTCAAAGCCCGCGTACAACACTTCGACTTCTCATCCCACTGCGGAGCAACACAACTCAAAGAAGCCATCAAGAAAATCAAGGGAAACCCAAAAATCTACGTCGTCCACGGCGCAGAAGGAAACTGCGAACTTCTAGCAAAGTGGGTTAGAACCGAGTTGGGACTCGAAGCTGTCGCACCCAAAACAGGAGACACATTCAAGGTCTAGTGTCAAACAATGAAAATAGGAATTCTAAGAATCGGACAAGTAGACCCTCAAGTGCCGGAAAGAGTCCAGGAAAACCTGAAGATGATTTTCCCGAAAACCACATGCACACTGATACCCGAAACGCTTGCTATACCAAAAGATGCCCTCGACATAACTAGAAACCAGTACCGCTCAGACATCATCCTAGCCAAAATCCGAGACCACACGCAGAAAAAGAAATCACTAGACAGAATCCTAGGAATCATAGACGCGGACATCTTCGTCCAACAACTCAACTTCGTCTTCGGAGAAGCAATGTATCCCGGGAAAGAAGCAGTCATATCCTTATGGAGACTCAGACCCGAATTCCACGGAAAACCAGCCAACATCGAGCTTTTCATCGAAAGAACCACAAAAGAAGCAGTGCACGAGCTTGGGCACACTCTGGGCTTAGCGCACTGTTCTAACCCGTTCTGCGTTATGTACTTCTCCAATTCCATATTCGACACCGACAGGAAACAAAGCTTATTCTGCAACAAATGCCACCTGAAAGCTGAAACGGCAATCGACGAAATAGGGTAGTGACAATTGACCAGGGAGTTCAAGACTGAGCTTGTCAATCTGGCACCCGTCATCGCCAGCCTGCTGTTCGGCACAACCTGCGCCTACCTACTCTTGATGTCTCAGATGGGAATCTTCGAAGTCACAGTCTTCCCGGAAGGTGCAGGCTCGTTCGGCAACGCCCTCTACTTCGTAGTGCTGGTTGCCATTGGGCAAGCGTCTCTCCTGTACGTTCTCTTGAAAAGAAAAAGTCGAAGACTAATCAGCCTGATTACAGGTTTCGCCCTAGCAACAGCCGTGTTCATGCTCTCCTTCATATACCTCCTAGCATTGTTCTCGATGTTCAACATCCCCTACGCCGATACACCAAGCCTAGCGCTGTCGACACTCACGACGATTCTAGCTTGCTTTGCAGTTTATCGGGCGAAAAGCAAGTTCGGCAGTCTGGTTGTGGTCCTCTTTGGAGGCGCCCTCGGAACGTTTTTGGGATTCGCCATCCCCACACTCAGCACAATATTAATTCTGACTTTTTTGGCGGTTTACGATGCGTTTGCTGTTTACTACGGACCAGTGGGCAAGATAGCCCGCAACGGGCTTGAGCAACTCCGAGGACTAAGCTACTCTTTCAAGAATGTTCAGATGGGTCTGGGCGACTTGACGTTCTATTCCATGCTCACGAGTCGCGTGCTATTCGACGCTGGAGCGCTTTTCTGCTTTGCCTCAGCATCAGGCGTGCTCGTCGGCGTTGCCTTAGCCTTCAAAATGCTGGAGAAGAAGGGAATGTTCCCCGGCTTGCCGTTTCCGACGGCATTAGGCTTAATACCTCTCGTTGTTTCATTCTTTACGCGGTAATGCCACCTGAAAAAGATAAGACTGAAGAGCGGGAGAGCTGAGCATGGACGCTAAGAAGCTGTTGCCGATCGTGGTTGTCATTCTTGCTTTATCCCTTCTTGTCTACTTCCTTATCGCCCTTTACCCCTCTCCTACGGATCACAGTTCTCCATTGTGGAGAAATCAGCAAGAGAGCGCCTCGCAGATCACGCGAGACCAATATATTACTCTTCAAGCAGACGGTATGGACGCAAGCCTGTCCGAAGCTATTCTTTCGACGAACGAGACCGGAGCCTGGAGAAACGAGACCGAAACCGCTTTCCTATGGAAACAAGAAGCAGTCTTCGGGTTTGACAATTTCGGCACAGCAACATACAAGGATAGCGTACTCTATGCACCTTCGAAGGGAAACAACAGGGTTTACGCGGTAAACGCATCCGACGGGACGGTCATATGGTCCGAGCCTGTCAGGCAGTTAGATGCTTCACCGTACATTGAAGAAGACGTAATCTACATTGGAGAATGCATCGGCCCTTACGACGAACGAACGCCCTATCCGAGAGCTATGGCACTGAACAGAACCAACGGAGAAACCATCTGGTCGTTTACAGAACCCGGCAACTTCGAATGGGTCGGCTCACCGCTTGTCAATGGAGACTACGTTTACTACACCACGTACGGTTCTGGAGTCTACGCCCTGAATAAAACGAATGGAAACACCATATGGCACAGCCCGGATATCGGAACCATCGTGTGTTCAGTCGCCTACGACAACGGTGTCGTGTTCGTTTCAGCCTACACGCCAGCTGGACAGTACGCTCTTAACGCCACAACAGGAGAGACCATATGGCAACAGAATTATGGGCAGTCATGGGACTCCTCGCCAATAGTCTACGACGGAAAAATCATGCAAGTCACGAGCAACGGAACCACTGGCGTGTGGTCTACGTACGTTCTCAACGAGACCAATGGACAGCTTGTCAGAAAGTTCGAGGATAAAGGGAGCACGGCTACCCCACTGGTTCATGACGGGAAAGTATTCATACCGAGCAGCGACTGGCGAATGTGGGCCTATAACCTGGAAACTGGGGAAGAACTTTGGCGCACAGTATACCTTCATAACGGAACCCTCCAAGACTTCAGCTATTCTAGTCCTGCTCTTTCTGGCGGAGGAATCTACTTTCAATCTTTAAACGGAACCTTCTACCTGCTGAACGAAACCGACGGCAACGTCCTCTGGTCCTACAACATTGGCGGTCTAGGCTTCGGAAGCCCAAGCGTGGGCGACGGGCTAGTGTTTATAACTAATGACTACGCTCTTCACGCCTTCAAGATAGGACCAGGCGACGGAGACTGGCCCATGTTCTGCAGCAACAACTTCCATCAGAGTTATTCCGAGAACGGCGTTGATTACATTAAATGGCCTTTAACTGAGCCCCGACAGTTTAAAGGCACGCCTTCCTGGACTACTGCAAAGTTCGTATGGCGTAACGAAACGATTGATTCAACCGCAATAGCTTGGAGGATATACTTCTTCGACACTGCGGGAAATTCAAACGTCACAGACGTACAAGTTTTCAATGTTGGCACGCCGAGAGACATAATAAGCGCGGCAGATGTGATTCAGAAAAGCGTGTCGATGCGACAACGCTTAGAGGAATCGCGATCTCCACCCTTGTGATTGTTTCTCGTGATGAGTCACGCTTCGGATGCGTCCAGCCGATTTTGAACGGCCCATTAAGTGCTTGACAACACTAGTTTCGTGGCGTTCACGTCGATTTCGGTGACTTTGCAGTTTTTGAATTCTCTCGCTTCGCCGAGGACATCCTTGACCATTATGTTGTTTCCCTGAGTTTTCGCGTAGATGACGTCCTTAAAAACTTCTTTTCCGTCGAATATCACGGTGAACTCGCACATTTCCATTCTATCCTGCAGTTCGATAATAGCATTGGGCTTGGTTATAAACTTCGTCTTGAACTGCTCGAACTCCACGGTTCCGCTCTGAACGATATATTTCAGATAAGTAGTTATAATCCACGAATGTTATAGATTCTTAGAACGCACAGTTGGTTAAAGATGGAACAGATGTCCGAGAAAGCCAAGCCCGACAGGCCACCAGCGCTTGACATATTTCAAGTCCTTACGGAAACGGCTGAAAAGGAGAAGAAGAAACGAAGAGAACAGCTTCTCGCCCCGTTGGGTGTAAAGGAGTTCTTCGTCGAAGGCAGTATAACGATCAACAAGACAACATGCAAAGGCGTTGAATGCAAGCTGTGCATAAAGGCATGTCCGACAAACGCCTTGTACTGGAAGTCGGGAGAGGTCGGAATAACCCTGGAACTCTGCATATTTTGCGGAGCTTGCGTCGTAAACTGCATTGTTGATGACTGCATAAAAATGGTGAGAAAAAGGGCAAATGGCGAGATGGAATGTTTCAGCAAGCCAAGTGACTTCACTATCTTACAGCATATCATCAACTCCAACAAACGCAAGGAACTCGTTACGAGCGCGTTTCCGACGCCGGAAGACTACCTCAAAGAATACGACCCGAAGAAAAAGAAAGAAGACGAGAAAATCCAAGGTCGCTCGCCGAGTACTTCATGATTTTCACGAGCCACTTTCGTTTCCAAAAAGCTTAAACTCAAATTGATTCAATACGCAATCAATAAGGGCGTAGAAAAAGGGGATTGATCATGGAAGAATTTGAAGAGAAATTCATCAAGCCAATTGTCAACGCTTCTTACCCGGGAACATTGGCGGCGTTAAGTTTGACGGTCCTGCAAGTCACCGGTTTAAGCGGAACGACAGCGACTCCTCTCCTGTTGAAGTTAACCTTGCTGACGGGTGCAGCAACGTTTCTTCTGTCGGCGTTTTCCATTTTCTTCTACAGCATATACCCCACGAGAAAAAGACTCTGGACGTCGGCCGCAATGATGTTCTTGGTTGGACTGTTCTGCCTTATTGCATCGGTGTTGTTGCTTTTCACCATTTAGCATGGCAGTCGAAACTCGGCTCAACACTCAGAACAGCTCCGACTGGCATCGCCAGTTCCCCACTGGACAAGGACATTATATCAGGATTTGCTTTTGAGTCGAATGAGGTTTTTCTGACCAACCTTTGACTTGTACAGCGCTGCCGCTTCAAGCTCTTTCAAGTAGGTTTTGCCTTTTTTTGATAGACGAAATCTGACCCCAATTGCCTTGGGTCCCCAATCTTCCTTCAATAGCCCGTTCTTGACGAGTCGTCTTATCGTCTGCTTGGAGACACCAAAACGACCGTGAAGATCGAGATAGGTTAGCTGCTCGTTAAGTAACGCCTGAAACAACTGAATCCTCCTAGCATGCGAGAGATGTTTTGCATTGTCTGCGTCTCCCCAAACTTTCCGCCCCAGTAGTTGAGCCGCCACCCTGTACTTGATCAGTCTTCCTTTGCCTATCAAGACTGACAGAAAACGCCCAGAAACATTCTCTTTCTGCATAAAAGACTCGGAAACAGTGCCACGACAGCTCACTTCTTTGCCAAGCAGACCTGCATTCCGCGCCGGCAATTTGCCGACACCAACGTTTTGAGATTTCACAGACTTGCGAGAGAAAACGTTCAACCTAGATCTTGGAGGCATTTTTCCTGCTATTTTCACTCTCGCCAATCTGCCGCCGGAAACCCTCTGAAGCGAGCTGGAAGACTGTTTGGACTTTTCCGGTTTATCAAAGGCGGGAAAACCAGCTTCCAAGTTGCCGGCGCTTTTGGGTTTCGATAAAGCCGCGTTGCTCTCGTTGGTACTTTTCTCATTATTCTCTGTTCGTTTAAACCTGATTTTCAAAAACCTTCTTCGGCTCGACTGTGCCATTTGAACCAATTGAATATGCTTTTTTCCATTTATAAACCTAGTTGTCGCACAAATCTGTGCCATGGAATTATGAAATTGATAAGATTTTTAAACGATGTTTTCTCACTTATTACGTAGGAACGGGAGAGAAAGGCGAATGGCAACGAGTACGCCGTCCAAGACAGACTTGATGTATGAAATCGTCTACAACCCAGAATTCGTGCCTCTGCCCTCCCCGAAAGTAAACGTAAAGACCATGGTCGCAGATGGCAAACCTTCATATCTCATGAAAAACCATGCAACCGGAATATACTACGACCTTGATGAAACGACAAACCTCATCTGGACTCTCGTCGACGGAAAAAGAACAGTCACCCAAATCATGAAGGAAGCGCAAGAACGAAAGCCCGATATTCAGGAGAGGAACGTGCAAGAAACGCTGTTGTTCTTCGCCGACTGCAACCTGCTCGTATCCACTCTGGAACTGGCGCCGAAGAAGAGATTCAGAGTAGCATCAGCGTTCGAAATTGATTTGACATTGATCAATGACAGCAACAAATTTCTGCGATCCCTCCACTCCAAGATCAAACCCGTTTTCAAAAGAGCCTTGCTGTATGGAGCAGTTGCATTGGTAATAGCGGCCGCTGTGTTGTTCGCGAGTGAATTCGTTTCCATCTATGGGACGAAGGCAAACTTCGAAATAATGGGTTCCTCCGTGGTTGGTTTCTTCTTCTATTATTTCATCGCGCTCGCTCCAGTAATCGCCATTCACGAGATCGCGCACGCTATCACCCTGGTCCACCATGGCGGGAAAGCTGGAGAAATGGGAACTGGTCTGTTCTATTTTGGTCCAATGTTCTATACGGAGACAACTGATGCGTGGGGGTTGAGCAGGCGCGATAGAATCATGGTTTATTTGGCTGGCAACATTTCCACTTTGTTTATCGGTGCTGTTCTCGTGTTTGTCCATCTCTTCGTTAGCGTTCCTGAACCTGCATCTCACATTCTGGTCATGGTAGCCTTCTACTGTTTCATTATGTCTCTGATGAATTTTGCTCCGCCTTTCGAAACTGATGGCTACTACATACTCTCCGATGCTGTAAACGTTCCCAACCTGCGTCAGGACTCTTACGGCTATGTAGGATCGCTGTTTAGGCGCGTTTTAGGTAAGCCAGCTAAGACGAAGTTTCCGCACCTTACAAAACGGAAAAAAAGGATCTACATAATCTATGCGCTCTTGTCCGTGGGTTGGATAGCGTATATCGTGTTTCAGACAACGCTCTTCTTGGGATATATGGGTCAAGACGTGACAGCTGCTGTTGGAAGCATCTTTCATTCCTTACTGACAACTCAAGCAGTACAAACATCAGTAGTGATCGTCACTTTAGCATCTATACTCTACTTCGGAATGCAGATCACGGGATACGGTTTCGTTCTCTCAGCGGCGATCAAAAAAGCCACCAGAAAACCCCTCACAGTCGAAGCAATCCACGACAGGGACCTGGCGGTTTTTGCTTATCTTCCTCCACAAGTCCCCGAATCGCTTTCAAACTCCCTGAAGGCAGGGATGGAAAAAGCTGCACACAAATTCACCCACGCATACGAGATAAAACAGGTCGGACGTTCGTGTACAGCAATCCTCAGGATGGGCGGCACCAACCTCGCGCTCGTACAGATGAAGGATCACCTTCAACGTGTAGAAAGCGAGTTCAACTCTGTCTACCATGACATTATCACACGGAATCAAGAGACCCTTCAAAAGTCAATCGGGATTTATGCTCCACGCAAAGCTGGACTCACGAACATGTTCAAGAAGTTGGCAACTGAGGCAGTTGATGCGGGCACTCCTAGCGCCTTTTCAGTAGCCAGACATTGCAAAGAAAAAAACTGTGAGAATCTCTCGTATCTTCTTTTCTCGGCTTTCGGAACGGTCTGGACGATTGAAGTGCAACCAGCACAAGAGTATGATCTCGAAAAGAGTCTGGTTTCAGATATGCTTCTGGAAGACCTGACTCTTACAGACCTCTACAGTGACACCGAAAACTTCAAAAAAAGCATCATTTACGGATACGACTCTCTCGCAAAGCTAGCGACGGACATTGATACAGGCATAAAGGACGGCTTGGCTAACCCCGAAACGTACCAACTGGTAAGCCTTTTCCAACCGGTCAAAAGCAGAATCGTCTTTGTGGGAAGAACAGAGGCAATAGAGAAAAAAATAGAGACTCTCGCACCGATCTTCGTCGCACAGACATGGTCAGGTTATGTAGACAACGTCCTAAGTGAAGCATGCTTCAAACTCTCCGCCCTGAACAAGGCTCGCCTGCCAAACGCTCAAGAAATCAAAGGAATGAACACTGGAGAACTAGCAGTCTTGTCCGAGGACCTCTCAGTCTTTGCTCAAAACCGAGATGTGATTGAAGAATGCCTCCAAGAATCCGAGAAGAAGCTCTCCAAGATTTATGATAGCCTTCAACAACTGAGAACCACGATTGAACCGTCAGAGGATTTTAAGATTGGAATGATAGACGCCGTCTTCCAAGTGAACCTGGAAAACATGGAAGACATATCAGCTCGAACTAAAGAGTTTCGAAAAGAATGGAAAATACTACGCAGGCGTATTGACGATGTCTGGGGGCATGTGGAGAAGGAATACGAGAAAAGAAAACCAGCAGTCGCAAAGAAGAAACGCGATAGACTCAAGATTTATCCTTTCTCCATAGTGCTGTCCGCCATACTCTTAGTGTTGGGCTTTCAATCACCACTAGTGGCGTGGTGGGAAGCATTCGTTGCTATTGCAGTGATCATTCAGATATCTTATTGGTCACTCTTCTACCGAATGTGGCTGTCATTTTGCAAGGTTACAAAATATCCGAACCAAGCCTTCAACATGACACACTTGTTCCTCCTGACTCTCACCGAAGCCGTATACGGGTACGCAACCACAGAAGACATTCTAGCAATGTAAGGAAAAACTAAGAACGAAAAATCAAGGGAAGAAAAAAGGAGAACGGGTCTCAGCGGGGTTTACTCCGCTACATATTTTCTCGCAGCTACGCGACCTTTGTAGGAGCCTTTGTAGGGGCCTTAGTAGGAGCTTTGGTGGGAGCTTTAGTAGGCGCCTTAGCTGGAGCTTTAGCTGGAGCTTTTGCAGGCGCTTTTGCGGGGGCCTTTGCTGGTGCTTTCGCCGGAGCCTTAGCAGGGGCCTTGGCGGGTGCCTTCGCCGGCAATCTCGCAAACGCTCTAGATGGAGCTCTTGCGAAGGCTTTAGTTGGAGCTTTGCTGAACGCCTTAGTTGGCGTTATCAGCTTCGGGTAAACCTTGGTCTTCTCTTCTGGTTTAGCTGGTTCCTTTCTCTCTTCCATTAAACGTCACCTCCACCCAAACTTTGTTGGTGATATTGTATCCTCATTCATTTTATTTAAGAAATTGTACGAAACGTATGCTGATGCGTCATGGTAAGTTTTTTATTGAGAAGACGCATTAGTAATACGCGTATTACGCGAGTCGGGTGAGATTGAGGATGCCGGGAAAAACGGAAATAGAACCAAGCGTGGAAGCAGTTTTCAGAGGACAGTCGAGGATGACTACCCGCGGTCAGATCACGGTGCCAACGGAAGTTAGGAAGAAGTTCGGGCTAAAGCCAGGGGACACTCTTTGTTTCCTTGAGGTTGACGGTTCAATTGTTCTTAAGCTAGGACCTCTCGTGCTGACCGAATGACCATAGGGCATCGCAACACGCCTTCTTCTATGGGTTTTTCAGATGCAAACGGGGCAAGGTTAACTCACAATTGAAGTACGAAAGTCTTTCATACTCGGAACCGATATTACGGATGGATACGCAATGTCTCCGGAAACTAACAATCAGGCTGCGCTCAAAAGAGCAGCGGACAAAGAGAGAAACTATGAATGGCTCGAAGCAGCCAAATGTTACGAAGAGGCATCGCGTTCCGAACCGAAAAACAATCAGCACATGGCAGAAACTTGGGAAAAGATAGGATTCTGCTACGCTCTTGCTTCAAGACAAGCTAATCATGTGGAAGAATTCAGAAAACTCAGGCAAGAAGCAATCGAAGCCTACAGGAATGCCGCAGCCCTTTTTGAAAAGGAAGAAGGTCCGGGAAATCAGGGAAGAAGCGCCCATTGCAGTGCCATTGCAGAATGTGAGCGTTCCTGGTTGGCTGCCAATCCGTTAGAGAAGAGAAACATCCTTGATGAATGTTTAAGGCTTGGGAAAAAGAGCTTGGAGGCCTATGAAAAAGCTGGCGACGACCTCAATTACGGGAAGGCGTGCAACGACTTAGTGTGGTGCCTTCTGGAGAGGCTGTATGTTGCCTATGACTCGAAAGAGATGGACGCTTTTGCGCAAGAGGGAGTCAACTGCGCTAACAAAACCATTGAGGTATTATCGAAGGTTGGGGATAAAGAGCAGCTTCTCAGAGCATATTTTACTTCGAGTCTTCAAGGTTGGTATGCGGCAAACATCGGCGGACAAGAGGAAAGAGGAAGGGAACTTGCGCAAAGAAGCCTAAGTCACTCCGAAAAGGCATTGGCACTTTCCACGGAGGTAAACAACCCTTACTATATTGCTATGGCAAACTGGGCAGCAGCTTTTTGCACACTTCTTTTCACGGAAAAGGTTGAATCAGCGCTAGAGCACGCTGAAGAAATGTCAAAACAAGGCACGATAGTAAAGGATAATTACCTAAAGGGAGTCGCGTCTTACGTCCTTTCATTCGTCACCAACTGGATGGCGCTTAGGGAACCAGACCCTGACAAGCAGAAAGAAGGAAGTCAAAGGGTCATCAGGTACGGCGAAGACGCCATACGCTATCTAGAATCGGTCGGTCAAGACCTCTTTATTGCAGAAACATGCCTATTTTACGCAGAAGCCTACTCTTCAATGGCGCGCGATGTTGAGATCAGCACTGAAGAAAAAAGGGAACTGCTCAAAAAGGCACTTGAAATCGGGCGAAAAGGAGTACAGCACGCAACTAATTCGGGTTCCCCAGATGCCATGGTCTCCACCAATCACGTCTTGAGCAAAGCGTTGCATTTCTACTCCAATCTTGAAAATGGAAAAGATGAAAAAAAGAAACTCTTGGAGGAAGCCTTGGTTCACAGAGAAGAATACAGCAAAATCGCCCAGAGGGTTGTGCCGTCTAACAATTGGGTTCGCGGGGTCGGCAAGAATTATGAAGGATTGATAAAGCTAGATCTGGCGAAACTGGAAACAGACAGAGAGAAGAAAAGAATGTTACTCGAGAGTGCCGTTTCAGTCATGGATGACTGCGTGTCCCGTTGTGGGAGCTGGATTCTGTCGCGCCCTGTGCCGACGCAGATAGCCACCGTTGCGAGGTTCATGGACTCGTTCGGAGAGATTCTCTGTGAGCTTCACCAATTGACCGGAGACCAGAAAGCGCTGAACAGAACCGTTGAGATTTACGAAGGCGCAGCGAAGAATTATAGGAAGGTTAGTTTGCCAAGTCGCGCTGCGGAATCATATTGGAAGATGGCGAGAAGCCAAGATCGTTTGGGCAAGCATTTCAAGGCTGCCGAGAATTTCGACACCGCGTTTGCGGAGTATAAGGCTGCTGCTCAGAGAATTCCTCATTTTGCGGATTTCTATCTGGATTATGCCACTTACATGAAGGCTTGGAGCGAAATAGAGAGGGCTAAGTTATCACATGACCGAGAAGAATACGAAGATGCGACGAAGCATTATGAAAGGATAGCCACAATTGTAAAACCGTCAAAACTTTGGAGTTACATGTCGTCGGATTTTCTGGCATGGGCACTGCTGGAACAAGCTGAAGGCTTGAGCAGAAAAGAAAGTGCTGCCGAAGCGATAGAGGCGTTCAAGAAAGCCGCGGAACTCTTCGAAGAAGCCAAGCAGGCTTTCGAGCGGGAAATCGGAAGCACCAGAAGCCCAGATGAGAAAGAAAAAGCCATAGAACTTAGCAAGGCGTCGATTTGGAGAAAGGACTATTGTATCGCTAGGGTTAATGTGGAGGAAGCGAGAACATACGAGAGGAACGGACGCTACAACGAGAGTGCTGAGAACTATGATTCAGCAGCCACTGTGTTCGAAAGAACACTGCAGAGCGTGGAGACCGAAGCGGACCGAAAGGAGATAAGAGTAATTGCCTTCTTGTGTCGCGCTTGGCAGAAGATGGAGATGGCGGAGGCTAAGAATTCGTCAGACCTTTTCCACGAGGCTTCTGAGATATTTCTGCAGGCGAAAGACAACAGCGCGAAAGAAAAAACAACGTTGCTGGCCTCGGGAAACAGCGCCTTTTGCGTTGCGTTAGAGTATGGAACACGGTTTGAAGCCGCGAAGGAAAAGGATGACTTCTCGAAGGCCAAGCAGTTTCTCGACAGTGCAGCGAACTACTATTTGAAGGCGGGTTTCGACAATGCTTCACTATGGGCGAACGCTGCGGGATTTTTGTTCGATGCATACAACTACATGATAGCCGCTGAAACCGAGACAGAACCGGAGAAGAAGACGAAAACTTACCTTCTGGCGGAAAAGTGTCTCGAACGTTCAGCGGGGCTTTACGAAACAGCGAAGTACACTGGCAAGAGAGACGAGGTTCTTAGAACGTTGGACAAGGTGAGGGAAAAGCGGGAGTTCGCGTCAACTCTTGGAGAACTAGTCGCTGCTCCTTCTGACGCTTCGAGCACCAGAGTTCTTGCGGCGCCGGGTATGACTGTGGAGGAGCCTGTTGGGTTGTTGAAGTTTGAGCGGGCGTTTATAGAAGCAAATTTGATCACTCGGCAGAGGGAGCTTGTGGTGGGCGAAAACTTGAGCATGGTGGTTCAGTTTGCCAACCTTGGGAAGAACATGGCGTTCTTGACGAGGCTGGAGGAGATCGTTCCGGAAGGGTTTGAGCTCGTGGAGAAACCTGAAAAATGCGTTGCCGATGATGGGATGCTCAATCTGAAAGGAAAGAAGTTAGCTGCCCTTGAGACGGAGGAGATGAAGCTCACGTTAAAACCTAGGAAAAAGGGAAAATTCACGTTCACGCCGAAAATCCTGTACATCGATGAAGCTGGAGAACGTAGGAGCTGCGAGCTTGAACAGGTAACGGTGACCGTGAAGGAAATGGGAATCCGCGGCTGGCTAAAAGGACCAGCCTAGACAGCGAAAGACGGTTTGTTGGCCACCAGAAGCTTCTTCCCAAAGAAGCATGTATGTTGAATTGAATAGCGGCAATGTTGGCTGTGTAAGATTCATCCATAAACGTTATCTACGTGATTTCGATTTATTTACAATGTTGGGGAAAGGAGATGCTAAGGAAGCTAGTTGTTTTTCTGACCCTTGGTGTTTTGTTGATGCCTTATGCAGCCGTCGAATTTCCTGTTCGTGCCATGTCGGCTGACTCCATGTGGATAGAACCATCTTCGCTGGACTTGAGTTGCACGCCTGTTGGAGCAAAGTTCAATGTTACAGTATGGCTCAACGTGACTTCACCCACCTACCTTTGGCAAATCTACCTAATCTACAAGAAAGCACACCTCAACGCCACCTGCTGCGGGTTAACCGGCAACGGCAAGAGCCTGTGGTCTGGAGCGCAACCGATTCAGCCACCACCTCAACCTGACTTCGGTGATCATAATGAAACTCATGGGTACGTGCTCCTAGGCGAGGCGTTGTCGGCTGGGAATGAAAGCACAGGGGTGGGCAGCCTTGCGTGGATAGAATTCCAGACGATGCCCGCAGGAGGGGCAAACGGGCAGATACAGGGAATGCTGAAAATTGACGTTAGAGATTTCATGAGTTTCTATAGCTATGCCGTGGACAAGGACCTTATTGAAATACCGCTTACTTTTGGCAATGCCGCCTATACGAATGTGGTGCATGGACCGTGGATGGACAACCTCTACATCAAGTATTTTGGCAGCAGCAGTGCTGTTTTTGATGCTCTCGTGAACAATGAAGTTGATCTTACTGATGTCAATCTGAACCAGGCGCAGAGGAATATAGTCTTCAACGATACCAACATTCGAGCCGCTGTGGCTCCGTCATTCACTCTATATGCTTTCGAATTCAACAACAACGCTACGACACCGACTTATCCTGACTGGGTCAATCCAACAGCTTTCAAGGAGTTCAGGCAGGGCATCGCTTGCTTGGTGAACAAGACATACGTCACAAGCAATTTGGCTAATTATTCTTATCGCATAGATACGCCGATTCCTCGTCCGGACGGCGATTGGTGGGTGGATTGGAGCGTAAGCGAGTACGACTCTTACGGAAATCTGATCGGCAATTATCCGTACGAGTATGATTCAGATCAGGCTTCAACTTACTTCGATTTAGCAGGGTTTGTGGACGGCAACGCGGCTTATCTAGGCGGTTGGAGGAGTGAACCCGGCACGTCAAACCCGTATTATGATGAGAGTTTTCCAGCATCGTCGCAGTACATTCGAGTGTATCCGCAGAGTCACTCCAAGAGCGGTCAAGACTTGGATCCCCTGAACTTTTTAATAAGGAGCGACGACGTAGCGCGGCTTGAGGCGGGAGGTATTTTGAGAGACAATCTGCGCAAGATGGGAATTCCGCTGAACTCTACTGAAGTTACTCGGTCACAAGCTGTCAACAAGGTGATGCGACAGGGAGACTACCACATCTACACTGGGGGATGGGTTTGGGATTCGCCACCTTCTCCAGCAGGGTTTGAGTTGTTGGATCTCTACACGAGCGAGCGGATTACGCCTGACCTTATGACGAATTACGTGCAGTTCAGGAACGCTACGTATGATGATTTGGTTCATCAGGCGGAGAATGCGCCTAACGTCGCAATTGCCAAGGAAGCAACTGTGACGGCTCAGAAAATCATCGTGGAGGAGGCTGCTAGCGTGTGGCTTTATAGCCTGAGCGATGTCATGGGTTACAGGAACATTTACAGAGTCACGGACTCCAGAGGAGCTGGAATCGGCAACACGTGGACGTTCCTCCAAGCACGGAAGCCAAATGCCAGCGACACGTACATCAACTACGGGCTGGCGTATCAACCAGCTTCGTTGAATGTTATAACAGACTATGGCACCGATGCTTACAGCAGTGAATGTCTTGACCGCATCTATAGCACATTATTGTCTTACAGTCCTTACGATACGACACCTGAAATTCGTGGAGGAGCGATGCCTTGGATGGCTCAAGACTGGGAGGTTGAGGAGTGGGAATCTCCGTATGAGCCTGGGAAGAATCTTACTAAGCTCACTTTCTACCTTCGTAATGGCCTCAGATGGCATGATGAAGTTGAACTCAACTCTAGCGATGTCAAGTTCACTATCGAGTATTTGAAAGGACTGGGTGGAAACGTAACTTACCTCTTCAACTTGGTATCTGACGTCGACCACATAACGACGCCAGACGCTACGACCGTTGCTGTCTACGTAAATGCTACGAGCATTTGGGCAGTTAACAGGATCGGAACGCTTCCTATTCTTCCGAGGCACATTTTCCAGAATATCTCGAACGTGACTGGGTACACTCCGGGAGCTGATCAAGGGCTTCCTGCGAACCAGACACTCGTAGGCTCTGGACCTTGGAAGTATGTGTCTGACAATTCTTCAATGCTCGTATTACAGGCTAACAGAGCCTATTTCATGGAGGTTGTGCCCGTGGCTGAAATTGACTTTCGCTACGACTGGGAATTGGGAGGTTGGGTTGTGGATAACATGGATGCCGCAATGATTGGAGAGTCGTATGGAACGTCTGGAAAGCTGGTGCCAAGCGTGAAGTGGGAGCCCGGATGCGATGTCTACAACGGCGAAGGCGTCGTGAATATTCAGGACGCTATCGTTCTTGCTGCGAAGTTCAACATGACTTGGGGGAAGTCGGCGAAGCGCTACATTCCACCTCCACCTACAGATACCGCTGTTTTTGTTGAGCCCTTGGGCAATCCGATCTTGGTGGGTCAGAGCCTGACCGTTTACGCAAAAATGCTCGCCTACAACAGCACGAAATTGTCTGGAGTTCAATTCAAGCTGGGTTTCGACAAAGACAAGCTATCTTGTTTAGACTTAACGATAAACCCGTTCTTTGGAAACGCCACGACAATTCAGTCGAAAGCAGAGATAAACCAGACAGAAGGCTATGTGTGGGTTTCTGTTTCAGCACTCGGAGAAACGCAAGGACTCAGCGGCAACACAACCTTGGCTACGATGACGTTCAACGCCACAAAACCGAGCGGTTCCACGCTAGACCTCTGGAGCACCAAGCTAGCCAGCTATGGTATGCCGGGAATGACTTCGCAGTTCATTCTCCACAACACTTTTGACCGTTCGGTCATGGTCGGTGTCTCAACGCCTTCCGGTGAGAACGTTACTGTGGCTCCTGCGGAGAAATCCAAGGTGACTTTTACAAACGCCACCACGGAAGGAGTGACGACCCTGAACATTACACAGGCGCCGTCGAACGAGTTTGTGTCAGTTCTTTGTCAGGACATTGAGACGACGGTCAACTACACGGGGGACATAACTATTCAGTTTGAGTATGATCCAACTGGACTTTCATTGGAAGATGAGTTAGCCACGAGGATTTGGATGTGGAACGAGACTTCGCAGGCGTGGGTTGACATCACGAGTTGGGTGGACACCGATAACAACACAGTCTACGGTGTTGCACCTCACCTTTCGATGTTCGGAGTTACCAGATGCTTAAACGTGGTGCTTAACGCGACACAACCGGGAGAGACCACTGTGTCGACACCTGAAGATCCTCCCGATCCACCAACAGGCTTGACGGCGCTGGGATACTACGAAATCAAAACCACCGCGGTTTACACTGGGCCTGTCAACATTCGACTTCAGTACAGTGAGGAAGCAGTGCCGCCGGGAACGGAGAGTTTCGTTCAGGTTTGGCAGTGGGAAGAGTCTTTGGCAACGTGGGTTGACATAACGACTTCCGTGGATACTGTGAGCAATGTTGTTTATGGTAGTGCTTCGCATCTGTCTATGTTTGGCGTCACGAGCATAAAACCAGTTGGAGCGAAGGTTGCAGTTGTTAATTCGGAGTTTTCAAAGACGGTGGTCGGCAGGGGCTACAACGTAACTATAAGCGTGACGTTTGAAAACCAAGGTGACTTTAGAGCTTCGACGGTTGACGCTTTTGTCTACGCAAACAACACTGTCGTTGGCGGAACGACGATTCTGAACTTGGCGCCTAACTATCAGCAAGCTATAGTCGTCGAGTGGAACGCAACTGGCTTTGACAAAGGCAACTACACCGTGACGGCTTGCGGCAGAACGTTGGGTTGGGTCTACGTCTCTGTTCCTGGCGACGTAACCAGCATAACATATCTGGTCCCGGAAGGCAGGGTTGACATGCGGGATATAGGAGCGATATGCGGCAAGTTCATGCGTACGCCTTCAAGCTCAGATTGGAACAGGAACTTTGACATAAATGACGATGGCGTCATAAACATGCGAGACATCGGCATCGCCTGCAACAACTTCATGAAACCATAAGCCCAGATCCTAGAGAAGGCTAACGCGCCGTGCGTTGTCTTGGTTGATCTCTGTAGCCCCTACCCCGCCTCTATAAATAGGTTCAACTGCGCCCATACTTTGACGGTTCAATAAGCGGAAAGATGCCGATTAGCCTTGGGCTTGCCATTTCTCCTGCAAGAATTTGGGAATCTCTGAAGAATCGCGAGGTCCAACCATTATTTGCCATCCGCTCAATTCCTCTATTTCGCCGCTCAAGCGTGTTGCCTTCCCCGGGATTATGAGCTTCCTGTGCTTCACCTTGTTTTCTACCTCAGATGCCTTCAGCGCGTCTGCGACTTTTTCTGCAGTCAGTTTGCGTCCAGCCACAGCACTATCCACGGCGATGCCTTCGGTGTCAACTACCAGTAAGTAAGCGTTCAGTTTCGCAGCCTCGATGTCGCTGGCCACCGTGTAGTAGGTTAGTGCAAAATTGGTTGTAAACATGACGGGCGAGTTCTCGTCCGGAGTGCCGAACGTTCTCAAGCCTGGCGAAACAGCCACTGGCTTCCGCGGGTCAGTGTAAATGTTCTGTCTCAACACAACGGGCGGTAGAAGCGACCAGCCGTCAGCGCTGTGCATTATGGCAATATCTGCGAAGCGAACGATGAGCAACGACGCTAGATAGGCTTCTCTCCACTTGGCAATCTCCTCTGGTGCATCGCCACGTTCCATCCACGCAACCATCGGAACTCCAATTAGCGGAAAACCGCAAAGCTCGTCTCCCCTCCTGCACGCGGCTCTGCGAATCATCACAAAATTGTTCAGCGTGTCAACCATTCCCTCACCCGAGAACGTGCCCGGGTCCAACACGAGGTCTTCAACGCCGTAAGCGAGAAGAGTCTTCGTTAAGGACTTCAACAGTTTCAGGTCGTTCGGCGCAAAAACCGCCAAAGAGCAGTTGTACATGAGCGCAAGCTCAGCCATCTCCTTCCAGTTGTCCTTCGTTGCAGCATACAGTAGTGGTCTTGCCTTGGGGGCAGCCATCACCCCCGCTTCAAGAACGTTAGGGTTCAACGAGCACAATATAACAGGCAGGTTTGTATTTTCAACAACCTTCTTGACAACCACCTTAAACTTCTCAGGGTCGTTCGAAACCGAACGAACGGCAATCATGTCGAGCTTTAATATTGACCCGATGTACTCGAAGCTGAAGCCCGCTGTCTTCTTTATTCTGTCCAGCACTTCTGCGTCAGACATCTCGTCCGTCACGTCGATCGCGATGGCAGTTGGGTTGAAGTAAGCCAGTTCATGACGGTACATGACCAGTTTTCCGCCGACCTTCACGGCTCTGTCGCCGGCACCGATGACGACTTCTTTGATGGCGGGCTTGAGCATCTCCTTCAGCTTTTTGTAGGCTTTCTCGTTCTCCTTCTTCAGCAACGGTGGACACTTGTCGATGGAAACTTCGCGGTTCACAACTTTCGTCGCGAAAGCCATGCAGTTTTCTTCGCCGCACTCCTTACAATTCGTCCTTGGAAGAAGCTTGTAAACGTCAATCGGGCTCAGCTCTTTCACGCCGATTTTCTCTTTAACTTCCCTCTCACTCATGTGCACAACGCTCCGAAACCTTACGTTTTCATGGAAACCCATTCGGCAAGCTTGTCAGCGTTGCCAGAACCGCCGCCCAACAGTTGACCAGCGATATCCTTCAGAGTCTTAACGGCAGCAGGATGCATCATCATAAACAAGTCCACACCCGCAAGCAACAGGGTCGAAGCTGTTACGACTTCCCAGAGCGGACCCCTCAATTCGCGAGGCTCCCACTCCGGCGACATCTTCAACCACGCTTCCCTCGCAGCCCAAGCGTTCGTCGTACCAGACGACATGGGCTGAGCCAATTCAGGGTCGCCCATCAAACCCGCAAGCCTAGCCCTCTCCATGTTAGTGAAAGCATAATCAAGACCGTAACCAAGAGCAGCGGTGGTCAAGTCCATTATGATGTCTTCCTTCGGGAGAAAATCATACAACCTACGGTTAAGCTCCCTAGCCAAATTCAAATCCATCGGCGTGAACGACAACGCCACATGCCCGTTCTTCTTCACGAACTTTGCACAGCGCTCAACATCCATATCCCGCGTCAGCGAACTGATTAAGAAGCGTTCTCCACGGAAAGTTTCGGCAATCGCCGCGAACACATCCGCATCCTTGACCGGGTCGCCGCATCCCCCAATCACGAGAGGTACATTCACAGCCTGCGCAATCTGCTCCACTGTTTTGACAGCCTGCTGCGGCGAAGCGTCCTTCAAAAGGGGGTCAATGCTTATCAGGTGGATAGTCACCATGTCGGCGCCGAATTTCTCGACTGCAAGCTTAGCCCAAGCCGCGGGGTCCCCCATGACTTCTTTGACGTGCATCTTCACGGCCTTGGCAAGGGGAACATCCATGTCGAAAACGTCGAGCGTCACCACCGGCGGATGCGGCGTAGGCCTCTCAAACGTGTAGAAGGCCGGCGTCGTTTCTCCACCAATGACGACTGACCTGCCTCTGGTTCCGCCCTCGCCCTTCGTCCCGCCCAGCTTCACCTCAACCACTTTGCTCGGGTAGGTTTCGATTGGGGGAACGAAATCCGCCTCGACTATGGCAGAGGGTTTAGGCTTGATGGCGGCAACAGCTCGTGGCGGAGCAAGAATCGGAGCGGCAATAGCACCTGGCTGTAGCCATATTTCTAGGTCGCCGACGTTCATCTCGAAGTCTTCAAGCTCGATTTCTTGAAGCTTTGCGAGAAGCTCTAGCAGGTTTGGGCTAAGCTTCAGTCCTGGGGCCTTCTCTCCCTTCTCCCCCTTCTCCCCCTTTTCCTCGTGTGCCAATCAAGTTCACCTTTTCTCGCGTTTTTCCTCCTTCATGGAGCGAATGATAACCTTCTTCGCGTAGATTTTCGCGTCCTTCAGAATAATCTTGAAACCACCAGCAGTCAACGGAAGCGTAGAAGCCGTCGCAACCGGCATCAAAGGAGCCTCTTCCCTCGTCTCAGCCTGCGCCGCCTCCTCAACAGCCACAACAGCCTCCTCTTCTTTCCAGCGCTCCACAACAGGATGGTTGTGCTCTTTGAGGAAAGTCTTCAGCTCGTCGAGGGTTTTGGCGTTCTGTTCCGTGGCAACTTTGTCAGCGAGCTCGGCAGGAATGAAGTTTTTCACCCTTTCCTTAACCTCGTTGGGCATCCACACGACACGGTCCCATCCACCGTCAAACTGCAGAAACTTCGGAGAACGCATGTACTCCACCGACAGTCCGTGGAACCCGTCCACCTGACGCCCACCTGCAGTAGAGTCCGCGATGGTTGAGAACGGCAACCCGTTCACGGTTACGTCCTTGTAACCCCTATTAACGATGCCAAACCCGTCCACTTCGGGAATGTAGAAGGCAGCAGCCTCAAAACAGCCACACGACGTGTGCGGATAACCGAAAGCAGTGTAAAGCCAAACCCTCTTGATTTCCCCCAGAGTCCGCTTCTTCACAGCCTCGTTCACGCCAGCGTATTCTCCCCTTTCCGGGTCGAGCAGCTCTCCCCTTTCAATCGCGAACAACGGTCCCTTAGGGTCTATACTCGACGCCGCTCTTCCATCAAACCAGCTGATCGCTCCGCAGTTCGAATAGCGCTGAGGCGTAATCACACAACAGTGAGTCGGCGCGAAAGACTGGCATAGGACACACCCGTAGAACTTGTCAACTTCCTCGTCCTTCAACCCTCGGGCTCGTGCGTCTCTTGCGTCGTAAATCTGCATGGCTTCACCGTAGAGTCCCCTGACTTTTTCAGCGTCAGTGAAGAACGTTATCTGCATCTTCTCAACAATGGGCAGTTCGCTCTTGTACAACCTGTGCATGACCTTTCCGACGAAGTCCAGCGAGTTCAAGCCTTTCTGGAAGGATTTCTTGCTTAGCCTAAGCCATATGTCGTAGCGCTGGTTCAGGTGCATGAACCCTTCGATATAGTTGCAGTACGCGTGTATGCGTCTTTCGATGACTCCTTCAAGTTCGGGTTCAAGCTTGGCGCCGGCAACTTCGGCAAGTATGCCGAAGCTGTAGCTCTTTCCTTCTTCCATGTTCTTTATGTCGGGTCCGACGATGGTTATTTTTCCGTCTTCAACCTCGTTTGGCTGTTTCACTCTTACGAGTTCGAACTTTTCGTTGATGTCGGGTCCGCCCAGTTCAATGTACATGTCTTTTCTGCGGATTCTTTCGCCCTCGTAGATGACGCCCACGTCGACGGGAATGTCTTTGAACATTGACACTTCCTATTTCTCCTCCTTCTTCTCAAACTTCGCGATTATACCCTTGAGGTTCTTCGCCCAGTCCTTGACGGATGTGTTCGGGAAAGACCAGCTTGCATGCGGATGGTAAACGTTATCCAAAGTTATGGTTTTGACGTTTGGGGCGAAATGCTTCAGCCCAGAAAGAACCGTCCACTCCATATAATACGGAAGACCAACAAAAAGAGCCAAGTCATGCTGACCCTTACCACAAACGCCCATCCACCCCGAATCGACAAGCCTGTTGCCTATGTCCACGACAGGCATCCAAGCTGCTGGCTTGTAATCCCTCTCTAGAAAATCCTTGACAATGTGAGCAGTCGCAACAACCGGAATGTCAGCTTCCTTCGCCAGCGTGATCATGTAGTCGATCAGTTTCTTATCGCCCAAATCAGTCTCAACAGCCTCGTGGCCAACAACAAGGATTGGCCGTTTCGCTTTCTTTATCATCGTCGCAACGACTTCGGGCTTGGTTATGACTAGCGCCTTCTTTGGTCCTGGAACTTCTGCCGTCTGCCAAGGTTCAACAGTCGCCATGCACTTCTACTCCTTGCGTTTCCTAATCATGCGCGGAAGAAGCGTCGGGTCCGGGATCACCGTCTCCTTCCAGTTTTTCGCTTCAAGAATCTTCGCTATCTCGTCCTTCATCGTCACCGGCACGTCGGCCATCGTGCGCACATACCGAGGTATGTCTTCGGGCATCGTCCCGTACAGCCTCTTGTGAAGGTCGATATAGTGGGTGAGTTTTATCGCTCTGCCCTTCATCGTGTCGTTAGGTCTCATGCAAAGTTTAGCTATCATAACCATCGCTTCCTCCTTCGTCTCAGCCGCATAGAACAAGTGCTCCGGCGCGGGTCCAACAAGAACCTTGTCGCCAGTGCGCGCGTCATAAGCCCACCAGTCCTCATCATGGTCAGCCCTTCCCAACAACATACGCCTATACTTGATGCCGTGAGGACCGACCACAACAGGTATGCCTAACCGCCAGAAACCAGCCGCGATCGAAGCCGCCTTCTGAGAATACGCCCCCCAAGCGAGCCCGACAGCGCCTACGCGGTTGTAGATATAATCAGCGATTTCCTCGTAGTTGGCTCTTAAGTTTCGTTTCGCAAATATGTTGGCGATTTTTATGGCAGCGCCGGCGATGTGAGAATTAGCCACACAAGAACCGACGTTGATGATTCCTCCAGCAGCAAACTCGCCCGTAAACTCCTCGTACGGCGTTTTTCCCTCGTCGTTCTTGTACATCGCCGCGGACATTGCGGCGCATCCTGAAGTCACGACTATGTAGCGTCTGTTGGCGAACTCGGTGCATATCTCGGCGACTTCCTTCCCGCCCTTGGGGTAGTTTGCGCACCCTACAACAGCGATGACGCCTGGAATCTCGCCGAGAACGATGGGGCTTCCGACGTTCCTTATCTCCACGTCCTGTATGGCGCCCCTTCCACTCCTAACCTTGAAAGTCTCGCCCTTCAACTTGTTGTCGGCCGCTTTCACGATGAAACTGTGAATCGGAATCCCCACTGGACAAGCGCTCTCGCAACGTCCACACCCAACGCACGATTCATACAAGTCTTCAAGCAACGCCAAATTCCCTTGCCCAGCCGCCTTCATTGCCGCCGGAATGTTCACCATTTGAGGACACGCTCTCGTGCAGTCATCGCATTGTCTGCACTCTTTCGCCTTCTCAATCAGTGCGTCAACTTCCGGAAGAATCTTAAACTTTTTCCGTATTGGCGCGACTCTCATCGCCACTTTCGTGGCGACTTCGCCGACTTTTTCGCTGTCGAGAATGAACGCTCCTGGTGCTTTGCCGCTGGCCAAATCCTCCACTATCGCGTCAACGGGGTCGTCTGTGCGGTTTGGCAAGCCCATGCAGTTCTGTTCAGATGTTACAATAACGGGAGTTTTGACCGACTGGGCCGTTTCCAGAGCGTCTGGTCTTATGCATTGTTCGTCCAAGACGACGAGGTCAGGAAGACCGCTTCTTATGAAACGCAGTTGCCACGAGATTGGCCCAACGATTTTTGCCCGTTTGTAGTATCTTGTCATGTCGTGGGCCGAGCAGCAAATCCCGCAAATCTCCAGCTGGTCTTGCAGCCCGTTTTCTTGCATGTAATCCACTATAGCCACGGAAGGAATGACGTTGTGGCCGATAACCAGAATGACGGGCTTCTCTGGGTTTATCGTTCCAAACCCCAAATCAACAAGCGGCGATTCTGGGTCTGCCTTCGGAAAACCATAAACGGCTATCTGGGCGATGTCAGCCACTTCCAGCCCTATGTGGTCGATCATTCCGGCATGGAAGACTTTCGACTCAAAGTCGAGGCTGCTCCCTTCCTGCCCCGTATGCGTTGACGCCAATAGTTGAGTGATTTGAGTCTCAGCATAATCCAGAACCTCTTCTAAATCCTCCAGCTTTTCGGGCTTCACCCCGCAGACGAGACGGGTTATCGGAGCTTCAACCTTAATGTTTAGTCCGCCTATGTCCAGTGGACGGTCGCGTCCGTATTTTTCGATTAAATGCTCAACTAGGTGACGAGCGTGACTAGCGTGCGTAGCCGCGCCGATACAACAAGCCAGCAGCACTATTCTCGACTGCTGCGCAGCCATGCCGATACCGCATGCTCCACGTTTGTTCCCAGTTAGGTCGCATTTTCCGTAAGTGCAGAGACAGCACAAATCGCAAAAAGGCACGTAGAACGGTTTGTAACGTTGAAGCAGCTTCATATCCCATTCTCTTAGAGCTGTCACCGACGGGAAGGGCGTAGGCCCCATGGGTTCCTCCCATTTCTCATCAATAACCTTGCCGAAAGACAGCTCAAGATTCTTCATAACGCCAAGATCGGTCTTCCATTCGTCGACCTTTAATCGCACGCCTTTCCTATTCATTTGGGACCCCAACCTAGGGTGTAGAAGGTTCTACATCCCCAAAGCGTTATTTTAAGCTTTTCTAACGATTGCCTCCACTTGTTTTGCGTCAAACTTGACACACCTCACTGTTTTTTAGCGTACGAAGCGTTCTCCATAATGTTCTTGACAGAAACATACGCGGGCGAGTCTGACGGCAGGTCTAGCAGAGAATCTCCGGCAAATACATGATTCTCCACGTCTTCGTCACGGACCACTTTGCCCAAATATTTGAACTTCAAGTCATCCTCAACTTGTTTTCCAAAGTTCTCGGGAAATCGGTAACCGCCCACGACGTAGAAGTTCTTGAAGTCTATCTTCACTTCTTTGGCTATGCGAAATGCTCGCCGAACGTGGTCGAAGGATTTCTTGGACGGGTCGAGAATGTCGAAGATGTCGTCAACTTTCGACGTGATTCTGCGGTTCAGATGCTCCAGCCCCGCTGGCGAATCGATCAGCACGTAACTGTAGTTTTTGGCGAGTGATTCCAGAGCGCCTTTGAGGGCAGCGTTCGGGAGACAGTAGCATCCTTCAACCCACTTTGTTCCGAGAGCGATGAAATCGAAGTAGTCACCTTCGTAAGCACCGTGTCCCCAGATTTTGCTCTCCATTCTCTCCGTCGGTGCTACGCCCACGGTTGTTCCGCCCTGCTCCAGAAAAGTCTCCACGAGCAACTCGGAAATGGTGCTTTTTCCTGCTTCTTTCATGTCTACCCCGAGCATTTCTCCGAGGTTCTGGTCTGGGTCAGCGTCAACCAACAGCAAGGGCGTGGCTCCGATTTCGATGAAGTACTTCGCTATCAACGCAACGAAGCTGGTTTTTCCCGTGCCTCCGCGACCGATGGTTACAAGCGTTCTCATTTGACTTATCACGCCCTGCTTTGTTAGACGTTTTTTCCCATAAGTTTTTCAGAAATTCCCTCAATCGCCTGCAAGGCGTCACATTCCTTGTATCCGAGCGGCGTCTCTCCCAGCATCTCCGCTTCCACAACCTTCTGGTCAAAGGGCACGAAATCCAGAACCTTCAGACCGTTTTTCTCAGCGAAACCCGCAACCGACTCTTTTTGCCTTGTGTCTTCAATTTTGTTTCCAACTAGGAAGACTTGTTTTAGGTCTGCCTTGGTGCTCAAATCGTGAATGTGCTTCGCCGTTTCCAGCGACTTCATGTTAGCGTTCACGACAATCAACATTACGTCCACGTGCTGTGCTGTGGCTCTTCCGATATGCTCGACGCCTGCCTCCATGTCGAGAACCACTGCCTCGTTTCGTTCTACCACAAGATGGCGCAGAAGAGCCCGTATTACCGCGTTTGCCGGACAAGTGCATCCGGAACCCATCGACCGCACGGTGCCCATCACCACCAGATTCACGCCAAGTGGAGTCTCGACGGAATAATCCTTGGATACGTCATCAACCGAAAACGACAAGCGATAAACGCCTGAATAGCCGGTGCCCGTTTTGGATTCGATAAGTGTCTTGTTCTCGGATATTGGCACGATTTTTCGAGCTTCCTCGGGCGCCAGTCCAAGAGTCAGGGCGAGGTTGGGTGAAGAATCCGCATCGATAGCGATGGTTTTCAGCCCTTTATTGGCGAAAGAATAAGCTAAACCTGCAGCAATGAGGGTTTTGCCGACGCCACCCTTGCCAGAAACTGCAACTTTCACTCGGTGCTCACTATTTTCAGCATTTCTTTTCGTGGCTTATTTACGTTTCCGAAGAAAGTTACAGAAACTCTTTGGAACTCGAGGGTTTTGAAGAGAGGTTGTCTACAAGAAGCAGGTTCTTCTGACAAACGCCAATGGTCTTGACTGTTTTGTATGGAATTTGCAGAAAAAGGGGATTGCAACATCTCCGTGCTTGCATCTATTCGGTTTCTTTTATATATAATATTTGATTCACGAGAGTGTCTCGCTGATGCTTGAACACTTTTATAAACCGACCGTCACATCATCTTTCTGGAATGAATATGTCCGCCACGGATTTCGTGAAAAAACTCGCCAGCCACCCACGGTACGTCGGAACCGACGGCGAAAAGGACGCGTACAACCTTATCTCTAGAGAGTTTGAGGGTTTAGGCTGTGAGGTGGCGAATGAAGAAACGGAGTACGTCAAGTCGGACCTGTACATGGTGGTAATAAGCTTAGTTGTGCCGTGGCTGTTTCTTGTGTTTGTCGTTGCCGCGTGGCTGGTTCACCCGCTGACGCTTGCCCTAATCATCATTGCCGCTGCTGCTTTCATGAGCAAGGTCTTTCCAAGACTCATTCTGGACCTTGCGAAGGACAAGTCAGTCAACGTCGTCGCCACCATGAACCCGCAAGGAAAGAACCGACTGATAATTTGCGGACACTACGACAGCGCCCGCGTCATGAGCAGGTTTGCCCAGAAATACCGCAGGGCGTTCATGAACCTTCAGCCACTTTTCATCCTGGCATTCGTTGCCTACGTTATAATGCTTTTTGGAAAGGGCATCTACACCCTCGCGGTTGACGGGTTCAGTGCCGGTTCTTTGGCGGAGTTAAGTCTGAGGATGACGGGGACCTGGGCTATTGTCTGGTGGGCGTATGTCGTCTTCTTCGTGCCGTTCCTGATTCTTGTGACTTATGGTTATGGTACGACCATTCTTGCAAAGGGACTCTCATACGGCGCAGACGATAATGCCAGCGGTATCGCGGTGATGATGGAGACGGCAAGAAGGCTTGGAGGCGGAAAACCGAATCTCAGGGTGGACTTCGCCTGTTTTGCGGCTGAAGAGAAAGGTCTGTTCGGCAGCACAAGATGGGTCAACAAACACTTGAACGAACTGGACAGGGAGCACACGTACGTTTTCAACATTGACTGTGTGGGACGTGGCGAAAAATTCTTCGTCTACAAAGGTTTGGGAACCGTCTTCAAGAAAAACTCGGACGCCATGCTGTGCGACATTGTTGCCGACGTGTGCTCGAAGCTGAATTTCGCGTTGGAAGAGAACTGGGGAGGAAACAGCGATCACGCAGAGTTTGTAGCGAAGGGTTTTCGAACGTGCGCGATTTCGCGGTTCGACCCCGTGAAAGTCAACGCTGCACAAACGATGTTCAGAAAGCTGTTCCGCATTCCAATCAAGAAAGACATCTTGCCCTACACTGACTGGATTCACACGGAGGACGACACTGTAGACAAGATAAGCGAACGAAAGCTTGAGGAAACCGTGCAACTCGTCGTCGGGTTTGTTGAAGCGCTAAATCAGAAAGTTTAACGACAAATCTACGCCACCGCGAGCTCATAGGAAAAGGTCTTTTTCCCTCAATCTCACCAGTTCAGTGGCTTTGGCGTCCTCGGACTTTGGATAGTTGTAGCCGCGGATTATCGCAACGGGAACCGCCTCAGCTGCTTGCCCTATGACCAGCTCGGCGGCTGAAGAAAGCTCGTCGGCAATTGCTGTTTGTTTCACCCTCAGGACGTAACCGAACAAGTCTGATTCGCCCCTTCTGTCCCTTATGGGTTTTATCCCCGCAACTCCTATTGCAACGTTTATTTCACCCTCTCTGAGCGGTCGACCGTGCGTGTCGGAAACGATGACCGCGACATCGCGGCCCGTGAGCCTCTTTATTTCGTGCCTGACCTTCTGACAGGAGTTGTCAGGGTCTTCTGGCATGAGCGCGACGATTCTCTCGCCGGGAACGTTGGATTTGTCGACGCCCGAGTTCGCACAGACAAATCCGTGCTTGGTTTCCGTGATTAGTTTCCCGTCTGCCATGCGCCTGATGCTCTTCGACTCGCGGAGAACCACCTCGACCAGCGCGGGGTCTTTATCGTACTGCTTAGCTATGGTTCGCGCGAAGTCGGAAGATACTACCTCGTCAAGGTTCACTACTCTGCCTTCAGTGCGGGAGACAACAACGTGAGTAATTACAATTATGTCTCCGTTCTGGATTGATGTGCCTTGTTTTTCAGCTGCTTCGCATATAAGGTTGGCTAGGTTGTCTCCTTCTTTCACAACTGGCAACCCATTAATCCCAATTACTTGAATTATGTTCATGAAATTCTCACATCAGTATCAGTATGGAAAGCGAGAGGTTCTTTTATAATTTCGCCTGAACCTGTCCATCGTCGCTGAAAGTCTAATCCTGAACACTCTTGACCGGCGCAGTTGCTTTGGATGTGACTTCCTCAATATTTCGCGTGTATAGTGCACAAAAGACTTTTAACCTCAAGACATTTTCCTCTTTAGCCGAGATGATATCTCGATGAAAATACTGCATGAATTTGTTCCAACACGCAAATTTCTGAAGATTGCCGAAGAGCTTAAGGACCTAGTTGATGGATGGAACGTTACTGACAGCGCCGCTGGCATACCAGCGCCTAGCGGTACAGTCGTGAGTTGCGTGCTCAAGACTAAATACCCCGATAAGATGCTGGTACCTATATTCATTTTGCACTACAAAGGCCCAGTCGAAGTAGGAGGCTTGGCCATAGCGGCAGACGCCATAGGCCTCGACGGCCTCGCTCTCACCATGGGTGACGTTCCTAAGTATGGAGAACCCATAAAGGCGTTTAAAACGTCCGAGGAAGCTCGAGAATTTTTGCGCACTACTGTGCGCCTCAAGAACCTGAAGCTAGGCTGCCTGCTCACTGCGCGCCGATCCGCAGAGGACAATATCGCTCGAGTGAGGGATGCATGGGACTTCATCTTCTTCATGAGGCTTGAAGACAAATCCTTGCCCACGCTGGAGCAAATAGCTAAAGAATGCAAAAGACTGAACAAGCCCATTTACTGCTACTTGATGGTGTCCACGCCCAACAACGCAGAGACAATAAAAATGATTGGATGGCCCGTAACTACAACTATGGACCATGTTGAAGAGTACGTGCCGAAGCTGGAAGGCATAGTGGATGGCATAATACCGACGTGTGCCGGAGACCACGAAGGCGATAGAGAGTTATTACAGAGACTGCAAAAGTTCAGAAAGTGACTTTTCTTCAAGAAAAGCATATACTATTGGATTGTCAATCTTAAATCTGTAGGTCGTCCTTCAAAGGGTAGCTTACCATGAGCTTTCCTAAGGTGAGTTTTGAAGATTCCTTGGAAAAGAACGTTGTGCTCACTGGAAGATGCGTTGGGTGCGGCACGTGCGTCGTTGTCTGTCCCTTCAGTTGCTTAGAGTATAGAGAAGGAGAACCTCGCATAATAAAGGAGTGTAAAGTCTGCGGTATCTGTGCACAGACTTGTCCCACGTACGAGTGGTCGTGGCCGAAAGCGGAAAATTTCGTTTTCGGCAGAGAACGGAAACCCGAAGAGGTCTTCGGAATCTACCGCAAAGTTGCAGTAGCCAAGGCTAAGGATGACAGAGTCATGCGAGTTTGTCAGGACGGCGGCGTCTCCACCGCGCTACTCTTGTTCGCTCTAGAAAACGGAATCATCGACGGCGCAGTCGTGGCTGGAACCAGCAAGGAGAAACCCTTCTACCCAGCTCCGAAACTGGCTATGACCGCGGAGCAGATTCTAGAGAGCGCCGGCACGAAGTATTCTTACTCGCCGAACGTTCTCGCCTTGGCTGAAGTGCTCAAGCAGAAGAAGATGAACGTGGCGTTCGTAGGTACACCGTGCGAAATCCGTACAGTCAGGAAAATTCAGATGGCTGGACTGAAACGGTTCTCGGCTCCGTTGAAGCTTCTCGTGGGGCTCATGTGCTCCGAAGCCTTCGACTACGGGGGACTCATGGAAAAACATGTCCAGAAGGTATTAGGCATCAATCTCGCCGACATAGCAAAGATGAACATCAAGGGAAAGATGCTCGTCACGACAAAAGGCGAAGTGAGAACGATACCGCTGGCAGACATAAAGCAATATGCACGAAACAGCTGCAGGTTCTGCGACGACTTCAGCTCCGAACTGGCGGACATCTCCGTGGGCGGTCTCGGCTTGGAAGGATGGACGTTCGTTGTCGTTCGCACGGAACAGGGTGAGAAAGTCTTCGACGCCGCCGAGAAAGCTGGAGCGTTGATAACACGACCTGTCGGAAAGGATGAACCCGCCCTAATGCTGCTCACAAAGCTCAGCGGGAAAAAGCGCAAACCAACAAGCTAGCTTTTCTTCCAAGAATTGAACGCGCCTATTTCATCTATGAATTTTCGGGAAGGAGCTGCTGGCTGCTCGTCTGGGTATCCCATGATAATCATGGCTTGAGGTTCAAGCTTTCTCGGAAAGCTAAGAGCTTTTCTCACGGCATCCTTGCAGAACAATGGTCCGCACACCCAGCAAGCACTAAGCCCGTGGTAGTGAGTTGAGAGCAATAAGTTCTGAACGAAAGCGGCAACGCTCTGGACTGCCATCGTGTATTCGGCTTTTCTCCTTTTCGAGTCTAGATGTGTGTGCATGTTCTCCATGGTTAGACAAGCTACAATAACAATGGGACTTTTGGTGATCCTGTCCCAAGTCTCCAGTTTCACAATCCTTTCAGCTTTCTCCCGCAGAACTCCATCCTTGCGCATGTCGGAAATCCACGCTTCGCCCATCTCCTTCGCAAGTTTTCCTTTCACAGCATCATCATCAACGACCACGACGCGCCAAGGTTGGGCGTTGTGAGCGGATGGAGCCCACCGTGCCAAATCCAATATCTCGTTGACCGTGCTACGGGATATCTTCGTCGGCTTGAAGCGTCTTATGCTTCTTCTCGTCTTGATCAGCTGGGCTGGGTCCAAGTTAGATTCCTTCAGAGAGTACTTAGGAAGTTTTCGTTTTTAAGTCGAGTTATGGGTTAGCCTTATGAGGCTAAGATGCCGCTTAGCACCTGTGATTATTCATGGGACTCGTCGTGGCTCTCGCCGGAGGAGTGGGCGCCGCAAAACTCTTGAGAGGTCTAGTTCAGGTTGTGCCGCCGCAGAACCTTGTGATTGTGGGCAACACGGGCGACGATGTCGAGCTCTACGGGTTGCACGTGAGCCCAGACCTTGACACAGTCATGTACACTTTGGCTGGAGTCGTGGACGAGACGAAAGGCTGGGGCGTCGCAGGCGACACTTTCCACTGTATAGAGATGCTGGGCAAACTCGGGTTTGAAACTTGGTTCAGGCTGGGCGACCGAGACCTGGCGATTCACGTTGCAAGGACGGCGATGTTGAAGAAGGGCATGCCTCTTTCCCAAGCCACGGCTGAACTCTGCAGAATGTTGGGCGTTAAAGCCACGCTCATGCCGATGAGCAACGATCCCGTTCGGACGAAAGTTCTGTCGGGTGAAAGGCGGCTGGATTTTCAGGAGTATTTTGTCAAGAGAGAGACCATGGATTACGTGTCTGGCGTGGCGTTTGAGGGTGCCGAGAGGGCTAAACCCGTTCCGGGAATGCTCAAGGCGATTAAGGAGGCTGACCGCGTCATTGTGTGTCCCAGTAACCCGATGTTGAGCATATCGCCCATACTCTCGATTTCACCAATCAAAGACGCCTTAACAAAAACAGATGCTTACGTTGTGGGAGTCAGTCCGATTGTCGGCGGCAAATCCCTCAAGGGACCGGCAGATAGGATTATGGCGAGCATGGGACTAGAAGTTTCAGCCTTCGGTGTTGCCAAGTTTTACGAAGACGTAATCGACGAATTCGTTATAGACGTGGTGGATGAGCAAGAAAAGTTTCGCATCGAGAAACTGGGCATAAAAGTAATTGCGACGGACACGATAATGAGGAACGTTGAAAGTACGGTTCGGCTAGCAAAAGCAGCAATGGCAACGAGATAATGTGTTAGATTTCGCGGATTTCGCACTGAAGCTTCTTTATGATTTCCTCAGCCTTCCCAGGCTCAACCTTCAACGTGTACAATTTCCTCGGCGTTCGGAGTTTCAGCTTCACGGCTTCACGCGAACGCTTCACTGCACAGTAGTCGGCACGCTCGCTCATCGCCACGAATTTTTCAGTATCAAACACTTCGGAAGGCATTATATCTCACTGTTGCTCAGTGCATTCTTGGTTTGAGACAGCACTTTTATCTGTTTTGGTGGGCCGGACCGGATTTGAACCGGTGACCTTCCGCACGTCAAGCGGATGTCCTAACCGAGCTAGACTACCGGCCCTTTTCGGTGGTCTCTATCTGATGAATCTTCTTTTAAAATAGGTTTTCGGTCATCAGCCAGACCCACAAACGGTTAAAGATTTTAAGGCAAACCCAGTTAGATAAGCTCGCTCAATTTGCCGGGATGGCAGAGTGGATAATGCGCGGGCCTTGAGACGTGATGAAAAATCGCCGCAAGCAAGCCCGTGGACCTTTGGGTCCGCATGGGTTCAAATCCCATTCCCGGCGCCTCACCTAGACAGGCTGTTGGCAAACGGCTATCAGTGAGTTCAGTTACATGGAAGACCATTTAAGCGAGGTTCTTTCCAATGCTGAATATTGGGAGGCATAGCGTTGAAGATTAGCGCAAGAAACCGTTTGAAAGGAAAAGTCTTAGCCGTAGAAAAAGACAAGATCACAGCCAAAGTAAAAGTGCAAATTACCGCACCAGCCACAGTCACGGCATTGATCTCAACAGAAGCCGTTGAGGACTTGGGCATCAAAGTCGGCGACGAAGTCGAAGCCGTAATCAAAGCCACAGAAGTCATGATAGCAAAATAAACCTTCAAAGTCACCATTCTTTCCCTGCTTAACGCCACATTCGGGTTTGTTGTTGAAGAATAGAAAATTCAGACCCAACAATGCTACGAGGAAAGGAGGAAAGCGAGGCTATCGTCCTACGCCTAGAATTCCGAAGAGGTTGTATTGGGCGATGACCACTGCGAACAGCGAAGCCACCAACGACATAACCGTAATCATCGTGTTTAATGACGGACCCGCTGTATCCTTGAACGGGTCGCCAACCGTGTCGCCCACAACCGCAGCTTTGTGCGCGTCCGAACCCTTACCGCCGTGAACGCCAGACTCAATCAACTTCTTAGCGTTGTCCCACAACCCGCCAGCATTCGCCATGAGCAAAGCCAACAGCAAACTCGAGAATATGCTGCCGGCCAAGTAGCCGCCCAACGCTTCGATCCCGCCGACAAACCCCACGAGAAGAGTCGCCACAATCGCCACGATGCTCGCGGGCATGAGCTCGCGGATAGCCCCAACCGTCGCTATGTCAACACACCGGTTGTAATCAGGCTTGACACCCGGCTTACCCTCCTTCAAACCCGGAATTTCATTGAACTGTCTTCGGATTTCCGCAATCATCCTCGAAGCGTTCCTGCCCACGCCAAGTATGAGCATGGCGGAGAACACTGCGGGTATGGCCACACCTATCAGCGCACCCAAAAGGAAAAGTGGATTCATGACATCAAAAACAAATGGTGGAGAACCATAAGGCAGGTTGGCGTCCGCTATTTTCTTGAACGCGGCAAGCAGAGCGATAACCGTCAATCCTGCAGCACCGATGGCGAACCCTTTTGTGATGGCTTTAGCTGTGTTCCCCGCAGCGTCAAGCTCATCCGTGACAGCTATCACATCCTCGCTCAATCCCGACTGCTCAGCTATCCCCTTAGAGTTATCGACTATCGGACCATAAGCGTCGTTCGCAACTGTCAACCCCACAATGGAAAGCATGCCTACAGCAGCGAGCGCAATCCCGTAAAGGGCATATTCTGTGCTCAAACCGTTTTCTGCCCCCAAAGGCTCACACACCTTGTACGCGATGACCGCCGCGATTGCAATTCCGATCAATGGCAGAATAACGCTCCGCAAACCATACGAAAACCCCGTGAGAATATTCAATGCCGGTCCACTTTGGGAAGCTTCCGCAGTTTTCAACACCGGCGCTTTATCTTCCGACGTGAAGTAATCACTGGTCACGCCTATTATCACCCCAGCCGCAAGTCCCACTATCGCAGCGCCCCAAAACTCCCACTGATACCCCAAATACCACGTTACCAAGCCAGTCAACACCCCGAAGATCAAACATGTCACGTAAGTCCCAGCGTTCAACGCACCTCCCGGGTCGCCTTTCTTACCTACTCTCACAGTTAAGGCGCCCACGATAGCGGCGAAAATTCCCAACCCAGCGAACACCAACGGAACCTGAATAGGCCGGTTGGTTGCGCCCAACCCTTGTCCTAGGATCATCACCGCAACGATACTCGCTATGTACGAGTCGAAAAGGTCCGCACCCATTCCGGCAACATCACCAACATTGTCACCAACGTTGTCCGCTATAACCGCCGGGTTCCTCGGGTCGTCCTCAGGAATTCCCAACTCTACCTTGCCCACCAAGTCAGCGCTTATGTCCGCAGTTTTCGTGTAGATTCCCCCTCCAGCTTTGGCGAAAAGTGAAAGGGAACTAGCACCAAAGCTGTATGCTAACACTGCTGGAATAGTTCCTACCATACCGGTGAGAGAGTAAACGATGCTGATCCCAAGCAACCCAAGACCAACCACCGACAACCCCATAACCGCTCCGCCACGAAAACCAATTGGAAAAGCTTTGTTCAACCCACGTTGCGCAGCGTTTGCCACCTTCGCGTTCGCCTTTGTTGCGACATTCATTCCCACATATCCTGCAAGAGCCGAGCAGAACGAGCCGAACACGTAGGCTGCCGGCAACTGGAGGTTGAGCAGAAGGTCGTGAGGTTCCCATATTGGCTGTGGCAGAAAGATGCCGATCAGAACAGCCACGACGGACGCGAACATTGCCAGTATGGTGTATTCTCTCTTCAAGAAGGCGTTTGCTCCTTTTCCAATCAGACTGGAAATCTCTCGCATCTTCTCGTTTCCACTGTCTTGCTTGTTAACGTATCTGAAGAAGTAGAGCCCAGCGAGAACCGATGCTAGAGCCGAGATCGGCGCAATCAACCATGCGTCAAACATGCGCTTCACCTTTCGTAGTTATTTATTCTATATATCTTCAATATCCGTAGAGTGATTTGCGGAACTATTTATAAACCTATTTGCCATCATTTGCCCCTCCATGGGAAAAGAATATAACCCATGCCTAGTAAAATATAGCGGTCTCTGCTGTTTAACATGGGGTGAAGAAGACGTCGAAACCGTGGCACACCGTCGAAACCGACGAGGCTATGCGTGCTTTAAACGTAACGCATGAGGGCTTGTCCACTCAAGAAGCCCAAGAACGGCTGAGAAAATACGGACACAATGAACTGCAAGAACGGAAAAAAAGAACCGCCCTGCAGATGTTCCTCGAAGAGTTCAAAGACATCTTCATCCTGCTGCTAATCTTCGCCACAATAGCCTCCGCCATAATCGGATACTACGATTGGTCCAGAGGCGCAGCGGAAGGCTTCCTCGACGCATTCACAGATGCAATTACCATCGGCATAATAGTCGTTCTAGTCGCCGTCGCAGGCTTCGTTCAGGAATACCGCGCGGAAAAGGCGGTTGAAGCGCTGAAAAAGTTGGCTGCCCCCAGAGCGCGAGTGGTTCGCGACGGAAAGGAAATGATGATACCTGCGCGTGATGTTGTGCCGGGCGACCTCCTGGCTTTGGAATCGGGAGACACTGTTCCGGCGGACGCACGGGTCTTGGAAGCCGTTGAGTTGAAAGCAGACGAAGCGGTGTTGACGGGCGAATCCACTCCTGTTGCGAAGCGCTTAGAAGTTCTTGAGCCAGACGCGCCCATCGGTGAGAGAAGAAACATGCTTTTCATGGCAACTCACACCATTTACGGCAGGGGAAAAGCGGTTGTAACATCCACTGGCATGAACACGGAGTTCGGCAAGATCGCAGAACTCGTGCAGACAACCGAGGAAGAGGAAACCCCACTCCAGAAGAAACTAAACAGGTTCGCCAAGAAAATCGCAATTGCTGTCACCATTCTTGCCGCAATCATCTTTGCCCTTGAGCTTTTCGCTGAAGGACTGAAGATAAAGGCGCTCATCGACTCCTTTCTGATTTCAATATCATTAGCCATTTCCGTCGTTCCCGAAGGACTGCCAGCTATAGTGACGATAACACTAGCCTTGGGCGCACGGGAGTTCGCAAAACGCCACGCCATCATCAGGAGGCTCTCATCCGCTGAGAGCCTTGGAGCCACGACAGTCATCTGTTCGGACAAGACGGGAACCTTGACGAAGGGCGAAATGACCGTGCGTCGAATCTACAACAGTGGCAAGACCTTTGAGGTCACAGGAGTCGGCTATGAGCCTAAAGGCGAGTTCCGCCACAGCAGTGACGCCTTCAACGCTGCAGAAGACAAGGACCTTTCACTCCTGTTGACAGTGGGCGCACTCTGCAACAACGCTGCGCTCGAAAAGAAAGACAGCGATTGGGATATTATGGGTGACCCTACGGAGGGTGCTCTTATCGTCGCGGCCGCCAAAGCCGGGCTGGAAAGAGAGGAACTGCAAAAACTGTTTCCTCGCATCTGGGAAGGCCCGTTCACTTCAGAAAGAAAACGCATGAGCACAGTTCATTTAGCCCCCGAAGGAGAACAGATCGTCTTCGTGAAGGGCGCACCCGAAGTAATTCTCGAACGGTGCACGCACATCCTAGAAAACGGCAAGGAAGGGAACCTCACAGACACAAAGAGAAAAGAAATCTTAGAAAACAACGAAGAACTTGCAGGCGACGCACTGCGAGTGCTAGGAATGGCATTGAAGAAACTGCCGCAACCGCAAAAGGAATTCGATGAAGACAGCCTCGAAAACGACTTGGTCTTCGTGGGTCTGGAGGGCATGATTGACCCGCCTCGGGAAGAGGCGATCGAGGCTAACAAGAAGTGCGAGCAAGCCGGAATAAGGACGGTTATGATAACCGGAGACCACAAACTCACGGCTACTGCTGTTGCCAAAGAAATCGGAATGCTGAAGGAGAACAGCATAGTTCTCACGGGCGCAGAACTGGAAAACATGAAGGATGAGGATTTCGGAAAAATCGTCGAAAACGTGGCGGTGTACGCCCGCATGTCTCCTGAACACAAACTGCGCATAGTTGACGCTTGGAAGAAGAAAGGACACGTTGTCGCCATGACCGGTGACGGAGTGAATGATGCCCCGGCTGTTAAGAGTGCAGATGTTGGTGTGTCCATGGGCATATCCGGGACCGACGTAACCAGAGAAGCTTCAGACATGGTTCTAACCGACGACAACTTCGCCACCATCGTTAGGGCGGTGGAGGAGGGCAGAGTCATCTATGACAACGTTCGAAAATACGCGCGATTCCTTATTTCATGCAACTTTGACGAGGTTCTCGTCATCGGAACATTCGCGATATTAGCCGGATTGGCAGGGGCTGGCGGAGAAATTCTCTTTCCAGTGCCTCTGATTCCTGCCATGCTGTTGTGGATAAACCTGGTCACCGACGGAGCGCCAGCAGTGTCGTTAGCATTGGACCCGCCGGACGAAGACGTGATGGAACGGCAACCACGGAAGCCTGAAGAAGGCATACTACATGGAATGGGCGCGTTCATAATAACGTCGTTCGTTCTGCAGTCCACAGGAACGATACTGCTCTTCGTTCTGAACTACTATATATTCCCAACGCATGCTTGGGGCTGGCCAAACGGACCAATAGACGAGGCTGCTAGGGTACTGAGTCTGAATGAGGCAAGGACCACGGCTTTCGTGCAGGCGACTCTTTTCGAGCTGTTCGTCGTCTGGAACTGCAGATCAGAGAGGCACAGTATCTGGAAGATGGGCCGTCGCGCCTTTGCAAACAAATGGTTTGTCATAGCGGAAATTGTGTCCATAGGCACAACTTTGGCTATACCCTACATCCCAGTAACGGCGTCAATGTTCCATCTGGTTCCGTTGACGTGGCTCGACCTAATACAGGTTATAGCCGTGGCAAGCTGGGGATTATTCTTCGTGCTTCCAGAGTCTCTCATGGGAAGAAAAATCTGGCGCTGGTCATAGAAGCAAGGTTGGTGGAATGAAATGAAAAAAACGTACAGAGTTTGGATCGTTGCAATGGTGCTGTTCTGGTCAACGTTTATCGCCACCTTTCTCGTCGACTACACGGGCGTTATCGGAACCGCAAAGAACACCGTGACTCTCAATGTTAATGGCAATGATTCTTCTTACGCCCAATGGACGACTTTCGGGACGACCCCATTCCTGAATGATGATGACTACAACGGCGCTTATTCGTCGATAAGCGGACAAAAAATCGGCTACTTCTCTTTTCAGGATTTCAACATGACTGCCGCGATTCTTAACTGGTCCTCTGACGTGACTGCATCCCTCGAAATATACTCCGTGGGGTCAGACTATCATTACAACGTATACATAAACCCGAACGGAACAGATTACAACGTCGGTTCCGGCTCAAGCGGTGGCTGGCAAAGCTTCGACATCACCCAATATGTTAACACAAGCACAAAGTTGAACAATGCCCAAATATACCTTTCAAAAGCCGCCACTGGACTTGCCAACGTCACCCGCGCACGCATCGTCGTCAATTATACCGGTAACATGGGCTTTGTCGAGACAGCATGGATTTCCTGGATGATGTGGACTTTGGTCTTGGGTCTGGTCACGGTAATTATCATTCGCTACGTTGCTAAAGAATGAGACTGCATATCGCCAGACGCATACAGAAATTTCTGTTCTTGCCAGAGTTTTCCCAGAATGAAACAAGAGTATATCGTTATCTCGTTGGAAAAACTTAAATCTGGACAACGCAAGGAAAGAGCCATCTAAGGTTTCAGAAGAGGGTTTGAGGGAGAATGAGCGAAAAATCGGCAAACCCAGCACCCCTCGGACTGTTGGGCTTCGGACTCACAACCGTGCTTCTGAACCTGCACAATGCTGGGTTCTACAGCCTGAACAGCATGATACTTGCGATGGGACTATTCTACGGTGGTCTAGCACAAGTGATTGCAGGCTTGATGGAGTTCAGGAAAGGCAACACTTTTGGAACAGTGGCATTCACTTCCTATGGCTTGTTCTGGTGGTCCCTAGTCACGCTACTGCTATTGCCTCTAACAGGCGTAGCTGGAATAAAATTTCCCTTAGCAGCCGACGCGTCGATAGGCGCATACTTCTTCATGTGGGGTCTGTTCACTTTCGCTATGTTCTTCGGCACACTGAAAGCGAACAGAGCGTTGCAGTTCGTCTTCATGAGCCTGGCAATCCTGTTTTTCCTGCTGGCAGGCGTGGGTTTCACGGCAAATAAAGACTTGCTTACGGTGACAGGGTACGAAGGTATCATCTGCGGCTTAAGCGCGGTCTATCTTGGCTTAGCTCACGTGTTGAACGAGGTTCATGGAAAAACGGTGCTGCCCATCGGTCCGGTAATCTTGTAAAAGTTCCTTACCTTTTTTATTCTTCGCACGCGCTTCACGTTCCTCATGCTTTTCGGCACGCTGAGAGTTAACCGTGCACTACAGTTCGTCTTCATGAGTTTGGCAATACCGTTCTTTCCGCTTGGAACAAGACCAACAACAGTTCTCTGTTGCTATGACCTAAACGCATATATAATCAGAAATTTCCCTAATCAAGAGCCAACTTGAATGGTGAAATAAAATGTCCAAGGAATCGGTTGAAGTTTACAAGGAATTTGAAACTGACATAATCCCGCCAAGCTGGAAAGACAGAGCATGGGACAAGAATGATTACAAGAAATGGTATGAAGGCACCGTGAGGGACAAGAAGGCGAAGGAAGAATGGTGGGGGAAATGGGCAAATGAGATTTTCTGGTTCAAGAAATGGGGTAAGGTGTTGGATGATAGCAATCCTCCATTCTACAGATGGTTCGTTGGAGGAGAAACAAACTTAGCTTATCTGGACACAAACTGGCAAATCGACCAGGGTAGAAAGAACAAGCTGGCTCTGATATGGGAAGGAGAGCCATGGGACGAAGCCACACAGCAACCTAAAGAAGTGAGAAAGTTCACCTATTATGACCTATTCAGAATCTCAAACGCGATTAGTTACGCGCTAAAAGAGAAACTGAACGTCAAGAAAGACGAGATTCTAACATTCTATTTACCGATGATTCCAGAGCTACCACTCTACATGCTCGCGGCTCAAAGGCTAGGAGCACGACACAGCATAGTCTACAGTGGATTCAGCGCGGACGCCCTAGCCACCCGAGCAATAGATTCTGGTACAAGAGTAATAGTCACTGCGGACGGGTTCTACAGAAGAGGAAGGGCAATAAGCCTCAAGCCTATAGTAGATGAAGCCGTCAAGATATGCGCTCAGAACGGCGTCAAAATAGAAAAAGTCATAGTCGTCAAGAGAACAGGTCAAGAAATTCCTTGGAACAGCGAGACAGATGTTTGGCACCATGATTTCCTCAAAGATGTACCTCAAAACGCCGAAATCCCAGCACAAAGATGTGGATCTGAAGATTTTGCCTACATACTCTACACGTCAGGCACCACAGCCGCCCCTAAGGGAGCCCAACTTCCCATAGGCGGCTACGGAGTCGCTCTATACGCTACGATGAAGCTCATATTCGACGTTCACGAAGATGATATTTACTGGTGTACAGCAGACATCGGTTGGGTGACAGGCCACTCATACATTGTTTACGGACCATTGATGACCGGGTTAACGTCAATAATGTATGAAGGCGCCCCAGACTATCCAGCACCTGACAGGTGGTGGAACATAATTCAAAGATACGGAGTGACGCTATTCTACACCACACCGACCGCTATTAGGATGCTCATGAAGTTCCCAGAGGAATACGTCAAAAAATACGATCTGTCAACGATAAGGATTGCTCACTCCGTCGGCGAACCCATCAATCCGGAAGCTTTCAAATGGTACTTCAAGAACATCGGCAGACAAGATATCGTCGCGTCAAGCACCTGGTGGATGACGGAAACAGGACAAATGCTCACGGGACACTTTCCAGGACTGGGAAAAATCTTTCCCCTCAAGCCTGGCACAAACGGCTACCCCATTCCAGGAGTCACTATGGAAGTCCTCGACGACGACGGAAACCTGTGTACAGCCGGCACAAGAGGGTATCTGGCCATAACATCTCCGTGGCCAGGAATGCTCATGACCCTGTTCAAGAATCCTCAAAGATACATAGATGTCTACTGGTCAAGGTTCAAAGGAAAGACATATTTCTACACTGGAGATTTCGCCATTAAAGACCAAGACGCGTACATATGGGTGCTGGGAAGAGCTGACGACGTACTAAAAGTCGCTGGCCACAGAATCGGAACTGCCGAAATTGAGTCCGCAATGATCAGACACCGAGCCGTGGCCGAGTCAGCCTGCATTGGCAAAGACGACCCCGTCAAAGGACAGACACCGTTCATATTTACCGTTCTCAAACAAGGATATGCACCAACCCAGCAACTCGCAGACGAGTTGAAAAAGCACCTAAGAACCACGATTGGTCCTCTCGTAGCATCCGACGCAACTATAGCCTTCGTCGACTCGGTTCCAAAAACGAGAAGTGGCAAGATCATGAGACGATTGTTAAAAGCAATCATTGGAGGAGCATCCCTTGGTGATGTCAGCACATTGGAAGATGGAGTGGCTGTTGACGAAGCAAAGAAAGCCTACGACGCTGTAAAAGCAGCACTTGAGCGAAAAGAAACCGAGGAATAGGAACCGTCGTTGCTAGCTAAGAAAGGCCCAGCGTTGCCAGCTTGAGCTCGCCTTCAAGAGGCTGCATTTTGAAGCCTTTCTTCGTGCACAAATCTATCATTCGACGGTTGCTTGAGCTCACATAGCCGTAGATAGTTTTCAGACTGATGTCCTTTCCAATCTCGACTATGTAGTCCATCAGCTTCGACCCAAGTCCAAGCCCTTGCCACTGATCACTCACGACCACAGCAAATTCCCCGCGGGTCCCACCGGGTTCCAAAATAACTCGAACAACCCCGATGATCCTCCTCTTATCTTTCTGTACTTCTGCGACGATGGCAATCTCACGGTCATAATCCAAGTTGCAGTATCTTGTCAAAGTTTCATGTGGCATGTCCTTGATGATTTGGAAAAACCTCAACTGCATTGTTTCCTCTGAAAGGTTCTTAAACAACTCGTAGAATAGAGTCTCATCTTCCGGCTTTATAGGACGAAGAGCAACCGGGGTTCCATCTTTCAACGTCCACTGATTGACGTACTTTGTAGGGTACGGCGCTATTACAAGATGTTCATGAGGCTGAGCTTGCCGGAAAATTCTCTCCTCGTCTATGACTATGCGAGCGTCAACGGCCACCGCGTCCTTCTCGTCAACGATCAAGGGGTTGATGTCCATCTCCTTGATTTCTGGAAAGTCTATGACCATCTGCGAGAACTTTACGAGAATTTCCTCGATGAGTTTGACGTTGAAGGGAAAGTCGCCTGATTCGGAACACTTGTAGATTGCTGTCTTTTCCATAAGCCTCCGCGCGAGCACCTGATTCAGCGGCGGAAAACCGATGCTCGTGTCTCTGAGCAGTTCTGTGGCTATGCCTCCCATCCCAAAAACGATGACTGAACCGAACTCGGGGTCTTTCTTAGAGCCTACGAGAAGCTCGTATCCTCTTTTCTTGACCATGGGCTGAACGGCGACGCCCTGAAACTCTGCTTCGGAATCATAGTTTTTGACCTTTTCAGCCAACTCGCCGAAGAACGCCTTGACTTCCGAGGGCGACCAAACATTCAAGATAACTCCCTCCGCCTTGGACTTGTGCGTTATCTGCGGCGACAGCGCCTTCATAACCACGGGATATCCAAGGTCTGAAGCGATGGTTTCAGCTTCTTCCGAAGTTTTCGCGACCAGAGTCTTCGTCACTGGAATTTTGTAAGCCTCAAGAAAAGCCAGTGCTTCGGGCGGGTCCAGCACTCGCTTTCCTTCGATGAAGGCCTTTCTCAAGACTTCGCGCAGAAATGCTGGAATGGACAACTCAACTGCAAGTTCCTCAGGTGTCTGATATAGAAGCTCTAGGTTTTGAGTGTAGCTGTACATGTACATGAACGTGGAGATCGCTTGTTCAGGGGTCGTGAACACGGGGATGCCGTTCTTTTGCAGCAGACGCCTAGCCATTCGACAGTGAACGTCCTCTCCCATCAAGGAGACGAGTACAGTTTTTGAGGTCTGCTTAGAAAGTTCCACAACAGTCTTAGCAACCGCAAGAGGATTAGACGCTCCCTGCGGCGTGTAGATAATGAGTAAGCCATCGCCGTTTTGGTCTTTGAAGCAGATTTCGATGACGCTCTTGAATCGTTCCGGCGTGGCTTCTTCAAGCACGTCTATCGGGTTCATGATGCTGCAGTAGGAAGGCAGAGTGTTTTTCAATGCTGAAACCGATTCATCGCTTAAATCCGCAAGCTGCCCGCCTTTTGCGACAAGCGAATCAGTAGCCATGATTCCTGGACCGCCAGCGTTGGTGACTATTATTAGGTTTGAACCTTTCGGGTTGGGCTGCATAGCCAACGCTTCGGCGCAGTTGAAAAGATCGCTTATCGCCTCGACACGAACAACGCCTGCGCGTCTGAAAGCAGCATCATACACCGAGTCCTCCCCGCATAGAGCGCCTGTGTGGCTCAGTCCCGCCTCGGCGCTCTCGCGAAATCGACCTGCCTTCACGACTACGATGGGTTTGGCTCTTGCAAAGCCCCTGGTGGCACTCATGAATTTCCGCGCGTTCTTAATGGATTCAACGTAGAGCACGATACTTCTCGTCTGGGCGTCGGTTCCAAAGTAGTCGATCAAGTCACCAAGGTCGATGTCGAGCATCGAGCCGGTCGAAACCACCGTGCTGAAGCCGATGTGAGCTTCTGAAGCCCAGTCCAGAACCGAAGCGCATAAGGCAGCGCTCTGCGAGATAAACGCTATCTTTCCAGGGTCGGCTGTTTTGTTTGCAAAAGTGGCGTTGAGCTTTATCTTCGGACGCATCACTCCGAGACTGTTAGGTCCAATTACACGCATGTTGTAGCGGTCTTTGAACTCAAGAATTTCCTTTTCGAGCGCTTCTCCATCTTTGCCTGCCTCTCCAAAACCCGCCGAGATTATGATTACCCCCGGAACACCGGCTTTTCCGCATTCCTCGACAACCTGTGGAACGGTGTGCGCAGGAGTCGCGATGATAGCAAGGTCTACCTTCCACGGAATCTTCGTAATGCTCGGGTAAGCGGTTATTCCTTGCACGGTGGACCTGAAGGGATTCACAGGATAGACTACGCCGTCGTATCCTACGCCAACCAAGTTTCGGAGAAGTCTAGCACCTACGGAGCCTTCTTTATCGCTGGCTCCGATGACGGCGATTCTTCTTGGATTGAAGATTTTGTCGAGGTTTTCGGTGGTCAGCCCGCAGGTTCCTCCGTTTTTTTGGGGGAAGGCTTTTCCTACGTTATGTGAGTATATACAATACATATTCTTTAATGTTATTACTAGAACGCCCGCGCGTCGCATTTCGGCGTGTCTCAGGGATAGATTCGGTTTATAGTCCTCGGGAAAGGAATCGTCTCACGAATGTGCTTCAGCCTGCATATCCACGTCACAACCCGTTCAATGCCCAAACCGAAGCCCGAATGGGGCACCGAACCATACCGTCTCAGGTCCAAGTACCACTCGTAGGCTTTTCTCGGCAAGCCAAACTCGTCGATTCTCCGCTCGAGCAGTTTTAAGTCGTGGATTCTTTCGCTTCCGCCTATTATTTCGCCGTATCCTTCGGGTGCCATGAGGTCAGCACACAAGGCAACTTCAGGATTATCTGGGTCGGGTTGCATGTAGAAAGCTTTGGCTTTGGTGGGATACCTGTGGACAAAAACGGGTTTTGGAAACTTCAGAGAGATGAACCTCTCGTGTGGCGCTCCCAAGTCTTCTCCCCATTCTATCTTTTGCCCACCCTTCTGCAGTATATCTATCGCTTCGGTGTAGCTTATCCTGTCGAATGGTGGTTCGACCTTTTTCAAGGGTTTGACACTTCTTTTCAGAACCTCTAGCTCTCGGCTTCTGTTTTCCAGCGTCTTCCTCACGATGTAGGTCACCATTTCCTCCTGAAATGTCAAGTTATCCTCAAAACCGTAAAAAGCCATTTCAGGCTCAACCATCCAGAACTCCGTCAAATGACGAGGGGTCTTCGACTTCTCCGCCCGGAACGTCGGACCGAAACAGTAGACTTTGCCGAAAGCTGCAATCGTAGCTTCCACATAAAGCTGGCCGCTCTGGGTTAGGAAGGCTTTATCGCCGAAGTAGGGAACCTCGAAAAGAGTTGACACACCTTCAACCGCTGACGGCGTAAGAATCGGTGAATCGGTTAAGGTGAACCCGTTCTCGTCGAGGAAGTTTCTGCATGCCTTTATGACTTCGGCCCTGACGCCCAGTATGGCAACTTGCTTGGGACTCCTTATCCACAGTTGCCTCGAGTCCATGAGAAAATCGATGCCGTGCTCCTTCTTGCCCAGGGGATAGTCTTGTTCGGCTAACTGGACAATGCGCAAGTCTTTGACTCTGACTTCATAGCCGCTTGGCGCTCGTTTGTCCTGTTTGACTACGCCGTTAACTATGATGGAGGACTCTTGTGACAGCCCATCTGAGTCTCGAAAGGCTTTTTCGGTGACTTCGTCTTTATGAATTGTGGCTTGTATCGTTCCAGTTCCGTCTCTTATTGCCAGGAACTGAACGCCTCCGCTTGACCGTTTTGTCACTAACCAGCCTTTTATTTCGACCTCTTTTTCAGTCAGTTTTCCATCAAAGATGTCAGTAACGCTCGTGTGGCAACACCTTCAGCATTTCTATAAGATAGAAACTTATAAACTCAAGACAAGATTCGGGCGATTCAGCGAGAATTAAAGCGTTCACCTTGCACCCTAAGCACCGAACTATCATATGCCACATTCATTTTAAACATTTCTGTTGCCGGGTCAAGCTCGCTTGTTGTCTGAAAAATCTCCGCACAATTCTTAAATCTCAAGCCTTTGGCAATATACGTGAAGAACCATGCAGAGCGACGAGAAAAGCAACTACAAGCTTAGGCTTCTGAAGATTTCGACGGTGGCCATAACAAGCGTGGTTGTCGTTGAAATCACGCTCGGTTTGACAGTGGGAAGCCTGGCAATTTTGAGCGACGGTGCCCACGCTCTGCTCGATGCCTCATCAACCTTGGTGTTGCTTCTTGCAACAGGTGCGTCTCTTAAGCCGCCTGACGAGGAACACATGTATGGGCATGAGAAAATCGAGCCCATCGGCGGCTTGGTGGGTGGGCTTATACTCTTGGTTACGGGCGTTTTTTTGGCAATAGAATCCGTGTTGAGGATGATTGAGAATAAGTCTTACATAGTTCAGCAGTGGGAACTCGCCGGTTTCGCCGCTATAGGCTACACGTTCTGCATTGACATTCTGAGAGTCACGACGATGAGCCGCGGCGAACGTCAAAGCGCCACTTTGAAGGCAGGGTTCTACCATGCTCTGGCAGATTTAGGGTCGACGCTAATAGCGTTTCTAGGGTTCGGGCTAGCGACGTTGGGGTTTTACATGGGCGACGCTTTAGCTTCTATGGTTCTGAGTGTCATGATAGGCTACTTGAGTGTTAGGTTGATTTGGGGTAGCGGTATGGAGCTGAGCGACAGTGTGTCTAGGGAGGTGGCGGAAAAAGTCAGAAGAGAAATAGTCAGCACCAAGGATGTCTTGAAATGGGAGGACCTGAAGATAAGAAGAGTTGGAAACAAGACTTTCGTGCGGGCTACGGTGCAGGTTCCGGACTATTTGTCTCTTGAGGATGCCCACAACCTTGCTTCAAACATAGAAGAACGCATCAAGAAATCATTGGGTAATGCAGACGTGGCAATCCACACCGAACCCTATGAAGCGGAAATGCCGACAGAGAGGCTCGTCGAAAAAATCGCGGGAGAGGTTCGCGGCGTGATAGAAGCCCATGAAATCAGCCTCGCAATCCACGACGGCCGATTGTATGTTACGCTGCACGCGCAGGTAGACCCGAACCTTTCTGTCCAGAAATCCCATGAAATCGCCGAGAAGATCGAGGAAAAAGTCAAGGCTCAGATACGGAATGTTGAAAACGTGACGGTTCACGTGGAGCCCTTTGACGTCAGGCTTCGGAAGGGTTCAGTGGTCGATGAGGGCGAAATTAGGAAAGTTGTTCAGATGGCGTCGGAGGAGTTCAAGCAGACCTTTAGGATCAAGAGAATCCTGACGTACGTGGCTGAGAAGAGGCGTTTCATCAATTTAGACTGCAGCTTCAGCGGGGAACCATCAATAAAAGCTGCCCACGAACTCGCCTCGTACATCGAAGGGAAACTGGAAGAACGGTTTGCGGAGACGACTGTCACCGTTCACATTGAGCCGGAGAAAAAGAGGGAGGCTTAGTTAGGTGGGAATTCTACTTTGTTTAACAACGCTAGGTCGTTGAGGCTGTTCATCTTCACCATTTTCTCGGACACTGTGTAGAGGATGTCTTCGATGTAGAGGCTTCGCTTCACCCAGTAATTGCTATCCCATCCGCTGACACTGTCCTGTAGGTGGGTAATGGTGCCTCTCAGGCTCAGCCCATCGGTCAAGGTTATGTTGAAGACGTAGGCACCTTGCCAATATGAAGACGTGAATGATACTGACACAGGGATGACGAGCAGGTCTTTCGACTTATCGAAGAGGAACGCCTTGTGTTCTGTCAAGACTGGAGTGTCTGACCAGCCGCCTTCGACTTTGTACTCGCTTATGTTTATCGGAGCGCTCACGTCACTGACGTCGAAGAGGGTTATTTTCACGTTGGCACCGTCCTTTCCTATTCCTATCACATGGCTCTCGTCGTACGGGTGCAAGTACCGTGTGAAACCAGGTATCTTCAGGTCTCCTAGGATCGTTGGCTCGCTTGGGATTCCAATATCTATAACGAAGAACGGGTCCTTTCGCACAACTGATGTGGACAGGTAGCAACGTTCGCCAATGAACCTCGCAGAATCCATCATTTCACCCGGAGCGATGTTCTCAAGGCTTCCCACCAAACTCAGGTTCATGTCTAGCACGTACAAGTTGCTCTGCATTGTGCCGTTTCTCTGCGTCGTTGTGGCTATTCTGAAGTAGCCTTCGTACTCGTCCATGGAAAACTGGTTAAGTTCATATCCTGACACGTTGCCTTTGGCTTCGCAAGTTATACTATTGTTCTCCACGTGGATTCGATAGATTGAGGTCTGGTCCTCCGTTAACAGAAACGGTGCAAAGATGTGATCTCTGAACGTTATGTATATATTGTTCAAGGAGGCATACATGGTGCTTGTTCCGCCCAGCATCACTGTCATGTGGTAAGGCTCTTCGGTAGCGTTCTGCACGTTCATGGCGACGATAGTGGTGTACTGGTAATAGTCGTCGGAGGCGTTGAAGTAGTAGATTTCAGAGGCGCGTATTTCCTTCATTCCGTCACTCGAGTAGGTCTTTGGCAGAACGACGGTGTCATAGATAACGTAGGCTGGTTGACTCGCCACGAAATACACGTAGTCGCCTATCATTCTGGAACTGAAGTAGCTACCACTGATCTTGAAACTCGTCAAAAACGTCGGGTTCGCTCTGTCTGAGATGTCGTAGATGTCGGCAAAAGTCTTTATGTCGATCGTGTAGCTCATATAGTAACTCGGCACGGGAATCATGTACTTTGATCCCAAAACGGCCAGTCTGTTACCACTGACGAAAATTCCGACAATATACGTGTCGTTGAAGGTTAACCGGGAAACGATTTCGGCTGCTTCAGGAGGATAAGCCTTTATGACATACACGTTGCTCACGAATCTAGGATTCGGCGGAACCGACGACCTGAGCGGCAACGGCATAATAAACCCGTCGAGTCCCTGGTAGACCCCCATGTAATTGTTGTCAGAAACCACGTAGATGTATTCACCATCGGTCTTCACGATGTCTGCCTCATCCACCCCCGAAACCTGAATGTTCGTACTTGAGTAAAGCCTCAAGCTGGGAGTTGATTCGCCGACCTGACCTATCACAGAAGGCACGAGCGCACTCATGTCTAGTGGGCTATAGTATGGAAAGGCTCCTTGAGCTGCAGAGTTTACCATCAAGTAACTTTTGAGGTCCTCCTCGGAAGAAAACCTATTCAGGAATGAAGATGGGGATGTTACGGACTGCGGTGGTCCAGCAGGCTGTTGAAACTGCGGAGTAAGTCCGAAGTTATAACACAACGCACCGAGAATCACTGCCAAGAGGATTGCAACGACCCCGTAGGCTGAGGCGCGTTTTTTGATTTCTTTCTGCATGTTGCAGTCACCGTGGAAACATCACGACTCCATGATATTTTATACTAATCCCTAGTACAATCATTCCAGAAACTAGAACGGCCTCATAGACCATACGCGCACGGCTTCATACCAGAAAATCACCGAAACCATAGCCCCGAATACCGTGATGAAAAGGTTCTCACGGGTGAATCCCTGCATCAGCAGCAGAAGGTAAGCCACATAGAAGGTTGTAGAGAAAAGGGCGTAGAAGAAGTATCTTGGAAACAAGAGTTTTCCAAGCTTAACGAAGTGCCTGAGCACTCCAATCTTAACCTCGCTGACTAGGAAATACTGACCGCCAACGTTCTGTTTCTGCACAAGCCCTAGCCCGCAAAGTTGCTCAAGATGATGCTGCGCCACGCTCGGACTGCTAAAACGCAGCGCCTTCTGAACCTCACGAACGGTCAGCGGTTTACCGTTCTTTAGCAGAAGCCAATAAACTCTCCAAGCTTTTCCCCTGAGCGCATACTCAAACTTGGGCTCGTCTTCTTCGCTCAATAATCCACACGCTTCTCCAATACAGTTCTGAGTTGGGAGGCTTATAAGTCCAATTTTTAGAACGGAGCCAGAAAACACGCAACTCGAATCAGGCTTTCTATCAGAATATCGTCTTATTTTGCGAGGACGCCGACGATAAAGGCAATCAAGCCAAAAGCGAACCACAAAAGTGCAGCATTTTTCACCCTTCTGGCACTTTCCCTCGAATGATTCCAGACGAGAATCACAGCCGACGCAACAAGCCCGACATCAGTCACCGTGACCAGCGGAACGAACCAGAAAGACACTATGCCAAGAACCAACGGAATTGGACTCAACGCCACAGCGAAAACGTAGAAGGATGCGCCTGACAAGGCGGCGGTCTTTGCTCCGTTACGAACAGCCAGAGTCCTCACGTTCTTCGTTCTGTCTCCTTCGACATCTACGATTCCCTTTGTAACTTCTCTGCCCGTGTCCGCAAGAAAAACCATAGAAGCGAAAACCAGAACATTCGCCATTATTGTTCCAGCAACGGCAAGACTTCCATAAACAAACGGAATCGAAACACAGAGGCTGACGAGAAAATTGCCCGGAAGCCCGCTTCGCTTTCCGACCGTAGTGTACGCAAAAAAGACCAGCCACGAAAAGGCAGCCAGAAGAAGGCAAAACAGGTTAGTCAGGTAGGCTGTCACAAAACCCACCGCGGTGAGAACAGAAGCGAAGGCAACAGCCTCCGACGGCTGCACTAATCCACTCGGAACAGGACGATTCGGTTCATTTATGGCGTCGATTTCCCTGTCATAATAGTCGTTGATTGCCATGGATGCACCAGTAAGCATGAACCCAGTGACGAACCCGTAGGCGAGGTTCTGCCAAAAAACGCTTAGACCGTTCGGGCTGGCAAGTGCCGCGCCGACTATGACGGCGAATCCCATCATGAAACAGTTTACCGGACGCATCAGACGAGCGAAGCCGACGAGTCTACTCATATCACACGAACCTTTTACTTAACCATAAGCCTTCACCGACGTTATAAAATTCACGATTCGACTCGAAAGTTTAATAGGTTCAACAGTGACTAATCACTCAAAAAAGTTGGTGAAGCTTTTGCGCCACAACTACGCGCCGGATAGACTCAGAGTTATAATTCCCGTTGGAGGCAAAGCCACGCGCTTGCTGCCACTCACGGCGGAAACCAGCAAAGCGTGCATACGCCTCCTGAACAGACCGCTAATAGAATTTTCACTCATATCCCTAGCCCGCCAAGGCATCAAAAACTTCATTTTCGGAGTGAAGGGGTACACGAATTATCGTGACTTGCACGATTATTTCGAGTCGGGCTACGGGTTTTCCGCGAGATACGGCATCAACCCCCGCGTTCACATAAAATACCAGCCGAACGTCGATGATTTCGGCAGCGCAGACTCAGCCAGAATAAACATGGAATACTATAACGTTAGAGACCCTGTCTTCGCAGTGCAGGGAGACAACATTTTCGACGTGGACGTGAACGAGCTAGTGGACTTCCACCAGAAGAAAGAAGCCATCATGACGATAGCACTGCGCGAGGTCGAAGACGTCGAAGGCTACGGAATAGCCGACATAAACAAAGACATGAAAATCTCCAGATTCGTCGAAAAACCAACACCCAAAGAGGCACCGTCAAACCTCGCCAACACCGGTCTGTATGTAGTCTCACCGGAAATCAAAAGAATCCTCAAAGAAAAAGGAGTCAAACAGATAATCAAAGAAAAACAACGCCTGGACTTCGGGTTCGATTTCATCCCGTACCTCCTAAAAACAGGCAGACCCGTCTACGGCTACACCCTCAAAGGAAGCTGGTACGACGTGGGCACACCCAAACGCTACCTGGAAGCCATGCAAGACATGCTCCACGGACGCTTCTCGTCGCTGACGGACTTCGGCGGAAGAACCAGCCCAGAAGAAAAAGTGTGGGTTCAAGGAGAAAGCACAGAATCGATGAAACGCAGACAAGAAATCATAAGAAAAATCAGACAGGGAAAAATAGAGGTCGAAGGTGCCGTGCTCATAGGCAGACACTGCAAGATATGCGACAACGTAAGAATAGCCAACTCGTGTATCGACAACTACACCCAAGTTGAAAAAGGCGCTGAAATAGAGAATTCGGCAGTTCTGGACAGAGCCATAATCGGCGAAAAGGCAACGATAAGAGAAAGCATCGTAGGAAGACACGCCACAATCCAATCAAGCCGCAAGAAACAGACCAAGATAGACGACGTTTCAGTCATAGCCGACGACGTGACAGTAGCCGAGGGATGCATATTGACAACCACGAAAATCTACCCACACCAGTATGTCAGAGGAGAATTCACAAACCAAACGCTCATGCCAGGCTAAATGAATGAGCATCAACCTAGCAGAAATCAGAATAAGAACCCTTTCCGTGAACGAGTATCTGGATGGTTTAGAAGAGCCTTCTAGAGAGAAGTTTCTGTCCCGAAAGCAAACCTACACTCTTAATCAAGAAACAGTGAAACATCTGAGGGAAGTCGCCGACAAATACGTCATAATCGTCTTCTCGGCAAAATGGTGCAAAGACTGCACCGCAAACGTCCCAGTCCTAGCGCTTATAGCGGAAGCAACGGGACTTGAGGTTAGAATCTTCGGCGGCTTGAAGAAAGACCCACTGAGCCACACTAGAAAATGGAGAATCCCACCATCACCGCCTGAAGTGGAAACTTTCAACATTGACAAAATTCCCGTAATCATAATCGCCGATAAGGAAGGCGTGGAAATAGGAAGAATAGTCGAGAACCCACAGCCCATTCACACCCTAGAGGAAGAAATATACGAAAGCATCACATCTCGACCGTAGCTAACGATTTCCGCCTTTAACGTTCTTGTGGAGGAAGCGTTCCTCGTTATGCTCGAGCTTCTTCGAATATTCCTTCTCCACATCGATGTTCAATGCCATGCACGCCTGCATAAAATAAACGAAGATGTCCATAAGCTCGTGCGTCAGCCTTTCAACCACTAAGTTCTGCTTGTCCCGATAGTACTGCTTCCTAACCCTCGCAATCTCACCCAGCTCCTCAACGGTCACCAGCACAAAATGCTCCATGAAATCCAAGGCTTCTTCAGGTGCGCTGCGATTCTCGTACGCGTTCCACCCTGACTTTCGATCGAAACCCCTCTGTAACTCCATAATCTGCTTCAGCTCCAACGGAAAATCCCCCTCGTCAGTCTTCATCTATGCCTTGAACCACTTAAAAATTAAGTACCGTATCTTCTCCTTCTCCACATCCGGAACTGCAATAATGAATCTTTTCCGCACGGTTGTCGCAAGCCTTCCCGCTTTAACAATTTCGGTTGCTGTCATCTCCGACTTACCCTTCTTGACCGAAACCATGTACGGTGCGTGCTCAACCCCCGGGCCGTGCTTGTAAACCGCAAAGTCGCATCCAAACTTTATCCCAGGCGTCACAACCAACCCGCCTTCACGCAAATCGCGATAAACGGCGTATTTCGCGTCGAACTCCTCGTAGAGCTGCTTGGCTCTTTGGCGCAGTTTCTTGAGGCTAACCTTCCTTTTCTGCGGACCCTCGCGAACCGTCACCATCCCCTTCTCGGCAAGATAAACGCCCTCCATCAAATCCAAGATCAGGGGAACGGTAAACTCGGGCACTTTCGGCTTGGCAATTCCCAACGGCTTTCCGTAAAAGCCCATCCTGTAAAGCTCAGAGCCCCTCACAGGGTCCCACACAACGAGGAAGTTCTCGATGAATTCCACATCGGATTTTTTCGGCATCTTGCGGATCGCTCTTACATTATTAACGAAAGAATGCGCGCGGCATCAGCCGCATCCTCAGCCTTGTCCGCTGAGTCCTCAAGGAGTTGCAGAACGTCCCTCACGAGGATTAGCGCCGGGAATTCGAGCTTGCTGCTGAGGAGCTTTATTTCGAGTTCACGGTAGAGCTCGTCGACCGTTCTTTCGGCAACTTCAACGTCCTTCGCCTTCTCCATCGCTTTTGCGGGGCCGTAGTTGAGGACCATCATCGTCTCCCTGAGTTTCTGCACAGTCTCGAGCACCGCCTCGGAGAGTTTCAGCAGGTCCTTCTTTATGTCGTTCGGAACGTTCCAGTCGTGCTCCATTATCTCAACCAAACGAAAAGCTATGCCCTCAGAGAAATCTGCAATTTCACTCGTCAAGTTTGTGAACCTCAAGAAGTCTTCTCGGCTGAAGAGAATCGCACCTATCTCGGCAAGCTCCTGCGAAACCAGCCGTCTGGCCTTGTCAACCTCCTCTTCACCACTTCTGATCTCGTTGGAGAACTGCCTCACCTTATTGTCATCGTTCTTGTTGAAACAGTCTATCATCTGGGGCACCTTCCTGGTCACATCTAGGACGCGTCTAAGGTGTTCTTGACACGCGTTCAACGCCCTTCGTTTTACACGTTCTTCTGTCTCTGCTGGAAGTACCAAATCCTTTCCCGCCCGCAAAACAGGGGTGGTTTTTCCAGCATAAGATATGCTGAAGCATTAAAAAAGGTAACGAAAACTAGCTCTCAAAAGGCTTACCCAAACCATCAAGGTCTATCTTTCTTCCGTAATACTTGCGCAAGAGTGCTGGCAGTTCCTCGATCGAAGTTCTAACTTGCTTCCATGAATCTCTGTCGCGAACAGTAACAGTGTTATCGCTTAGAGTCTCATAGTCCACCGTTATGCCCAAGGGCGCACCGACTTCGTCAGCGCGGGCGTAGCGCCGTCCAATCGAACCTGCCTCATCATACTCAGCCAAAAAGCCCTCATCAAGCAACATCCTGTGAACCTGCAACGCTTTTTCTGGCAACCCATCCTTACTCACGAGCGGGTAGACGCCAACCTGAACCGGGGCAATTTCCCGTGGGAAACTCAACATCGCCCTATCATCCTTCACGTTATAGGCATATTCAAGCGCCACGTACACAAGCCTGTCAGAACCGAAACTAGGCTCCACAACATGCGGAACGAACCGTCTTCCCCGTTCAACCACTCTCTGGCGCACGATTTCTACATGCTCAGAAAGAATCTTGTACTTCCCAAGAAGGTATTGGCCGCTTTTCTTGATGGAGGCTTCAACCTCATTCGGGTCGGCTTTGGAGAGCATCTCTGCCACTTTGGCTGCTTCCGCCTTGAAGGCTGGACCGAGTTTTGCCATCACGGGCTTTATGAGAATCTGTTCTTTCTCGACGGGTCTCTCGTATTCCTTGAAAACGCGGATGTCCTCGCCGCTGAATTCCATGTGCCGCCTGAGGTCATAGTCCGTTCTGTAGGCGTGCCCAGAAACTTCCACCCAACCCCACCTGTCAACAAGGACTTCTTGGTCGAAGCTCTGAAGCGAATAGTGGGCTCTTTCCCATGGAAGCTTTTCGATGAAACGCTGTTTTTCAGCAGGAACACCAAAGTCCACCAGCAATCTCTTGGCATATGCCATGAAAACTGCTTGCCATTCCGCCTTGATGTAGCCTTTTTCCAGAGCCTCATCAACGCTGACTTCAGTGATTTCCGAGGACCCGTGCTGTTTGGTTTCAGCAAGTAACAGACGTAACTTCTCGTTCCTTACGTCTTCTAGGAGAAAACAGTCTGGTTCTCCGGGGTCGAAGAAGAATTCCAAGTCGATTATCGTGAACTCGCGCAGCCTGATTAAGCCCTGCCGGGGCGAAATCTCATTCCTCAAAGCGTGACCCATCTGGAGAACGCCGAAAGGAAGCTTCTCCCTAGCCATCTCGTACAAGCGCCCGAACTCCACGAATATGCCCTGCGCCGCTTCGGGTCTCCCGTAACCTACGGCTTTTGAGTATGGACCTATGTTAGTCTTGAACATCGTTAGAAACAGTTTCGGTTCGCCGAATGAACCGCCACATTCTGGGCAGCGGATTTCCTGCTTCTCGATTGCTGCCTTTAGCTCTTTGAGGCTCATTTTCTCAGCCTCCGCCTCGCCGATCTTGGCAAACTCCTCCAGCAGATGGTCAGCGCGAAATCGTCTCTTGCAGTTCAGGCATTCAATCATGGGTTCTTTGAAGTGGTCAAGGTGCCCGGAAGCTTCGAAGACTTTCGTCGGCGTGATAATTGGCGATTCTATCTCAAGAATGCCTAACTTGTTGACGAAGAGCTCTCTAACTTTCCTCTCGATGTTCTGTTTTAGCCTCGCACCGAGAGGACCATAAGTCGCGAACCCACTCACCCCGCCGTACATTTCGTACGATTGCCAAAAGAAACCTCTTCGGCGGGCTAACTCATCAATTATGGTGAACTTGTCAACTGCTTTGGTGTTGCCCGTCAATCTTCATCAGCCTTCCTTATGATAAACACTTAAAGACTTTAAGCATTACTAGGAGAACCCTTTCAGAACATCAACGCTCAACATTTGGGGAAACATCTATTCTCTAATCGTGGCGGGAACAACAATCAAGGTCTGAGTCCGACGAACACCCTTGACCTGCTGAATTTTCTCTATTATCTTTCCGAAATCGTCCATCTTCGGGAACTCCGCGAAGACGACGACATCGAACTGTCCAGTGACAGCATGAGCCACCTTGACCCCTTCGATCGTGAGCACGTTTCTAGCGATTTCCCACAACATGCCCGATTCCGTATCTACGAGAATGTAAGCTTCCAAATCGGTCTCCTCAAGAAGCTAGTACGTATCTAAGACATAAAAAACTTAGGATGCTCTACGAACTAACGCGCCTGTTTGTCGATTCGTCATTTCAGTTGCAAATGCTCCAGAATCTTCACTTCTGACATTTTTCCCCTGTTGTCTACCTCGAACTCGAGCATCACGCGATCGTCCGCGTTTTTCCTGCTGTTAAATTCTTTCCCACAATGTCCACACTGAATATCAGATTCCATCTCCATAACATACCAAGAGGAATCCACGTAATAGTGCCCACAGTTTGGACAGCGGAGTAAGGTTGCGTCTAACCAAGCTTTCATTTCAACCGTTCTCCAATTCGGCAATTAGTGAACGTAGGAGTTTATAAAGAAGTCGAAAAATATGAAAAGCCAAAAAGAGGGAACAACGTGACCAAGATAAAAGTCGCCGTCGTGGGTGTTGGAAACTGCGCGTCCGCCTTTCTCCAGGGCTTGCAGTATTACACAAGTCACAATGAAAAAGAAGACTCCATCGGACTTCGCTACGTGCGAATAGGCAACTTTCATGCAAGCGACATCCAAGTCGTCGCAGCCTTCGACATTGACAACCGAAAAGTTGGCAAAGACTTGTCTGAAGCTATCTTGGCTGCGCCGAACAACGCGCCAACGTTGATTGATGTGCCTTCTTCAGGCGTTGAAGTCCTCAAAGGTCCACTCATGGACGGAGTGGGCGAATACACTAGGAACGTCATTCACATCAGTGATCAGTCAGACGTAGACGTTGTAAATGCGTTGAAGGAAAGTGGCGCGGAAATCGTGTTGAACCTGCTTCCAAGCGGAGCCACTGACGCCTCCGGGTTTTATGCTGAACAGGCTTTGGAGGCTGGTTGCGCTTTCTTGAACGCCACTCCCGCCTTCGTTGCCAGCAACAAAACGTGGAGTGAACGTTTTGAAAGTGCAGGGTTGCCGCTTGTTGGTGACGATTTGATCGATCAGGTTGGCGCCACGACGCTTCACAAGACTTTGCTGAAACTGCTTTCAACGAATGGTGTTCGCATAACCGAAACGTACCAGCTCGACGTTGGCGGAGGAACCGAATCGCTGGACACACTGGGAAGAACACGAGAAATCAAAAGAACCGTCAAGACGAAGTCTGTCGAGGCTGCACTGCCCTACAAGGCTGCGGTTGTGGCTGGGTCGATGGATTACGTGGACTTTCTGCAAAACCGCCGGGACAGTTACTTCTGGATCAAGGGGGTATACTTCTGCAAAGTCCCGATGCAGATAGATTTGAAGCTTTCAACCATCGACGCACCAAACGCTGGGTCTGTCCTGCTGGACGTGATAAGAGCTGTGAAGATAGCGCTAGACAGAGGGCTGAAAGGACCCATAACGCCGATTTGCGCCTACGCCTTCAAGCACCCACCGCAGATGATGTCACTTGAAGAGGCTGACAAATTGTTCGGAGATTTCATCGCCGCAAGAACGTAAGCTTAACAGCTCATTGTGTGGTAAGCAGTTTCAGTTCACGTATTATCTTTTCCTTGACCTTGGTCTGCCTCATTTTCTCCTTCAGGAAAGCTATCGTCTTTACGGGAGTCGGGTCGATTCCACGGAGAACAGCCAGATAGACGCTTGTGAAATCCCCGACAACTATGGTAGACAACATCCTTGCGAGTTGCCCTTCGCCCAAAGCAAAAATCTCAAAGGTCTTCACCAATTCCTTGCCGATTATCTCTTGAGTGGTTTCGATGCGCTGGCGAATGGGTTTCGGTTCCTCCTTGTCGCGGATGAATATGACAGAGAAGCATTTCGCAAATTCCCCTGCCGATTCCCAGCCGACAATCTCATTATGATTCAGCTCCGGGAAAAACTCCCATTTAGCTGGATTCTTGCTGTTCTCGTTGAACTGAGTCTTGAGCCGCAGAGCAACGGCGCGGTAGATGCCAAACCCGTAGATGACCGGAACCGTCCCACACACATTCGAAGCCAAAGTCTTGGAAAAGTTGTCCTCAAGAGCCTTTTCAGGCGAGTTTGAACTGCTGACCTGTTTCAAGATTCTGACCGCTTCGGAAATCTGCGCGGCAGTCTCCGAAACTAAGCCGATTTTCTCCAGCATTACAACTAGGGGCATGAACAGGTAGGGAAGTGTTGCCCGTGGCGCCATGCCTGAAGGAACAAGCAAGTGTGGAATGCCCATCTTCCCGGCGAATTCTCGCAGTGTTCCTCCGGAGCTTACGCAAACAGTCATGCATCTTCTCTTCAAGGCATCCAAGAACGCGCTCAGCGCCTCTTCGGTTTCCCCAGAATAACTCACAACAACGACGAGTGTGTTTGCGTCCGCATACGCTGGCAGAGAGTATTCCCTGCAAATTTCAATGGGAACGTGTGCTTTTTCCCGTGCCCAATCTTTCAGAAGCTCGCCGCCTATGGCGGAACCACCCATTCCCGCAACAATAATCGTCTCAGGCTCAGGATAGTGAACTCGTAATCTTCTGGCCAGTTTCGCAGCTTTCTCATAATGCTGTGGGGCGTTCAAGCAGAAAGAAAGCATGTCGCTCTTGTCAATCTTCTTAATCTCGCCAAGGTTATCTAACACTGATGGTTTGGGCAACTATTTAACGCTCCAGGACATTCAAATGCAAAGCTATTCGTTTCTTTAGCTTTTAAGCAGAAGTTCTATAAACGATGTTCTAATGCTTTTATCCGCGAAGAATAACGTTCTTACCTAAAGAAGGCGAAGGCCAACCTTGCTCCAGAAAAGAATCTCCATAGCCATACCGGCGTCGGTTGTCTCTGATACTCCTCACCTGCGCGAGAAAACTTCCAAGATAGGTTTGATTGGAAGGGCTGCCGCGATTTTCAGAGTAAACCAAATCATAATCTATCCGGACGATGCCAAAGCCAGACAAGCATCCGAACCGAGATTGATTGGCACGTTGCTTGCGTACATGGAGACGCCCCAATACTTGCGGAAGAAGCTTTTCAAACTTGAACCCGCACTACGGTATGCGGGAATACTTCCGCCTCTTCGTACGCTTCACCATCCTCTGAACCGCAAAGCCAAAGACTTGAAAATCGGCGAATTCCGAGAAGGCGTCACGCTATCGAAAACCGCGGAAGGAACCCTCTTAGACATCGGCGTTGAGCGACCAGCATTAATGCGGAACGCGCAATTGCCCAACGGCAAACGAATCACTGTAACGGTTGCGAAGGTAAACGGGCAAGTTGAGGTTAAGCTGGCCAATCGTGAGGACATACAAGAATATTGGGGGTACACAGTCGACGTCGAGGACTGGACTCTTGGCAAAATCCTCAACGGTGGAGACTTTGAATTAACCATCGCCACTTCAAAATACGGCGTTCCATTCACTGATGCAGCCATGGAGATGACCGAAAGATGGGAAAAAGCACGAACCATTATTATTGCCTTCGGTGCGCCCGCAAAAGGTCTGTACGAAATAGCCAGAAGTGAAGGACTCAACCTGGACGATTTAGCACATTTTGTCGTCAACACCATTCCAAAGCAGGGAACCGAAACCGTCAGAACAGAAGAGGCCATCGTTGCGACTCTGGCTGTTTTCAACACGCAGTTTCGTTTTTAAGGTTTAAATGTCAGTTTGAAGTATGTGCGCTTATGTATTTCGACATCGTCATGCCCGTGGCGCTCTTTCTCGTAACGTTAGCAGCCGTTTTTTTGAACGACAAGGTCGAAGCGAAGCTCAAGGGCGTCTTTGAAGAGAAGGAGTTCAGCAACTGGAACGCGGTCATTCTCGTGGCGGCAATCAGCATAACGGTCTCGCTCATCGTGTTCGTCCCGCAAGTGGCAATCATGACCCTATTCCTCTTCGCCTACTCCATGGTACTGTTCATCTTCGGGTACTTATTCTCAGACCTGCGAAAAAGGAAGGCTCAACTTTTTTCCGCAGCTTTTCTCGTGGTGAGCATCATAGCGGCTACAGCCAGCCTGCTAAACATAGGCGTCAATGGTACATTCATCTATGGAACTATAGCCTTTTTCGGGTTCTTCGCCTTCTCGCTCGTAGCACTGTTGTACGATGAAGACAGACGCGGCAAAGGTGAGCGGTGGTACCTTGCGATAATGCCTCCGACATTGTTCATAATGCTGTACGCGTTCTTCAGCAGAACGCCCGCGTGGTTCCCATACCTGCTTGATTCTTACGGGGTAGTCTTCGCCGTCATGATCATACTTTACTTAGGAAGTCTGTTCTCCTGGAAGGCAGCCCTTCTCTTCATAGGACTTTTGACGGTGATGGACACGATTCTGGTGCTGTTCACGGGCACAATGGTTTCTGCGGCGCGGCAGGTTTCAGGTCTCAGGCTCCCCGTGTTAGTTACGTTGCCAACGCTTCCAGCTATTGCCACGCAGTTTGGCACGATTTACATGTCCCTGGGGCTTGGCGACTTTTTCTTCGCCGGGCTGATTGGCATACAGACAATGAAGAAGTTTGGCAGAAACTCTGTGATTGCAGCTCTAGCTGGGATGACGGTGTCATTCTTTATTTTCGAGACTTTCATGCTCAACTATGAGATAACCGCTCTTCCAGGCACGTTGATGATCGTCTGCGGTTGGCTACCAGTAGTGATTTGGAAAAGTCTGAAACATCAAAGAACATTAACTGGAGAATTGACGAAACAAGAAGCGAGCGTTTCTTAACCGAACAGTGCTCCTAGACCTTCGAGCGCTGCCTCTTCTTTGGCTTTTTCCTCTTCTTCCTTCTTCTTCTTTTCCTCGCCCTTCGGCTTCGCTTCTGCCGCGGGTGCCGCTGCCGCCGGGGCTGCCGGAGCTGCCATCATCGTCGGCGCAGATTTGATTGCTTCGTCGATGTTAACTTCAGCCAGTGAAGCTACTAGGGCTTTGACTCTAACGGCATCAACGTTTACGCCAGCTGCTGTCAGCACCTGAGTGAGGTTTTCCTCGGTTATCTGTTTGCCAGCTTTGTGTAGGAGCATGGCAGCGTAGACGTATTCCATTACCTTTTCACCTTTCCGTTCAAATAACAAACTTCATAATATAAACCTTTTCTGTGACCAACACAGTTCTCTTAGAGACCTAGCTGGCATGGTTGGACCGTTTCCCTTCGACCGAATGGCTCTTTCTCCAAGGCTAGTGTGTTTCTCTTTTCTTGTTCGGTCTCTAATCCATATTCCGAATTCATAAGGGTTAAGTAGCTTTTGCCCTCAGAGTGACTTCTTTGCGTGAAACTTCCAATTGCTCAAAAGCACAGGGGAAACACGCCGAATTCATGCTCATTCTGTTACGTATCACGATTTTGCCTTGTACCCATTTTCAGGGCTGGACGAACTTGAAGGAGGTGAAAATTATTGTGGAAAATCAGATTGATGAAGTGGCTACCGTTGATGCTGGCTCTGGCAACAGTGATAACAGTGCCATACGTGAAGACCATTTGGGGAGACGTTCCAAACGCAACGTGCTAAGACGGGCAATGCGAAGACTGCGCAGTTCAGGCACTGTCAAGTTTATGCTGTTCAGAGAAGAGTTTCCGAAGCATCGCGTGATTGAGAAGATCACTCCTTGGCATGCCATCTTGGTCTTTTACGTCTCTCTCTTCGTGGGTCTGCTGGGTTTCATGGTACTTGCCTACGCCACATTTGTCGGGTTCATGGCTTACTACGCGGCAGTTGCAGTCGGAGCGCTCGAAGTCATGCACTACCTGTGCGACAGATAACCTACGCTTCAGCTCGCGGGCTTAGCTGGGGTTATCTTGTTGTTCAAGCTAGATGCTTCCATGAACGCCTTTCGAACCAGGTCTGCTGCTGTTTCCTTTGAGGGGATAGCCGCGTTCATTGACAGTGCGTAGGCTTTTTGGTGAGCGGACTGAAGAATCACCGTGATGCTCTCTGGTGTGGGGTAGCTCACGCTTATCGACAGCGTAAACGCGTCTGCATGAGCTCTTTCGACACTTTCTCTCGTTGCGTTTACGTTCACTTGGAGTTGTTCGTGGGTTATTATCAAGCCGTCGTCGTAGGCAACCTTCATGGAAAGCCCAGCCTCAACGGGTTTTATTCCGAGCTTCGACAGTACGCTTGCGAGTCTTTCCGAGATGACTTCATCCTTTCTGACGACTAACGTGTCCTTGTTTATCCAGACGCTGCCCGCCTCGATTCTCGTAGGCAAGCCCACAGCGTTCAGTTGGCTGATGATTGGACCCGGCGCTTGTCCGGTGTTCCCGGTTGGGACTATGACGTCGAAGGCGGCTATGTCGCCGGACTTTGGCGTTGTTCTGACTTTTCCCCTTTCCAGAAGTAGCGTCAGCTTGAAGGGGTTTATGTCCGTCATCAGGTAGACGCTTGAGCCCGTCAGGTGTTCTTGAAGCTTTCCCAGTTCGGGTTTTGTCTTGCAGTTTTCAATCGCCAGCTTCATCAACGTGTTTTTTATGACCTTCATGTACACTTTGTCGGACAGTTTCTTCTTCAATTCCTGCAGTTGGGCGGCTCTGACTTTTTGCAGGCTCGCGATTCCAATGACATTGTACTGGCTGAGCAGCTGGGTTATATGTTCGACTTCGCCGATTTTTTCTTGGAGAACCTGTTGGGATGGCATTGGCTTTCCTCTCTTATGGCTTGATTTTCACGGGAGTGCCCATAGCTGTTTTTATGTAGGCGAACTTGACATTCTTCATTCCTTTCTTGAGTTTTCCCTCAACAGCCCGTAGGACCGCCTGAATATTGTCGGCTAGTTCTTCTTCCTTCATGTTTTCCGCGCCGACGCGGCATTGTAGAATCGGCTGGTTACGCATCCTCGCAATGACAGTGTTGCGATACCGCGTGATCAAGCTCGCTATGTCGGCTGTCGGCGGAACGGGTACGGGCATCTTGCCCCTCGGACCCAAAACTGGACCCAAAACCTTACCCACCAACGGCATCAACGGGGCTTCTGCCACGAAAAAGTCATATTCAGCGGCGATCTTGCGTAGGTCGCGCTTCTTGCCAGCCAAGCCTTCGAGCTCAGCTCTTTCGATAACGGAGTCCGCGTTTGCCCTTTTGGCTTTCAGGGCTAGTTCGCCGGACGCGATGACGCATATCCTGTTCGCCTTTTCAGACGACGAATGCGGCAGTTGCACGAGTTCCTGGATTCTGCCTTCTGGCGATTTCATGTCGATGTCTTTGAGGCTTAGAATCAACTCTACGGATTGCGTGAACTTTCTTTTTTCGGACTTTTCCTTTGCCTGTTTTACGGCGTCCAATATGGTTTTCTGGTCTAGGGGCATGTGTTGAGCCTCGTGCCAATGAGGGATAAGAGAGGGATTATAAAAATATTCTTATACTCAGCCTTCGCTCTTGCCGAGTAGTTCGTCGTACTTGCCATGGTCTATTTCTTTCTGCATTTCGCGAGGGTCCTTGCCTTCCACGGTCACGCCTATGCTTACGCAGCTTCCCAACACTTCTTTCGCGGCTAGTTTCAGGCTTTTCGCTAGAAGCTCCTGACGCTTCATCTTAGCTATACGCGTTATTTGCTCCATGGTTAGATCCCCAATCTTCTGAGTGTTAGGTGTTCCAGAGCCCTTCTCGACTTTGAGTTCGCTCACGATTAAGGCGGAGACTGTTGGCGTTCCGACGCTTACTTCAAATTCTTTCGTTTCGGGGTCGACTGTGACTTTTACGGGAACCTTCATTCCCGAATAGTCTTTCGTCAGCTCGTTTATCCTATTCACGATCGTGAGTACGTTGACGCCTAGCGGGCCGAGAGCCGGTCCCAACGGCGGTCCAGCGGTTGCTTGTCCGCCGCTCACGAGTAGTTCTACTGTTTTTTTGTCAGCCATCATGTTTCTCCTGCTACTGCTTTTGCTTTTTCGACGAGTTTCACGTAATCAGAGTGAACGGTAATCGGCAAGGTGAAGGTAGCCTCCAGCAGTTCTAGGGTTACTTCTGCCTTTGCCTTGTCTATTCGGGTGATCTTTGCGCGCATACCCTTGAAGGGGCCGCCGGTGACTTCTACTATGTCGTTTTCGTTTAACTCCTCGATGACTGGTTTTCTCACGATGTATCTTTCGATTTCGGAGAAGTTGATGACTCCGGGGACTCTTGAGCGCACGTGCCTTATGCCCGCTATCGCTTCTTCGATGAAGTGTGGTCCTTCGGCTTCCATGAAAACATAGCCTCTTAGAGCCTCGGGCACGAGTATAGCCTTTATCGGTATGCGGTTCATTTCAACTTTTGCGGCGACGAGCTTGGCCACGTTTTTCTCCTGTCCGGTTGTGGTTTTGACGACAAAAATTTTCGTAGGGACGACTTCTTCCTTCTTCTCCATCAGCGTTTTCTTCCTTTTAGCCGGTGGCACTGGCGCCGACTCCTGGCTGCAGCACGGAAGAGAGCAGTTTGATCAAAAATCCCACGAGTCCGATGACGCCGATGCCTAGGAAGCATATTTTTATGGAGAGCCACAGCTCGGTCCTTCCGGGTTTCACGGAAAGCTTCAGTGAGCGTGCGCATCCGGCGAGAAATGACCTTAATCCCATGGTTCATCGCACCTTCAACGTTCTGGTTTTGATATAAACGTTGCTGTTGTTGTGGTTCTATATGATAAGCTGAACGTTTCTATTAACCTTTCCACTTTACACAGCTGCGACCAGAGATTCCAAATGCTAGACTTTTTCGAAAGGAACGCCCAATTCTTTCAACATTTCAGTAAGCTTTGGCTTGTGCTCTCCTCTTATGCCCTTCCAGTCCAAAATCACAGCCTCAACCTTCTCCAGCGTCCTCCGCAAACACATCCTGAGAACCTCCAAATCTACGTATGGAAAAGCGTACTTCGGAATCATGTGACCGAAAGCCACCTTCTTCTCAAGAGCGATTCGCGTGAACTTGCCGTTGTAGTGGGGACCGCCAAGTCCGAGAACAGCCTTCGCTGGTAAGCTGCCGAAATTCGAAACAGTCTCCATCGTGGCATATGCTACGGCTTCCGCCGCTCTTGTATCCTTCCACTGTTCAAGCGTACTTCCCAGTTCCGTGAACATCGTAGGCACGTCTAAGGAAGGACCATGATGTGTGCCCTCGTAGGAAACCTCGTAGCTGAGCTGCATTTCGTTCTTGAGACGCACCATAGCCTTCAAGGCGTCTCGCATGCTGTTTGCTGGCGAAACGGACACCAATCGTGAGACCCCTCCCAGCTCAGCCTCGCCCAGGTTTCCCGGAGTGTGCACTGACAACGTCGGAGTGCCCGTTAGGCTGCTGTGCCTCGAAATAAAAACAACGAGCTCAACATCAGCGAAGGAGCTGACAAGGTTTTGCGCATAAACAGGCTCCTCGTTCAAAGTCACAATCTCGATTTTCTTGCCCTTGATGCTGAGTTCGCAAACGGGATTATGTTGAAATTCACTGGCAGTCTTCTCGAAGGGATAATGGTCTAGGATTTGCTTCGCGATGTTTTGGCTCGCCACGTCTTTGTTCGATGCGACAATCAGAATCATTGCAGCACTTCCCTTATACGGTGTCGTTATCTTAGAAAAATGCATCCATAAAGCTTATAATCGTTAAACTCGGTTGAAGCCTCAAGTTTGAGCGGAATGGATGAGAAAAATGAATCTAATCAATTTCAAGGAGCTGTCCGGCAAACAACTCACCGAAATCGTCGACAAGGCTATCGAGGTTAAACACAACCCTCAAAAGTATCGAACAGCCTTGGAAGGGAAATCGTTAGCCATGATTTTCCAGAAAACCTCCACCAGAACCAGAGTTGCCTTTGAGGTGGCGATGACCCGGCTCGGCGGCCACGCCCTCTACATAGACTGGAGAACGACGAACTTCGCCTTGGCAGATGTTCACGACGAGACGCAGTACCTGTCGCGCAACGTGGAATGCATCTTGGCAAGGTTGCTGAAAAACTCTGATTTACAAGCCATGGCAGAAGCCTCTCGCGTTCCGGTCATCAACGGATGCGACGAGAAGTACCACCCAAGCCAAGCACTAACTGACTTAACGACTGTGAAAGAGAAGAAAGGCAAGCTGGAAGGCGCAAAGCTAGTTTACATCGGCGTCCACAACAACGTCTGCAACTCGCTCATTGAAGGCTGCACAAAAACAGGCGTGAAAATAACCACGGTGACGCAAATGTTCAACGAACCCTCAAGAGACCAAGAACTGCTGGAAACCGCCAAGAAAACTGGACTCTGGGAAAGCAGTCTCGACGTTAAGAAGGCAGTGAAGGATGCAGACTTCGTGTACACAGACACGTGGGTTGACATGGAGTTCTTCACAGACCCGAAGTTTGCTTCGGAGAAGGATAAGCGCATGAAGCTTATGATGCCATACCAAGTGAACAAGGAACTACTCGGGGAAAGCAAGGCGTGGGTGATGCATGACATGCCCATCCACCGAGGATACGAAATCGCCCCAGACATCATCGAAAGTCCAAAATCGGTGATATATGAACAGAGCGAAAACAAACTGTATTCAGCACAAGCGATACTCTTGAAACTCTTGAGGAAAGCCTAGCAAACGACCGAGAACGCGAAACCGCCGTTCATATCATGTCCAATTCCAAAATAGTCTGTATATGAAGACGAAAAACAACAGCATACCGCTTTCGGCGTTGCCGACCTTGCTATGGTCCAGGCGGAGGCGGAACCTCAGGCGGCAGTTGCTGTGGCATGGGCGGAGGTGGGGGCGGGACGAGTTCTTCTCTCGGATGCATTCTTACAGCGATGAATAACACGATTGCGGAGACTAGAGCAAGCCAGAAGCCGAACGACAGGTAACTCGTGTAGTTCAGGGACACCGAACCGTACGTCAACGTTCCGCTTGAGAACAAACCTAATCCCGGTATGCCGAATACAGCTACTTCGCTAGTTCCTTGCATGAGGTCCAACTGCAACCCCGCTGCATAGACTATTATCGAAAGCAGAGCCAGCACGCCGCCGCCAGCTACGAGCCTCTTCCCGTGCTTTACTATGCTACCGACAATTCCGAAAATGCCGCCGATGACAACAAAGGCTAGCGCGACCCAGCTGTACCAGCCTGGCCCTGTTGACCTACCTAGCACGGTCACCTGATAGAGATACATTGACGCGTCAATTGACGCGGAAACTCCGTCGCTCGGTAATGAGAGTGTCATCGTCCACCATGGCAGGACGATGCTGATGAAAGCCAATATGGCTCCGACTATTACTAGATAGTTCAGTTTCAAACCGCTCAATTCTCCCTGTGCCTGACATTCTTAAGATGAATCTTTATAATACTTTTCATCAATTGAAAATGGTAAGACAAGAAATACGCGGAAAATGGACGGTTATTTCATGATCATTTGTACAAACTTTTCTGGGTCGAACTCTTGCAGGTCTTCGTATCTCTGGCCGACTCCGATGAAGAGAATCGGCTTTTTCGTGACGTACGTGACGCTGAGAGCCGAGCCTCCTTTGACGTCGGCGTCCACTTTGGTCAGTATGGTTGCGTCTATGTTGACGCACTTATGAAATTCCTCCGCCTGCATCACCGCGTCATTCCCGGTCAGCGAATCCACGGTTAGAACAGTGAGGTCTGGGTTGACGACACGCTTAATTTTCGCAAGTTCATTCATCAAGTTCCGGTTTGTCTGTATCCTCCCAGCCGTATCTATGAGCACAACGTTGACCCCGTGAGACTTGGCATGACTTATCGTGTCATAAGCCACAGCCGCAGGGTCAGCTCCATACTTATGCTTGATCATGCGTATCCCAAGACGTTTAGCGTGCTCCTCCAACTGCTCAATAGAACCCGCACGGTAAGTGTCGCTGCAAGCAAGAACGGTAGAATAGCCCTTCTTGTTCAGGAGCTGGGCAACTTTAGCGATCGTCGTTGTTTTTCCCGTACCGTTTATCCCAACAAAAACCATAACGAAGGGTTCGCCCTTCTTGCGTTTTTCTTCGATAACCTTCAGCAGGTCTATCTTATTGTTTGTGCGCATCACGTCTAGAAGAGTCTCTCGGAGGCTATTTTCAACTATCTTCTTGCGGTCCTCGAGGCGCTTAACCTGAACGCCGTCGAGGCGCTTTTCCATTTCATCGCATATGCGCTCCGCCACGGGGAAAGCAACATCATTTTCCATCAAACTCATTTTAAAATCTGAGAGGACAGGACGGAGGGTTTCAGCCTTGAGTTCAGTCGTGGTGACCTTGTCTACGAGTCCCTTCAGTCCCGACTTGAGTCTCTCAAACATCTTCGGCATCGTTGGAAGCTTTCTCCTGCCTTAGCTCAGCTACTAGACTCTCGAACCTCTCTCTATCCGCGCCCAGTCTTTCCGCCACCTGGCTGAGCTGCTGCTGAAGGGAATCCCGCGTCTTCTCCAAGTTTTCTAAGCGTTTCTTAACAATTTCCTTCGATTCCTGCAACGTTCTTTCAGCCGAGACACCCGCGCCCATTCCAACGATCAGCTTGTCAGGGTGATCGAGTTTAGCTCTGATGTAGGAATTTCCGCCTATCGGAACCAAAAGCTCAGCGTTTTTTTTCTCTTTTTCCAGTCCTTCCAGAGCCATGTTCGCGTAGTTCAGGTCTGTTATGACGGCGTTAATCACGTTTATTCTCGACTGTGCTGCTTCGGCGGTTTGTTCGAGGAAACGTATCTCAACGCTTAGTTTGCGGAGTTCCTCTTCACTCCTGCTTGCCAACACTCTCTTCTCCAGTGACGAATTTTTTCAGCAACGGATTCTCTATGTTTTCGGGTGAAACTTCCTCAACGCTTGCGATCTTTATGTGAAAACGTTTCACGCGGTGTTTGCTGCCTAGTTCGGCATAGACCTTCTCCAAGGCATGTTCAGGTTTCTCGGCTATGACTTCTTTCCTGAACGCGGTTTCTAAGTTTGGCTTTCGGATTTCGCCTGTAACTCTGAAGACTTTCACCTTCAATCTTCCTCTTTCACAACATCCAGAGCGTTCCCGATTATAAACATCTCGGGTCCAGTTGTCAAAGCCCCAGCAACCGCCGCATGTTTATTACTGATTAGCCCAGTGCCGACGTAGGGGACGCCACAGTTAATGGTGCCCACATCAACGGGAACTTTCAAAACCTCTTCCAGAAGCTTTCGTTCCGGCTCCTTCAACAATGGATGAGCCAGTATGCCTTTGCTAGTTGCCACTGCTAGTTTTCCAACGTAGGGTAGCCCAGCAATTTCGCCTGGCATGACTTCGACCCCGAGGGTTTCAGAAACCTGTTCGATCTCCTGAGGCTTTAGCCTTGGGTCCACGATTGCGCCGAAGTCGTTGGCTAACACCATGTTTCCGTAAGCATTCTTCCTCGTTTCCATTACGGTTATGTTTCCGTCGAAAGCCGACTTTATAGTTTGGAGTTCTTCTTCCCGAGCCGACTGGGGGAGCAAAATGCCGTTAGAGTTTGCGCATGCAAGGGCGCCGATCAGGACTGAACCGCCGATTGGTGTTTGTATGAGTTTGACTTTAAGCCATTCACCCAGCTTTTCAGCCTTCTTGGGAGGAACAAACTTCGGTACAATCAAGACTTTTTCCGTGACCAGCGCGTAGACGCCTATGCTTGCGCTTCCGACAATGCTGGATAAGTAAATGGCCAAGCATCAGTCTCCTTGCCAAACCATGGTTAAGCCGTTAGGCTTTAAACTTTTCAGTTTCTCACACTTAAACACTATGGCTTGAGGAGATACTGCTACTCGATAATTCGGACAGGACCTTAGGAACACAGAATAACTGATTACGCTGCCAGATGTTTGCGAGACTTACTATTCTCCTTTTTGGAAATGGCGCAATGACGGCTCTCTATGGGGGGGAAACAAAAACCTTAAGTAAGGAATTGGACATATGATTAGCCTGAGGGGGTAGGCTGTCCGCAAAGTGAATGCGAGCGGAGCACGGCCTTGGAACAGACTCTCACACTTACTCTCCCTTTCTCCCCTCTCCCCCTCCCCAGGCTGTCGCCTAACTCCATAATGTCCCCACTCTGACCCCGCGCCGTAACTAGAAGGTCGAAACTAACAAGTCATATTTGGCTTCTAATAGACGGGCTATCAGCCGTTGCGCACGCACAAACGTCTACTAGTCGCCTTCAGCCAAGTAAACCGTCACGTTACCCTCTTTATCCTTCGCCGCCCTCACCCGAACCTTCCTCGGAGGCTTCTCGCCACCCCGACCCCAAACCCGCTCGTTAACCTCATTATCAATAACAAGCCTCTTAGGCTCCTCTTCCTCCTCACCCTCGCCGCGAACACCCAACTTCATATGCTTCCAAACAAAACTCCTAACAATCCGCATAGCCCTAGGCGACCGCTTCCTCGGCGTCCCAAGCCACGCCTTACCCAAAGGAATAGTGTAAACCCTCTCCTCAACAATCTCCTCCTCCTTTTCCTTCTCCTCCTTCTCCGGCTTAACCTCCTCCTCAACCGCCGCAGGCTTCTCCTCTTCGCCAGCAGCAGCTTCCTCAACCTTCTCTTCCGCCGCCTCCTCCTTCTTCTCCTCCCCAGCCTCTACTGAGACTTCCTCAGTCGCTTCCTCTGCTGCTTCTTCCTTCCCTTCCTCAACCTCCTCAGCGGTTTTCTCTTCGGTGGCTTCTTCGACGGGCTCCTCGGGCTCCTCGGGGTCCTCCTCTTCGGGCGCTTCAGCCAACTCCTTCTTTTCTTCTTTTGCTTCCGGCGTTTCTTTCTTGCCCTCTTCTTCCATCATGCCTTTCCTCCTAAGCCCTGATCTTCCTAGTCCTCCACTGCCTTCTTTTAGGATGAGTCCTAAACTTCCCAGCAGTTCTTCCAATAACCCACGTGGGAACAGTCTTCTTCTGCTTCCCCGCCTTGGCCAGTCTCCGTTTCTTCGCGGTCGGCTTGTTCCGAGCCATCCATTAAACCCTTCTTATCTTCGTCTCCCGCTTGCGAGATTGAAGCTGAACTAGTATCTGCTTCAGCTGCTCATCCGACAAAGGTATCGGAAGCTTCCCCTGCTGCGCCAGCTGAATGAGCTGCAACTCAATCTGCTCCGTAAACTCTGGCCTAACCATCTTAAGGTTCGTCAACCTCTGCCTAGCCTCCGCGCTCAGTATTTTCCTGAGCAACGCCTGTTTCTGAAGCTCAAGCTGCTCCTCCGCCTGCTCCTGTCTCTGATCTCCCGCCAGCCTCTGCTGCAACGCCAAGAGCTTTCTCCTACGAATCTCGTCCAGCTCGTCCTCCTCTGACATGTCACTCGCCTTTGCCGTATTTCTCCAGCGCAGGAATCTCCTTCGCCAGCTCCTTGTGAAGCTCCGCCGCCACTTCCCTGAGAAGACTCCTGCCTTTCGGCGTAACGCGTCTTCCACGCGCTTTCACCGTCTCGACCAAGCCAGCAGCTTCCAACTGCTGCAACGCTTTCCTCACGACAGCTCCCCCGGCTTTAACAGCGTGTTCCGGTCGAATGCCAAAGTCTTTCCTTCCACCGTAGTCAGCCCTGAGCGTCTCTATACCAATGGGTCCGTGAACGTAGATTTTTCGCAAGAGAGAGGCACAGCGGGTGTACCACCAATCGACGTTCTGAGGCTGCTTCTGAGCGTGAGAACCTGTCTTCGCAAGACTTGCCCATGAAGGAGGCGCTATCTCTTCAACATTCTCCTTCAGAAACGCCGCTAGCTTTTCAATAAGTTTGGACGCTGGAACGTCATAAGGGGTTGCCAAGACTGTTAATCCTCTAATTTTTCCTCGAATAAATCGTGAAGCCACATATAAAGCCTTTCACTTTTTGCGCCGCCTAAAAAGCATGAACGTGTGACCCCTAACTTCCACCAACGATGCCCCCAACTGTTCTGCAGCGCTCATGGCAATGCTCTTCGCTTCGCCCTCTCCCAGAGCACTCTTCAGAATCCTAACCTTCACCATTTCTTTCTTGTCCAACTGCTTCCCAACTTCCTTCAAAAACTCCTGCGACACCCCGCTTTTTCCAACCCATATCGTCGGCTTTTCGTCGCTCAGGCTTCGTTTGACTCGACGTTTCATCCCGACGCTCAATTTACTCATCGTCTCACCTTCGGCCCTTTCTTTCTCAAACTTATCCGCATCTGTTCCCCGCAGTTTAGACAGGTAATCACCACGTGAGGCTCTCTATGTTGTTTTATGCGCACCCGACAATTCACGCCGGGCAAGATAAAGCTTTTACAACGACGACACACTCGACGCCTGTACTCAACCGGCAAGCGAACTCGAGCTGCCATAGCTATCTTTCTAGCCATACTAACGTAGTGTTGTGCCAAAGCGGGATCACGGGGAAACGTCTGTCTTGCAAGATCGAAAAGGGCGTGAACACGCTGAAGTGCTATGTGTTTAGTTGTGTCGTCCAACTTTGCTGACATCTCTACTAAATAGTGAATACGTTACTGTCGAAATTAGCCTTTCCTAGGGCGCGTATCGTCTCGGATAACATAAAAAATTGACCCTAGTTACGCCGATGCTTGTTGAAAGAACGATGCGCTGTTCGTCAACTAGGGCATTGTTGCATTTGGTTTTTGGGTTTCTACTCTTTTGAGAGCGTTATTTCCATCGTCGAAACCATGCGCGATCTGTTCTCGCCTTCTCTCGGTGGTATCTCCTCTGTTCCGATGTTGATTTTGTCGATCTTCAGGTCTTTCAGAAAGCGGTTTCTAGCTATTTCGACTACGTCAACTGCGGTGGTTATTGCGCGTCCTCGTGCTTTCAGCGTTATTTCTTTGGCGTTGGTTCCCGATAGGCTTGTGATGATCGCTAGGACGTAGTTCATTGCTGGTTTCCTTCCGATGAAGACGACTCCCATTCCTGGTTTTTCTGCCATTTTTCCATCACTCCTTTGGTGTTGATTGTAGCGTGTAGCGTTGCTGTGTTCTTTCGCTCAATGAAGGACAGAACGCTACTGCCCGACATAATACGCCAACTTCCTTATAAGCGAAACTAAACGACGATACATACTGTCTTACGAAACTACGTTCACTTTCTTCTGGACAGGAAGGACGTTCCATAAGCGATGGGGCTTTTAGCCGGTCAGCGGAAGTTAACCCCCTTATATATACCTTCAAACGTGGCTTCAATTTTTGTTCGAATCAGAGTTTGTTCTGCGGCAGGTTACGAATCAGGTCCGGGTGAGAAAGCTTGCTAGGTTTGTGTGGAAGGCGAAAGCGGAATTAGGCGGAGAGGTGGAGATGCCTCCAGCACTTCTTTTTTTTAGTGTCGAAGGAGTTTGGTGACAATGTTGATACCTGTCGACGTGGGGCCTCTGTCTTTGTGTTCAACGTGGTCCATCGCGATTGCGTATCCGAGAACCAGAAGCGGGTCGAAGTCTTGTTTGACTATTTCTATGCAGTATTCATCTCGGATTGACGCCCAGTTGAGATGGACTTTGGCGATTACCGCCTTGTCGGGCGCGACGATGTCATACGTATGATGTACAACATCCCCCTTTATCCTGGCTAACTCATTGCCGTCTTGGTCTTCCATCCACCATTCACTGCCAAAAAGTTTGAGAATTTTCTTCTTAACCTTGGCTTTACCTTGCCCGTCCTTGTCTTTGATTTCGTATTCGTGATGAGCGGTGACTACTTTGCCATCAATCTCGCCTAAATGTGCGCCAGCGTTGTCTTCAAGCCAAAATCTTGGTCCCCAACTGACGAATTCTTGTTTGATGAAGCCTAACTGTTGACCGTACCTATCCTTGACTGCGTAAGTGTTTCTGATTGCCAAGAGGCTTTGGTCAACGATGAATTCTTTGTTTTCGAGCATTCCCAACTTGAGCACCTTAAAGCTCATGGGTGAATGCTTTATCTATCTCTTGTTAACTCGGAATAGTGATTCAAAATTAACCCGATGCTTCCGAAAACTCCGAGAGTCATTGGCAAGCAAATGCAAGAACCGAAACGTACTTTTTCACAAGATGCGCAGAAGTTCCTTGGTTGATTTTACCTTCCAAAACACGTCTCTTGCGAGCCTTATGACAGCATCGTGATTCTCCTTGGTAGTTCCCGTGCATGCATCCTCAACTAAGAGAACGTCGTATCCTATGTCTGAGCCGCAGATTGCAGTTGCCAGCACACACTGGTCAGTCAGGAATCCCGTTATTATGATACTGTCAATGTCCATGTTCCTTAGGACAAAGTCCAGGTTGGTTCCCGTGAACGCTCCTCCGTTCGTTTTCGAGAAAATCAGTTCTCCTTTGATCGGTTTCACTTCGGCGAGGAAATTGGCTTTTTCAGAGCCCATTGGCACGATAAAATTGGCTTTTCTGTTTACCTTCGCCGTGTGCCGCGGGTCGCTGGTCTGTGCTTCCAGCTTGATGTGCACTATGTCATAGCCCTTCCTTCTGCAGGCCAGCAGTATTTTCTGCGTGTTTTTCACTGCTTTTTTTATCCTCTGATCGTATTCTCGCAAGGCTTCTCGCACTTCTTTTTCAGGCAGCCCTGCATCCAGCGCCTCTTGAAGCAGTGGTTTTGTGTTGATGAGGTTTTGCATATCGATCAAGAGCAAGGCCGTCTTCTTTGGCTTTACCTCGAACTCAGGGAGCGGCTTCTCCAAACTCATGAACACGTCTTCCATGGTTAGTTTTCGCATTCAACAGACCTCGATCTAATTCTTGGTTCTCCACAAATAAAACCTCCGACCTATCCCAACATACTAGTGCGGGGGGTGGGACTTGAACCCACGAAGGCCTTCGCCAGAGGATCTTAAGTCCTCCCCCTTGTCTTAGGCTTCTGGCCGCCTACTTAGACCTGGCTTGGGTACCCCCGCACCTCGGTACTGTTGATGTTGTTGTGCAGTTTAAGTTTTTGCGGCGTATGCATTAAGTTAAAATCTGCATTCGCTGATTATTCGGTTGGGCGGGTAGCTCAGTACGGACAGAGCACCGGCCTCCTAAGTCGGCGGTCGTGGGTTCAAATCCCACCCCGCCCGTCTATAAATATCTGGAACTGCTTTTCGTCCGCCAAATGTTTGAGATAGCATTTCATGAATTCTCAAGTGTTTGCGAAAAAGAGGGGAGGAATATTGTTGGGGTTACTCTGTTATCAGGACAGACGTTGGAATCATATTTTTCGTTTGCTAAGAGCAACTCTGAACTTGCTGTGACATTTTGGACACTCGAAGAGACCGATTTCTAGTTGTGTTCTCTTGCCCGTCTTGTCGGGTCGTCCAGTCATCTTCCATCTTTTCTTCGGCGTGCCAACTTCTGCTCCGCACTTCAGACATTTAGCCATAATGCTCACATTTCCATATGTTAAAGTGCAAATCGGCTAAAACACTTTCGCTCTGAAAAGGCTTTACTTATGTCAAGGAAAAAAGGGGAGACTGCGGGAGATTTCGCTAGTAACAAAGTCAACACGTCACTCCTAACAGAGCGTGCCTAGAACCGTTACGCACGCAGACGTGCACCCCTCAACGCGCCTGCAAAACCACCACAGGCATCGAATTCCTTCTGATGCAAGGCTAAACTTTTTATAAGAGACTGGCGTTTTGTGGTAGTGTCACATTAACTCATGTAACTAACGAAGCTCATGAAAGCTTTTGCCAGATGCATGGAGAATTTTGTGGCAGGAGATACGAGAAATATGCAAATTCAATACTTTAAAGACCTGCCATTAAGCGCGCAGGTCATGAAAGGAGTAGAAGAGCTTGGGTTCACAAACCTTTTCCCAATACAAGCCCAAGCGATAATCCCATTGCTCGAAGGAAGAGACGTTATAGGACAAGCACAGACCGGAACGGGGAAGACCGCCGCTTTTGGAATCCCGATGATTGAACGACTTGACCCAAGGTCTAGGAACGTTCAAGGTCTGGTCTTGGCGCCCACTCGCGAACTCGCGGTACAAGTAGCGGACCACATAAGCCGCTACGCGAAGTTCACGACGTTCAAAGTCTTGCCGGTCTACGGGGGAGAACCCATCGGAAGACAGATACATGCGCTACAAGACGGCGTCCACATTGTGGTGGGCACGCCCGGTCGCATAATCGACCTGCTTGAGAGGCGCGTGCTTAACCTGTCGACGGTGAAGGTTTTGGTTCTCGACGAGGCCGACAGAATGCTTGACATGGGATTCATCGAGGATATCGAATATATACTTTCGATGGTGCCAGCGAACAGGCAGACGAGTCTTTTTTCAGCCACGATCGACCAGTCAGTCATGAACGTGTGCAATCGGTACATGAAGAACCCTCAGAAAATACTCGTGAGCAAGGACGAAATAGCCCTCACTCAGATGAACCAGTACTACATGGTTCTAAACCCATACAACAAGTTCGAAACCCTATGCAGCATTCTGGACGAGAACCACATAGAACGGGCAATAATATTCTGCAAGACACGCACGGAAACAAGCGTTCTCGCAGACAAGCTAGTGCATAGAGGATGCGATGCAAGGGCGCTGCACGCCGGCTTCACTCAACCGCAAAGAGATGCCGTCGTCAACTCCTTCAGAAAAGGAAAATTGAAGTTACTCGTTGCGACGGACGTTGCGGCAAGAGGCCTAGATATTCAGGGAATAACTCACATCATAAACTACGATGTGCCCCTAGACGCCTTGGTCTATTTCCACAGGATCGGACGAACCGCGAGAATGGGACGCGAGGGAACCGCCATAACGCTCGTGGGTTACGGAGAGCTGACAGATTTCAACAACATAAAAGCATTGACCAAGACAACGATAGAAGAGATAACCTAGCTCCTCGAGCACTCCCTAAAGCGGTGACTCAAGCGCAATATTGCACGTTGTTATGCCGGAAGTGACCATTGAAATCGCATTAGCGGATGGATAGACTTAAAAGAGATAAGCGAGTAGAGAAAGCGTGCAAAACCCGGTTTTTGCACTAAGCAGTACAAGGAGTTGAAATAGTAGATGGCTGGAAGAGAAATGCACAAAGCGGTCTGCGCCGAATGCGGAAAGGAATGCGAAGTTCCGTTCAAGCCTGATGGAAGCAGACCAGTATATTGTCGCGAATGTTATGCTAAACGAAGACCCCCGAGAAGATATTAAGCTTACGAGCTAACGTCTTCCTTTCTTTCAGTAAACCTTCTTTTTTCACCACTAACCATAATAGGCGGAAGGTACATGCTAGAATGAGGTTAAGACTAACATAATGCCCAAAGATCCCGTGTGCGGTATCATTCTCGACGAGAAAACAGCTAAGTTCAAAATCACGTACGAGGGCGAAACCTACCATTTCTGCAGCCTAGTGTGCAAGAAAAAATTCAAAAGACACCCCATGAAATTCGTTAAGTAAACGGAGCCATACTTGCGAACATCTTAGCTGTCGTTGGATGCCTTATCGTTTAGGTTCCGTCATCGCCTGTCTGACATCTCCTGGGTTTCCGGGCTTGTAAGAAATCATCTTGCCATTGAGCAGCACGCAAAAGGTGCCGTATGGGTGGACGCTGTTCTCCCGTGCTTCTTTGGAGCTTGAGATATGGTGAATTCTCATGGAAATTTTAGCTTCCTTTGCCGTTTCTCTCAAGAGATCGACTAAACCACACGCGTACGGGCACTGGTGCGACTCCAGCACGGTCAGTCCTTCTCCAAAACTTTCAATCTTCTCTTGTGAGATTGGGAAGAACTTGGGCAAGGGTGCACTGTTTGAGAATCTTTTCACGTAAAGCTCGAAATCTGGCGGCATCGCATCGGCTTTCTCAAACCCGTTCTTTATGAAAAGCTTGTTCTGAGGCAGCCAACCGCTGTTTGACGTGACCACCGCCACTCCTTGCATTCTTTTCGTTCGCGCTTCGTTCAAGCATTGCTCCACCAGTTTTGTGCCGTAGCCTTTCCCTTTGTTCCTTCCAACGACCCAGATACAGTGGATAACCATGTATTGTCTAGCGTCTATTCCTCGCCATGCGTGTTCGCCTGGAACGTACTCGATGAACCCTCTGGATGTGAGACCTCGTTTTGGACCTTCATAGACCAGCAGAAGCTTTAGGCGTAAGCCTTCTTTGAAACGCTCTTTTATCCATTTGAGTTTGTTCTGGTATCCTTGCCCTTTTTTCTTTGACTTGTGGCAGAGCAGGTCATACTTGTCTAGGTTGGTTTCGTTCACGTCAACAATTTCATAGGCAGAGCTGGTCAATTCTATCATTCCTTATGCATGTCTTCCTTTCCGAACCAGTTAAGATTTATGCTCTGACAAGGTAAGGAAGTGTAGGAGAAAGGGCTTGCAGCTGAGAGCAATTGTGTTCGTGGATTTGGACTATTTCTTCGCCCAAGTTGAAGAGATCAGGAACCCTTCATTGAAAGACAAACCCGTGGTCGTGTGCGTGTACTCCGGACGCAGCGAGGACAGCGGAGCAGTGAGTACCGCCAACTACATAGCCAGAAAATACGGGGTCAAATCGGGAATGCCTATTGCCATGGCGAAGAGAAAATTGCAGGATACTGCGGCCACGTTTCTCCCCGTTGACATTCCTTTCTACGAAAAAATCTCCGAAGAGATGATGGAAACACTCAGAAGTTTCGCCGACACTTTTGAACAGGTTGGCATCGACGAAGCTTATCTGGACGTAAGCCGAAGGGTCAACGCCAACTTTGGCGAGGCATCATTGCTCGCCCGAAGAATCAAGGAAGAAATCAGAGCTAGATATAAGCTGACGTGCTCGATTGGTGTCGGTCCGAACAAGCTTGTTGCAAAAATCGCTGCTGACCTCCAGAAACCAGACGGCTTGACCGTTATTAAGCCTGAAGAGGTCGAGCGCATCCTGTTTCCTTTGCCAGTAGACCGCTTAATTGGGGTTGGAACAAAAACTACCAAGAAAATGCAGGCTATGGGCATCACTACGATCGGCGAATTGGCAAGATACGATGTCCAGAGGATGACGGATGTTTTTGGGCAGAACTTGGGTTCCTATTTTCACAGTGCATCGCTCGGCGTCGATGATGAGCCTGTTCAAGAAAGAGGAGAAGCCGAATCCGAGAGCAGAATCTCAACGCTGAAGGAAGACACTAGAGACCTGTACGCTATTGTGGCGAAAACCAACCAGTTATGCGACGAAATCACCAAAGACATCGCTCAGCGTCGCGCGCTTTTCAAGACGATTGGAATACTGGTGATATTGACAGACATGAGCGTTCACAGCAGGTCCAAAACACTCAAGAGTCCCACTAACGACCCACAAGTCCTTAAGGACATTGTTAAGGAACTCTTCGGAAAATTCCTGAAAGAATCAGGACTCAAAGCAAGGAGGGTCGGCGTTAAAGTCTCGGGTTTGATCAGGATAGAGGACAGCCAAAGACGGTTGGTGAGTTTCCTCGAATGAAGTGCAAAAGGATTGAAAGCGTGAATTGCTATGCATCGATGTTTCCTCATTTCTCGGATGGAGTTTTGTTCTATAGGCTGAGTCTGGCAAACTTTTAATCTGTGTCTAGCGAGTGAAATTGTGGAGAGGATGATGAATAATATGATTTCATCCTAAAGGCTAGAAACGGTATAATGGGAAGGTGAATGAGATAGTGAGGAAGAACAAATGAAGAAGCAGAAGCTAATTCTACTTCTAATTCCACTATTAATGATGTCATACTTCGTGAATCTACCTAGGACACATGCTACTGACACATCCTCTTTGATTTACTACCTGACTAACATGGTTGCCAACACGAGTTTCAACAGCACAATTGAAACGCGATATTACGGCCATATCATGGGAAACAACACATTCGCCGATTTGCAGCAAGCTTTTGACTCTTTGCCGTGCACAAACCAAGCCGAAGCTGTTGTCGTTTTGAGATGGGCAGCAATTCTTGAGAAGTATGGCATAACAAACGCGACGCTTATGCGCTATGCTTTGGGCAACGAGACGATGTTAGCGAATGGTCTTCCATACTATCAAACTTGGGGTGGAAGTCAAGTTTTTCACACGGGTCATCGCTATCTGATAAAGGCGTTTGGATATGCAGAGCAGTTGAATGACAACTTGACGAAGTGGAACAAGACAGTGGCCTTTGACAACTTCCGCTACGCCATAAATCACACCACATTCTTCGAGGCGTTGATGATTACGGGAGATAACAGCATTGTATTTGACAATCATCGTTACTATGATGAGTTTGCAGAGACGATAGGAACATACCTTGAATTTTACAAGCTTGGCATAACAGCTGCGTTGGATGAGGCTGTACAGACATGGAACTCCGTAAACACGCAAAGATGGGACGATACGTACGATTATTTTCACTACAACACTGCGGGAAGCTCAGCTTCAAACACGGAGTGGGAGTGCGCAGGCGGTGTCTTTTTGGAAATCATATCGCAATTATACTACTTTAAGAGAGACATAGGCAATTCTTCCCGACTGATTACTGACATAATCAACAGATTCATAGCCTCCGATTGGTCCGCACCGCAATTAACGTACAGTGGGATGAAGTATTACACTGTCTTGCACAAGAACACAGGAAATGAAGAAAGAAGACTGCAAAGCACGGTTTATGCGTGGGCTGCTATTCTTGGGCTCTATTCTGAGTACAACGAAACAATCAAAACGACTTTGAGGGAAATGATGGAAGGCTCTGCTGGATACGACCCAGCATGGAAGTTGCTTTTCAATGACATACATGGATTGTACAGCGACTTCCGATTCCGCACATCGTCAGAAGGAAGTTACGACATGAGAGGAAGCTCTATGGGAACAGATTTGGCTTTTATGCTCGGCATTGTTCCAGAAACAACAACTCTCGCTATCCCTTTAGAAGAATACTGCTACGAATACACATTCAATATGTTTGACGGTGACCTATTCTCTATCAACCTGAACACTCGGCACGTAAGACTATCGATTGTTCAAAACGGGACTGTGACTTTTCTGTTTAATTCCTCTGTCCCTAAGACGTTTGCGCAGGGTGGTGTGTGGGATCTCACATTCTCCTCGGATTGGAACTCGATAGTAGATACTACATTTGTTGGGTATCTTCCATCGAATAGGCATTACATATTTCAGAGTTGGAGCACTGCCACGATAATTGTACCCGACAACTATTCAACCATACAAGAGGCGGTGAACGTTGCAAGCCCCGGGGACATTGTTTATATCAGAGCCGGAACTTACTACGAGCATGTAGTCGTTGACCAATCGATTCTTTTAGTTGGCGAAGATAAGAGCACCACGAAGATTGACGGAAACGGAATTGGAACCGTCGTCAACGTGACGGCGGACAACGTTAGCGTCAGCGGGTTCACGATTCAGAACGGTGAGAAGGGCTTGGACTTGAACAGTGACGGCAATACAATAACCTCCAACATGTTGACGTCTAGTGGTGCATATGAGACAGACCTGAAAACTGGCTTGGAGATTTTCCCGGATCCTCCGCCCTCCCCAGTTTGGCTGTATTTATACGACCTTATGGGTGGCAACTATTCCGAAATCCTTCAGATAACAGCGGAAACTCCTGTTCTCAAAGTCAAGGTGTCTGGCCACGAGGATGTGGCTCAGTTGACGCTCGGAGTTTTCTATGACGAAAACTTTGATGGAATTCCGCAACTCCACGAGTTTATCGGAGTCGCAAGCCGGGACAAAGAAACTTCGGTGGCCCTGTTCGACCTGCCAAAGGGACAGTACATCATCAAGGTCCAAGGATACGACGTTCTAGGGTATCCTGGGCATTTTGACAGAGAAATAACACGATATACTGGGTACGGACTAGGCGCTCACCTTTCTTCAAACAACACAATCTCAGATAACCTCATCACAGGAGACTACACGGGAATCTACCTGCAATCCGGCTCCAACAACACGGTGACCAAGAATAACGTGACCAAGACGTTCGGAGGAATAACCGTCGGAGACATCGTGAACAGCAGATTCGATGGTAACAGGATCTTCAGCAACGACACAAGCGGAGAATACACGGCTGGCATTTCACTCAGAGCCTCGAGAAACGTCAACGTAACACGCAACGTTTTGGATTTGAATGTCTTCGGCGTTGACCTGTGGAATTCGTCCCAAATCAACGTTGAGGAGAACGACCTGTCCCCGCACGTGGCTTGGAGTATCGGGCTTCACGCGTCCTCCGACAATGGCATAGTCAACAACAGTGCAAGTGGGAGCGGACTTGATGGCGTTAGACTGGTGTTTTCGTATGGAAACCGAGTTACGGGAAATAACATATCCAACGGTGAACATTCCGGAATCCTACTGTGGTACGACAGCGACAACAACACCATAGCTGACAATAGCATCCGTTTCAGTGGAAGCCAAGGATGGGGACACGGGCACGGCGTCGAAGTTCTCCTTTCCTATGGCAACGTTTTCAGAGGAAACAGCATCTCAGAGTGCAACAATCAGGGAATAGTCGCCATCGAAACGTCAGGCAACAACTTCACGGGAAATGTCATCTTCTCGAACCGCAGGGGAATACAAATACGATTCTCTGCAGGAAACCGCGTGTACCATAATAACGTTTTCAACAACGCCGAAGAGCAGGGACTCGACGAGACTGGCGAAAACTTCTGGGATGACGCCTATCCATCTGGCGGAAACTACTGGGGCGACAACACGGGACCAGATCAATTCAGGGGAGCGAGTCAGAATGAAGTGGGGAGCGACGGAATATTCGATACACTATACAACGTCGGCGCAAACCAGGACAGATATCCACTGACGAAGCCGTATGCTGGTCCAATCGACATAGGAGTAAGCATTTCTGTCTCGAGAAATATAGTTCCCCATGGCTACAACGTGACGATAACAATATCCGTAAAGGTCATAAACTATGGTCAACAGGCAACGACTTTCAATTTGATATTGCAGATTCCATCAGCGACGTACAATTCAACATTAACATTAGCAAACAGAAGCTCCACGACCTTGACGTTCACGTGGAACACAACCGATTTTCCCAAGGGAAACTACACAGTAGCCGCCAACATCACCCAAGTTACAGGTGAAACAGACACAACAGACAACACACAAACCGAATCAGTGATTATAACCATCGCAGGCGACGTTACAAGCGTCACAGGTGAACCCGACAGCAAAGTCGACATGCGAGACATAGGCGTCATCTGTGGCAACTTCGGAACTAAGTCCTCTAGCGCGGATTGGAACCCAAACTTCGACATAAACAGCGACGGTACCGTAAACATGCGGGACATCGGGATAGCATGCAACAATTTTGGCAAAAGCTAAAGCCCAAAAGCAAAAACGGCACGGTCGCCTAGGCTTAAACGCCTTATCCATTTCTGTCAACATCAACTTCGAAAACACCGAGTTCTACCCGACGCTTCTAACTCAAGTCAATCAGCCAATAACAACGAGGCTTGAAGCTACATATAAAGGGGGGTCTAAAATTCCTGAGACCCGCCTATTGATGCGGTCACCGGGATTTGAACCCGGGTTGTCGGCTTGGGAAGCCGATGTCCTAACCAGACTGGACTACGACCGCAAACATCTGCAGTAAAAGAGCTTAAACTATTAAGTTTTAGGTAACGATTACTGTGATCATTTAGTGTCAGTGTCCCAGTTAAGAGCAATCTATTTGCCAAGCAAGATTCGGTTGACATATTCCAGTGTCACCTATGAAATTCAAACCTAGGCTTCTTCGTTGTTGGGTCCGAACCTTTGATGTCTAACTTCTTAGCTGTTTCACGTGGAACATCAATATCTGCGTATAGACGATTTCTCCTAAAATGTTAAGTCCAAGTTAAGATGAAAGAGGAGACCATAAATTCCAGAAAAAGGTAGCCGAAACAGTTGAGGCAAACTGCCACGTCAAAGATGAAATTTCTGACAATCGGACTCTTGATTGGCCTTCTTATCGGTTTCATAACTGGATATTTTATCGCTCTCAATTTACAACCATCAAGAAGCAGTGAACAGGAGATAACTGCATATTCTTACACATGTGTGGGAGACAGAGACCAATTGATAGCATCCTGGTCTTACGCTGTTGATGGCGATTGGTCAACTAAACTTCAATGGAACACATCAGACCTTAGCGACTTCAGCATCGCTATTATAGAAAACTTTTCCATTCCTGATTTAGCGAAGACCGTAAAGTGGGAGTTCAAAGCATACCACGAGAGAACAGCTTCCCTTATGCCTACACCCATGGAGGTCTCTTTCTGGAATGGTTCTTCATGGAAAATTCTGTATGCTCTGGATGACCAAGAACATGTTAACGAAGCTTTCGTTGAAACGTTGAACGTCCCAGCCGAATCCATTTCAGAAGGCAAGGTATGCATCCAGGTATCTATGAAATATTCCTCGCATGTAGTTGGTGGAATTCCTCCATCGGTTCCAGAGCAGATGTGGCAATACGTAGAATATTACGAGGGAAAATTGACAATAACCTCTGCTTAACTCTCGTCCATGACCCGGAAGATTCTGGAACGATGATGCCAATTTACTCTTGCCCTTTCCTACAACAAACCGCCCTTGCAAGTTTTCCGAATGTGTGCGAATTCAAGAACAGAAAAGTTCGCACGACCAAAGACAGAATCGGGTGGATTAAGGCTGTCCATTGGCCAAATTTAGCGCATAGCCTTTTCCACAAGTCATAAAAACCCCAACAGAACATAAACGTGATTCGTTATGGCTAAGCTAAAAGAGTTAGACTGGAAGCTTCTGTTCGAGCTGATGAGGAATTCCAGAAGAAGCGACAGAGAACTGGCTAAAGCCCTTGGCACATCGCAGCCAACCGTCACAAGAAGAAGGGCTTTTCTCGAAAGAGAACTCATTGACGGCTACTCCGCCATTCCAAAGTGGGAACAACTCGGGTATGAAATATTCGCAATCACACTCATCAAAATCAAGCAAGCCATCGCATCAAAAGAGAAATACGAATCCACTAGAAAGAAGGGACTAACATGGCTGGAACACAACCCCAACATTATCATGGCTGGCGCATGCAGAGGAATGGGAGTTGACTCCTTCATGATTTCACTTCACAAAACCTACTCGGACTACGACAACTTCATGCATGACTACAGGCTAGAACTGGGAAAATTCATAGACAACGCCCAAGCCATCCTTGTAAACCTTCGCGGAAAAGAACTTCTCAAACCATTAAATTTCAAGTATTTGGCAGAAGCAACATAAAGCCACATGCACGCCAGATCAATGCTCCGTCAACGCAGAACACCATGCAACAGAAGCATAACTAACTCAAACTTTTATCTAACACGCGCCTCCCTTTAGCACACTGAAGGAAGAGAAACCAATGAAACCCATCAAACCGGGCACCTACTTCTGGCAAGGAAACGAAGCATGCGCAGAAGCCGCCATAGCCGCGGGATGCCGCTTTTTCGCAGGATACCCAATAACGCCAGCCAGCGAACTCCTGGAGCATATGGCTGAACGCTTGCCGCAACACGGAGGAATCACGATTCAAATGGAAGACGAGATGGCATCTCTAGGCGCTGTGATCGGCGCAAGCTGGACTGGAAACAAAGCCATGACAGCCACTTCCGGACCAGGCTTCAGCCTCATGCAGGAACTGATAGGCTACGCATTCATGACGGAAACTCCCTGCGTGATAGCTGACATGCAAAGAGCTGGACCCAGCACGGGGCAAGCCACAAAATGCGGACAAGGAGATGCCATGCAGTCTAGATGGGGAACCCACGGAGACTACGCGGCAATCGTTCTCTCGCCCAACTCTGCACAAGAAATGTTCGACCAGACAATCAGAGCATTCAACCTAGCAGAGAAATACCGCACACCAGTCGTGTTGCTCTCAGACGAAATCATCGCCCACATAAGAGAGCAGGTAACAGTTCCGCCTATCAAGGAAATAGAGATAGTCAACAGGAAAAAACCCGCGCCCGAAGATAAAGCATTCTTCGGCTCGGAAGAGGTCCCGCCGATGCCATCAGTCGGCGAAGGCTTCAACGTAATCGTAACAGGGTCAACCCACGACGAATACGGAGTCAGGTCAACCGCAGACCCGGCTGTCCACAGGCGCCTTGTCGAAAGACTCAACAACAAGATACAAAACCACACAGACGAGATTGCAGATCTCGAAACGCACAACGTTGACGAATGCAAAATAGGCTTAATCTCATACGGCTGTACGTCGCGAGCCATCTACGAAGCAGCCCAAAACGCCGAGAAGAAGGGCATAAAAACCGGTTACATAAGGCTAAAGACTCTTTGGCCTTTCCCAGAAGAAATCGTGGAAGAACTCGCAGAATCGGCGAGCGCGATAATCGTTCCTGAAATGAACCTGAAACAGATATTCTATGAAGTGGAAAGAACAGCAAAAGGGCGGGCAAAAATCATCCCGCTCAACAAAATTGGCGGCGGAGAGTTAATCACGCCAGAAGAGCTGCTGGCCAAGATTGAGGAGGTTGCGGAGAAAAGTGACTGAAAAATTCTCGGTCAGAAAATACCTCAGAGACATACAAATGCCTTTCTGCGCTGGTTGCGGCATATTCACGATCATGAACACCTTTCTGAAGGCTGTCTACGAGCTGGGCCACGAAGACCTGAGCAAGTTTGTCTTCTGCAGCGGAATTGGCTGCTCCGCCTGGATTCCTTCTCCACACTTTGTCGCAGATTCAGTTCACACGCCCCACGGAAGAAGTATACCAGTCGCCACGGGCATTAAACTGCTACGCCCAGACATCAATGTTGTTGTTTTCGGCGGAGACGGTGACATCGTGGGCATAGGTCTAAGCCCCTTCATCCACGCCGCCAGAAGAAACCTAGATATTCTGGTCATCATGGTTAACAACATGGTCTACGGAATGACAGGCGGACAAGTTGCACCAACAACACCATTCAAAGCAAAAACCACAACCACCCCTTACGGAACCTTCGAAGAACCGCTCGACGCTGCTAAACTGGCTGTTGCAGCAGACGCATGTTACGTTTCGCGGTGGACAACAGCACACCAGAACGAGCTTAGAGAATCGATAAAGAAAGCGGTCACCGCGCAAGGCTTCAGGTTCATCGAGGTCGTAAGCCAGTGCCCCACAGCCTTCGGAAGGCGAGCAGGGTTCAAAGGCGTCGGCGAAATGCTAAGGTGGTTTGAGGAAAACTCCATTACAGCAGAACAGGCGGAGAAGCTCGGAAAAGAAGAGCTAACCCAGAAGATAGTTGTAGGCGAATTCGTCCAAAAACAACGAAGGACACTCGTTGAGAACGTTTACAGCACAATCCGCGAGGCACAAGAAGTTGAAGACGACTGAAATAATAATAAGCGGACTCGGCGGTCAAGGCGTAGTCTTAGCCGGACAAATCCTAGGCAAGGCAGTAGTCTACGATGGAAAGAACGCCGTTCAGACGCAAAGTTACGGCGCAGAAGCACGAGGAAGCGCAGCCAAAAGCGAAGTGATAATATCGGAAGGCAAAACAGGATTTCCAGTCGTGAGAAAATGCGACATACTCGTCGCCATGAGCCAACAAGCTCTTGATAGACATATCTCAGACTTGAGGGAAGATGGTTTTCTGATAGTCGACAGCACCTACGTGACCAACATCCCAGAAAAAAAGGCAAGAATCTTGCGCATTCCAGCAACAGAAAACTCCGAGAAAGAATTTGGAGCAAAAACATACGCAAACATGTTTGTTCTTGGAGCCTTGACAAAAATAACGGGCATCGTGGCCTCAAACGCAATGAGAAGAGCTATAGAAGACACTGTGCCACAGAAATACGTGCGCGTAAACCAACAAGCTTACGAAAAGGGAGCAGAATTAGTACAGTAGTTTTCAGAAAACGCGAAGACCCATTCTACCAAAGACGAAAACATTCATCACGAGCGTTCCGATGATCATTTTTCTTCTTCGAACATCTTTGCTCTGCGCGTGGCGCCTGTGTGCGCTCGCTTTGACAGATAGACGGTAGTAACGATGTAGATTGCTGTTAGCCCTGCAACGATAAAGGCTAGATTCCTTGTATCTTGTGCCTGCTCAGAATTCAACACTCGATCCTGAAGTTGAGAAAAATTCCCGACAAGATTGCCGTAAAGATTTAGAAGGCTATTGTAAGAGGAGTTCAAACCAAGATAGTTGTTAAGCAGGTCGCCGTAAGTCGCGTTCAAAGCCAAGAGCTGCACATAAGACGCATTCAACGCACCGAAAGCCTCCAGAAGCTGAGTATAGTTCCCTGCGAGAACATTGTAAGAGTTAAGAAGGTCGAAATAGGTGCGATTCAAACTGAGAAAGTCGTCGAAAAGTTCATAGTAAAGATGCAGCGCTAGAGAGGAAATTATACTTACAGTGTGATTTTCGTGCGGATAAGCAAAGTACAGATACGCATGAGTCTCATCAGGAACCTCAAGCACAGTTTTATTAACCTCCGCAGAATCGATCAACACAACATACGGAGACGGCATTAGGCTAATCGGAATGGCAATTCTGCAAAAGCCAAAGGTGCCTTCCTGCCCGCTAGGAGTGAAACGCAGTATTTTGTTCCCTGTCTCTGCCCCAAATTCAAGCGCTAGTTCGGAGAACGTGCTATTCGAGATAATTGCGACATCATACGTCTCCCCCTGAAAAGTCACGTCGAAGGTGGAAAATTTACCCATCAGTGGAAAATCATCTTGGTTGTTGGTAGGGATAGGATAAGGAACGTCACCTATCCCGTCATTGTCTAGATCATGCCCGCTATAGTCAGTCCAAAAATTGCCTTCGTACCGGTAACTCCAGGCATTCACTGAGTCTGCTGAGCAGGATGCTTGAACAATATTGCCCATATTATTGTGATAGATAGTGTTGTTGACACTCTGAGACGTGAGAAAGAACCCATAGTTGTTTGACGAGAAAGTGTTCCCGAAGAAAGTATTTTCGCTTGAGGAAGAAATGTAAACCCCGTAGTAGTTCAAGGATAAAGTGTTGTCAGTAACAATATTAGCCTCGGAAGAGCGGTCCAAGTTGACACCGCTCAGAGAGTTGTCAGAAATCACATTGTCAGAAACCAAATTGTCGCTTGAAGAGTAAAAATCAATCCCGTTGTAGAAGTTAGAAGAAAGAATGTTATGTGTAATTACATTGCCACTGGAGAAGGAAAGGCTGATCCCGTCCTGATTATTCCTGACCTTGTTGTAGCTTATGACGGTGCCACTTGAACCCTGAAGGAGTATTGCGCTGTAAGACGGTGGATTACTGTTCACTACGGTGAAGCCCATGACGCTCGCATTGACCGCCCCAATAATCGAAATCACAGGAGCGTTCTTGGATGAACCGTCAATAAACGTCAGGTCGACACTCTCCCCAACGAGCGATATGCTCTTGTCCACTACGACGTTTTCAACGTATGTTCCGTCGTGAACAAAGATGGTGTCCCCGTCTACGGAGTTCTCCACCGCGCTCGTTATGTTTTGATATGGATATGCTAAGGTGCCATTCCAAGGACCTAAGACATTACCAGCATCAACGTACAACAAGCTAGGGGTCGCCATGACAGAGACCCTACGCCCAACAAAAAATACGGTGCATATCAGGCAGAAAACCACAAACAAGGTCGAAACGGCTATCCTCAATTTAATCACATTTCCTCATGTTCACATATATTGCTATTAAGCGTTAATGCAAACACGCTCCACTCACATTTCCGAAAGTACTTTTCCCAATAACAGTGAGCATGCCACAGCAACAGAGAAGACCGGAATGAAAATGACAGGGCTGACGACAGGCTGCATTAAATCCCATAAAATCGCACCATAGGACATCAGCACGATCAACGACAGTATGGCGGTCTTCACTCTCCCAGTTAACATTCTGGCAGCGGGAGTTTTCTGCTCGTTTAGCGCGGACTGCAATACGCTGACGGATTGCTTTATTTCTTGCTCAGATGCAAAGAGTACGAGGTTTTTGTCTGCATCCTGAAATTTGAAGCTCGAAAGGGCATACCGTTGCAGGTCCCATGGTCTCTTCTTTGGCAAAATCTCGATGATGCCGCTCTTTTCCATCTTCTTGAGAATCGTCTGAATCTTGCGGATAAACTGGATGTCGCCTGCCTTTTCTTCTCCATACAATCGTTTTGCTATATCCCTCACGTCTGGAAAATGTAGCTCCAGTTGAAAGGACGCGATTGCCTTGGCGAGGTCATACTGATATTCCCCTTCGCGCAAGCGGATGTTCCCAATCTTATAATCTGCACTGAGAGACTTCCTAAGTAACTGCACCTCACTGGGCGTCAGTTTGCGCTGCGACACGCCGTTCGCTTCCTTTTCAATAGTTTCAGTTGACTTGAAGATAAAAAGGCTTCGATATTTAGACCGTAGTTTCAACTGTTTCAACACTTCGCGACCACCGTGGAGTCAAGTTTCAACGAAGTCTACGGAAAAAACCCGTAATTAATTCAATGTGCACTACATTAGATGGAGGGTGTAAAACATGGCGAATTACATGCGAGAACTAGGCTCGTCCTACGTACATTTAAATATGAAGTATAGGACTTCAAAGTTCAGCGGTCTGCGCAAGAAGTACAGGAGCGACTTCGAAATCATCGCGCGTGTACTGGAAGCAGTGAAAGAAAATGACGCAACCAGATTTTACATCATGAAAAGCGCTGGAATCAACTGTGCGCAGCTCAAAAAATACTTGGCGTCTCTCACCGATGTTGGCCTTATTGACAAGTCCGCGAAAGATGGTCGCGTCTTCTACTGGACAAGTGAGAAAGGACTTGGTTTCCTCAAGCAATATTACGTGTTGCTCAGCATGCTCTTAAGCACGTCTTCCCGAACCGAACTAACGGGCATGGATTATGAGGCAGGATGTGGTATGTCGAACGCGCAACCTCGTTCTGCAGTGCCGATTGCAGCGTCCATGCAGCACCCTCCTCAATGATGTGGAAGGAAAGGCAAGCGGAAGAATGAACTCCCCTCACGTTTCTGTTTCCCTTCTCCTTTCAGCTATCGGGTAAATTCCGCTTGCCCCTCCCAATTCAAGAACGTAACCGCTTTTGAGAATGATAGTTCTCAGGTTGGAAACTGGGATTGAAAATTCTCGGTTGCGACACTGACTACCATAGACCTCTTATAAGGGAACACCCATTCACACTTGAATCTGGAAGTGGCGCGGTTGACCGAGAAATTCACGTACGCAAAGGCTGGCGTCGACAGAAAACTGCGGGCGGAGTCCAAGAAGGCTCTGAAAATCTTAGGCGAAACATACCAGTATAGTCACTATGGCGACGTTGTGCGGCTTCCTTATGGAAACATTTTCCCTGTAGGAGAAGGCCACTACTTGGACCTGGTTATTGAAGGTGTGGGAACGAAGGTACTCATTGCACAATTGGCGCAGAAATACGACACGATAGGGATAGATGCTGTGGCGTTAGCCGTGAATGACGTCATAAGGTCGGGCGCCAGACCATTGGCGGTTGCGGACAACATTCATGCCCAGGTTTCAGACCCAGACGTTGTTGAGGAGTTGCTGGAGGGCATCTCAAAAGGGGCAACGGAAGCCCAGTGCGTCGTGCCAAGCGGCGAAATCGGCGATGTTGCCGAAGTGATAAAGGGTTTGGTTGAGGGCAAGGGCTTTGACTTGGTCGTGGCGACGATAGGCGAAATAACGCATGAAAGAGTAATTTATGGAACAGACCTGAAGCCCGGCGATGTTGTAATAGGGCTGCGGAGCTCCGGAATCCACAGCAACGGCATATCGTTGGCAAGGAAAGTGCTTCTCAAGCACTGGGGCGGAATGTACGAACCCTCCGAGGTTCCAGACGGTCTTGACAGAGAAGTCGTTCTTGAAGCCTTGGAGCCTATGATAATATACGTCAAGCCACTGCTCAAAGTGGCAGACGAGCTTAAGGTCAAGGCTGCGGTGCACATCACTGGTGATGCCTACCTAAAGTTTGGTAACTTGACAAAGTTTTCGAGAAACATAGGGTTTGACTTTGACAACTTCACTCCTCAGCCTATCTTCACGCTGATTCAGAGAACCGCCTCTAAGCTTGGTACACCCATCGGGGATGAAGAGATGTTCAAGACGTTCAACATGGGGTGGGGTTTCGCCATAGTGGTGGATGAACAGGACAAAGACAGAGCAATCGACGCCCTAGAAAGTGCAGGCGCGGAAGCTAGACAGATAGGACGCGTGACAAGCGCTGAGGGCATAAGAATCCTGCACGAGGGCAAGAGAATCATTCTTAAGAACTGACGGTTTGCCTCGAAGCTGATAAAAGTGTTTAAATTCGATCCAGTTCAAACTTAACACATGAAATACCGCTTGAGAATCGAAGTCAAGTTAAAGCCGGGACACAGCGACCCTGAAGGCGAAACCACCGCGCGCTTGTTGAAGGAACTCGGCTATAAAGTCAAAGCAGTCAATGTCGCGAAGTCGTACATCGTCGCTCTCAAAGCCGAGTCGAAGAAGGAAGCCCAAGCGAAAGCTGAGGAAATGTGCCGTAGACTTTTGGCGAACCCAACGAAAGATGACTACGCATTCACCGTTGAGGAAGAGAAATGACCTCACGCCTCTACAGTCGAAGAAAAACCATGGCTCAAGTTTTTGAAGCAAACTTGCCGGCGGCAGACAACGAACAGCTTGCGCTGATAAGCCAAGAACTCGGAATAGGCTTGAACTTGGAAGAGATGAAAGCCATTCAGAGATATTTCAGGAGAAAAGGGCGAAACCCCACGGATGTAGAGCTTCAAACAGTAGGACAAACTTGGTCGGAACACTGCTTCCACAAGACGTTCAAGGGCAAGATAGAATTCAATGGGAAACGCATCGACAGCCTCTTCAAAACGTACATCGCGAAAGTTGCCAAGGAAACGAAGCCGACATGGTGCTTCTCAATCTTTGAAGACAACGCGGGCATAATTCATTTTGACAAGGGTTATGGAATAGCGGCTAAAGTTGAGACCCACAATCATCCGTCTGCCGTGGAGCCTCTCGGCGGAGCGGCAACGGGCGTAGGCGGCGTAATCAGAGACGTGTTGGGCGTCTGGGCAGACCCGATAGCGTGTACGGACGTTTTGGGTTTCGGACCGCTCGATTTTGATTATAGTAAACTTCCTGCTGGTGTTAAGCATCCGAAGTACGTTTACATGGGAGTCGTCGCCGGCATAGGAAGCTACGGCAATAATATGGGAATCCCAACGGTTAACGGAGCCATATACTTTGACGACAGCTACGTCGGAAACGTAGTCGTCTACTGCGGATGCGTGGGGCTGCTTCCGCTCAAGAAGTTCAAGCGGAACGCCAAGGCCAACGACATAATCGTGCTGGCTGGAGGAAAAACCGGTCGCGACGGCATCCACGGCGTAACCTTCGCGTCTGCCGAACTGACGGAGAAGTCGGAGGAAGTTTCTCGCCCCGCCGTTCAGATCGCCAACCCTATCGAAGAGGAGAAGTTGAAGAGAGCAATAATCGAAATCCGAGACCGTGAACTCGCGTCGGCGATAACGGACCTCGGCGGAGGCGGACTGTCTTCGGCGGTTGGCGAAACGGCAAACAGGTTTGGTTGTGGGGCTTTCGTGGAGTTGGACAAGGTTCCATTGAAGTATCCAGGGTTGGCGCCTTGGGAGATTTACGTTTCTGAATCGCAAGAAAGGATGCTGTTGGCTGTGCCGTCTGAAAACCTCGAAGGTATCTTGGAGATTTTTGCGAACGAGGATGTTGAGGCGATAGCTATTGGAAGATTCACCGGAGACAGGGTGCTGATGATCAGTTTTCAGGGCGAGAAGGTCGCGGAAATGGATATCGCCTTTCTTTTTGAACCGCCTGAAACGGTGAAGATTGGAGAGTACAAGCCTGTAAGCCTTGAGGAGCCTTCTTTTCCAGAACCGAAAGATTTGACCAAGACTCTTTTGCAGCTTCTGTCCTCGCCAAACATCGCAAGCAAGGAAAGCGTCGTACGCACGTACGACCACGAAGTGAAAGGAAATACAGCTCTCAAGCCTCTGCAAGGCGAATATGGTGGACCCAACGATGCCGCGGTCATAAAGCCTCTTGCAGATTCATGGAAGGGTATCGTGATTTCGTGCGGAATGAACCCGAACTATGGAAAGATTGACGCTTACTGGATGGCTGCCTCCGCGATTGACGAAGCTGTAAGGAATAACGTGGCAGTTGGCGGAAGAAGAATAGCCCTATTGGACAACTTCACGTGGGGCAATCCTGAGAAACCCGAGAGACTAGGAAGCCTCGTAAGGGCTTGCGAAGCCTGCTACGATGTTGCGGGCGCTTTTGGAACACCTTTCATTTCAGGAAAGGACAGCCTTTACAACGAGTCCCCGCTCGGAACCGTGACTCCAACATTGCTCATCACGGCTCTAGGAATCGCGCCGGACATTCGCTCGGTTGTTTCGATGGATGTGAAAGAACCGAACAACCCAATCTACATCGTCGGCGAAACTTTCAGAGAGTTAGGAGGGTCCGAATACTACAGACTTCGAAGCTTTCTTGGAAACACCGTGCCAAAGGTGCGCGCTGTCACAGCGAAGAAAAGCTTTAGTGCCGTCACGAGAGCGATTGACTCCGGCTTGATCAGGGCTTGCCACGATCTGTCCGAAGGAGGTTTGGCGGTGGCGGCTGCTGAGATGGCGTTCGCTGGAGGATACGGTTTGAAGTTGGATTTGCGAAAGATTCCCGGTCAGGACTTGAACCGCGACGATTTCCTCCTTTTCTCAGAGTCTAACAGTCGTTTCCTAGTCGAGGTCTCGCAGAAGGCGAGGGAGGATTTCGAAGAGTTGATGAAGGGGAAACCGCACGCCAGGATAGGTAGGATCAGCAAGACTCCAAGGCTGAGCATCAGTGGATTGGACGGCGAGGTTGTGGTGGATGCCTCGTCGAGTGATTTGCTGTTAAGCTGGAAAGGAACACTGAGCGGCGAGGGTTAAGCGGTGAAACGCGAGGAGATTAGAGTTTGCATCTTGCGTGTCGGCGGCACTAACTGCGACGCCGAAACCAAACGGGCATTTGAGAATTTGAGCGTTCAAGCTGAAATTCTCCACGCAACTGAGATAGTCAAGCGCCGGAATGTTTTTGATTATCAAGCATTGGTGTTCCCAGGCGGGTTTGCCTTCGGCGATTATGTACGGGCTGGAGCCATCTGGGCAAAGTGGCTGTTGGCCAAGCTGGAAAAGGATTTAGAGGCATTTGTTGCCGAAAATCGTCTCATCCTTGGCATCTGCAACGGGTTCCAAGTGCTTGTTGAGGCTGGGTTGCTTCCGGGCTTTGAAGGGATAAGTTTGTATCCTGAAGCTGCGTTGGCGACGAATTTTCCGCCAGGGTACAATTGCCGATGGATACATCTCAAGCATGAGAACAGTGGAAAATGTTTGTTCACTTCGAGAGTTCCCAAGGGGAAAGTGCTTAGAATCCCCGTGGCACATTCGGAAGGCAGGTTCATGTTCGACAAAGAAAAGGAACAGCAATTTCTGGAAAAGCTGTGTGAAAACGACCAGCTGGTTTTCCGCTACTGTGACGGAAAGGGCGAATATGCAAACGGACGTTTTCCGACGAACCCAAACGGTTCCTTCCATGACATAGCGGCAATATGCAACCCAGAAGGGACGATATTTGGTCTGATGCCGCACCCTGAAAGAGCCTTCTACTGGTGGCAAAAGCCCGACTGGACAAGGCAAAGGCGAATGTCAGAGTACGGCGATGGAAAACTAATCTTCGAAAGTCTCATCAGCTATTTGGAAAAGAAGACTTAGCGGAAGAATCTCCCCATTGCTGTATCGTCTACGTATCGCGCTCGATTTTTCACTCTTTTTCCTTGTCGAAGACCGACTCATGCGCGGTCATACCAACTTATGCTTCTCCAGATCCTCAAGCTTCGGCAAGCCAGTCCGTGCGCCCATCTTCATGATGCATCTTGAAGCCACGAAGTTGCCTATCCTTCCGCAATCATGCAGGCTCCGCATGGAAATTAAGCCGAACAGAAAGCCAGCGCTAAAGGCATCGCCCGCGCCTGTCGTGTCGACAGCCTTTACTCCGAAAGATTCTATCAGGTGGTTTTCGTTCGCGTCCGCCACGTAGCAGCCTTCACTGCCCAACTTCACAGCGACGACGTTGACGCCTTTATCCAGCAGAAACTCGGCGCCTTTCCTGTAACCCTTGATCTTGGTCAAGAGTTCAAGTTCTGCGGAGTTGGGCATCACGACAAATGCTCGTTTCAGCAGTGGTTCCAGTCCGTCCCGCCCTTTTCTAGCGTATAGTTCGCCAGGGTCGAGGCTCACCTTAATGTTTCCGGAAAGCTTGGCGACGAGCTCTTTTTGGGCTTGGAAGGATTTTTCTCCGACGAAGGACGTTAAGTGCAGAAACTTCGATTGAGAAACGTACCTCAAGTCTATCCGTTTCAAGTCTATCGTGTCGTTCACGCCAGAATCCACGTACAACGCCCTGTCGCCCTTCTCGTCGACGAACCCCATGGCAACGCCGCTTCTGCCTTTTGCGACGCAGGCTATGCCGTCTGTGTCAACGCCTTCCTTGTGAAAGTCATCCAGAAGCATTTTACCCTCCCTGTCATTGGCAACTTTTCCGATGAAGCCTACCTTGCAGCCGAGTCTAGCCAAGCCGACGATGGTGTTTGCGGCTGAACCGCCGCATGCTTCTTCGCAGTCTGTTATGAAGCCTTCTTCGTCCGCGCCTACTATCTTGTTGACTTTGAAAAGCTTGTCCACATTTAAGGCGCCGAAGCCGACAACGTCGAAGGCTTTCATTTGAACAACTCACTCAGATAAATCTTGTATTGCCCGAGTTTGCCATCGTAATTGCCGGCCGAGATTTTGGCGACACCGTCGACGGTTTGAACCGCCTCTATTCCAGCTTTCATCGCCTGTCTCACGGCTTGGAGCGAAATGCCGTTGATCACGATTTCCGGAACATACTTCACTCCTTTCGGCACTTTCGAACCTTTTCCAAGCTTCTCTCTTAAAGACGGGCAGTACGGATGGTTCGTTGTTGGCCCTATCAGCGGGAAACGTGTCTCAGTTTTTGAACCCGCAGAACAAACGTCAAAGGGAGTTATCACACCCTCGACCTCATGCACTGCCTTTAGGGCTTTTTCACCAGCCACCTTCAGGGCTTTCTTGGTTTTGCACATCATCCAGAAGTTGCCGCCTGCAATTCCACGAGCGTAGCCAATGTGTCGTTCGATGATGAAGTCAGGAACCATGATCGGAACAACAATCACATCACGGCCATAAAGACGCTCCTGCCACTCGAACCCATCGCCGCAATGTCCAACCCTCTCCACCATGTCCATTTTTCCCAATGGTTTCACGGACAATGCGTCAAAAACAGCAGTAAAAGGCTTGACAAGTATGTCCTGGCGAATCCGGTAGGAAAGCTCTTTCTCAAAACGTTTGACCATGTCTTCCAGGGGTTTATCCTTGTCCAAGCCTTTCCAGAACTGCAGGATGGCGCCTTTCCGTTTGTCGGGCGTTTCTTTCTCGGTTAGCCATCTTTCGATGCCGTTGTCAAGCCTGCCTATGACGCCCGACGGAGTTGCAGTTGCATCTTCAGCTGCTGCGCACACTGTTGCCACGTCATCCGCAGTGACGATGACCCTGCAGTAGAGACCGTCAAAGGCTTCGGCATAAGTGTCTTCGATCAATTCCTTTTTGATCATCTAACCCAGCCTTCCGATGGCTTCTCCTCTGACCCTTTCCCTGAATTGACTGCTTTCTTCCGCCAGAGTTTCCATATTTCCATGCGTTATTATTTTAACTTTGGGCAATTCGTCAGGGTACAATTTGAAAAGACGATCAAGAAGCGCCCTGTTCACGAGGCTTTTCGCCAGGCTTTCACGGTTCCAGTCGTTTGCAGTCGCTAGGGCTTGTGCCTTTCCAAACCCGATGAAAACGTCTGAGATGACTGCCGTTGCGATGCTGTTTTCAGACAACACAGCAATCTCAGCGTTCTTGACGGCGAACTCGTTGCCGTTGAAAGAGACGGCTAAACCGTTTCCTGTTCTAACGAGATTGAAAGCGTCGGCGTCCGTTATGCTGTCACCCACATACAGTGCATCCGAAAGCGAAACGCCCAACTTCCGAGTGATGTCTCTCACTGCTTCAGCCTTCTCGACACCACCCATAGGATCAACTTCGCAGTAGATTTTGCCCGCTTCCGTGTTCGCAATCTCTTTCCCGAAGATTTCGTCGAGTCGCCCAATTGTTTCTTGGTCCCTTGTTGAGAAATCTTGCATGGACTTTTTGTCGGCTGAAACTTCCAACATCGGCATCTGAGCGATTTCTCGTGCGATCTCTTTTAGGCGTGCTTGTTCGTTCTTGGGAACGTAGTATTTGTCCAACTCTAACTTTGTGCAGTACGTGTTTTTGTATGGAAAGTCTAGGGCACGGCACACTGCCCGTATGTAATGCTCGTAGCTGGTGCTGACGATGAAGGAAGGAGCCACATTCCCGGCGTGCTGCAACGTTTCCTTCGCGCCCGCGATCAAAATCAGATTGTGGGCTGAGAACTCGCGCATGGCACCGTCTGAGACGTTGTAGGCTCTCAAGAATGGCAAGACAAGCTTGAGGGTGTCGCCCGCCTTGTGGTTTGGTCTCTTCAGAACGTAAGCTAACGCGTCGTCGTACTTGCTTATGACCGTGAAGAGTTTTTCGCCTTCGGGGACGAAGTGTGATGTTGTTTCGAAGGCGTTGTCGTTCTTGGATATGGGTCCTTCACAGTCCGAGATGAAGACTCGCGTCACCGTTGAAGCCTCAACTCCTCCATGTGCCTTGTGCTCCTGTCGATGTGCTGTCTCGAAGCTATGTCCGTTCTATGCCAAAGCGCTCCGCCTTGCACCGCGTTTATTCCTTCCAGAGAGAGTTGTCTCGCTTCCTCGATGTCTCCGCCTATGCCCACAATCGCCACCGCCCGAGACTTGAGAGCGTAGGTTTCGCCGTCGCGAAGCTCCATGCCAGCGGGGTACGTGCGTATCCTATCGCCGTGTGGTTTGGCAAGTGCGTAAGCCTTCGTCAGGTCAACGGCTGTGTCAACGTCCTTCTTGCGTACCTGGTCGGGGAATGCCTCCACGTAGCCGCCGTAGCTTGGCGGAACTTTGTAGGTCACGACTGTTGCTGCTTTCTCCAAATTCACGCGCGTCAGGTTGCTTTCTAAGATTTCGAAGCAAACGTCAACGAAGTCGTCTTTCAAGATGGGTAGGATGTTGATGATTTCGGGGTCGCCGGGCCGACTGTTGTTCTCAAGAACTTTTGGCTCTTTGGCAGTGTGCATGAAAGCCACGTAGAAAGGGACGCCCCGCAAGCCAACGTCGGTTCGTCTTCTCCATTTCTCGAAGATCTTGTTCACGATTTCGATTTCCTTGTTCCTATCCTCACCTGTCATGAAGGGCAGGATGTCCCCCTTGTTCTTGTACGAGCCCATGCCTCCAGTGTTAGGTCCCTTGTCATCGTCAAAAGCTCTCTTGTAGTCTCTCGTTTCGGGCAACGGCACAAGATGCTTGCCATCACAGAAAGCTTGGTAGCTCGATTCTTCGCCGTCGATTTTCTCCTCTATTATGACTGCGCCGTGCTGAAAGTCAGCCAGAAAGTGCTCGAAGAGTTGTTCGCGGGTATTAAAGTGGTCTCCCCAAACCCCCACACCTTTTCCGGCTGCTGGCCGGTCGGGCTTGACAACCGCCCTATTCTCGAGTTCGTCGAGCCACTGGTAGACGGCTCTCTTGACTTCGCCTTGGCTCTTGTAGTCTTCTGGGCTGAAGATTTCGAACCGCGGGTTCACGTTGGGCACTGTCTCTTGGAAGAGACGACGCTGCTGAACCTTGCTCGATTCGATGGCGAACTCTTTCGTCGGGCAAATCATCTGTATGTCGGTTCGGTCTTCGACGACGTCGCGAACGCCGTCGATTATGGGTTTTTCCGGTCCGACGATGCCGAAGTCGATTCTGTCTTTGTTGGTTTCGGCGAACTTGGCGATTTCTTTGATGTTCAAATCGGGTATTACGACGTGTTTGGTGGCGTGTTTCACGTTGAAGGGGTTGCGTTGCTTGTCTGCAATGTAGATTTCCACGTTGTATTCTTGGCTTCTGGCGAAGGCGTCGACCATGGCTACTTCTCTTGCGCCATAAGAAACTACGAGCACGCCCACTTTTTCCATGTGGAATCCCCGTGAGACAGTTAGAAGAGTAAATGAACCCTAATTTGCTTTGTCACTACAGGTTCTGAGCTAATTGTTCTAGCTCGTAGAGCCTGCCCGTTTCCTCGTAGCCTTCCAAGAACCGCTTCCTCATCTTATCAGCGATTTTCTGCGCCAAAGGCGTCGGGTACTTGCCCGTCACGCATGCAAGGCATAGTTGGTTCTGTCTGAAGCCCGTTGCCTTCACGAAGTTCTCTATTGACTGGTAGCACACTGCGTCTGCGCCGATGATTTGCCCTATTTCTTCCGAGTCGTGTTTTGAGCCTATGAGTTGACCGTAGGTCGCCATGTCTATTCCGTAGAAGCATGGCCCGACGATGCGTGGAAACGTCACGAACATGTACACTTTCTTCGCTCCCATCCTGCGCAGTTTCTCTATAGCGACTTTTGTCGTGTCGCCTCTGACGATGCTGTCCTCGGTAACTATGACACGTTTTCCGTTGACTCTGGAACCAAGAATGTTGATTTTCCTGTCTATAGTGGCGTGCCGTTCTTTGTTCAGGAGAATGAAGGCTCTCTCGGTTACGTAGCGGTGTCTACGAGAGGCTCTTTCCCATCTCAGGCCAGACTCCTCATGCGCTCCCAACGCTGCATCATCGCCAGTTTCCGGCACGGAAAGTACTATGTCCGCGTTCTTGGTTATGTCTGGGTTTTCCCTCACGAGGTTCCGCCCGAACTCTTCGCGAACTTCATAAACGTACCTGTCGTCAAACCTCGAATCCGGTCGAGCGAAATACGCAAACTCGAAACCGCAGAACGCCTTGTGACCATCGTCCACGAGTTTTTCTCGTTGAAAACCGTCTTTTGACACGGTGACCATCGTGCCCGGTTCGACTTCGAAGTCCCTTTCAAAACCGTTTATGTCCAAGCCGACGGTTTCTGACGAGAAAGCGAAGATTTTCCGGTCTTCGCTGTGGCCAGCGCACAATGGTCTTATTGCGTGGGGGTCTCTGAATGCGAAGAATTCGCCGTTCTCTGTTAAAGCGGATACGGAGAAGGCGCCTTCGATTTCTTTCATGCAAGTTTTTACGGCTGAAGTCAGGTCTTTCTCGTTGGAGAGTTCGAGGAGAAGCTTGTGGCAGATGAGGTCTGCGTCGCATTCGTAGGAGAAACCAAGGCATTCTTTGCCTATCTCTTTTCTCAGCTGAAACGTGTTGACGACGTTGCCGTTGAAGGAAACCGCTAACTTCAGCCCATTCTTGGAAGCGGTGACGGGTTGAGTGCCCTTCACCAAAGATTTTTCGTCTGTCTTACCCGAAGTTGTGTACCTGACGTTCGCTATTCCAACGTATCCCGGTAAGCGTCCGAACCATTCTTGAATCGCGTTCGTCTTTATCTTTGGAATGAGGTCTAAGCCTCTGTGAACGTAGAATTGCCCATTGTGATAAGTGAGAAAACCGTGAGATTGGTGTCCGCGGTGGTTTTGGGCGCGCATCCCCCAGTATATGTACGGGAATATCGGCTGCTTCTCGAGGTTGATGGCGCCGAAGACTCCGCACGCTATTTTTAATTGCTCTCCCATATTTCCGAATGAGGACGCTGGTATTTATCAATTTTTATGACATTTTTAACTAAATTCCATGAAGAAATTGCTAGAACCGTTTGTCACCTTTCTAGGTTCTGGGCTTGATGGCATGATGGCTAGGACTTCTTTCCGTTCTTGTCCCTTCAAGTCTCATGTGGTCTTCCGAACCCTAACCCCTCGTTTCGGTTCTTATCATTTTTGGATGTATCTCGCAATAAACGGAAAAAAAGGGCGAAGGTGAGTTCATCAGTAACTCTTTTTCATGCCATCACGGCCGGATTGTTCCAATCCCTGCTCATTTCATCATCTGAAAACAAGAGATTCCTAAGGCGATAAGCGGATAAAGCTTTTTCGTTTCAGAAAACCCCTTGGGTGACTCGTCCCCGTTAGGCATCAATTATTCAGTGTTATGGAGGAAGTCCATATTTCGCCGCAATGAACGTTAGGCCTTACCTAGAAATCTTTTGAGGTATTCTACTGCTGTTATCACTTCGCGTATTTCCGTGTCCACCCTTGCAAATCCGTGCCCTTCTTTTTCTTCAATCACAAATTCATGGGGATTACTCATTTCCTCCAGTTTCTTGACGAATTTCTCTATCGGCTGAAAGGGACATCGCGAATCTTGACGACCGCAGCTTATGAGCACTGGCACCTTGATTTGAGAAACGTACGTTATTGGAGAACTCTTGCGGTAGAACTGCTCCCTTTTGCTGGGTGGTCCGTCGAACATTTCTTCGATAAACCCTCTAAAAGCCGCGTCCGACAGCTCGTACATCTCTGACCAATCGGTGACCGGAACCAAAGCAACCCCAGCCGAGAATACATCAGGCTTTTTCGTCAGCGCCATCAGAGTCATGAACCCTCCATAAGAACCGCCCATGATTGCAATCTTGGAACTGTCAACGCCAGGTTGGTTTGCCAGCCATTTCGCACCTGCCACGACATCCTCCAAATCTGCGCCGCCCAAGTCAGAAATGTCCATGTTACGGAACGCTGCGCCATACCCCGTTGAACCTCTGATGTTTGGGGCAAGAATGGCGAAGCCGCTTTGAGAAAGCGACTGCAGAAACGGAGACCAAGAATCGTAAGTCTGCCACCATGGACCTCCATGGGGCCAAACAACCGCCGGATAAGGAGCACTAGCCGAACGCGCCTCCAAATACCATGCATGAATCTTCAGTCCGTCGAAGGACTTGTACCATACAGATTGAGGTTTTGCAAGGTCGGATAGACTTGTTTCGTAAACCCTTGACGTTAGGGGAGTAACGGTGCCAGAGTCGATTTCATGCAGGTAAATGCAATGAGGCGTTGACATGGAAGAATGCAGAGCAACTGTTTTCTTTCCGTCTTCGTCCAACTTGCACCTTGTTATCGTGCCAGTCAAGAATGGCAGGGCGGTTTTCTCTCCGTCAAACGAGTGCCCATACACTGCGGTGCGGCTGTGCTTGCTAACAATGTAGTATACTCTGTCTCCTGTGCGAGCCCACCCTATCTAGTCCTCATAGGCTTCTTCTCCTTCTCCAAGACTTAGGAACAAGTGCTCCTCGCCTTGAAAATCTTGGATGACAACCTGCGTCTTGCCGTTCGCGTCGCTGAAGAACGCCAGTTTCTTGTCGTTGGGCGCCCATGTAGGGAACGTCTCCTTCGAACCGTCTTTGAACTTGTAGCTTACCGTGTCCGCGGGGTCATTCCTGTTTACAACCGTGACCTGATTGTTCTTCGGGTCTTTGCCGCCTCCATATTCCGTGTAGGCAACCCATTTGCCGTCATGCGAGTACTTGACGCCAGAGCATGGCGTGGTCTGCGTCTTCAAGATAAAATTCTCGCTTGTTCGTGTGTTGATAATCTCGATTCCGCACGATTCTTTGGTGGCATAAGTCCGAGCGACCTCTTTTCCGTTGGGATGCCAAGCGGCGTCCCACGTCCTCATCGCAGCATTGGTAATCTGTCGGGTCTCTTTCCCTTCTTTTGACGTCAAAAACAGATGGTGCAGTTCGTTGCCGTCTTTGTCCTGCAAATAGACAATGTCCTCTCCGGAAGGGGATAGAAACCCAAAAATGACCGAATCGTCTCCGCGAGTAACCTGCGTCGGCGCAGAGTCGGGTCTTGTTTCCATAGTGTACAGATGGGGAATTCCAGTTGTGTTCGAAGAATACAGCAGAGTCTTTCCATCGCGCGCCAAATCGACGAAGTATATGACCGGGATTTTGAATAGAGCCTCTATGGATATTGGCATGTGGCTGCTCCTCCAGTTTCAGTAAGTGTATCGAGAAGTTAAGTTTTGGCTTACTACTCAACAGTAGAAGATGTTATGCTGAGCTCGGCGTTTGAAACAACATGAATCCACCAGTCGAGCGGCACGAAAGAATCGTTGTAGTATACTACGAGTCTTGAAACCGAACCAGCAGGAGCATCAGCGGGCACGTTGCCGTTCCACGTTAGAGTTTTCATCTTGGAAGGCGCGAGCGTCAAAACCTGCGACGTTCCGCTCCAAGTCCAGTCGCGTCCTTCAAAAGCCACGTTTACAGACCATGTTGCCGCGGACTTTCCCGTGTTCTTAAACGTAACAGTTACCGTGAAAGAATCGGAAGACGCTTTATCGACGACACCTTTCTCACTGCTCAACGCCAGCGATTGACCGCCGACGTTAGAGAAGAAGACGGTAAGCAAAACGACAACAAGCGTCGTCGCTGCAATAGGTAGCAAGAAAAGTCTCTTAGTCACCGATTTTCACCCTCCTCAAACAACAACGACGCACAGACCTCTTTATCCCTTCTGCAGAACACCTCTATAAAACAGTAATAGAACACTATACCAGAATAGTTGTTAAACAAAGCAGAATCCGCAACCAACAAACGTCCACTCCAGCAACCCATGCCCACAGAGAACCATCATGGCGTAAGCCTAAACTTGTCCCGATGATAAAGCGCCACTTCCCTAATGTTCCTCTTCCCAGTCAGCATCATCGTCAACCTCTCCAAACCAATAGCCCAACCCGCATGCGGAGGCATCCCATAATCAAACGCCTGCAAGTGATACTTGAAAGATTCAGGGTCCAAGCCCTTTTCCTTCAGCCGCTCCATCAACAGCTCCTTAGATGCAATCCTCGTCCCGCCAGACACAAGCTCTATCCAACGATACATCAAATCGAAACCCTCGCAGAACTCGGGATTGTCATCCCGCGGCTTGATGTAGAAGGCTTTGGAGTGGGTTGGCCAATCAGTTATGAAATACAGGTACGGATGGATCTTGCCCAGTTTCCTGAGCGCGGGTGTCGGTATGTCCTCTCCCCACGGAATTTCCACGCCTTCACGTGCCAGCTCGTGCAGAGCATCATCATATCTTAGGCGTTGCAGAGGCAACTCCGGCACTTTCACGCTGTACTTCAAAGTTGCCAATTCCTTTTTGCACTTTTCCTTGACAGTCTTGCAAACGTGGAACATTAACTGTTCAAGTAGTTGCATCACGTCTTCGGCATCGGCAAAAGCCTCCTCAACATCAACCGAAGTGAACTCGCTCGAATGAAGACTCGTGTGCGACTCTTCAGCCCTGAAAAACGGACCCATCTCGAAGACCTTCTCAAGACTCATCACAAGTTCCTCCTTGTACAATTGCGGACTCTGAGCCAAGAACGCCTCCCTGTCGTAGTACTTAACCCGAAACAGAGCCGCACCGCCCTCGGTTGCCGAGGCAATCAGGCGTGGAGTGTGAACCTCCAGAAAGCCTCTCTCGAAAAGGAAACCTCGTATAACTTCTGCGGTGGTGTGCCGCACCTTGAAAATCGAGACGTTTCCTTCTTGGCAAAGGTCCAACGCCCGCGCGTCTAATCTCACATCCAGCTTCGCTGGTGTCTTTCCAGTAATGTCGATCGGCAATTGAGATTCAGCTGTGCTGAAAATCTTGATTTCCTTCGGAACAACTTCGAAACCACGGGGAGTCATGTCCGTCTTCTTCACGAGCCCTTTCACGCCCACGCTGTACCGCTTCTGCAGAGCATCAGACTTCGACACTACTTCGCCGCTCAACCTTTTCCGTGGAACCGTGACCTGAATGGTGCCTTCCCTATCCTGCAAGATGACAAAACGAATTCCCCCCAAATCTCGAATCTCCTGAACCCACCCAAAAAGGGTAACCTCGGCACCGTCCATCTCCGGCTTAACGCTGACAGAATAGTGGCTCCTACGCCAATCACCGATCGAATCCAGCTTCACAATCTCAACCGTCCAAGCCTAATCCGCGAATTCCACCCGCAGGACCATGTCGCGAACCTTACGTGCAATCTCCTTTAAAGCCTTTACATCAAAAGGCGGCTGCGCTCGCCTCTTCCTCAGGATTACCCTAGTTTCTGTCGTTCCATCAGGCAACCAAATCGTGTTAATCGTCATGATACTCAACGGGGCGAACAAATCCTCCAAAAACTTACGGTCATCAACCCCGTACTCTAAAATCCTGACATTGCGACCCGTTCCCTCGCTCAACGCTCTTATGATCTTCCCGCCGTAACCCAGAAGCCGAGGAACATCGCCATGTCCAACTATCAGCGCCACAGTCCTGTCCGCGTCGACGGCTCTGTGAAAATACACGTTCTGAAGTGACGGATACTTCTCTTCCAGAGACAGGAGTAAGCGGGCTATCTTCAGGTCCAGCTCGCTTATCTCGCCGGACTTGACCTTAGCCGAACACTTTTGGCACAGTATCCCACTCTTCAAACAGAAACTGCATAATGTTGTTTTCACTTCGAACGGTACCCTCCACAAATAAAGGAGGGGGCGGAGCTCTGAAACTTACTCGGAACAGTGCTTTTAATGTTCGAGGGTTATCTCGATCGTGCTAACGTTTGTCGGCGTGCTACCCTCTTCTCTGGGTGCCATCTGCTGCGTGCCAATGCCGATCATCTTTATCTTGACATCAGGCAGGAACCGGCGCCTCACGACTTCAACGACATCAACTGCTCGGCTTATCGATCTCCCTCTTGCTTTGACACTTACTTCTTTTGCTCCGCCGTGAAAGAGGGTTATGCAAGCCAGTACATAGTTCATTACTGGCTTATTTCCGATCAGCACTGATGTGCTTTCTGACATTCTGACCGCCTCACTCCTAGTTTTTCCATTTTCTGTTGGCTTCATAACCATTTTTGTCGGGAAATAAATACATTACGGTTTGTACTTCTATTTCAACCCAAAAAAGTGCGAACATCACGGGTTTTTTGTTTGCTAAACTTTTAAATAAGTCGTACTATTGTAAAATTTGAACTTAACAAAAGACTAGAACTGAGGATAAAGAAATGGAAGCCTTGACAAGACGCTCCATGAAGATTCTGCGAATGCTGTATGAACGGGGCAGGTCAACAATCACCTACACGCTGCATGTGAAACAAGACGAGCTTGCGAAGCAGCTTGGAATAAGCAGGCAAGCGCTGAACGTTCATCTGCGAAAACTCCGAGACCTCAACTACATCCGCACGGGCAGAGGCTTCATAGACGTAACCGAAGCAGGAATGAACGTGCTAGGCGCAGCTTCAACTCCCGCGTTCATTTTCCTCAAAGTCTCACCCCACAAAAGAATGTACGCTTACGAAAAAGTCAAAGAACTAACACTCCAGCGAGCCTTCAGAATAACAGGCGACGTGGATGCACTTTTGATGGTTGACCGCGAGAAACTAGACGAAGTCCTGAAAAGGTTATCTTCAATCGAGGGAATACAGGACACAAAATCCTACGTCACGATCGAAAGCATAAAGTGAGGAGAACACTCCGATGAGACTGTTCGAGTACGAAGCAAAAACTATACTCACAAAATACGGAATCCCAACCCCGCAAGGCGGACTCGCCACAAACCTGATGCAAGCGCGCGAAGTAGCATCGAAACTGAAATCGCCACTCGTTGCCAAGGCACAGGTATTAGTCGCTGGAAGGGGAAAAGCCGGAGGAATACTCTTCGCCAACTCGGTAGACGAGACCGAAAAGGCTGTTGAAAAACTGCTCAACACGCAGATAAAAGGCATACCCGTCAAAAGCGTATGGATAGAAGAGAAAATACAATCAAAGAAGGAACTCTACTTCGGCGTGACAACCGACAGATTCAGCCGATGCTACGTTGCTGTTGCCTCGGCGACCGGCGGAATGGAGATAGAGGAAATAGCCGCGCAAGCCCCAGAACAAATCGTCAAAACCGCGATCAACCCACAGCACGGTTTCCAGCCGTTCCACGCCAAACAAATCGCACGAAAAATCGGCTACGCAGGCAGCCAATTCTTGGAGTTGGCAGGAATTTTCGAAAGGATATATCGAGTAGGCATGGACTACGACACGGAACTGATCGAGATGAACCCATTGGTCGAGAACGACGGCGGAAAGTTTGTGGCTGCAGACGCCCGTATAATAATAGACGACAACGCCTTGTTCCGTCATCCAGAATACAAAAGGAGACTGCTGGAAGGCGAAAGCGAACTCACCAGCCAAGAAGTAGAAGCCATGAAAAATGACTTGGCATACGTCAAACTCGAAGGCAACATAGGCGTAATAGGCAACGGAGCAGGCCTCGTCATGGCAACGCTGGACACAATACAATATTACGGCGGAAAACCCGCAAACTTTCTAGACGTCGGCGGAGGAGCACCGGCGGAGAAAATAGCCACCGCCCTCAACATAGTGCTTTCAGACCCAAACGTCAAAACCCTCTTCATAAACATCCTAGGCGGAATAACCCGCTGCGACGAAGTTGCACGAGGAATACTGGAAGCCAAGGCGAAAGTCGGCGTTACTAAACCCATGGTTATCAGACTCGTGGGAACCAACGAAGAAGAAGGAAAGCGGATTCTCACCGAAGCAGGAATACCCGTGCTCGAAAGCATGGAAGAAGCTGCGCAGAAAGCCGTTGATACCCTTAAGGGAGGAGGCAAGTAGCTTGGGAATCATGATTGACAAGAACACCCGAGCGATAGTTCAAGGCATAACTGGAACGCAAGGAAGCTTCCACACCAGACTCATGCTTGAATACGGCACTAAAATCGTCGCCGGCCACACTCCCGGAAAGGGAGGAATCTCGGTTCTCGGAGTCCCAGTGTACGACACGGTGGAAGAAGCGCAAGGAAAACATCATGCAACCGCATCAATCAGTTTTGTTCCAGCGCCCTTCGCCTCCGATGCGGCGCTAGAAGCTTTAGAAAATGGAATAAGAACACTCGTGATGATAACGGAACATATTCCGATAAAAGATGCAATCAACGTCATGGCATATGCAAAAGAGGTCGGCGCAGCGATAATTGGACCGAACACTCCTGGCATAATAACGCCCGGCGAAAGCAGACTCGGAATAATGCCCGCACATATCTTCAAGCCGGGCAACGTGGGCATGGCTTCGAGAAGCGGAACCCTGACCTACGAAATAGCCGCGAGCCTAACCAGAAAAAACCTAGGACAGTCCACGTGCATCGGATTGGGCGGAGACCCGATAACCGGACTGAACTTCATCGACGCACTGAAAATGTTCGAGAAAGACAAACAGACAGAAGCGGTCGTTCTCATAGGGGAAATCGGGGGCAACCTGGAAGAACTGGCAGCTAAATACATCTCAGAAACTGCGTATCCAAAACCAGTTCTAGCGTACATAGCGGGACGGTCGGCTCCCCCGGGAAAACGTATGGGACACGCCGGAGCCATAGTGATGGGCAAAGCTGGCACGGCAGAAAGCAAGATCGAAGCGTTCAAAAAAGCCGGAGTAAAAGTAGCTGAGAAACCAGATGACTTGGCAGAGCTCGTCCAAACGTAGACGCATAGCCAAATTCCCTATTGAAGGCATTGCAAAAAGTATATTTGCCAGCGCATCATCTGAGTCCTAGCCACAACAAAGAGGTATGCAAATGCCAATCATGGACCCGCTCAAGAAGGCAATCGCCCAAAAACACAGGCTCTACATGAAGATATGCAGAGAATGCGGCGCCAGAAACGCCGCGACAGCCGTCAAGTGCAGGAAATGCAGAAGCAAAAACTTGCGCTGGAAGAAGAGAGAAATCGTCAAATAGCCTGCGTTGCCACCTTATTTCATGTCGAGAGTTTTGAACAACGTTCCTACGTTAAAAACGGTGTTAGCACACCCGTTTTTTATCAGAGGGATAGCCTGCCCCGCAACCCCCATACCTTTAGTCATTCCTCCGCCCAGCCTCAGCTCCTCACCGCAAGCAACGCCGACAACACCTTCGTAGCCCTTGACCTTCAGAATTTTGGGAACGCAAGAACCCCCGGGCAAGACGTAGACGTCATAACCTTTTCTTGCGGCGAAGGTTGATGCTCTGTTGACTAGACAGTCTGGCGAGCAGTGGGAACAAGTGTAAGACGGGATGTCGGGGTTGAAGACCGCCTTGCAGCGGTTGTCCATGTGTTTTCTGGAACAATGGGGTAGAAAAAGTGCCCTTTTCTTCGTGTTAAGGAATTCTTCTCTTTCGGCTATGTTTCTGGCTTGCATATCGATGAGATCCTGAAGGAGAACGGCAGCATCCGAAATGTTGAGTCCCGTCGCCTCGTCTATCTTGAATTTCTTTATGAGATCCTGGGCTCTTTTGCCGACTCTTTCGTGCACGCTCACTTGGTAGCCTGCTTTGGCAATCTCTTTGAAGAGGAAGCGAGGGATTTTTGAGAGGTCGAAGGTAAACTTGTATGGCATGTTAGATATATTAGAGGGACAAACCTTTAAAATTAGCGATTAATTATATCTTGTCGCAAATGAAACACTCGATCGATGAGCAGGAGGGTAATGTTGAGCAGATTCTTCGGACGCTTTAGGCGCGGAAAGAAGAAAGAGGAAGAAATCAAACTGTCAGGGAAACCGCAAGAAAAAACACCAAAAACGTTGACTGAACTAGAGAAAATTTGCTGGAACGACAAGGAAACATACCAAGCGCTGTTTAGTGTAATGTTCCTTGACCCTAGAAAAACAGGAACTACGATGAAAGAAGCCGCTGAGAACGCCAAGAAGGCGGAAAAGGCTAACGACCCTGTGAAAGCCAAGTTCTGGTACGAAATCGCTGGCGGCATGGCAATCTATGAGGGAGACGTAAAAAAAGTCGTCGAATATTTCAGCCAGTGCCAAAAAATCTCGCCAGACGCTGATTATTCAATACTGAAAGTCCCTGAGAAGGCCGTGGCTAAAGCCCAAGAATACTATAAGAAAGTCTTGGGTTAGTTACTGGGCAATTTCCCTGAGCAAATGGATGATTTTGGGGAAAAACACCTTTTTTGCGACTTCTTACTTTTCAAGTTCTTCCGAATAGCCCAGAAGTTCCCTTAGGGATTTTACTTCTTCACGGAGCATGCCTACTTCGCTCTCGAGGGCAACTGCTCTTGATTCTGCAACCTTTCGCAGTTTTTCAATCTCTATCATGAGGTTTGAACGCTCTGTCTCCAGTGTCTTGATTTTTTCACGTAAGTTCTTCAGAGTCTGCATTAGTTCTCCCCTTATGCCCCTAATTCTTTCAACCATGTTCTTAATACTTGTTGTCTCTTCGATTCGGGTTTCAGCTTCCACGGCAGCTCTGAACCTGGCCTTGCAGTTGGCACATTCAAATATTCCAAGAGTCATCGTGGACTGGTTCGCCCTTTTCGACGGTCTTCGAACAGAAACCAGCCAAGTCTTGACTGGAGTAGTTACCTCTCCCCCGCACTTCGGACACTTAACCAAGCGAGAAACCCCTCCTACAACTATTCTCTCTACGGTCTAAAATGTGTTTTGCAATAGTCCTGCTTGGAACAAGGAACTAGAACAAAAAAAGGAAGAGTCTAAAGGGCTGTTTGAAACATTAGCCTGTCAACGAGTTCTTTATAGCGGTTTCGAATAGTAACTTCAGTCACTTGCGCTATCTCAGCTATTTCTCTTTGGGTCTTCCTTTCGCCCGTTAGCACCGAAGCAATGTAGCTTGCCGCAGCCGCTATGCCTGTAGGTCCACGTCCAGAAGTAAGCTTGAGTTCCTTTGCAGCTGCCAGAATCTTGTAGGCGATCTCCTCAACCTTGCCTTGCATCGTCAACTGATTCGAAAACTTCGTTATGTACTGACCTGGTCTGAGGGGAGGAATGGTATAGTCAAGCTCCTTGATCAGGAAACGGTAGCTGCGACCAACTTCTTTCTTGTTGACGGTGGACGATTGAGCTATCTCTTCCAGTGTTCTCGCCAGCCCGCATTGTCGACAAGCCAGATAAATCGCCGCCGCGGTTACGCCTTGAATTGACCTTCCTCGTATTAGACGTTCCTTCACGGCTTTTCGGTAGATAACCGACGCCGTTTCCAGGATGTTCTTAGGAAGGTTGAGGTTGTTAGCTATTTTCGTAATCTCAGACAACGCAAAGGCGAGGTTACGTTCCGTCGCGTCTGACACTCTTATACGGCGCTGCCATTTTCTAAGTCGGTACACCTGCGCTTTCTGACCAGGTGACAGGCTCTTTCCGTATATGTCTCGGTCGTGCCAATCGATCATGGTTGATAAGCCTTTGTCGTGAATCGTGTAGGTCAGGGGAGCTCCGACTCTTGTCCGTTTTGCCCTCTGCTCGTCGTCGAACGCTCTCCACTCTGGCCCTCTGTCAGCTATTTTCGCTGTTACGACGATTCCGCAGTTCATGCAGACTATCTCGCCACACTCGTAATCGCGCATGATTCTTGTGCTGCCGCACTCTGGGCAACATTGGACTTTGACGGATTCGGTGGGTGTCACTGACGGCGGAGGATCCGACGCCTCATGCCCTTCTTTGTTATCGTCCAATCACACCTTCTCCTTTCTCCTTTCCGAGGGGACCACATACAGCGTTTTGCTATTCAACTTTTCAATCTCTCGGATTGTCGACTTGATCGCCACATAGGGCGAAGTTACTGGACCAAATATGTCAAAAACCTTTCCGACGGGTTTCAAGTTTTCATCAACAACTGTTTGACCGATTTTTGGGAGGTTTTCCACCTTGACTATTACGTTCCGGCTTGGACTTATGTGGAGGACTTGGCCTAGTCTCTGCAAACTTTTAGATCCCCTCACGAAAAGCGAAAGGTTCAGAAACGAGGCACGATATTTAAACCTTTCTACCACAGATTGGCACGCAAAGGTCTGAAAACGTTAATCTCGTCTTTAAACTCTTGATTTTCACACGCGTGGCGGATTTTTCAATAGAGGTTTTCTCCATAACTTATATCTATTGGTTGAACCCCTTAATAGTGGGAGAGGGAGACGGTTGAGGAGATCAATTCCCAGAATTGTACTAGTTTTACTGGCATTAAGTTTGGTTTATGCTCAGTTAAACGTAAATGTTGTGAGAAGTTGGAGCAACGGAGGCTTCTCCAGCGACCCTTCACATCCCGTCTATGGTACCCACGATTGGATTGCTCAACACGCGTTAGACTGGTTGCCTGTGGGAGAGAAATACCGCATCCTCGACTATCTGGCTAACTACTTGTACGGTACTGAATTGCCGGATAACAGTGGGGCGCCTGACGGTATCGGCGATACGGTTTTGCATCATGTTTACTATTGGTCTAATGAAAGTGTTCAGGATGACGCGTCTGCTGTCCGTGCTAGAACCGAGTATTTCGAAGCATTGAACTACTCAAAACTAGGCAATTATGCGATGGCTGCGAAGACCCTTGGCATAATGAGTCATTACATCGTTGACGTGAGCGTGTTTGGACACGTGATGGGGGCGGAGACGGATTGGGGTGTGGAAGTTCATCACAGCGATTATGAAACTTACGTGAATGATCGTACGAGCAACTATTCAGACAGCTTTAATTCGTACCTTGTTTTCGACGGGAGTCTTGACCTGTACACGGCCTACGATGCCACCATGTCGATAGCCTACGACACAACTTTCGGAGGACCGTTGGGCCTATCGTGCACGTGGATGGACGCCAACTACAACTGGAGCGACCCCGTGTTCAAGAACAGAGCCGGAGAATCGCTTAACCTCGCTGTCAACCGTCTCGCGGATGTCCTGCACAGGTTCTACGTTGAAGGGTTGGCACCGCTGGTTCGGAACATCGACACTGGCATGAATTTCACGAAGATTCAAGACGCCATAGATTCAAACGCAACCGTGAACGGCAACGTTCTGAAGATTGAACCGGCGATATACTATGAACGTGTGAACGTATACAAAGCCGTGTGGCTCGACGGAGACGGCAGAACCATCGTAGGTGTTGATGGAAACTGTTCCGGCGGCGCAGTCATTAGGATAACACTCAACGGTGTGCATGTCAGACACTTGACGATCGAGAATAGTGGGCCGTGGTTCAGCATGGGAATCGATATGTCCTTCACCAGCAACCAGGAAATTCTGGATAACGTCATATTGAACAACGGTTTGGGCATGTACCTCAATTCTTCTTCCGACAGCAATATCATCGCGAACAAAATAGTGGGCAATGTCGATGGCATCGGGCTCCGTGATTCTGCTAACAACAACATAACAGAGAACCTTATAGAGAACAGCCACGGCGCTCCGGGAGGCGCGGGCATGTGGCTCTGGAGAGCAAACTGCACTGGCAATAGGATAGTGGGAAACACTATCATTGGCAGTACGCTGTATGGCATCGGTTTTTCGCAGTGGGCTTCAAACAATTTGATTCACCACAACAACTTCATAGACAACACAGTTCAGATTTACCTCGACGACAATACCACAACGAACACTTGGGATGATGGTTACCCCTCGGGCGGAAACTACTGGAGCGATTACAGCGGGAATGACTTTTTCAGAGGCGCCAACCAGGACATAAACGGCAGTGACGGAATAGGAGATACGACCTACGTAATCGACGAAAGCAACGTAGACAGCTATCCCCTCAAGGGGCAAATGGGCCCTACAACGGTTGCAGGTTCAAATGTTGCGGTCTTCCCCACAGTCGATGTTGGCTTGATTTTCCAAGAAGTTACAGCGAGCGGTTCCACAACTTCCAGCAGGAACGACACTGGTCCGCCACTGCCCCCAAGCCGGACATTAATAGGGCCATACTACGACATCAAGACCACAGCGCTGCGTTGGGGAAACGTGAGTGTCAGAATAATCTACGATGACTCGGGCTTGACGCAGGAGCAGGAGAATAATCTGAGACTGCTGCAGTGGGTTCTTAATCCATGTGACATCAGTGGACCGACGCCGGGCGTTTCGGATAATATAGTGAATATGAGAGACATAGGATACTTCGCCGCTAGGTTCTTGACGACGCCATCCAGCCCGAACTGGGACCCGAGAGCCGACGTGACTGGACCGGTTCCTGGCCTGCCAGACGGCATAGTGAACATGAGAGACATAGGGGAAGCCTGCAGGAACTTTATGAACACGAGTTATTGGGAGGATATCACGATTTACCTTGACACGGAGAGCAACGTAATCTACGGGGAAACGAGTCACTTCTCGATGTTTGGCGTGACACGCTATTAGTTATGTCCCGAAATATCCCTTCTTCATTTGCATAAAGACCTCATTCCGGAGATGGAAGAGTAGATCGTCGGTCAGGTAGTAGTTTTGTCCAGCTCGGAATTTGGTTTGTCAGACAAACGGAAGCTAGGCTGTGAGAAGGTTTGTCTTTTGCGCTCTCTGCGATTACTATGCCCCCCTATAAATAGCTTGAAGCAACCATTGAATTGGAAGGTCTACGGAGACTTCTGAAGTTTGTATTCGTGGGCTTCCGAGTAAGGTCGGACGGCGAGAAGTCGGTGCGTTGAGTAGTAGGTTTTGTTGGGTTTGGAATCTGCATTGTTAAACAACAAATTGATTGGGCTATGCAGAAGGTCAATGCGGATGCACGAGGACTTGCTTTCACTGTTGATGTTGGAGTAAGCAGACATGCCGTAAAACGTCTTAGCATGCTAGCCCTAACTTGTCGTCAGCACTGTCGAAACCTTCATAAATGAGAAATGTTGATAAGACTGTGCATTTCAAGGGTGAGGCTTATGTCCAAACCATTCTATGTGAAAATGGAGATTCCGAAGGAAATCGCAGATGCCGCCTATGAAGCCCTGCAAATAGCCACGAAAACAGGCTCAGTTAGGAAAGGCACGAACGAAACGACTAAGGCAATCGAAAGGGGACAAGCAAAACTCGTAGTAATAGCCGAGGATGTGGACCCCCCAGAAGTCGTTGCACACCTACCGCTCCTGTGCGAGGAAAGAAAAATCCCATACGTGTTCGTTCCGAACAAGGAGAAAATCGGCAGTGCCATAGGCATTGACGTTCCCGCCGCCGCCGCGTGCATAGTCAAGGAAGGAGACGCAGCCGGACTGGTGAAAGAAATAGTTTCAAGGATCGAGCAGGTCACAACAGGAGCCAAGTGATGAGCAAAGAAGGGAGAACCGAGAGAACCGCTGAAGCGGAAGAGCCTACTCCCGCAGAAGTGATTCAAGTCATCGGGCGCACGGGCGTTACAGGCGAGATTTCGCAGGTGAGAGTCCGCATCATGGAAGGAAAGGATAAGGGACGCATCATAACTCGCAACGTCAAAGGACCCATACGCGTTCAAGACATACTGATGCTAAGAGAAACTGAAAGGGAAGCCAAGAAAATCACCAGATAACTCAAAGTCAAAAAAAGTCGCGAGGGAAAACACTTGCCAAGACCAAAGAAATGCTCTTTCTGCGGCCACGAATTTGCCAGCGGCACCGGAATGATGTACGTCAAGAACGACGGCTCCATTCTATGGTTCTGCTCAAGCAAGTGCAGAAAAAGCTCCTTGTTCTTCGGAAGGGATGCTCGAAAACTCAAGTGGACAGCGTACTTTGGTAAAGAGGAGAAAGGGCGAGCTTGAGCGTTCAGAAGGAACGCACGCTGCTCTTCATCAAACCGGATGGCATCATGCGAGGACTGATCGGCGAAGTAGTCAGCCGCATTGAACAGAAGGGACTGCTCGTCACAGGCATGAAGCTCCTGAAACTCAACAGGAAGAAAGCAGAAGAATTCTACGAAGTACATCAAACCAAACCCTTCTTCCGAGACCTCGTAGAACACGTGACTTCAGGACCGATACTGGTAATGGTCGTCGAAGGACCCCAAGCCATCTCGGTCATCAGACGGGTGATCGGAAAAACAAGCTCTTTCGAGGCGGAAGCAGGAACGGTTCGCGGAGACTTCGGAATCAGCGTGACCAAGAACGTCGTACACGCTTCCGACAGTCGTGAAACGGCTGAAAAGGAAATCGATTTCTTCTTTAAGAAACGCGAGATCGTGCGCTACGAAAAACCCACTGAGAAGAAGTTTGCCTTCTGACCGTTGGGGCTGTGTATGTGTCGTTTCTGGACATATTCTCCGACGTGAAAGAACCGTTTTATTAAGACACACGACAGTAGATTGCAGGGAGAAAAATGTTCAACAGAAAAAACAAGAAGGACAAAAAAGTCGACGTTCTCCAAATGACCGATGCTGAGAGGGTCAGGTTCATTCGAGAAGTCAGAAAGGCACTTCAAGACACGATCGTGGAAAGGAAACTCTGGAGCTCGCTTCTAAACGCTGAAAGTCTAGAGATCAACGGCAAAATCGTCTACAACGCGAACGCACAACTCAACGGGCTGAATTGGAACAGAATCTAACGCAACTTCCCTCCTATTTTGATTTTAACACTGCGATAACTGGTGCCGTAGTATAAGAATTTCGTAGTAGCGGGGACTAGATTTGAACTAGTGATCTCTGGGTCTCTCCGAGCAGCATTTAAGCGCTCTTATGAGCCCAGCGGGTTAATCCTGGCTACCCCACCCCGCTACTCCTATGCTGAAGACAGGCTTTCTTAAGTCTTTTGGGAATTATGCCAGCAATCGCTGAGGCGTTTGTTTAGTAAAGCATTTTAGTGGGTGCGTTGTTTATCGACTTGGTTGTAGATGCATGGATAAACCCTACTTTCATCAGGTGTCCTCCATCGCGCTTGAGAACCCAATCTTCGTGCAAGGATTACCCGGCTTCGGAAACGTTGGTGAAATCGCCGCTCATCTTCTCGTAAAGTTCTGTGGTGCAAAACCCTTTGCGGAGTTGTACTCTCCCACTTTCCCAGATTACGTTTCGGTTAACTCGAAGGGAATTTGCCGCCTGCCCAGATACGAGTTCTATGCGGCGCCGATGGAGAAAAACGACTTCATGATAATGACGGGGGACACGCAGCCTTCTTTTGACGATGTCGTTGCGCACTATGAAATATGCGACCAAATACTGAACTTCGTCCAAAAACAAAAGCCAAGTTTCATCATCACTCTCGGCGGAGTGCCGCTTAAAGAAGAGAAGGCACAGGTCTATGTGGCAGCCACGTCGCCAAGACTCGCCCTAGAATTCATGGAGAAGGGAGCCGTGATATACAGCAGGGGAAGGATCATGGGAGCGACGGGTCTGATGATGGGACTCGCAAAGGAACGCGGCTTGGAAGGAATATGCCTGATGGGTGCCACAACTGGTTTCAGGGCGGATCGAGGCGCAGGCTTTTCCGTCTTCAGGTTCCTGATGAAAGCGTTGGGAAACGAAGTGAAGGAAGGGTTATAAGACAAAACTGCAATCTAGACTTGCCATTGGACCGTGAACGTTTGGACGAGAAGAAACAGAAAAGTCGATTCGACCTGAATTCGAAATTCATGAAGGCGCTTCTCCTTGTAATAGCCGTTCTGCTGATTTTTGTTGGTCCGACTTACGTGGTTTATGTGCTTGTTAACGTGATTGAGATAGACTACTTTGTTTCCATGGCTTCTGGGTTCGTCGTTTTCGCGGCTGGAATGATTTTCCTGTGGTTTTTGATTAGGAAAAAGGTCGTTTCTTAACTGAATTGTTGGTGCGCCTCAGATACCCTAGGGTGCATCATCGATTCAGACACTCGAGTTCTTCATCGGCAACTATAGAAGATTGCATGCGGTGTTAAAAATGTTGGGTTGCTTACTGTGGAGAAGCAAAGCATAAGAATATGCTTGTAGATATATCGATTATGCAAGAGGATAAAGAGAGAAAGCTCGAAGAAATGATAAAGAAAAGCGGCGAAGGCGCCAAAAGAACAACCATAATTCTGGAAAAAGAAGAAAGAGAGTACATCGATTCCCTCATCCGCGAAGGAAAGGAGCCCGGAATAAAGCCGCTAATCTCGAAAATGCTCGACGTGTACAGAAGCATGATGATTTATGACTGGCGTTTCCCCGGCGAGTACTACTGCGGGATAAGCCGCATAGCCTTCTTGAACGTTGAGCTCATAAACATCCTCATCCAGAACATTCCGAAGGAAAGATGGCGCGACATCGGCATAAGAATAGGAGAAGCTACCAAGATCTCCATGGAAGCGACCCTTGGCATACAGATAACAGACCGCGAAAAATGGCAAGAAGTCTTCAAACGCCTGAGAGTGCAGGGTTTCGGTGACTTCTACCTGAAAGACAAGTACATTCTCATAAAAGCGCCGTTCATAAGCGAACCCGAGATTTGGGCTGGCTTGTTGGAAGGCTTGTTCTGCGTGGAATTAGATGTGAAATCCTCTGCCCCACCCTTCGTTTTCGAGATTAAAGAAATAGCTCCGTTGGAGACGAACAAATAGAATCATATACTTATACGGAAGAGATTTAGAGAGAGGCAAGTGTGCGAAGCCTGAGGAGGCAATCATTTGTCGATGCATGAAGCCATGCTTTACGAAAAGTTGGAGAACAAGAAGATTAATTGTTGCTTGTGCGCAAGAAGATGCCTGATAAACGATGGCGGACCGGGCTTCTGCCTCGTTAGAAGAAATGAGGACGGAACGCTGTTTACGCTCGTTTACGGCAAAGCAATTTCAGCGTGTATAGACCCGATTTCGAAGAAACCACTTGCACACTTCAACCCGGGGTCGGCTGTCATGTCCATCGCCACCGTGGGCTGCAATTTCCGCTGCAAATTCTGCGATAACTGGATGATCAGCCAAGAGAAGGAAGTGGCGGGGCATCCTTTTCCGCCTGAAGAGGTCGTGAAAGCCACGAGGGACAACAACTGTCAAGGCATAAGCTACACGTACACCGAGCCGACGATATTCTTCGAGTACGCTTATGACACGGCAAGACTTGCTCGTCAAGTAGGGTTCTTCAACACGTTTGTGACGAATGGTTACATGACGCCAGAAGCCGTGAAGACGATAGCGCCATACTTGGATGCGGCGACGGTTGACTTTAAGGGTGGTGGAGACCCGGAATTTTACAGGACTTTTTCGGCGGTTCCTTCCGTGGAGCCTATCTACGTGGCTTTGAGGGAGATGAAGCGTAACGATATCCACATTGAACTCACGAACTTGGTTGTGCCGAAAGTGGGCGACTCCATCGCGACTGTGAAGGAGTTGGCCACCTGGGTTAAGGATAATCTGGGTAAAGACACGCCGTTGCACCTGTTGCGTTTCCACCCGGACTACCAGTTGACGACGATCCAGTCCACGCCGATTGAGACGTTGGAGAAGACGTATGTTGCGGCGAGGGATGCTGGCTTAGACTACGTGTATATTGGGAATGTGCCTGGGCATCCTAGCGAGAACACCTACTGTCCGAACTGCAACGAGTTGCTCATTAAACGTTACAGTTTTGAGGTTGTAAAATGGAACCTGACGAAGGACATGCGCTGTCCAGTGTGCGGTCAAGAGATTCCTATTAAGGGCAAGCTTCACGCGAGCGGCTATGCCTATCCGTACTCGCTGTTCTAGTTTTGGCTGTGTGTGTGCGCAATAGCGCTAGACCCCTCTATTTGTGGTCAAATATGCTTGTCTTGGCAGGCGTCGCGGGTGGAATGTTATTGTATAAATTTGTGTTTGCTCACTGTTGGTGATGGATGAGGCATGTGGGCGCTTCTTCGACTCGATGCTCAGGCAGTGTTGAAGGACAAGAGGGCGCGGGCGAGTTTAGGCAGGTATTTCGCGGTTATGCAGGATGAAAAGCCAGCGAAGTTTCTGATTGCCAAGAAGCTTCCGGCGGAGTTTGACAAAGGCGATTCGACGGAAGGGCTTTGGCGAAAACATGAAGAGCTGACGCTGGAGTTTCGCACGGTTGAAGGAGAAATCGATGGGAAGCGATTAAGCTTGAACGATATCCCTGTTCCAGAGAAATCTTATTTGGATTTGAAGATAGAAATCGCAAACAGAATCCTTTCCGGTTGTCATTTGTGCACTCGCAGATGTAAAGTCGACAGGCTACAGGGTGAACGGGGCACTTGCAGGTGCGGCACAGAAATAACGGTTTCAAGCATCTTTGAGCATGTTGGCGAGGAACCGGAGCTTGTGCCGTCCGGTACCATTTTCACGATGGGGTGCACGATGCACTGTAAACATTGTCAGAACTGGACAATTAGTCAATGGATGGAGAACGGCGAAATCTACAGGCCCGAAGACCTCGCCAAGGAAGTCGAACGCCTGCGCACGAGCGGTTGCAGAAACGCGAACCTCGTTGGCGGTGAGCCGACGCCTTGGCTAGAACAGTGGCTCCGAACGTTCAAGAATGTAAGCGCGAACATTCCCATCGTTTGGAACTCAAACAGCTACTACAGCCCAGAAACCGCACAATTGCTAGCCGGGTTTGCAGACATCTACCTTTTAGATTTCAAGTATGGACCAAGCGACTGTGCCAAGAGAATCTCTGACGCTCCGGACTATTGGAACGTGTGTACTCGCAATCATTTGGAAGCCAAGAAGCATGGTGAACTCATCATTCGCGTGTTGGTTTTGCCAAGTCATCTGGAATGTTGCACAGAGCCCATATTGAACTGGATTGCCGATAGTCTGGGCGCGGAAACCAGAGTTAACATCATGTTCCAGTACAGGCCAGAATGGCGAGCACACGAAATTCCTGAGCTACGTAGAAGATTAACTAGAGACGAAATGGAACGGGCCATACAGTTGGCCAATGAAGCAAAACTTGGAAACTTCATTTTATAGACTATGCTTCACCATGAGCGAAACCTATTTCTTAAACCCCATTCACTTCTAGAGACAATAAGTGACTAGGATGACATACTGTCCCGAATGCGGTGGCGAAATGCACTACATGATAGCCACAAAACACTACGTCTGCAAAAGCTGCGGCCTCTCAGTGACTCAGCAGGAACTCATGGAACTACGAGAGAAACTCAGACCGAACACCGAAACAGAGGACGAAGAGCAGGAAAGACGTAAAAAAGAATACCTGAAATGGTGGCTCACCAAGAAAAAGTAGTCTTGACGCCCAGCTTTTTGAACGGCGAGCTAGCAAACAGCATAAAAGCCTAATCGGTTTCTAACAATGTGCAACAGCGTGGCGAAAATGAACGTACAGATGGAAATAGTCTGCGTGGGCAACGAACTGTTAATAGGCAAAACCCTCAACACAAACGCCTACTGGCTCGCAAGACGCTCCACGTCGCTAGGCGTATTCGTGAAGCGCATAACCATCATCGGCGACGACATCGAAGAAATCGCACGTTGCATACGCGAAGTCTTGGAGCGAAGACCACGGTTCATACTAACCACGGGCGGACTCGGACCGACGTTTGACGACAAGACTCTGGAAGGAGTAGCTAAGGCACTGAAACGAAAACTAGAAGTCAACGAAACCGCTTTGAATATGGTCAAAGAAAAGTATGAAGCCTACGCGAAAGCGGGAAAAATAGACAAAGTTGAACTAACACCGTACAGGGTAAAAATGGCAAAGCTCCCTGAGAAGACTGTTCCAATTCCGAATCCCATCGGCACGGCTCCCGGCGTACTCGCAAAAATCGGAAGAACACTTCTAATAGCGTTGCCAGGTGTTCCGTCCGAGATGGAAGCGATCTTCGAAGAGTCTGTTGTGCCCATGTTGAAAAAGGAGGCGGGAGAGGTTACGTTTTTCGAAGCCAGCATGTACGCAGACGACATCATGGAGCCAACTCTAGCCCCGCTAATCGACCAGACGATGCACGACAACCCCTACGTCTACATAAAATCCCATCCGAGAGGCGAAGAAGAAAAACCCCACATCGAAATCCACCTTTCAACCACAGCCAAAGAATCCAAAACCGCTCAGGACCGACTGGAAAAAGTAATCGTTCAACTGTCAGCACTGATAGAACAAACGGGCGGAAAGGTTAGGCCGAAGAAAATGCGGTAAGGCATCAGAAGAATTTTTGCTTCCTATTTAATAACCCACTTCATTTGCTCGTTGGGTTTGGGGGCAGGGTTGCTCACTGATTCTGATTCGCAGTTCATAAATGCCATTAATCGAAGTGGCAACAAAACCTTCTATGAAAGAAGCGAACGCAAGGCTATCCGGAGCGCTGGTATTGCTAGCGGTTCTCCTCATGCTGCCTTATCTGGTACCTGTTGGCTTGTCGCAAAGCTACAGTCAGTCATACCAGCTGTTGGATCATCCGGATGGTTCCACGCATTACAGACTCAACATCGCAATCCCGGAGTCGCTTTACGCATACTATGCCGACAAAAGCCATAGTCTGTACACAGACAGCGACTTCGCCAAGTTCGTCACTCCATACGCCTTAAAACCTATAGCCGACAGCCTCTGGCAGATCTACAGCGACGATGAAGATTTCGCAAACGGCGCTTTGATGATGGTACATCAGATACCGTACTCGGAGACAACTCCGCCCGAATATCCCGTGGAAACGTTAGTCGAGAACAGGGGGGATTGCGACCTTTTCTCTTACATTGCCGCTTCGATAATAGAGGCAGGCGGTATTGATGTGGTACTGCTTCTTTACAGGAACGAAGCCCACATGAACATCGGCGTTGCACTTTCCCACGAACCACAAGATGCCAGAGGGCAAGTCTACTATGTTCTGAACAACAACGTCCGATACTACGTCGCGGAATGCACTGGCGGCCAGTGGGAAACCGGCTGGAGAGTCGGCGAAAACCCACCCGAACTCATTCAAGCGCTGAACAACGTGGAAGTCATCACGCTCCAGAACAGCGAGCAGTGGGCTCCGGGACAAGTTTCTGCAAGCTACGAAACTCTCGCTTCTTCTACCATATCTCTGGCGACATCGGCGACCTTCCTAATTCAAGGAAGCGTCATAACCCTGTCGGGACAGCTTTTACCATCGTTACAAAACAGAACAGTCACGATATACGTGAAAATCGACACTTCACCCTGGATCGTCCTAGGAACGACTCAAACAGATTCTAGCGGGCGGTTCACGTATGCATGGAGCGCTGAATCCGCGGGGACATGCTACGTTCGCGCAAGCTGGTCCGGCGACAATACCTATTCCAACGCAGACAGCCCCATTCAAACAGTGACGGTCCTATCTATGTTCCTCGTCCTGTTGCTGGCCGTCCTTCTGGTCTTGGTTGCTGTTGGGGCAGTGGTTTTCGTTATGTCAAGGCATGCTCAACCCAGCATTGAAGAACCACAGCCGCCAGAAATACCATCCTAAAAGAAAAGCTTTTACTCATTGCCCGTGATTTCATACTAGCACAACATCTGTCAGGATGGCCAGTATGCTCATAGTTTTTATCATCGGAACCGCCGGGTCCGGAAAATCCTCCCTGACTGCAGCCTTTGCCGATTGGCTCAAAATGTCTAAACAAAACGTCTCCACAGTGAACTTCGATCCAGGAGCATACAAGCTCCCGTATTCCCCCGAGGTGGACGTTCGCAACTACGTGAACGTCGAAAGCTTGATGGAAAAACATGGACTAGGTCCAAACGGCGCGTTGATAATGGCGGCGGATTTGATTGCAGACGAACTTGACAAAATTTCAAAAGAAATCGAGGACCTGCAGTCCGACATCGTGTTGGTCGACACCTCTGGACAAATGGAACTGTTTGCCTTTCGAGCCAGCGGACCATACATTACGAGCGAGCTCACGAAAGAGCCAAAAGCCTTGGTCTACCTGTTCGACGCCGTCTTTTCAGTAAACCCGCTGAACTACGTTTCAAACCTCTTCCTTTCAGCAGCAGTCTACAACCGTTTCTTCCTACCCCAAATCCACCTGCTGTCAAAATCTGACCTGCTTCCGCGAGAAGAGATCGACAGAGTCGTGGATTGGTCAGCCACTCCTCGCATTCTGGAAGACGCTATCGAAGAAAAACTGGACGGTACAAGGCGACTGCTCAGCAGAAACATGATGCGCGCAATCTACGAGATCGGATTGAGATTCCTGTTAATTCCAGTCTCCACGACAACGAACGAGGGAATGATAAACTTCAACGCGGCGCTAGAACGTACCACGTCATCTGGGGAAAAGTACACGTTCTAAGGAAGAATCAACCGAACGGGCTCTAGTCATCAAGCAATGTCCAAGCCGCAGCTAACGCGCTGTACTCCGCCTGTTTCAGATTGTCGGCACTCGCAATCACGATAACATCGCTTTCTTGCGGATGCAAACGCTCAAGAATTTGGCGGGCGGCTTTCGGAAAATCCACAGCGACATCATTGCTAACCGACGGGATTGTCAAACGTCTATCCTTAAGAATCACAGTTGTTGCCCCCTTTGCACCAGACTTCACTGCGGCATCGCGTTGTTCAACACCCGACCTGACCTTGTGCAAACTATCCTTGACCAAAGCTGCGAAGCTGTATTTTCCAAGAGCCAGCTCATTTTCTCCGATCTCAACCTTCTTCAAAACCGACTGGCATTCTCTCCAGAGCTTCACGCCCTTACCCGCCAGAGAGCAACCAGCCTTGGAAGTAATGACCAAGCCCGACTCTCTCAGACGACCCAACATCGTACGCACCGCACCTTCGCCGATGTTTAGTTCTTCAGCGATCTTGTTGCGGCCAACCGGTTTTTCTGCCATGAGTCCTAGTGCGAGCAAGACGTGAAACAATGAGAAAGAAGGAGAAGGTCCGGGAGCTCTTTTGCCCATCAAGTCCTCAAAAACCCGTTTGAAAGCAGGGGGCATTTGTCTTCACAATCATAGTTTAGACTGCCAGTTATTATAATTGTTGCAGAGCAAAAAGTAAAGCCAGAGTGTTAAGTTGCTCGTTTCTAACAGCGGGGTCTTTTGGAGTAGTACTCCCTTACTATGCCAGCCGTTAACGCCACCAAGCCGACAGCCAGCAAGTAGAGAAGCGGATAGATGAATACCGCGAGCAAGGACTCATATGACACCGTTGGCATCATCGGAGTGAAGAAAACGGCTATCCACATTATTATGAACGTCGCGATGCAACCGATTCCAAGGCCGACTGCGAGCCCATGGATGAAGCTGCTCCTGTCTTCTACATGATTATTGAACCTTGAATTCTGCTGATTATTCTGTTCCACGTTTTGTTCCGCCACTTCTTCCGAGACAACGTACTCTTCCTGTTGAGCTTCCTGCTCCGGCGGTGCGCCCTCTTGCTTTTGTTCAGTGCCTTCCATCGTATTCGCCCTTCTAGTCGTTGTTTTTGCCGGAGTTGACTAATAAGATTATTCAATTCTGGATTAGAATCTAAAATACGAATCTAAAATATATGCTAGAGAGCATTGATTATTTTGCAACAAGTCTCGGCGTGAGCTGTTCTATGGCGTTCTTCAGCTTGTTCCATTCATCCAAGTTCCGAACGTTAAACTTGTGCTTCCTCTTCCACTCCTCTCCTCGTTTTGTCCAAAGATACATGCCAATCGCCCGCTTTCCAAAGGACTCGAAAACCACTATCGCCTCCCACCATTTCTCGCTCTTGAAAATCGTAACGTAATCCACTACCTTGTAGAAATCGGATATGGGCAGTTTCTCGACAGCGTCAGGCAGTTTCTCGCTGGTGTCAAGCATTTTTTCACCACACCACCCAAAGATTTTGAGTCTTCACCATTTAAACCTTTTAGACATGCCAGAGTCAAACGCTTGAAACGTCATCGCCGAGAACAGAAAGTTTTAGAACAATAATCACCATTCCCAGTTTGTGATGAACAATGCACGAAGTACTTCTCACTTTACTCGAATGCCCAGTCTGTAGAAGCTCCTTAAGTTTCGAAGGCACAAAATCCGGCGACCGCTTTGTTAATGGAAGTTTCAGATGCACAAGCGGGCACGTGTACCAAGTTAAAGAGGAGATAGGGCTACTGAAAGACGCGAAAGTTTCAGCGAAAGAATTCTCATGGAAAGTTGACGTGGCAGACGAAAAAAGGTACGACAAAATAAACAAACAATACAACTCATACCTCACGGAAGAACAGAAAACCGCCCTAGACAAACTGCTCCAGAAACTTCTACGAAGCTTGGCGGCATCGTGCGAGGAATCCGACAACAAAGTCTTGGACATTGCCTCAGGAATGGGCAGGTTCATCCTTCCGCTGGCGGAAAGAAGCGCTGAAGACCTCTTGATTATCGGAACAGACGTAGATGAGAGACCGCTGCGCGGAGCCATGAGCAAAGCAAAGAGAGCAGACACTTACCGCAAAATCTCCTTGATCGTGACCGACGCCAAACACCTATCCTTCAAAAGCAACATTCTATCGACCATAAGCTCGCACTTCGGCTTCGACAACGTTCCCGACGCTGCGTTGGCGTTTAAAGAAGCCGCACGGGTTTTACGGCGCAACGGAAAAGTAATTTTTTCTTCGCTGTGGCTGGAGGAGAACTCTGAAAGCATGAGACTGGCCGAAAAACATCATGTTGCACAGATGGCGAGTGAGCGGAGGCTTCAAGACGCGCTGGGCAAATCAGGGTTGAGCGTTGACTGGGTTGAGAAAATGTTTTCTGGGGTAGGTCCGTATAACCCGATGGATTTGCTGCCCGCTGAAGGTGACGCATACACGCACGTGATTGTGCAAGCGAGAAAATCTGGAGGCTAGTAGGTTTGAATCTTGCCTGCTGCTAGCTCCATACAGAATTTGTCTATGTTGTCAAGCTCACGGTCCAGAACGTCGTTGATTTCATGCTTGACCTCTGCCAGGTTGTTGTTGCCCTTCATTATAACCTGCGCGGCTGCGACTGCAGGATGGTCTATGGGACTTCCAATCTTGCTCAAGAGCCAGATGTAAACTTCATCAAGTTCGGGCACTTCGTCGTGGACGTGTTGAGCTATTTTGTACGTCAGCACGTTGTAGATTTTGCCCACGTGACTGACCGGGTTCTTGCCGGCTGCGGCTTCTGAGCAGAAGGGTCGGTTGAGCGAAATGAGACCGTTCACGCGGTTTCCTCTGCCCACCTGTCCTGAATCGCCGCTGTCCGCACTTGTACCCAAGACTGTAAGGTAGAGACCACCCAAACCTCTTCCCTGCATGTCTAAAGTGTTGAGCTGGACGTCAACGCTTTCGAAGTCTGTGTTGACGGCGCTGAACCTATGGATTTCATCGAGAATCTTCGCTTTCTTCTCGAAATAGTCTTCTTCGCCCGATATGAAGCGATCGACGAAAGCCATAGCAACCGTCAGGTTCAGGTCGTTGTTGCTCCGGAAGCCCATGACTTTTATGTCTTCGCCTGACTCGGGAAAGCGACTCTTGAATTCTTTGCTGTTCAGGAACCGTTCGGTCTGCAGCACTATCTTTTCCGTTCTCGTCATCGGCGCATAGCCCACAGCTGCTGAAGTGTCGTTAGCTCCTCGAAACTTACCATTTCTCTTGAAGATGTCTTGGAGACCAACTGAACCTGGCTTTATTTCAACTTGATACCTGACGTGTTTTTCGGGGTCTACGAATCGCATGTTACTCTTGAACCATCGTTTGGCTGTGCTTACGGCTATTTGGGGCACGTCTATTTTTGTGTCTCCAAACTGTGAGGTTGCTCTGTCGCCGAACACGAACAGCAAGGGTTGTTTCACTGTTCCACCGCCAAATTTTGGTTCGGTTTCGCCTGCGACGAGCAGTGATTTGTCAACGTTGTGGTGGAGGATCGTGCCTGCTTTTTCCAGGTATTCTTTGCTGAGGCTTATGGAGATGCTGTCCATCACAGCGTCGCATATGTAATCGGGGTGTCCGACTCCTTTTCTCTCAACGATTTCAATGCGTTGTTTCTCGAGTGGCGTCTGTCTCAAATCTTCGACTAAAATGTTTCGCATTCTTTCTCCCCTGCGGATTTTTGCGTTCTATGCGCAGCAACAAATATATATTTTACTGTATCAACTTATAAAGGAAAATAACTGGTGGTTATTTTTGGCTGTGACGGGAAACACGCTGAAAAGGCTGAGGACTGAAGCTGGGCTTACCCAGAAAAGGTTAGCTGGGCTTGCGGGTGTTTCTCAGGCGCACATAGCCAAGATTGAACAAGGAAAGGTTGATCCTCGACTTTCAACGGTCAATAGGATCATGTCGGTTTTATCCGAGAAGAAACAGGGTAAGTGCAAGGACATAATGACGAAGGGAGTGCTGTTCGCCAAGCCGAACGACACGATACTCCGGACAAGCGAGGTCATGATGCGCCACGCGATTTCGCAGATGCCAGTCATCAGCAGCAACAGAGTTGTGGGAACAATAACCGAAGAAATCATAATCAGAAACCTACGCTCAAACCTAGCTCAGGAAAAAGCCAAGAACGTCATGGGTCCACCGTTGCCAACCATTCAGGATGAAGCAGGCATAGACTCGCTTGGGCGAATTCTCGTGAAACACCCTGGCGTTTTGGTTGCAAGAGGAAGGGAAATAGTCGGCATCGTTACCCGCTCGGACCTGCTGAAGACCATAGCATAATTGCCCAGCGTTTTTCGATGAGTGCGCTTCGAGCCCCCTACCCTCTATATAGATTAGACTTGCAGTTCTTTTGCTCGTTCAGAACCCGGCTCTTATCGGGTCTCGTGCTTTCATGAGTTCTCTCAGAAGGACCGTCGCATACGAGCCTCGTCGCAGCGTGAATCGCATTCTCGCCAGACGCTTGGAAGGATTGGCAGAGTCTTGAGAGATCTCGTCAAGGCGAAAGTCGTTCAGCGGAACTAGCGCCGTTCTAAGCTCTCCCCTCGCAGCCACTTCTGGCATGTCTTTCACTTGAAACTCTTCAGGAGCGATACCCTCAGCACTCATGACTTTCTTCTCAATTTCTCCTTGAACCCCATGAGACGTACCTCGTTTGAACCCGATCAACGGTAAAGCTAAGCGCATTTTGCCCTTTTCAATAGCCACGTTGATTTCTTCAAGATTCTCCGCATTCACTTTTCGACTCATCATTACATTGGGGATGCCGGAACGCTCTAGGCTGACCACGTAATCTCCGACCCCAGCTTCGTTAAGCGGCAGCTCTTCCCGGATTCTTCCGCTCAGGAACCTGTTGAAAAGATACGATTGATATGCTTGGGGGAAAAGCAGCCGAAGTTTCATGGGCAATCTCTTGAAAGCACCCACAAAATCATCCTGTCTACTGACCAAGTGTTTAAGCATTAGCCCTTCGTAGTGCAGCGTCTTGGGAAAAACGCCCAGCGCCTTCTTGATGTCTCGTGTGTCTCGCAATTCCTCGCGTGCTCGCTGAGATTCTGGATGCTCGTACGGACTGGTCTTAGTGAGGAAGAGCATGGCGGCTTTTCGAAAGTCACCTTTCACAATGGCTTTTCCAACTAAATGCGTTATCGGGCGTGTCGTGCCAAACCGCTGATGACCGAAAAAGTTCGGAAGGCCTCCATGCGCTCTCAGCTCCTCGACCGTCCTTGAAATTCTCTCTTGAATCGTTGATTTGGCGAACCTTATACCTCGAATTGTGACTTGGAAGCTGTTTCCGCGGAGGTAATAGGAGGAGAGCTTGCTGCGAAAATAGCCTATGAGGCGGACTTCGAGGTCTTTCACTTTGACTTCCTCAATGTCTTCTTCTGTTACGCCTTCGATCGCAATGTGCTGGGCTGTAAGGGCTTTCGCGTCCTTTATGCCGGCGATGTGGATTTGCGCGGTGTTTATGTTCAATTGTTCAGCAACCGCTCGGATGGCTCGAAACGTATCCCAATCCCGCTTCACCAACACACACAACAAGTAACGTTGCTTCGTCTGCGAAGAGCCCAGGACACCACGTGCAAATTGATGGTCTACTTGAGCTTTTGAACCGTCAACCAAAACTTCCTCAACGACAAAGTCCTCGACAGACTGCTTTATGACTCCGCCTATGCCAGGAGAGCGAGTGACGTACGTTTCTATGCCTATGAACTTCTCAACTTTAGGAATAAGCAAACCCCGCAGCGCCCTCGACTAAAGAAGAGGAAGCTTACCTGTCAATTCGTCTATCTTCTCGGCGGGAGCGGGACCAATCCCCAAGCAAGTAACGGTATCCGGGGGAATCTCTGTCAAGCCTCTGTCAACGATCAAAGCGTTGGGCAACGCCAAATCCTTCGCTTGTCCTTCTAGTCCCCGCAGTTCCTTTTCGCCCTTAACCTTCACAGCGATCTTGCATTGACCCTCACTCATCCATCCTTCCAACCAAAGCCTGTGACGCTTCCGAGCCTCCTCAGCCGCAGAAACAGCAGCATGCCCAGCCTGAACGGCAGCCTTTCCCTTACTCAGCCTCAAATCGGAACGAAAAACAATCACCTGCTTGTAACGAAACTCAGACATCCTCTTCCAACCGCCTGAACAGTTTGTTTCTTGGAGATTTTAAAGATTTGCAGACAGATAAAGCCACAGGAAGTAGGCTAACGCCGCGAACGTTCGCGGGCTTTTCAAGATACTCAGCAATGTTCGTCCTTGAAAATCGAGTTCCCTAACGCCCTGTAAGCTCTTGTCCAGCCCGATCTTCTCGAAGAAGCCAAACGTCTTATCAATCTCTGAATCAGACATGGCATTGAGCATCTTCCTGATTCGAAGCATTGTTCTCATGTCAAAACTCAACAGTTCTCGGTAACGCCTTTGGTAAACGCTCAGAAACTCAGATGAGAAATCACCTTTCTGCAAAGCGTCATAGGCTGTCTCAGCCGCCATTTTAGCGCACATCGAACCGAGAACTACACCGCCGCCCGTGGTAGGCTTAACCTGCGACGCTGCATCCCCAACAGCCAGAAAACCGCTCGAGTAAGGCGCTGGTATCGGTCCTCCGAGGGTTATGGGATGAAACGCGATTTTGGAGATCTTGGCTGTTCGCAGTTTCTTCGATGCGGCGGGATGCTTGGACATGAGCCTTTGAAGAAAGACTCTGGGGTTTCCGATGTTCGTTCCTAAACCGACCTTCGCCGTGTCGTCGCGCTCTGGAATCAGCCAAGCATAGAAGCCCGGCGCATAATGGCTACCAAGAAAAACCTCGACGACATCGGGCTCCGTGTCTTTGACGCCTTCAACCTCTGCCTCAACAGCGTTGACAAGCATGGAACGATTAAGCTCACGCAAGCTGGTCTGCCGAAGGATTCTGGAAGATATCCCCTCGGCGTCGACGACTATTCCTGCAGAAAATTTCCTTTCAGTTTCTCCGCCGTGTTTCGCTACAACGCCTCTTACGTATCCATCCTCGGTTACTAGCGATTCGACCCGCGACTCTAACGAATACTCTGCTCCCGCCTTTTCCGCCATCTCCGCCAAGTGCCTCTCAAGGAACACACGATCCACGACGCAGGTCACAGGCTGTTTAAAGCGAACCGAGAACTTGTTGACGACTGGACCATAGAAGTTTGCCCCTCGAAAAACGTTTTGAACCACCCTTTTGGGAAGCGGGTGCAGCCTGAGCCTTCTCAAACCGTTTATGCTGACGTGTCCTGGACAATGGTTGGGAACGCCGATTTGCCGGTGTTCTTCAAAAACGGTGACGCTGACGCCTTTTCTTGCAAGGTTCAAAGCCGTGAAAGAGCCGCATGGACCACCGCCGATGACGATGACGTCGGAAACGGTTTTCATGCGTTGAACACTGGCTAAGTTACGAGTTCAATGCGCCTTTTCCCACGAGCCATAGAGAGCGTCCGAATCTTCCCGCCTATCTCGAGCCTCATAAGCATCTCATTGAAGTCCTTGAACCCTAAATCCTCGAACTCCTCCGTCACTGCTTCGAACAAGTCAGCGTCCGTCATGGCGCCCTTCTTCTGCAGAATCTCCAACACCACAAAATAGGCGGGATGCGTCTTCCAAGTCTTCATCGGCAAAACCGTATGCTCCTAAGCAACGGGCGTCGTTGGCTTTTGCACCTGCCGAACTTGTTGCATGAAACCCTTGTACCACTTCTCCATATCTGGCGTGATGGACGGCCCAGTTCTCTTCATGGCGTCCTGGAAATCTTCCATCATAACTTCCTTCGTGTTAACATCTCGCCGCAACGCGTGCATCGCGGCTTCCCTGCAAAGTGCGTCAATGTCGGCTCCAGAATAGTTCTTCGACATGGTGACCAGCTCAGACAGGTCAACATCCTTTGCCAGCGGCATGCCTTTCGTGTAAATCTTGACTATCTGAAGCCGGCTCTTCTCGTCGGGCTCTGGCACGTAAATCAGCCTGTCAAACCTTCCCGGACGAAGCACCGCTGGGTCCACGATATCCGGTCGATTAGTGGCTGCGATAATGACTATGTCTTCTAGGGCGACGATTCCGTCCATCTCAGTCAACAGCTGACTGATGACGCGCTCCGACACACCGCTGTCCCCGAAGCCCAAGCCCCTGCGAGGCACGAGCGAATCAAGCTCGTCGAAGAATATCACCGAAGGCGCCGCCATCCGCGCTTTCCTGAAAACTTCCCTGATGGCCTTTTCAGACTCACCAACCCATTTCGAGAACACTTCCGGACCCTTAATCGTTATGAAGTTAGCTTCGCTTTCCGTCGCAACAGCCCTAGCCAAAAGAGTCTTTCCACATCCAGGAGGTCCGTAGAGCAGAATGCCCTTCGGCGGTCTTATGCCTAGCCTGCTGAATATTTCCGGGTTCTTTAAAGGCCACTCAACCGCCTCTTTGAGCTCTTGTTTCACCTCGTCGAGTCCGCCGATGTCATCCCAGTGGACCGTGGGCACTTCGATGTAGACTTCGCGCATGGCTGTAGGCGTTACCTCCTTATAGGCGTTCATGAAATCCTCCATCTTCACCTCCATCTTCTCCAGCACGCTCGGCGGTATACGCTCCTCTTCAAGGTTTATCTGCGGCAAGTACCTCCGGAGAGCCTTCATAGCGGTTTCGCGACAAAGCGCCGCCACATCCGCGCCCGTGTAGCCATGGCTCATCTCGGACAGTTTCTTGAGGTCAACGTCCTCTGCCAGGGGCATGCCACGGGTGTGAATCTGAAGAATCTCGTAGCGTCCCTGCTTGTCGGGAACGCCTATCTCGATTTCCCTGTCAAACCTGCCTGGTCGACGCAGAGCTGGGTCTAGCGCGCCGGGCCTGTTGGTGGCGCCGATGACTATCACGTTTCCCCTGCCGGACAAACCGTCCATTAATGCCAAGAGCTGAGCGACCACTCGCCTCTCTACTTCGCCAGTGACCTCTTCGCGCTTCGGCGCTATCGCGTCGAGCTCATCAACGAATATTATGCTCGGTGCGTTCTGTTGAGCCTGCTGGAAAATCTCTCTGAGCCTGGCTTCTGATTCTCCGTAGAACTTGCTCATTATTTCCGGTCCGTTTATCGAGAAGAAGTTTGCTTCCGACTCGTTCGCCACAGCTCTAGCCAAGAGCGTCTTGCCGCAGCCAGGAGGCCCGTGGAGCAACACTCCCTTTGGAGGTTCGATTCCGAGTCTCTGGAACAGCTCCGGATGCCTCAGCGGAAGCTCAACCATTTCTCTTACTCTTTGGATTTCCTCGCGGAGCCCGCCGATGTCCTCGTACGTAGTTCGTGGCAGTCCTTTTCCTTCTGGCGCCGGCTCGTTCAGGATCGTGAGTTTCGTTTCGGTGGTGACTTTCACTATGCCGTGGGGACGCGTTTTCGTCACGGTGAACGGTATGGCGTGTCCAAGCATCATGACGAGCGTCGTGTCGCCTTCAACCAGAGTTCTTTCCATGAGACGGTTCTTCACGAAGTTCGTAAAATCGTCGTCGACGTTCAATCGCATATCTACCGGCGCGAGCGTCAGGCTCAAGGCGGTTTTAACCTTGGTTTGCCGCACGACCACGTACTCGTTTATGGCTACTCCGGCGTTCTTGCGTGTGAACCCGTCTATGCGTATGAGTTCGCGGTTCTGGTCTTCGCTATAGGCTGGCCACGCAATGGCAGAGGTTGTTCGTTTGCCGACGATTTCGATGACGTCGCCTGCGGATATGCCGAGCTTCTGCATCGTTCGCTGGTCTATGCGGGCGATGCCTCTTCCAACGTCCCTTTGTCTTGCGTCGCCGACGCGCAGTTGTACTTCGCTCAACTAAAACACTTCCCATATCTGCCGCGTGATACATTTCGAAAGAAGTTTCAAGACTATATAAACGTTTAAAGCAACAGTCTAAGACTTTATCTGCTTACTCTACGTACGGCAATGGTCTGCACTTGGCTTATTTCGCTGATTCCTTCGAGCTCTTTTTCAAGCTCGTCGAGGATTCCGGACTGGTCTTCCGGGATTTTGATTTGGGCGATTAGAGCGTTTAAGCCGTAGGCTACTGGTTCCTGTCCGGTTGCTTGGATGGAAGCGAACTTCGGCAGGGCGCTCTCTATTTTCTTTATGAGCTCGTTGAGGTCGGTGGTTATGTCGGCTGGAAAGATTTTGTAGGCAACAATCACGCTACCCATGCTGTTTTTCCTCCAAGTTTAGGGTCCGATGAAACCGCATTTTGGACACCTGTACGGTCGACCGAACTTTCGGCATTTTCCACAGCGTTTAATCTGAATTTCGCCGCAGCTTGGGCAGAGAAACTTGGTGGCTTCCGCGCCTGGCGGAATTGGCTTGGCGCAGCTTGTGCATGTGACTAGAGTCAATGTTGCCGCTTTTTCAGCCATGATTATTCCTCCGGGTGATGGTTCAGTAAACGCCAGACTCACTTATATCTTCTATGTTCACCTCGCAAGTTTATTATTCCAGTTCCATGCCTATGTTTCACGGGATAGTTTTGGGCGTAAACCTCCGCGACCTCGTTCCGAAAGTACCCATCAAACTTGAAGACTTGAGCGGAAAGTCCGTCGCCATAGACGCCTACAACGCTCTTTATCAGTTCTTAGCCATAATTCGCCAGCCCGACGGCACACCGCTGAAAGACAGCGGCGGAAGAATAACCAGCCACCTGAGCGGACTGCTCTACAGAACAAGCAACCTCGTTGAATTGGGCATCAAGCCCATCTACGTCTTCGACGGAATCCCCCCAGCCCTCAAGGAAGTTGAGATAAAGAGGCGCATGAGAGTCAAAGAGCAAGCGGCGGTGCTGTACGAGCGAGCGTTGAAGGAAGGAAAAACAGAAGAGGCTCGCGTGTATGCTCAAGCCACATCACGCCTGAAGGATTACATGGCAGACGACAGCAAAAGACTACTCGACTTGATGGGAATTCCGTGGATTCAGGCACCGAGCGAAGGCGAAGCACAAGCAGCCCATCTGACCAAACGCGGCGACGCAGACTACTGCGCAAGTCAAGACTACGACAGCCTGCTGTTCGGAGCCTCAAAACTCGTTAGGAACATAACAATCTCGGGACGCAGGAAACTTCCGAGCAAGAACATCTACGTCGAAGTCATTCCGGAAGTCGTCGAACTTGAGAGCGTGCTGAAGGGATGCGGAATAACGTACGAGCAGCTCGTGGACGTCGGCATTCTGATAGGAACGGACTTCAACCCCGACGGCATCAAGGGTTTAGGACCGAAAACTGCCTTAAAACTGATAAAGGAACACGGAAACATAGAGAACGCCCTGCCACACATCGAAAATGCGAAGTTTCCCGCTGAACCTCAAAGAATCAGGGAGATTTTCCTCCGTCCCAACGTTAGAAACGACTACAGGATAGAGTGGAAGGAAGCGGACGTTGAAGGCGTAGTGAGCTTCATCTGCGGCGAAAGGGACTTCTCAGAAGACCGCGTGCGAAGAACTCTCGAAAAAATGCAAGAAGGAACAAAAAAACTCAAGGGAAGAACCACCCTAGAAAAATGGTTCGGCTAGCAGAGAACGCATGGAAATCTTTAACTTCTCACGGCACATACTACATCGCTCCAAAAAACGGTGATGCAGGTTGGAGCAAAACCAAATTTCTCTCCCAGTAGACGAACTACCCAAGAAATGGTTCAATATCATCCCATATTTACCGGAACCTTTACCGCCGCCCAAAGAACCCGAGACGGGTCCTTCCCGCATGGAATTCCTCGGAAAAACCATGGTCCACGAATGCCTAAACCAAGAAATGTCAACCGAACCGTGGATTCCTATCCCCGACGAAATCAGAGAACTGTACATTCAGGCCGGACGACCACGACCCCTGTGTCGAGCAAAGAGACTGGAGAATTACCTGAAACTGAAGAAAGTGAGATTGTACTATAAACGTGAAGACTTGTCGCCCACGGGTTCGCATAAAGTCAACACGGCACTCGCTCAGGCTTACTACGCGGCTAAACAAGGAAAAACAGCCTTAGTCACCGAAACGGGAGCGGGCCAGTGGGGCAGCGCTCTCTCCTACGCAGCCTCAATCATGGGACTCAAATGCGTCGTTTTCTGGGTGCGAGCCGTCTACAACTGGAAGAACGAACGGCGCACGCTCATGAAGCTTATGGGAGCACAGGTGCACGCGTCCCCTAGCAAAGAAACAGACACGGGAAGAACGCTGCTGAGCCAGAACCCAAACCACGAAGGCTCACTGGGCATAGCCGTTTCCGAAGGGCTGGAATACGCGGACAAAAACGCCGAAAGCGTCTACTGCCTAGGCTCCGTACTGAACCATGTTCTCATTCACCAATCCATCATTGGGCTGGAAACCATAAAGCAGTTTGAAATTGCTGATGACAATCCTGACTTACTCGTCGGTTGCTTGGGAGGTGGCTCAAACTTCGGCGGACTAGCCTTGCCCTTTGCAGGCGAAGTCTTGCAGAAAAAGCGGAAATGCGAGTTTTTGGCGTCGCAGTCGCAGGCTGCACCCAACCTCGTGAAGGGCGAGTACCGCTTCGACTTCGGCGACGTAGCCGAGCACACGCCACTGCTCAAGATGTACACTCTCGGACACAAGACCGACCTGGTGCCGATAAAGGCGGACGGCTTGCGCTACCACGCTGCAGCGCCGTTGATGAGCGCCCTCCGACACGATGGCATGATGAGGGCTGTGGCGTATCCGTCAGACGAAAAGGCAATCTTCGAAGCCGCCAGAACTTTCCTGCAGACGGAAGGGTGGCTCATCGCCCCAGAATCAAGCTACGCCGTGCGCGCAGGAATCGACGAGTCACTCAAGGCTGAAAAAGCTGGAGAAGAAAAGGTCATCTGCATGAACATCAGCGGGCACGGATGGCTGGACCTGGCAGCGTACAAAGAAAAACTAGGAATTCAATAAACGAAGACTACACCCGCTTTTTCTCACGTTCCAGCACATCTATTAGCCGCACAGTAGTTAACTCGCCCAAAACCGCCAAGTCCTCGGTAGGCAAGTAGTTGCCAGCTGAAGCATCGAAAAGTATGTTCGCTGAAGGCTGAAGCTCCTCGTCCCCCGTCCACATCACGTAGGTCAAAGGAATCCTTGGCAGCGCTGGTATCTCAACCGAAAAGTCGCCATAATGCCTTCTCACTCCACCCAAAACCTCGGCTGACTCAACGAAGGCTTCCGCCTTACTGGCGAAGATTTCGCTCACTGGACTAACTGCCCTCTCCACGAACGCGCCTTCGTAGGCGTATCCTCCTGGCAGGTCCCGAAACACCACCAAATTTCCCGCGCTCTCTACGGGTTTAGCCTTAGAGTAGTGGTCAAGCAGCAGATACAACGATTCCGGCTCGTTCAAATGCCTACACTTCACTCTGTCGTAGACGCTCCCCAAATCCAAATCCACAACATAGCCAAGAAACTCGAGAGAACCCTTTCCAAAGCCAAGCTTGCCACTCATGCTACGCATTCGCTTCGCATGGACCAGCCAACTATCCAACTTCGCTCCCCCGAAAGCCTCAGTCTAAAAGCTAGAATCTGTGGCCGTATTGTCCAGTTAAGGGGACGAACGCCACTCCGCCCAAGTTTTCTTCCACAATCTTTCCGTTAGCGCCCTTGGTTATCTTTATTAAGGTCTGAAACAGGTGTGCACTTCCGACGGGAATCAGCATGATTCCGTTAGGCTTCAACTGCTCAACCAACGGTTTCGGAACATCCGGCGCCGCCGCCGTAACAAGAACCCTGTCGTACGGAGCTTCGTCAGGAAAACCAGCGGACCCATCAGCGCGAGTTATTGTCACGCGGTCGCCATATCCAGCGTTCATCACGTTCTTTCTCGCAAGCTCAGCCAGCTCCTGCACAATCTCCACAGTGTACACGCGGCCCCACCCACTCCTCGGGGCGTCGCTCGGAGCCACTATCTCAGCTATGGTGGCGGCGTGCCATCCACACCCTGCGCCCACCTCAAACACTTTGTGACCAATCTCCAACTGAAGAGCCTCATTCATTATCGAAACCATATGCGGCGCCGAAACAGTCTGCCCAAAACCGATCGGAAGCGGCGTGTCAACCGCACTGTAAGACTGCATATCCTCAGGCAGAAACCTCCCACGAGGCACAGTTCGCATAGCCTTGATGACCCTTGGAGAGCGAAGAATACCCTCCCTCGTTAGGCTGTCGATGAGTCGTTCCCAGTCCCTCTTCTCCAACCCAAGGCACCAACTCAATAACCGCAAAGTAGCCTTTTAACGTTATTTCAACGCAGAATAAAAATCGAAGAACGAAGCAGACTATTTAACGGTAACAGACTTCGCCAGATTCCTAGGCATGTCCGGGCTGTACCCCCTCTCAACAGCCATGTAATAGGCTAAAAGCTGCAGTGGAACAGCAAAGGGGATCGGCGCCAAAACTTCAGGAATTCCCTTAGGCACCTCGATATAATCGTCAGCGAGAGCCTTGATTTCTTCGTCGCCCTCCTCGATAACCGCGATTATCGAAGCCCCCCTAGCCTTCATCTCTATAATATTGCCGATCAACGTCCTATGCACGTCATCCCTGGGACACACGAAAACCACCGGAAAACCTGACTCCACGAGACTTATGGGTCCATGCTTGCTCTCGCCAGCCGGAAAAGCAATCGCAGGCACGTAAGCAATTTCCATCAGCTTGAGTCTGCCCTCGTAAGCCACTGCCGTAGCCACTCCTCTGCCCAAAAAGAAGAAAGCCTTCGCATCCTTGTACTTCTTCGCAATCTGACTGATCTTTTCCTCCTGCGTACGGATCGTGGTCTCGACGATGTCCGGCAACTTCTGCAACTTCTCAGCCAGAAAATCCATCTCATCCTGCGAAACCTTACCCCTCTTCTTAGCGAGCCTTAAGGCAAGCTGAGCCAAGACCGAAAGCTGAGACGTGAAAGTCTTCGTCGCAGCCACCCCAATCTCCGGACCAGACTGCTGACCGACATAGACCCGCGCAACACGGGTCAAAGTCGAACCAATCGCGTTAGTCAATCCGAGAATCGTCGCGGCTCTCTGCCTAGCAACGTTCACAGCCGCCAAAGTGTCCGCTGTTTCTCCCGATTGGCTCACGGCGAGTATCGTGCTGTCGATGTTAACGGATTTGCCGTGCTGCTCGATAAACTCTGAAGCCACCACCGGATACGTCGCCAAGAACGCAAGCTTGGAGAACATGTACGACGCCGCCAAACAAGCATGGTAAGAAGTGCCGCAAGCCACGAGGAAAACTTCGCGGGCGCGGTCGAGAAACGTCGCCATCAAATCAAGGTAATGCTCCTGCAGCCTAAGCGTGTTCCGCAACGTTTCCGGCTGCTCGTGAATTTCCTTCAGCATAAAGTACTGGTACCCTTCTTTCACAGCCATTTCAGGCGTCCAGTCAAGAATCTTTGGCTCCCGCAATATAGGGGTAGAATCAGAAATCTTTCTTATCGCATAGCCTTCGAGAGAGAGAATAGCGAGTTCGCCGTCTTCAACTATGACCGCCCTGTTAGTCAGCGGCAAGAACGCAGGTATGTCAGACGCACAGTAGATGGCATTTTCATTCACTCCCAGAACAAGCGGGCTCTCGCGTCTGGCGCAGACTATTTTGTCAGGCTCCTTCACACATACAACGGCTATCGCATATGAACCGTCAAGCCTCTTCACAGCTTCCTGCACTGCATCTGCCAGAGCGTAAGAGAGGTTATTTTTCCAAACCTGCTCGATAAGGTGAACGATGACCTCTGTGTCAGTCTTCGACTTGAAAACGTGACCTTGACTCTCCAGCTCAAGCTTCAGCTCAGCAAAATTCTCGATGATACCGTTATGAACCAAGGCAATCTGCCCGCCACAATCTAGGTGAGGATGCGCATTAACCTCCAGAGGCGCTCCATGCGTCGCCCACCTAGTATGTCCCACGCCGATACTGCCCGGCAGGTCGTCCAAGTTGCGAGCCGCGTGAACATCATCGATTTTTCCCTGATCTTTCTTGACGTAGAGCTTGCCACCGTGCAGCGTTGCTTCTCCGACGGAGTCGTAGCCACGATATTCGAGTCTTTTCAAAGCCTCATGAATTACGGGCGCGGCGTTTCCGTTCTTTAATATGCAGCCGAAGATTCCACACATTTCTAAACCTCGCCTGTTAGACTTTTTACTCCCGTAGGCTCTATTCTGGGCTCTCTGGCGGTAATAAGCATTTTTAACAAAAAATTCCGAGTTCTAAAACTTTTTTGAAAAGATTATCCATGTAGCAATGTGACGTTTCGCCTAAATGGGCTTTCTGAAAGCGAAGCGTTAAAAGAATTGTTTTAAGGGAGAGCGTTCTAACGCACGGCGTTCCTCGCCATTTCGGCGCCGCGAACCATGTTCTTCAACTTGCAGAAGGCAGTGTCCCATGTTCTTGTCCTCAAGCCGCAGTCTGTACTTGCAAGTATCCTTCTCGAGTCGCCGATCACGTCGGCAACATGCAAGATTCTATCCCTGACAAGCTCGGGCGGCTCCACGAAATCTGTGTGTACGTCCACCACGCCTAAACCGTAATCCCCGCGGAAACCGCGGTTCTCGAAAAGTTCTATGTCCCTGTACCCCGTTCTTGCGTCTCCAACTCCAGCTTGAGTTGTGTCCCTGTTAGCGAATTCCAGCGTCAATTGGCTGAGGTTTCGCAGTTCACGCACGTGTTCCGCCAGGACCTTATAGTTGCTGTAGCAGTTGTGCAAACTAAACTTGCAGTTGAAGCCCTTTACGGTCGCGTTGAACGCTTCCACAAAAAGCTCCATCTCCTCGTCGGCAGGGTTGGTCGTTGCTGCGGGCTCGTCTATCTGAATCCATTCCGCGCCTGAACCCACGAGCTTCGCTATTTCGGGTCTCACGACATCATTGACTAAGTCGAAAAGAAACTCCTTCTTAGCTTCGAACTTCCTTCGTTTGAGGGTCTTGATTTTTCTGCCGAGCTTCTTCTCGTAAAACTCGTTGAAAGTCCAATCGACAAGAGTGTATGGCCCCGTAAAAGGAACTTTTATGCTTCGTCGAGCGTTTTGTTTCGTGAAAACGAACTCGTCAACGTAGAAGGGTCTCAAGTATTTCGGTCTGTCCACGCAGGCGGCTTTGTTGAAGTAACGGTAATCGAACGATTTGATGTGCCCCAAGAATTCGAAGCCCGCCACATTCCTTATAACGTGCTCGTACATTTCCGACCGCCATTGTTCCCCGTCGAAGAAAACATCCAAGCCTGCTGATTCAAAAAACCTAATGCTATACTTCGCTGACCATTCAAGCACCGCCTTCCGCTTTTTCGCAGAATCTTCCTCATTCAGCAACCGCGCAACTTCATCCACGCCTTCGATCCCGATTTTTCTTCCCCATTCTACAGCACCCGCTATGTCCTTTCTCGACAGCCGTTCGCCCCTGCAAGCCTTGACTCTCCATGCGGACTTGGCAAGACTGCCCACTTCCTGCGTCAGAAACAGCTTATCCATAGAACTCCTCCTTCAGGCTCCTAGCCACGTCGCCGACGAGTCTCATTTTCTCCTCAGCCCTTTGCCAAGGCAGAAACTCCAAGTCGCAGTTGGGACAGATGAAAACATCTCGCGTCTCTAAACCTGATATGGGCTCGAGAACTTCTTGGGCAATTTCCATCAACTCAGCCTTATCTTCGACCAACGAGTTTCGTGAGTCCAGCAAGCCTAAGACTACACCCTTGCTAAAGCTATACTCCTTCAGCTCGGCGACATCAGTTTCATAAACGTCTATTCCTAAGTGGTCGACTGGAAAATCTAAGGCTTCGGGCAGGATTCGAGAAAAGTCTCCGAAAAAAGTTTGGAGACACGTTTTCACAGACGTTGTTCTTGTGGCTATTCCCAAAGCCTCCCCCGCATCTTTCAGCTGCTTCTTAGACATGGAGGCGATGGTTGGCTCGTACACTATTGCCGGGTCGCTTAACTGAACGTACTTGAAACCGAGTTTCGCCAGACTTTTGATTTCCTCGTTTAGCACTTGCGCATACTGGAACATGAGCTCGGCTTCATTCTTGTAGAATCGGTTGTCAGAGAGTTTGGCGAACGTGAACGGTGCTGGCAGAATCGCCTTCCATGGGACTTCGCTGGGTAAATACTCTAAGCATGCGACCTTCTCGATTAGGTTGCCCTCTCTGCGCAGATCGCCCACGATGATGGGCTTTCTGTAGAATGTGTTGTTGTTGAACCACCTTGCGAGACTCCCGGCTTTCAACCCGGAGAGATTCTCAGTGAAAGGTCGCAGCAGGTCTTGCCACTTCAACATTCCGTCGGTGACGTAGCTGAAATTAGCAGACAGTTGGGCGTTCACGACTTCCCGGGTGGCTGTGTCGAAAGCCTTCTGCAATTCTGTTTCGGTGGTTCCTCCTCTGGCGTAGGTTCTGGTGACTTTGACGAGTTCTGGCGGTCGTGGAAATATCCCAGAGGAGTAGCAGCCTATCATTTCAGTTTCACGCGGTAGAGACTGATTGGAGGTACGAGGATTAAAGTGTTAGCAGCTGGCGAGCGTCAGAATGTTGTGGGCTTTGTTCGGTTACCGTAATAAAAATTTTAATAATGGATAAGCCTCTATCTCTGTGAACAGCCATGGATAAGAAACTGCTCCTCCAACAGGACGAAAAAACCCAGAAAATCAAGGAAATCCTTCTTGTGGATGACCCGCAGAAGCTGAAGATGATGATGAACAGGCTCAGCTGGAAGATTCTGGTCATGCTTTCTGAGAAGGAAATGTACCCGCTGGAGATAGCCAAGACGCTCGGCATTCATGAGCAGAAGGTCTACTATCATATAAGAAAACTGGCAAAGGCAGGCGCCATAACCGTCGTCCGCGAGAAAGAAAAGAAAGGTGCCATAGCGAAATACTTCAAGACTGTTTCGCCAGCGTTTGGAATTGAGCTTCCCCAAGGCTACAGAACGATAGAGAGAGCCGCGCTTCCAGTCATCGACGAGCAGGTCAGAAGATTCTTCAGAGAATTCACCACGGAAGACAGCACTTTCAAAGGAAAAATAGTCGTAGGCAGCCCAACGCCGCACGGTCCCTTCAAAACAAGCGCAAGAGATGGCCACTACGCTTCGCATCTCACGTTCTTTCTGGGACAGTTCGCCCGACTGCCCGAAGAATTCGCCATAAAACTCGACGTCGACGTGAAAGCTGAGAAGGAAGAGAAGAACAGCCTAATACTCGTCGGCGGACCCGGAACAAACCTGTTAACGCAGGACGTGAATGATTATTTGCCGATAAGATTCAGTATGCAACCTTCGGAGCAGGGCTTCTTGTTCGGCGGCTTGGTCTCAAGAAGAACCTCGGCAGTCTACACTGCTGACGCTGTCGGGTTGATCGCTAAGATACCGAACCCTTGGGACCAGTCCAAGCGAGTTATAGTCCTAGCCGGGAACAAGGCGGTGGGCACCAAAGCGTGCGTCCTAGCTCTGACGAACTTCTGGAAGAAGACGCTGAGTAACTATCATGGCGAGGAAACGTTTGCAACGGTCATACAAGGTTTCGACTTGGACGGGGACGGAAAAGTGGATTCGATAGAGGTTCTTGAATAAACTTGCTGAACAAAGAGGTAAGAGAAACCATTGTAGCTCATGGACACGAGAACATCCAAGCTACTCACGCGACAACTTTCGAAATCACCAAAGAATCTCGAGTTTCGAAAAAGGGCGACTGTATCATCGCCGTCTCAGCGGACAAGAGCATTCCGGATTTGAGCTTGGACTTCAGGAATATTTTGCGAAGAGATGACACTAAACTTACGATCACGATTGAGGCTGGAGACGTAGTGGAAAGAATACGAGCCCTCGGCAGCTCAAAGCTGATTCTGACTCATCCATTAGACATAGTCGTGAGAAAAGGCGATTACACATGCAGCCGAACATTAGCGATTCACGGGGATAAAGCGGCTGGCGATTTATCGAGAGAATTCGTCGAAAAACTGAAGAACCCCAAACAAAAAGTGAAAATTACGCTGACAGTAACCGTCTAGTGAACGATCGCGTCCAGCACTGCTTGGCTCTCGTAGGGAGCTGTTTCTCGCACGGTATTCGAGTACGGAAACTTCTCGACTTTCCTCCCGGACCGCTCAACAGTCTCTGTGAACCGGGATCTCATGTCTTCGAGCGTATCGGATGCGGTGACAAAACAATAGAAATGTACGATCCCGCCCGCGGGTTTCAACGTCTTACAGGCTGCATCGACGAACTCGATTGCTTTTTCGGGAAGATTCATGATCACGCGGTCCGCTACTGCCCGCAACTTCGCATCCACAACCTCTTTTGCGTCTCCCAGAATCGAATTGACTTTGCCTTCCACCCTGTTTAGCCTGACGTTTTTCCTGAGAAATTCTACGGCGAAAGGATTAGCATCTACTGCGTAGGCTTTCACATTCTGATGAGTTTTCGCAATTAATACTGAGAAGGGACCCACGCCCGCAAACATGTCTACGACAGTTTCGCCCTCTTGAACTAGGGACGCAACTCTCTTGTGCTCGTACGACAAGCGGGGAGAGAAGTATGCCTTAGCCAAGTCCACGTTGTATTGGCAACCGTACTCTTTGTGGACTGTTTCTGTTCTGGGTTTCCCCGCAATTAGGCTGAACTCTCTTACGCGATAAGTCCCGCTGATGACGCCCGCCTTAGCAAGCACCGTCTTCACGTTCTTGTGCACAGTGAGAACCGCTTCCCCGATGAGTTTCTTGTTCACGCCAAGTTCCGGCAGAACTTCGATTATGGCTATGTCTCCGACAATGTCCATCGATCTGGGAAGACTCACCAGCAAGTGCGGCGGAAGCTTGTTTTCGAGGAATTCAACTAATGTATTTGCTTGTTTTTTCCTCTTGGGAAAACGATAGGTCGTAACTTCCAAACTTCGCACTTGCCTTCTGAATGCATCCAGCTCGTTTCCCAATGGCTCACCAAGCAACGGAATGTAGATGTATTTTTCATCACGCTGAATCGCTAACGCGTTGTCAACCATTTCGAGCTTGTTGGCTAGCACAATGGCTTTTTCGCCGTAAATCTTTGGAAGTTTGATGCACGTGGATTCCTTGGACATCAGACCGCCCTGCCATCTTTTAGAGCTGTGATTAGTGTGTAGAACAGGGTCATTTCGTTTTTGCCTAAACCGTAGAGCTCCTGCTCCTCGGGCGTGGCTTTTGACACGAATTCTTGAAGAGCTTCGCGTTTGACACCGAAATATCTTCCCTTGTCCTCGATCAACGCCTCATAAGATTTTCTGTAAGGAACCGTTCTGGTCTTGGGCACTTGGAAACCTTGTTTTTCGAGAAGTTTCTTCATTTCGTCGGGCTTATAGTACTTCGCATGTGGTTTGGAGAGCAGCCGTTCCATTCGGTCAAGGAAACCGCGATTATCAAGTTCATGCAACGTTAGATCGCCATAGACAAAAACGCCCGGTCGCTTCAGTCTGTCCCGAAAGTCTGCAACAATGGCTCGTTGATCGGCGAAGTAGTGCATCGTGCTCATGCAGATTATCGCGTCGAAAGCATTCTCCGTAAATGGCAGGTGCTCGGCGTCTCCCAAGACAAGATTCACGCTTCGCCTGTGAGGAGACAGTTTCGTTTTTGCTGATTTCAGCATCTCCCGAGACAAGTCTAAACCGACAAAATAGGGTTCGACCTCGCTGATCAGCGGTTGGGCAATTCTGCCGCTGCCAACTCCAACTTCAAGCACCTCCTTGCCCTTCAAGGCGGACAAAGCATTGATGACCTCATCTATTATTTCAGCCCCGAAACCCCTTTCTGACTGCCAAGTCCGACTCTTCTGCTGATCATAGTCCATAGCCCTCTTCCTGTAATATTCTTGAACAGTCTTCTTGCGCTCAACCAACTCGCTTGATCCTGTAGAGTCCATTTTCTCTTTCGACCTCAAACCTCACGTTCAAGATTTTCTTAGCGAGCCAGATGTTGGTTTCCAGATGTTCGGACATCATTCGTGTTGTGTACGATGACGGGCCTTTTGCCAACGTTAGATAAGGGATTAGTATGTCAGCTAAGTGCAAGTCAACAGTAGGTCTAGCCACAATCTCCGCGTAGAGCTTTTCTGCCGCTTCACGCCCGACGGTTTCGCTTGTCTTTCTTAGCTCGCCGATTGCATCCGCTCCTAAGATTGAGCCTGTGTCTGTCTCAGCCCAGAGAACGAGAGAACTCCCCTTCTGGAGCGGGTTTGACGTGTCATTGACTATTTGAATGTCAGCCGCGTAGCCTCTTTCTCGTAGGAGAGCGTTTGCAGCGTTTGTTTGACGCTCAGCAACTCTTCTGTCCGCCAAGAACGTGCAGACCGAGATGCCTCTGACGATGTTGATTTTCCCGAATTTTTCCAGAAGCAAAGGACTCAGGGATTTGCACGGCTCGACTGTCAATGTGACTTCTCCCATGCCCTTGGGGTAGTAACCGTACTTTTGAACGGTTAGGTTGGCGTTCAGTCCCATGCGTTTCAACGTCGGAAGCAACACGTAACGCAAATAGTTGATGGTTGGCGAGTTGGTCACGTCCGTTCCACCTTTTGCAACGTGCAAGCGTACGGTATGTTCGGCGAAGGCGCAGATTGGGAGAATCGTCATCAGAAGCATAGGAATACTTCCAGCCGTGCCGATTTCCGCCTCAACCTTCCCGCCTCGTATTTTTCGAGGAGTAAACCACAGCTCTCGCGAGTTTAGCTCTGCACCCTTCAACTCTGCATCGCAGAGTCTCGCCGCCGTTAACACCGCCTCCAAGTGTTGCGGTTTCAAACCGGGTTGAGGTCTATTCTGTCTGATGTTGTAGATTTGCAGCGTTTGCCCATGCACGGCGGCTAGCGCAACAGACAGTCTGAGGATGGTGCCGCTTCCACTTTTTTGGCTGCCGTCGATTTCAATCAAGTACTGCGAACTCTCCCCGCCCGATTGTCAACAGATTTCTGGAAAGTGCAAAAACAATTAATAAATGAGTAGAGTATTAAGGGTTTGGAAAGGGAGAACGCGTATGGAACAGAAAGAAACTCTAGAAAGGCTCGTGGAAAGAATCGACGAACTTCTCGTGGTACTGAACCGAGTTGCTGAAGACCTCAAGCAAGTTTCCATTTCCCTGAAATCCATAGCCGTGTCACAGCTTCCCCACCCGGCAGTAACACCGCTAACCCCGGCGCCGATGGTTCCTAAGATTCCCGAAAGAGGACACCACATAGAAGACATAAAAACAATGTTCCCGGAAGACCTCGAGAACCTCTTGACCTTCGAGGAAAGAGACGAATACATAATCGTGAAGCCGCGGCAGTTTCTCGGCACGGAAAACTTTGCAAAAATAGCCTCAATCGTGCGCGGAATCGGCGGAGAATACGTGAGGGCTGGAAAAGAATCCCACTTCAGAGTCCCCAAAACAAAGTCGCCTTAAGAGGCAACATCGCAGCTTCCAACGTTCAAGCATTCGCTTAGCTCCTTGAGATTGCCTTTCGAGTGAGTGAGGTTCAGTTTTATCGGCGTTATGCACGCGTGACGGTTCTCTCGAATGGCATGAATGTCAGTTCCCACGGCGTCTGCTTGATAATCATTCAGGAGCCACCCTCGAATCTGATAACCACCCACCTTTTCGGCAAAAATATCCGTGTACCCCTTGCACGATAGAGAGGTGATTTCAACCTCCTTGGAAGCTGGTTTTTCCGGCACATTTATGGAGATCAGGTCAACATCGTCAGGCATTCCACGTTCCAAGACGAACTCAGCAGTTTGCCTAGCCAACTCAGCGCAGAATACTAGGCTTTCCATGTCGATGTTCGAATGCAGTTTTCCCTCAGCGTCCACTGTTCGCTTCAAACTGTAAGAGACGGCTATCGCCGGAACGCCATGCAAAGCAGCTTCAAGCGCTGCCCCCAAGGTTCCGGAGGTTAGAAAATCGTCAATGCCGAGGTTTGGACCCAAGTTTATTCCCGAAACAACTAAGTCTGGGCGATGCTTCAGAATCTTGAACAACGCGAGGAGAAAAGCGTCTGCCGGCGTTCCTCCTATGGCGTAGGCCGTTGTTCCGTCTTCGAGGGTTGTTTCTTTGACGGTAATCAAGCTTGTCGAAACGGCTTTTCCGGCGCCGCTTCGTTCGAGTTCTGGGGTGACTACGATGACCTTGCCCAGCGTCTCCATTTTCTCTTTCAGTTTCATGAGTCCGACGGAGCGAATGCCGTCGTCGTTGACTAGCAGTATTTCCTTCTTCTCCATTGATATTCCACACACGTCCACAGAATTATAAATCAAACTTATTAAGGTTGGACCTAGAAGCCGCGACCATACTTTATGACGAAATCATGGAATTCCCCAGTGTAGCTCTCCCAAGCTACGTCTGCATCGGCTACTCTCGCTCCCGGTGGGCCACGCTTGCAGAAATCAATCAGTTCTTTCACAGGCTCTTCTTCGCCTTCAAAAACCGCTTCAACCTTGCCATCTGGCAGGTTCCTAACCCACCCGTTGACACCGCGCTTCTTAGCTTCATCCCGAGTTTCGGACCTGAAGAACACGCCCTGCACCCTGCCGCTCACGATTACGTGAGCTTTGACCTTCACCGAAACACCGCCTTGGTTGGTTTTTGCCGAAATCTATGGTTTTCTGGGTTTATGAGTTTTCACTTTAACCCACCTCTCTCAACGGTTGAGCCGTGTTGTTTCGTCGCACGTTTTAAGAGGCGTTCTTGCAGCGTGGTCTCTTGGTGAACCCGCGATGCTGGAGAGTTCTGACGGAAAGTTGTTGGTCTATGCTTCAAGCACGATGTCGGACGGAGATCGGTTCAAGTCCGTCAGCATCGCTGCAGAGAAAATGGCTAAGCTGCTGAGGCTGGGCCTGGAAGTTGTCACTTTTCAAGAAGAGTTTACACCCATCTACGTCTACTACAAGAGCGGCGAGGAGGAACCGATTCCCATCTACTGCGATAAAGGCGGAGAATCAGGCGGGCGAGAAATCGGCGAGGCTCTGAGGAACATGATGTTCGTGCTTTCTTTCCATCCAAAACATTCGGTCCTGAAGCAGCGAAGAGCAGAAATCATCCGCTTTTCCTGAACTTGATCGATTCGTTTTCAAGCTTGACTTCGTAGATTTGGTTAACATCGAAGTCTATGCCGAGACTTTCGTATTCCTGTTCAGTCAGGAACAAGATTATCTTGGGAACCGTGAACTGACCCCTTGGCGGAGCCATCATTGGCAATTGCTGTTGCAAAGCTTGCATGACGTCCTGCACGACTCTTGCCTCTTCTGTTTGAGGCCGAACGACGAACCGTGGAATTTCTCGCTCTTCAATCAGTTCTATGCGTTTTCCCAAGTTGCCGTCTATGTCCTGAATGGATTCGATTCTGTTAACGCGAACGCGAAACATTCTTAATCCTCACAACACATACCGCTCTTCGGTATTTACGTTTTCGTATCTGGCAATTAGTGTGAGAGTTACTCCATTTCGATCGTCGCCGGCGGCTTCGGGGTGACATCATAGTAGACGGTTGAAACGCCTGTGCATTCTTTCACAACTTCTTCCGCAATCTTGCTCAACGTCGCCCAAGGTACTTCCGAAACTCGTGCGGTCAAGAAATCCTTGGTCTCCACTGACCTGACGCCCACAACGAAGGGTTTCTTCTCCTCCACGTCCTTAACTGCGTAGAAAACTCTGGCCACCGCAGGGTTGCCAGCCACTATTTTCGCTTGAAGGGAAACGAGCTGCGGGATGCCAGTCTGGTGAAGTTTTCCATTCATGGTTTCCACCTTTACTCCCACGATTTCGCCGTAACGCCTCTTTCCGCCCTCAACGCCCGTGGCTTTTTCCCTCAGGATTTTGACGTGGACGTTTCTGGCGGGAACGTTGAGAGAGCGCGCGACCGTTTCTTGAATGTGGTTGACGCTGGACCGCGGCGCACCTTCTTCGTTATCGACAATCACGGCGAAATACTGACTGGGCTTATGTTGAGCGAGTTCCCGTTCCACAATTGTCGTTGCCTTTTTCAAGCTTTCCAACTTGTCACTGCGAATTTCGCCGACCACTCTGACGGATAGTCCGGGTCCCGGGAATGGCTGGCGCTCTGAGATTTCAGCGGGCAGTCCCAAGCGCCTGGCGACCATTCTTACCTGTTCCTTGAACAACGTTACGAGAGGCTCGACGACTTTAAAGCCGTAGCGTTCCATGGGGTTTATCCCCATCTGCTCCAGAACGTTATGCTGTGTCTTCACGCCGCCGACGGTTTCCATTATGTCAGCGCGTATCGTTCCCTGCACGAGGATTCCGCAGCCTTCTTTCTTCGCTGTCTCGCCTAAGACTTGGTAGAATGTTTCTCTGAACATCTTGCGTTTCTCCTCGGCGTCCTTCAACCCTTTCATCGCTTTGAGAAAACGTTCACGGACATTGACCACTTTAGTCGGAACGTTTAACGGCGGTTTTGAGAGAATTTCGGCGACGTGTTCCGGTTCGTCCTCCCGCATGAAAGCGTCATCAAGTATCACGCAGGCTAGATTTTCACCTATTGCTTTATACGTAAGCACTGCGCATGTTGAACTGTCAACTCCCCCGGAAACCGCGACTAGGGCTTTTTCCTTGCCGATTTTCTTACTGGTCGCTTCAACTTCGGAGTCCACGAATGCTTTGGGGTCAAACTTTTCCATACTGCTGTCTCCTCCAGCTCTGGATTGTAACTGATTTGCTGTTTCACGATTTATGCATTTGCCACCCACGTGCTTGACTCATGGATTAATTAGGCACCTCACGCTGGACTGGCGAGATTTTTGGCATCGGATGCCTTCACCATTTCCACTAACAAATAAAAACACATGAGACAAAACCGCCGGATTCAAACCATCGTTTCAAAAAATCTCCCAATTTTCGGTCTCAAAGGTCGTGGACGCCGCAATTTCGAACTGCGAAAGTTTTTGTGTCTTGAAATCGCCGTACTAGCAAGAGCAAGGAGTGACTGCGATGAAGACCGAAGAAATGAAGACCGCCGTCAAGTCTCTGGATGAGCTGAACCGCAACTACGCGGAAGTGATACAAGCCATGAAAGCAACGAGCGCGCAAGCACAAGCCACCAAGAAACTGTGGCGACAAGGAAACAACCCCGTGCTGATAAAAGTCGGTTTAGCTCTCATAGCGTTTCCAGACCCAACAATAAGCGATGTGGTGGGTGCCTTCCTCGTCGCAGCCGGGTCAGTTCAGCAGGAAATCCGCCGGCGCACACTCTACGTTGAAGACGTGTACAAGACATTTCAGGGCACTCTCAAAGAAGTTGTTAGAACGAAGGAGAGCGTTCAGGGCACCCGAGGTTCTTGTTAAATCTTATATTTGCAGCATGTTATATGCTTAACATAACTGGGGGACAAGGGAATGAAACTCGTAACTGTGTTGTTGCCCGAAGCTTATTTGGAAGGGTTAGATGACCTTGTGAGAGCCAACATGTACCCAAGCCGAAGTTCAGCGATCAGGTCAGCCGTCAGAGACATGCTCAAGAAGGAACTCTGGGAAAGAAGAGAAAGATAACACCTTTATTTTGGCTATTTGGCTAGTTTTCTGGCGAACAGCTTCCTGATTTCTTCAGCAAAAACAACAATGACCGCCAATAGCCCAAGATAAGCCCAATCCATTAATCCGATGGCGGTTGTGCCGAAGAACCTCTGCATCAGAGGAACGTAAATCAGAACGGATATTATGGAAAGCTGAGCAGCTATACCAATCCAAATCCACTTGTTACTTCTAGAACTCGTCTTGAAGAGGGACAGCCTGTTCGTGCGACAGGCGAGAACGTTTCCGACCTGGGCAACGACGATGCCGGCGAAGGTCATGGTTGTGCCCTTCAGATAGACAGCGCTGTTGTCGGGCAACTGCATGCCCCAATGCCAGCCGCCAGCAGACCACGCGCTTATGCAGCCGTACATCGCGCCCGCGGCTATTATCAGTCCCACGTAGAGTGATCGCGTGAACACTTCTTTGCTGAACAATCGTTCTTTCACGCTTCGCGGCGGTTCCTGCATGATGCCTGCCTCTGGCGGTTCACGGCTTAACGCAAGCGATGGAATTACGTCTATGATTAAGTCGATGGCTAGAACTTGGACGACCAGAAGAGGAAGCGGAATGTCCAACAGGACATAAAGTACGAAGGGAACCAGCTCAGCCCAGTTGTGTGAGAAAACGTACACGATGAACTTCTTCAAGTTCTCGTAGATGGTGCGCCCAGATTCCACAGCCTTAACTATCGAGGCGAAACTGTCATCGAGCAGAATCATGTCCGAAGCTTCTCTTGCAACGTCAGTCCCTGAAGCGCCCATCGCTATGCCGATATCAGCTTCCTTCAACGACGGAGCATCATTTGCACCATCGCCAGTAACAGCAACGACATCTCCATTCTCCTTCAGCACTGAGACTATCCGAAGCTTCTGTTCATGCGACACACGCGCAAAAATCACGTCACCCTTCCTGACGCGTTCCACTATGTCTGAGTCGCTCATGGTCTCCAGGTCGACACCGCGGATTATGCGGCAACCCTCTGACCCTACGATACCAACTTCTTCGGCAATAATCTGGGCTGTCGGACCATAGTCCCCGGTTATTATGACGATTTTGATGCCTGCCTGCTTTGCCAATCGAACGGCTTCTTTAACTTCGGGACGAGCAGGATCTTTCATACCTGCGAGCCCTACCAGAATCATGTCGTTCTCGATGTTTCTGCCTTTGAAACCGCCGCTTTCAGGCAACTCCTTATATGCTACGGCTATTACTCGCAGACCTTCGTTCGCGAGTTGACGGATTTTCTCTTCAACAAGCCTGAGGTTTTCCCCCGTTAATTCTTGCACGCTGTTGTTGGCGACTGTCTTGTTGCATATCGAGAGGATGCTTCTTGGACCGCCCTTAGCGTATGCAAATATCCTGTTGCCATTCTTGTGGATCGTCGTCATCCTTTTTCTCTTCGAATCAAAAGGTATCACGTGAACGGTCGGTTCTTGTGCGAGTAAGCTCTGCGGCGTTAGCCCGTACTTCAGAGCGGCAACGAGCAACGCGCCGTCTGTCGGGTCGCCGACGATGCTCCAAGATGTGTTTCTGTCTGACGGAGGTTCAACCTTTGCACTATTGCAGAGTGCAGAGATCTCGAGTAGTTTTTCGATGCCGTGAGACTGTTCTTTTTCCAGTGCCTTTCCACTCGATGTGAACTTACCATCGGGAGTGTATCCGACACCGGAAACCTCTATGACTTGGTCTGGAACCCATATTTTGTTAACCGTCATCTCGCCCTTCGTGATGGTTCCCGTTTTATCGGTGCATATCACCGTCACGCTTCCGAGCGTTTGAACGGCTGACAGTCGTTTCACCAGAACGTTTTCTTTGACCATCTTCAGGACGTTTATTGCAAGTGCACTTGAAACGGTGACCTGCAAACCTTCGGGGACACACGCCACCATGACTCCAATCATGAACAGTATGCCGGCGTAGAGGTTAACGCGAAGCCAACCAACACTGGCCAGAAAGAAGATTATTCCAACCGCCAAGGCTAACGCGAAGTCGATCTTTGCCGTGTGAGCGATTTCCTTCTGCAGAGGACTTGGTTCGGTCGCTATTTGCTGAGTCAGTCCCGCGATCTGGCCGAACTTCGTGGACATGCCAGTTTCAGTCACAGCCGCTTTGCCCTGCCCTCTGGCTACGCTAGTACTCATAAAAACGAGATTTGGCGCATCCAGATACGTCGCCTCAACGATTTTGACCGGCGCAGCCGTTCGCGGTTGGGGTTCAGATTCGCCCGTGAGAGGAACGTTGTTCGTCCACAAATCGAAAGCCTCAATCAGCCTCGCATCAGCGGGCACACGATCGCCTTCTTCTAAGGCTATGATGTCGCCCGGAACGAGGTCTCTAACCGATGTCTTCTTGAGTTCCCCGTCTCGGATGACTTTGGCGTATTCAGGCATCCACCGTTTCAGCGTTTCCATGGCTTTTTCGGCGCGCCATTCTTGGAAGAGACTCATGACAATGTTGATCAAGACCACGACTAGAATGATCAAACTGAGTTCCAGCATGTCCGCGCTGCGTTGCAGTACTCCCGCGAGAGCGGCAAGAAAACTGGCAAAAAGAAGAAGCACCGAGAACAAATCCTTGAGGTGAACAAACAGCTTGTAAACGGCAGAAGCGTGCTTCTGCTCTATCAAAGTGTTCGGGCCGTACTGAGCGAGACGTTTGGCAGCTTCTTCGCTGGTTAATCCCTCAGAACAGGTTCCGAGGGCGTCCAAGACTTCCTTGACATGCAGACTTGCAGCATCCTTCAAACTGGCTCACCGCCAAAAACCTATGAGAACTGGGAAAAATCAGGGTCCTCGGGAAACACTATTTCCAATCAGCTGGTTGGCTAGGAAAAGGCGAATCCAACCGCCAGTTAACCGTGTAAGGTTCATTTGCCACTGCGTCTCCTGCTCCTTCACTTTTAATCCAAAGTTCTTCCGGAAATGAGTCATACCTTACTGCAAACTCTTGCTTATAAACATCATGTCGTTCCTTACAGTAATGACATTACGCCCATCAAAAAAAGGATTCAATGGTTCCCATGTCACTTGATGTTCCTAATGACATCTCTAATCTGTTTTGCAGATTCAGCGGGTTTCTCCGAGAGCGATATAGTCCTTCCTACCAGAATGTAGCAAGCACCAGAGTCTAAAGCAGATTTCACTTCTCCGCCCTGAACACCTATGCCGGGGGAGTAGATGGGAACTTTCGTTTGAAGTATGTCGTATATTTCCCTTATTTTTTCGGGGTACGTTGCGCCGACAATCGCACCGTCGGCCTCGTATTTTAAGGCTTTCCGAGCGAAGACAATGTACTGAAGTGTCTTTTGCCCTGTTCCAGCGTCGATGGTCGTTTGTCCATACCCTTCGCCCGCAGCCTTGTGACTCATGTAAACCAGCAGAATCATGCCGCGCTCGAGTCTACGGGCAACGTCGAAAACGGGCTTCAGGCCTTCTTCCCACCCGACGAACGGGTTTGCTATCAGAGCGTCAAAGCCAGCGGCGAAGTAATATTCAGCGATGACCTGGTTTGTAGAGCCGATGTCGTTCACCTTGCAGTCCATTATCGCCATAAGTCCCAGATCGTGCACTCGTCTTACGAGTTTCTCGACACCGTCGAACACGCCCAGCGGAAGAACTAAATGATGATTGAATTTCACGGCGCAAACGTAAGGATGGACTTCTTCCAAGACACGCTGTGCCTTCAGGAAGAGGCTATGACGGTTCTCGGGGTTTTCGAAGGGAAAATCCAAGTTCACAATCAGACGGGATTCCTTCTCCTCTACAGCTCGTTCCATGTTGGCGCGGAAGACCACAGTCAGACACCAATCTCCATTTTCGCGCGAAACTAAAGAGCTTTTGCCTTTTCAGCTTCTCTCATGTTCAAGCCTTTTATGGCGAAAACAGAATATTCAGTGTTTCAGACAAGATTGTTGGATAAAACCTTTAGGAAAACGTGCTAAGCAATGATAGGCGAACTTGCAGCATTAGGCGCCGCAATCTGCTGGACCGCGTCGGCTGTACTCTATAAAAGAGCGTTGCAGAAGACCAAACCCGTCTCCGCTAACGTCGTGCGGCTAACCAGCACCGGCGGGATTCTATTGCTCGTCTTGGTCGCCGCTGGGAAGTTTGGCGTTCTGACGAGTCTTCCTTTGAACGCTGCCGTGCTTGCTTCCGTCAGCGGAATCGTCGGTCTAGGCTTAGGAGACACTCTGTACATGGCGAGTCTGAAACTCGTGGGCGTTGCGCGCGCCGTTCCGATAACGTGCACGTATCCCCTGTTCAACATTTTGTGGGCGACTTTAATAGTAGGAGAGAACGTCAGTTCATGGGCTTTCATCGGAGCAGCTGCAATACTCTCGGGAATATGGCTAATCGCCCATGAAGAAGAACCCGACCAGACTGAAATACAAACTAAAACCTTAGCCAAGGGCGTGATTCTCGCCCTAGCCACGGCAGTAATGTGGTCCATCAGCATCACGATGATAAACATGGTAGTAACTCTTCCGCAGAGCAACAGATTTGACTACGCTCTAGCCGTGAACGCAATCAGGGTAGCAGCCATCGCAGTAGTGCTGTTGGCGTCGGCGCCGATAATCGACAGGCACCATGGTTTCCTGAAAATGGAGAGAAAAACGCTCATCCTGTTAATAGTCGGAGGCATGGTCGCGTTGGCGCTGGGTTGGTTCCTCTTAACGGTCGGCTTGCAGAACGCGCCGGAATCGCGAGCTGTGCCCATCTCCTCAACGACACCCCTATTCTCAACGCTGTTGGCAATTGTTCTTCTGCGGGAACGCGTGACGTTCAGAAATGCGTTGGGCTCGGTAATAATCGTGGGCGGAATCTTCCTGATTTTCGTCGTTTAAGTAAACTCTGCTAGAAGACTGGCTTAGGAATTGAGCAACAGATTCCATTCCCGCCCTCAAAGCTTCAGTTATTCCCAAGCAGACGTTTGCCCAAAAATGTTATAAGTTGAAAGCGAGGATTGTCGGTGTGGGTCTTGGACACCCAGATTAGTGAGAACGGAAAAATTCAAGAAACCACAAAAGAACTGAACCTTCATCTTTTGAAAAACACGAAAGAAAGGTATAAGCTGTTTCCGTTAGAAGAGATAAGCGCAGTCACAAGGATCGAATCGAGCCTTCTGAAAGGAGCCAGAAAATACTTTGAACGGCACGGGTTCATCGAGGTCGTTGCTCCACACCTGACGAAGGCAACAGGAGCCTGCGAGAACATCGCAACGATGTTTGACGTGGACTACTTCGGAGAGAGAAGCTACCTAAGCCAAACAGCCCAGTTATACCTGGAAGTCCTCACGCCATTCCTCGACAAAGTCTGGTGCATCGGACCAAGTTTCAGGGCAGAGCCTTCAGTCGACGAACGCCACCTAGCAGAGTTCACGTTGATCGAGTTCGAATTGACGGGCAACTTCAACGAACTACTGAGTCACATCGAAGGCACGATATGCTCTATGATAGAATACGCGATAGAAGAACGTGACAAGGAACTTCAACTCTTCAAGGTCGATGTGGAAAGACTTAGAAAGCTCAAGAGACCCTTCGAAAGGATAACCTACACACAGGCTGTTGAACGGTTGACTGAGTTCGGAGTGAGGTGGGGCGACGACCTGAAGAGCCGCAACGAAAGAACACTCGTCAACATGAACGGCAACAAGCCTCTGTTCGTGACCCATTTCCCGAAAGCTATAAAATTCTTCAACATGAGGGAAAACGACGATAACCCAACGATAGTCAACAGCGCGGACTTGCTGTTGCCAGTGAGCGGAGAAGCTGTCGGTGCAGCTGAGAGAGAGCATAGATACGACAAGCTTCACGAGCGATTGCTAGGGTCCTCCATGTTCAGACAGTTGGTTGAAAGGGGAGGAAGAATGGAAGATTTCAGGTGGTACTTGGACTTCTACAGGGAACGGAGAGGTTTGCATTCGGGGTGCGGAATAGGGTTGAACAGGGTAACGCAATTCGTGCTGGGAACAGATGACATCAGAACCACGACAGCCTTTCCGCTGAACAGAGAATCACTCATGTGAGGTTTCATCATTCCCCATTCTTTTTTCCAGAATCGCCTCAAACACTACGGAAAGCGGTACAGTTTTATACTTCGCCACCTCTTGAAGGGAAACTTGTCAGACCGACGAAGGTAACGTTTGCATGGCTGTGTCTCCGAGCACTCGGGAAGTTCTGGCACGAAGAATCGCTGGCGAGATAATTCTGTCAAACAAGCCTGGCGCCATCATGCGGAAGTGGCGTGAGCTTTTTGCGGTTTCGCAGTTGACCCTTTCGGAGAAGATGGTTGTTTCGTCGTCCGTCATCAGCGATTATGAGAGTGAGAGGCGGAAAAGCCCGGGTGCGAAGTTCGTGCGAAGGTTTGTTTGGGCGCTGTTGAAGATTGATGAGGAGCGGGGAAGCCGCTTCATACGCGAGTTCTCCAAGCTCACAGGTTCGCCGAGCAACGCCATAATCGACCTGAGGGAGTTTCCGATACCCGTCCGCGTTGAGTATTTGTGCAGAGCCGTGCAAGGCGAAGTCATGGTTTCGCCGAGCCACTCGGTCAGAGACGTTCTAGGCTACACGGTTGTCGACAGCAAGAGGGCAGTAGAAACTCTCTCCGGGTTGGAGTTTTCCCAGCTCTTCGGAGTAACGACGGAAAGAGCCTTGATTTTCACACACATCGACAACGGAATTTCGCCCATGCTTATCGTGCGCATGAGCAACCTGAAGCCACGTCTGGTGGTTTTCCACGGCACGCGACCAGATGAAAACTCTGTTAAGCTCGCCGAGTACGATAACATTCAACTCATTTACTCTGGTCTGTCCAGTTTGGAGCAGTTAGTAAAATCCTTGAGAAAACTATACCGCATCGCCCTTCGCAGAAAACTAGGGAGACCAGTCCGCCCACCACCGAGAATAAGCGCATAAGGCAAGGTACCTGTCAACAGGGAGAAGAACACTAAGACGATTGGCGTTTGATCATTCTTTCTTTTTGGAGTTTCTGTTTCAGACGTTTGAAGTCGTTGACAATATGCTGTTTGTACTTTGGGTTGTGGAGGGCGGCAGCCGGATGGAACGTCGGGAAGAGCGTCACATTCAATCCCAAAACTGATGCTTCGCGGAATTTCCCATGGACCTTTGTTATGCTGTCGAATGGCACGCCAGCCCTCGAAGAGATATGAGATGCGGAGATGCTCCCGAGAGAAACAATAAACTTCGGTTGGATAGCCGAGATTTGCCGGTCCAAGTAAGGAGTACACGCACGAATCTCAAGTGGTCGTGGCATACGGTTTCTCGGCGGCCTGCACTTCACGATGTTAGTGATGAAGACTTTCTTTCTCGACAAGGGCACCTCAGTCAGAAGCGCGTCAAGAAACTTGCCGGCATCGCCAACGAAAGGCTTTCCCTCAATATTCTCATGGTAGCCAGGCGCTTCGCCGATGAACATTATACGGGCGTTTGGACTGCCGTCACCGGGAACAGCGTTCTTGCGAGACTTGCAGAGCGGACATTTCGGGCATATTATAACTTCCGCCGTTATGGCATCTAACAGTTCCCGTTTGGACAAGCCAACCACTCCATGGCTACACCATACTTCCAACTTGACCTACGGCAAAGCTGACTTAAATAATCAAGCCTTTGTCGGACCTAACGAATTCCAGCGCCGGACAACACTCAACGGGAATCACAATAGCCCTCCAATGTTGTTAAACAAAGTGAAATTGCAACCCAACAAACCTACCAGAGAGGCGGTCTAGAACATGTGTTTCAACGCTTCAGAACCCTTCATCCCAACTTCCACACCGACGCTCTTAGCCTTCGAAGTCACAGCCTTCACTTGAGCGTCAAGAACGTCGTCAAACGTCTTCACCCCGCTAACCATCGCCGCCACTGCGCCCAGTCTCTCAGCGGCTTCCATGTTCAGTAGACCACACATGACGAAACCCTTCTCTGCCATTATAAGAACCATCGGCGGTGAACCCGGCAGCTCCACGCGCAAACCTGAACAGTCCTTGCCATCAACCTTCAACGACGCAACACAAATCATGCTAAACACCTTTAAACCAAACAGTACCAATACCAACTTTAAATAAAAAAAGCTGCTGGAGACCACAACCGCAAATGCTCACAAAACTCAAACAAAAAGTCCAACAAGCCCTCACAGCCCAGGCAGAAGCCGCCCACAAAATAGGGTTAACGCCCAACATGATCAGTGCCCTGGGCATAATCTTGGCTTTTCTCTCAGCAATCACGTACGCACTGTGGCAAGGCTACACGCCCCTCCTACTGCTAGCAACGGCGTTCCTTCTGCTCTCGGGGTTCTGCGACGCCCTCGACGGCGTCGTCGCCAGACTCTACCAACAAACAACCATCTTCGGCGGCTTCCTCGACTCGCTGCTTGACAGATACGCCGACGCAGCCGTGTACATTGGCATAATAATCGGCGGACTGACCGAACCCCTCTGGGGACTCCTAGCCCTAACCGGCTCACTGCTCGTGAGCTACACTCGCGCAAGAGCGGAAGCAGCTGGAATAAAAATGGAAACCGTGGGCTTCGCGGAGAGAGCCGAACGCATTATTATACTCGCCGTAGCTGGCATCGTCGCCTTCTTCTGGCAGCCCGCAACGACAATGACCGCAAGCATAATACTCCTAGCCATATTCTCAAACCTCACAGTCATACAGAGAAGCCTCTACGCATACAACAAACTGAAAAGAAACAAACTAGAAAAAACTAGAATCTTCTCTTCGGACGGAAACGTCTCTCAGCTCGGGCTCTAACCTTCACGACGCCTCTATGGACAGCGCATGAGACACAGTAGTATTTCGTGTCTACCCACGAAGCCATGTACGTGCCCTTCTGCCGAAGCTCTCTAGCCAGCTGCGCATCAACTAGCGAAGTCCGCCGCGTAACCTTCTTAGCTTTGTCGCGAGGCACGACCTGTCCACACATGGCACACTGGACAGTGCCGCTGCTGCCCTTGTCGCCCTTGGACCTTCCTCGACTCTTTCGTTTGAACGGCAACTCACTTACACCTTAACTTATCACAACAATCAATGCTAACGGTTGTTTATATATCTGCCCTCAACTTCAGAAGCGTTGCAATGTTGGCTTTCGCATCGATCTTCGGAACGATTTTTCCCGTCGAAGAAGTGAAAAGTGTGGTGACCCCCGGTCCATGACCTGATATTACACAGTTCGTATGCACTACTATGCCAACGGAAACTGCGCCCTGACGGTAGATTCGCCCGTAAGAATGATCCGCGTCAAGAATAGCCACCAAGTCGCCCAGCCTTAGATCGTCAAGCCGATACTCCTTTCGAACGCCCTCATCAAACAACTGAATGTCATAGTCGCCAGAATACGTCTGGTCCGCACCCAAACCAGACCCCATTATCATGGCTGGAACAACGTGCGTAACCGGAACCTCCAGCTTATCGCCGTCGGGCTTCGGGTCTAAAGCCTCGAGAAAGCGGGGGTCCATGTTCATCACCTTAATCTCCGGAAAATCCATGAGCCTCAGGCCTACGCCGAACGCTTTCACGAGCATCTTATCGCCAAGCATGAGCTTCTCAAGAGTGTCAGACGGAAAATCAACCAACACATGCTCTATGCCACCATGTTTGCCATTCACGACTCCTTTCGCGCCCTTTGCGTCACCCGAAACAACAACCGCTTCATTGCCAACGCACGAAAGCACGTTGAAAGCCACGCTTGCGGCTTGCCCAAAACGAGGGTCGTTCTCCTTATTCTCCAGGCTGACGCCGGGCTCCACATGGTCAGCTTCCCAGCCGCACGCTGAGTCTCCGACTCGCACATTGTAGGTAATCCCGCCCACACCTGGCAAAACCATCGGTCTGCCTTCCGCCGATATTCTGTAAACGTTTCTGAAAGTCGGGCTGGCTATTTCGCCAACAACAGAGATTCTTACTAATTTGTCTGCGTTCGTTCGCAACAACTTATTTCCCTCATTCTATAGACTAGGTTCATTATCAGTGGACACTAATAAAATTTCACCTAGCCAAAGTCATCACGTTTGCATGGAGTACGATAAGTCTTAAATGCTGGATTTCTATTTGGTTGAGTGAAGCCGAAACCGGAAAAAAGCAAGTTTCCAACGTGATGAGACAATGTCAGACATAGGGTTAAGGTCCAAAATGCTCGTTAAAGACGTCATGAGCAGTCCAGTGGTAACAGTCGAGGAAGACGCACCCGCCAACAAAGTGGCAGATCTCATCGACAAGCACGGTTTAGGCTGCATAATTGTAACAAGTAAGAAAGGAAAGGCACTCGGAATCATCACCGAAAGGGACCTAGTCACCAGGGTAGTGACCAAAAACGTCAAACCCAGCTCGGTAAGAGCCAAGGAAGTTATGACCTCGCCTCTGCTTACCATAGAGCCTGACGAGTCAATTAGCGAAGCAGCCAAGAAGATGAATAGGCTCAACATCAGAAGACTGGGAGTCGTGTACAAGGGACAACTCACCGGGTTAGTCTCAAGCAAGGATGTCTTGGCGGTCATGCCCGAACTCCTAGAGACAATTCAAGAGCGAGCCATCATCGAAGGCGAAAACAGGGCTCAAGAGGCATCTGAAGAACCCCCACAGCTCAGCGGATACTGCGACCGATGCGGAGGATGGTCGGACAACCTGCAAGAGGTTAACGGCGAATACCTCTGCGAAGACTGCAGAGCCGAGATAGAAAGCGAAAGCGAAGAATGAGAGGGGATCACTTGCGTGTCAAAGAAATCACAAACGAAAAACACCCGCACATCTACCCGGAAGAGCCAGCCACCAAAGCCCGGGCTACGATAAGAGACTTAGCCCTGAGGATTCTCCCAGTAGTAGATGAACACAGAAGACTTCTCGGAATAGTTTCGCGCGCCGACGTAATGGCCATTTCCTCTTCTGTCTCCCCGATAACGGTTAAAGGGATAATGACCAACGCAGAGTACATAGCAACGATGGACGAAGACGCGTTCTCAGCCGTTAAAGACTTTGTTCGACGGCACGAATGTTGTGCGCCTGTCGTGAACTCGGCTCAAGATAAAACTTACAGTGGCGTACTTGGACTGGAAAGTTTTATCGACGCAATAATTCGCATAAGTCCAGAGAAACTTTCGGCGCCAGTGTCAGAAATAATGTCCGATGACGTTGCTGCCTGTTCTCCAGAAGATGAACTCGACAACGTGTGGCGGCGGATGCAGACCAAATCGTTAAGCGGATGCCCGGTTGTGAGGAAAGAAAAACTTGTAGGTATAGTTACGGAAAAGGACTTTCTCGAAAAAGGCAGCTTGCTGCCGACCTTCGAATCCAAAAAAGGACGTTTCAAAGCCTCCTCAGAAATCTCCTCAATCATGAAGACGCCGGTCATGGCAGTGAAGCCTTCTATCAAAGCAATCAGAGTCGCAAAAATCATGGTTTCAAAGGACATCGGCAGAGTCCCCGTTGTAGACGAAGATGGCAAATTACTTGGAGTAGTCGACCGCGAGGACATCGCTAGACTCATCGTTAAATAAGGATGGAAGATGATTGAGCAGAGAAAGTTTTAGAAGAACATTAAGAGGAAGTGGCAATCTCGACCTGAAAGCTCAAACGGCAAGGAAACGCGAGGGCGAAATAATGCAGGTGGCAAGGAGCTCGGTGGTCACCGCCGCTCCGACCACGCCGATATACGACGCAATCCAGATAATGTGCAAAGAGGGGTTTCGCAGAATACCGATATCGAACCCTGGGACAAACGCCCTCGAAGGAATCGCAACGGCAACGGACATTGTTGACTACTTGGGCGGGGGAGAGAAATTCGAGATCATCCAACAGAAATTCGGCGGGAACATCTTCAAAGCCATAAACGAACCCATAAGGCTCATAATGACCAGAAGAGTCGTTGCGGCAAAGACCACTTCAAGAATAGGCGACGCCATCGAACTCATGAAACAGAAAGACATCGGGGGGTTGCCAGTTGTCGACGATGATAATCATGTTAGAGCAATAATCACGGAGAGGGACATCGCAAACCTCTTTGCCGAACGAATAAGCGGAATACCCGTTTCCCAACTCATGTCGGAAAAAGTGGTCACAGCACTGCCCACAACAACAATATTCGAAGCAGCCAGAACAATGACGACACAAGGATTCAGAAGACTGCCAATAGTGTCGGACGGAAAGGTGGCAGGCATAATGACCGCCATGGACATCATACGGTTTTTCGGCTCCGGCGAAGTGTTCGCCTACCTCCGTTCAGGAACGATAATACAAGTATTGAACAGCCCAGCGCTAAAGATAGCAACGAAGGAAGTTGCAACGATTGGGCCGAACGCGGACATTGGACAAGCTGCCAAAATCATGCGGGACAAGAAAGTTGGGGCGGTACCCGTCGTTGAAAGTGGAAAGCTCTCGGGAATTATAACGGAAAGAGACTTCTTCAAAGTGATAGCATAATAGCTTGAATACCGTCCCATCCCCGATAAACCGAAAGAGAGCGGCCAACTTGATTGTCGACCTAGTCCTCAGCAACGCGAAAGCCTACGTAGACGGCAAACTAGTTGACTGCAGCTTATCAGTGGATGATGGCAAAATTGTCAAGATAGGGAAAGAAGCAACGATGCCGAAAGCAGACACTGCGCTCGACCTGAGAAATCTCGTAGTGTTACCAGGCTTGATTGATGCCCATGTGCATCTTCGCGATGAAGGAAAAGCCCGAGAAGAAGACTTCTACACCGGAACAGCAGCGGCTGCAGTAGGCGGAATGACGACGGTGCTTGACATGCCCAACAACGACCCCATAACTATGAACGTGGAAACGTTGAGAAACCGAATGAGAATCGCCGAAAACAAAATTCTCGTCAACGTAGGGTTCTTCTCCGAATTTCCAGAAGACACCGAAGAGATAAAGAAAATAGTACACGAAGGTGCCATCGCCTTCAAGCTTTTCATGGCGGAACAGGTTGGTGGACTGAACATCGATGACGATTCAGCCTTGCTCAAGGGATTCAAAATTGTCAGTTCGATGAAGACGCTGGTAGCTGCCCACGCAGAGGATAGAGCAACGATCAGAGAAGCCGAAGAGAGGCTAAAACGGACAAAACGCAGCGATGTTGACGCTTTTCTGGACGCACACAACGAGAGTGCCGAAGTCAAAGCCATCAAAAGACTAGTAAACATTACAAAGAGGGCAGGTTCACGCCTGCATTTCTGTCACGTAAGCACCAAGGAAGGATCAAGGGCGATAATCGATGGAAAAAAATCGCAAGTGCCAGTATCCTGTGAAGTGACACCTCACCATCTGTTTCTCTCAGCCAACGAGTTAAGAACAATAGGAAAAACGGCGATAACCATGCCGCCTATCAGAGAAGAACCCCATCAGGCGGCGCTGTGGGACGGCATCAGAAACGGCTGGATTGACATTGTAGCTTCAGATCATGCACCCCATACGTTGGAGGAGAAACAGGCGAAAAACATCTGGGATGTGAAGGTAGGAATAGCGGGACTGGAAACGATTCTGCCATTACTGCTCACGGCTGTTAACCATGGAAGGTTGTCGCTTGCTGACCTTGTTAGGTTGATGGCGGAAAAACCGTCTGAGATTTTCAGGTTGGAAGGCAAAGGTCGTGTGGAAGAGGGAAACGGGGCAGACTTGACTATCGTCGATCTGAAGAGCAAGTACAAGATTGATGCAGCGAAGTTTCACTCGAAAGCAAAGTTCTCACCCTTCGACGGGTGGGTCGTTGAAGGAAAGCCCGTCAAAACGTTTGTTGGCGGTCGGCTGATCATGGACGAAGGCGAAATCGTGGCAGAAGCAGGCAGCGGGCAAATCATTCGGAGAGAATGACGTTTTGAAGTTCATCGTTGACGGGATGCTCGGGAAACTGACGAGATGGCTCCGCATGTTGGGGCACAACGTGAAATATTCGAGCAAACTGGACGATGCGCTGCTCATAGCGACAGCTAAGAAAGAACAGCGAGTTTTGCTCACGCATGATTTGGAGCTTTATCAACAGGCTGTGGCTAAAGGAGTTGACGCTTTCTACGTGGAAGGAAAAACTGAGGCGGAAAGACTTTCGCAGGTTGCGCATAGATTCCATATAGACTTAGAGATAGACATGGTGACGTCAAGGTGTCCTAAATGCAACGCTCGGGTAAAACCGATATCAAAAGATACAATAGCTAAGAAAGTGGAGAAAAGCACCTTTGCAAACTACAATGAGTTTTGGGAATGCCCAAAATGCGGGCAGATTTACTGGCAAGGAGCTCACTGGACGAGAATAAGAAAGACTCTTGACGAAGCAAAAAAGAACTCAGAGAAAATGTGAGGATTTAGTGGCTTTTCAGGGTTTTATCTTTCTTTGAGAAGCCATTTTAACGGGATATCTTGGTATGTTCCGTCCGGCAATGTTCGCCTAACGGTTATTGGCAGTATGGCCGCGTCCAGTTCTTTCAGGGCTATATCGATCAGGCTTGAAAAGCCTTCTGAAACGTCGATGAGTATCGGGGCGCCCATAGATATCTGCAGAGCCCTAGCGCCAACTATTCTAGCCTTTTCGAAACGGGTAAGCTTCGGTGGACCTATTGAGATTCTGCTCTCTTTCGCGGACGTATCCTAAAACTCCCCCGCACCCGGATAGCCGCCGCCCGGAGGCATACCTCCCCCTGGCGGTGTTGGAGGAGCTCTCATCTTTCCAGCCGCGATGACATCGTCGATTTTCAGTATCATTGACGCAGCTTCTGTCGCGGATTTGACTATTTGTTTCTTGACGGACAAGGGCTCGTAGACTCCGGCTTTACTCATGTCTTGTACTTTTCCGGAGTGAACCTCGATTCCAGCCCATGTCTCGGCTTTTTCGTGTCTCGACCGCAGTTCTGAAAGTATGTCAATCGGGTCTAAACCAGCGTTTTCTGTAAGCGTTACAGGAACTACCTCGAGCGCTTCGGAGAAGCTTCTGACTGCTAGCTGCTCCCGTCCGGGAAGGGTCTCGGCGTATTTTCTGAGCATTCTTGAAATTTCAAGCTCAGGCGCTCCGCCACCAGCCACTATTTTCGGTTCTTCAACGACGTCGCGAACCACGCACAGGGCATCGTGCACTGAACGTTCAGCTTCGTCCACTATTCGTTCGGTGCCGCCTCTGATCAAGATTGTTACGGCGCGGGGATGCTTGCATCCTTCCACGAACGTCATCTTGTCGTCGCCGATTTTGCGTTCTTCGACGAGGCTTGCGAAGCCTAAGTCTTCTTCCTTCATGTCGTCCATGTTAGTGATTATTTTCCCGCCAGTAGCCTTCGCGAGCTTCTCCATGTCCGATTTCTTGATTCTCCTAGCCACGAGAATTCCCTTGCGAGCCAAGAAGTGCTGTGCCATGTCGTCTATGCCTTTCTCGCATAAAACGACGTTGGCGCCCGTCGCCACTATTTTCTCAACCATACTCCGAAGCATCTCTTCCTCCTGCTTGAGGAACGCTTCCATCTGTTCGGGGCTTTCAATGTTTATTTTGGCGTCAAACTCTGTCTTTTCAATCTCCAACGCAGCGTCCAACAGAGCTATCTTAGCTTTTTCCACGCGTGTAGGCATGCCAGGATGCACGACTTCCTTGTCCAGAACAATGCCCTGAATAAGTTTGGTGTCACTCAGTGACTCGCCGGGTTTTTTCTCAACCTTGACGTCGTCAACGTCCGCCTTGGACTTTGTGCCTTCCTTTTCTGCAACAGCCAAGATTGCTTTGACGGCTAAGTCAGCCAAGTATTCTCTGTACTCGGCCACTAACTTGCTTGCCATCGAAGTCATCGCCGCCTTCTTCAAGTACTCTTCAAACTTCGGGGCGGTGGGTATTGCTATCTTTTCGAGAACTTCAAGCGCTTTTTCCGACGCTTTTTTGTATCCGTCGATTATTATTGTGGGGTGAACGTTTTTTCCGATGAGCTCTTCAGCCTTGTTCAGAAGCTCGCCCGCGAGAATCACCGCAGTTGTTGTTCCGTCGCCCGCTTCGTTGTCCTGTGTCTTTGCGACCTCTACCATCATCTTGGCGGATGGGTGTTGAATATCCATTTCGTCCAGAATTGTTCTTCCGTCGCTCGTTATCGTTACGTCGCCCATGCTGTCCACGAGCATCTTGTCCATGCCTTTCGGGCCTAAAGCGCTTTTGACGGTTTCAGCCACTATTTTTGCAGCCATTATGTTGGCGTGTTGGGCTTCCCTTCCTCTGCTTCTGCTTGAGCCTTCTTTCAATATTAAAACTGGTACGCCACCAGCTTGAGCAGATGCTGACAAACCTTCACATCCTCCTCTTAATGCGTCACAGAAATGAACAGCATTCTCATATAAGTTTTTCTGAAGCAAATATTCGAAAGCCAGATTTTACCGTTTAACATTCTTTTTGAGCCGTTACGACGGCTTGACAGCAGTTTTCAGGCCGCTGCCAGTCAGTATTATGGCGATTTTTTCGCTTTTTGACGCTTCTCTGTTCTTTACTTGTTTCTTGTAGGCTGCGTAGGCAACGGCGGAACTGGGTTCTACGAAAAAGCCCTTTTTGGCGAGTTCTATGAAGGCATCGAAAATTTCGTTTTCATCGACTATTGAGGCGTCGCCCTTTACTTCGCTGAGGCTCTTGGTCATAAGGCTCAATAACGGCGGGCTGGTGCTTACGAGGGCGTCGGCGATGGAGGTCATCTTTTCGGGCGGTGTATAACTCAGGTTTTTGATTTGGTGATAGAGGGGGGAAACTTGCCGCGTCTGGCAAGCTATTATTTTTGGCATAGTCTCTGTGACGTTGGAGTCGACCAAGTGACTGAATCCATTGATCACGCCTAAGAGCAGGGTGCCCGCGGAAACGGGCAAGTAGATCCGTTCGGGAGGGTGCCAATCAAACTGCTCAGCGATTTCGTAGGCTAGCGTTCTTATGCCGTCCCTGAATAGCGGGTGGAGAATGTGCCCGACGTAACACTTGCCTTTTTCGGGTTTTTGAGCTTCTTCAGCGACTTTAGTTCGAGAGCCCGCGACTCTGGTGACTTTTGCCCCGTAGAATTGGATTTGGTTGAATTTTGGTCCAGAAACGCTTTCGGGAACGTAGATTTCTGCTTTCAGACCTGCACGGGCGGCATAAGCAGCCATCGAGGCGCCGGCGTTTCCGGACGAATCTTCTGAGATGTGGCTTCCGGTTTCTTTGATTCGCTTCCATATTGCTGAGATTAGTGCCGTTGAGCCTCTGTCTTTGAAAGAGCCTGTTGGGTTTAGGCTTTCAAGTTTGAGGTGAACGTTTTCGTTAAGTTTGACGAGGGGTGTCAATCCTTCGCCTAGAGTTATGATGTCGGTCTCTTTGATGTATGGGAAGAATTCTGCGTAACGCCAGATAGTTTTGTTGGGCTTCCGAATTCTTTTGTTATCAACAATTCCGTCGAGGTGAACATCCAGCGGTTGCCCGCATGATGGGCATTTGTAATCAAGCAGATTATGGGAAGGTTGACCGCAAGCCGAACATTGAATTCTATACTCCATGAAGTACCACCAATAGCCCGATGTTTAATAGATTGGCACGTAGACTATTTCTCGTTTCAACATGATTGGCTTGAGACTACTGCGACCTCGGCCGTGAGAAACGCTATTTGTAGGGTATGTAGTCTTTTCCAAGGAGTTCTCGGGCTATGACTATTCTTTGAATGTTGCTGGTTCCTTCGGCTCCAACGCAGTAGGACATTATGCCGCGCAACCCCATTTCCAACGGACATTCTTTGCTGTAGCCGTAGGCTCCGTGCCAAAGCATAGTGTGCTTGAACACTTCAAAAGCGAACTGCGGCGCGATGAGCTTGCAGGCGGCAATCATGCGGCTGACTTCCAGAGCTGAGAATTTCTTCTCTTTGTACCGTTTATCGTTCATCCAAGCCGTGCGGTAAACTAGCGAACGCAGAGCCTCAAGCTGCGCCCAATCATCAGCCAACTCGAACTGTATCCCCTCGAACTTGCCGATGGGTCTGCCGAATGCTTTCCGATCTTTGATATAGTTTATTCCAATTTCAAGGGCTCGTTGGGCAGCGCCCACGCAAACAGCTGCAATCAGGATTCGAGCGTTATCGAACCCTTCCATGGTCAGGTAGAAGCCTCTGTCCACTTCCCCCACAACATGATAATCTGGAAGTCTAACGTCGTTCATGGCAAAGCCGCCGGTGGAGATCGCCATTCTGCCCATGTCCTCAAACCGCTTGTAAACATCCACGCCTGGCGCATCTATGGGCAAGTAGAACCCAGTCATACCGCGATGCGAGGCTTCAGGGGGCGTAGCCGAAGTCCGTGCGATGACGAAATATCCGCCGCCCATCTTTTTGGCTTCTTCTGTTCCACTGAGATACATTTTCTCGCCGTTGAGAACCCACTCTCTCCCTTCTCTATGCGCCGTGGACTTGAAAGCAGCAACATCTGAGCCGCCGCCAGCTTCTGTGGAAGCTATGCCGATGAAGGCGTCGCCTTTTGCTGCCTTCCGGATAACAGCCTCTCGCACTTGTTCGTTGCAGTACTTGTCAACCACGTAACCCCATGACGCGCCAACAAGCCAAAACACCGGTAAAGCGATGCTTATGTCAGCATAACCAAGCTCTTCAGCGGCGATGGTTGCTGTAAGCCAGTCGGAACCAGATCCACCATGCTCCTCTGGAATGGTCATAAGAAACAGTCCCATATCAGCCATGCTCGTAATCAGTTCCGGCGGGATTTCGCCCTTGCTGTCCATTTCCCTAATCTTTTCCAGCGGAAGCTCTTTTTCACACCATTCGCGAACCGCTTTACGAAAGAGTTCTTGCTCTTGTGTGAAAGTGAAATCCACCATGAACGTTCACCTTTCGAAGCCTAACTACGAGAATGAATGAATATAAAAGTTGTTCAGTTGCCACGACAAATCATGCTTTCAGTACACTGAAACTTTAGCTACTCCGTTCACCCTCAGAAGCTCAGGGATCAGCTCTCCCGGAGTCTTTTTCTCAACGATCAAACTGAGCTTCGGCTCCGGCGACAGCTCGAGGTCATCGACGATTGCCTGTCTTATGCTCAAGCCACTTTTCGCGATTATCATAGCCGAGTTAGCCAGAATGCCCGGTGTTTTTGGCGTCCACGGGCATTATTTCGACCACACCCAAGTTCAGGTGCTTAGCGATCTCCTTCAAAGAGTGCCCGCCGACCGCAAATCCTCGAATATCAAGCGAAGTTCTCGATTCTCGTTTATGGCATGCAGCGTTTCGTTCACCGTTCTCCTGTCCACGCCGGCGACACGGGCAACGCGTAGCCGTTCTGGGTATTCTTCGAGGTATTCTTTGACGTTGCGCCACATTTTTTGTGCGGGGAAATATCTGAAGAGTTAGAGTTCTTGGCGAAAAGGAAGGAAGAAGTAGAGAAAGAAATGGCGGAATTCCTGAACAGAATCAGACATCTGGAAAACGGCTTCTCAATATCCTGACTTCTTTTCTTCAATACAGACGATTTATCACAGACGTTATTAACTTCCAGCTATGACTATGGCTAGGAAGGTGTTTTTCACGATTCCAATCAACGCACCTAGGATTGGAGAAGAAGAAATCGCGGCAGTCGCAGAAGTCCTCAGGAGCGGCGTGTTGACTCAAGGACTTGGAGAGGGTCCGGTTGTCACGGAATTCGAAAGGACCTTCGCGAAGTTCGTCAAGGCAAAACATGCGATAGCCGTTAACAGTGGCACTGCCGCTCTGCATTCAGCGCTGGCAGCGACGGGAGTAAAGCGCGGTGACGAAGTAATCCTGCCGAGCTTCACGTTTGTCGCCACAGCCGAAGTCATCGTAATCGCCGGTGCTGAACCCGTCTTTGTAGACATCGACCCAGACACGTACAACATCTTTCCAGAAGCGATCGAGAAAGCCGTGACTAAGAAGACCAAAGCCATAATGCCCGTGGACCTCTATGGCCTGCCAGCCGACATGCAACCGATAAAAGAGATAGCAGACAAACACAGCCTCAAGATAGTCGAAGATGCCGCTCAAGCCCACGGCGGAGCCTACAAGGGAAAACCGCCTGGAGCCCTCGCCGACGTGGCCTGTTGGAGCTTCTACGCCAGCAAGAACATGACGACGGGCGAAGGCGGGATGGTAACAACTAACAGTAACGAGGTTGCAGAAACGCTAAGGTCAACGAGAAGCCATGGAGAGAAAAAGGAGAAGTACAAATCGCTGATGCTCGGGCACAACTACCGCATGCCCGAAATGGAAGCAGCAATAGGTTCAGTGCAGTTGAGGAAACTGCCAAGATTCTTGGCGAAACGGAGAGAAAACGCCGGAAAACTCACGCAAAAACTCAAAAGAACAGAGACGCTCTGTTTGCCCTCCGAACCGAAAGGCTACGAGCACAGCTGGTACCTTTACACGGTGAGGATAAACGGGGCTAGAAAGGAACAGAGAGACAAGATCGTTGAGACCCTCAACCGAGAAGGGATAGGCGCGACGGTTTACTATCCGATTCCGATACACTTGATGCCCTTCTACAGCACGTTCGCGAAACGTCGACTTGCAGAAACTGAGAAAGCGGCGAAGCAGGTTTTCTCGCTGCCGGTCCACCCAGGCGTCACGCCAAAACAGGTGGACTTCATCGGCGAAACGGTTTCACATCTCCTGCGATAGACCTGGAACGCCAAGGTTTATATGGAATGATTTAGGTAATATTGAACCCCCCTCTAGAGGGTTTTGGGGGATTATGCAATGGACAAAGTTATTATAATGGGCGCGGCTGGACGCGATTTCCACAACTTCAACGTCTACTTCAGAAACAACAACGCCTACGAGGTTGTCGCCTTTACAGCGACGCAGATCCCGGGCATCGAAGGCAGAACATACCCGCCAGAGCTTTCGGGTCCAAACTATCCCAAGGGAATTCCAATCTACCCTGAAGAACAGTTGCCCAAACTCATAGCGAAATTCGACATCGACCAAGTGATTTTCGCCTACAGCGACGTCTCGCACGAGTACGTCATGCACAAGGCTTCGGTAGCATTGGCGAGCGGCGCAGATTTCCGCCTCATGGGACCAAAAACCACCATGCTAAAAGCAAAAGTCCCAGTTATCTCCGTCGGCGCGGTCCGAACGGGCTCCGGGAAAAGCCAAACTTCAAGGCAGATCGCAAGAATACTGAAAGACAAGGGATTGAGAGTGGTGGTTGTTAGGCATCCGATGCCGTATGGCGAACTCACGAAGGAAATCTGTGAACGTTTCGCCTCCTACGCGGATTTGGACAAGTACAACTGCACGATCGAAGAACGGGAAGAGTACGAGCCTCACATTGACATTGGCGTAACGGTTTTTGCGGGGGTCGACTACGAAGTGATTCTGAGAGAAGCTGAAAAAGAAGCGGATGTCATCGTTTGGGACGGAGGCAACAACGACCTTCCATTCTACAAGCCAGACCTGAACATCGTAGTTGCGGACCCGCACAGGGCAGGACATGAAATCGCATACCACCCCGGTGAAACGAACTTACGAATGGCAGACATCGTCATAATCAACAAGGTTGACACCGCAAGCCCGGAAAAAGTGAAGCAAGTCAAGGAAAACATAAAAGCAGTGAACACCGACGCCATCATTCTAGATGCCGCATCGCCGATAACAGCGGACAAACCGGAGTTGATCAAAGGAAAAAGAGCATTAGCAATCGAGGACGGCCCAACACTGACGCATGGCAACATGCCCTATGGAGCCGCTGCTATCATAGCGCAGAGGCTCGGAGCAACCGAACTCGTTGACCCCCGACCGTTCGCTGTGGGTTCAATAAAAGAAGCCTACAAGAAGTATGGACACTTGGGCGCGATTCTTCCGGCTTTGGGCTACGGGGACAAGCAGATAGCCGAGCTCAAGGAGACTATTGACCGCACACCCTGCGACGTTGTCGTTATCGGAACGCCCATCGACTTGAGAAGAGTGATTGACATCAGCAAGCCTACTGTCAGGGTGAAGTACGAACTCAAAGTTCTGGGGCCAACCTCGCTTGACCAGATACTCGACGATTTCCTCAAAAGAGGCAAAAAATGATGAGCGCCGACGAAACAGAGATTTCACGCGTAAAGGTAAAGTTCATAATCGAAGGACTGGGAGAAGCCGAAGGAGAACTCGTGCGATTCCTCGCTCCCAGAACCGTCGACCTCATCGTTAGAAGACTCCCTATAGAGGGCAGAGCGGCACTCTGGAAGGAAGAAGTCTACTTTGAAACCCCAATCAAGATGGGCGAAGAGAAAGCCAAACCCACCGTTGAGAAGGCCACAATAGCCTTTTGGCCGATGGGAAGCGCAATGTGCATATTCTATGGAGAAACGCAGCCTTACAGCCCAGTGAGCGTTCTCGGAAAAGTCACCAAGAATCTGGATGTGTTTCGGCAAGTGAAGAGCGGAACAAAAATCAGGGTGGAGCTTCTAGTAGACTAGGGAGCTTTCATTCCAGAGTTTCAAGAGTCTTTCGCATTCTTCTTTCACTTCTTTTTGTCTGCTCCTACTTTTCAGAGTCTGGAGGAACTGTTTTCGTCTTTCAACCGAGCGTTTCTCAGCTTCTCCGCCGTAATAGAGCTTCCCCTCAAGGTATTCCTTCATGTGACTTGCTTTTTGCACCAGAACGCTGGCAGCATCCACGGGGTTTTCAACGGCGTACTTGTTCGCCCAGACTGCTGCGTCTGCTTCACGGAGTTGAGTCAGCCCGTCTATCTCGATTATGCTTCGGATATAAGTTCTTAAAAACTCGTATTCACAGGCGGTTTTGACGAGTTTGATCGCTTGCCTCACTTTCTCTTTGAAATGCTGGGTGCCCTTTGTCCGTAAGCGATGCTTGTAGCCTTTGTCGATGAGTTCCTTGGCAACTCGGACTTCCTCCCCAGTGTAGATTCTTTTGGGAAACTCCACGAGTCTGAACTCTCCTGTTGACAATGCAAACTTAAAGGTCTAAAAAGCTAAAGAGCCTAGTCGCACGGCTTGTATATTTTGATGTTGTGACTGCCGGAAACTAGTTGGACCACGCCGGATTCTTCTAATTGCTCCAAGAAGTCCTTCGCCGCACTCATTCTGACATTAAACCGCGAAGCAACCGTGTACGGTGTCAGAACAGGCATCTTCTTGAGCTCACCCAAGATTTTTTGACTCTTAACGTCGGGCGGAAGTATAGCCAGAGGTTTCCTCTCCTTCGTCGGTGGTCCTGCTTTTTCTTTCTTCTTCTTGTCTTCTTCGTCCTTTTTGTCTTGCACTCGTTCCATCTGTTTCAGGCTGAGTTTCTTTTTGCCGCCCATTCTTATCAGCTTCTATTGACTGAGAGTTGTTTCGGTGTTATTTCAACCTTATGCAGCAACTTTGCCATCTGGTAATCCAAAAGTTGAAAAAGAAGGGGATGCGTTGACAGAGGATTACTTGCCCATCACTTTCTTCGCTGCGATTTCGATGTCTTCCGACTTTATGGTTTTTCTTCCTGCATGCATCGCGAAATCCAGTGCTTCCTTGGCGATTTTCACGCCAATCTCGTCCAGTGCCTTTGCCAACGCTTTTGCCGCTGCTTCGCTCACTCTGTCTGCACCGGCTCTCTTGCATAATCGGTGCATCGGGGCTACGGCTAATTCCAATTCGACCATAAAGACTCCTCGTAGCCTCTTTTTGTCTTTAAAGCTGTATTTAACGTTTATTGTTGATTAGTCTCGGCAAATCGACCCACTCTGATTGACTAGGTTCTACTTGCTGATTGATTCGAGATAGGAAATTCCCAATCTTCTGATTTTGTCAATGTCCAAGAGGGCTGCCTTCCTCAGACCGAGTGCTCTTTCCAAGCGACGAACAAAACCGTGTCCGAGAAAGTAACCCGTCTGCGATTTGCCCCGAATGGCGAACCACGAACCGAAGAAATCCGTGACCGACGCCTTCATCCTTATCCTTTTTAGGAACTCTCGCGCAAGCCAGCTTTCATGCCGCTCGCACCAAGTAACCCAGTCTTTGCTTCGGGCCATATGCCACGTTTCACCACCCAGAATCAGATGCTCGCATCTCTGGGCAAAGCCTTCACTGTAAAGCCTGAAAATCGAGTCTTCACTGGCTTCTTCGAAGACTTTCCATTCGTTCCGCCATTTCATGTGGGCAAGATGCCCGATTTCGTGGGATATCAGTCCAGCAAGTTTTCTCTTTGTGTGCCATTTCTCTTCGGCGATGTTTTCCAAACCTAGAAGAACCGCGGGTTGTTTCTCGTATGTTGTTGCCCACCCTGCACCACACCCGATGCCGACATAAACGACGAAAAGCACGTCGAAATCCAGTTTCAAGCCTTCCATGGCTTTTGTGCAGATTAACCTGTAGATGAGAGAGATGTTGTTGCGCGCTCTCAGCATGAGTTGATAGCGATTCGGCAGTGCCTGCAAGATTTTCTTGGCTATTTCTTGCCAACTGACGTTGCTTTCCACGCAGCTTTTAATCTGCTTGCTGAGAAGTTCGGGGTACTTTCCCATGTAAGATGCCAGCCACAGTTCCACCTGTTTATCCATGTCCTTGGAACGCGTTTGCGTCCAAAATGCGGAGAAATCTTTCCAAGTGTCTAGTATTTTGCACTGTGCCAATTTAGTCTCAGCCACTTTTTCTATCGCGCCGTATGTATTTGTCATAGTCTGATTGAGGGGGAAATTATAAAAGCATACTTGACTGTGTACGGTGCTTAAGCGAGATATTGCGATGAAGTTTGTCGACGCTCACATTCACCTTTCAGATGAAGAGTACGCCAACTGCACAGACGAAATCGCAACTGAAGCCAGAAACGCCAACGTGATTGCCCTAGTGTCAAACTCGATGGATTTGAAAACAAGCATCGACACCCTGCGACTGACAGAAAAGTTTCCGGGAACAGCCTACGCAGCTTTGGGAATCCATCCGTGGAATGTCAACTCCATGACAGAAGACGAGCTTCAGCAAACCCTAGACCTGATTTCTGGACAGAAGAACAACAAGGCACTGGTTGCCGTCGGAGAGATAGGGTTGGACAGCAAGTACGAGAAGATATGGGACAAGCAGCTAATGGTTTTTGACCAAATGCTGCGCCTGGCAGAAAAGCTTGATCTACCGGCCGTCATCCATTCGCGGGGCACAACAGCCCGAATAATCGAACTGCTTCCATCCTACAACCTCAAAAGGGTTCTGCTCCACTGGTTCAGCAACCCCATAAGCGCATTGGCGAAGGCTGTTGAAAGAGGATATTACATTACCGAAGGCCCGCCGACGGTCTTCTCCAACGGCATTCGAGAAGTCGTCAGAAGAGTTCCGTTAACTAACTTGCTTACAGAAACCGACGGTCCCGTTCGGTTTCTCAGACAACCCTTCAGCGGAAAGAGGACAACGCCCGCTTTCATCCCAACGGTGGTTGAGGCCATAGCAGAAATCAAAAAACGGACGTTACAGATGTCGAACGGCATGTGCTTAAGAATTTCGAGGAATTTTTTGGAGTAAGGTTAAATTAGTGTTGTTCTTTACTGATGGTTTGCGTCAACACAAGCTCAAGTGGAGAACAGAGAGTTCAGTGTATGTTTGGAGGACTTAGAGTTTGGGAAATGTGCGAACAGAACAGATTAAGCGCGTAGCCAAAGAACTCATCAAGCGTTTTCCCGACAAATTCTCGGGCAATTTCGACGAAAACAAACGCGTGGTCAGCACGCTTATACAAGGCGCAACCACGAAAGTGAGGAACCAGATCGCAGGGTACATAACGAACGTGTGCCGGCCAGCGACGCCGACAACATCCTTATCTGACGAAGACTCCGAGGGAGAAGAAAGCGATTAACCTTATAAAACACCATTCAACTTTTAAAGCCACGAACAAGGCTGAAACCGAATGATGGATGCATACAGAAAAGGGTGGGCACTGCGGTACTTACGCGAGGCAAAGGCAGAGCTTGAGGCGGCGAGAAAGATGCCCTACATGGCGCCAAACCTAGTTCTGGAAGCCATGAGAAAAGCTCGGAACGCCATATACTACAGCCTAGGAGAACCCGCTTTCATAGAGGGCGTCATAAGGGAAGCCGCAGAAAAGCCTCAGTCCATAGGCGACCCTTTTCTGAAGTGCCTCGTTGAGATTGAAGGAATAACACAGCAGCCCTCACAGTTGGACGAAGTGAACGGCGAAAAAGCTATGAAAACAGCGGTGACTCTACTGCAGTTAGCCTCAGAAATAGTCGAAGCCCTCACCGGAGAAAAAATGGAAGATTAGGGAAGTCACAGCTTCTTCAGAGCCGCAGAAATCCTTTCCAGAGCCTTTTTGATGTTCGCAACGGAATTGGCAAACGACAATCGCAAGTAGCCTTCGCCGTACTTTCCGAAAGAAGTCCCAGGCAGAACAGCCACTCCGGCCTCGTTGAGCAGGTAGTCTCCGAGTTTGCAGCTTTCCATCCCTGTCTTGGTTATGTTTGGGAACACGTAGAAGGCTCCCCGCGGTTCCCTGCAAGTTATGCCCTCAATCTTATTGAGACCGTCAACTATGACCTCGCGGCGCCTTCTGAATTCGGCAACCATCCTCTCCGGCTCTTCTTGCGGACCCTTCAAGGCTTCAACGCCCGCCATCTGAGTGAAAGCGCTCGTGCAAGAGTTTGAATTAGTCATAAGTTGTGCTATCTTCAGCGTCAGGTCCTTCCGCATGACGCCGTACCCCAGTCTCCAGCCAGTCATGGCGTAGATTTTGGAAAACCCGTTCAAGATAATCGTCTTTTCCTTCATCCCAAGAAGCGAAGCAATACTTTCATGTTTGCCCTCGTAGATTATTCTATCGTAGATTTCATCAGACAGAACAAGCACATCGTCCCTGTTGGCGATGAGATCGGCTATGACCTTCAAATCATCTCGCCCCAAGACGCCGCCAGTCGGATTCTCCGGTGAATTCAGAATAATCATCTTTGTCTTCCTAGTTATGTTCTTCTTCACAAACTCGATGTCAAGCTTGAAATCGTTCTCTTCTGGAAGCGGCACGGGAACGGGTTTGGCTCCAACAAAGTTTACGACAGATTCATAGATCGGGAAGCCCGGGTTCGGGTACAAGACCTCGTCGCCGGGGTTCACGCAAGCCAGTATGGCGAAGAACATTATCGGCTTCGCACCGGGAGTCACAACCACCTCTTCTGGGCTGACAGGTATCTTTCGCGTTTCAGCAATGTGATTGGCGATGGCTTCTCGCAACTCCGGAATGCCAGCAGATGGCACATAGTGAGTGTACCCGGCGTAAAGAGCCTTCACAGCAGCCTCCTTGATGTTCTTGGGCGTGTCAAAGTCAGGTTCACCAATCTCCAAGTGCACAACATCCTTGCCCTGCTTTTCAAGAGCCTTTGCCTTGGCAAGCACTTCAAAAGCGGTTTCAGTCCCGAGAGTTTCCATTCTCTTTGCAAAGATTGAACTCAATCAAACCACCCTAAGTTGGAAGGAAAGAAAAGGTAGAAAGAAGGGGATATTTAACTATTATACTTGTTTCCGCCACAAAACTACGTGAGACTTTCTGGTCCCCAGCATTCCACGTAATTTCCCTGGGCGCATGATTTTACATCGGAGAGAGGTAAGGTAGTCGACCAACGTAGTTGTTGCGGATACGAACCAGGCTAGCTTTTTATATCTGTTTCGTAAGGGGTCGAACCTTCATGACGTCGGGGTTCACCAAGTTCGGCGGTTTCTTGCCTTCAAAGAACGCGACCAGGTTGTCCGCGACCATCTCAGCCATCTTGGAACGCGTCTCGTAGCTGGCGCTTGAAATGTGTGGAGCAACAACAATATTGTCGAGTTTGAGCAAAGGATTATCCATGGGCGTCGGTTCTTGCTCGAAAACGTCAAGCCCAGCCCCGGCTATTTGTCCTTTCTTCAGAGCTTCGTACAGGGCTTTTTCGTCAACGACGGGACCGCGCGAGTTGTTGATCAGATAGGCGGTTTTCTTCATCAACTTGAGCCTTTCCGCGTTTATTAGGTGGTGGGTCTCCTTCATCAAAGGAACGTGAACGGTCACAAAGTCCGCTTCCTTCATGAGCGCCTCCAGTTCAAGGCGTTTTGCGTCGAAGTCCTTTTCCATTTCCGGTCTGGGGATGACATCGTAGAAGAGGATTTTCATGTCGAACCCTTTCGCTCTTCTCGCCATCGCATAGCCAATCCTTCCAGCGCCGACGATACCGAGAGTTGCTCCGTAGACGTCTCTGCCCTGCATCATGGTGGGGTGCCAGCCAACCTTCCACTGCCCAGTGCGCACGTACTTGTCAGCTTCAACAACTCGCCTCGCCACGGCCATCAGGAGAGTCCAGGCGAAGTCGGCTGTTGTCTCCGTTAGGACTTCCGGCGTGTTTGTTACGTATATTCCTCGTTTCGTGGCTTCTGGAATGTCGATATTGTCGAAGCCAACTGCCATCTGAGCCACAATCTTCAGTTTCGGTGCGGCGTTGAAGACTTCGGCGTCTATCTTGTCGGATAAAAGTGTGGCAAGAGCGTCAACGTTCTTGGACTTCTCGATTATCACTTTCTTTGGCGGCGGAGCATATTCGCGCCAAACTTCAGCGTCAAAATGCTCGTTAATAATGTCTAGCCCTCTTTCTGGAAACTCGCGAGTGACGTAAACCTTCAGTTTCGGCATACAACTCACCAAACGATGATTAGTGGAATTGTTTATTAGCGTTAACTTATTACACTTACGCAACCTCTTGGAGGCAATTTACAAAGGATTGCTCAGATGATAACCATAAAGAATAAAGAACAACTCATAAAAAACGGCGAGACAGCACTCCTCCGAAAAGCCAGAACACTGGCACTGGACAGCCTCGAATCTGCACTCAACGCCGCCGACCCCAAACAAATAATCAAGACGAAGCTTTCACTGAGCAATTCTACCCTCCATGTAGACGGACATTCCCTCGACTTGCGGAAATTCAAGAACGTTTACGTGATAGGCGGGGGAAAAGCAAGCGGCTCAATGGCGGAAGCGTTAGAGCACGTTCTGAACGACCGAATTGCCGGCGGCGTCATTAACGTTCCGCGCGGGGACACGAACCAAACGAGAATCATCAAGCTTCATGAAGCAAGCCATCCGGTTCCGGACGAAGCTGGCGTTGAAGGAACCCGCCTCATGCTTCAGATAGCCGACAAAGCCGAGAAGGACGACCTAGTCGTATGCTTGATTTCAGGCGGCGGTTCCAGCCTGATGCCGTTGCCGCGAGACGAGATCACAATCGAGGACAAGCGCAGAATCACGGATGCTCTGCTCAAGAGCGGGGCAACGATAAACGAGATAAACACTGTGAGGAAGCACATTTCGGATTTTAAGGGAGGCTGGCTTGCCAAGAAAGCCTACCCGGCTACAGTACTTAACCTCATCTTTTCCGACGTCATGGGCGACCCACTAGACTTTATTGCTTCAGGTCCAACCGTTCCAGATTCGACGACCTTCAGCGACGCCACAAAAGTCTTGGAAAAATACCGCCTGTGGGAAAAAGCGCCAGCGTCGATAAGAGAAGTCTTGTCAGACGGACAACGAGGCCTCATCCCGGAAACCCCTAAAGCTGGCGATGAGGCGTTTAAGAAAGTGATCAACGTGATCATCGGAAACAACAGACTTGCGAGCTTGGCAACGTGTGAGTACCTCAGATCTCAAGGTCTAAACACGCTTTTGTTGACATCAACGATGGAGGGGGAAGCACGCCATGTCGGAGTGATGCTCGCGTCAGTAGCCCGAGAAGTAGTTGCCTCCGGAAACCCGTTGTCAAAACCGGCGGGCGTAGTGGCGGGCGGGGAAACAACCGTGACAGTCATGGGAAAAGGATTGGGCGGAAGAAACCAAGAAATGGCGTTGGCAGCCTCAATGAAACTTAAGGACATAGACGGTGTGGTCGCGGCTTCGGTCAGCACGGATGGCATCGATGGTCCGACCGATGCAGCAGGAGCTCTAGTTGATGGAAAAACCCTCGCAAGAGCCTCGAAAATGGGCGTGGTTCCCGAAAAATACTTGGCTGAAAACGATTCTTACCATTACTTTGCGAAGCTCGGCGACCTCGTCTTCACGGGTCCTACGGGCACGAACGTGAATGATGTTTCTTTGATAGTGGTTCTGTAAGGCGAGGGAACGGAGATTGGTCATAAACGTAAGATTCATCGGCGCTCTTCGTGGCATGTCAGGCAGAAGCAAACTCTGCATAAATGCTAGGAAGACGACGCCTCTGAGAGAAATTATCAAGAAAATCACCGAAGAACTTCCCCAGATAGCGCGGGCGGTAGTTGACCCTGAACTAGAAGACCCGAGACCGAACACGCTCATTCTCGTAAACGGGAAGGAAATCAGCGTCCTTGACGGTTTGGAAACGATGCTCAAGGACGGCGATGAAGTGGTTCTTGTTCCAGTCATCCATGGAGGTTGAGGACAACATGAGGCTCTATGCCATCAAGACGGGACTTCTGAAAACAAGCGATAACTTGTCGGACATAATTCTCGAATCACTGAAGGAGCAGAAGCTTCAGTTGGAGGATAACGACATACTGGCTGTAACGTCAAAAATCGTGGCATACGCCCAGAATCGGCTGATCAGACTGAGCGATGTCAAGCCTTCCGCTAAGGCGAAGGAACTCGCGCAAAGATTTTCGCTGCCGACCGAATTTGCAGAGCTTGTTCTGAGAGAATCGGACAAAATCTACGGAGGGGTGGAGAAGGCGGTTCTCACGCTCAAGAACGGAATTCTAACCGCTAATGCCGGGATAGACAACAAGAACGCGCCAATTGACAATGTCGCTCTATGGCCGACCAACGTTAAGGAGTGGACCACGAGCTTTAGAGACGAGATCGGACGGCGAACGGGCAAGAAGATTGCGGTTCTGGTCGTTGACAGCGGGCTTGCACCCCTTCGGAAAGGAACAACGGGCCTCGCCTTGTCGGTCGCCGGGTTCAAGCCAGTCAGGGATGAGAGGGGAGAGAGGGATATTTACGGAAAACAATTAGTCATAACGCAGCACGCTGTCGCCGACGATCTGGCTTCTGCCGCGCATATGCTCATGGGTGAAGGTGCCGAGAAAACACCGATGGTACTGATTCGCGGAGCTCCGATGGAATTCGACGACCATGCATATGATTCGGAAGACATGATGATGCCCTTCAAAGAATGCATCTTCATGAACGCGTTTGGATACTCGTAGAAAACTAAGAAAGGAAATCCATATGCTCGTTGCTCTCCACTCAGCGCCAAAAGGCTTTTTCGCAACAGGCCTGCCCACGAACACTGATGACCTTATTCGTTTTGTGCAAAAAGCAGCTTCGATGAATTTCAAAGCCGTTCAAATCGGACCTCTTACCGATGTCGTCGCCATCCAGGGCGAACGCCTGAGAGAAGTGCTCAACCGCCTGAACATGGAGAGGAACGTGCACATCGGGGGAATCTACGATGCAAGAAAGTTCGCGTTGACAGAGAATGAGTATTCCGCCGCGAGAAGCCAGATACGCCTAGGCATAGCACTCTGCCAAGAATTATCTTCAACGTTGACTTCTGTCCATCCACCTTTCTTCGCGTCCACAGAGGAAAGAGATGAACAGGTTGTGTTAAGGGCGAAAACGCGTTTTCTCAGACTGTTGAAGGAACAGACAGACTTTGCGGACTCCAATGGCATTAAGATGGCGATAGAATCGTTCTGTTATCCTCCTTTCATCTTCGAAGATCTGGCTGATTTTATTAAGTTTGTTTTGCAGTTCCCATCAGACAAGCTAGGAGTCTTGTTTGACGTGGGACATCTGTACCAGATAGGACTTGACATTTTTGAAGCAGTAGCCTTGTTCAAGGACAGGCTGTTCGACATCCATGTGCACGACGCCACGTTGGAAAAGGATTATCGAAAAGCTACGCACCTTCCGATCGGAAAGGGCGCAATCGATCTTCCAGAATTCATTAACTGTTTGAAACAAGCGGAATACGACGCCTGGCTAACCCTTGAAATAAAAGGCACCGACAAGGAAATTCTTGAAAGCAAAGAATATCTAGAACGCTTGATCACGAAGGCGTCTTAGGTCGCGACTCTGTTCTTGCATCATGAGAAAGACCAATGGACATCAGATTTGCACTTCTCAACACTTTGACCAAGGGTGTTGCAATTAAAGTGGCAGCCAGGGCGATTATCGTTCGTTCTGCTGGGTAAAGAAATGTGAGAACCTGCCAGTTGGCAGTCCACTGACTCACATAGGGTAGGAGAATCGGCCACGAGGTAGCCTCAAAAACCAAAGAACCGGCAATCTGACCAGCCATGGTCGAAGTAAGGGAGGTCACAAAGAAGGCGTAGAGAAGCCTAGAGTTGTCATTGAAGGAAAAATCTTTCGCAGCATGAGACTGCAATGGCGAAGCGAGAACCGCGAATATGGCTACCTGAAACCATAACGAAGGAGGATAGAGCCACACAGGTCCGACGGTAGGATAAAATGCGAAAAGAATCATAAGAGAAAGATAAACGAGTATGGAAAACATTCGCTTTCCCGTACAAATCAAGCCAGCGCACGACGCTGCTGCAACACCAGAAACAAGGCTTGAAGGAGAAAAAGAGCCGATAAAAAACCCAGCCACTCCCCCTAAAAAAGCCGACAGCGCACCTATGTATGGACCCAAGATGACGCCCATAACAGGGGCGACGATGGCAGCTGCTGTTATTGCTTGCCCGGGTAAGCCGATTATTGGAGATATCTTCAGAAAGCCGAAGACAACATACAATGCCGTGAAGCACACGGTTAGGGCAAGCTCCTTCGCTGTAAGTTCTCCGCGAACAGCCATTCTGCAACCCGTCTTGAATAATGTGAAAATCTAATAATTCGCATTGATTATAAATAGTAACATGCCTCGTCCAATAATCACCTTAACGACAGATTTTGGATCAAAAGACCCCTACGTCGCAGAGATGAAGGCGGTCATGCTGAGCATAAGCCCAAATGCAACCATCGTTGACATATCGCATGAAATAGAGAAGTTCAACATAGGAATGGGCGCGTACGTTCTGGCTTCCGCCGCTCCCTACTTTCCGAAAGGCACAGTTCACGTTGCAGTCGTTGATCCCGGAGTGGGGACACAACGCAGACCAATCGTCGTACAAACGAAGCAAAGCATTTGCGTCGGACCGGACAACGGCATCCTATCGCTAGTGGTGACAAAAGAGGGAGCCGAGCAGGTTCGCGAGATAACGAACAAGAAACTGATGATGCCCAGAATCTCCAACACCTTTCATGGAAGAGACATCTTCGCTCCCGTGGCAACGCACTTGTCAAAGGGAATCTCACCATCGCAAGTCGGACCAAAAATCGAACGCATGCAAACGCCAAGCTTTGCCAGACCCGCCAAGTTCAAGGACAAACTCGTCGGCGAGATCATCCACATAGACGACTTCGGAAACATGGTCACGAATATTCGAGCCGAAATGATAAGATTAATCGCCAAGACCAGAGCAGTCACCATCACGCTTGGAGACGCCGAAAGGAAGATGAGAATGTGTACCGCCTATGCGGGCGCACGAAAAAACGAAGCCATTGGAATAATTGGCAGCCACGATTTCCTAGAAATTACAGTCAACCAAGGCAACGCCAGCAAAGTTCTAGACGCCCAAATCGGCAACAAAGTGGAAGTCCGCCTACGCTAGAAACATAGCGATGCGGTTCAAACTGAAATTCAAGCTATAAATAGGGGGGTCTAAATGCGCAATCACCGCGCAAACAGCATCGTCAAATGTGCATGTTATCAGATTTTGTCGCTCTTGTTTAGGTCACGAAGCCTATTGACGCCATCAATCTCATCTATGAATGCAACCACGCTTTTCGGGACAAGTTTCTCCCAGCTCTTGTCCTTCAGCATTTTCTTCCTAATTTCCGTCGAGGAATACAGTTCTCTCTCGTAAAACCGAATAGGCTTAACTTTGTACTTGGCTTCAATGAAAAGCCTTCGCGTCAAAGGCTCGTTCGAATAAACAACGTCAAAACGCGGCGTGTAACCTTCAACCGCCGCAACCCACATCATGTGCAAATGCACGTCGGGAACAGGCACAACCCAAACCCGTGAACGATCTATTCTGGCTTCCTCCAAAGCGCTGCAGATCATAACTAGTCTTTCGCCCGCTGTAAAGGGATCGTTGAGGTTGTGGCTGTACTGAGCACTGCCAATCACGACCACAATTTCTTTGACTTCCTTCAAAATGCCCTTGATAGCCGCAAGATGACCAAGATGGAAAGGCTGAAAACGTCCAACGTAAAGAGCACGCTCGAACATGCCAATTATCTCCTGCTCGACTGACTGATATAACGCCACATGACACGAATTAACGTTTACTCCTTCCGAAGCCTTTTCAGCACAAACTCCACCGGAAAAACGTGCAACTTCTTGCCGTCCACAGGAATCTCTCGCGCCGAAATGTAACCTCGTTTCTCACGCGCTAGAAACGCGAGTTTCACGTCGATGCCGCCTCCGTAACCGCCCAGACCATAGTCAGATGTAACGACCCTGTGGCATGGAACAATTGGTGCGAATGGGTTTGTAGCCATGATGCGCCCAACAGCCCTAGCACCTCCGCCGCCAGCTTTCGCCACCAACCCGTAAGAAGACACGTACCCAACTGGAATCAAAATGACGACTCTCAGAATGCTTCTAGCATAGTTGGAAAGGTGCTCCATCGCCAGAGGGAAAACGCTCGATGAATCCTTTCCCATATACAAATTGTTCAATGCATCTAGAACACGTTTGGCTAGTGATGAAGGTTCTTTTTCATATTGGAATGAGACGTTAAAGGGAATGTTCTTCATCAGGCTATCGAGCACAGCCTCTTTGCTGAAGCCGAAAGTTGTGGCAAAGATTTGTTTTTGATCGCATGCCACTCCAAACCAGACATCATTATAAGCTCCTACGTATAATCCCAGCACGTTACCCACTTCCAACGTTGACAATCGTTGCTGAAGGTATTTACGATTAAGTTTAATAAGTTGCCTGTATATATCCGACAGAAAGGTGAATCGCGATGGAACCCCAAAACCAGCAAGAGCAGTACCTCTGGATTCCGGGAGCAACAACAGTCGGCGTCGTGTGTAAAGATGGAGTCATTCTCGCCTCTGAAAAACGTGTTTCTTATGGTTACCTTATCGTCAGCAAGGGTGGAAAGAAAGTTTTCAAAATAACAAACTGCATTGGAGCAGCGTGTGCTGGCCTTGTTTCAGACATGCAGATTCTTGTCAGAGAAGTAGACGCCTACGCGAACCTTTTCAGCTTGGATTCCGGTAGACCCATTTCTGTGCGTTCCTCAGCCAAACTCATGTCGAACCTACTCTTCGCGCGACGATTAGCCCCGTTGATCACTCAGACGATCGTAGGCGGAATGGACGATGAGGGACCATCACTCTACGTCCTAGACGTTTTGGGTTCAGTGATACCGGACAAGTACGCGGCAGTGGGTTCCGGAACCGAAATCGCAATAGGGGTGCTCGAGGAAGCATACAAGGAAGGCATGACCGTGGACGAAGCAAAGGACCTCGTTGCAAGGGCAATAAAGTCTGCTATAAGCAGAGACATCATGAGTGGAGACGGCATAGACTTCTTGATAATTACGAAAGACGGAATGCAAGAAGAATCAGTGAAGTTCTGATTCCCAAAGCTTTTTACAAAAGCTTACACAGATACAGATTCTAGTCGACGCATGGCAAACGCTTTGCCAACACCAACGGTGGTCAGTATAATTGTCGTTTAAACTGAATACGCAAGAGGGAAAGTTTCTCGTCGAACTAGCCCGCAAGGCTGCTGAAGAATACGTAAAAAACAGAAAACGCATCAGCGTCCCGAAAAACGTTGCAGATAAACTTATGCAGCTTTGTGGAGTATTCGTCACAATCAACAGTGTGAAGAATGGAGAAGAGGAATTGAGGGGGTGCATCGGCTATCCCTATCCAACGACTCCTTTGGCGAAAGCCATCATCGAATCTGCCATAAGCTCCGCAACCCAAGACCCACGTTTCCATCCGCTTTCGCCCAGCGAGCTCGACTCGGTAGTTTTTGAAGTGAGCGTTCTCACTCCTCCACAGATAGTTGAAGCGCAGAAACCGAACGATTATCCCACCAAGATAAAAGTCGGCAAAGACGGACTCATCGTTGAAAGAGGCATCTACAAAGGCTTGTTGTTGCCACAGGTGCCCATTGAATGGCAATGGGATGAACAGGAATTCCTGTGCCAATGCTGCGTCAAGGCTGGACTCTCGCCTGACTACTGGCTTATGGACGGCACCAGAATCTACAAGTTTCAAGCCATAGTCTTCGAGGAGGAAAAACCGAGAGGCACGGTGAAGCGCAAAGTCCTCTGCAGGAAATAGTGCCATGCGAGTCTATTTCGCTCCGTGCGGCATAGGACTCGGCCACGTCGGAAGATGCATTCCAATAGCGAAGAAACTCATGGAGAAAAAAACCGAAGTCGTTTTTTCCACGTACAGAGAGGGTATACAGTACGTTGAACAACAAAAGCTTCCCCTCATAAGAGCCCCACCTATAGGGTTTCAAGTAAAGTCCGACGGAACTATAGACTTCAGACAGACAGCGGTGAACCCGGGTCCCTTTCTGTCAATCTTCACGTTTCTGAATCAACTCACAGCCGAGTTAAGAACCATTCAACGTTTCAACCCCGACATTATCGTTTCTGACTCTCGCATTTCGTCACTGTTTGCGGCAAGAATTCTGAGGTTGCCCAGAATCTGCATTCTAAACCAGTTTCAAGTGATGATACCCAGAAGGACGCGGTTTCTGCGTCTAGCGAGGCTTGCGGATTCCATAACCCTTACCATAGTAGGAAAAGCTTGGACGAGCGGCAACGTGACCCTCATACCGGATTTTCCGAAACCGTACACCGTCTGCGCCGGAAACCTCAACATCCCAAAACCTTACTGGAAAAAAGTCAGGCTCATAGGTCCACTCCTACCCGTGCGCCCAGAAGAACTACCTACCAAGGAGCAACTTCGCAGGAAACTGAGGCTATCGGTGGATAAGCCGGTCATTTTTGCACCCATAAGCGGCCCGATCAGAGAAAGAGCCTTCTTAACGCGAGTCTTAAGCAAGATTCTGATGGAGTTTCCTGAGGATTACGAGGTTGTTATGTCGTTTGGTGATCCAGAGGCTAAGAGCAAGCCCATAGTTCATGGCAACGTAAGTATCTACGGATGGGTTCCAAACCGTTTCGAATACCTAAAAGCTTGTGACTTGGTGATAGGACGCGCTGGGCACGGAACCTTGACCCAGTGCTTCTGTTACGGCAAACCCATGATACTTATTCCTACGCCGAGCCACACTGAGCAGATTGTCAACGCCAAGCAGGTCGCTGATTTGGGAACTGCAAAAATCGTTCAGCAAGACAGATTAAGCAGGGAAAAATTAGCGACAGCCGTCCGGCAGGTTTTGGAAAGCCAGATTCCACAAAGGCTTGAAGAGATTCAGAAGGAAGTTCTCAAGTACGATGGGTTGGAACAAGCTGTCAAGACGATAACGGAAACAGCTGAGGACAAGCAAGCCTCGTAAGTTGGACAATCAGTTTTTAAAGTTAAACAACAAAAGGTAGGTCTATGTTCTTACCGCGAAAGATTCTGGAAGAGAAGCTGCGAAAGATGCTCGAAGAAGATGTAGGACAGGGGGACATAACAACCTCCTTGATCATTCCGAAAGGAACGGTTGCAGAAGCCGAAGTGGTGGCGAAAGAATCGGGAATCGTCGCTGGAATAGGGGAAGCGGAAGTGTTGCTGGAAAATCTGGGATTACGCGTTCAAGCGTTGGTTGACGATGGAGATAGAATCAAAAACAAGCAGAAATTGATGAGGATTTCTGGGAACGCACGAACTATCCTTTCCGCCGAGCGGACGCTATTGAACATCATCTCGCGGATGAGTGGCATCGCAACGACGACAGGTAACTTGGTGGAAAAGCTTCAGAAAGCCCGGCTTAAAGTTAAGGTTGCCTGCACACGCAAGACAGCGCCGGGCCTCCTCTACCTCGACAAGAAAGCCGTGCTTGTCGGCGGCGGTGACACGCATAGGCTTCATTTGGACGACATGATTTTGATAAAAGATAATCACGTCAAGGTGGCAGGAGATCTGGAGAAGGTAGTCAAGAAAGCCAGAGAAACTGCCTCATTCTCCAAGAAAATCGAGGTTGAAGTGGCAAACTCAGAAGAAGCGGTAATCGCCGCAAAGGCTGGAGCAGACATAATCATGCTGGATAATTTCTCCCCGAAAGGAATTGGAAAAACGGTTGAGCTGCTAAAGGACAAAGGTCTTCTTGGAAAGGTCTTGTTGGAAGCCAGCGGCGGAATCACAGCAGAAAACGTCAAGGCTTTTGCTTCAACGAAAGTTGACATAATTAGCTTGGGCGAAATAACAGACAGCCCAACATCGCTGGATGTTAGTCTAGAAATAGTGAGGGTAAGCAAGAAATAGAACAATGTTCTTGTCACGCAGCCAAGGCGATCATGTACACCTCTATCACTGCAGCTGCTACCAGTATGACAGCGCAGACTGAAATGAACGTACATGTTTTTGAAAGTTCGGCTCTGGCCCTCGCTTGGGTTATCCGCCAAGCTAGCCACGCACTCCCGGCAAAGGCTATGGAATATGCCAGAAACTCCATCCAGGCAAACGGAAGAACGATCAAATTGAGGAAGATCCAGGGTGGAGACGCATTGTGCGCGAGGCTATCGGCGGCAATCACGACACCTGTGCTGTACATCACGTATAAACTGAAAACGGGTCCAGCGAAAGGCACAAAGGTTATCAGACTTATGAGAAAGTTGTTTCCGAAGATTGCTGATGTCTGTTGGAATCCACCCATGCTTGTTATGGTTTGCCGCTGTTGGTCGAGATCCTTGCTTAGACTCTGTGCCTCCTGTTGACTGAGCGGGGTTAGAGTGCCAGCCACCGTTACTATGATGCATAGAAAGAAAAAGCCAGCTACAGTCCAGATTCTTTTGGTGAACGTTGGAAGCCTTTTCCAGTAATTCAGAACCTCCAAGACTAAACCTCAACTTTCACGTTTAGGGCTTATCTTCAGGACTCTGAAGCCTCTTGCCGTTGGGTTGAGCATTTCCACGATATTAACCTTTTTCAACACGTTGTTCATGTCCTCTGCGTAGCCTCTGACGTCATGTTCTGCCCCGATGAGAGAATAAAGATAAACCGCGTCGCCCGTAAACCTCGGCTGGCATTTGGAAGGCAGACCGAGCATCTGATCCTTCTTTTCCTCAACGGCTCTTTCGCTTGCGTATAGAATGGCATGCGCCCCCGACGTCAACTCCGCGATTCTCACGGGAATACTCTCCTTTCCAATGGCTAGTACTTCAACTCCGTACTTTTGCGTGATTTCGCCCGAAATCTTCCTCAACCTTGGCAGAATCTTTAGCAGATGGCGCTTTGCTCTGCCGGAAATCCTCATGTCAGAAAACTGAATCGCCGATAGTTGTTCAAGGGGAATCGCGCCAAGAGACATGTCAAGATGGACAACATCGGCTCTAACCTTGCCCAGCATTTGCCTACAGAGCTCGGCTTCCCGAACCACAACCTCATGCCCATCGGCTACGACCACGAAAATAGGTTCCGCCAACCAAGCACTTGGCTCCCTATAGGGCGGATCAGTCAGCACAGCGGACGTCGCGACAATGCTCTGCGGTTCAAACCTGCTATTCAGTATTGCGGAAGAAGAATCTGCAGCGATAATTCTCAAACATCGAACACCTCCCTTGATATAAGAATTTCAACAGATTTATCTTTACTGTTTAATCCTTAACATGTTTCAGGTCCATGCCCAAGATGAAGATCTCTGAGCTCTTGGCTCTGCTCGCCTTGGGCTTTATCACCCTCACATCCTCGAAGTGCTTCCTCACTCCGCTGATCATGTCATCCAGCATGTCCCCTTGGAAAACCTTAACGAAAAACCCTCCTGAAGATCCAAGAATCTCCAGAGCTATTTCCAACGAATGCTGAGCCAAGTCAATCTGGCGAGCATGGTCAACCTCCCACACACCGGAAATGTTTGGTGACACGTCCGAAACGACTGCGTCAGCCTTTCTCGGAAGCAAGCTCAGAATCTGGTCAAGGGTCTCGGGTTCAATTATGTCCCCGATTATCGTTTTGACATTGCTTTCTGAGAAAGGCTCGAGTGGCTTAAGGTCAACGCCCAGAACGAAACCCGCCCCGCCCACATTCTTTCTCGCAGCCTGAATCCATCCGCCCGGCGCCGCGCCTAGGTCGACGACAACGTCGCCTTCCTTTATGAAGTGATACTTGTCCACGGCTTGAAGCAGTTTGTAAGCAGCTCTCGAGCGGTATTTTTCTTCTTTCGCTCTCTTGTAATAGTAGTCTCGTTTTCTTTCTTGAACCCATGCTTTGGGCAAAACTAACTGTCACCCAAGGCCCCAGACTCGGCTTTCGATATTGCGAGAAGCCACTCGGTGAGTCTGTCGCAGTTCTGCGGCGACACGGCGCTCGACGCGTCGCATCTCGAGTTGTCTGGGCACATTAGGCACGGGCAGTCGGCTATCGAATTTATCGACGCTGGCAATCTTTTAGGGTAAAGCCTGTAGGTCCATCGCCCCTCTTGAAGCTCCTTTTCCCTCCGAATCAGTTTCTTCCCCTCAAGCTTCAGCGCTATCCGTGAACCTTCTCGGCTGCTTGCCCCAAGTTTGCGCCACAGTTCTGACTGCAGTATGCCTTCAAAGCCCACCGTCATTATACACTGAAGGGCTTTCTGCTCCAAGTCGTTGCGTTTAGGCATCGTCGTCAGCTCTTTCACGTTAGATATATACGCAGTTTTAAATAAAAAGGTGTATGTTTAAGTTTCGCGAAATCCACGGAAAAGGACTCGAAAGATGACAAAGAAAAAGTCCAACGGCATTTGCCTAGGAATCGAATCGACAGCAGACGACTTCAGCGTCGGAATATCAACGTTCAATGGGGAAATACTAGCCAACATCATAAGAACCTACATGCCCGCAGAAGGCGGCATCCACCCAAGAGAAGCAGCAAGACATCACGCAGAAGTGGCAAGCAGAGTCATCGAAGAAGCCCTAACGACATCGGGAACAAAGCCAAGAGATTTGTCAATCATCGCTTTCTCGCAAGGTCCGGGCTTGGGTCCATGTCTTCGCACCGGCGCAACGGTAGCTCGGGCGTTAGCGTCTTACCTCAACGTTCCTCTCATCGGAGTCAACCATTGCATAGCCCACATCGAAGTGGGTAAACTTCAAACGGGCGTCAATGACCCGATAACCACTTATGTTTCCGGAGGCAACACCATCATAGCCGCTTTCGACTCTGGACGCTACAGAGTTTTCGGCGAAACTCTAGATATTGCCCTCGGAAACTGCCTAGATGTCTTCGCAAGAGAAGCTGGATTGCATCAGAGTCCGGGCAACCCTTTTGGAGCTATCGTCGAAAAACTCGCCTCGAAAGGAAAGAGACTGATTCCTTTACCCTACACTGTAAAGGGCATGGACACTTCCTTCAGCGGCCTGCTGACTGCTGCGGTTAATCTGTTGAAGAGGAAAGAGTATAGACTCGAGGACGTTTGTTACAGCCTTCAAGAGACGGCGTTTTCGATGGTAACAGAAGTTGCCGAGAGGGCTCTGGCTCATACGGAAAAGAAAGAGGCTCTATTGACAGGTGGAGTGGCAGCAAACAAGAGATTACAGTCAATGATTGGGGCAATCGCAGAAGAACACGACGCCGAATTTCGTGTTGTGCCCAGCCAATTCGCAATCGACAACGGAGCAATGATAGCGTGGACGGGCACATTAGCCTACTCGCACGGAATAGTGACGCCCATCGACAGAAGCTACGTGAGGTTGCGGTGGCGACTCGAAGAGGTTGAAGTCCCGTGGATAAAGTGAAGCCGCCACTTCTAGTCAAGAAAGGAGCGGAAGCCAACCTCTACTTAGCTGAATGGCACAGTAGAAAAGTGATTATGAAGAAGCGCTTGCCCAAGAAGTATCGTCCTTCAAAGCTGGATGAACAGATCCGAACCTACCGAACAGTTCATGAGCCACAGTTGATGCACGAAGCGAAGAGGGCTGGAGTCTCCACTCCAACGATTTTCCTAGTTGACATCAAAAACACTAGTATAGTCATGGACTTCATTGAAGGAAAACAGGTCAAACGGCTTCTGGGCGAGGTTACCGAGAAAGATAGACAGCATCTTTGCCTCAAAATCGGCGAGCTGATAGCTAGACTTCACGGGAACGGAATCGTACATGGCGACCTGACAACTTCGAACATGATTCTGAATCCCAGAGGAAAGGTGTTCTTTGTCGACTTTGGGCTTGGAGAGAAAAACAGCGAGTTGGAAGCTCGGGGAGTAGACTTGCATCTAATGAAGAGAGCCCTTGAAAGCGCTCATTTCCGGTTCGCCAAGAACTGCTTCAACGCCGTAATCAAAGGATACTCGAATGTTGCAGGCGCGGAAAGTGTGAGAAACGTTTTAGATAAGATAAAGGAAATAGAAAAGCGAGGAAGATATGTTGCTGAAAGAAGAGAGGAAATTGAATGATTAAGAGTGTTTGGAGTGTTACCTTCTACGTTTCAGACTTGAAGAAAGCCGCGAAATTCTACGAAGAAACGTTGGGTTTGAAGAAGAAGTACGAGTACTCGAGTTACGTGGGCTTTGAGTGTGGCGGGGTGGAGATTGGACTTATTCCCGAGTCCTCAGAACCAAGAGAACGGAGCGCATTCTCACCCTCTGTGCAGTTTCTCGTCGGCGATGCGGAAAAAGCCTGCAGTGAACTCAAGGGGAAGGGAGTGAAATTCACGAAAGAGTTACACGACGAACCTTGGGGCGGAAAGCAGGCAACGTTCACAGACCTAGATGGCAACATACTCGAAATAACTCAAATAGACTGGCAAAGATACTTCTCCGCCGCCGCGGATGGAGCCAAGAAGAAATCGTGAGCGACCATGGCGTTTGAGCTGAAGGGCAGAGTCATATTCTTCGCCACGAACAACATCAACAAGTTCAACGAGGCGCGCATAGTTTTCGCCGAATACGGAATAGCCGTTGGTATGCTTAGGGTCAAAACCCTTGAAATTCAGAACGACAGCCTAGAAGAAATCGCAAAAGCAAGCGTTGTCGACGCTTTTGCCGAATGTAACTTGCCAGTCATAGTTGAAGATGCTGGAATGTTTGTAGAAGGGCTAAATGGGTTCCCGGGACCATACGCAGCGTATGTCTACAGAACCATAGGCAACAGAGGTTTACTGCATCTCATGGAAAACGTTGAAAACAGAAAAGCTACATTTCAATCCGCGGTGGCATACTATTCCGCTGACTTGGAATCACCGACCTGTTTCAAGGGCATATGCGTCGGAAGGATAGCAAGGGAACAGAGGAAAGGAAGCAACGAATCTGGTTTCGGGTTTGACCCAATATTCAAGCCAGCTGGTGCAAGCCGGACCTTCGCAGAAATGACAACGGTTGAGAAAAACGGGTATTCACACCGTGCGAAGGCTCTGAGAACGTTCGCAGAATGTTACCGAAATGTCAATATTCTTAAATAGCGGGGTATGCTCGCTCATACAGAGCTCAAGGGACTAGTCATGCCCAAGCAAGAGAAAGGGAAATCCCACCAGACGAGACCAGTCAGCAAGCGTCCACCAAGCTGGTGTAAGTACCAGCCAGAAGAAGTGGAAGCTCTGGTCATCAAGTTCGCTAAGGAAGGCAACGCTGCAAGTCGCATAGGCACAATATTGAGAGATCAATATGCGATCCCGCTTGTTAAGCCGATAACTGGGAAAACGATAACGGCGATTCTTAAGGAAGGACAACTCGCACCCGCGATGCCTGAAGACTTGGGAAACCTAGTGAAGAAGGCTGAAAGCCTAGCTGCTCATCTCGAAAAGAACAAGAGAGATGTGCACAACAAGAGAGCACTTCAGATCATTGAAGCCAAAATACATAAACTGTCGAGGTACTACAAGCGCGAGGGTGTTCTGTCCTCTGACTGGAAGTACGAGCCAAAAATCGCTTCTCTTGCTTAGTTGATAGGCGGATAACGTCAGCTTTAAATTCTGAGCAATCGAGTTTTCCTAGCTTAGCGTGGTGAAATGGGTCTGAAAGCCGAATCAGTGGCGGACTTCTTGGGTTCAGCCGATCAGGCCGCGAAGGCAATTTCGGAAACGGCAAAAGATGGAGGCTTCATCCAAGCCTTTTCTCACTTGGACGCTGATGGCGTTGCTGCGGGGGGAATCGTAGCCAAGGTTCTTTCCAGACTTGATGCTAGGTTTCGCCTAAGGATAACGCAGTGGATTGATGAGAGAATTGTTGGCGAGATTCTTTCGGACAAGCCGGAACTCGTGATCTTGACGGATTTCGGAAGTGGCTACATAAACGTTTTGAACGAGAATCTCGCGAATTCCAGAATTGTGATCTTGGACCATCACCAAGTTGAGGGAAAAGAATCGCCTAACACTGTTCATGTGAACCCGCATTTGCATGGCATTGATGGAGCTCGGGACGTTAGCGGTTCAGGCATAGCGTATTTCGTGGCTAAGGCAGTTGACAAAGTGAACGTTGACTTATCAACGGTGGCTGTAATCGGTGCTCTCGGAGACTTGCAAGACAAGTATGACCAGCGCATGCTCGGAGGGCTTAATGAAATGATAGTTAAGGACGCTGTTGATGCGGGTCTTCTGACGGTTGAGAAGGACCTGATTTTCTTCGGCAGGGAGACACGACCTATTCATAGGACGTTGGCTTCGACGACGAGTCCGTTTATTCCGGGTATCAGTGGTGATGAGAACAGCAGTTATGCTTTCTTGAAGAGCGTGGAAATCGAGGCGAAGCAGGGGGAAAAGTGGCGGGCGTTGAGGGATCTTTCGGAAGATGAGAAGAGGAGGCTTTGTTCGGGTCTTGCCGATTATTTGTTGTCGAAGGGTTTGCACTACGAGGTGACGAACCTTATCGGTCATGTGTACGTTCTGAACAATGAGGAAGCGTGGACTCCGCTGAGAGACGCTAGAGAATTTGGCGTTTTGTTGAACGCCACTGGGCGGATGGATAGACCTAGCTTGGGCGTTGCCATCTGTATGGGTGATCGGGGTTCGGCGCTTGAAGCTGCCAACAAGGTGCTTGAGGAGTATAGGCGGACGATTAGCAAGTATCTCGGATGGGTAATGGAGAAACCGGAGCGCATGAAGGAATTATCGAATATCTATGTCGTTCGAGGCGATAATTTCATAGATGACAAGATTGTGGGGGCGATCTCAACCATACTTTCTTCGAGCCTTCCTAACCCTGAGAAGCCTCTGATTGCCTATGCTAATGTTGAGGAAGAGGGTTTGGCGAAGTTTTCAGCCAGAACGATAGACATTGTCATCAACAAGGGAGTAAACTTGGGCGACGTAATGCAGAAAGCCGCTGAAAAGTGCGGTGGCAACGGAGGAGGACACAACATAGCTGCTGGAGCGCAAGTGCCGCTTGAACAGGTTGAAGATTTCATCGAGGTTGTCGATGAGCTGGTTGGGAAGCAGTTGAAGGGCGACAAGATTGGAAGTTGAAATAACGCTCGAATACGATGATGCAAAAACCGCGGAAGCCGTAGCGAAGGCTGTTTCTCCGGATAATCTCAATACTCCGCAGGACTTGAGCGTTGAAACTTCTAGGCATGAAAACAAGGTAGTAACCGTGATAAAATGCGAACGAAAAATGGCGACATTCATCGCAACCATCGATGACCTACTTTTCTGTGCATCGACAGCGGAGAAGGCAATTCAGACGGCGAGAAAATTCGAAAAAGCTGTTTGCTCTTGAGAACCTCTTTGCCCCTACCCCTCCTCTATTTATAGCTTGAACCAGTGTTTGAATTCTTGATACTCTTGGAGAAGAGAGTTCATCGTAAAGTTAAATAGTTAACTTGAGGGTAGACATAGGTCGAAACATTTGTCATGGTTGCTTGTGAGGATAATGTTGGACATTAAGCTGATCCGTGACAATCCGGAGTATGTTCGGAATAACTTGATGAAGAGGGGAAACCCTGAAAACTTGAAGATGCTGGAAGAGCTCCTCGACTGTGACAAGAAGTGGCGGACGGGATTGGCCAAGCTGAACGAGCTTCGCCACGAGAGGAGACTAGTGACGACGCAAATTGCCACTCTAAAGAAAAAGGGGAGCGATGCCAAACAAGAACTGGCAAGAGCCAAGGATATTGACGCTCAAATCACCGATTTGCAGGGTAAAGTGAATGAATGGGAAGAGAAAGTGCACTACTACCTGATGCGCCTTCCAAACCTTCTCCATGAATCTGTTCCGTTCGGCAAGGATGAAAACGACAATGTCACCGTCAGAACGTGGGGAAAAACACCGGCATTCAAGTTTCAGGTCAAGGACCACATAGACTTGGGGTTAAGCCTCGACATCATGGATGTCGAGAGAGCTGGCAAGGTTGCAGGAGCTCGATTCTTCTATTTGAAAAGGGAAGGCGTCCTGCTGGACATGGCGCTGATTAATTTCGCCTTGGAGGAAATGGCTGGGAAAGGGTTCATCCCGATACAGCCGCCCTTTATGATGCACAGAAAACCTTACGAAGGCGTGGTAGCCCTGAGCGATTTTGAGGACGTCCTGTACAAGGTCGAAAGCGAGGACTTGTACATGATTGCGACTTCGGAGCATCCGATGGCGGCGATGGTCATGGACGAGGTGCTTATTGCTGGTGAACTTCCCTTGAAGTTGGTGGGAGTTAGCCCGAACTTCAGAAAAGAAGCTGGTGTCCACGGCAAAGACACGCGGGGAATCTTCAGAACGCACCAGTTCAACAAGGTTGAACAGTTCATATTCTGCAGACCAGAAGATTCGTGGAAGATACATGAGGAGCTCATAGGAAACGCCGAAGAACTCGTTCAAAAACTCAACCTGCCCTACCGCGTCGTGAACGACTGCACGGGCGACATTGGAACTGTAGCCGCCAAAAAGTATGACATTGAAGCGTGGATGCCTGCCCAAAATGCTTACAGAGAAATCGTGTCATGCAGCAACTGCACAGACTATCAAGCCCGAAGGCTGAACATACGATACAGGGAAAAGGAGGGCGGAGCGCCTAAGGGTTTTGTCCATACGTTGAATTCGACAGCCATCGCCACGGGAAGAACCATGGTGGCAATACTCGAAAACTACCAGCAAAAAGACGGCTCAGTCACCATTCCAGAAACTCTTAAGAGATACATGCATGGCATCGAGAAAATCGAGCCTAAACGGTAAACCTTTTAATACTCTGATGCAAATTTCCAAGGTACACTCGGAGGATAAAAGTGTCTTCAAAAACAAAACGTGTCCGCGATAAGTGGCGAAGCAAAGCATGGTATAACGTACTCGCACCGCCCTACTTCGGAAACGTCGAACTGGGCGCAATACCGACCGACGAGCCCGAAAAGCTCGTTGGAAGAGTAATCGACTCTACTCTCTATGAAGTCACGAACGATTTCGCACACCAATACCTGAAAATGTACTTTCAAATCACGGAACTCGACGGCAAAATCGCCAAAACGGTGTTTAAAGGCCATGAATACTCGCGCGATTACCTTCGAAGCCTCGTCAGAAGAAGGACAACCAAAGTCGACGGAATGTTCAACGTGATCACGAAGGATGGCTACAAAGTGCAAGTAGCAGCATCAGCTTTTACGCTCTCAAGAATCAAGACTTCACAGGAAAAGGAGATTCGCGCCGTGATGGAGAAAATCATCAACGAAAAAGGTTCGGCGCTAACGCTGGACCAGTTCGCGCAAGAGATGGTTCTTGGAAAGATAGCGTCAGACATATACAATCAAGCCAAGAAGATGGCGCCGTTACGCCATGTGGGTATCAGAAAATCAAAGCTCGTGATGCAGGTAGCACAGCCGCAAGCGCAAACCGCTTGATGAGACTAGCTTTTCCCGAGATTCTGGCCGTATTCGTATCCTTTTTCAAAAGCCATAAGGTTCATTTCTTCTGTTCCTTTCGGTATGTTTGCTTTCACAGATTCCTTAAGAACATTCTTGTCCAATATCTTCGTTATTGCCGCGAAGGCTCCCAGCATCACGATGTTCGCAACTATTTTCCTCCCAACCTGCTCAGCAATTTTCGTAGCGGGCACATGGAAGACTTTGGCGTTCGCTAATTGTTCTTCGTTGGGAATCATGTCGGGGTCCATAATTATCACTCCGCCAGATTTCACGTCTTCCGCATAATCATTATAGGCGTGTTGAGACATCACAACCAATACGTCAGGCTCGGTGACTTTTGGAAAGTCTATGTCATCTTCTGAGATTACAACTTCGGATTTGCATGCGCCGCCTCTCGATTCTGGACCGTAGGATTGTGTTTGAACCGCGTTTTTTCCACCGTAAAGAGCAGCTGCTGAAGCCGTAATTATTCCAGACTTGATTATCCCCTGACCTCCAAATCCTGCAAACCTAATCTCTTTTCGCACCTTCTCACCATCCCATGGCCTTCTCGTTAATCTGAGCTATTTTTTCATAGAGCAATCTTTCATAACTAGTCTTTTCTATATTTACGAACTCACCGACAACGATTCTCTCCGGAGTGATTTCTGCTCTGGACGGGTCGGAGAAGTTCTCAACCACGGAAGCCCTTCTAAACCATTCCATCATGTCTAAGCCCGTGCGCATTTTGTTACGTCTGCCGAAAATCTCTGGACAAGGGGAAACCACTTCTAAAAAGCAGAACCCGTCTTTCTGCAGCATCCGTTTGATTGATTGCGTTAGCCTTCGCACGTGTAAGGTTGTCCATCTGGCCACGTATGTTGCGCCAGACGCTGCCGCCAGGTGAACTAAGTTGAACGGATGCTCAATATTGCCGTAAGGAGTCGTGGTTGTTGACGTTTCAAGAGGCGTCGTGGGACCTTGCTGTCCACCAGTCATTCCGTAATTGAAGTTGTTTGCACAGATCACTTTTAATCCTATGTTTCGTCGTGCAGCGTGAATAAAGTGGTTTCCACCGATAGCGAAAAGGTCTCCGTCACCGCTTATAATCGTAACTTCCAACTCTGGATTTGCTAATTTTACTCCAGTTGCGAATGCTATTGCGCGCCCGTGCGTTGTGTGGAAAGAGTCAGCATTCGTGTACCCCGCTGTGCGTCCAATGCAGCCGATGCCAGACACAACCACCAACTTGTCCAAATCCTTCTGCAACTCGTCCAACGCATGGATAAAACAGTTCAATACAATGCCATTGCCACATCCAGGACACCAAATGTGAGGCATCATCGCCGAACGCAAATACTTCTCGAAAGGATGCGCCATTTCCTGAACCATCACACGCACCTCTCTATCACGTCAAGGATCTCCTGAGGAGTATGCGGGTCTTCACCCAACTTTGAAAGAAAAGCCACAGGAATCTTCTTCGCGGCTCGCTCAACTTCATGAACAACTTGTCCACAATTCATTTCTGGAACAACTATAGCCTTCGCTTTTTTAGCAATTCTTGCAACATGCCTTTCTGGGAAAGGCCAAAGCGTAATCAGACGCAAAAGTCCGGCTTTTATTCCTGCTTCTCTTGCCTTTCTAACCGCGCTCAAGGCAGCTCTTGCGACAATCCCATAAGCGACAACCACGACATCTGCATCCTTAAGCATGACGTCTTCAACTTTTATTATTTTATCTGCGTTCTTGCTTATTTTTTCACAAAGCCGCCTGACAAGCCTAGTTTGAACTTCAGAGTCTTGCGTTCGCGGATATCCACGCTCATCATGTGTTAAACCTGTTGCATGAAAGTGGTATCCCTCACCAAAACAAGCCATAGGCGGAACCAAATCGTCTTCAGGCATAAATGGCGCATATTCGCTGGGCGAAACATTAGGTTTTTTGCGGTTAACTATCCTGGTTTCCGAAGCAGGGGGTATTACGACTTTTTCCCACATGTGCGCAACAATCTCGTCACCCATCAACAACGTCGGAACACGGTATGTCTCAGACAAGTTGAACGCTTCGATTGTTAGGTTGAACATCTCCTGCACTGAAGACGGCGACAAAGCTATAATACCATAATCGCCGTGAGAACCCCATTTTGCTTGCATAACGTCTTGTTGCCCAGGCAGTGTAGGTTGTCCAGTGCTCGGTCCGCCACGCATAATGTCAACAATAACGCACGGAGTTTCCGTCATCACAGCTAAACCTATGTTTTCCTGCATCAAGCTAAAGCCAGGCCCAGAAGTTGCTGTCATGGCTTTCAATCCTGTGTAAGAAGCGCCTAGCACAGCCGCGATAGACGCAATTTCATCTTCCATTTGAATGTAGATTCCACCAAACTCGGGCATTCTTTCAGACAAATGTTCAGCGATTTCTGTCGCAGGCGTTATTGGATAGCCCCCAAAAAATCTACAACCAGCAGCAATCGCACCTTCCGCACATGCAATATCACCGCTCATAAAATGCGCGCCAGTTGGCAAGGTTCTTTTTCCCGTCATTTCTTAACATCCTCTTTGCATGGTTTTTCAATAACGAAAATTGCGAAGTCTGGACAGACTGCGGTGCAAAAGCTGCATATGACACATTTGCTTTCGTCAACAATTTTGGGCGAGCGAACACCCCGCGCGTTTATTTCCTGAGATTCTTCCAGAACCTTTTTGGGACAATATTGAATGCAGAAGTTACAACCTTTACACTGGTCTTTTACTATGTGGATTTCGGCTTTTGGTCGAACGATTTTTTCAGCGTCTAAAGGGACCCTCCAGAATTTCTCTGGCATATTAAAATCACCCGGAGACCTCTTTAATTAGCTCAGCGATATCCTTCACCTGAATTTTTCCTTCATTGCCAGTTGTTTTTATAGCATCTTCAAATGTCAGAAGGCAGAACGGACAAGCCACGGCTACTATCTCGGCTCCCATGTCAACAGCTTCATTGATGCGCTTCTCCGCGAGGCGCCCTCCGGGGACATCATGCCACATTCTTCCCCCTCCTCCTTCGCAACAAACGCTTCGCTTTCTTGACTTGCTAAACTCGACGAAAGTCACGCCCGGAATGCTCTCGATTATCCTCCGCGGTTCATCGTAAACATCGTTATGTCTACCTAGAAAGCATGGGTCATGGTAGGTTACTATTTTTTCAATTCTCTTCGAAAACTTGAGTTTTTGAGAGTCGATTAACTCTGCGAAGTATTGCGTGTAATGTCTAACTTGGAGTCCTTTCCTCAGTTCGTATCTATTTTTGAAGGCGTGATAGCAGTGCGGTGATGCGGTAATAATTTCCTGTACATTGTATTGGTCAAAAAGTCTCGAATTATGCTCTCTCAAATCTTCAAAAAGTCCTTTCTCCCCTAGAGAGTATATCTCGTTTCCACAGCATTTTTCTTCGTTTCCAAGTATTGAAAAATCAATGCCCAGCGCCTTTAGGTTTCCTGCAATTGCTCTGGCCACTTCTTGTGCTCGGATATCATAGGATGCCGCGCACCCGACAAAGAATAGCAAATCATTCTTCTTTTCTGAATTGGCGTATCTTACTTTCATGTCTTGTGTCCAGTCAGCCCTTTTGCTAGGGCTTAGTCCCCATGGATTTCCATATTTGTAGACAGCTTCTAGAACGTCTGCCAATGTACGTGGAACTAATCCCTGTTCGAGGAGTAGGGAGCGCAGTACGATAACGACATCTAATGGTTTCGCTTCTCTTGGACAATAATAAGAACATGTGGAGCATGTTGTGCAATCCCAAACATCGCTTCTCTTAAGAACATTTAATGGGGGGTAAGTAGTTAATGGAGATGCCAAATAAGCTATTTCAAGCATAAGTCTCCTTGGATTCAGTTGGGATTTTGAGAACATTGGGCATGAACCGCTACACTTACCGCACTGCATGCATACGTTGAAGTCTAAATCCTTGAAACCCACAATGTCTTCCGGCATTCTCATCACGTCGCCCTCGGTAATCTCGTTAAGGCTTCCGTGAATTCAGCCGATATCTGCTCGTCAGCGAAGTTCCTCATCCTTATAGCTTTTGATGGACATGCTGCAGCACAAGCACCACATCCCTTACATGTGGCTTCAAGGATCTCGACATTTCCCTCATTATAAGTCAGTGCGTTAAACGGGCATATGCTCAAACAGATAAGACATCGGCTACAGAGCTCCTCATTGACTTCTGCAGATATCGCCGCAACCTCAGCCTCTCCAGTTGACATGAGGATGCTTGCTCTTTGTGCTGCGGCGCTGGCTTGTGCCACACAATCTGGTATATCTTTCGGTCCTTGGACGGTCCCAGCAAGGAATACGCCATCAACAAGCGAATCTACAGGTCGGAGTTTAGGGTGAGCCTCTTTTAGAAAGCCGTCGGGACTCCTTGAAAGGTTAAGCACTGTGAAGAGTGAACTGGCATCAATTCTCGGAACTAGCCCAACTGACAGAATAATTAAATCGGTCTCCGCCTCAACCTCAACTCCGAGCAGAGTGTCCTCCGCACGAAGAGTTAGATTCTTGGATTTTTTGTCCTCAGCTATTTCCGCCACCCTACCGCGGATGTAGCGAATTCCTTCACTTTGAGCTCGTTTGTAGAATTCCTCATAGCCCTTCCCGAATGTTCTCATATCGGTGTAGAAAATCATAATATTGGCTTCGGCCATCTTCTCTTTAATCAGCAGGGCCTGCTTTGTGGCATACATGCAACAGACCCTTGAGCAATAGGGGTTTGTCTTGTCATCTCGTGATCCCACACATTGAATGAACGCGACGCGTTTTGGAATCTTTTTGTCAGAAGGCCTCGCTATTTTGCCCTCCGTGGTTCCTGTGGGACTGAGAATCCTTTCAAACTCGGGTCCAGTAATCACGTTCTCATATTTTCCATAGCCGTACTCTTCTAAATCCGACGGGTCAAATGTGTCGTGACCAGTTGCCACAATGATTGTTCCAACTTCAAGCTCGATAGTTTTCGGTTTCATGTTGAAGTCTATGGCGTTTCTTTCGCAGGCCTTTGTGCATTTGTCACATACAATAACGTCTTTGTTAGGGCACAGTTCCCCATCGACGACATATGTGGAAGGCACGGCTTGCGGAAAGGGGATATAGATACCACGCCTGGTTGACAATCCCTCATCAAACTCATTCGGAGCAGTCTCCGGGCATACCTTTGAACAGTCACCGCATGCCGAACATTCCTCCGTAACGTATCTTGGTCTCTTAAGAACTGTGACCTTGAAGTTCCCAACGTAACCTTTTACATCAATAACGTTACTATTTGTAAGTAGTCTAATCTTTGGATGGTGCCCGAGCTCCGCCATCTTCGGAGACAATATGCATAAGGAACAATCCATCGTTGGAAATGTCTTGTCAAATTGAGCCATGTGACCCCCAATGCTGGGATTCTTCTCGACAAGGTAAACGTCAAATCCTTCCCAGGCGAGGTCGAGCGCCGCTTGAATGCCGGCGATACCACCACCGACTACCAAACAACTCTTTTTAATCGGAACTTTTCTAACTTCTAATGGTTCCAGTAGTGATGCCCGAGCCACCGCCATCCTTATTATGTCAATGGCTTTTTCGGTAGCCTCATCAAGCTGGTGCGTATGCACCCATGAGCACTGCTCTCTAATGTTCGCTATTGCAACTAAGTATCTGTTCAATCCTGCATCTTCAGCGCATTTGGCGAAAGTCAGTTCATGAAGCGTTGGGGTGCAGGCTGCTATTACAACTCTGTTAAGTCTTGACTCCTTGATGTCCTGCTTGATTAGCGCTTGCCCTGGGTCGGAACAGAGATATTTGTAATCTTTGGCAATGACGACGTTTGGACGCTTGGATATATACTCTAAAACTCTTTTAGTATCGATGCTTCCAGCGATATTTGTGCCACAATGACATACGTAGACACCTATTCTGGGCATCTTGCTGGCAGCTGGATCGTGTTGCCTTTCTTTCTTTTCCAACGCTCCCATTTTGTCTCCCTGACTTTAAGTTTGCCGTGCGCGATTGCTCTCTCAACTTATTGGAAGTGAGGCGTAGATATAAACTTTACAAACGTAAAGGTTTGGAACGTAATGAACATCGCACAGCAAAACGCAGTCTTTTATAGACCACGCGACCACATTAACCAAAAATACCAAAAAGGGATGGATAAATGGAAGAAGTCAAGGCGGTTTTATATGGAGTTGGCGCTGTCGGCAGTCTCATCGCCAAATTCATACTGGAAAAGGAAGGCATCGAAATAGTAGGTGCAGTGGACACGGCCAAAGACAAGATAGGAAAGGATTTAGGCGTAGTTTTAGGCTTAGAGAAAAAACTGGGAATAATTGTTTCAAATAATGTAGACGCTACACTTTCGAAGGCAAAGGCAGACATTGCTATTCACGCAACCTCGTCATATCTCAAAGACACGTACTCACAGATAGCTTCAATAGTGAAAAACGGCGTAAACATCGTTTCCACTTGCGAAGAGCTATCGTACCCAAGCTTTTCTGAACCATCGCTTGCTGAGAAACTTGACAAACTCGCCAAAAAGCACGATGTCACAGTCTTGGGCACAGGCATAAATCCCGGCTTTTTAATGGACACTCTCGTGATAACGCTCACCGCGGTCTGCCAAAAAATCGACAAGATAGAAGTCGTCAGAGTTATGGACGCTGGGACTAGACGATTGCCTTTTCAGAAGAAGGTCGGCGCGGGATTAACCATTGATGAATTCAGAGAAAAGATGAAAACTGGACAGATTACGGGGCACGTGGGACTTCAGCAATCTATAACGATGATCGCCGACGCGCTAGCTTGGAAACTCGGTAGCGTAAAAATCGAGGAAGTCGAGCCAGTCGTCGCCAAGAAGCACGTTCAAAGCAAGGACATAACGGTGAAGACCGGAAATGTGGCGGGTCTGAGGCAAAAAGCAATGGGCATAATGAAGGGCAAAGAAGTCATAGTCCTCAATTTTCAGGCGTATATAGGCGCCGAGGAAGAATACGACGCCATAACCATCAAAGGCATTCCAAACGTCAGACAGAAGATTCAGCCATGCGTCCACGGTGACATAGGCACGGTGGCGATGGTTGCCAACTCAATTCCGAAAGTGATCAGCGCTCCAGCAGGGTTACTCACGATGAAAGATTTACCGGTACCATCCGCGACCACAGAAGACATGCGCGAATACCTAAAGTAGCATTCTCACTAGGAACATTAACCCTTATAGAATCCAGCATACAATATTCTCAAGCGGTGACGACTCTGAAAACCCAGGCAGGGGTCCACAAAAAGGGAACGCTGTCGCTTCCAGAAGTGATAGAAAAAGCCAAAGAAGACCCTGACTTCCGAAGGGTAGGCGCGATAACCCTCTTCATTGGCGTGGTTCGCGGCGAAAACCAAAACGGCGACACGGTTCAAAAACTAGAGCTGGAGGCCTACGAAGAAAAAGCCAAAGAAGTTCTGACAAACATCTGTAACGACCTGAGAAAGAAAAAGGGTATAGTTGACGTCCAAATCCACCATTTTCTCGGTGAATTCAACGTAGGCGAAGACCTTGTCTACGTCTTGGTCGTAGGCGACCACCGCAAGAACCTATTTCCAGTACTGGAGGAAGCCGTGGAAAGATACAAGGCCGAGGCCCCCATCTTCAAGAAAGAACATGTCGTTGACAAAAAAGGCAAAAAGCGCGTCTACTGGACGACGGAAAGAGAAACTTGAGTTTCTGATTTTCAAGAAAGGTTATAAGTTTACTGCCAAAATAGTCTGCAAAGGAGACATACGGATTTGGAGAAGAGAAGTTACGCATGGTTCGAAAGACGCCGCAGAACAAAAGCTCTGGACCTAGCCCAAGACCAGATAACAAAAGCCCTTGACACCGTCACGCTACTGCATCAGGCCACAAAAGGCATTGCTGAAGGAAAGAAAAAGGAAGCACTACAGTTCATTGAGAACCTGTTTCTCGTCGAGAAGGAAGTAGACCGCTTAAGAGTGGAGGTTTTTATGGAAATGACTAAAGGAGCCGCCTTGTTCGCTGATTATCGAGAAGACTTGATGCACCTCGTAAAACGACTCGACACCCTCGCCGACCACGTTAAAGACGCCGCAAGATGCATCAAAATGTTGTCAGACACACAGATACCGAAAGAGATGTGGGATTCCACGGCGCAGGCGACGTCCAAGCTGGTGAAATGCGCTCATGCCTTGCGCGGAAGCATTGAAAACATCACAGTAAACCCATCAGCAGCCATAGAAGGAGCCCGAGAAGTTGACGAGATTGAACGCGAAATCGACGAGGACTACCTCTCAACCAAGGAATTGTTCGTCAAGTACGGGGACAAAGTGAACACCGGATCGATGGTAATCTTTGACGACCTGGTCGAGTTCATCGAGTACGCTGCCGACACATGCGCTGACACAGCCGACTACATCGTTTTACTCGCGACCAGAGAGTAAACGCATAAGGAATTAATGTTACTGGTTCAGGTTTCCGACATCTACTGCGGTCCAGTGTTTCGCACGTGAACCCTGAGAAACGGCTGCAAAAGAAATTAGCTCGATGTTGCCGGAGGTTTTACTGGTCACAGGAATTTGACAGAAAGCGGGTTAATGTTGAAGTTTGATGATTCATTGGGGCGGAAGCAAAGCAAACGAACGATTATTTGAGCGGTTGCAATGTTCTGAAGTTTTCTAGTCTTTGTCTCTTCCTAGAACGTCTGCTTCGCCAATCCTCGACGACACCCGTTCACGAGCCAGTTCTCTCTGGGCTTCTCGACTTGCCAGCAGACGGTCTATTTCCTTTTGTTTCTCTATTGGGATGAGTTCCTTTAGCTTGCTGACGAGTTTTTCGGATTCGCCACGTTCCAGCGGCACGGTGATGTCTTTTCTGTGTGGAATCCTTAGCTTCACCTGTCCTTCTTTGTCTATATCAGCATCTTCTATGTCCTTGAGCGGAACATCGAGCGGAACTATAAGCTGGAGCAGATAGCCTAAACTTGCCCTGATTCTTGGACTTCTTTCCGCCGCATCCTCTAACTCTTTCCTGAAACCCTCCTTCAAATCCACTTCTAGCAGATTCTTGTGGAGCTTAACCGTGAAATAGGGTTTGTCAAACTTCATGACCAATTCTTCAGTTGACATTATTAAGTCGCCTCACCAGTGTTACGCCAAGAAGTGAATTAAAGCTTACGCTCCGATAATTCCATTTTGTCGAGAACCGAGCCTCATTGCATAATCATGGTTTCTTCTCATTCCGTGACGAGGGCCCTTGCTTGATGAGACTAATCAACTCCTCAAAAGATAAGACGCCCTCAACAAAATCCATAATAGGTGGGTCACTCGTTGCGCACATGAGGTAAAGGGGTTTGTCTCGCCCACAGGTATAGCCTATGTCAATGCTGACGCTTTTGCCAATGTAGCCGTTGGGATTAACTACGTAAACAATGTCTGCTTCGTCAATCTTCTCCAAGCATCCGCCAATACCACGAGCATCCAGTCTATCTGACGCGGAGAACTCTATACCTTCTTCCCGAAGACGCGCCTCAAGGTCCTGTATTCGGCGCATAAACTTGAAACTTCCACAAACGTAAACCCGCTTCATGCGACCCCTCATGCGACAAATCATACTATTCCATTAACAGATTCTTTTGGCTTTGCTCTGTTCACACCATCTCTTTGATTGCCTCTCCCAAACCAGCTATCCTGTAAACATAATGCAGATGAATGATCCTCTTAATCATTTGTGCAAGCCGTCCCTCCACTTTCACGCCGGAAATCTCCCCGATACCGTACGTCTCCCCTACTGCGAGTATTAATCCACTAAACTTTGGAACGAAGACTATCCTCTCGCCACCTGACACGTCCACGTACAAGTTTTTAGCGACAACCTCAGCCTGCTGCAAGGCAATCTCAACGCATTGCGGAAGAATCTCTCCAGTCTTTGGATTAACCACAAGAGCGCAATCACCCACCACGTAGACGCCGGGAAACCCAACTGCCTCGCAGAACTCGTTAATCACCACGCGGTTACCCTTCCCCGTCTTCAACCCGCTCCCACTCGCTACGTGAGAGCCTTGCACACCACCCGTCCAGATGAAAAGAGAGCAAGCCACATGGCTACCATCGTCAAAAACGATGGCGCCGGGCTTGACTTCAACGATAGATTTGTCGAAGATAAAATGGGTTCCCATCTTCGCTAGAACATCACCCGCTTTTATGGAGAACTCCGGTATACCCCATGTTGGAAGCAGAGTTTGAGCCGCCTCAACTATGGTGACGCAACATTTGAACTCGTCAGCTATTTCTCCTGCTAACTCAACGCCTGTAAACCCTCCGCCACCAACGACAATGTTAGGATTCTTCTCTCTTGCCAGAACCTCCTTCAACTTGTCTCTGATCTGAGCAGCAGCCTCTACCGAACACACACAAAAAGAATTTTCCTCAGCCCCTTTGATGTGATAAAAGTTTGGCTCGCTGCCAAGAGCAACTACGAGCTCATCGTAAGGCAAGTCGCCTTCATCCGTACGCACCGCCCTGTTTGAAAGGTCAATCTCACGAACAGTTGCTTGGACAAAACGAATCTTCCTCTTCTCCAACAACTCACTCATAGGTATAGTGAGGTCAGAAACCTTCTTCGAACCCGTGACGATCTCGTATGACATGTGCAAATACTGATGATAGCTGTTGCGGTCAACAAGAACAACCTCAACGTCATCCAAATGCCTAGTTTTTTCTTCAAGTTCAATCGCTGTCAGTAAACCGCCGTATCCAGCTCCGAGAATCATCAGTTCTTTCGTCAATGCTCAAACCAACCATGAATCAAGGTCGCCAAGCAAAACAACGTACGTTCTATCTTTGACAAGGCTCCCGCCACGACTGCTCTTATACTCGCCTACGGCGGGAACTCAGAAGCTGGAACGCTACGCCCAAGAGGATCACGGCTAACGCTGCGACAGCAACGATATAGTGGTCAATGCCCAGCAAGAGGAGGCCAGCACCCCCAAGAGCACCTCCTGTGACAGCCGTGAATACGGCGAGTACCACCCTGTAAAGCACGATGAAGAGTAGCCCTGCAACTATGGCTGCGATTGCGATAGCTAACGTGTTGCCTGGGAAGAACCTCACTCCGATTATGTCGCCAATGTAGGCGCCGACGAAGAAAATAGCCAAGCGTAACAGGAACAGCGCGATGAACCCTCCGATGATGAACCCCAGTGCGCCAGCACCTATGACGATCAACGTGTCATAGCTCAATGATCGGAGTACCAAAGCCAAGACTGCGCCTAGGGCAACGCCGCCTGCGAGGAAAATAAGTGCCCGGAAAATCTTCGTGCCGAAGAAGGCAAAGAGTAGCCCCACGGCGATTAGCGGAATGGCATACGCAGGTGAAAGGGTAGGTATCTGGAACAAGTCATCGAAACCGGGCATGCCTTAGCCTCAATACACGTTGTGTCGCAACAAATAAAAATATTGTTGCCTGGCGGCGCCGAACTAGTTGCGCGCCAAGGAAGCTAAAAGTTAAATCGAGGCTTGAGCGTTTTACGATTGTGAAAAGTTTTGTCGGCTGTAAAGGGCATCGGAAATTTCAACGTGAAACCCTACGAGCGGAACGGCAAAGCCTTGATCAGCAAGGTTAGGGCATTACCTGACGTTAAAGAGAGCATTCTGAATGCTGTTGATCTTATAGGCGGTTTCGAAAAGTCGATTGAAAAAGGCGACACGGTGCTCTTGAAACCCAACTATAACAGTGCCGACCCGCCGCCAGCTTCGACCGAACCGAGGTTCATTAGAGCGATGGTTGAGCTGCTCTACGAGCATGGGGCAGGAAAGGTTATTGTGGGAGAATCTTCCATGCAGGGAACGTCATCGCGTAAAGCGATGGAGAAAACTGGAACACTGGAGGCCCTTGAGGGAAGCGGCGCGGAAGTGGTGTTTTTCGACGAGGGTAAGTGGGTGCATGTCGAAGTGGAAGGTCACTACCTGAAGGCGGTAAGTCTTGCAGAGAGAGCTCTAAGGGCAGACAAGTTGGTCTACTGTTGCCGCATGAAAACGCACTTCCGAGCTGATTTCTCTCTCAGCCTAAAACTGGCGTTTGGCTTCACGAAAGGAAGCGAGAGACTCATGTTTCACTTCATGCACTTGAAAGAAAAACTGGTCGACCTAAACTTGGTTGTCAGTCCAAACTTGATCGTGATGGACGGGAGGAAATGCTTCATCACCGGCGGCCCGTTCAGCGGAGAGATCCGCGAACCCGGCGTGGTTCTTGCGTCGGGCGACCGCACAGCCATTGACGTTGAAGCCATCAAGGTCATCGAGAGTTTCGACGGTGCAAAACTCAAGGATCCACCTTGGAGTTATCCGCAGATTCGGCACGCAGTCGAGCTTGGATTGGGAGCGAAAAACGAGCGGGAATTTGAAGTTATAGATTGACGAGTTTTTTGTTACTGTTGCACCACTATCGCACAAGTTTATTATCACAAAATGCATAACAATGCACGGTGCTAAGATTGAGTGAATATCAGAACACCTTGAAGGACATAGAGAAGACTCTTGGCGTGGTCCCGGGTTTCATGAAGGCCATCCCGAAGGACGTACTAGTACAAGACTGGCCGCTTATGAAAAAGTACCAAACAGGCGAATCGGAAATACCAGCTAAGTACCGGGAGTTTATCGGTCTTGCCGTCTCAGCCAACATCAAGTGTCCATACTGCGCTCTGATGCACACGGCGATGGCGACCATGAGCGGGGCTACAGACAAGGAAATGGCTGAAGTAGCGTTTCTCGCAAGTTACACAGCTAGATGGAGCGCAATGCTTCACGCCCTGCAATACAACTACGACACGTTCTCAAAGGAAGTCCATCAGATCGCCGACTATGCGATGAAAGCCGCCAAGAAAACTAAATAGAAAACAGAGACGCATTATCTCTTTTTCTTTTTTTTGTTATGCTCTTATCGCTACTGGGATAACAATCTTCATCGTCAAAAAGCTCGGCCGATTGAATTTTTCGACTTATGGCTACCATTAACTGGTCATAGGAGACTTGAAACAAACAGGGTGGCGGAGAGGAAAAACCCGCTAACGTTTTCTAGTCAAAGCTTGAATATTGTTTCTGGGTAAGGGGCGGTTTGAATTGGTTAAGTGGGAGTATAAGGTGACCCCGGTAAAGACGAAGATACATTCAGATCATTTCCAAGTTGACGGCAAGCCAATCATGGATGACGTTCAAAATGACCTGAACGCCCTAGGCAATGAAGGATGGGAGCTTGTCGGCGTTCAAGATATCAGACTGCCAGATGGCAGAATGTTTACTGTCGCCTACCTCAAGAGACAAAAAAGGGGTTAGCCGGCGCAGCAGAAATCGGAGTGCGGGGGGTGGGATTTGAACCCACGAACCTCTACAGGATAGGCGCCTCAGGCCTACGCCTTTGGCCATGCTTGGCAACCCCCGCTCTGAAAGAGCACTCTTCATGTTGTAGTTTTGTTGTTGAAATTAAATCTTGCCTTGCCTTCAAACAAAAAAGAGAGAATACCGATGACGATGGTCATATTAGGCGGAAGTCTTCTTTTATCGTCGTGAGAACAACGTGGCTGTTCGTCCTTTCGACGTAGGGGATTGCCAAGAGGCGCTTCGTGAATTTGCTCAGTTCTTCGCGGTTCTTGAACTTGGCAATGATGACGGCATCAATCAACCCTGTGACATCGTACACGCAACAGACGTTCGGAAGGCGCGCAATTTCGCTCTCAACCTCCAGGAGTCTACCTTTAGATACGGTTATCTCACTTACGACCGTTAGCTCATACCCGAGTCTTTCGTGGTCAAGCAGTGCTGTGTAGCCTTTGATTATCCCCTCTTCCTCCATTCTCTTTATCCGCGATAAGACAGTCCCGATTGAAACACCGGACTGGCCGGATATCTGCCTCGACGAAAGCCGCGCATCAGAGGCTAGCGCCTTCAGGATTTTGCTGTCGGTCTCATCCAAAGCCATGTGCTCACTCACCCTGCACTGAACGTCTGTTCGATTGGCATATGTCATATTTAACATTTGCCCAGATGTTTCTCAGAAAATCTTTTATATCTTTAGAAACAGTCCTTCCTCCTATAAACTTGTGCATGGGGAGAGAGCATGAAACACGCTATGTTAAGAGCAAGCAACAATCTTGACACGTACATAAAACTTGTGAAGAACGCCGACTACATCCTCCTACATTTCACAGACATGCTGGGACTCCTCAGAGGAAGAACTGTTCCAGCAGAAGAAATAGAGAAGCTCTTGGACGAGGGTGTGGGCTTTGATGGTTCCTCCATCGTCGGTGGAGTGGGAATAGAGGAGAGCGACATGGTTATGAAGCCCGACCCGTCCACCTTCACGGCTTATCCGCACTACTTCTACGACAAAAGCGTCGTCGGCTTCGTCTGCGACCTAAACAGACCGGACGGCAAACAACTTGAAAGCGACCCGAGGCGCATCTGCACGCAAATGATTGACAAAGCCTCAAGGGAAGGATACGAACTCACAGCCGCTGCCGAAGTGGAATTCTATCTCGTACAGAAAAACGAAAAAGGCGAAGTCTACCCAGTCGAAAACCACGTAATCGACAAACAAAGGTACTTTGACATAGGTCCGGGTCGCGACATCACAGAGTCGTACCGGATGGAGTTTTCAAACGTTCTGTTCGCCCTAGGGATTACGGTTGAACGGCAACACCACGAAGTCGGGTCAGCCCAGAACGAAATCACCTTCAGGTACTCAGACCCTCAGACAACGTCCGACAACATCGTTCGCTACAAGTTCGCAGCCAAGTCAGTGGCCGACAAAAAGTACGGCTGGACAGCCACGTTCATGCCCAAGCCATGGTTAGGCAAGGCAGGCAGTGGCATGCACGTCCACATGGGCCTTTTCAGCCCCAAGAAAGGAACAAACCTGTTCTTCGACCCTAATGGCTACGCTCATCTGTCGCAGGCATGCCGATATTTCATAGGCGGTATCTTGAACCATTCAAGGGCCTTGTGTGCCATCATCGCCCCCGCAATCAACAGCTACAAGAGGCTGGTGCCTGGTTATGAGGCCCCAGTTTACGTTGCATGGAGCAAGAAGAACCGCTCAGCTCTCATAAGAGTGCCAGAATACTTCCCGGGAAAAGAGCAAGAAGCCAGAATAGAATTCAGATGCCCAGACGCCCTCTGCAACCCCTATTTGGCGTACGCCACCATTTTCGAGGCTGGACTTGACGGCATCAGAAGGAAGATTGAACCCGGAGAACCCTTGGAAGAGAATGTGTATCATCTCAGCGAAGCCAAACGCAGCGAACTCGGCATCGGAACGTTGCCAGCATCACTCGAAGAGGCACTAGAAGAGTGGGAAAGCGACGACATTTGCATCCGGGCCTTGGGCAAGGAGAACAGTCAGAAGTACGCGGAACTGAAAACGCAGGAATGGAAAGAGTACGAACCGAACGCGCCGAACAACAAGAATGAAGTAACGTCGTGGGAGCTTCAAAAGTATCTTTACGCATAAAGGTAGCAAGTTTAAATACTGTTTTCCATTAGACCACATATTTCATCACCTGAGAAGAAATGAAAATGAAATATGACACAATACTGGTGCTTGACTTCGGCGGTCAATACTGCCATTTAATAGCTAGAAGAATAAGGGCGGAGGGAGTCCACTCCGAGATAGTCGGCCACGACATAAAGCCAGAGGAGATAGATTGTCTAAACGGCAGGTTCAAAGTGAAGGGACTGATTCTCTCGGGAGGACCATCCAGCGTTTACGACCCAGATTCTCCAAAAGCAAACCCGCATATTCTTGACTGCCGCTTGCCGATTCTGGGCTTGTGCTACGGACACCAGCTCATCGCCCAGATACTCGGCGGAAAAGTCGAACCTGCCGAACGGAAAGAATACGGCATAGCCTACGTTACCATCGACAAACCTATCGGCGTCCTCAGAGGGCTGAGCAAGAAAGAAAAGGTCTGGATGAGCCACGGCGACACCGTCTGCACCGTGCCAAAAGAATACGAGGTTCTAGCCCATACTGAAAGCTGTCCCGTAGCAGCTTTTGGACACAGAAAGAAACCAATCTATGGTTTGCAGTGGCACCCGGAAGTAGTCCACACCGAGAAGGGTACGCAGATGCTGCACAATTTCATCTTCCAAGTCTGTAAGTGCGAGAGAAACTGGAAGATGGAAGACATCATCGAAAAGGCTACGGAAGAAACAAGAACTGAAGTTGGCAAGGGAAAGGCGATCATAGCGCTAAGCGGAGGCATAGATTCCAGTGTGGCGACCGCGCTAGCTGCAAAAGCCGTAGACGACAGACTTACGGCGGTCTTCGTCGATCACGGGTTCATGCGGGAGAATGAACCGGAATCCATCAGAGAGATTTTCCAGAAATTTAACATCGACCTTACTGTGGTGAACGCCCAAGAAAGATTCCTGAAGAGGCTTAAAGGAGTGGTCGACCCGGAGAAGAAAAGGAAAATTATAGGCGAGGAATTCATACGGGTTTTCGAAGAAATCGCCGAGAAGGTCGGGGCTCAATATCTCATTCAAGGAACGATATACCCGGATAGAATAGAGTCGGGCTTCAAGAAGTACTCTGACAAGATAAAAACCCACCACAACGTAGCAGGCTTGCCAACCAAAATCAAATTCAAGAAAATCATCGAACCCCTCCGCGACCTCTACAAGGACGAGGTTAGAAAAGTGGCTAAAATACTGGGACTACCCAAAGAAATTGTTTTCAGACAGCCCTTTCCCGGTCCGGGACTCGCGGTCAGAATAATCGGCGAGTTGACAGAGGAAAAGATAAAGATTGCAAAAGCAGCCGACCGAATCGTGCGAGAAGAAATCGAGAAGAGCGGCTTAGAAGAGAATCTGTGGCAGTATTTTGCCGTGCTAACGGACACTAAAGCTACAGGCGTGAAGGGTGACGCCAGAGCCTACGGCTATGTCGTTGCCGTCCGTATTGCGGAAAGCCGCGAGGCCATGACAGCCAGTTTTGCCAAGATTCCCTTCGAAGTGCTGGAAAAAATCTCAACAAGGATAACCAACGAAATTCCGCAGGTCACTAGAGTCGTTTATGACATCACACATAAGCCTCCAGCAACGATTGAGTGGGAGTGAAAAACTTCAGCCTAGACCGTGGGTTTCTGCATCAAATCTTCGATTTTAGTTTTCTTGAGCGAATTCACGTGGCGGACCAATTCAGCAATAACAGCATCCAAGACTTTCTTTCCCTTTTTTGCCGTGGCTGCCGTAGAAATTCCGAAAACCCCAGAACACGTGCAGTCAACAGTGTCCAGCGGCAGAGCTACACCTGCCGCCTCTACGACATGCTTGCGGGGCTCCTCATCAACAGCCTTGTCCATGTCCACAATCTGCGGGTGCAAAGCCAGATTCACCGAAGTTTCCTCGGCACCTGCATGCCCTCTCTCGTCAAGCGTAAACAATTTAGGCAACGTCTCAGCAGCTGCTGGCCACCACTGGAAGACAGAAATGAAGATTCCTTCTTGTCGCAGTTCTCTTGCCAATTCTCTGAGGGCAGCGAGGTTGCCGCCGTGACCGTTAACGATTACGATTTTGCCAACTCCATAATACTTGAGCGCCAAGCATGTTTCCTTGACGTATTTCTTGAAGGCTTTGGGCGATACGTGAATAGTTCCCCAAAATTGTCTGTGATGAGAACTTACGCCGAAGGGAATGACTTGCAAGCAGACCACCCCGGTGCGATTAGCAGTCTCTTCAGCCAACGCCTTAGCAATTAGATGGTCCGTTCCCAACGGGTTCTGTGGCCCATGCTGCTCGTTCGAACCGACTGGAAGAATGGCAATGTCGTTCTTGGCAAAATACTCCTTTGCTTCCGTCCAACTCATCTCGTGAAGCAGGACTCCCAAGGCTTCCACCCTCACGAAACCGTTTATATGGAGATTCAAACGAATATAAGCTTGCCATAGTAGACGGTGACAACCCATTGAAGGCGTTGATTCTGGCAGGTGGCTTCGCAACCAGGCTCAGACCACTAAGCTGCACCAGACCGAAGAGCCTCTTTCCAATAGTCAACAAGCCTCTGCTCGAATGGACCTTCGAAGGACTCGCCAGAAACAAAGTGAACGAGGTCATACTTGCAACCAGTTATAACGTGAAAGCTCAGTTGAGACAAGCTAGAATCCCCAAATACGGAATGAAAATAGCCTATTCGTTGGACCCCTTGAAGAAACCGTTGGGAACTGGCGGCCCCATAAAGAAGGCTGAAAACCTCATCGGACACGGTTCTCCCTTTCTGGTCACAAACGGGGATGTGTTTGCTGAAGTTGATTATGCAGAGGTCTTGAGCCTACACAGCGAGAAGAAGGCAGTTGCGACGATAGTCCTTCACCGAGTTGAAGATCCCAGCAGGTTCGGAGTGGCGAAGCTAGGCGGCGGAAACCGCATTGAGAGGTTTATCGAAAAACCACCGCGCGAAAATGCTCCGAGCAATCTGATAAACGCCGGAGTCTACGCTCTGAGTCCTCGAATCTTCGAGTATATTCCCAAGGAACAGAAGCTCTCTCTCGAGCGAGATGTCTTTCCAGTTCTAGCCGAGAGGGGCGAGCTTTACGGTTACGTCTTCGACGGATTGTGGACGGACATAGGTAAACCCGAAGACTACTTGGAGATAAATAGAGCGATGCTGAAGTCGCTTGCCAGCCCGCAAGGATACAAAGCCGTAAAGAACGCGGAAATCAAGATGCCAGTCGCCCTTGACAAGAAAGTTACGATAGGAAGAGAATCGGTCGTAGGACCGTACACGGTGCTAGGACAAGGCGTCGCGGTGGGAGACAAGGTTCGCATACGAGAGTCTGTGGTTCTTCCGGAAACGGCGATACTGGATTCGACATCGATAAGCGGCGCGATAATCGGTGAAGGCGTGACTGTGGGAAAAAGGGTCAAAATCGGGAAGGGATGCATGTTAGGAGACCATGTCAGGATAGACGATGATGTGACACTAGCCGAAGGAGTCACGGTTTGCCCCGCTAAAGAGGTTACCGAGAACGTATTAACCGCCAAATGTATTGTCTGAGAGGAAAAAGAAAATGCTGACTTCAAGGCAACTGTTCGGGACAAACGGAATTCGAGGCATCGCCAACAAAGAACTGACCCCGAACTTGGCCATCCAAATCGGATGTGCCGTAGGAACGTTCTTTCAGCAAAAAGAACTGCTGATTGGTCATGATGCCCGAACGAGTGGCCCTATGCTCACGAGGGCAGTAATTTCCGGCTTAAACGCAACCGGATGCGACGTACTTTTCGGAGGCATGGCGCCAACACCAGCCCTTCAGTTCACGGTAAAAACGCACGCGCTCGACGGCGCGGTGATAATAACAGCGTCCCACAACCCGCCCGAGTACAATGGGATAAAAGTCGTCTGGAAAGACGGCATAGAGCTTTCCAGAGAACAGGAGATAAAAATCGAGAACATATTCTTCGACGAAAAGATGCGCTATGCAGAGTGGAGTGACATAGGCAGGGTACGTGAACTGCCCGGAATAGTCGATGATTACATAGAGGGAGTCCAAAAACACGTCGACACAGCCAAGATTAGGAAGCATCGTTATCACGTTGTTGTTGATGCAGCGAATAGTGTCGGAAACTTGTCCGTACCTCATTTGCTCCGGGATCTGGGATGCAGGGTGACAACCATAAACGGAAACATGGACGGAACATTCCCCGGAAGACTACCCGAACCCCGCCCAGAAAACCTTACCGACCTCGCCTCAACAGTGAAAGCCGTAAACGCAGATCTGGGAATAGCGCTCGACGGTGATGCCGACCGCTCCATCTTCGCAGACGAAAACGGAAAAATCTACTGGGGAGACAAAACCTTCGCCCTCGTCGAGAAACATTTCCTAATGGAAAACCCAGGCGAAAAGATCGTTACGCCAGTAAGCTCCTCAACTCTAATCAAAGACATCGCAGACGCTTATGACGGAGAGCTTGTATTGACCAAAGTTGGAAGCGTGACAGTTTCGCAAACGATGAAAAAGCTGAAGGCAAAGCTTGGCGGCGAGGAAAATGGGGGAATATTCTACGGTCCTCATCAAGCAGTCAGAGACGGCGCGATGGCAACAGCCCTAATCCTAGACATCATGGCGAAAACTGGCGAAAATCTCTCAAAACTGACCGGAGAACTCCCGAAATATTTCATCGAAAAAGGCAAAATCGAATGCCCAGAAGAGCTCAAGGAGAAAGTCCTAAACAAACTGACGGAACAGGTGCGAGGCAGGAACGTAAGCACAATCGACGGAGTTAAATTGTGGTTCGAGGACAAAAGCGCCATCCTAGTGCGTCCAAGTGGAACTGAACCCGTATATCGACTGTATGCAGAAGCCAAGACGGAGAAAAAGGCATTACAGTTGGTCAAGAAATACGTTTTAAAACTTAAAAAGATAATCAACGCTTTACAGAGGTAGCAGTTTCTCTCAGCCAGCATCTGGAGAGTGTTCATATGTCCTCATCAGCGTTACACATGAGACCCGAAGACATCGATAACATTGAAAAGCGGGGAAAGTACACAGTCGCCATCATAGGCTGCAAAGAAACTGGTATTCTTCACGCCTGTCTCTTTTTGAGAGCCGGATTCGGTGTTGTGTGCGCAGATCCAGATCAAACAATAACAAGCAATCTGGCAAGAGGGAAAGCTTCCTTCCTCAGGCGCGAAATTGAACTAGACTTGAAGAAACACCTCAAAACTGGCCGCCTGAGTTCGACTAACGATATTAAGAAAGCTACGTCCCAAAGCGACATCATCGCAATCACCAGCCCAGCGAGAATCGACAAGAAGAAAAAGGTCGATTATTCTAGCGTTGAAAATGCCTGCAGGCAAGCAGGTTCAGCTCTTCGTCGCGGCTCCGTGATTATCATAATGACCGCAACTGGAGTCGGAATGATAGAAGGCTCTATCAAAGGAACACTGGAGAATGCTTCCGGGTTTAAGGCGGGAATTGATTTCGGATTAGCCTTCAGCCCATTTCAGATTTGGGGCGAGATAGGATTAGAAAACATTACGAACCGCGAGCGCATAGTCGCAGCAGTGGACAAAGCCAGTTTAGATGTTGCTTCGACTGTGTTGCAGACTGTGTCGAAAAACAGCGTGAGAAAAACGACAAATGTCAAGCTGACTGAGGCAGCTACGCTTTTCGATGCGACTCAACGCGATGTCGATGTTGCCCTTGTTAGCGAACTGGCGCTCTTTTGTGAAAAAGTTGGCGTTGACTATCTTGAAGCCCGCAGACTGATGGATGCAAACAGCGACCCCAAGACTGGTTTGCGCGCTTTCGCCTATGAAAACCTCCAAGAAGAACCGTATTCTTTGCTGGAAGACGCCGAAAATCTGAACCTCAAACTCCGAATCGCCTCGGCCGCCAGAGAGACAAACGAGGAGATGGCTAAACACGCAGTTAACTTGACCAAGGATGCTCTAAGAAGCTGCGGAAAGACGATGAGAAGGGCGAGAATCTCTCTCCTTGGAATCTCACGGGAGCCGAACACGCGCAGCCCTCCCAGAAGAATAGCGAAAGAACTTGCCGCGATTCTGGAAGCCAGAGGCGCAAGAGTCGGGCTTTACGACCCATACCTTCTGGGTAATGAGCCAACCGAAATGCAACGTCACTTTCACAAGAGCCTAACTGAAGCTGTAGAGGGCAAAGACTGCCTGTTGATACTCGCAGAGCACGAACAGCTCAGACATCTAAACCTGAAGAAGCTCAAGGTCGTGATGAAAATGCCAGCTGCAATCGTGGATCTTGTGGGGATTATTGAGCCGGACAATGTTGAAAAGGAAGGTTTCATATACCGTGGGTTTGGAAGAGGTGTGTGGACCAAATGAAACGGCTAGGCGTCGCGGTTGTTGGGACGGGGTTCTGGGGAAGAAACCACGCCAGGGTCTTTAAAGAACTGGAAGAAACCGAGCTCATGGCTGTCTGTGACATAGACGCCGAAAGAGCTGGAAAAGTTGCCAGGCAATTCGATGCGAAACCATACACGAGCACCGGAAAAATGCTCAAAAGAGAAGACATAGAGGCGGTGAGCGTTTGTACTTGGTCAACAAGCCTCGCAAAAGAAGCGTCAAAAGCCCTAAACGCTGGAAAGCATGTTCTAATCGAAAAACCCATGGCGACGAACCCTAGTCAAGCTGAAAAACTCATCAAAACAGCCAACAATCAAGGGTTGCATCTCACAGTAGGCTTTCTCATGAGGTTCATCCCAGGACTGCAACATGTCAGGAAGGCTGTTGAAAACAAAGCAATCGGCAAGATTGTCTGCGCCACTTCAAAGAGAGTTTCCGAATGGCCGGAAAGGGTAGGAGATATTGGCGTCGTCAAGGATACAGCCATACATGACATAGACATTATGAGATACTTATTCAATGGAGACCCCATTGCCGTCTATGCTAAGACGGGAAGCATGAAACATGCGAAATTCGAAGACTACGCCCAGATAATGCTCACCTTCGAAGGCGGAAAGAGCGCTTTCATAGAATCCAACTGGTTAACGCCGTACAAGACTCGAATGCTCACTGTCACCGGAAGCGAAGCTATAATGAAACTTGACTACATCACACAGGAACTGACAATCGAGGATGCCAAGGAAACCCTGCAACCAAGACACCCATGGCAAGAACCATTAAAACTCGAACTGAAACACTTCGCAAACTGCATTCTAAAGAAAGAAAAGCCACTCATAACAGGAAAAGATGGCATGAAAGCCCTTCAAATAGCAGACGCGGCACTAAAATCCTCAGCCACAGGAAGAGTTGTGAAGCTGAGGTCACAGGACTAGGACCCAATCCGAAACGGAGCGAAAAGTTCACCACCCAGAATTTCTATAGATAACAAAAAAACCTTCTTAAGAGACCCTTAAATCTAAAATGTCATAAGGGCGCTAGCCTTTTGGAAAAAAGAAAGCTCGGAAGGACAAATCTCAGCGTTGGAGTTATCGGCTTCGGCGCCATGTGGCTCCCCAGCCTAGAAGTCAAGGATGCCGTCGGCTTAGTCCAACAAGCCTTAGAACTTCATATAAACTATTTTGACACTGCACGCAACTACAAGGACAGCGAGGAGAAACTTGGTTTGGCTTTGCAAGGGAAAAGGGACAATTGTATTATAGCCACCAAGACGGGCTCCAAAACCAAGAGGGAGTCCCTCAAAGACCTTAGGCAGAGCCTTCAAAGACTTAAGACAGATAGAATTGACATACTTCAGCTACACGGAATTGACGATGAAGTAACACTGAGAAAGGCGATCGGAACAGACGGAGCTCTCCAAACATGCAAAACCGCAAAGAAAAGGGGACTCATAGATTTCACAGGAATCTCAAGTCACAGGCCCAACATTCTGGTTGAAGCGATACAAACAGGAGAGTTCGACACCGTTCTCGTCCCCTTGAACGTATTAACCCCTCAGGCAACAGAGGAGCTCCTGCCAGTCGCCGAAGACCACGATGTTGGTATCGTAGTCATGAAGCCATTTGCATTTAAGGTCGCAAACATTATGACATGGCAATACCATCCTTCGCTTTCCTTCTTTTCGAACGAACCGGAACTCGAGTCGCTCTTGGGCGAAGATGATTATTCGAGAGTTCGTAGCGCATTGGGTTTTGTGCTTTCTCAAGAGATTTCGACCATTATCCCGGGATTCAAGAACGTTGAAGAAGTTGAGCTTGCAGTGAAGGCCGAAAAGGAACTGGGCAGATTGGGAGCAGAAGAAAAGCGGTTTTCACAGTTCAAACTTGAAGATGACTATTGCCGAGACTGTGGTCTCTGTTTACCTTGCCCACAAGAACTGAACATACCGGCAATACTGAGGTTCTACGATTTGTACCGCATTTACAAACTTGACGCTTGGGCTCAAAAACTCTACAACTGCCTAGAAGTCAAAGCCGAAAGCTGTAACGACTGCAGTGTCTGCGTGCCCAAATGTCCATACGGAATACCCATCAACACCCGCTTGCAGGAGATTGCAGAGATTTTCACTAAATATCAAGAGTAGACCATTCCCACGATAGAGCCATCACCCTATACGGCAAGACCGAAATTCTGCAGCTTCGCACACAGAAATCAAGCATCTGTTCACTTCGGTTTCAGATTGAATGGTCTTCCTTCTTTCAGAATCCTCTCAGGAATCTTCTCTTTCCACTTCTTGAAGAACGGTAAATCCTCATTTTCTTTTCGCAGTTCGTCCGGTAACATTTCCGGAATTTCTTCGCGTATAGGATACCATCTTAAGCACTTTGGGCAGACTATCAGTCCTTCCACGATCTCGCTCTTCTCTTCAAAAATGTGCAGTTCAAGAGGATGATATTTGTCGATTGGACATGCGAGTATATCCATGAGTTTCTTCTTTATGTCTTGTCCCTCCGAATGTATTTTCGCCCGTAACTATAAAACGTTTTCATGGCAACATCCTCCGGTCTTTAAACATTGAACGAGCTTCGTCATCTCGTTGTTTTGATGCCCAAGACAACTTGGTGCCAATTAGGACCGACTGACATCCAGACTCCTTATGAACCGTGGCAACCTTATCTTCGCCATCGATATGTTCCAGTTTTCGAAGCCTAAAATCCCCGCGGACAGGACCTACTTGCGCCAAGACTGTGTCGACATTCTTATGCGCATGTCTAATCGCCTGCGCGATGACGGAATAGTGCTTCCGCGAAGCCTCCTCAACACGCATGATAGCTATGTCTCCAACAATGTCGTAGGAATTGGAAACATAATCCAACTCTGCGGTGGGAATGGCGGTTCACAGACCCCTCTTCAGGTTTTCCCTCAATTCTCATCCTCCTGTTTACAGGATAGTAGCAGTTCCCGGAAACATTTAAAAGCAGAATAGATTTCCATTGTAGAAGAGGAATGCACCATGGAGAAAACGCCAACTGGGACAGTCTACGAGTGTGTGAGATGCGGAGCAAAGGTCCCCTCCGAGGAGCTGGACCTTCGCGGCGGCGAGATAAAGTGTATAGTGTGCGGTTATAGAATATTGAAGAAGATAAAGCCGCCTGTGGTGAAGCGCGTTCCGGCCAAATGAAGACAGCTAGGAATTAGTCAACTTCAGCGATCTGGGTTAGCCTGTCAAGTTCTGCGTGGGGTTATGGTGGTGTTAAAAGATTTCTTTTTCGCCGATTTTACGGAGGGTCCTTCCTCGAAGCTTTATCGCTGGACCAACGACTTCTTCTGGCTGTTTTTCAACAGTCTTCCTTTTTATCGTTTCTCCGCAGATTGCTCTTGGTAGCAGTCGCCTTTTGACGCACATGGCATACGTACAGTTTGCAACGTTACACATTTCTTCGGTCCATCGGCACCAGACGCCATCCCGGCGATACACGGTTGCGTTTTTTGCACACTTAAAGGATTGACATGCTGGAAAACAAGTCTTTGTTTGAGCCAATATGTTTACGCCTCCTAATCATTTGTTGGCAAAATCTTACGTTTGTGGCATCGGTTCTTCGTTAACAAATAGTTCATAGTATTTGATATAAACCTTTTTCTACCGAGTTCCTTATTCCTGCTCTGAATTCTCGCTTTTCTTGGGTTTGCGATGTCGTCTTCTGTAGACTTCGACAGAGAGCAGGATCAAGACGGTTAAAACTATTAGAATAATCGTTGTCAACTCGCTTGTTTCAATGAGGAAACCAGCCACAACTACGTACTTTTCTATTTTGAGCGAGATCGCTTCAGAGCCATCGATGATGGCATCTTCTGCCACAACTGGTTGCGATTGCCCTGCGATGTAGACGGTTACATGCACTTCCCCACCGATAACGTTCTCGAATGTTACTGCGCCATTAGACTGCGTTGGACCGGAGAATGGCGTTAGACCTTCTCTTTCCAGCACGACGTTTACGTTTGAGATTGGTTGTCCGAAGTAGTCGACGACGTTGACTGTGACTGTTAAGCCGTAGAGTTGGCAGTTTATTGTTGCGTTCTGTTCGGAGAACGTGTCGAGGTTAGTTTCGTTCAATAGAATGTTGTTCTTGTAGACGCTGATGACGTGTTTTCCGAAGGTGAGGGTTAAGTCGGCTGTTCCGTTGGAGTCTGTTGTAGCAGTGTCGCTGGATCCACCCATTAGTTCTATCGCTGTTATTGTAGCGTCTTCGATGGGGTTGTTGTTTGAGTCAGTGATGGCGATGTGTAGTGTTTCTGATGGAAGTAGGATCGTTATGGGTGCGTAGGCTGTTTTGGGTAGGTTTTGGACTGTGTTGTTGTTTTGGTTGAATACTTGTCCGTAGCGTGAGGCGTTCAGCGTATACAGTATGTTGGGGAGTAGGGAATCCATTTGCAGTATTCCGGTGATGTTGGTTTGGCCTGATTGGGTTTCGCTTTTGTTCTGGCTTGTGTCCAAGTTTGTGGTGTAGTTGTAGCTGAGCGTTATTGCAATGAAGGGGGCATCTTGGTTCTGCGTGTCTACGACGTGTATGATGGCTGTTGTTAGGTTTAGGGTGAAGTTGAATGCTGCTTCTTGGGCGATGGTGAGGGTTGTTTCGCCGACTTCTACGTCTTTGAAGTAGGCGTGGCTGGTGAAGTTACCTCTTTCGAGGAGGAAGTGTGCTGTGCCGTTTTCGTCGGAAAGGGTGGTGTAGTTGACGTTTGTGGCGTCATCGCGTGTTTCGAGAAATACGTTGGGTACGGTGTTGTTGGCTAGGTTTCGTGTGGAGACTGTGACGTTGAAGCCTGGAACGTTGAAGGTTTGGGTGTCGCTTGCGTTTGTTTTGGAGGCGGGAACGGGTGTTATTGTGAGGTTGTAGTTTTGTCTGGGTGCGTCTGAGGGTACTGTCCAGTTTGTGTTGACTATGCCGTTTGTGTCGACTGTGGCGTTGAAGGCTGGTGTCGTGTATGTTATGGTGATGCCTGTTATGGTGATTGTTACGTTGTCGTTTGGTGTGTAGTCGACTGCTTTGATGCCTATGGAGTCTTGTCTGTGGTAGCTTGTTTGGTTTGTTATGCCTACGAAGAATGTGGTGGTTGCTAAGACTTGGGCTTCGTTTTGCCATGAGACGGTGTATGTGCCTGTGTAGTTTGTGTTGGCGGTTGAAGGTGTCCATGCGGTTGTTGGGTAGTTTGTTGTGGCGTTGTAGAATCCGACTGTGGACAGGGCTGTGAGGGAGAGGTTCATCCAGAACGTGGTTTTGGCTGGAGTGTTTACGGTTACGTTTGCGAAGTAGGGGAAGTTTGCTTCTCCACCTGTAATGTTCAGTGAGATTCCTATTGTGCTGTTTTCTTGGAGTTGGTTTGGAGCTGTGGGCACGTGGACTTCCATCGAGTATTGGGTGTCGACGACGAATTGTCCGACTGCTTCTACTCCTGTTTGGGTTTCTCGCACGGTGATCGTGTGGGTTCCTCTTGTGGCTGGTGGGATTTGGAACGTGTAGGTTATGTTGTATTCGACTGCGTTTGCGGTGACGATTGGGGTTGTGTCGAAGAGTATGGTGTATGTTGTGTTTGTGATGGTGGTGTTGGCTGTTATTTGGACTGTTGTGCCTACGTATCCTTCTGATGGTGTTATGGAGAGGATGTTTACGTCGGCTTTTGCTGTGGGCATGTTTGAGATTATGATTATTGTGGGTATGCAGATGATTAGTAAGAGTAACAGTGGCTTGAGTGTTCTGAGTGTGGGTTTTGTCAAAGGTTTTTCCCTCGATGGTTGATTAGGAGTTTGTGAACACTTCTAATGCTGTGTCCATTTTAAACTTTACCGTTTATATGACGTTTCTTGCGTGGCTTGTTTAAGGCTGGTTGTAGAAGCGTTTCGAGCGCTGTTGTGATTTTGTTGTTTAGCCCTCTAGGCTGGTGTTTATATGTTTTGTTGATACATTTTGTCTATACAGTGTGTGAGGTGTTGTCATGGGTAAGATGTTGAAGGCGTTCAGGTTTGATCCTGAGCTTTACGCTGAGTTTAAGGCGGTGGTTGAGCGGAGCGGGTTGATGGTGACTGAAGCGTTCGAGAAGTTTATGAGGGCATGTGTTGAAGCTGGAGCGGTGAAGTTCCCTGATGTTAAGAGGGCTAGAAGCAGGGTTGACGCTGAAGCAAGAGTGCTGCTAACATGGCTGCGGAACGGACAGACTTCCTATTCGATAACCAGCGATGGAGAGGAAATCAGCGTCCATGCTAGACTGTTGCAGATGCTCTCACAAGTGGAAGACGAAGCCTTACAGGAAGAAATAGAAGAAGAACTCAAAAAGAGCTAACAAACCGCACCCTAATTAAGACCTCAAATGCTTTTTGTGATTTGTGGGTACACGCGCTGGGCCAGTTCGGAAAACTAATCTAACAGAAGATTTTAATCCAAACAGTGCGAGATGAAGGTGGGAAGAGACGCGAATGGACGCCGACATTCAGAAATCTGTTGTAAGTCTGTTCGAGTCCGCCACTCGACACGAGAGAACCCGAGCGCAGAAGGAACGAATGAAGAACGGCAATGTCATCTCGGTAAGCTTTAGAGAACTGTGCCCCGAGATAAAAGGTACGAAATTTTCAACGCATAGATTATACTCGTACCCAGGAAAAATGATTCCTCAGATTCCTCACTTTTTCCTAAAAGAAAAGCAAAATGAAAACGGAAAAATAACCGTATTGGACCCGTTTTGTGGCACAGGAACAGTCATGGTTGAGGCTTTGCATAGCGGGTGTAACTCCATAGGAGTCGAGATAAATCCGATCGCGGCACTCGCGGCCAAAGTCAAGACAACTCCTATACCGATAGAAAGACTGGAAGACGGACTCAGACTAATCCGTCAATCCTACGAAGAAATTGAGAAGGGAGAATTTATTCCTTCCTTCTTTGAAAATCTGCACTATTGGTTTACGCAAAGAACGATCGAAGAACTTTCAAAGATCGAAGCATGCATCGAGCTAATCAAAGACAATGAGGTGCGTGATTTCTTCAAAGTGGTGTTCGCATCCATAGTGAAAGATGCATCAAGGGCAGATCCAAGAATATACGTTCCTGTATTACCCAGAAAAGGACGTCGAAAAAGAAAATGCAACCCATGGACGCTTTTTGACTCAAGAGCGAAAGAGGGCATAAGGGGGATGGAAGAGTTTCTTGGTTTGACTAAGAACCCCGTAGCACACTGCCAAGTGATCTGCAATGATTTCAGAACTGTAAAAACGGAAGGTCAAGACATCAACATGATCATTACTTCTCCACCATACATAAGCGCTCAGAAGTATGTACGCTCGACTCGCCTGGAAGCGTACTGGCTAGGTCAGACCAAAGAAAATCAGCTTGACACCAGTGAAAAGACGATCGGTTCGGAAAGAATATCAAACGTCGAGTGCTCCAAGATTGATTACACTGGGATAGAAAACTTGGACATTTTGATCGAGGAGATTCACCACTCCGATCCGGAAAGGGCAGGTATCGTAGGCAGATATTTCAAAGATATGGAAACTGCCATTTTAAGAATGTACGACATTCTGTGCAAAAAAGGGACCTGCGTAATTGTGATTGGAGAAAACACCGCGAAGGGAAAACAAGTCAAGACGAACGAGTTTATTTGCGGAATCTGCGAAGAAGCAGGGTTTTCATTAGAAAAAGTCATGTGTGATAGAATACTTTCGCGCGGCTTAATGACCAAACGCAACAAAACGGCTGGGCTAATTGAGCATGAATGGGTACTGATTATGAGGAAAGAATAAAATGCTCGGAAAGCACGCACCTCACAGTTTGATTCTGAATGGACTAAAGTTTGAATTAAGACGGGAGAAGGACAATATTGCACTTCGTAGCACTGCTTGATGACCGATTTCAAAAAATAGGCAGGGCAAGAAGACGAATTGATATTGGATGGAGAGGTTATAGACCGATAACATGGGTTCCACCGGAGTTGTCTGGGACTGAGCTCCCTGTTTACGCCTTAGCACACAATACTTGCCCTAACTATAGAGACATCTATCTTGAATTTGTGCAGCATATTTCGAGACCCTATACGTGGGAAAGATACAGGGGGAAACTCATCGATGAAGTCTACAAGCGAATACACAGAAAATGTGTAGAGTACGTTCCGTCGCATAGAGTAAATCAATTCGCATTATACGAGTTTTTGCTCCAAGAACAAGATGGTATTCTGGAGGAGATCAAACGGGAGAACCAAAGTGAGCTGGCAGGACTGACTGTTGTTCAAAGTGCTTCGCGATCATTGGATGATGAGTTGAAAAGCATAATCAGATTTGAAGCTGAAATCACGTCTGCATCGATTTCCTTCCAAGTAGCAAAGGTAAGAAGTGGAAGTCCGCGACGGATTTTTGACCAGTATTTCGTATTCAACACTGACTTTTCACTGAATGCCCCACATCAAGGTTTCAGAGGCGATGCAACACCAGATTTTATTTATCGGAACAACGTGATAGGCGATATCAAGAGTGGCAAGTGGCAAGACTTCTTCTACTACACGATTGCAGCGTACACGCTGGCATATGAGGAACACACAAATCAGAATATGGATTATGGAGTGATCTTCCATGTTGAGAAATCTGCGAGACGAGTTCCTCTGCATTACCGAACACGAATAGAACTGATAGATGATGCGAAAAGAGAAAGGTTCTGCATGGCCAGAAACAGGAAACTCGAGATCGTTCAAGCACAAATTGACCCTGGGCATCCACCGAGAAGAGATATGTGCGATTGTGATTGCTCCTTCGTTTCGCATTGTTGGGGCAATCCGACATGACAAGAGAGATTCCCCCGATTAAGGCAAGACCAGAGACGGTCATTCACATATTGCAGATAATAGAAGACAATGAGGGGAGTTTCAAGAAGATTGAGGATGGCGTCATTGATTATTGGAAGAGGACTAGCATAAGGAGAACGGAACCTTCCAGAAGAAATTCAATGCGGGCAGTCTTCGGCCCAACATTAAGACATCTTCAACTAATTAGAGGTGAAGGAGACGAAATCAAGCTTCTTCCTAAGGCAAAAGAGCTCCTAGTGTCTTATAAACAAGGAGGAACAGTCCTATTTAAGCAAAAACTAGCCGAACACCTCTTGAAACTAGAGGAGACTCGATGGGTAAATGTTCTGTCTGCCCTCCAAAATTGCGAAAGCGTCTCAACCGAATCATTAATGAAAACCCTCATGACAGAATACCCTGAGTCGATCATAAACAAGTCAAAACTAAGTAAATATCTGGCCTATCTGGAATATGTGGGTTTGATTTCGTCAAAAAACGGCCAAATCAGCCTTCGGAAGTCCCTCTATGAAATGACTATTGCAGGTCTGCAAAAAGAAATATCTGCTGATCAATTCATGAAAACTTTATTTGATACTTACTCGGAACAAAGAGCAAAACAAACAAGCTCTTACGTTCCAATCCCTGAAATTAGAGACGCTGTATGCGAAAAACTGGGTATATGGCCGGATCAATTCGACGAGATGTTGACCGGAATTCCGAAAGAGACTGATCGATATCTGATACACTTGACTCAACCAATGATTCGCGAAAGTAGTGGGCTAAAAATCGGAGGCAAGTATTTTTATTATATCAGCGTCTATACGAAATAGTGAAAGAAGATGGCGAACCTAGACAGCTTCAATCTGAAGGAGAATCCCTTCGATATATTTTCTCATCGACATAAAATGGCTGACAGAAAAGAAGAATGGAAGAAGATGTCAGACGCTCTTTCGTCAGCTTTCAAAGAGCGATATCCTCGCATTTTTGTCTTGCAGGGTGACTATGGCTCGGGGAAAACCTACATGCTCGAGCAAATCTATAGTTGGGTTTCTGAAGACGAAAATTGGAAGAAGCAAGTACTTGCGATCTCTTTTTTGAGTACTAACGTTTTGTTCGGTCCCAGACTGAGTGTGATGGAAACAGAGCCCCGTTGGCAAAAATTCGGATTGAGCTTAGTGACTAGGATTTTTGACAACATCGGTAGAGAAAAACTTGTAAACGTTTTGAAGAAGGTCGCTTCCAAGAACTTGAAGGAGCTGAAATTCGAAAAAGTATTCCTAGGCATCAAGAATGACAAAGATGAAGCGTTCAGTTATGTGTCAGGTCAGAAAATTCCGTCAAAGGATTTGAAGACGCTTGGTGTTGGTTCCACCTTGTCCGATTCTCCCACAGGCCTCCGACTGTTTTTTGATTTTTTGAAAGCGATTAAGATTGCGAAGTATGAAAGCTTCTTGGTTCTCTTGGATGAATTTGAATATATTCCTAGCGTACTCGGCGAGAAGAAGATTACCCAGATCCTGAACACTTTCAGAGAGATATTTGACACGTTTGGCATGTGTTTGGACAAAGAGCCGGGGAAGTATGCTACCCCGCTTTTTGTGTTTGCTATCTCACCAGGTGGATGGGATAGGTTAGAAAAGCTGGAAAAAGATGCTCTGAAGAGAACAGGAGGAGGCGGTGTGGCGCCATTCATGGAGAGGATCAGCAAACGGGATTTCATTGAACTGAAACCTTTTTCTTTAAATGACTCCATTGAACTCGTGAGCATGCGTTTGTCAGAGGCACGCATCAAGCCTTCTGGCGACCCTATTTTTCCCTTCACGAAAGATTGCGTCGAATACATACATAAGCTATCATTGAACAAGCCTAGGAATCTAATCCAGTATTGCAAGATTGTTCTGGAGGAATCGCATGAAAAGGGTCTTTCAAGGATAGATGGCAATGCAGCTCAAGACATTTTGGGCAAATATGGAATATCCATCACCTAAACGTGCGCCGTGGTTCATGAAACGCGACCACTGCGAATTTTCACCGGTTTTGGTAGAGAAAACAACTTAAGTAAAGGAAGCAACACCTCCATCGTTGGTGAAACATTGATGATTGACGAAATTCTTGGCCTCGTCAAAGAGCATGAGACCTGGCGTGGCAAGGAATGCTTGAACCTCATTCCCTCTGAGAACGTCATGAGCCCGGCTGTCAGGCAGCTTCTTTCTTCCGAGCTTGGAAACCGCTACACCGCACGGGACCATTTCTACATGGGCACCCGCTTCATCGACGAGATTGAACAGTACGGAGAAGAACTCGCCAAAAAAGTATTCTCCGCAGAAACAGCGGACCTGCGCCCGCTCTCAGGACACATAGCCGACCTCATCGTCCTAGCCAACTTCACACGACGAGGCGACACAATCCTATGCACGTCACCCGACAACGGCGGATACCCCGGAATGTGGAAAGACGCACTAGCAGGACTCCTAGACCTCAAGGCAGTAGCCTTTCCCTTCTCAAAAAAAGACATGAACATCAAAGCCGAAGAAGCGAAAGAACTCATAACGAAAAGAAAACCCAAAATCGTGATCTTCGGCGCAAGCTACATACTCTTCCCGCCACCGGTCAAAGAACTGTCGGCTGTAGCCCGCGAAAACGGCGCGGTAATAGGGTTTGACGGTTCCCACGTTCTCGGACTAATCGCTGGCAAGCAGTTCCAAGACCCACTAAGAGAGGGCGCACACGCACTGTTCGGCTCAACGCACAAGAGCTTCTTCGGACCCCAAGGCGGCATAATCCTAGCAGACAAAGAACACGGCGAACACCTCAAATCCAAAATCTACCCAGCCTACGTCGACAACGCCCATTGGAACCGCATCGCCGCTTTAACTCTCGCGTTGGCTGAAATGAAAGAATTCGGACAAGCCTACGCCAACCAAGTAATACGCAACTCACAGACTCTGGCAAAAGCATTACGCGACTATGGTTTCCCGGTCATCTGCCGGCATCTGGGCTTCACGAAGTCGCACCAAGTGATAATCGACTACGGAGGAATCGAGAAAGGCAGAGCCGTAGCCGAAAAACTCCAGCTTGCCAACATCATCACCGACTGCGTCATAAGACTCGGAACCAACGAAATCACGAGGCGCGGAATGAAGAAGAACGAAATGCTGCGCGTCGCCGAATTGATCAAGAGAACCGTTGTTGACAAGGAGCAGCCGGAGAAAATCAAAAAGGACGTGGCTGGACTGTGCTCTGAATTCCAAAAAGTCGAATACAGCTTTGCCTGATGATGAGTTTCAGGTGAGCCGTGTTGTATTATTGAGCAAACTTCAGAAGCCTATAAGATTTACTGATGGGTAGTTTTTCTTGTAAATGATTCAGAACTTCCGCTCATGCGTCGATGCTGTTTTTTCTTTTTGCTTGTTTTGTGATGGCAACACTTAAATATACTCTTTTATATTAATGGGTTCTTTAACCAAAAATTAAATCGAGGTGTCAACAAACATGGTTAACGATGGAAGAGGACGCTTGTTCAGAAGAAAAGATGGCAAATTCCTCATATACCTACCAAAAGACCTGGCTGAGGACAGTATGTTCCCATTCAAGGGCGCAGACTCTATATTCGTCAAGGTGACGTTCAAACTCGGAGACAGCAAACTACTCATAGAGAAGTGGAAAGAACCAACGCCGCCACCAGAGTAGAGAACAAGCCTCCTGCAGCGAAGAATACGACGAAACTCGTCGCCCCACCCTCCATTTTTAATGCAGAATAAATACCCGCACTGCCCTATTTCTCACTGAGACGGTGTACACGTTATGCCATCACTGAAAAACATCTTACGAGAACTAAGAAAAGAGCTTATGGACAAAGAAAAAGCGCGAGAAACAGCACAAAAGGACATGCGAAAAGCAACGAGTCTCTCCAAGCAAGCGATATTGCTGATTCACCAGAAAAGAGTAGGAGAAGCCAGAAAGCTAATCGACGACGCAAAGGATATAATTTCGAAACTTCGACGTGACTCTGCTGAATACCCAGAAATCATCTACAGCGGCCTATACAATGCGGCGCTCCAAGAGTTTTCAGAAGCAAACATACTGCTGAACTTGATCGAACAAAAAAGGTTCATCACGCCCGACGACATAGAGGTGCCCTCGGTTGATTACGTCCTTGGACTGGCTGACGTGATAGGCGAGTACAGGCGTTTAACGCTCGACGCCCTGCGCGAAGGTGAGGTTAAGAAAGGAGAAGCGTACCTGAAGACGATGGATGAGATCTACATTGAGCTTATGGCGATGGATGAGGCTTACATGCTCGTCCCGGGGCTTAGGAGAAAATGTGACGTTGCGAGGAAGATTATCGAGACTACACGGGGAGACATAACTCAGGAAGTGCGAAGAGAATCACTTGAAAAGTACCTAAGACGGTTTGAAAATCGGCAGCGAAGAACTAAAGCAAGAAGGGGCGGTTGAATGAGTGCTGCGGGCGGAAAGCATGAGTTCTCAGCTGAAATAGCTCACGAAGCACAGCGGCGCTTAGCACAACAGATCGTTTTCGAGGACAGACTTCCAGAAAAAGTCTGTCTTGTTGGTGGCGTTGACGCCGCTTATGAAAAGGGAATGTCAATCGGCGCCGCGGCTATCTTGAATTATGACTCCTTAGAGCTCGTTGAATCGCAGACAAGCCTGACCAAGACCAGCGTTCCTTACATTCCGACGTTGCTTTCTTTCAGAGAGATTCCACCGACGCTGATGAGCATCAAGAAGCTCAAGGTGCAGCCGGACGTTTTTCTGGTCGACGGGCACGGTTTTGCGCATCCGTATCGTTGTGGGTACGCGAGCCACTTGGGTCTCGTGATAAAGAGGCCAACGATAGGTGTGGCGAAAGGCAAGTTATTCGGAGAAGTAGACAGCGACGAAACCGAAAAGGATGTTTGCCTTCTGAAGCACGACGGTGAAGTCATCGGCGCATCCGTAAGAACCCTGCCCGGACGTGAACCCATATTCGTTAGCGTCGGGCACATGGTTTCGCTGGAAACTGCAATCAGAATCGTTAAACACTGCACGCGCGGCAACCGAATACCGGAGCCAATAATGAAAGCGCACGAACTTGCGACTCAGGAAAAACGAAAAATCCATATCGCCTAAGCAACTTAAGAGCAAGCAGTGAAAACTGAATTGCTCCACCCAAAACTTAAGGTCATAGTAAACAAAATCAAGGACAAGAAACTACGAGAAAAAGCCATCGAGCTACTCGAGAACCCCACCGTCAAGATAGATGAAAAAGAATACGCGGGGCTTCCCCTTTCTACGGCTCCCGCGGGGTTATCTCATCACCACAGTTATCCGGGTGGCTACATCGAGCATGTTGTTTCGACGGTCAACATCGCCCTGGCATTGTGCACTTCGGTTGAGAAGGTTTACCATGGAAAAGTGAACCATGACGTTCTGATTGCTGGTGTTCTGCTTCATGACATCTTCAAGCCAGTCACGTACGTCGTGAACGACGACGGCAGTTACGGCGCATCACGCCTGGCTGACTACATGGATCACTTGTCCATCGCAACGGCGGAGCTCGTTCGAAGGGGCTTCCCACTAGAAGTAATCCATGTTGTCACCGCTCACCACGGCCAGTATGGTCCGATCCGACCGCGCACCGTCGAAGCGCTGGTTTGCCACTTGGCTGATTTGGCTGACTCGCGATTGAACGGCGAAGTTCTTTACGCAGCTGCTTATCTCACGCGCAGAGCCGTTGGCGAAGAGCTTCGCGGGGTAAATTCGAAGGAAGCCTTCGAAATCGTACATTCGAAGGCCGTCGAAGGTTGGGAGGGCGTGACGGGCGCCGTGAAGAGGATAGAAGCCGAGAGGAGAGCGCACAAGGCTTAATACTTGTCTATGCTGAAGATTTGGCAAGTGGTGCCGTGAAGCATGGAGATACCGTTCGACGAATTTCAAAAGCTGGACATGCGCATAGGAAAGGTAGTGGAGGCAAACCAGATTCCAGGTTCGCGGAACCTCATAAGAATGATAGTGGATTTCGGGACAGAAAAACGACAGGCTGTCGCAGGGCTCTTACAATGGTACAAGGCCGAAGACCTTGTGGGCAAGAAATTCGCGTTTGTTCTGAACCTTCAGCGGAGAAAGTTGATGGGAGTGGAATCTCAATGCATGATTCTAGCCGCTGAAGACGACAAGGGCAACGTCGTTGCGCTCCAGCCTGAAAAAGACATTACTGAAGGAAGCAAAATACACTAGCTCATGCGCCCGATCTTTCGCTCATCAACCTGCTTATTGTTTTAGCCTTATCTTCATCTCCAACTAGGTAGTCAATCATTTCAGAATCTAGGTCAAGCCATTTGGATAATCCTGCAGCCATTTCTGCGTTGTTTCGGAAGATTATTCGCAGGTACGGAAGAACTTCTTTTGAGGCTCGAACTGCACTGACGTGGCATCTTCGCTTTATCTTTTGACCGATGCTTAGTCGCATGGCGCGCTCAGCCTTCGACCTTGAGAGCATCTGTATTCGCTCTGGAAACTTGAACGGTATCCACCCGAAAACTCTGCTGTTTTGTCTCGCCATCGCCACGCCTGCACACATGTAGTCAATTATGTAGCGCATGAGACTCCAGTCTTGAGTGGCGCGGATACGACCTCGATAGACGTCAGCCATAGAAAGCGCGTCCATCGCCCTCGCCAAATCGTGCGGGTCAGGAAAATGTGCGGGAACGTTCTCGTATATCCACTCGAAAAGCATGTCAACATCAACGTCTGCCATGTTTACAGCGTGCTTCGCGCTCGTGCACGTCTTCCCGTAAATTATCATTCTCAGCACGCTGAAAATCGTGTCTTGCCTGTCCCGGTATCCGAGCCAACGAACGTCCTCGTAAGTAAGCCTCTTCTTGCCCTGAGCTAAAGCTTGAAGGTCGTTGACTGCTGAGCGGACATCGCCTTCCGAACGTTGGGCAATAAACTTCAATGCCTCCTCGTCGGCTTGGATAGCTTCTTGGGTGCATATGCTTTTTAGGTGCTTAGCAACTTCGCCGGCCGCGGGCTTCTTGAATTCGATAAGTAGACAATAGCTGCGGAGAGTCGTGAAGCGGGGATCGTATGGGTTGTTGGCGATGAGAACGATGGGCGCTTGAGCGGTTTTTACGATGTCAGTGATTGCTTTCACTCCTCCCCTGTCAGCCGTGCCGGTAAGGCCGTCTAATTCATCCAGCAATACTATTCTCTTGCCGCCGAACAGCGAGCCGTACTGGCTGGCTAAACCCGCGAAATGATTTATGGCGTCCTCTGTCCTGTAGTCGCTGGCATTCTTCTCCACAAGCTCCATCGCAAAATCGCTAGCTAAAGCCTCGACCGTAACGCTTTTTCCGACGCCGGGCGGTCCGTACAGAAAAGCGGCTCTTCTCTTGGGCACACCATCGTCCCAGGATTTCACCCAGTCGATGAGCTTCTGGATCGGATCTTTGTTTCCGATAACACCCGTTAATGAAGTGGGTTTGTGCTTAACGGTCCACGCGGCATACACGCGTTTTGCCCCTAGTCTTTCTTCTTCAATTCGTAGCTGGCTTCGACAAGCCTTGCAAGTAATGCGCTCAGTTGGACCTCTTCGTCGGCGCCTTCGACAAGTCTGTAGTCTATTTCGCCAACGACGTCTGCGAGCCGAATCTTCCAAGGCTCGGGAATGTTTGTCTTGAAGATTTCCGTGTGAATCTGCCTGATTATGTCGCTTCCAGCCACGCCGTACTTCTGAATCATGTCGCGGAGTTGCTTTCTCGCTTCTAGAAAATCGCCTTTCATGGCGACGTCTATCATTTTCTGAACGTCCGCGGGACTCGCCCTACCAGTAATGGAATAGACAACCTTGTCATCCACGGGCTTGCATAGCGAAGCCGCCGCCTGCAGAGTGTTTATCGCCTTCCTCATGTCTCCTCCGCAGACCTCGAAAACCGCATCCAACCCATCCTTCAGAAGCTTCACGTTTTCCCCGTCGGCTATGCACTTCAGAAACCTATCATGTTCTTCTCTGGGCAGAAACGTGAAGCGGAAAGGCGCGCACCGGGATTGAATGGGCTCTATTATTTTTCCACTGTAGTTTGCGCACATAATGAATCGGCACGTTTCGGTGTACCGTTCCATGGTGCGCCTTAATGCCTGTTGCGCGTCTGAGGTCATGTTGTCCGCTTCGTCCAGAATCATAACCTTGAATGGAATTTCGCCGATAGACCGAATCCTAGCGAAAGTCTTGACGGTTTCCCGAACGACATCGATGCCCCTCTCGTCGCTGGCGTTCAGCTCCATAATGTGTTCGCGGTAGGCGTCGCCGTAGAGGTCTCTTGTCAAGCAGAGAGCAGCGGTGGTTTTTCCGGTTCCTGGCGGTCCAGCGAAGATGCAGTGGGGCACGTTCCTTGATTTAGCGAAACTCTTCAAGCGTTCAACTATCTCTTTCTGGTCTACAATGTCGTCCAGCTTTTTCGGCCTGTACTTTTCGGCCCACATCTCAAAACTCAAGGCGGCTATTCCTCCTCAGTAGCCATAATAAACGGAACCGCTAATAAATGCTATTCGACGGGGCACAAAGAACATGAAGTTCATCTTGAAACCCAAACCACCGTATGATTTCACTTTGCATCCGAAGTTTTTCGGGTTCCACAAACCAGTTCCGGAAGTGTACGAGAACGGTGTTTGGAAGAGAGCCTTGCGTCTGGAATCTGGAAAGGTCGTTCCGTTGAGAGTCAGGATGCTAGGCAGCGTTGATGAACCTAGACTCGAGGCAAATGTTCTCAATGAGGTAGACCGTAAGGAAAGGAGCGAAATAAAGAGCAAGCTATCGTGGATATTCTCCACGGAAAGCGATTTGAAAGAATTGTATGCATTCATGGACAGGGACCCTGTTCTAAGAAGCGTCAAACACAGACTCTATGGACTGCGACCGTTCAACTACTCCACTGTGTTTGAAGGCGTCGTAAAATCAATTGTTCAACAACAAATCTCGCTAATAGTCTCTATGTACATGACTTCAAGGCTCGTTGAAAGGTTCGGCGATGCAGTGAAAGTTGAGAAAAACTATTTCTTCGAGTTTCCGTCGCCGAGCGCCCTCGCAAACGCCACCACAAACGAGCTGAAAGCGTGTGGCTTGAGCCGACAAAAGGCGACGTACATCAAGAACTTCTCGGAAAAAGTGGCGAAAGGCGAGTTCAACCCGGAAGCGCTGAGTAACTGTTCCAGCGAGGAGATAGTTGCAGCGTTAACTCGGTTCAAGGGAATCGGAAGGTGGACGGCTGAACTGGTCATCGTAACAAGCACTGGAAAAGAGGCGCTTCCCGCTGACGATTTGGGTGCGCGAAGAGCCATTTCAAAGTTCTTCTTAGGAGGCAAGTTGATTTCAGGAGACGAGCTGAGGAAGTTCTCGGAGAAATGGAGGAAATTCAAGGGAATGGTGACTTACTATCTCATCTGCGCTGAAAGATTGGATTAAGGAAGGCTTATTGTCTAGTCTTGAGAGCTGTCTTCTTCTTTCTCGAGGAAGCCTGTGAGGAATATGGCGTATTCGCACGGGTGCTCGTTTTGAAGGAGCGATTTGATGATTTTGATTTTCGCTTTTTTGCCGTGGCTGACTCGCGAAATCACGTAGTCTATCGTTCTCTTGCGAAGGTTGCAGAGCCACGTCTTCTGCTGAGTTTTCACGAGCTTGTAGTACGGGCAGCTCTCATACTTTAGCGTGAAACCCCCCTCGAAATATTCTATGTCAACTTCGATGCCCAGTTCCCTGTACATGTCGATCAAGCGGTCGCCCACCTCTTTAGTCGTCCACGGGTAGTCTTCGGGAAAGAGGTCGTCCAACTGTTCCCTTTCAAGCGCAAACGCTTCTTCAGCAGAGTTGCAGGAGGACAGTTCATCAACCAGCGTCTGCATGATCCTCTTTCGAGGCATTGGCTCCAGAACGGGCTTCTCCAGCAACTTTAACTTGAAGCTGAGAAGATTCTGAAAGACAGTCGTCGAAACGTCGTAGCCAAGCTCCTTAAACATCGATTCAATCAGCGTCCTGTGACTATTCATCACGATAGGGTCGACCCGCTTGAAAATCAAAGTGAAATGTTCATCATCGACAAACCGCACTTCACCGTCCGGCTGCGCCACACTCACGCTTTTGACGATGAAATTCTGCGACAGTCGCTTTATCCTTTCTTGGTCATTCCTGGCAAGCATGCGAATTGCGTTGGCAGTGCGCACGCCGGTCGAGCGGTAGGTTTCGTCGAACTTCCGTCTGTTCGTTTCATACACCTTGGAAGCGAAGGAGTCGAAAAGCTCCCTGGGAACCGGCACGAAATCCAAGAATTGCTTTCCAATCGTTTGAAACAGACTCGACTCTGTCAATTGGTCCAGAAGTCCCTGATCCTCGGCGCCCACATATTGGATTGACATGTTCACTGTGGTATGCTCAATAGAGTAGTTCACGAGTTTCCATCCTCGAGTTGCCAGCATCACCGAGAACGCCGCGACCGACAACCGAGCTAAGGACGGCATTGTAACTTGGAGAACCAGTCCTAACGCATTTTCATCCTTTTCAATTATGGTTTTGGCTTGCTTGAACCAGTTCATCTTCATACACGCAGAAAGCAGGTCTCTAACGAAGTCCTTCGGCTCCTTCGGAAGTTCATCCGTTCCCAACGCAACGCGCACATCTTCTATCATAGAGCTTAAGTCCGTCAACGGTTCTTCCAGATGCTTTTCAGCCCAGCTCATGAAAGCCGGTCCAACCAGCACTAAGGTGTTTTTGAACAGGCTGGGCGTCACGTTCGCGAGCCTCTTCTCGATCTGCTGGCTCAGGATTTCATCGAACTCCTTCTTTCGCAACGGGAAAACCTCAAAGCGAACCATTTTAACGGCGATATCGTCGCCCATCATGCGGAGATCGAATGAAACACCAACGCCCTCCAATATTGTTGCGACTTGAAGGGCAACTACTTCGGGCAAACGCTTGAAAACCTTCGGCCTCAATATAGCCGTGCTGTCCAGTTCGCTGTAAGAAGGAATGTCAAAAACGCGCGTGAGATTTCTGATTTCTTCAAGAACTAGGGCAAACTCCTTGAAGTTTGACGGAGTCTTCCATGGCACGGTTCCTTTAAGAATCTCGATGAAGTGTTTTGCTTCTGCTCTCTGCGACTTCGCAAAATCTTCGACGGTCTTGTCGCCAACGGCGACTTCTACGAGGCTCTCCAGAGTTTTCCTTTCAATGGAGGTTAGGTCAAGAGCTTCCCTGAGTTTTGTCTGTTCGCCGACCTTCGACTTTACGGCGCAGTCGTCGCAAGAGCCGACCTTCTCCACTCTGAGCAAGGTCGCCACAGCTTGTTCAATGACTCGGCTTTTTGTTCCATAAGTCTTAGCGAGCTGTTCGAGAATGTCATCCGTTTTTTTCGTTATTGTAGTGTGAAGATGAGTAGACATCCTATTTCACATGATTGACTTTTGAACAGTGCCATTTAAGGATGTTCATGAAAACCCGCGAATGTACATGGACGACAAATAAAAAGGGGGGGAAGGAGATCAGTCGGGTGAGCGAGGATTCTCCAATGGAACGATGGTGCTTCCCTTGCGCGCAAGCATGGCATCCCCAACTCTTTTCACGGCCAGCATGTACGCGGCAACTCTCATGTTGACATCGTGTTGTTTTGCCATGCCAAGAATATCGGTGAACGCTCTAGTTATTGTCTCCTTGAGTCTTGTTCGCACTTCTTCCTCGGTCCAGTAGTAGTTCATCTGGTTTTGAACCTGCTCGAAGTAGCTGACTATGACGCCCCCAGAGTTTGCTAGAATGTCAGGTATGACGAACACGCCTTTCTCGAATAGAATCGTGTCTGCTTCCGGAGTTAATGGCCCGTTGGCTCCTTCTGCCACGATTTTTGCCTTGATGTTCGGGGCGTTAGTCTTTGTAATCTGGTTTTCGAGAGCAGCCGGGACCAGAATGTCACATTCCAACTCTAGCAGTTGCTCGTTTGCTATGAAACTACTGTTAGGATAGTCAACCACAGAACCGGTATTCTCTTTGTGCTCAAGCATTTTTGCGGGGTCCAAGCCTTCCGGGTTGTATGCGCCGCCTCGGGAGTCTGAAACTGCGATGATTTTGCAGCCGATTTCATGTAATAGTCTTGCCGCGTGGTAACCCACGTTCCCATAGCCTTGAACTACTACCGTAGCCTCCGTAAGATTTAGCCCCAGATGCTTAGCCGCTTCAATGACGGTGTACATGACGCCGCGCGATGTAGCTTCGCTTCTTCCGCGGGAGCCACCGACGTTGATGGGCTTGCCAGTCACAACCCCGAAGACCGAGTAACCCACTATTTCGCTGTATTCATCCATGAACCAAGCCATCATTTCTGCGGTTGTGTAGACATCTGGAGCGGGCACGTCAGTGAACGGTCCTATGAACCTTGCTATAGCACGTGCGTAGGCTCTTGTCAAGCGTTCTAGTTCTCCCTTCGACATCTCCTTTGGACTGCATCGTATTCCGCCTTTTCCGCCGCCGAGGGGAAGACCAGTTACTGCAGTCTTCCAAGTCATCCACGCCGCTAGCGCGGTGACTTCGTCCAGCGTCAAGTCAGGATGGTAGCGTATGCCGCCCTTAGTCGGTCCTAAGGCGTCGTTGTATTGCACCCGGTAGCCGGTGAAGACGCGTATGCTGCGGTCATCCATCACCACGGGAAGATTCACCATGAAGACGCGCATTGGACGCTTCAAGATCTCATGAATCCCGGGGTCAAGATGCAGTCTTTCACAAGCTATGTCCAACTGTTTAAGGGCGGCTTCGTAAGGGTTTGGCGTAGCGAGTATCGGAGTCAGTGTTTCAACTTTCACGTAGACAGCAGTCTGAAGTTTCTCGACTAGGTTGTCAAGAACTTCGTGTGCCACTTCCCCGTTGCTGGCATAAAACCAGCGGTAAACCTCGGCCAACGCATCGTTTCTCCTCGAAAAGGAGGACCCGACGGGCGCCATTTTCGGGTTTTCGCAGAAGTAGTCACACAAGACCCGCAGCATGTTCAGCTCTTCTCGCGAAAGTGGCAGAAGCTTGCGCAGGGGTTCTGGCGCTTTAACGTGAATGTACTCAGCCTCATGGATTTTCTTGTGGAGCTCTTCGAAAGCTTTCATTGAATCTGCAGTTGAGATGCCGAAATTTTCCGAGTAGGTCGTGACGAGAGCGTAGTTAGCTGTTGTGTAGCTTTCAATCTTCGCCGTGAGTTCTGGTTTTTCGGCGAAAAAATCCGCCATCAGCTTCAGCATTCCAAGTTCTCTTGCCGACGTTTCTATCGAATTCAACATTTTTCTTCTTACTCCTTGAGAAGACTTACTAGTCTCATGTTCAATTATAGAAACGTTATGTCCATGATGTACACGCGTGTTCACGTATGTAATTTCGCTCCAAACACGCGCATAACATTTTTAACCCTGCAGACAAATCGAAAGCACGAGTGACAGTGTTGGCAACCGAACGAGCACCTCGCTATTCCACTGGCATCAAAGGACTCGACCAACTCTTGGGCGGCGGTCTACTTCTAGGCGAGAACGTTCTGTGGGAAATCGAATCCGGGACGTTTGCAATGGAATTTCTCTATTTATTCATGAGACAAGGCGTAACCGAAGGAAACCAAGTCATCTATCTAGATTTCATCTACCCCCCACAAGCACTCATGGTGCACCTCGCTCCCGTTGTGGCGACATTTCCAAAAGATTGGGAAAAGAAGTTCCTAGTGCTTGATTGTTTTTCGGAAGCCGCAGGGCAAGGCGAACTCATCTTCAGCGACTTCTACGACAAAGCGCCCGCATGGATAAGGAAAGTGCCCAGTTCAAAAGATTCAGACCGGTTCCATCACTTCTTCGGAAGAATCGAGAGAGAATTCGTAACTCCCGGCACGAGGCTGGTGTTCAGCAGTCTTTCGCTCATGGAGCACAACTGGGGGAGAGACGCGGTGAAGACGTTCTTCGGGCACGTTTGCCCAGCCTTGTACGCGTATCAGACACTGGCTTACTGGACAATTGCAAAGAACGCGCATCCAAAAGAGTTCGGCGCCATGATTGAGCACATAACGCAGGTCGTTATTGATTTGTCCAAGGAGGGCAACAAAACCTTTTTGGAAGTCCGGAAGGCAGGCGGCAGGTATTCACAGGAGACTTACCAGAGGCGAGAGTACGTGGTGAAAGACTTCCAAATAGACATTCTGTAGCCTTTAAAGCGCAGATTCCGCCCGAATGTTCACACATGTTCATTTTTCTGTTACTCGTGGGATAACACTTAAATGTCTACAAAATCACCCATCATACTCTAAAAAGTTTGCAAACGTAAAGGTGAGATGGAATGAGCGAACGTGTACACAAGAACAGCGCTTATCTAAATGGAAAATCCACGACCGGAACCACAACACGCGTCAGAGACACCAGCCCAACAAGCGGAATGTGTCCGCTATGCATCCGCGACTGCCCAATACTATGCGACATCAGCCTGTCAGGCTTCAGAGGAAGAGAAGCCCTCTATCCCGAACCCGTCCAGTTCGGAGCCAGCACAGCAGGAGCCCTCAAAGACTTCGGTCTAGACTGGTCCCACTTCAACATACAAGCAGGACTGTTCGAAGCGCTCGGAATCGAAGAAAACTCGGACGTGGCCGTATTCCCAAATGTAAGCACCGAAACCAAAGTAGCAGGCATACCCCTCAAAATCCCCATTCTAACTGGCGCCTTCGGCTCAACGGATGTGGCGAGAGTGAATTGGGAGGGTTTGGCAACGGGCGCGGCACTTTCAGGGGCAACGGTTATCGTTGGAGAGAACGTTTGCGGTATGGACCCAGAAGCGCAGATCACGAAGGGCAAGGTAACTCACTCAGCAGAACTGAAAAGAAGAGTAGACCTGTTCAGGAAGTTCTGGGACGGAAAATACGGAGACATCGCCGTTCAGACAAACGTTGAAGACCAAAGACTCGGCGTCGATGTCTACGCCATTTCGAAACTCGAAGTTAACGTCATCGAGAGAAAATGGGGACAGGGAGCCAAAGCCATCGGCGGCGAAGTGCGAGTGAGAGACCTCGACAGAGCCATTCTGCTGAAGAAAAGAGGCTACATAGTCATCCCCGACCCAGAAGACCCGACAGTGCAGAAAGCCTTCAAGGATGGAGTGTTCAAGTCGTTCGAACGACACAGCAGAGTAGGCATCCCCAAAGAGAGGAACATGGTAGAAGACATAGAGTGGCTGCGAAAGCAAGGCGCAAAGCACGTGACACTGAAAACTGGTGCATACCGACCTACAGCCGTGGCTTACACGATGAAGATAGCGTCAGAAGCGAAAATCGATGCGGTGTACTTTGACGGAGCGGGCGGCGGAACAGGCATGAGCCCCGTCCCGATGATGGACGAAATGAGCATTCCAACAGTCTACCTAGAAACCTTAGTCCTCAGATGCGCACAACTCCTCAAGAAGAAAGGACGCTACGTGCCAGACTTAATCATGGCTGGAGGCTTCATAAGCGAAACCCAAATCTTCAAGTCAATAGCCATGAGCAACTTCGGCGACGGACCCTTCGTAAAAGCCGTCCTGCTAGGACGCTCGCCCCTAACCGCAGTCATGAAAGCAAGCTACTTCAACCAGCTTTCTCAAGAGGGCAAACTACCCAAAACCTTCGCCGACAGGTACGGCAGCACCCCAGACAAGTTCTTCATCATGGCACCAGAACTAAAGACCAAATACGGCGAACGAGCCAAAGAAATACCCTGGGAAGCAGTGGCACTCCACACCTACCTAACCGACAAAATAGGCGTCGGGCTAAAACAGCTTATGGCCGGCAACAGAAAATGGAAACTTGAACTCATCAACAGAAACGACCTCATGAGCCTGAACAAGTTCGCCGCTGACGTCACAGGCATACCCTTACCGCACGAAGCTGAAAAAGACGCTGTCGAGAGAATCCTCGACTAACACCATCCTCTTCTTTTTCTCCGGAACCCAGACTCAATCCTAAAATTTAAGAAGAATCATACCTATAGAGAGTCACAGAGGAGACTATTTCATGGTAGAAACCCAAAGCGCATTAAACGTTGCCTTGGAACAATTAGACATAGCTGCTGAAAAGCTGAACCTAGACCCAGGGATACATGAGCTTCTGGAGCATCCTAAGCGGTCCCTGCTCGTCTCCATCATCATAAAAATGGACGACGGCGACATCTGTGTCTTCACTGGGTGCCGCGTGCAACACAACGATGCAAGAGGCCCGTTCAAGGGTGGACTACGATACCACCCGAATGTCACGCTCGCCGAGGTTTCGGCGTTGTCGATGTGGATGACGTGGAAATGTGCCGTCGTAGACATTCCTTATGGTGGAGCGAAAGGAGGAGTGTGCTGTAGTCCTAAACAGATGTCCGCGAACGAGCTGGAGAGGCTCACTCGTCGATACGTAACGCTGATTTCAGACATCATCGGACCATATCGCGATGTTCCAGCGCCAGACATGTACACGGACGCTCAGATAATGGCTTGGATAATGGACACCTACAGCCAACTCAAAGGCTACAGCATCCCAGAATGCGTCACGGGAAAGCCCATAAGCTTGGGCGGTTCGGAAGGAAGAACAGAAGCGACGTCACTAGGCGTAGTCCTGTGCGCAAGAGAGGCAGCAAAAATTCGCGGCTTAAAACTCAAAGGAGCTGCCGTTGCGGTGCAGGGTTTTGGCAACGTTGGATGGAACGCGGCGAAAATCGCCCATGACATGGGCTGCAAAGTCGTGGCAGTAAGCGACACAGCGGGCGGAATCTACTGCAAGCAGGGTCTCGACCCCTACAAGGTGCACGCGCACAAGTCCAAGGCGGGGTCCGTGGTCAACTTCAAAGGCTGCGAAAACGTAACGAACGAGGAGTTGTTGGAAGTGAAGTGCGACATTCTGATTCCTGCTGCCATGGAAAACCAGATAACGAAAAAGAACGCGGACAGGATAAAAGCTAGGATAGTGGTTGAAGGAGCGAACGGACCCACAACTCCAGATGCTGACAAGGTTCTTCATGAGAAAGGCGTGTTTCTGGTTCCCGACATCTTGGCTAACTCGGGCGGCGTCACCACGAGCTACTTTGAATGGGTTCAAAACCTCACGAGGGAACACTGGACTGTGGACGAAGTTAATCGCAAGCTCGAAAACAAGATTGTTAAAGCCTTCAACGACGTCTACAAACTGGCGAAACAGGAAGACAACGAGATGCGCCTGGCAGCTCTGATGCTTGGCGTTGGAAGAGTGACAGAAGCAATAAAAACGCTAGGTTTGTGGCCATAGCGAACTGCAAATGATTTTCTTATCCAGCCCTTCCCGAAAACACATGTGGGAAATTCCTTCTGAAGAATTTTGCTAGGCTCCCGGTCTAAGTTTTTAAACTGCAGCTGTTATATCTGCTTTCGGCAGTAGCTATAAGTCTGGGGGAAGGAGAATGTCTAGTACAGTTTCCGCTAATATCGGAAGGTCAGATTTCAGTTTTCAAAATTCCACCGTAAAGATTGTTGCGAACAGAAGTTGCCCGGAAATCACACTTGCCGGGTTGACGCTCGGTCCCTTTGAAGAAGGAAACGAATACGAGGTTCAATACTGGACAGCTCAAGAGCTTGAGAAGTCAGGAATAGCCCGCTTCCGCGAGGACGAAGGCTTTGACGCCACCAGGCTGTATAAAATCCAGTGGACCGAACGCGTTCAGACAGCGGGGCAAATATCCAAGCTGCCCGATTACTTCTACCCCAAACTCAGAAGGTACCTGAAAGGCTTAAGAGCAGAGGTTTCCAAGAGCCCGGAAAAGATGAGGGATTATGAGAAAACGAGCCACACTGCGATTGACATCCTGAACGCCAGATTAAAGAAGATTGTTTCCTTAGCCTCGGCTCCGGCCCAGAGTGAGCACGTGATAAAGAACCTGGCGGAGGAGGAGCGGGCTCTTTATGAGAAGCTCTATATGCTTATCAGAGATTGGAGAACACAAATACTGGAGTCTAGCGGGGGCGAGGAGAAATGACCGGAGAACTTGAAGTCTTAGACCCGCAGGAGCGTTTTCAAGAGTTTCTCAAGACGGAGAAATACCGCGACAGAATTTCACAGATGGCAGTGGGCGGCAAAACATCCCTAATAGTTGATTTTCAAGACGTCGCTGCGTTTGACCAGAGACTGGCAGACGAGATTCTCGAAAGACCAGACGAGTACCTGAAACACGCGAACGACGCCGCGTATGCACAGCTTCGCATCGAAGACCCAGAGTACGCTGAAAAAATAGCAGATAAAGTTGAAACCATCACCGCTAGAATCGTGGAACTGTGGGAACCTACGCCACTGCGCAGACTTGGTTCGGACCACATAGGAAAGCTCGTCATGGTTGAGGGCATAGTCGTACGTTCAACGCCAGTCCGTCCGATGGTCATGAAAGCAGCGTTCAAATGTAAGAGATGCGGAAACGTAGCGTACATAAACCAGACCGGACAGTTCCTTAGACCTCCCTTTGAATGCAGCGACCCTGCCTGCAAAGGAAAAGGTCCCTTCGACTTCATCCAAGAAGAATCCGCCTTCATAGACAGCCAAGACCTACATCTTCAAGAGAGGCCGGAAGACCTCCCACCAGGACAGTTGCCTCGAACCCTCCGTGTCAAGTTGGTGGGAAGCGAAATAGTGGACATCGCGAGACCTGGAGACCATGTTTCCGTGGTCGGAATCATCCGTGCATTCGCACCAACTCTTAGGGGGGTTGGAAAGCTCCGTGTTTTCATGCTACATTTGGACGCTAACTCGACAGAAGTCTTGGGGAAAGAGCCTGAGAGCGCTGTTCCCTCGCTTGAGGAAGAGGAGAAAATCCTTGAGCTCGCGAAAGACCCGTGGATTCACAGAAAAATCATGAGCTCGATCGCGCCTTCAATCTACGGGTACGAGCACATCAAAGAGGCAATAATGTACTTACTCTTTGGCGGAGTCCCGAAAACCCTGCCAGACATAACGATCAGAGGTGAAATAAACACCCTCTTCATCGGAGACCCCGGAACGGCGAAGTCTCAGCTTCTCCAGTATGTGGCGAGGGTCGCCCCCCGCGGACTCTACACTTCTGGACGCGGCACAACCGCTGCAGGCTTAACGGCTGCCGTCATCCGCGAAAAGGGTGGTGGAATGACCTTGGAAGCTGGAGCGTTAGTGCTAGCCGATAAGGGAATTGCCTGCATTGACGAGATGGATAAAATGCGTCCAGACGACAGGGTTGCCATTCACGAGGCGATGGAACAACATACGGTTTCGGTCGCGAAAGGCGGCATTGTGGCTACGCTTAACGCGAGAACAGCCATACTTGCAGCCGCCAACCCGTCCTTGGGAAGATATGAGCCTCATCGCAACGTGGCTGAGAACATTTCGCTTCCGGTCACGATACTTTCGCGGTTTGACCTGATTTTTGTCTTGAGAGACGTGCCGAACAAAGACGAAGACAGCAAGATGTCAGAGCACATCCTCGAAATCCACCGCAAGGGTGTGAGCCCAGTGGAGTCGCCGATGACGTTGGACTTACTTCGAAAATACATAACCTACGCCAAGACGATCAAACCAGTCTTGACCCAAGACGCGCTGAAACGCCTCAAAGACTTCTACTTAGCCATGCGTTCAGCCAGCGAAACAGAGGGCTCACCCGTTTCAATAACCGCCCGCCAACTCGAATCTTTGGTGCGCGTATCTGAGGCACGAGCCCGCGCAGCCCTTAGAAAAGAAATCACTGCCGAAGATGCCGAAGCCGCGATCGCGATGATGAAGAGGTCGTTGCAGGAAGTGGGAATAGATGTGTCCTCGTACAAGTTTGACATCGACATTATAATGACTGGCAAGCCGAAGAGCGTTCGAGACAAGCTGCAAACAGTTCTGTCGACCCTGATGGAGATGGAGAAGGAGACAGGAATTGTGGAGAAGACTTTGCTCTTGAATGAGTTGGAAATAAAGTACAAAGTGCCCAGGGGCGAGGCAGAACGACTCTTAGGGCAGTTGCTTCGCGAAGGAACCATTTACGAACCTAGGGAAGGCTATCTAAAGAAAACGTAGAGCTTTGAAGTAAGAATAGAAAAAGGTTGCTGCTATTGCGCCGCTTCGATGTTGGTTTCCTTGTAGTACTGAGCATTTGATGTGAAGGCAGTGATGCCGACGGGTATGCCAACGTCATTCTGTCCTATGCTGTCAGGATTCATTATGTAGATGACAAAGGTCCAGCCTGACTTCAGCGTCAAATCATCACTAGCCTGAGTGAATGTCCGCACGCCACCCTGAACCGTGATGTCGAAGCTAGTCCCGTTCAGCTCAGTAGGAGTGACTTGCAAGTCGTTCGAGATAGTCACATTGTTAGTCCTCCAATAGTAAACATTCGTCCATGGACAATCTTGTCCACGCACGGAAATCTTGTCGATGACGACATCCCTTCCGCCCGTGTTGAGTATTACTATGCCTGCTTCAGCCCACGCGCTCGTGGTGTTGAACCAAATGTGCTGTTTAGTCAAGAACAGCGATTCTTCCTGCACTCTGGTAGTCGTCACGTTTATGGCATAGAAAGTCACGACAGTAGCAAGCAGTACGGAAACGACCAAGATTATCAGCGTGGTCACTACGACGCTCAAACCTTTCTTGCTCTCTAACAGACGCATTAACTCATCTCCGAATACGAATTTTGCTGAAACATAATCGAAACCGAAAGTAAGACGGTTTGCATGTCGCACAGGCCAACGCAAGCTAGCGATTATTATTTGAACAATTGAGCAGAAGTCAGAACCTTGCAGAAATATCATTGTTTAAGTCGCTTCTAACTTTTGAATAAACGTTAAGAATCATCAGCAATACTTAGCTGCAATCGTGAAGTCTGATGAGCGGCGTAACGGTTGTTGTGGGCACGCGCCCGGAAATCGTGAAGATGGCGCCGGTCATCAGAGCCTTACAGAAAAACAGAATTCCGACGACTTTTGTCCATTGCGGTCAGCATTACGACTACAACATGTCCCAACAGTTCATCGAGGAACTCGCTCTTCCCGTGCCAGATTACGAATACAGGGTCAAGGCGTACTCCCAAGGTTCACAGACCGCACGCATATTAACACACATGGAGAGATTATTGAAGAAAACGTCACCCTCGATCGTTCTCGTGGAAGGGGACACAAACGGCGTCTTGGCAACAGCACTAGCGGCGGTCAAGCTCAAAATCCCAGTCGGACATGTCGAAGCAGGACTGAGAAGTTTCGACTTGCGAATGCCGGAAGAACACAACAGACGTCTGACAGACCACATATCCACGTACTTATTCGCACCCACAGCCACCGCAAGCAACAATCTGAAAAGAGAGAACGTCTGGGGAAAAACGTACATAACGGGAAACACCGTCATAGACGCCGTAACTCAATATCTCCCAATAGCAGAAGAAAAATCAAGAATCCTTCAGACTGTTCACTTCAAAAAATTTGCCTTGGCGACTGCCCACAGAGCAGAAAACGTTGACGAATTCCAAGTTCTCAAAGACTTCATGGACATCTTCGGCGAGTCGTCTGTCCCAGTCGTCTACCCAATGCACCCCCGCACAAGAAAGAGACTACTGCAAAACCACGCCTACGACAAAGTTGAGGGAAACGGAAACGTGCAGATCCTCCCGCCCCTCGGATACCTAGATTTTCTGCTCCTGATGAAAAACTGCGAAATGATAGTTACAGATTCAGGCGGCATCCAAGAAGAGGCAACAGCACCGTGCATCCGGAAACCAGTCTTGGTCATCCGCTTTTCCACTGAGAGACCAGAAGCAGTCGAAGCGGGGTTTGCCGAGGTTGTTGGCGTCGAGAAAGCGAAGGTGCTTGACACCATCGAGAGAACGCTTGACGAGAAAAGGGAACTCCCTGAAAAGTCGCCTTTTGGAGACGGAAACGCCGCGGAAAAAATCGTCAGTATAATTGAAGAAGAGATGACTCTCAGACACTTCTAGGAAATATACTTGATTTTCTTGTCCTCTTCCTTCTTAGTCTCTTCAGCCTGCAGCGCTCTCTTTTCCTCGATTTTTTGCAGTCGGGTTACCATCTTTTCCGCCTTGCCAATTTCCTCGTCCAAGCCGGCGAGGCTCACGCCGAGACCAAAGGTTCCCTGCAACACCTCGAGAACACTCTTAGCTGCCCTAGGGTCCGGAAGGTATCCCCGTGTTTCGCCGAGGAGGCACAGAGCCTCTATCTTCTTAAAGCGCGCCAAACCCAGAATGAGACCGGCTGTTCCGACGATGGGACTACCCATAGGGCTTAACACCGCATCAGCTTTTAGCGCTTTGTTCAGAAGTTCAGAACCCGTTGCGGCAGCTATCACTTTTGGCTTGTTCTGCACTTCCATCCTGTAGCCGCCGAGAGTAACAATGAGTTTTACGTCGTGCTTTTCGGCGAAGCTGAGTATGGTGCTTGAGATTTCGTACTGTCCCTCTATCGTTTGGGCTTGGCTGTCGCCAGTGAAAAATATGAGGTCGTTCCCGCCTTCCTTGTTCTTCCAATAATAGAATGTCCCGCGCAGAAGCCTGACGCTTCCCTTCTTGCTCACAATCACAAAATACGGAAAATGAGGAGAATAAAGGTAAGCTAGCCTCTCAGCCTTCAGTTGTTTAACGAGATAGCGAATCGCGATCTTGCCAACAAGCCCGAGGCCTGGCAGACCTTCAATCAGGATAGGATTGTTGAGTTTAACGTCGACGAGTTCTTTAATGAATGTCTCTTTCATGGCTCCGAAGCCTCCCTCTTCCAAGCCATCCTATACTTGAGGTACTTATCGTCGGGCGAAAACTTAGGTGGATGTGGGATTCGTACCTTTCCACCGCAATATGGGCATGCGTCGGTTTTTAACGTGTACTGTCCGCATTTTTCGCACTTTCTCAGGAGCCAAACCACTATTTCTCCCTTCTAAACACGCCCTGCCCGCCAGCCTTCGTCACGACTGAGACAATGTTTTGAGCGACCTTCTCTAACACGTCCCCTCCGCGTTTGTAGTTTTCAGCCATCACCTCGATGGCGTATTTCGGCGCGGCAACAACGTAGAAACGCAGTTTAGTGTCACGTGATTTTTCAGCTTTCTTGGCAGTCAAGAACGCTTCCTTAATCACTTTCACACCGTTGGGTTTTGCACAGCGAAGCTCAACTATTCCCTTCACTGCGACCATTGGAACGTGTATCCTTTCTTTCGCCACCTCAACCAACGCGCTGGCAAGCTCAGGAGGCACACCTATTGAAGTTAAGGCTTCGGCGCCCTCTTTCAGGCCCTTTTCAAACCCTTCGTACAAGCCGAACTCCTTCTCCATCAGCGTTCCAGCTTTCTCGTAGACTTCCTCAATCGGCCTTCCAGTTCTCTCTGCTACGTTGCGGAGCAAGGCTTCAGCCTTCCTTTCCTTCTTCCATGCCATGATCTTCTCAATCTTCTCGCGTTTCGTAACTCTCCTGAGGGAAAGGTCTATGTGCCCCTTCTCCGTGTCCACTCGCAAGACCTTCAGAACTACCTTCTGCCCTTCGCGCACAAAATCGCGAATGTTGCGAATCCAAGAGGAAGAAACCTCAGAAATATGTAACAGGCCCTTCTTGTCATACTCGTCCAGTTTCGCGTAGGCACCATAATCTGTCACGGAATCAATAGTGGCGATGACTAAGTCGCCTGCTTCAGGCCATTCGGGCTTTCTGGATTCCATTGCGGTGTTCATCCCTTCTCGAGAAAGCCGACGACTTCGCCCTTGATTATCGCTTTTCCCCCAGACGGCGAGGCAAGCTCGGTCCCGCAAACGTTGCAGTTGACCTTGTTAACTGGATGACTGAAAATCAACTGTTCGTTGCCGCACTTTTGGCATTTCACGCGAATGAAGCTGCTTCTCGGTCTCGGGAGGAGATCTTCCCATTCAGACATTCAGTTCACCTTGTTCTATGCGATTACGAGCTTTCGTAAGCGAACGCCATCTTTATGTCTTGTGTAGCCGCACACCTTGCACTTCAGCTTCAAAGTCTGCTTCTTCGTCGTCTTCGCAAACTCTCTCTGGAGAGGATACTTTTGTCCCCCGTAACCTCTCTTTTCCCGGTTATGGTGACGCTCACCCTTCGCCAAGGCCCTCCGCTTTCCAGCCTTGTAGAGTGAAACTGAGTGAACTTGATGTTTTTTACATCGTGGGCAGTACGTTCTGATTTCTTTTGGAACATTCACTTTAACCACGGCCAGCTTTCCATAAAGAAAACGTACACGCTCTTATACTTTTTCGCTATCCGCTCAAAACGAATCTTTTAACTAACCGATTGTTCTTAGCTAGGAATAGTCGAAATCACGATATTGGCAATGTAATCTTCGAGAATGCGCAAGGAATAAACCATGAATGATGCAATCCAAACCCTCAAGAGAAACGGCACCACCATCATAAAGCTGACGCTCATACTCGCGATTATCGCTCCTTTCGCAATCCTGTATGTTTATCAGGGTGTAGCACAGCCGTCGTACCCATACATGTATTATGACACGCATCCTCCCACGTACGTGGACACTTTTGGAGTGCTGTGGAAGGGCAGAGCCTTCTATCTGTTCTTTTTGTGGCTGTTCGCGGTGGAAATGATACTAGGCTGGGAAGAAGTCCGGTCAGCGATATCCAAGATAAAATCCCCGAGAACCATCATTTTCATCGTAACCCTCCTGCTTCCCACCGCGTACGTAGTTTACGCAAACTATTCCGGGTTCAACAAGACAATAGTAGACCTGACCTACAAAAGCGGCCTGAATGATGCCATCTACCGCCCCCCAGATTGGATGCCCCTTTCAACCGAATATCTAGTGTTGACCGTACTGTTCGCGTTGCCAATCGTGTTAGGATACGGGTTCAAAGGACTGTCGAACTTTTCAATCTCCCTTGCATTCTTGGGAATAATCGGTCTGATGTACACCGTGGACAATCTATACCCGTTTGGACTTTTCACGCCGTTTCAGTTCCTTGTCTTTCCAACATCGACTCTTTCGGCAGGCGTTCTAAACATGATGGGATACCAAACTGCCATATCCACGACCATGGACCCTAAGTACGGATGGGCACCTCTCTTAGCTGCCCAAGTTCCCGGGAGCCCCATGAAAAACGCGCAATTCCTGATAGGGTGGCCTTGCGCGGGCATAGAGAGCCTGATTATTTTCACGGTTGTTATATTGTTGTTCTTGAAGAGAAGCTCTGTTCCGCTGTGGCAGAAGGCAACGTACTTTGCGATTGGAGCCGCAGTGACCTATTTTATCAACATCTTGAGGATCGTGTCTATCTATGTGATCGCCATAAACGGAGGCAACATCGACGTTTTCCACAACGTCTATGGGCAGTTCTACTCCATCGTCTGGATAATATCCTACCCATTAATAATAATCGGAAGTCGAGCAGCATGGGGCAGGGTCAGAACACCCAAAGTAGACACCCCTCCAATCGTGGCTAGCTGATCTCGATCTTTTCTGCCAAGCCTTGTTTGATCAATATCTTGGCGTTTTCAACAGGTAACGAGGCGACATCTTCAACCTTGAAAGGACCATACGTCTTCATGTCTGCCCCAACTATGGCTGGAACATCCTTCAAGAAGCGCAAAACGGGCTTCCTTCGTTCCTGTTCTAAGCTAACCTTCGACGTATGCCCCCGAAGAATCTCTCTGGCAAAGTTCTGGAACGCTTCGGCGAAGGGTAGAACGCCCTGACAGATTCTCTCTTCCTCCGCCGCCAAGAACTCAGACGGAACCTTCTCGCTCTTAGCTACTTTCTTGACGAGTTTTCTGTAGCGAGACTGAACCACTTCGTGAACCATCCGTTTGACGTTCTGCATCTCCTTGCTTAGAAGGTTCGCCTTCACGGTTCTTTTGTCAAGCATTCGGCCTTCTTCTCGGAGTTTCCTCAGATACTCAGCAACGTTAGCGTAGAAATCGGGAGGAAGCTTTCCCAACTCGCTGCTTTCGGTCTCGCGTTTCCAAGCCTCGTACAGCTCATTGTACATTCCGCTTCACACCTCCTACACGACGCTTAAGCGGGCTATTTTTAGCTTGCCCAGATTTTCGCCATGTTCCATAGCCATCGTAGAATCCTCTGACAGAATTCAACACCAAGAACGGGCGAATTTCAACGCCAACTCCTGACTTTGACACGTAGTCTCTCGGTGGAAAGAACATGTCGCACAGGAACCTGAAGAAGCTGGTTCTTGATTGGACGAAAAGGTTTTTGAAGTAAAAGTAAGTGTGATTGCGGACGTACCAGTACGACCAGTCCCTGCCAGCTTGCCTGCCTCTGAACTTGTGCCAGACGAGCGCTTTAGGTTGATACATAAGTTTGTACCCGAGCCGCCGGATGCGCATGCAAACGTCTGTGTCGTCTCTGTAGCCCGTTCCTAGATAGTTCTCGTCGAAACCCCCCACCTCCACAAGCGCATCCCTCCGAAAAGACACGTTGCACCCAATCAACGAATCAACCTCAATCGCGACGCTCAACGGAACATCAAAGTTCCCAATGACAAGTCCGCTCTTGAAAACTTTCCCCACCTCGGCCCTGTTAGTTTTCACGTAAAACTTCTCCGAACGCCCATAGGGAACAACTCTCCCTCCAACACCTCCCACACCGTCGTTTACGTAGGGTTCAGTAAGGCAGCTCAGCCAATCTTCGTGGACGACAACGTCGTCATCCAAGAAAACCACCACGCCGCCGCTTGCAAGCGAAATTCCAACGTTTCGGGCGTGCTCCCTGTTCCTCTCACCGATAGAGACATACCGTATAGGAAAATGCTCCTGCAGCTCCTTAGTTCCATCAGTCGAACCGCTGTCAACGACTATCACCTCACGCGGCCCATTCCTTAACTTGAAGATTGATGCCAAGCATTCCTCCAAATCTGAACACCTATTGTAGGTGGCGATGACGATCGACACGTTCACGGACAGAAGAAAGTCACCTCAACCCGCGTTCAACCCACAACTTCAGCTCTGTCTCTGCACACAAGCAAAACGGCAGCTGCGGTGGGCAATTCAACCTCCTTCTTTCTGTACGGACCAAACGTGTTGTCAAGAATTCGAAACGCCGGCGCGTCGGAAACCGAAACTTTAAGAGTTCCCTGTTTGAAGGCTACGCTACTCTTGAAAGGGTCAAAATCGTCGATACCTGAAGCAGCGACTTCAACTTTCTTCAATCCAGTCTTGCTGTGCAAAGAGCCGGCGAGCCGGATGAGCCGATGAATATCGGTCGTGACTACTGTGTCGATTTTCGCAGACTCCAACTTCACGACATGATCGATTATCCTTCTCCAAGTCTCGTATCCCACACCCTTGACGCCGCCCGAAGTTCCTGCACCAGAAAGACTCCTTAAAATCGAATCCTTGTTCCTCACCAACGTTTCAGCAATATGCTTCTTAAGTCCGATTTCGATTAGGTCGTTCGCTTGTGCGCCACTGATGAAGTTTTGTACTCCCAACAAGACGTGTTTGTGCCAGCCGGAACTGCCCATAGACGAAGCTCCGGAGAGTGGTGCCTCCTTCCAGGTCTTCTCGTCGAAGCCGTGAAAAGCCAAGTCTAACCCCAAGCCAGTGAGGTAGTCTACGATCTCCTTGCGTGCAATCGCATCGAGGGCTTGAACGATTTGGCTTTCCAAGTGAACATGATACCCGCGGTGACCAGAATAAAAAACCTGCATTTCTTTCTCGGAGAATCCCATATCTTCTTTCAGCATGCCCAGAAGCTTGACAGTTTCTTTCTTAGCAGTTTCTAGACAAACTTCGCACGGCCACGTGTTCGTCTCGAACTTTTCCTTCCCACAGATCGGGCACGTGTCGGGCGCTGTGCCTTTCCCCGCGAAACCGCATCCGCCGCAAACCCACTCATCGTGGATTTTCTCGCATGGAGTCGGTATGTGGTCTGCGTCTATGTCAAAAACCAAGTCCGCGCCGAGCCAGCCTTTCTGCTCCATGTTCGCTTCAGGGTCTTGGTAGTAAGCGCTCGAGTAGTACGCGTCGGAAGGGACAAACTCTCCCAAAAAGCTCTGCAGGTCGCTTTCGCCGGCGAAAGCCTTGTGGCGAACCATGACCCTATCGAACGAAATGAAGCCGAACTCCCGTTTCTGAGCCATGGAGGGAGACTCAACTTCCAAACCGTGGCTTGCATAGTAGTCGCGGAATAATTGACGAATGACAGCACGGGACTTCAAGCAGGCATCCTCTTGACGTGAGACGCGCAGTCATGTCTAGTACTTGTTCACCGATAAAAAGTGCTCCCAACGAATCATTAGGGGAACTCTTCGAAATCAGATTTTCCCGGTGGCATCCACTGGAGGTCTAGGGAAGCGTCTCCCGTTAGCTCGGTGTACACGATGGAGATTCTGTGCTCGCCGCTGGTTAGTTCTACGTCAAACAGACCACTTGAGTTGGAGATGTACGAGTTGTAAACGAGAGAACCATCAATGTATATGAGCGTATCATTGTCAGCCAGCGCTCTGAACTTGTAAGCGCCAGATGTGTCCGCGGCGAAGCTTCCGTTAAAGAATGCGGAGAAGAAGTCTCTGTTTATCGTTGGAAACGGGGACAAGTAGCCAAAACCAAACGACGGGACAAACACCACGCTGGAAACAAGCGGAGTTTCGCTTGGATAGAGAAAACCTGAACTGAGAATCTCAGGCGATGTATCCCAAGGGGGTTCCCAGAACAGAAACAGAGTCTCATTACTGTCACTCATTTCGTACTCGAATTTCATGCTATGAAACCCACTTCCAAGCGTGAATTCGGCAGCGCTGTCTTGCGATTCAAGGACAATCTGGTTGTCAATCTGCAACTTCCGAGGGTTGCTGGAGTTGGATAGAACATAGAAACTGTACTCGCCGTCCACGGGAATGAACAACGAACCTTCCCAAGTGAGAACCAGCGGAGCGCTGTTCCTGTAGGGATTCAATTCGATGAGCATCCCGCTCGAAACAGACACGTTCAACACTGATTCACTCAACAACCGAACACTGCTGGACTGGGAACCATTGTAGACGCTCATAATCAGCCCTTGGTCGTACAGATTGGTGGAAAAACCGTTTCCAAAGAGGCTGGTGGAATTGCCTTCATAGCCCTTTTTGAGGAGCCACAGGTAGTCTGCCGAGCTGTAGATGCGGTAACCCCCATTTTCAACCAGTGTCCTCGTGTACGCTTCGATGTTGTCAAGGTACCATGCCGACCTCGCGTCGATCAATATGTAATCCGGAGAGACGTTCTGCAAGAAGAAGTCAACGGCGTCCACGCTACCCGCGCTTGATGAAGCATTCCACTCCCACATGGCATATGCGTACATCCTCTGACTCGCATGGGGAAGTATGTCGTTCTGGGTCATTATCGACGCGTCAGCCGGCACCAACCCCAAAATCTCGTTCAACGCTGACAGGTGCTGCTCCGAGTGTGGACTCATCCTTGTCGTAAGGAAGCTCAAATGAGGCGGATAGTAGATTAGCACACAAGAATAAATCAGGATCAACACGTAAAAGCCAGCAAGCACTTTTTTCTGCCTATTACCAACCGAAGTGCTAAACTTCCGCACAAAAGCAAACCTCTCCTTTAAGTTTAGCAAGTTTCGGCTACCGCGAACCGCGGATATGAATACAAATGGTATGACAAACGCCACATACTGGTAGCCTATAACCGAGAAATACGGCGGATAATTTGACAAGAAAGCCGCCAGAAACCACGGAGCACCGATGAGAAGTGAGGGCAGGTCCAGAAAAGACAGAAACCCAACCGGAGCAAGAACCCCGAATAAGAATATGAGCTTTAGTCCAGCAGAAGAGGAAACGAGCTGCAACGTCAACAGAGGGTTCGTTACCGCACTCCATAACAATCCCAGCGGATTATGCACTGGGTCGCCCAGTTGCACCCAATTCCTGTTCGGAAGCACCGAAGGATTGAAATAGAAAATCGCCATTCTTGCCGCCACGTACCAAGAAACCGCAAGAACGACCGTTAAGACCGCAACTGCCATGGTTCCGCGAAAGAGCAGCCGGTAATTGAAGGATTTGCCCGAATTCTTAATCTCTTTCCACCCGACCCAAAAAACGTACAAGCCAAGAAACAAAACCAGAAACGGCACAAACTCTACAACTGAAAGCGCCAGAATCACGAACACAAAATAGGGAACGAACTTCCTCTTCACGAAAAAATAGAATGCCGAAAAGAAGAAAACCGGCAGAAAAGCCTGCGTGTGAAAATCAAACAAGTTCAAACCTATCAAAGGCGGATAGATCAAGTACAAAAAAGAAAAGAAGAGCGCATAATCCCGATTCTTCAATTCATGCACGCCAATCAGATAGAGCGGAACAGCCCCCAAACTTACGACAAAAGACTGCAGAACAAGCAACGTCGCGGTGCTTTGGAAAAGCTTGTAGATTGGAAGAACGAGGAACAGCACTGGAGAGAAGTGTATTCCGAAAAAGCACCCGCTTGGATTTATGGGCAGCTCTATGGTGTACCAGAAGAACTTGCCAGCGTTAACCGTGGACCAGATGCTCTGTTCGTAGATTCCAAGGTCCCAAGCCGTGGTGAGAAAGAGGTTATGCTTCAGAATAGTCACGTATGACAGCACCGCAGTATACGTTAAGATGGCAACGAGTAGCAACAGGAGATACTTGTGAGCCCGAGCGAATTCCACGGTTCTTTTTTTCAGCTCGAAGGACATGGCCGTCAACGCCGACGTACGTATAGTTGGAGCTTATTCTTATTTCTTATCTGAACCAGAAAGCGACACGTTTGGGAAAAACATAAAAATAGGCTGGCTTGACAAACCTCGTTGAGGAACATCATTCAGCATTCCAGCGTGATTCTCGTTGGCGAAAACAATAACAATAATCTGCGACCCCCTGCTAAGCGAATACGGCCCAACACGCCCGCCAGTATTGTTATCGAAGGAACTGAGGAAACGCGGCTACGCAGTGAAACTTGTATCTGTCCTCGCAAGCGAGAATGTTAAGCGAGACTTAGAGTCCCACGGCATCGGGGTGAGTTCAATCGGCGGCGTGTCTCCGTTCAAGGGCGAATCGTTAACATGGTTCTATCTTTGGCTGTGGGAGGGGTTCCTGTCGGCAAACTCAAGAAAGCTGAGGCGACTCGGAATCAAAGTGAATGGAATGGTTCTGAATTTCTCCAACATGATCGTTCATCCCAGCCATGTCTGGTACGCTCAAGGACCACCAACAGTCCTCTTGGACAACATCAAGAGTCAACTGACTCCTAATTACAGAGTCGGCTTCTTTCTTTCGTCCCAGATGCTCCACAAAATAGACAGAAAAATGACACGCAGATTCTCGGCTCAGTCAAAACTGGTCTTCGCCAATTCCAGATACCTAGCCAAAGTCTACGAGAGATGGCAAGTTAAGGTTCACGGCGTCATTTACCCGCCAGTCGATTGCCAAACGTTCAAGCCCACGACTGCTGTGCCAAGTGGAGATTACGTAGTTACGTACTTGGGGAAAGAAACAGATTTCGACGTTATTCAGAAAGCTTTGGACAATGGGATAAGAATAAGGGCTTTCGGAGGAAAAATGGACACTGGCATGAGACTGCTGAACCATCCCAATTTAGAACACCTAGGAAGAATCAGCGACTCAAGACTGGTAGAACTCTACTCCAACGCTTTGTTCACCCTGTTCCCGTTCACCGATGAGCCGTTCGGGTACATTCCAGTCGAGAGCATGGCTTGCGGCACGCCCGTCATAACTTTCGGGAAACAAGGTCCCGGAGAAACCGTCGTTGACGGCGTAACCGGGTGGCGTGCACAGGATGAAGGCGAAATAATCGAATTGGCTTCGAAGATATGGCGAGAAAAATACCCAGAAAGCGTAAGAAAGGCATGTAGAAAAAGGTCGCTGATGTACGACACTTCGTCCATCGTTGGACAATGGTTAAACATAATCGACAACGTATGATAACTGCTCATTACGTTGATTTCCCGAAGTTTCCGCGCCGCATCGAAAAAGAACTATTCCTTATCCTATGATTCGCTCAGTCGAGCGCGCATGCGCGTGTGGAAAAACTCGATGAGAATCTCGTCGGAAGGTTGCACCTTACCCGCATAAATGTACTTCGGAATTCCGAAATAATCCTCAAACTTGGTCTTCGCAACGTAAGAGACGAACTGCCTAATCTCATTCAAGGTAAGTTTCGACTTGCCCAGTTTCCTGTTGCTGAACGTGATGGGCATTTCGGTAATAGAGCATCCCTTCTTCACAGCCTGCCTTATGGTTTCTATCTGTATCTCGTACGTTGGACTGTGAAGTTCGTTTATCACCCTTCTCAGCAGTCTCAACGAATAACATCGCAACCCACTCGTATAATCTCTTATCCTTGCCCCAATCATCACAGACGCAAACTTATTCGCCGCCCTGCTGATCATTATCCTTATGGGACTCCACTTGACAGTTCTCCCGCCCGGAAAGTATCGGCTTCCTATCACAAGGTCATACCCTTTCTTGGCTACAGCTACAAGCTTCGGAATGTCTCTCGGGTTGTGTGAGTAGTCCGCATCCATCGCTATAACGTATTCCGGCGGGTCCTTCAAGTAGAGAAACGTCTTGATTCCTTCGGTTATGGCAGTTCCCAGACCAGTTTTCCTCGGGCGCACGACGAGAAGTATGTTGCCATATCTCTTCTGAAGACCCCTAACGATGTCGGATGTTCCATCTGGGCTCGAATCATCCACGACCATTATCGAAAGTTTTAGGTTTACGGTCTCAATCTCGCTGATGAGCGCTTCTATGTTTTCTGCTTCGCAATAGGTGGGAAGAATCACTCCAATCTGAGAGTCTACGTTGAAACTCGCGTTTACGGTTTCAGGAAGGCTTGTCTCCACGTTCAAGTCTCCTTCGTTGCCCTCGCGGTTCGGATTCGAAGTGAAGGAAACTTGAGAGTCCATCATCTCACTCGCCTTCGTGTTCACGTATTTAATTTGGATACGGGGTTGCTGTTTGAAATGTATTGTAACTCAATCCTTTCCTTATAAGCTTATTTCAGAACCCTCGTCTTTCTCCGATAATAACCCAAAGGATGACGTACTCTCTGGCATAGTTCGTCAGGGTTTGCACACACTCCGTGAGTCTGTAACGTTTCGCATTTTGGCGGGATGTACGGCGTCCTCGAACCTCTCACACCCGCGATGTGCTCCACCTGATAACGGGTAAGTCTTTCGTTGAAGTCAGAGAAGTTCCTGAAGAGGTCAATCACGCTTTCTGTGGACATCCCGGAGTTAACTAGAAAAGAGGTCAGCGTGAAGCGACCCACGTGCGACAGGTGACGCCCAGAGGAAACAGCTTGGTACAGAGCTTTTATGCAGGGCGGAAAGGCTGCTTGAACCACTGTCTTCGGGAACCCTTCCAGTTCGGTCTTGCCTATCTTCTCTACTGATATTGCCTTTATCGTCTGGGCGGCGTCTGTTATTTTTTGAGGGAACTTGAGGGGACCTTTTGCTTCCAGCCGCTTTTCAACGTGCTTCCGAACTTCTTCGCCTAGGAGTCTTGCAGTCTCGTTTCTCGTTAAGTAGACGTTTCCACCTACGAGGAAGCGGTTGACGAGTTTCCATTTTCCCTCGCGCAAGTAGGTCGTGTTTCTCAGGTAGTCCGTGAAGTGGAGCGCAAACTCGTACGGTATCCCAAGGTTGCTGTTCTCAGCGATTTTCCACCCGAAATTCTGTGCGATCGCCAGAACCCTTTCCTTATTCTCGCCCTTCAGGTCATTGTAGGTTTGTTTTGCCTCTGCTAACGCGTATCTCTTCTTGAGGAAGGAACTGTCGGTTGCGAGGGTTATCATGATGGCCACGGGGAAGGAGAGGATCTCCACCTCTTCGTTGTGGTGTCTTCTGCTGACCAACACGTAGAGCACAGCCTCCTCGACTCTCTCCTGAGCACGCTCGAGAATGGCGGCGAATTCTGGATTCATTAAGTCTTCTATCTTTAAATCGAGTTTCTTCACGTATTCTGCCGTTTCTTTCAGAAAAGGATATTTTGCTAGGTCGTTTTTGGTGAATTTGGCTGTGGCGACTTGCATTTTGTGTTTCTCGTTATTCCGTTTCGATTCTCGGTGCCAAGTAGAACGTTAGTTTGCCCTCTTTTGCTTGTTGAAAGTCCAGTCTTATGGGCATGTCTGACGAGAATTCCATCGTGGCTATGTCGGACGTTGCGGAAGCCGCCTTGATGATTTCGTAGAGGTAGCTTAGGCTGAAGGTCGATTTTGACGGTTCCTTCGCCTCTAGGTCAAGTAGCGTATCGCTTCCCTTCTGAAGAGTTATCGTTGCGCCCATGAGGTCGCCTGTGGCTTGGAAAACTATCTTCTCTGCGTCCGCTTCTACTCGAACGTGATCGCTCACGAGCTGAGCATCCTCGATGGCTTGGCTTAAGCCTTGGGTTGTGGCTTTCGCTTTGACATTGAAAGTGAGTTTAGGCGTGGGCACTTCCTCCTCTGAGGCTTCGAGGGTTGGCATCGTAAAGTTCCGGGAGTATTTTCCAGTGATTTTCAGTTGGAGCTTACCAGTTTTCTCGTCCAACGAAAGCTCGACGACTTCGTCTTTGCCGGCTCTTTTGAGGAGTTTTAGCAGTTCGCTGATGTTGATGCACATCTTGGTTGGTTCTGTTGCAGAGTACTCTTCAAAAATGGTTTTGGGCCATTCGAAATCGACCATGGCAACGCGGGACGGGTCCATCGCTCGCAGTTTTATTCCTTCCGGGTCGAGTTTGAACGTGGCTTCATCCACGAGGATTGAGATGGATGTGATCATGTCTCTGAGGAGCTTGGCGTCAGCCACTTTGAGCTTGAACATGGAAGTCACCTTTCTAGTGGATATGTTTAGCCCTTAATAAAAGATTTTACATATTAACCTTCAGCTTCAAATAATGCCTACTCGCTTAGCAAGCAGCCTCGAATGGCACCAATCTCCCCTATTCATACATTGAACCTCAGGGACGGTTGCAGACAGAACATGTTTTTATGGATTTCCAATAACAAACGACCTGCGCTCGTTGGAAACTCGGGTTAATGCCTTGGTTGCGTTTTTGCTTCTTACATGGGTGACGAACATAAGTACTGCAACTACCATGAGCACCGGTAGGATAGAGAACAAGGGGAATTCTGGAACCGAATTTTTCGAAACATACAGAACCCAAGCGAAGGGGTTAAATTCGTTGTTGTAGTTGCTGATTACGACGTACCCTTCAGCGAGAAGAGCTTTGTTGACGTTCTCATAATGTGTCTGGTTGTAATCTACATAAACCACACAGACTAGTCTACCATACCTGTCTGTCACATAGACATCGTCAATGTCTAAATACACCATTTTTTCCCCAACGAGTGAAGTCAGAAAGTCCTTAGCCTCGTAGTATCCAGGTTCTCCACGTTCTGGAGCGTCGATATCTGCTAGTCTAACACGGTCTCCCGAAGTCGTGTCAAAAGTGTCTCCGTCGATAACTCGACTGACGGTAGCGGTTCTGTCAACCTCCCATGAAGAGTAACCACGAACAATAGAGACAAAAGGCTGCACGGAGATAACCAAGATTAGGAACAAAGTGATTTCTTTCTTCGTGCCAATGTCTCCTCGAGAATGACATGAAATGATGACTATTATCGAATGACCCGGGTTCAGTTTTTATGGCTTGCGGCAGAATCCTCGACTGCATTTGGAGAGAAACCCAACGTGCATAGTGCGCTAAAGATTACTCCGAAAAATAACATGACGTTTAGCTGTATTCTCTGAATGTGTAGGCGCATTTTGTGCAGCGGAGAAACTGGGTTGACGATTCGTCGGCGCCCCGCGTTTGCACTTGCCACACGTAAGCCGTGTTGTTGCCGCACTTGGGGCACTCAACCCTGACGGTGGGCAGTGTTCGGAGTTTCTGTTCTTCCTTGCCTATGACGGCGACAAGTTGCTGCGGCTTGTGCTGAATGACTTTGGCAACTTTTGGCTCCACTTCTTTCTTAGAAGTTTTCTTCTTGTAGCCGCATTTCGGACAAACGAGCGCTATGGATGCTTCCTTACCGCTTTTTCCCTTTCTAGGTTCAAGCCGCGAGCCGCATTTTGGACAAAATTCCATAGCGTTTTACTCCGACGTTCGTTTGTTCTCCCTTAACACTGTCTCTTTTAAACTTTTTCTCATTGCAATAAGGATTAACGCTAAGTCAAGCTAATACCTGAGGCGATGAGGTGAGCAACGCGCAGTGCTTCTGGAATGTTGCTTCTTGTGGAAGTCAACTGCACAATCTTCCTCGCATCATCCTCTAGTATACCCGACACTTGCATGTACACCCTCTCTTTTCCACCATGACTGTGCACTTCGAGAACCCCTCCGGCTTTCTGCATTACGCTCCAGCGTTCGTCGCTTTTCGGCAGGTTCTTCAGTGCTTCCCTGACTTCCACAAGGTTTGGCTTATCACGAGTCACAGCTATGACGGGCAGTTTCGTCTTTTTGCTCAGTGTCTCTATGTCTACAACGTTGAAGCCTGCCATGGTTGCACCATTCAACATTATGACCCGCAGCTGCTTGTAATGAGGCGAAGCCAATATCATTTGGGTTATCTTTCTTGTGGCGTCCATCCCGTCAACTTTCACGCGTGTGTGTATGACGCCGTCAAGCCAGTATCCGCCTCGAAAAACGACGCCCACAACTGGCACAAGCCCTTTCTTGCGAGAAATGAACATGCCGTCGTCGATGCCGAGAACCCGAATCTCAGGCTTGATCACGCGGAACTTTTTCACCGACAGAGCCAGTCCCTCAACAACTCCATTTCATAAGGGGTGCTGGAATTATAAGCATAGCGACTATTCCGGCGTTGGTCCTTGTCAGTTGAGGACAAGTTGTTTCTCGCCAGATAATGCTTGTTCGCGAATCTTCTCTTTAGTGTACCCGAAAACGCCGAACAATGTTTCGGCACTGGACACAAGCATGTCCAAGTACTTCTGAACGTCGTAGCGAGTTTTAGGCGACAGCAGTTCAGCAGCCAGAACTCTCTCATTCGCATTCCCATGTTTGGAGTTAACTATTAAGTATCGGACCGTCATGCCCGCGGAAACGTCAAAACCCGCCTTCTCTAACTGCCTCGCCGCGATGGCTTGAAAGACATCGTGGCTGTAACCCCAAGGAGACTTCGAAAGCCTCTTAGCAATTACCAAGTCGTCAACGTTGACCTGACCTGAAATAAGCATCGCCGCATACCTCCTCAGAACCTCGAAGGCGTTCGGAATCCTAGCCAAGAAATCTTCCAGATTGGCAGAGTTGGCAAGGGTCCTTATAATTTCGATTTGGGCGTTGCCGATAAAATTAGGGGTGTCTCCGCGTCTCGCCTCGATGCCCCTCATTTTAACTTTGCCGTTCTCAAACACTCCATAATACCTGTTCAGAACCGGCACGTCCTCCAACACTTTCGAGGGCGGAAAAACAATCCACCGATACTTCCCCTCAACATTCAAAGGAACACCAATCGCGGCTGAAACCTCTCTGGAAAAGTCTGCAACCTCCCTCGGCATAAGCCCCGACTTCTTCAGCCACAACGAATCCACTATCCCATGAACCACCTCAAAACCTCGCTCCTGAGCCATCTTCGCGGTCTTTAGCAACGACTCTCTGGCGAAGGCACAGACGGCTATGTGAGCGTCAACTTTTCCGAAACGCGCGTTCCGGTAGCCCAAGTAACCGAAACACGTGACCAGTATCCACTTGAGGGCTGCCTGCCGCATGTCATAGGCGTGTCGCAGGTGTTCGTCCGTGGTTTCGCCGATCAGACTCTTGTATTTAAAACGCTTCTTCAGGAGCAAATCTAGGGTTTTTGGAACTATACCGCGCCTCTTCTCGCAGATGTTATACCCCAACTCTGGAACTCTGAGCTTCGAGTTAGGACAGCACTTGCAGAGAACGGTTTCGGCGGATATGTTGCGCGTCAACATCAGCATCGGAAACATCGAACTGAAATCCACCTCCACAACGTCCGCGTGAAAGCCGAGCTTAGGTTCGAACACGAACCCGCCGCGGTCCGCGACGAGCAGGTCCCAGCCGGACTTGAAGGATTCTGGTTCCCGCTTCTTCCATGGAATGAGGAGTTCGCTCTTCCACGCGGTGTAGAGCTGCAGAGAAGACATTATGCTGCCGATAGAAGCCCTAGCGGCTCTGTGGAGCGGAAACCGGCAGGTCCTGGAAACTTCAACCAAACCTTCCAAGCCGGATGCGGTGTAGATGAACGTGTTGTCCACGTCGATGTGTACTCTGCCGTAGAGCCTGCGCATCGGCGCCGTGTGATAAACCCGCCCATACGAAAAGAACGTTTTGCCGCCGCCTTTCTTAGCTCTCAGCGGAATGACTTCTCTGCTCAAGACGAAACGGTCCAGCACGCCATTCACGAAAGCGCGGTGGGCTAGGTAAGGGAAGAGAAACGAGTCTCCGCCGCTCGTGAGAATGAAGTCCGGGTCCTCCGCCTTAATCATGCTGACAAATTGGAGAATCTTTTCGGTCTCGTTTCCCTCGCTGATAACTACCGTTCTGTTATCAAACTCTAAAGTGATAGTTCCAATCTTGTCGGACAACCCCGGCGAAACACTTTCCTTCTCGATACTGACGCTTAACCGCACCGAACGGAACGGCGGAATGCTGTACTCGCAATCCTCGACCGAATCGAGAACGTCATAGCTGAGACCGTTGCCGGAATCTACAACCATGACGCGAGCCAACGGGAAAACGTCTTTCTCGTACAGATAGGCCTGCGCAACCGACACATCAACGTTGTAGAGGCGAAACTTCTCGTATCCGCCGAGCCTCAGAATCTTCCTCGCAAAAAACGATGTTCTAGCGTACTCACTCATGTCGATTTCTAAGACCTTTTTCTTGGCAGCCTCCATGAAGTCAGCGTGCTTTTCCATGAAACGCCATCCAGAAACGGACCTGCTGTCTCGTGTCTTTTCCGCTAGGCTCTTTAGGTCGGAGAAATTCCCCGAAACGTAGATTCTGTGCGTAAACTTGTCGGTAAGCTTAACCCGTTCTCCGTTCTCGGCAATGATCCACACTGCCATCTCGTTCGGACCGGACGGGTAAACGTCGAACAGCCAGCCTCGGACGACCTTAAGCTTGGTGAAGTTGTTTTTCCAGCCGCTCAAGGCTCTCCGTAATCTCCATGATTTCTTTCTGCTGGTTAAGCAAAATCGACATGAACATCGCCTCAGCCAGTATCGGCCTAGTTGCCATTCCGCCGGCGGAAGCGTGGACTCTGCAGGCGTTCATCATCTTGTCAAAAGCTTCAAGCTCCTTGCCTCTCAACGCTTTTCGGAAGCCTTCCCAACGGGCGATTTCCGCGTCCAAAGCTTGTCTATAAGAGGGGATGGTTCTTCCCAAATGTTACACCTCCATGAAGGCGGTTAACGGCGCATAGTCAGTGGGAAAATCTATGTTGAACGGCTTGACGCGCGGATGATCCTCCAACGCGAAACTCAACACTTCGCCATGTTTCTTCAGCTTGACAAGAACGTTTGATTTGCCAAACAGTACAGCCTCGAAGAACAAGCCCTGCCTGGACCTTCTTCCCGAAACGTAAGTGGCGAGTACGATTGCGCGTTTCTTAGCCGCAATTTCCGACAGTCGAGAACAAACTTTCATGAACAGGTCCTTCGCCTCGGTCTTCGGAATGTCCCTGTCAAAAAACAGAGAAGTGATATCCGAGACGACTAGAAGCTTAGATTTCTTGCTGTTCAAGAACGACTCAAGCCCCTCCAAGACCAGAGAAGAAAACTGGTAGGCAGTGAACGCCCGCGAGACGTAGATTCTCTCCAGAACAGCCTTAGAGTCTAAGCCGTAACTCCGCGCGGTCTCAGCGACCACGTAGGGACTGAAGGAATTGCCGCCGTCGACAAAAACCACGGAGGACCCCAAACCGCCCTTCTCCGGCGATAGTTCGCAGCGGACGCACAGAGCGAAAGTTAGGAAACGCACGTTGTCGCCGTGCAAGACGACGAAGTCGCCAGCCTCGAAACCCGAAAAAACATCGTCCAGTACTGAAACGCCGAGGGAAAGACGTCTGACCTTTTCAGCCGACAAAACAGACAATGCTGGCGCCTCATGCTCCAAGAAAAATAAAGCCGAACGAACCCAAATAAACGTTTACCAAGAAAGCACCGTTTAATACTTGGAGAGAGATAACTAAAAATGAAATACGACTCGACGAGAGGAACGGCTTGACGGAATACCTCATCGGCACGGGCGGATGGGCATACTTCCACGTTCCGGGACTCCACCCGCTGGTGGCGTATTCGAAAGCCTTCAACTTCGCCGAAGTAAACTCCACCTTCTACCAGATTCCTTCTCTGAAAGAAGTGGAAAAATGGAGAAAACTCGTCCCGCCCGACTTCCAATTCACAGTGAGAGCGAACAGAGCGATAACCCACAGGTACAAGCTGCGCCCGGTTCAAGAAGTGTTTGAAACGTTCGAGACGATGAAGCAAATCTGTGCGACGTTGAACGTGGATTTTCTCCACTTTCAAACTCCACCTTCCCTCACGTTCACTGAGGCATCGGTCAAAGACCTTCGCACGTTTCTGGCTTCGGCAAACGTTGGAAAACTGCGGCTCGCCCTCGAGGTTAGAGGGGAAAATTCCGCAAAGTTGCCCAGTGAACTCGTTAAGACGATGCAGGACTACAACATGGTTCATTCCGTAGACCTTTCAAGAGGTGAAACGCCAGCCTACAAATCCGACACTCTCTACTCGAGACTCTTTGGAAAGGGGCAACACAACATTTACCAGCCGACAGACGGAGAACTCGAAGAGATAGACAGGAAGGCGCTTAGCGGCAACTTCGAGAAGGTAGTCATGAGTTTTCATTTCGTCCGAATGTACAAGGACGCAGCCAGATTGAAGATATACAAGGAAACTGGCAAGTTCCCGCCGGTCACGAAGTCAACAGGCATCTCATCATTGGAAGAAGTATTGAGAGAGGACGCTCAGTTTCCGTCAACAAAGCAGGAGCTGATTCACGGTCAAGGATGGAAACTCTTCGATTTGACCAAGGAAGAGAGAGTGCACACCAGCGATTTGCTCCAAGAACTGCCAGAAAGGACTTACGATACTCTCGATGAAGTGATAGCAGCTTTAAGTTCGACAGTGAGGTGATACGACGACGACAACAGCCCCTTATGACAATGTCTTGCTCGGCACATCAGGATGGAGCTACAAGGAATGGATAGGGCCATTCTACACTAAAGAAGACAAGAGCATGCTCCGCGCCTACGCAAAAGTCTTCAAAACCGTCGAGATCGACTCCACATTCTACAGGTACCCATCCAAGGGCACGGTCATGGGGTGGACTAGGTACTCGCCGGAAGGCTTTGTGTTTAACGCGAAACTGCCCAAACTCATCACTCACGACAAGAAACTAAGCCTAAGCGAAGGCGTGGAGGGGGATTTGCAGAAGTTCATGGAGCTTATGGAGCCCCTGTACATGGGTGGAAAACTCGGGTGCATACTCATCCAGCTGCCGCCTAGGTGCGATTACCGCCCGAGGGAAATGGAGGACTTTTTCAAGATTCTTCCAACTAACGTCAGGTTCGCCATCGAGTTCAGAGACCTTTCATGGATGAGACAGGAGACTTGGGGTTTGCTCGAAAAGTACAAGGTGGCCTACACGATTGTCGATGAGCCTCTGCTACCCCCGGAAATGCATTTCACGACGGACTTCGCCTACTTCAGGTGGCATGGAAAGGGCGCAAAACCGTGGTACAACTACCGTTACCGTCCTAAAGAGTTGGAGCCGTGGGTTCCAAACGTCAGGAAAGCCGCTGAGAAGGTCGAGAAAGTCTATGGGTATCTCAACAATCATTATCATGGATACGCCGTTGAAAACTGCCTGCAAATTCTGGAAATGCTCGGAGCATTGACGACCGAACAGAGGGCAGCCAAGACCAAGGTTGACAACTACTTCAAGACAGCGACAAGCATTGCTACGCCCACGTTGGAAGCCTTCGCCGAGCCAGAAGAAGGGAGCATCGAAAGCTTACTGCGACATTTTATGGACATCGAACGGTCGAAAAGAGCTAAACAGATTGGCGACGACGAACTTGCGATATCGCGGGAAACCGATAGCCAAGTGGAAGCCACCATAAGAGAGTACCACATCGTCATAGACATCCAGAACCGCGTGATCCTCCACGACTGCGCAGACTGGAACAAGAGTGTGTCAACCAAGCGATTTTGCAAACACCTGGGGAAACTGATGCTGACGCTCGATAAAAAAAGAGCTATGAGCATTCTTAACGAGATTTCCGCAAAAAAGGACGAATGGCAGTTCAAACCATACACGCAGTAAACGAGCATCACGCCGAGCTCGCTCATCGAGACAAAAGGTGTCGGAAAAATGACAGGCAACCAAATAATCTCCTACGCAAAAAACTACGGGAACCTAACGGAAATCCTCACGGATCATCAACTTGCATCCTTGGGAGACACGTACGCCAACTTCGCCTACTCCCTGGCATTGTCCAAGAAAAGAAGGGAAATTCAAGGCACTAAAGTCAAAGGGACCGTCCTTGCTGAAGCTCTCAAGAAAGCGGGACTGAGGGAACACTTGCCATCAGGAATGTCGCGGCACACCCTTGCCGACGCTGCAGAAGCCCTGATTGCTTACGCATGGCTGAAAGCCCATGTCACACTAGCCGAGACCGTCAGCATACTCGAAAAAGCCGATGACCCCGTTGACGGCTTCGCCCAATTGCTAGCGACAATAAAGAAGCGAATCAAGCTTTCTTGAAAGCTCGCGCGAACTCCTTGCCGAACTCCTTGTTCATGTCGCGCGCTTTCTCGACCACTGCCCGCAGGACTTCTTCGGGCTTAACCTCTCCCTTCGTTCGCACGTAGATTATTGCGCTTGAAGACATGGGATGAGGGATGTCGTAGCCTGCAAGATCCACGTTTTCATCCTCTGTGAGTCGTCTCTGCAGGAGGTTACAGAGTGTGTGTCCCATGCCTTCAACTTCGATTCTGAGCTCGTTCGGCGTCCTCTTCAATACTTTAACCTTCATGACAGGGTCTCCGTTCACCTTACAGGGCTGCTTTTCCGTAATCTAGTGCGGTCTTGCGCTTTTCAATGTTCCCACATCTTGGGCACGTCATGTCGTGTCTCTTTGATTCCAGCAAGTGACCGCAGTACGAGCAAAAAGCGTAGACAACGCCCAGATTCTTGTCTTTGGTCGATAAGTGGTAAGTCTGGTTCTTCTCGCTGATGACTTCAGCCCTCATGATGTCGCCGGGCTTGCACACGTCGAACATCGAGTCAACGTATCTTGGCTGAACGTCCGCGATGTGCAGTACACCGGAAAAGATGCCCGAAATCATCTTGTCACCTACCTTAAATATTCGTACACCAGCGTTCTCCGGTTGAGAATTCGAAACTTGTCCCACGACAGTGTTTCCCACCTTGGGAACAGTAGCCCCCTCGACCACCGGGAAAACGGAAACACGCTTGTTCAGGAAATCAACGAGAGCGCGACCGACGACCCGAGAGTAGATAACCCCGTCTTTAACGTAGGTTCCCGCGTCCGGGATGAACTCTTCGATGACGCCTAGACGTTCGCCGGGGAGCACGAATTGTCCGCTTTTCTGTTTGGATGGATGTGAAGTCATACTCATTCTCCTTCGTTTTCACGGTTGGTAACGTCAAACGCTTAACTGTTATTGAAACGCGGATGTTCCTTAAATGGATGTATCCTCTTTATACGCCGCTCAATAAACCTTTTGATTCGACATATCAGCAAATAAAGCGCAAATCGCCCAAGGACACTGTTTCACCGTTTCTCTATGACGTACAGATCGACAACAAAATCATGTTTTCGCTTAATGTGGAAGTCAAACATGTGAGGCACCGTCATCAACAGCGGATAAACAGCTTTGACCCTGCCACTATGGCCAGCGATGAACTCTTCCAAGAAGGACGACGCATGAGCTGATGCCCGCCGAGCCCGCTCACTTCGCAACTTCCTGATAAACTTCTTGTTTCCCTGAGGTCTCTTGTGAAGCGAGTAGACCGTACTAGCAGTCTCCAGCGCTTTCTCCAAGAATTTCCGGTCTGCCTGCCTTTTTTGAACTCCGAACGGCGGGTTCTGCAGAACCGTGTCAAAAGCTCCGTGGACCGCATCAATGTCTCCTGCAACCCACTGCGTTCTCGCTTTCAGTCTCGTCGTCTTCGCATTCTCAAGAGCCACCTTCACCGCGGTCTTATCCAAATCCACTCCCACGACCGATTCTGCACCGAGAAAAGCCGCTCCTAAAGCTAGCCTTCCAGTTCCACATCCCAAATCCAACACCCTCTTGTTGACAATATCGCCATACGTGTAGGCGGCGATGTAAAGCATCGTCGCAGCAACATCCACCGGAATGGTGTACTGTTCAAGGTCAGGTCTGGGCGACGGATGCGGCTGAACCGTCGAAAGAAGCATCTCAACGTCTAGCTTTCGAAGAAGCCTCTTCTGCACAGGTCTTCCCAAGACAGTTCTCCAACCACAACCAGCGCCTCACTAGGCGTAAGCACAGGCTTCTTGAACTTAGAAGCGTCGTCGAGCGAAATCCTCGGACAAGCAGTGTTAACGAAAGCCTCCACCGTCGGAAACTCCATAAGAACCTCAGGAGTGATTTCTCTAACCGCAAAAACGTACACGGTCTTGCCCTTTTCTTCAAGCTTCTGTTTCAAGCCCAAAGCCTCCTCAAGTCTTCTCTGCCCCGGCTTCAACCCAACCAGCAACCCGAAACTCTTCGCCTTACTCGCTTCCCGCACACTTGCCCATTGTTGTTTAACAATCCTTTCTGCGTCTCCAACAATCGAGAAGGCTCTTCGCTCGTACGGGTCCGCAACTATCGTCGGCTTAGAAGTTGAAAGAGCCACGCCCAAAGCGTGAAACCTGCCCCCACCGATGAAAAGGAAAGCTTCCACCTCTTTCGCCACTGATTTAGCGTTACTGTAGTCGCACCCAATCACCTGACCCGGATAACCCAGTCTTCCAGCATCGCCCATCGCAACGGTTTTTCCAGCCCGCAGAAGTGTTTCCCTCACGCCGTCAACAGCCTGAACGTGCTGAACCGTAGTGACTAAGCCTATCTTGCGCCATTTCGTCAAGAGCGGTAATGCCTCGCCAACAGCCTTATCCACACCCACAGTCGCCCTTGCTTCAATATAGAGCGTAGGCACACGCTCATACTTCACCATCTTCGAATGTCCATAATGAACTATCAAGTCGACACCGAGACTCTCCGCCTCATCCGTAGCCAAGTCGCACGCGCCATAACACGCATCCGCAGACACGATTGGCAACGCACCCAACCTCTCGATAACCTTCGCCAGCCGCGGAGCTTCCGGCTTCAAACCTTCTGGAAGCTGAATTAAAACTCGCTTGGCGCCAAGCTTCTGAATTTCTTGCTTAACTCGCTCTTCCTCAAAGTCGAACTGTTTCATTCAGGCACGAACCAAGAAAGTCCGCTGATTGAACATCGTCCGATGAGAATTGGCTGACTGGCTACTCTTCTGCCTCGCCCCAGTACGGCGTCCATTCCCAATCCGGTCTCGGTCTTGGACTCGGGCGACCAAGGGCTCTTTCGCTCTGCTCAGCGAGTCTTTCGAGCATAATCTTCCGTTCGATGCTCGCAACGAGCTTCTTGGTGGCAACTACGGCATCGTTGTTAACCGAGATGCTGTCAATTCCGGCTCTTACGAGGAATTCCGCAAAGTCAGGCAGGTTCGATGGACCTTCTCCGCAGATGGACACTGTCACGCCTTTCTCGTGGGCGACCCTTATGAGGTGAGCAATTATCCTTTTCACGGCTGGGTCTCTTTCGTCAAAGTATCCCATCTGTCCCAACCGCTCGGAATCCCTGTCAATCATCAGTATTCCCTGAGTCATGTCGTTCGACCCAATCGAGAAGCCATCGCAAAGCTTCGAAAATTCGTCGGCAAGTATAGCGATTGACGGTGTCTCAGCCATAAACCAAACCTGAAAGTCTCTTGACCGCTCCAACTCTTCTTCGCGCATGATTGCGAGGCATCGCTCCGCTTCCCACACCGTTCGCACTACGGGAAGCATCACCCAGACATTCTTCAAACCCCATTCTCTTCGGCATTTCCGTATCGCTTGGCACTCAAGCCTAAACGCTTTCTCGTACCATTGGCTTATGTAGCGGCTGCACCCGCGCCACCCAAGCATCGGGTTGGCTTCGACAATTTCATATTTTTCGCCGCCCTTCAGTTCCCTGTACTCGTTCGTTTTGAAGTCGCTGAAGCGGACAACGACCGGACGCGGCATTATAGCCCGGGCAACAGTCGCCACACCTTCGGCCAGCTTATCCACGAACGTCTGTCCCTGCCCGGTGTCCACGAAGTGCATTGGGTGTTCTCCAATGTAACTGGCCAAGATGAACTCTATGCGCATCAGCCCGATACCTTCGAAGGGCAGGTCCTTGTACTCATCAACCTTTTCAGGAACGCCCAAGTTCATGTAGATTTTCGTCGCAGTCACGGGCACAGATTGGTAAACTCCCCCGCCCATCGCTGCAGCAGAAGCAGTCGCCCCAGCGGCGGACGAAAGTTGCTCAGTAAGCTTAGATAAGACGCCTTCGTAGACGACTCCGCTTCTGGAATCAACCGTGTATTCTTTGCCGGTTACCATAAGTTTTGTGGCGTTCTCCGTGCCCACGACGCATGGGATGCCCAACTCTCGGCTTACGATGGCTGCGTGGCACGTTACGCCGCCCTTGTCCGTGACTATTGCTCCAGCGAGCTTCATGAACGGAACGTAGTCAGGGTTCGTCATGTCGGTGACGAGCACATTTCCCTTCTGCATGACGTTGGAGGCTTCTTCCGGGTCCTTGACGACCTTTGCGACGCCTAGACCGAAACCCCTTCTTCCAGCCGCTATTCCCCGGACGACCACCTTCAACATCTCGGGTTTCGCAACTTCAACCTCGGGCTTAGTCGCTTTTTCGGTGAGTTTCACGCTCCAAACGGTCTCCGGCCTAGACTGCACTATGAAAACGTTTTCAGGAAAGGTGAGGTCGCCCTCGATTGCCCACTCAATATCCTGTGCTCTGCCGTAGTGCTGCTCTATCTGCTTCGCAAGTTCCGAAAGCTTGCGGATTTCCGCGTCGTTTATGCATGGTTGCTCCTGCTTGTCTGCCGGAACCGCTAAGTGAATAGTCTTGCCCGTTTTCGGGTCGCGGATGTACTGCAACGTTTTTTTGGCTATGCGTTTTTCAATAATCTTCAACGTATTCTTGTCGACGACGAAATCGTCTGGGGTAACGGCGCCCGACACCACTGCTTCGCCCAAGCCGTAGTTGCCCTCGATGACTGTCTGGTTAGTGTCGCCCGTCACAGGGTTCAGAGTGAACATGACGCCCGCCGCCTTAGAATTGACCATCTTCTGCACTCCCACGCTTATGAGGACCTTCTCGTGAGCGAAGCCCTTCTCGGTGCGGTAGAACATTGCCCGAGGAGTAAAGAGGCTCGACCAGCACTTCACCGTGCTTTCCAGCAACTCGTTCGCGCCCTTGACGTTCAGGAACGTCTCCTGCTGGCCGGCGAACGAGGCATCAGGCAAGTCTTCCGCCGTGGCGCTCGAGCGTACTGCAACAAAAATCTCGGCGGCCTTGAACCGTTTGCACAATTCCTTGTACGCCTGCCTTATGGCACTTTCAATCTCCTTAGGCATCGACGTAGATTCGATCAGTTGACGAATCTTCTTGGAAGCCGCCTCATACTGTTTAGGATCGCTTGGGTCGGTGACTGTTTCCTTTATGATGCTGTAAATCTTCGAGGAGATTCCAGTTTGCTCGATGAACTTCTTGTAGGAATAAGCGGTTATGGCGAAGCCCGACGGAACATGTATTCCAGCGTTTATCATCTCGCCAAGGTTAGCGTTCTTGCCGCCGACAGACGGGATGTCTGTCTTCCTCAGGTTCTCAAACCATATGACCAGGTCTTCCTTGATCTCAGTCAACCGCTTTCGCCTCTTCAGCCTGTATTTTCTCAACAATTACGCGACATGGAATGGGAAGTTTTGCGCCTCCGAGCCGCAGGGCTTCTTTCGCAACTTCAACGCCGTCAGCGTTCACGTTGATCGTTATTATCGTTTGGTTAGGCTCGACCCGCGCTGCCGTGCCTATGGGTTTCCCGAAGGATCTTCGCATGCCGTCTTGTAGGCGGTCTGCGTGTGCGCCGAAGATCATCTTGTTCTCTCTTAGGATGATGTGTGGGTACGGGTGAACGTCTAAGCGATAGTTGTTTTCAAACTTATCCATCAAAGGTCGATTGGCTGCCACACGCGCTGCTTCCAAGGCGTTGTGGCGAATCTGAGCTCTCTCTAACCCTATGAGTTTGACTTCGTACTCGAACTTTGTCTTGGTGTCCCCCATGGTGAACTTCACTATCTTCGAGGGTGGAAAACCCTTGACAAACTGTTTTCTCGTGTAAGGCTGCTGCCGCGTGGAATGTCTGTAGTTTTTCGCGCGCATTCTGGATTCCCCTTCTGCATACGAGAGCCGCGATATTTAAACCGTTTGTCGATGGTAGTTTATGATTAAAGGTATGAATTTAGAATCTGCTTTTAGAATAAAGACGGGGTGTTCAGCCGTTTTTAGGTCGTCAGTCGCTTGTTTTTTAGCCAGGTTTTGGCGAGTTCGTCGTAGTTGGGGAAGAGGGTTTTGAGGATGGGGATGTACATTTGGATTTCTTCGTCTGTTAGGTACTGGAACTGGTATTCTCCCATGTAGGGTAAGCGCAACGATGTCAGACTATCTAACAGGATTTAAATATGTTTCACGTTTTGCGGCGATGGGGAATGCGGGGGGGACATTGCGTCAGAATACTAGCCTTCAGGAAGCTGCTGGCTGATACGACTTGACGAATTCACGCAGAAAGTCAATCATGTCAAGGTTAGCAATGTCCCTGTAATACAGCCATTTATACATATCGTGTTCCGAAGGATCAAGCCGAATTTCACCGCCTTCGTACTTGCAGAGGTACACCACTTGAAAAGTCTGACGTAAAGGCAATTGATCCCGGTTTGTGTACACGTAGACTACGGGTCCCACATGAATTTTCAGTCTAGTCTCTTCGCAGACTTCTCGGCAGATCGCCTCCTCTAGCGTTTCTCCCGCCTTCACAATCCCGCCAGGAATGTCCCATTTGAGTGGCATGTAAGTGTTTAATTTTGAACGTCGCGTGATTAGATACTTACCGTCTCGATTGATTAGTGCATGACCAGCCGTGAAAAACTCTGTCATCTCACCAGTCCTGTGCATTCAGCCTTAGAGCCTCGTCGTAACATTAACGAACGCCGAAAGGATACTTACTAGAACAAACGTTAAAAACTTTGACCAATCAAGTACTCCGTGTCAATCGCCCACCTTGCTCGCGAGTTTCCGATTCTGAGGATAATCCTTTATTGCTTGAGTTACTGATAATGTTTCAAGGAATCGTACGGGATGAGGAATTTCAGGATTCTAAGCTCTGAATACGGAGTTTTCCGCGGCGAAATACAAGAGATTTTCAAACACAAGTTAAGACAACCAGCAGTCTTGTATGACCCCATGGCAGGCACTGCACCCTTAATTCCATTTATTGAGACAAACGGGCATGTCGCTTACCTTAATGATGCTTTGCCTATTCATTTTTTCATTAACCAAGCAAAAACATACTCAGTGTTCCAGGCTTACAAGCAACACGGTTATGATTGGTACTTTCGACAATTGCTTTGCTGCATGGATCCATTAAAGGACAAGAGATTCCGCATATCTGATAAGTGGATAGATGACGAAATCCTCGAAGGCCTTATCCAAGCTTGGCACGCAACAGAACAATACGATAGGAGCTCGGCAACCCTTATGAAAGCAGCAATTCTGCTGTGTGTGCGTCCTTTCTCTTCAACTACGAGATCAAACAATGCTACTTGGTTGAAATACGGTGGTATATCATCAGCTAAAGAACTGAACGAAATAGTTGGAGACGGTCTAACGAGATTTGATGCATACTATCGCCACCATTATTACGGGCCACTTAGTGTCAACAAAAGTGGAAAATGTATTATTACAAAACAGAACGCAGCTAGGTTGCGCCTGCCACAAAAAGTGGATTTCATTCTGACCTCGCCACCGTACTGCAACAGGCTAGACCCAATAGTCCAGTATGGACCTGAAAACTATTTTCTTTCTGCCCTCGGACATACTAGCCCTGAAGCAGACCTGGTCAGTACGACGAAAGTGAAGGATTATGGTGGGCTTACAAGGGATTTTGAGTACCTGACAAGTCACTCCGAATATGTTTGCAAATTGTTGACTAGAATAAAAGAATCTCCGATTGCAGACGAGCGAAGCTATTATTTGAAATACTACACTCGCTATTTTGCCAGACTTTCTCATGTCCTCGACAAAGTGCTGACCAACCTATCTAAAACAGGTAAAATGTATATAGTAACGCAGGACAATAAACACAGAGCAGAGCGTATAGAAATCGACAGAGTGATCAAAGAATTACTAGGAGCAAAAGGATGGCAATCCAGGATAATCAAGAAATGGGAAAGACATCATCAAGGTCTAAGGAATATTTCTCGGAGACATGCGTTTACCCCACCAAGGCAGCTCGAGAAACTTATGGTAGTATGGGCATGATTATTGAAAGAGAAGAGCCATGGGGAAAACTCTGTTATGACACATTACGGCATCGCTTTTCATACACACCTTATGAAAACAGGAATGCCACTCCATATGCCGGGTATCCGGTTCTCCTCAATGTTGACCTGACCTTCAAGTGTAATATGGACTGCATGCACTGCGTCGCAAAAGACTTTGGTCCAACAGAAGACTTAGTGATTTCAAAGAAACTCCTTGATTGGGTTAACAGCGAACCTTTTATGGTGGTCGTCGTTACCGGTGGGGAGCCACTGCTTCCTGATTATGAGAGCCAGTTAATATCACTCCTCCGCGAAATTCGCAACAAAGGCTTAGTTGTTGACACAAATGGAACCATTTTTCCCAGTGATTCCGTAATAAAAACCATTCTTGCCACCCGCGCGTTAGTTCGCGTTTCTTGGGATTCTACTCGATCGTATGACGAAACGTATTTCCGTCGAGCAAAGGCTAATACAAGACCGGATGAAAAAATAAACCTTGAATATTACCGCAGGAAGATTGAGATAATACGGCGCCTGCGCTCTGCGGGTGTTAACGTCGCTGTACAGAGTGTTATCCAAAATAAAAATCTCTACTCAATTTTCGATATGCCTAAAGCGTTGCAGGCACTTTCTGTCAGTCAATGGTATTTGCAGAGATTTATACCTTCACACAAGGCAACTGGCAAGAGTTTTGAAGTGAGCAACGAAAGATATGGTGAGATTATTACAAAATTGATCGGCATATGTCGTGAAAAAAACATTGAATGTATAGCGAAAAAGGACCGAAGACACAATTGTGTATTTCTGTTAGTTGGAAATGGAGTTCTCTATACGCAGGGAGAGAAGCCGGGAGAGAAAATTTCACTAGGACCAATAGATTCTGAAATGGGATACTTCGAGTACGTGAGTTCAGCGGACCACGCAGAAAGATATTATGGATGAGTGAGGTAAGATGGCGGTACAGAAAAACCACATGCCGATAAGTGAGTGGCAGAAAGTCTTCTCGGATCTGTACTGCCAAGCGGATTCCAAGAGAACGCCAGAACAGATGTGGATTGCTATTATGGCTCACACTAGTTCAATAGGCGAATCAATACGGAGAGTCGCTTTTGAAAACCTTTTGAACTCTGCAGCGCATACGTTCTGCTGGTTATGCAGCTTCGTAAACAGATGCAATGTATTAAAAGATGATGTTTTCTCGATTAAAGAATCCCTTCCTGGAATCGTTTCGCTAAAATACCCAGCGGTATGTGGTCATTGCCTCAAAAAACCATGCCAATGCGATCCTGTCAAAATGGACAAAGAAGTAGACAAGCCTGCTAAATACGTGAAACTCCTTGACCTTCGAAAATTAACACTGAAGTCTTTTGAAGGATATTCCGTAGATGATTGCAAGAAAGTGTTTAACGAAATCTACGGTTCAATGGTTCACATTCAAACTCTTGAGAACATAGGCTTCCATTTCCTAGAAGAAGTAGGAGAAGCGGCTGTTTGCGTTCGTCAGCTAAGCCAGTTGAGAAAAATAGCAGACGATGGTAGCACAGGGATTGATCTGTCTTTCTTAAGACAATTATCAACCGTCAAGGGCATAGTCGAAAGCTACGCCGAGCATAAAGAGACGTTGAAACACATAAATTACGCTTCCAGAGACTCAGACATGCTCAAGGCAAGATTGGCAGGTGCTAAGATGGGTCTGGTAGTCGAAATTGGAGACTCGTTTTCATGGTTTTGTGCAATACTGAATAAGCTGGACTCCATAGCAAGATCTATTTACAATGATCCTGACAAGCATCAAGACATTCTGAAACCCTTGGAACAAATTCTCCATGACGTGTATTTTGACACTACGGGTAGTGCCAGATGCCCTTCTTGTAACAAGAAACCTTGCGAATGTGCTTTCTACAACCTTGATATTGGAAGCTAGTGTAGGCTAATCATATGATATCAACTAAGAAAAAGGAAGGCAATGCACTGCAATTGAGAAGGGCGAGACCAGGCAAACATGAGCATTTCTTAAACAGGGCTAGAGTTGTTGCCGAAAGAAGTACGTGCTTGAGAAGAAAGGTGGGTGCAATCATCGTCAGCAAAGACGGAGTGGAACTCAGTTCGGGCTATTCCGGAGCTCCAAGAGGTCTAAAGCACTGCATTGACATTGGAGAATGTCTGAGGACGGAGTTGAGAATTCCGTCCGGACAGCGTTATGAACTGTGTAGAAGTGTGCACGCAGAACAAAACGCTATAATAAATGCAGCGAGAACTGGCGCCAGTATAGTGGGCGGAGAGATGTATATTTCAAGCGAGAAGATGAAAGGTGGATACAGCACTGGGGGCGAAAAGGATAAGATTTACGGGCCGTGCATCATTTGCAAGAAAATGATAATTAACGCTGGTTTGACAGCAGTGCACATGAGAGAGGAAGGAGTTGGGGAGAGAAGTTACACCACCGAACAGATTGAAAAGTTGTTGGTGCGAGAAGAAAAAGCATGGAGAAAGAAGTACAGGCGAGATGGACATATCTAGTAGGACTCATCCTTTTGCTTTGTTGTCCCACAGATTCCCCTTGAACAGAGTTCTGACTGGAGGTTCAAGTTGTGTTTCAGGCTATATGTGAGGGAGCTAGACTTTTTTTCACAGCGCAAAAGCCTATCCAACAATCGCAAAAAAAGCAGAGTTAAGCAGGATCTTTATAGAAATCCTTTGCAGAAAACCTAGGAGGGGTAGGTCGGTATTGGCTGTTTTTACAGTCAAACAAACATGGAAAACACTGCAAAACTAGGCTACATCAGCCACTAATCAAACTTCTAATACCACCCTTAAATCGCAGCAAGCCAAAACCTCTTTCAGCAAACAAGAAGGAGGGAAAAATCGACTAGCACACTGTAAGCTCCAGTGTATCTACATTTTGTATCAACAAAACGTATCAACAACGCCTAGGGCCTAAAAACCTCCACAGACATCAGCAAACACTGTCAAAGTTAAGTAAAAGCCACCACCAAAAACATACGCCATGAAGCCAACAAACGAAATGACCTGCGAACATTGCGGCAAACAGGCTGTTTACAGATGTAGCGTCTGCGGAAAACCACTATGCGCAGAACACGCAAAACTCCAAACAGTATGTCCAACACACCAAACCAAACCCACCCGAAACCACACCATCACAAAAGCCAAGACAAAACAAGAACAACGCCAAATCCAAGAGTTCGTCAAACGCTTTTGGGGAGAACAAGAACAACTAACCTTCAACAACAAATACACCGTAACACAACTTCCAGCTTTCATCACCAAAACCCAAAAACACACAATCGCCTTCGCCTCCTACACACCACAAAAAAACGCCGTACTCATCGTCGCATTAGCGGTACTCCCACCATACCAAAACGCAGGCGTTGGCAAAAGCCTCATCAAAAAAATCGAAGCAGAAACCAGAAAACTCAAAAAGAACAAACTGCTCGTCGCAACGTCAAACGACGATTTACCCGCATTAGGCTTCTACCAATCATTAGGCTTCCAAATCTTCCAAGTCAAACCAAACGTCATCGCCCAGAAACACGCAAAAACCCTCAAAGGCATAAGCGGATTACCAGTAAGAGACGAAATAAGACTACAAAAAACCCTTCAATAACCACAAACAGCCTCAACAAGCACAATCGACTCAAAAAACGGCAAACCCTTCTCCACAACAATCCTCGCACGCAAACCACGCTCACCAAACTTCTCAAGAGTCTCATCAACATCCGCCAACGTCGACTGCAACAACAAAACCCGACCACCACGCTCCAAATGCTCCGGAACACCAACGATAAAACGGTCAATCACCTGTCTACCTCCAACTCCGCCACTCCAAGCCCGCTCAAGAAACGAAACCCCATCACTCTTTTCCGTCGGCAAATAAGGCGCATTAAAAAGCACCACATCAAACCTGGCATCCGCACACAACGGAGCAAAAAGGTCACCCACAACAAACCGCATCTTACCCGCCACACCGTTAAGCTTCGCGTTCTCCCAAGCACAACGAACCGCAAAAGGATTCACATCAACCCCAACAACAAACCCAGCAACCCTCGCCGCAACTGCACCCAGCAAACCACAACCAGTACCCACATCAAGAACACGATCACCACGCTTCACAAGCAAATTCTCAGCGAACAAAAAAGAATCATCACAAGGCTCATAAACACTCTCGGCAACCCGAAACACGCAGCCCCTAAAGAACACCTCCTTACTCGGCAACCGCATTCGCCAACACCCCAAAATCCTCAGGAGCCAACTCCCTCACACGCCTACCACAAAAAGGAACACTATCAACAGACACCTCCAAACCAGCACTATGCAAAAAAGGCTGAATAGCATTCCGCACTTTCCTGTTACGCTGAGCAAAAAGCGACCGAACCAACCGCTCAAAAAACACCACATCCACAACCTTGAAAGGTGAAGGCTTCCTCGGCTTCAAACGCACAATAACCGAACCAACCTTCGGCTGCGGAAAAAACATCCCCTTAGGCACATCATCCAAAACCTCAACCTCCACATAATAATAAGCCACAACAGTCAACCACCCATAATCGCTGCTCCCAACAAAAGCCACCAATCGACTCGCAAACTCCCTCTGAAACACCAACACACCTAACTCAAACTCCCTATGCAAAAGCCACAAGAGAAGCCGAGAAGAAATCTGGTAAGGCGGAATCGCAACAACCTTGTCAAAACGAGGAACGTTGACTTTGAGCACATTGCCCTCAATGACCTGCACGTTGGACACACGGGCAAGCTGTTCCCGCAAGACCCTCACAAGCGCCGAATCAGCTTCCACAGCCACAACACTTGCACATCTTGCAGCCAGAAATGCCGTCAAAAAACCCAAACCAGCACCAGCATCCAGCACCACATCATCCTTAATCAGTGAAGCATAATCAGTCATCCGCTCAAAAACCGAAGCCTCAACCATAAAATTCTGGCCCAAACGCCTCTTCGGAAAGATTCGATGCCTTCGAAGCAGAAGCTTCGTCGTTCCCAGCAGACTCATAAAACCCCGTTACTTACGTGATTAAACTATTGTGCCCTAGTGAACAGTCGGTACTTGCTATCCCCCTCAAGCTCCTCCAAAACCCGCTTCGTAATCAACTTAACAGGATTAGGCAGCTCCGTACGCTTCTGCAAATCATCAAAACTCTCAAAAACCTTCCGCTCACGCTCATTAATAACCTGCCACATGTACTTCTTCCCAATCCCCGGAATCAACTCTAACGCATGCATACGCGGCGTCACCGCACGAGCAGTGTTAAAAAACGTTATGAACCACTTCTCGCGGTTCAAAACTATCCTACCCACTACCGTCGGAAGCTCCGCCTTTGCAGAGGCGGTAATCTCGTCGAAGCTCACTCGCCCGATTATATACGTGATTTCCTCGCGAGCTTCTTTTCCCACGTAGACCCGGTCCTGAAGCTTGAGGGAAACACCTTCCTTGACTAAGGCTTCGAGAAGCGTGAAAAATTCCTCGCCTATCAGCTGAACGAGCGCTCCCGCTCGGTAACCAGCTCTCCCAGTCGGTCGTACTCCCGGGCGTCCATGCGGCAAGAAATCTAGGACGTAAGCGTACTCCTCGTATCGCTTCTCCATTATATTCGCCCTTAGTATTGTCCATATCTGCTTAAAAAAATAGTTGTTAGCGCTGGCTATTTCAATTTCCTATGCTCATCCAGAAGGTTCACGATGGCTTGTAACTTCGAGGCTTCCACAATTTTGCGACCGCTAGCCAAGAACACTCTCAGCTCTTCAACGCTTTTGGGCATGCAATTGATTATCTGAACCGCCTCAGCATTGTCCAAACCGAACTCCTTCTCAAGCGTCTCCACGAGTTTTACGGCTGCCTTGTCGTCCAGTTTTGAAAATTTCGACACGTAGTCAAACGTTCGCCTCTGGAACTGGTCGAGATTCTCCTCGCCCATCGACTCTAGCAACTTCTTAACTTGCGGCAATGTTAGGTTCTTCGACTTCTCTCGTTCCGCCATTGTCATCACGCTTTGTACGGTTCCAGGTGCTCGGGGCGAACGATGATTTCTTTAACGGCATCTCCCTGACTGACGCTTACGACGTAGCTGCGTCCGCGCTTGTTCACTATCGTGCCAACCTTGCCATGATAGCGCCTATGGGGCATTCCCCTCTGAACGCTGGAGTCTATCTTGATGACGACACTACTTCCCGACTGGTACTCGTGAAGCAACTTGCTCAGTCGTAACTTGCCTTTCTCTCTGGGCTGCTTCTTCAGAAGACGCCGTGTTCGAGCACGGAATCCCTTTGATTTCACCATTTTTCAACCACCTAATCTTCGATAATCACCTTTAAAACATCGAGTTTTATAGGCTTCGCTTCATTTTCGAGAATACCCGACACGTTGGGCTCCGTTCTTCCCTCATCTCCAGTGACCAATTCCTTAATGTAGAGCCCTCCTTGACATCTTATCCTCATCTCAGCTTTTTTGGGCGCCAACTTCTTTACTTTAACGTCGTATATGTACTTTTCCCGCGTCAAATCTGCCCGCCTGTGCAACACTCTAAAGGGTGTTCGCTGTCTAACTACAGCATTCTTCAACTTCTCCTCCAGAAGACGACAGTCTCGAAGCGTGATTCTCTTTTTCATTTCCATTATCGCACGGTATTCCTTTTGCGTGGACTCCGCCTTTTTCAGCCTTCTAATCGTATCTCTGTTCGCAAATCTAAGACCTGAAACCTCAACTTTCCCTCGGGCTGAGGCATTAACATCTTCCTCCAGCTTCTTGAGGTCTATGAACCGTTTTCTTGGTTTTGCCACTTCAATCACGAACGGTCTGCCCGTGCCCAGCATACGGACGTCGATGTCTTCCCTGCCAGACGCATGAAATGACGTAGCCACACCGTCCGTCGCCTCCAAGAATGGCTTTCCAACAATTTCCTCTACCGATTCGGGATACATCTTCCCTGTCCAGCCGCATTTTTCGCAGCCTTTCCCCCGGCAGTTTGAACAGAACCATTTTGACTGCGGTATATCCCTCACAAGTTTTCTGTATCGCCCGGCGATGAACAGCGGATTTACCTGAAGCCTGACCTCCGACGTGAACGGGTTGACGAGCACAACCATCTCGGGCTTCTTGTACTCCGCCACCTTCCCGCTGAACTCGGCGATTTTTTTACCCAGTGCCCTCCCAAACTCGTTCCGCATACTTTCGCCGCTGCTTACCTTAAAGTCAGCCTTAAACTCATCCTCCCTTTCTTCAATGTGCAGAGGAAGTTCAACGCCAACCAAGAAGGTGGAGTACTCGTATTCACCTAATTGCTTCAGGGCGTTCTCCGCCAAACCATCCAGATCTTCAAAACTGTTTTCGCACAGAAAACATTTCTTCGGCGATTCCTCCATTCGGAGGCGCCTTCTCATCTTCCGCAGCATTTCTCTCGACGACTCGTGGAAGCCATTTGCAGCAAGCGTCTTGAGAACATGAACGCCCTCAGCGCTGCCGGAGGAAGCTAGGTCGTGAGCTTCGAGCGCCATAACAAGTTTTATCGCTTTTCCTCTCTCGTAGTTCTCTATACCACGCCCCAACAGGGCAAACTGCCTACCCAGGCAATGGTCGCACAGACAATGTTTTTCCAGCATTGTCAACGCTTTTTCCAAGATGCCCATGTTTCATCGGTCAATCCTTTTCGATGGCGGATGGAACCTACTTTAACTCGGTCGGTAAACCCTTGCCGAAAAACGGCAATTTCTTCTTCCTCCGAAACGTCTTCAGCATACGACGCATCATGGAATACTGCTTCAGAAGCTCCTTCACTTCTTTTTCGTTCGTGCCCGAACCCCTTGCAACGCGTTTTATCCTCGAGGAGTTGAAAATCTTCGGGTCCTCCTTCTCGCTAGGAGTCATGGACTGAATAACCACACGCCACTTTTCCAAGCGTCCCTCAGCCACGTTCAACGTGTCTTCGGGAATGTCGTAGCCCATGCCCGGAATCATCTTCAACAACTTCCTGAAAGTGCCCATTCCCTTCATGGCTTCGAACTGCTCATACATGTCGGTCAACGTGAATTTGCCGCTTAAAATAGCCCTAGCCTTCTTTTCGGGAACTTTGACCTCCGCCTCACGCACTTTCTCCAGCAGAGTTTCGAGGTCACCCATCCCCAGAAGCCTACCAACGAAGCGGGATGGAACAAAAGCCTCAATGTCTTCAACCTTCTCACCCGTGCTGACGAACTTCATCGGGGCCCCAGTCGCGGCAACAGCCGAAAGCGCACCGCCACCCCTGGCTGAACCGTCAAGCTTCGTTACAAGGATAGAACCAAGCGGCGTAGCCTCGTTGAAAGCTTTAGCCTGAACCGTAGCCTGCTGCCCGATAGTCCCGTCGATTACGAGCATGATTTCGTTGGGCTTGATGTTCTTCTCCAGCATCTTCATCTCTTTGATAAGGTCTTGTTCTTCTTTATGACGCCCTGCAGTGTCGATTATTATCACTTCTTTATCGGCAAACAGCTTCATTCCATCACGAGCTATTTTAACGGGGTCCTTCTGTTTCACGTCACCATAAACTGGAACGTTTATTCTACTCGCCAGCTGCTGAAGCTGTGCATAAGCCCCCGGACGGTACGTGTCAACGCTCACCAAGGCGGTCTGAAGCCCCCTCTTCTGGAAGTACCTCGCAAGCTTGGCTGCCGCGGTCGTTTTTCCCGAGCCCTGAATCCCCACGAGCATGATCACGTTCTTCTTCCCGGGTTCCACTTTCATGGGAACAAGCTTCTCGCCCAAAAACCGAGTTAACTCCTCATAGACAACTTTGATGACGTGCTCGCGCCTTGAGATACCTGGAGGAACCTTCTCCGTGAGAGCCCTGTCCTCTATGCGCTTCGAAATATCGAGCACCAGCTTAACGTTCACGTCAGCCTGAAGCAGAGCTCGCTGTATGTCGCGCACAAGCTCCTTGACAGAAGCCTCGTCGACAACGGTGGCTCTGAAAACCTTCTTCAAAGCATCGTAAAGAGTGGAACCTAAGTGTTCGAGAGCCATGGTCTTCTCCAGACTACGAATTATGCCCGTCCTTAAATAGGTATGCCGCGTTTCGGTCTGCTGCCCACGACTTTTTTGCTCTTCACCTTCAGAAGAGTTTTGGGGGAGCAAACATGAGTGAAGAAGCCTCAGCCCTGAAACATCGTCACAAATCAGACGGCTCTTCTCGCATCATCGGCTCCAGAAGCATACTGCACATGACTGTAAGATAAACTTTGGAGGAAAATCTTAACAGTAAGGTGCGTTAACATCTAAAGACCGCTACGTGGTGACAGCAGATGGCAACAGAGCGGGCAATCCATTTCGCCATGTTCGCCCTTCTTCTGGCGGGTTTATGCAGCGTGAGTGCTTGGGCAAGTTACACCTACATAGATCAGTTAATCCTGAAGTTTGCAGGAATTGCGCTGACGTGGGGAATAATCCTCCTGATCCTTTACATGGGCTTCAAGAAGCTCAACTGGGACTGGTGGAGCTAGCCAAGTAAGAGGCCCATCACTAGCTCGTCATGGTATTTGTCGTCTTCTCCCAGGTACGAGTCCTTCAACACTCCCTCAACCTTGAAGCCAACCTTCTTGTAAACGTGGACCGCCCGCTTGTTGTCCGCGATGACGTGCAGGCTTACTCTGTGCAGTCCTTCTTTCTTGGCGAGGTCTATGAGTTCGTTGAGCATGGCTGTGCCTAACCCAACGTTTTGGAAATCCTGATGCAAATAGATGATTAGGTCGCTTGTGCCCTTTCGTCGAGAATGGGGAAACTTGTAGATGTGAGCATCTCCAACTATTCTATCGTCGTAAATGGCCACCAGGAAAATCAGATTCTGCAAGTTACCTATCCATTTTTCGATCACTTCTTCATCGTAGGGTGGCATCCCCCAACGCATAGCCTCACTTGAGAGAGATGAATACATTTCAGCAAGCCTATCTCTATCTTCTATTCGGAATCTTCTTATCAGAACAGTTTTCCCATTCTTCAATTTAGCTTGGATATCAACCATGAGAATTCGCCTCGGAAGTTAAGGCAGTCTTACCTGTCCAGCATACTTCGCTACTTTGTTCTGACGATCTTGAGTCTACCAAGTATCCGCCAGTACTCGATTTCCACGCCAGGGACGAGTTTCGCTTTCAGCTCCTCTTCTTCAGGGTAAGGAGTGTCCAGATACTCGTAGGTTTCCAAGTCCATTATCTGCACTCCAGTGGGATTGACTGCAAACACTTGTCCACTTCTTTTCTCGATTATGGGCACCTCAGCCGTACCATCCACAGGCTTGACGAAACTTCTTTTGGCGCCGTCAAAAACGCCTATAGACACGATTCTTGCTTTGGCAGAGCCGTGTTTTCCCGGTTTGGATTTGGAAATGTCGACTATGCGGCATGGTTCGCCTTCCACGATCATGTAGCCGCCCACTCTCAAACTTCCAACGTCAACAGGTTTGCTCATGCATCCACCAACTACTGTACAACCTTTACCCACAGCAATTTTAAACATCACCCATATATAGATTAAGGTGGGGCTAATCACACCAAGGTGAAAGGCTTGTTCAGAAAAGTCGGTCTCGTCGCCCGTTTTGACCAGAAGAGAGCTATAAGACTCGCTGAAGACTTAGCTAAGTACCTAACCAAGAAAGGATTAGAAGTTTTCGTGGAGGACACGTTAGCAAACAAGATCAACGTTGAAAACGAAAGCGTTTCACTGGAGAAGATGAAAACGGACTTCACCATCACGATTGGCGGCGATGGAACCATTCTGAGAACGTGCGTCTCAATTCCCAAACCCGAACCGCCCATACTTGCCATAAACATGGGCGTCCGAGGCTTCCTGACCGAGGTCGAACCCAAGGAGGCCTGTGCTGCAATTGACCGATGCCTAAAAGGGGAATTCACCATTGAAAAGTGCATGAAACTTTCAATCATTGCGGACGGTGTCACGTTTCCAGACGCCCTAAACGAAGTGTTAATCTCGCCTGATGAACCCGCCAAACTGCTCTACGCACGCATACTCAAAGACAAGGAGCAAGTTCTGAGTTCTCAGGCAGACGCTTTGATGGTAGCCACACAAACGGGTTCCACTGGTTACTCGCTTTCGGCTGGGGGACCCGTCCTTGACCGGAGGGTGAATGCGTACGTTTTGACGCCGATATGCTCTTTGAGCGTTTTACGTTCGATCGTTTTTCCAGCGGAATCATGTCTCACGGTGGAAGTTACCAGACCAAGAAAAGTACTAGTGGTTGTAGATGGCTACTACCGCAAACTTTTGTCTTCAAGGTGCCCCAGCATAACTGTTACTCGGTCAAAATATGAGACGTCCTTCATCAGGTTTAAGGAAAACTTTTACCACAGGCTCAGAAGCAGACTTCTCTTCAAGGGAGCTTGAGGCAAGTCTGATGGCGAAAGAAGAAAGAAGAGTCATCGTCCTCGACACATCTGCGCTAGTGGCTGGCTTCGACCCATTCTCCATAAGCGAAGAACAATTTACGGTTCCCATGGTCCGAGAGGAGATTTCCGGGGGTTCGATGCTTTCGGTAAGGTTCAAGACGGCTGTGGAGAGCGGTAAGCTGAAGGTTAGAAAGCCAGATAAGATCTCCGTGGACGAAGTGAAGGCGTCGGCCACCGCTATTGGAGATACCTTTTTTCTGTCGGACGCTGATGTCGAAGTTCTGGCGCTGGCGCTGGAGCTCAAGTCACAGGGCTATAGTCCGCTGATCGCCACGGACGACTACTCGATACAGAACGTCGCAAACCAGATGAGCATTCAATTCGCTCCGCTGGCAACGTTCGGCATCCGATACCGCTTGGAATGGATAAGATACTGCCCAGCCTGCCACAGAAAATACCCAGCGGACTATAAATCTCGAAGATGTGAAGTGTGCGGCACCGAACTGAAACGGAAACCCCTCAGAAAAAGAAGCCTAAACGCCCAACGATAACCAAAAATACAAGAACCCTGGTCCATTCAAGAATTGAAACTAACGAGGCAAGCCCATGAGCTCAGCCAAAAAGAAAACCCTCTACTTCGAGAAAGCGGGAACCCAAAACACGAATCCACTCCTTGAATTCGTCAAGAAACACGTCGAAAAGGAAGGCATAAACGATATCGTGATAGCATCAACGAGCGGAGAAACAGGAGCAAAAGCTTCGAGCATCTTCAAAGGCTACAACGTCGTTGTCGTCACCCACTCCTTTGGTTTCCATGAACCTGGAAAGAGCGAGGTAAAAGAAGAATATCGACGAGAAATCCTCAAGAATGGCGCCAAGATCTTCACGGGCGTCCACGCCTTAAGCAGCGCCGAACGCGCAATCTGCAAAGCGTTCAACACGATCCAGCCTCTGGAAATCATCGCCAACGTGTTAAGGCTTATGGGGGAAGGAACGAAGGTTTGTGTGGAAATAACGCTCATGGCTGCTGACGCGGGCTTGATTCCTATCGACAAAGATATTGTTGCTATTGCCGGAACCGGCAGAGGCGCAGATACGGCACTCAGGATACGCCCCGTAAATGCCGCAAGATTCTTTGAACTGAAAATAAAAGAAGTTATAGCAAAGCCTCGCGAATTTTAGAAGAGACGAAGACGGGACAGTGCGTACGCGTTGGAATTTGAGAAAAACAAGGTTGAAGATACCGTCAAACAGTGGTTCAGTCAGAAAGCTAACGTTGAATGGCGACGCCTAGGGCGAGACCCCTACCATCAAATCGAGTTTCTTGTTACCATGCATTTCCTCGAAAAGTACCTACCAAAACAAGGTCTAGTCCTCGACGCTGGCGGAGGCCCTGGCAGGTACACGATTGAACTGGCAAAGCGAGGCTACGACGTGGTCTTACTCGACCTCGTTCCAGAGATGCTGAAACTGGCGAAAAGGAAAATTCAGAAAGCAGGAGTGCTGGGGAGAGTCAAGCAGTTCGTGCCGGGATCGGTTGAGGACTTGTCCGCATTTGCTAACGACACGTTTGACTCGGTTTTGTGCTTAGGAGGACCGCTGTGCCACTTGTTGGACGTCAGACGAAGGGAAAGGGCAGCAGCGGAAATAGTGCGCGTGGCTAAAGGAAACGCGTCGTTATTCGTTTCGGTTATCGGTCGCATCGGGCTGCTGAAAACATTGCTCATCGGGTTCCAGAATGAGATGCAGTATGCCAAACATCATTGGGAAGTCGGCGACTATATTCCGGGCGTGTACGGGCAAGGCTTCACAGCGGCTCACTGGTTCTTGCCAGAGGAACTTCGAGAACTCTTTGAAAAGCAGGGCGCGCAGACTGTAGAGATGGCGGGGCTGGAAGGACTTTCTTCCCATCACCCGAAAGAGACGAACAAGCTTTTCAAGGATCAAGAAAAGCGGAAAATGTGGATCGACGTTGTGCTGAAGACTTGTACACACCCTTCTGTCGTTGGAAGCTCTGAACACTTTCTGCTCGTCGGCAAGAAGCGGGGTTAGACCTCGTCACTGTCGCGCTTGCTGAAGTAGATTATGTCATGGTGTTCGACGTACCCACAGTCTCTGAACAGCTTCTTCGACGCATCGTTGTAGTCTTCGATTAGGGCGCAGAATATTTTGATACCTCTTTTCCGGAATGTTTTCTCGGATTCATTAATCAATGTCTTGGCAACCCCGCGGCGTCTATAGTTGGGGTCCACGGCTAGGCGGTTTATCCACCCCTTCCGCACGTCGCAGCTTAGGACAGCAACGCCGACGAGACTATGACCCTCGAAAGCACCCGAGAAAAATCCGGGATTAGCCCGCATTTCATTCGCAATCGCCGTCCGGCTGTCGCGCCCCATGGGTTTGAACGGCAGACCCGCTCTTGACCAGAGCGCTGTCATTTCCTCGTAGTCGTCTATAGTGAGCCTTCGGACCTGCATATTGGCACTTTTGCGCTTAGCCTTCTTTCTCAACTTCTTTGACGCAGTCGAACAATATGTCCAAGGCAGAGTCGACAAGCTCCCTCGTGATAATCAACGGCGGCGCTATCCTGATCGTCGAGGCGCCACAGGTTATGACCGCCACTCCACGCTTCCACGAACGCGTCATAATCTCGCTAGCCTTCTGCGAAGCCGGTTTCTTGCTTTCCTTGTCTTCCACTAATTCCATGCCAATCATCAACCCCTTGCCCCTTACGTCGCCTACGATTCCGCTCTCATCCTTCAGTTCCTCAAGCCGTTTCAGGATGTGCGTGCCTATTTTGTTCGCGTTTTCGAGAAGCCTCTCTTCTTTTATGATGTCTATAACCGCGTTGGCAGCAACACAAGACAACGGGTTACCTCCGAAAGTGCTAGCATGGGAACCGCCAACCCAGTCCATAACCTTCGCCTTAGTTATAGTCGCGCCCAGAGGCAGCCCAGAAGCCAACGCTTTAGCGCTGCACACGATGTCGGGTTCAACGTTCCAATGCTCGATAGCGAACCATTTGCCAGTCCTTCCCATCCCAGCCTGCACCTCGTCGTCGACGAGCAGAATGCCGTATTTGTCAGCCAGCTTCTTCAAGCGCTGGAAGAACTCAGGCGGCGGAACCACGTAGCCGCCTTCGCCCTGAATAGGTTCGAACACGACCGCTGCAACATCTTCGGGCGGAACGTACTTTTGGAGAACGTATTCGTCGATGAAATCCACGCACCAATAGTGACAGTCGGGATACTCAAGTTTGAACGGACAACGGTAACAATAAGGATACGGAACATGCGTAACACCCGACATCAACGGGAAAAAGTAGCGTCTCTGTGTGGGCTTGCTCGCAGTAAAGGACAAGGCTCCTATCGTTCGCCCGTGGAACGCGCTTATGAAACCGATGAACAATTGTTTTCGGCTATGCCACTTCGCAAGTTTGATTGCAGCCTCGATAGCTTCGGTCCCGCTGTTGCCGAAATAGACCTTCTTTTCGAATTTTCCCGGTGCAATCGCCGAGAGCTTCTCAGCCAAGTCAACAACTTCTTTGTAGAAGAAGTCGGTGTTGGAATAGTGTAGAAAACGGTCGCACTGACTCTTCACCGCACTGACCACTTTGGGATGGTTGTGACCTACGTTGAGGCACACGAGACCGGAATTGAAGTCTATGTACTCGTTTCCGTCCACATCCGTCACTATGCAGCCTTTTCCAGACTCAACGGCAAGCGGATAGAAACGCACGTATGACGGTGAGATCAGGCCCTCGTCTTTCTTAACCAGTTCCCTTGCTTTCGGACCAGGAGGAGTAACAACAATCTTGGGGTAACTAGCCATTCCTCATCACCAGTTGGGGGACTAACGATTAGAAAACGGGGTTTATATATTATTACCTATGCAGCATCATCAAAATCAACATGAAATCCGGTTGAGATTTCAAAATAACCCGATACTGCCTTAACCTACACTTGAGAGGAAAAGAGACAGCCCCTACGGCTTAGTCACTGAGATTTCAATTGCCGAAACATTGGCTTTCTGACCTTCCGCCCTCGTCACTTCCTCCGTAGACAACGCGATTTCCCGGACCTGCACATCCTTTGCAAAAGCCCGTTTCAGCAGCTCAACCGTGTCGACCGCCCTGCAGATTGCCCGTCCCCTCGCCTTAACCACAACCTCTTTAATGCCCGAATTGAAGAAAGTCAGGCAGGCAACTACGTAGTTCATCACTGGCTTCTGCCCTATGAACACTGTGTTGTCGTTGGCTCTCTCTGTTTTCGCAGGTGTTGCTGGCTTCTCCGCGCTTTCCTCTTTCCGCTTCTTGTTCGTCAAATTCTACATCCTTCTCGTCATTGCATAGTGTGTGCGATGGCAAAGCAAACTATATCATGGACTCTAAGCTTCTTATATTTTTCCGTGCAGTGCAGAATTAGACGCACTGTCTGCCGCTAACCTGCTGTAGCGTTCCCAGTCCTCGTCCACCCACTGTTCAATCTGCTTAATATCCTCTTCAGTCACGTTGCGGAATCTCCCCTGCGGAGCGAAATACTCCTTTACAGATTTACGCTTAGACTTGTCGACAAGTCGGTCACTTGGTGGACTAAGCTTAAACTTTCCGTTCTCAATCTCGTACAGAGCCCACAACCCAGTCTGCACAGCAAGCTTTCCCAGTTCAACGGTCTTGCTGGCATCGTAGCGCCACCCAGTGGGACAAGGCGCCAAAATGTGAATGTATTTAGTCCCTTTGATTTCCTTAGCCTTCCTGAGCTTGTTCACCAAGTCCATGGGAAAGGATGGACAAGCAGTCGCCACGTACGGTATCCTGTGGGCCGCCATGATCATGGGCATGTCTTTCTTTCGCTCATGCTTTCCCGAAGGGGTCGTCGTAGTCCATGCTCCGTAGGGTGTTGCCCCGCTTCTCTGCATTCCCGTGTTGCCATAAGCCTCATTGTCATAACAGATGTAGATGAAATTGGTCTCTCTTTCAGCGGCTCCTGACAGCGCTTGAATACCAATGTCCACTGTCCCACCGTCGCCAGCCCAACCAACAACCGTTATGTCGTCACGTTTCAGTTGGCGCAATGCAGCAGTGATTCCCGACGATGCAGCCGCAGTGGATTCAAACAGTATATTTTGAAGCGGGACCGCCGATGAGGTGAACGGGTAAGGTCCCTGAATCACGGTTGTACAGCATGCCGGAACAACCAAGAAAACCTTGTTGCCCAGAGCCTTGAAAAGCAGACGCAACGCGATGGCGGGACCGCAGCCAGCGCAAGCGGCATGTCCCTTAAGGAGGTATTCTTCTTTTGGAAGTTCCTTTATTGTCACCATGATTTCACTCCCTCAAATCAACCCACTCGGTGGTTTTCTCCACCTTGCCCTTTTCCATCCACTTCAGTGACTTTCTGGCAATCTTCTCGATCGTTTCGGAGGTCACGTCTCTTCCCCCTAAGCCTGCAATAAAACCCGCAACCAATGGATCGCTTTTTTCATTGAAGACAGACGCCTTAACCTCTGTTTCAAGGAAACCTTCCATGCCGAAGGAAACGTGACGATCTATGGTTGCGATCATGCGAGCGTTCTCCGCAAGTTTCTTTATCTCTTCCACAGGAAATGGGCGGTAGACGCGCACCCTCGCCGAACCAACCTTCAAGCCTTTCCCGCGAAGGCTTTCAACTGCCAGCTTAGCCTCACTCCCCATTGTGCCCATAGTGAGCAGTATCAGGTCCGCATCCTCGCACTTGTACTTCTCCACTAGCCCGCCGTACTTCGAACCGAACAGTTTCCCATACTCCGCATCAATCTTCGGAATGAGCCTTTCCGCGTTTTTCATAGCCTCCTGTATCATGTAACGGAATTCCATGTACCATTCTGGCGAGACAAGATTTGAATGGGAGTAGGGGTGTTCAATGTCCAGAATCCAACTGGACTTGTATTGTGGTAGAAAAGCATCGATCTCTTTTTGTTCCGGGATTCTCACGGGCATGTAGGTGTGTGAAAGGATGAACCCTTCTAGGCATACCATGGCGGGAAGAAAGACATGTTCATCCTCGCAGAGTTTGTAGGCTTGAATGACCGTGTCGAAAACTTCTTGGTTGTCAGCACAGTAGAACTGAAGCCACCCCGTGTCACGTTGTGAAAGAGAGTCGCTGAAGTCGGGCCAGATGCTCCAAGGCGCACCCATAGCACGGTTAACAACAACCATCACTATCGGCAGTCGCGAACCCGAAGCCCAGTGCAGAGCCTCATGCATAAGAGCCAACCCATGAGACGAGGTAGCCGTGAACGTCCTAACTCCAGCGGCAGCCGCGCCTATACAGGCAACCATAGCACTGTGTTCAGATTCAACCCGAATGTACTCAGCTTCCATTTCGCCATTCTCAACGAAATCAGCAATCTTTTCAACAACCGTCGTCTGGGGCGTGATCGGGTACGCTGCAACAACCTTGACGCGTGCCATCTTTGCCGCCAGACCAGCAATATGATTTGCAGTGTCAACAATCGTCTGAGCCATCTACTCTTCCTCCCTGCGCATCGTTATGGCTTTCACTGGGCACTCGTTTGCACATATGCCGCAACCCTTGCAGTAATCGTAATCTATTTCCGGCGCATCATCAACTCGCCTTGTTATGGCTGAGTCTGGACAGAAAATCCAGCAAATCGTGCAACGCGTGCACTTGGAATAGTCTACCTGAGGACGGAAGGTCCTCCAAGATCCTGTCTTCCCCATGCTTCCGACGGTTGGAATAGACAGTGGCGTTGGAGGCATTTCTTTACGAGTTTTCGGAACCTTAACCATCAGACTTCACCATCCCTTCACCAAACGTTCGTAGGCTAGTTCTGCAGCCCTAGCGTTCTTCTCGCCCGCACCGCCCGTCCAAGTTTGCTTTATCGCTTCCAAGACATGCTCCAATTTGACTTCATCAGTTGCCTTCGCAAACGCCCCAACAATCGCCGTATTGACCACCGGCGATCCCGCAACGAGCAGGTTCAGTTCCAAGGCGATGCCAGTCGCGTCGACTGTGGCGACCCGGTGGTTTTTCATGGACATCTCCTCGGGCTTCTTAGCCGTGTTCACAATGACTATTCCATCTTTCTCCAACCCTTCAGTTACGTCAACAACCTTGTAAATCGCGTGATCAAGCACGATTACGTAGTGAGGATTGTAGACCTGACTATGGACAAGGATCGGCTTGTCACTGATTCTCGCAAAGGCTTTGACCGGAGCGCCCCGCCTCTCCGCGCCAAAATAAGGAAAGGCTTGGACCCACTTGCCCTCAAGGAAAGCGGCATGGGCTAAAAGCTCTGCTGCTGTGACGCTGCCTTGCCCACCACGTCCGTGTATCCTGATTTCCTTGAGCAAAATGATCCACTTCTACTATGAAAAAGGGTGGACTTTCCAGCCTTATTAGCATTAGCTCACAGAAACATCAAAAATAACATCAAAAGTAGCCCGCTGGATGCAAAGATCGGAACGACGATTCTCTTGGCCCTCTTGAGGTTCGTGTCTATAAGGAGGCATAGCTTTTGGAGAGATTCTTCGCCAATCACCTTTACGTCCGGAACCGTCATCTTGTGGCACGAAGCTTTGGCATGTTCCAGGTTGGACAGTGCATCCAGTGTTGCCTTCTTGACGTACTCGATTAGTTTCTCATGGCCCATATTCTCGCCCACGGGATGATACCCACGCTCGACCAACACAACAGCGTTCACGACATGAGTATCAGTCGTGAAAACCTCACCCTCGTCCACACCGACAGAGCTAAGAGCCGAAAGAACCTTTTCTCGCAGCCCAGCAACCATGTTATTGCCATCGATAACGACATAAGCCGTCTTTTGTTCACGGACCCTAACGACAACCACCGTGATGCCGCCCGGACCCATCCCATCTCTAAGCGTGAACTCTTTGGGAAGGACGGTGGCGGCGCCAACTTCGAAGGACGACTGCTTCAGGGAAACTGTCTTCTCCAAACAATCAGCAGCCACGGCTTTCAACGAAGCCAAAGCCTCATCTGGTTTTACGGTTTCACCAATGCTGTTATGAGCGTTCACAACCACGTAACAGGATAGCCCGCGCTTCTCTGCTTCTTGCCTAACAAAGAGTCCTAGGTCATGGGGCAAATCCTCAGTCGTCTTGGGGGCAAGGCTGAATGACATGAAAGCGGAGTTGCCAAAGATTTGACAGCACGCTGTGCCTAAACCGTTGCTGACTTTGAGGAAGGGAGTCGCCTTTGCCTCTAAAGGCGCAAGGTTCGCAAGCTCCACGGCACAGTTGACCACTTTCCGATTCTGAAGCTGAGAGGCCAGATCAAACTCGTGCCCGAGCAGACCATGGGGAACCCCAACAACACATTTCGACTCCCTTTCCAAAGCGGTCTTAAGGATTGAAGGCAATGGACTGCTTCCGATGTTCTTGAAAGGTCCGGGGTGAACAGACGGCACAAGGATGATAGCTTTAGGCTTGGAAGAATCAAACTTGATCAACGAAACTTCCACATCATGACTTTCCCCCAGTCTCTCAAGAAAGACCTCGAGAGGAGCGTTCAGGTCCACCACCCAATTGAGCAGGAATGCTTTCAAGAGAGACATAGCGGAAACCCCGAGTGTCTCCTTGCCCGTGCGATCTAGGAGAAAAATGAACAAGGAACTAGCAACAATTCCGACAATTGGCGAAATAATCAGAAAGAACACCATGAAATAATCAACACCAACCCACATAACCAGAAACGGAACTATGCAGGCAAAAGGTTGAAGAAGAGAGGCAATTAGAAGCCTCCCCCATCCCATAGAAGATGTAGAACCCAGAACTGTCGAGCGGAAAATCATCGCGGCTGAAAAACCCAGAAGGAAAAGCCTAACCCACCAAGAAAAACCAAATGGCAAGGCAACAATGACGCCCACAAAGTTGAAGAAAACCCAGAAAACCCAAGTGAAGAGTGAAAGACCAGTCGTTCGTCTCAAGTCGTATATGGGGTCACCGTCAAGAATCGCTTTGCTGATGATTTGGTCAACGAGAAGGTTAGCGGCAAACAGCGAAATTCCAAAAACTAGCCCGTTCATGAGCCCGTTGAGGGATGGAAACAGCACGACGATCGAGACTAGTGCTCCGCCCATGCAGATCAGAGCTTGGAGCGAAACCATTCTCGTGTATGGCGGCAGCTTGAACAACGAAGAATAATGCCCAACGGCTATGTCCATTGATTTGGCTAGCGAACCTTCAGTCGCCACTTCCCTCAACTCGTTTAAGCTTTCTATGAAAGACTAGCAGACATATTAAAGTGTCGTGAAGCTCGGGCACCCGTTGCAAAGATTTAGAACATCCTTAAAATAATTATGTTTATTCAAACATTGCCTTTTTGACACAAAAACTGAAAGGCACAGCAGCTGAAGTGCCATACTGCTCCAACAAGAGCAGCGATCCACCAACATCCTCTGAAGGGCAACTGTTTTATCCAACAAACGTCAACTATAGCATTTTGCGAGCCTTATGCCAGAACAAGAAGTGCCCCCAACAATATTCCACATGCTCGAAAAGAACGTAGGCAAGAAGATACGTGCAATATTAGACCCTTCTTATGGCTTCGAAGGAACCTTAGTCGCCGTAACTCGCGAACCCGCAGGAATCTGGCTTTCTGACGCCGAAGCTATTATACTACGAGCAACCATCGCGCAGCCCATACCTCAAGTGACGAACAGGGAAGAAAGAAGCGAAATATTCGTCCACCTTAATTCCGTTCATCGGATAGAAGTTTTACACTTGCCTTCTCGCCGCTAAGCGCCTTACGCGAAGAACACATGAGCTAAAGCGGCTACAACAATCAATGCTGTTGCCGCCACCACGAGCATTTCGGGGCGGACTTTGACTCCCTCGGTTTCTTCCTCGAAGAACCTAAGCAGTCCTGCGCTAGCAGCGGGCATCGGTGATTTCCGTTCTCCTTTCTTCTTCTTCTTGCTCATCTAACATCTTCTCTTGCAGCGGCACCTGATTCGTACGATGTTCTTCATTATTAATGTTACGTTCGCTCGAAAGAGTTTTTATTTTCGACCTGATGATACTCATGCCGAAGGTGTTCACACTGGGAAATCCTCAAGAAGAATATAATCACACGTTTGAACTTCTCCAACAACATCATAAATGGTTCCAAGAAAGCCTTCCATTAATAGCGAGCGAGAACGTTCAAAGTCCTGCCGTCCGCGAAGCGCTAATGACAGATTTCGGGAACCGCTATGCCGAGGGATGGCCTGGAGAACGCGTCTACGCTGGCTGCCGCTTCATAGACCAGATAGAGTTCAAGTGCATCGAACTCATGAAGAAACTTTTCAACGCTGAGTTCGTGGACGTTAGACCCATTTCCGGAGTAGTGGCGAACCTGGTTGTTTACACTGCTTTCACTGAACCAGGCAACACAATGATGGCACTGTCCATACCGTGTGGCGGACACATCACGACAGGCAAGAAAGAACTGGGAGGAACCGCTGGCGCCGTCCGTGGCTTAGTAGTTGAATACCTGCCGCTAGACTACAAGGAACTCAACATAGATGTAGATAAGGCGAAGAGCCGAATGCAAGAGTTGGCAGCGAAGGGTACCCCTCCGAAACTTGTCATGTTCGGTGCAAGCGTCTTCCCGTTCCCACACCCCGTCAAAGAACTGAAAGACACTATCCATTCACTAGGCGGTACCGCAGCATACGATGCTGCCCACGTAGCAGGGTTGATTGCAGGAGGGCAGTTCCAAGACCCGCTCAGAGAAGGAGCGGACATCGTAAGCCTAAGTACCCACAAAACGTTCTTCGGACCGCAACACGGCGGAGTCTTGTCATGGGAAAAACACGCCGACAAGATAAAGCGAGCAACGTTCCCCGGAATGGTCAGCAACCACCACCTGCACGCCGTTGCAGGAGTCACGGTTGCATGCGCGGAAATGCTTGAGTTCGGAAAAGAGTACACCAGCCGGATAGTCAAAAACGCCAAGGCGCTTGGTCAGGCACTCTACGAAAGAGGCTTCAACGTCTTGGCAGAGCATAAAGGCTTCACGCAATCGCATGTGATTCTCATAGACATCACAAAGCTAGGCGACGGCGGCACGATAGAAGAGAACCTCGAAAAAGCAAACATCATAATAAACAGAAACCTCCTGCCGTGGGACATTAAAGAGAAACGCCACTTCATGCACCCCGGCGGCATAAGACTAGGCGTCTCCGAACTCACGAGGCTGGGAATGGAGGAACCTGAGATGGCTGAAGTAGCCGAATTCATCAAACGAGTGGTAATGCAGAAGGAACCCGTAGAGAAGGTGGGGGCAGACGTAGCCCAGTTCAGAAAAGCCTACCAAAAAGTACACTACTGCTTCGAAGATGCCACTGAGGCGTACAAGTACATCAGAATCCGCTAAGCGCCTAGTTTGCTAAAACACTCTTATGAGACAGAAAGGCACAGTTGGCTTAGAGGCGACCGTGAAACATGCACATACGCGAGTTTCAAGAAATGATGCAACGCATATACTTCCGCAGAGACGCCAAACGCGGCATAAAAGGCACGTACAACTGGCTTATGGACGAAGTTGAGGAACTGGGAGAAGCATTAGAAACAAATGATAAACACGCGATAGAGAGCGAGTTTGCCGACGTTATTGCGTGGCTGGCCTCACTCGCCAACGTCGCCCACATAGCCCTCGAGAAGGCAGCTTTCAACAAGTACGATGGCAAATGCCCAAAATGCAGACGTTCACCATGTCAGTGCGCTTTCTAGGGCGAGTTGACCAGGCGTTTCTGCCCCGCTCCGGTAAGAGCCCAAACATACGGCCTGCTGCCCTTTCGCACAACTATGCCCTCAGCCTCCAACAGCCTCAGATGATGCATGACGACACCGTAGAACAACCCAGTCTCTTTGGCAACCGTTTTAGCGTCTAAGGAACGCCCCTCCAAAAAGTTGAGCACCTTCGTTCTAGCCCTTAGGCCCAGCTTGATGTTCCTTATGTTTTCTAGGTAGGCGTTTGGGTGGTACATCTCCTTTAACATGTTCACCGCGGATATTATGTTGCTTGGCGTAGAAAAGTTTTCTCAAGCAAAGTCTGTGAGGCAAATCTGCTTCGGTTTTTTTCCGTCAAACAGCGCGCCGATTTCCTCTTTCACAAGGGAAATCCTCTGGGCATAGTATCTGGGCAGATGATACTTCTTAACCAAATTCTGTGCCGCATCAAGGTATTTCTCGATTCCGCCTCGATAGACTGTCAGTGTCAACTGCCCACCGCATATCGGGCATTTGCCCTTTAGGGGCAGGCGCCGGAACCGCTTGTTGCACAACCTGCATCTGAAAGCTTGCGTCGAGAATGCGCGTAGGTTGCCGGATATGTCCCGAATAAAGTGCGTCGTTAAGACTTTCAGGGCTACTCGTCTGGCGTCCACCGCCGCTATCTTCTCTGCCAAGTCGAGTTGGCTGTTTAGCTTCTCAATCATCGTCTTGAACCGCTTGTAGGCGCTTGCTGAATTTCCCATGTTCACGTTTGAGACTGGCGTCGTGAAGTTGAAGCCCTCGAACTGAGATTCCGAACCGAGACGATATCCGATGAGGTCGATGAGGCGGCTAACCTGTTTAGCCTCTACGTTCTCACAAGTCTTCTCGTAGAACTCGAGCGGATAAACCTTGGCAACGTCCACGTCATGCGCTTGTCGCTGAACTTCCTGCGGGTTAACAATCGGTATCATTAACAGCGGGGCATCCATTATCCCGCCTATCTGAGCAGGTAGGTACTCACGCGAAAAATTGAGCAAAGTATCGAGAGCAAGCATCAGCGCATCCTCGTCCCCGTCGCAGTCTCTTCTTTTTGCAGAATGCCAAATCGGATGCGCATAAGAGACGTCCAAACTCGTGAACCCGACTATGCGCCCGATGATGCTTACGGAAGTGTGGGGCGCCAAACCAGCCACCAGATGCCCGACAAGGTCTTCAGCACTCTTTACGTTATAGTATGGAGGAAGCTCGTAAACCTTCGTCAAGAGCTCATCGATGAAGTTGGCAACACGTACAAAATAGTCCGCGCACTTCGTCGGAATGATTATGTCCTGAAGTTTGAGCTCGCACAATTGCGTTGAATCCGTTAGCGGCGCTCCGGACACATCATGTTCGTATCCGAGCTGCCTCAGCTTATTGACAGAAACTCCTGCTTCACAAGGTTTGAAATGAGTCAAGGGAGCGTTCGTCACGTCAAAACGGATTGTGCCGTCCTTGTAAACAGACAAGTCGTGTCTTGCCCTTAAAACGCCCTTCTCAATGATTTCCGGAGTTTTATTCTCGCTCATAAGACCTCTAACGCCCTTCAAAACCTTCGGCAAAGACACACCCAGACGGGTGCATGTGCTTTCGAGCATCTCCTTGAAGTTAACCGGCTGCCTCTGATAAGAGCACGCGGGCATCTTGCAAGTTGGGCATTCGTGACCGTTCAGTACTCTTCCACATCGAGGACAACTTTTCTCCAGAACGGTTTCGGAACCACACGAGGGACAATAAATCCTAAGAGTGAACGTCTTGCAAGCTGGACACTTGCGCCTCACAACCTCCACAAACAACGGCCCCTTTGCTGCCGCCTCAACGATGTCTCTTTGGGCTCCGCCCGCCAAGCCGACAGGGAAAAGAACATGAACAAGCGGTTTCATCTCTCTTCTCTTCGCCTTCTCAGGTCTCCCCATGCGGGCACCCATAAGCGTCGGTGCCTTCTCGTTCACCCTCAGACCAGAGAGTGCACAAATTAACTCCAACACAGACTGAGCTGAAGCAAAGTTCGCATCCTGAGTTTTTTCCAACCCGAGGCAGAAAGAAAACACGTAGGCATCTTCATTCTCGATAACAATCTTACCATCAACAACCCTGTGAGGCAAATACACAGCCTCCAATTGTTGTTTAACATTACTCTGCAGTTCACCAACAATTCTGCAGACGTCACCGTTCTCACGCTGAATCTGGGCGTTGAGAGACCATTCTCTCAGAAGCCTGACATCTTCAATGAAGGAGAGGTTCGACCAGAATAACGTATGAGACGGATGTAGCGGTACGTGCAATGCTGTGGACAACGCAGTGCTTTCTTTGGCAGAAGGCTTATTGGTGAACGGATCCCCCGAGAACGCTCTCAGCCTACTGACGAGAACTCCAGCGGTCTTAGCTGCGTCTTCAAAGTTTCCATGAAACCTTTCGGCAATCGCCTTTTCCAAATCTTCAGCCCACCATTCCTCAACGTACCCGGAAGGGGGCAATGATTTACTGCTGTACAGGAAGTCCCCGTAACAAATCAGCATGTCGCCCAAAAACAGAATCTTGTCTATTGCATCCTTTATGTCCCCGAAGTTTTCCATGGTCACTCGCACGACTGAACCGTCCTTCAACCTCACGACAGACGACTCAATCGTGTCGACGGGAACCGCAATCCCGCCTTTTCCCGGAAGCTCCAACCGCAACTGCGTCCCAGCAGCCAAGAAACCGTACAGAACAAGCATGGTCGCGGGGTGAACACCTACGGCGGAAAGCCCCGTGTTCCGCGCTCGCCCATACCTTAAGCGAAACCCACCACGTGTAGACGGAAAAGAAAAGATTGGACGCCCAGCTATCACATCATCCATGAACCCCGCGGACTTCTTCTCAGATTTCTTGCGAAATTCCTTAAGCCAATCCCAACCCTGAATGCCGAGCTTCTCGATGATGGTCAGAACTTTGAGAGCCCTACCCACAACACCATCGTTCACAACCCTGAGCGCTCCGCCTCTCACGCGATTCGTCTCTATTCGCGGAAGGTTGCGGAACGAAGAAACTTCAACAGGGTCGGATTCAGTGCCAGTCACTTCCACGGGAAGCCACTCAAGCGCCTTTCGCAGTTCCCGGTCTGAAACATGATACTGGAATCGTCCCACGGAACGCTCGTAGAGTCTCATCTCCTCGATAAAACGGCAAATCTCCTCCTCGGTGGGCTTGTAACGGTCAAGCCCTAGAAGGCGGCGCACAAAATCTCCGACAACCAACGTCAAAGCTTGGTCTGTTCCGCCGGCAGATCTTATCGGTCCAGCGAAATAGATGGCGAGGTGGCGGGTCCTGTCAATGTTCGTTTTGATTTTCACCTTAGCCACCCCCTGCAATGGCGCTGCCGTCAGGCCTTCCGTTAGTATTGCGAGAGCAGTGCGTATTGACTGTTCGGCTGCACCTTCATCCGTCATGTGGTCAAACTTGCCGTAAACGATCTCCTCGGCAACTTTGAAAGCCAACTCCTCTCTCGGAAGCTTGCCACTCAGCCCCCTTATACTCTCAGCCACACCTCTTGGTCCTACAAGCCCTTCCACAAGGTCAGCCAAGTCCTTTGCCGCCTTGGATTCGGGTTTTGAAGCGGGGTCAAGCCCCTTTTGCCTTGCTTTCTCAGCTATCGTGTATAATTGAGCGAGGTTCTTCTCCAACGTTGCGACGTATTGTCTGTAGGCTTCGCTCATTCTGCTATTCAATCTGCTCCCCATTCATGCATTTTCATTTTGCCGCGGTCTATTCTGGCTTTGCCATAAGAACAAATCAAAACGCGTTGCTGACAGCACCACTACTCCGTGTGAATTCTACACAAAAACACCGTCGACCACTTCTCTCTAGCGCTACCAGTCGCCTTCTGATAGGCTTCTTTTGCACTTCTAGTCCGTTTTTCAACACACTCTTTGCAGCGCACGTGCCTAAGATCAGACGGTCCATCGCAAATGCCACAGTTGAGTATCAAGACCTCGCCCAAGCCTCTCAGTGTAGCCCACGCATACTCATATTCGTCAAACTGAGGCTCAAAGTCCGGCCAGACATCGATGGCACCTTCATTTCCAAGTATCTTCCTTAAGGCACTGAAGTAGTTTTCAAACGACGTCAACTGCCCTTCACAGCCTTCCTCGCTTCACGCCCTCAACAATCTCAGAAACTTTATGCTTGACCTCAGTGTCCTCGACGATGTTGCCCGTAACGATTATGCTCGCACCAGAAGAAGCCGCAGCCAAAGCTTGACCCCTAGACCTTATGCCGCCCCCCACTATCAACGGAATATTAATGTGTGCCTTCACAGCACGAATCATCTCCGGAGGAACTGGCCTCCTAGCGCCCGACCCCCCCTCCAGATATATGAAGCGCATACCCAGATACTGCCCCGCCAGAGCGTGAGCAGCGGCAAGTTCGGGTTTAGTGTAAGGAACTGGTATCGCCTTACCGATGACGCCGGCTGTGCCGCCATCACCAACGATAATGTACCCCATGGGAATAGGTTCCAAGCCGTACTTCTTGATGATAGGTGCTCCCAAGACCTGGGCTCCCATCAAGAAGTAAGGGTCCGCCGAATTCAGCAAGGACATGAACCAGATAGCGTCCGCGTGACGACTTATGCCCGTCACGTTATTGGGAAAAAGAATTGTCGGAATCTTCACAGTGTGCTTAACTGCCTTAACCACACTATCCAGATGTATGGTTGAGGCAAACGTCGAACCGCCAATCATTATGGCGGAAGTTCCGCTTAATTTTGCCTTGCTCGCAATTCTGGACGCTTGAGGCGGCGTGACTTTCTCAGGGTCAATAAGAGTTACATGAATCGAACCTTCGGACTCGATTCGTTCAAGCAAATACCGTTCAACCCGTCCCACCATAAACCTCAACCTCAGGCTATGCTTTGGCAGCCTCGGGCGTAGACGCTCTTCTGGAACCTGCATAAATCTTATCTGTGAACATGCAATAAATGTCAATCTCACCTTGGGCTGGTTTTGCCGGAAACTCTTCCTTCAAACCACAACTGCCGCAACCGACGATGGCACGGCCCTCGTTCCGGAGAATTTCAACCCTAACAGTCTCTTTTCCACACCTTGGGCACGAGAAGAACTTAGGCAGACGTTTCTTTGGAATCCGAACGACTTTTCGTCTTCTTCGACCCATCGTCAATCCTTCTATGTCGAAAAACTCACACCATACCCATATTTTATGTTTGCCCTTAAATACTTGCCTATAACCATAAAAGAATGAAAGGGGACAGCCAGCTTGAAGTTGACACCGTCGGTGATGGACCTAGACTGGCAAGAAGTAGAGACAAAGATAATACAGTTCATCAAAGACTACCTGCAAAAATCCAAGGCCAAAGGCATAGTCTTAGGATTATCCGGCGGAATCGACAGCTCCACAACAGCAGCTCTTTCCTCATTAGCAGTTGGCAGCGATAAGGTACTGGGGCTTGTACTTCCGGAGAAAGAAACGTACAACCCCAAAGACGTGAAACACGCAGAACTTGTCGCGAAAAAATTCGGGTTCAAACGAACAACGGTAGACCTGACCAAAGTCCTAGGAACCCTATACGACTCGATACCCATCTTCGACACTTCAGACAACCCAAGGAAAGGCAACATAAAAGCTCGAACACGAATGATTTACATTTATTATTATGCAAACAAACTCAACAGGCTCGTTTGCGGAACTTCAGACAAGTCGGAAACAATGATGGGATACTTCACAAAGTGGGGTGACGTCGCCGCAGACATATCGCCGTTGATGGACCTGTACAAGTCACAGGTTAGAAAACTTGCACAACACATAGGCATCCCGCGAGAAATAGTCGCAAAACCACCGTCACCAGCCCTATGGCCAGGCCAGCTCGCCGAAGAGGAACTGGGAATCAAATACGAAAAGCTCGACATCATCCTTTACGCGCTGGAGCACTTTATGGAGGTCGAGGAGATAGCAAGTCAACTGAACTTGATGAAAGAGACAGTGGAGAAAGTAAAGCATAGATGGCTCTCTACCGAACATAAGAGGCGAATGCTATTAACGATGAAGATACAATACCGGACGATAGGCACGGACTTCAGACTTCAACGGGACCCCTACTAAACGTGAAAGGAGAACGGTTCATGAACGAAAATATCAAGGTGGCGCTCGCACAGATCAACTGTAGAGCCGGAGACAAAAAGGAAAACATCGGCAAAATCGAAAAAGCTGTCAGACAGGCCGAGAAGGAAGCCGCAGACCTCATCATCTTTCCAGAACTTTCGTTGACTGGCTACGTAGTCAGAGACCGCGTCTACGAACTTGCAGAAACAATACCTGGCCCATCGACAAAGACCATACAAGCCATCGCTCGGAAAGCCAAAATGCACATAATTTTCGGCATGCCAGAGCTTACCGAAAAGACGAAAGCCACAATATACAATACAGCAGTTTTTCTAGGCCCCAAAGGCATAATCGGAAAATACCACAAAATGTACCTGCCAACTCACAGCGTCTTCGAGGAAAAAAGATACTTCCGCCACGGATACCAAACAGCGGCGTTTGAAACCGAGCTTGGAAGAATAGGACTCATCATATGCTACGACATTTTCTTCCCAGAAGTGACCAGACTGACGCGTCTTAAAGGCGCCCAACTAATAGTCTGCATCTCAGCTTCACCGGCAGTTCGCAAAGCGTTCTTCGAAACACTGACGGCAGCACGAGCCATGGAAAACACCGCCTTCCTAGCCTTCGTAAACCTAGCGGGCATAGAAGACGGGCTGCAATTTTGGGGAGGAAGCAGACTGATCGGACCCAACGGAAGAATCCTTGCACGGGCCAAGTACGACGAAGAAGACCTCGTCATGTGTGATGTGGACTATGCCGACCTGAGGCAGGTCGAAACCTTCGTTCCCACTCTAAGGGATCTTCGTCCCGAACTATTCGACAAACTTAAGGAAAGCGCAGAAGCATTTTAGTGCATCATCTGAGTTTCTTGACGGCCTTTTCGATGCGGGTCAGAGCCTCTTCCAACTGCTCGTACGCTGCGGCATAAGATACCCTGATGTAACCTTCTCCATAGCTTCCAAAAGCAGTGCCTGGAACAGTCGCAACGCGAGATTCCTTGGCAAGGAACTCCGCAAACTTCTCCGATGACATGCCGAAATCTCTCACATTTGGAAAAACGTAGAACGCTCCCTTTGGAAGGCCGCAACCGACGCCTCTGATCTCATTAAACCTCTCGTGAACCAAATGGCGTCTCCTATCGAATTCGCGAACCATATCCTTGACAAAATCCTGTGACCCCTTCAATGCTGCTAGGGCGGCATATTGGGCTGGACCGTTAACGCAGGCAACAGTGAACTGATGAGCGAGCCAGAGCGCAGAAATAAGCTCTTCTGGTCCACAAACGTATCCAACCCGCAGACCTGTCATTGCATAGGTCTTCGAGAAAGAGTTCACGATTAGCGTTCTCTCTCGCATCCCAGGAAAAGTGGCCATACAATGATGCTCAACGCCGTCGTAGATTATTTTCTCGTAGACCTCATCAGAAATCACAATCATGTCACGTTCGACCGCAATCCTAGACAAAGCGGCAGCCTCATCATGTGAAAGGATGGACCCGGTGGGGTTGTTCGGGTGATTCAAGATTATCACACGTGACTTGTCCGTGATTAGTGACGTCACGACATCCAGCGAAGGCTTGAACTCATTCCCCTCAATTAACGGAAAGTAAATGGGAACTCCACCCGCCAACAGAACACTAGGTTCATAACAGACAAATCCTGGATTTGGAAGCAGCACCTCGTCGCCAAGATTTACCAAGCTGAACAGGGCTAAGAAGATCGATTCTGTTCCTCCAACAGTTATCAGAACTTCAGTATCCGGATCATACTCGAGGCCGTAATCGCTACGAGCCTTGTCTGCCAGCGCTTTTCGAAGTTCGGGAATGCCGTTCGTTGGCGCATAATGTGTTTTGCCTTCTTTTGCAGAGCACCACCCCGCATCGAGCGCCTGTTGTGGAGGAGTGAAGTCGGGTTCGCCGACGGTTAAATCGACAACATCCGGCATTTTCTGCGCTATCGCGAAAAAGCGGCGTATTCCCGAGGGCTTTATCTGTTTTAGGCGTTCTGCGGGTTTAAAGTCTGAAACCAAGGGCATGCCTCAATACGCATTGTTTCTTTCGGAATAAAATGCTTACGTAAGCAGGTGTGCGGTACTGGCATCAATTCGGTAATGTTAATAACGTTGCCCGTATACAAAACTGTATCCATAGACAAGAACGTTAAGAGTGAAAGATTTGAAGCTGAAAGACAACGTCCAAGTGTGGCTAACAACCTCACTGAACGACCCCATTGTAAAGATTCTGGCAGAGAACAGCCACTTAACAAAAACGCAGCTCGAAACACTCCTCATAGACGTTTTATCTGAAGATATATCGGCAAAACCTCTGAAGTACGACGAAAAAGCCAGATTACGCCTAACCAAGGCTAAAATAAGCCGCGGAGCCTTCAACAGGACACTCAGACAGTCTAAAGGGAACGTCATAAGGTCCATCTACACAGTGCTTCTCTTGGGGTACCTCGGAATCTTCGAAAGCACAACTCTAGACCCCTATCTAGAGATAGCAAACAAACTGCAGGAGTACATCGAGGCACACAAAAACACACCTAATCAAGACACAGACCACCTGAAAATCATAAAAATCATGAGGGAAGACCTCGAAACGAGCCTAAAACACCTAACAAATCCATAAGAACAGACAGTGTGACGTCACAAATCACGACAAGATTCACACAAATCTTATCATAACAAGGCAACATAAGCCGAAAAGTCACAGGGAAGAGCAGGATCCAGAAAATAGGCGAGAAAACGACCCCTTTCGGACGGGGCAAGACGCCCTGTCGCACAGTCCGCCCGCGCTAGCTCCTGTGATGTGTGACGTCATAGACTCCGAAAAGCACCTTGTTTACCATAATTCTTAAATCCCACTTCATGAGACTGTGATTTGTGATGTAACACGAGTGAATCACACGCAATCACACTCGAATCACGGAGAGGTTGCTGTTGGTCGACGTTCTGTCAATTCTTGCGAGTACCCTCCTTGCTGTAAGTATTGGCATTGCGGTTGAATACTACAGACAACTTCGCAAGGTCCAGAAGGAGTACGAAAGAGCGAAGGAGGCAGTGGAAGACATCGTGCTGAGTTTCAACAGGCAGTTCAAGCAGGAATCCCAGAAACTGGAGTCAGTCGCCTACAAGGTTGAGGCGATTTTCTCCAAGAGCGAAGGCGCCGCCAGCAACGCCGACGCCCTCAAGAAGCGGGTAGACGCCTTCGAAGGCAAAGTTGCAGACGGCCTAGAAGAACGGCACAAGCTGTTGCCGAAGTTGGACGAACTTGACAAAAAGTTGGTTAACGCTATTGCCTCGCAGGAGGCGCTGACGGCAAGAGTTACAGAAGTGGAGCAGAAAGCTGAACGCCTCTCCTTTGGACCTGAGATTAGAGCGGAGGCGGTCATACCCATAAAGAGAGAGAAAGCATTTGCGCCCCTCACCGAAACCGAAGTGTCCGTCTTGGAAATGTTGACGCGAGAAGGCCCTAGAACCGCACCCGAAATCAAGGAGAGAATAAGGCTTAGCCGGGAGCATACAGCGCGGTTGATGAAGAAGCTTTACGAAGACGGATACTTAGAAAGAGAGACGACCAAGATACCGTTCAAGTACAGTGTCAAGAAAGAGATGGAGAGACTCTTGAAGAAGGCGGAAAGCTAGATAGATGCTCTCTCTAAAGTGAAGATTCCTGTGCGTTCAGCCGTTTCAGGCGTCCCTCGATTTCCGAGAGATTTTTCGATTCCGAAAGTCCGTAGTCCACCTGTCCCTTCTTTTCTAGATACTCTGGATAATGGGTGACCTTCACAGGAACCGCAAACCTGATTTTCGGTTCTGATATCAGCAGTGCTTCGCCGACATCGAGCATCTTGATTTCGGTGTCGCTGTATTCTAGATAAGGCGTGTTTTCTGTCAGGTACCCCCTGTCCTTCCGCAGCTCAGTCTTCATGATTACCTTAGTCCACAACTCTGCAAAAACATCGAAATTGATTCTCGAAGGTCTCGGGGTCACCGCGTTGAGTCCAACTCTGTATTTGCGGTAGGTTAAGGCAATATCGGAGAATATTGTTCTCGGCTTGTTGGGGTCGAGAAACTCATGGGCTTCCTCAAGAGTAATGAGAACGGTAGGAAGCTTCTGCCACTCGCCGTAGTCTTGTTCCCACATGCGCTTATAGTGTTTTGCAACAGCAGAGGCCGTCAGACACGTTATCTTGTTTTGCTCCTCGGAGCTAATCCCCGAAATGTCCACAAGGCAGGTTATTCCTCTGCATATGTTCTGCGTGACATTGTCGATAAAGCTGTAGTCGGAGGCAGGAAACAGGTCGTGAGAGAGGGATGACAGTTTGAGCAGCAAAGCCTCAATAACGTGTTTCATCTTGTAATCTGCGAGTCGCCCGACCCCAGCGTGCCCTTCTGCCCCGTAGACTTCCCTTGTTTCCTCTATCCAGCCGTTGCCCAGTTTATTGTAAAGCTTCCTCGCAAGCCTGAATTGAGGAAGACCCAAGTCCGGAAACAGCGTGAGAAGCCTCTCGGGAGTGATTGTGTACAAGCCCACTACCATCCTTCCGTCCCGACCTGAAAAATATTGAACCTTGTTGTGAAACAGCGGGTGATCTTTCAGACCCTTCTGCGGCTTTATCCCCTTCCCCTCAAGAAGTTGACCGGCGAAATCAAAGATAAGGGCGGCGGTGCGGGGACTGCTGTCGATTATTTGGGCATTCAGAATCAACTCCGTGTTTGTTTTTCCGGAGCCGGTCATTCCAAACATGCCTATCATTAGCGGTATAGCCTCCACGTTTATGCCGGCCGACCCCAAAACCTGTTCGCCCGAACGAAGCTTGCCTACTTCCAACTCCCCGGAAAGCTTGAGTACAGAGCAGTCCTCATCCGTAGCAGCATAAACCCTATCTCGGTAGTTCGGGTTAAAAGTCGCAGAACGCACCCTGCCAGCTCTTTTTTCCAAGAAAAGAATAGCGTCGACGCACCTATAGGCCGAGTAGGGACCAAAGGCTTCCTTGCCCTCAGCCTCCCTCAACTGCTCGATGGTCTCGAGCGTAGAGCTGCTCTCGGCGTTGACAACCCGCGCATAAAAGCTTCTCTCGTCTGAGTCTATGCGCACGATTTGACCAAACGAGAGAGTGACCTCTTTATTCAGGAAGAATGACACAGAGTCCCCCTTCGTTCCGCACACGAACCCCACGGGTTCAGACATTCCCGTCCCACCACTCCCACTCAAACGCATGTTTCACTCCATGGAGCTCGTCTGCAAACTTGCATGAAAATTCCTCCCTGCGCAACGTTTCCAAGAGACCTGCCTCGCAAAGAGTGTTCTCCACCTGGTCATGGTAAGATAGAAGCATCGCATCAGACGGCCTCGAGAATTCATGGGCAAGCCAGAGCGGAACGGGATAGCCCAAGCACCGAGGGTCCTCTGCCACCGTCATTAAAGGCCTTACTACGTCAGGAATCTCCTGTTTTGCTAAGTATTCCATGATGTCACAACGAAAAACGCGCTGACTACTTTCGCATAGTTTGACAAGAGATATGTCTCCGTACAAACTCCTGTCCTTATCAGCTAGCCTGACGGGATGGAAGACCCACGTGTCATAGACAGTGAGCATACTCGTAGTAGCTATGAGGTCCCTTCCCTTCTCATCGTGAAGAGATGGAGAGTTCTTACTTATGGCAAGGAGACTGATCCTACGCTTTTCGCATTCATCGTACAGTGCTACCCGAAATTTCCTCTCTCCGCCAAAATATGCACCGCCATCGAGTAGAAGATAACTATTATGAGGACCAGGATGCTCGTAGTATAGAGGACTGGCTTCGCTTCCAACGAGGTCTAGTGCCATCTGACTTTCCAGCTCGATTCTTACATCGGTGAGAAAGTTACTACGAGTACGCGCATCGCCAACAACGGTGCACATTCGTTCCCTGTATCCCCAACTAACGTCTCGCCCTCTCACAGAAGCGTATGCAGGACGCATGAGGTAAACGCCCCAATTGTTCGCCCTCTTCAGCGTCCGTGTTGAGCAGTCAACGGCGAGAAACTGTTTGTCACAGCCCACTTTCTTCAGAGGTTTTATGTTCGCAGCGTCCGGCCGGACGGTGATGAGCGGTTCCTCTCTTGCCTCCACAGAGGCGGCGACCCTTCCCTTGTCAACGTAAACACCAAGCTTTTTACCCATGTCCGAAAGGTCATCTTTGATCCTGTCCTCCTTCATCATCGATGCTGCCAACAAATCTCCCTCTGACTCGTAGTATTATTCTGGGGAGCATTTAAAAGGCTCTTGGTAACGAGGCTTCAAGGGAGCTGCTGCTTGAGGGCGTGCTGAGGAAGACTCGGTGCAACTCTATACTTCAGCTTGTTGGAAGAGCCTATCCTTGTTAGGAACCCTTGACCAACCATCCGAGCGAGATAAGTTGCAATGGTGCTGAGTGCAACCGGTTCTTTGAATTCCTCCTCGTAAGCAGATTGTACTTCTTTGGAAGAGAACCAGACGAGCGGGAAGTGCCTGTAGATTAGGAGTTTCGCCTTGTCAAACTTGGGAAGCCCATTACTTGCCAGGGCAGGATTGGATGGTGATGTCCCGGTTCCGCCAGGCATTCCACCCAGAAGCTCCACTAGATCTAGGAGGCGAAGAGCCTTCTCCCTGCTGATCTGTCCTTCAAAGGCTACCGTGTACTTGTTTCCTTCACCGTCGAATAGTTCTACACGCATCTTTCTCGTGGGCGTCGAGCGAACGGCTCCTCTCAGTTAAGTGTTCACAAACTCTACTCTTCACAAGTTATAGGTTTTGCGGTTAATGGTCGGCGGGTGAACGCCGCCAATCTGAGGGACTGACCTCAAAATAGGGCAGAATCTTCCTCTTTCCTCCTTTACGAGCTTCACCGACAGCCCAGAAAGCTAAACCGAAACCAGCCCCATGCCGAACAACGTTCTCCACTGGAAGAGGAGGGGTGGCTTCTTCACAGAGAAGAGACAAGAAAACGTCAATATCCGAGCCAGGAGGATGGAAAAAGGGGCATCCCCACCTATGGCTATAAGGTGTTCACAAAGTGTGAAGAGGAAACGCTCGAGATAGGGCCAGCAAGACCGAAATCGCCTCAGGTAACAGCGACGTGAAAAGATGACGCCTTTACCAATCATCATGTAGAGAGTGCATCTGCAGGGAAGAGGATATGGCTGGGACCAGACCCCCATGTTTCCACTGGAGGAAGAGAACTGCACATGACAATAAGGGCTTGGAGAAAAAACCTTTATGACTTTATCTAAAATGTTTAATAGACGCTGTTATATCTTGACCCATCGTGTTAACCTACTAGAGTACTTTCTCCTACGAAAAGAAATCAACACTCTTTCATTTACCCTAATAGAGATTTCAGTGGAAATTGTGGGGTGTGGCTGTCACGCCCAACGGTTAACAGCAGTTCTACCATGTTCCTTTAGGATTGTCGTGTTGTGCCTTCACTTTTCTGTACGACATGCCTTATTTTGTGCACAGGAAGAAGTGGCGTTACCTTTGGGAGTGGAGAGGAACGCTAGTGAGCGACATAGACGTACTCGACAAAGTCTTCGATAGGTTTATCGCCAACGCAAAAATATTCCGGGACAGAGAGGTCCTACATCATGACTATTTGCCAGATCGGCTGCCTCATCGAGAGGAACAAATCGGGCTTATCGCGGAGACAGTAGCCCCTGTCCTCAAGGGATCAAGGAGTTCGAACATTTTCATCTACGGGAAGACGGGCACCGGGAAAACAGCGGTGACAAAATACGTGTTGGCTCATCTCGAAGTGAAAGCAAAGGAGTTCGATGCTCCCGTGAGGTTCTGCCACGTCAATTGTCGAATGGCTGGGTCCGAGTACAGGGTATTTGCGGGACTGTGCCAAAGTATAGGAGTCGGCGTTCCCTTCACAGGTCTGTCTGTGGGAGAGGTACTCGATAGGTTCAAAACAGGCCTAGATGCCTCTCGCGTCATTTTCATCGTTGTCTTAGATGAGATTGACACCTTGATAAAGGCTCGCGGTGACAATCTTCTCTACGAGTTGACTAGGATAAACGAGACCTTACATAACAGCAAGGTTTCGATAATCGGTATATCAAATGATCTGCGCCTGAAGGAGTTCCTAGACCCCCGCGTTTTCAGCTCATTGAGTGAAGAGGAGATAGTGTTCAGGCCTTATGATGCAGATGAATTGCGGAATATTCTGCTCGAGCGTTCCAAGCTTGGGTTTCGCGACGGCGCCTTGTCTGACGCCGCGTTGGGGCTTTGTTCGGCTTTAGCTGCTGCAGAACACGGTGATGCCAGGCGGGCTTTGGACCTGTTGCGTGTTGCTGGAGAGTTCGCGGAACGGAAAGGTGCCAGCGTTGTGGGCGAGGAGCACGTTCGAGAGGCTGAAAGAAGCATCGAACATGACCGTGTACTAGTAGCCCTCAAGAATCTGACCTTACACTCCAAGTTAGTGGTTCTAAGCGTCTACCACCTTAGTAACGCCGACGTTCGCCGCACCATAACTGGCGACATCTATGATGTCTACTGTGAACTTTGCGGAGAGCTGGGCATCACCTTCTTAACGCAACGTCGGCTGTGCACACTCGTGAATGAACTGGATTCCATGGGGCTGCTGAACGCGAAGGTCATTAATATGGGGAGGTATGGGCGTACCAAAAAGATCGGACTAGAAATATCGCGCACTCTCATTAAAGATGTTTTCTCCAGTGACAACAGACTTGGGCGTCTAGTCGATTATGAAGCGAGATGCCTTTCGAAACATTCGAGCGGCGGGCGTTGAAGACGGAAATTTTCAGCGTCGAACACATAGGAGTCAAAACAGGCTGGCCTCAGACGTTGCTCGGGTTCTATCCGCTCGTGCCAGAGTACGTGTTCCTCTCCGGTTGCTCGGTTGGTTGGGCGAGGGCTATCCTAGTTAAACGGGATGACAGTGATCTCGAACGTCTGTAGGTTTATGACGGGCACCTTTCCAGGTGTCGGTGTTAATCCCATTCTTCGCATATAATCCGTTCTTTCTTGCCATCCGCCCGAGTTTACAAGAAGGACACCGCGATAATTCTCGTATCCTAAAACATGTACGTGGCCTGAATGGAGAATGTCTGGAACGTGCTCGATGACTAGGCAGTCTCTCTCCTCAGGCGACAGCGGAGTTTTCCCGCCGTAAACTGGAGCCAGATGACGACTTTGTAGGAGCAGTTGCATTGCTTTTTCGGGGTGCCCGAAGTCAATGCCGGGGACGGTGGAGATGATGTCATCCAGACTACGACCATGGTACAGTAACACTTCGACGTCATGGAGACTTAGCAAGGACGGGTTTCCAAGAGAATAGACGTTTCTTGATTCGCTTAACGCCTCGAGGAAAGCATCAGATATGGCGGGTTGCGGCAACGCCTTTCTGGGGGCGTCATGGTTTCCAGGTATGATTACCACTTCGACATAGTCGGGTATCTCCTCAATATAATTGGCGGCAAGCCGATACTGCTCGTAAACGTCCTTGATCGTGAGTTCCTTCGTCTGGTTAGGGTAGACTCCTATTCCATCTACAATATCGCCAGCGATGAGAACGTATTTCACGTGACCAGCAATCTCCCTCATCTTATCGTTTCCATACTTGCCGTTAAGCCACAGTATGAATCTACTGAAGGCTTCCCTCTGAAATTTCGTGCTGCCCACGTGCATGTCGGACGTCAGCACTGCGTAAACCGGGATCGGCGCCCTATGCTGAAGCTTGGGAGCAATGTCCGGTAACACGATGTCCTCACAGATTAGCAGGCTGCTTCTGGTTTTTGCCACACTCAAGCACACGACTTGATCGAGAAGGAGCAACTGGGTCTTTCTCCGAAGCTCTTCCGAAGCGTTTTGCGGCACAAGCACCAGCGCGTTTGCATGCAAATCTTCGACTGCGAGCAACGTCTTCTGTTTCGCGTCGCGTTTCTCCGTTATCATGCCGATAATCTTGAGTTTGGCGTTGGGTGGTGCCTTCATCGCATCGATGACGGACCCGGCGCTTTTCACGTCCATTCGTTGCCTAAGCAGCTTCTCCATGAGTCTGAACCGATCTTGAAAGTATGCTAGATAATCTTCTATTGTTCCGTTGGAGCTCAGTTTGCTGGCTGGGTCGTCAATCACCTTGATGTTTGCCTCGACCTCTTTTGCGTACGGAGTGAACTGCCCTTTCCCTTCCATTAGCGGTGTTTCAGGCAACGGTTGGGCTGGTTCTTCAGGGGGCTGCGCCACTATTTCCTTCGACGGTTCAGAACCTTTCACGAGCTGCTCTAGGAAGGTTCTGTCGATGAACAGAATTTTCTCGTTTTGGTCTTCTATTTTCTGTATTGCCCTAGTCATGACAGCCGTTGGGTCTTCTGTTTGCCCTATCATGCTTAGAAACTCGAAAGCATCTTTGTTGAGCTGGTATCCTGCCGCAATCGTTAGTTCTATGGCCTTTTGCAGCTTTTCAGTTTCGCTCATTTGCGTACTTGCCCTTCTTATTAGTCCTCTAGGCTTTTGTGTGAAGTCGCGATGTGCGCTGAAACTCTCCCTCTTAACACATACTCTTTAGTATGTTTTGAATTTTTCTCCAGTCCCACGTGGACATGTTAAAGGCTTGTGCGATGATGGCGAATGTAGCTTCAACCAAGTCTGTACCGATTATACATTTGCCCCCTGATTCGAAGCCAATCGCCCCGGGCTATACGAACAGTTTTTATTTAGACACGTTAATATTCCGTTTGCATGTCTTGTTGGAAGGTGATGCGAATGAGCACAGTACGTAAGGTTCAACGGACTCCCGGCGGCACATTCTTCGTTTGCGTTCCTAAGTCTTGGGCGGAACGATCTGGGCTGAAGCGGGGATCAGTGGTGTCTATCGGTGAGTCCGCTGATGGTCGGCTTCTCATCGACCCCGGATACGGGTCTGAGACCTCCCCGCGCACTGTTGAGTTAAAACCTGGGCCTCTTTTGAGCCGCGAGGTTATTGGGGCATACCTGCTTGGATTCGACATTATTCGTGTCAAGGCGAAGGAACGTATTAGCTTCGAGGTGCGCGACCTCGTTAAGGAGAGCGTTAGCCGCCTAATCGGTTTAGAAATTGTGGAAGAGGATTATTCAAAGATTGTTTTGCAGTGTTTGCTGGAGCCATCAGGCTTTCCTCCTGAGAAGATTCTCCGCCGAGCCTATGCCATCGCAGCGGGTATGCATCATGACGTTGTAAACTCTCTTGTAGATGGAGATGTGCAGCTTGCCAAGGGCGTGATAGCCCGCGACGACGAGGGCAACAGACTCTACTTTCTCCTTGTTCGCATCTTGCGCACAATAATCCAGAACCCAAGTTTGAGTGACAAACTGGGCGTCAGCCCGATCGAGTGTTTGGACTATCGCTTGGCTTCCAGCCTGGTTGAAGGAATTGGTGATGAATGCGTGCGCATGGCGCTGAAAGTTACCGAGTTGAAGGGAACGAAACTAAACGACGATCTGAGAAAACTCTTCGTCGACTTTCACACTCTTTGCTTCAACGCGCATGAGAACGCTTTAAGGGCTTTTTTCGCGAGCGACATTGCATTGGCCGAAGACGTGCGGGCATCTCGAGGAAGAATGGATAAAGCCTTCGCCAATATCGAAAAGGTGGTCAAGGAGCAGTCTCTTGAGATTGTCCCTCAAGTGCTGGCGGTTGCTTCATTCTTGAGACAAATCTACGAGCACAGCGTCGACATTGCAGATTTGGTAATGCCCAAGAGGTCGTAATTCATCGCTTTTCAGAAAGGAATTCTGTCGACTTTTTGCGGTGCTTCGGCGAGTGAGACGTCATCTCCCAACCTTAATTCGGACATGTACTGAACTACCCCGTTTATGCGGCAGTGAGACTCGATAGTGATGCTGTCGCCGTAAACGTTCTCCGCCCGTGCGCCTCTCCTGAGTAGGATTCGCTTTCCAAAAATGTCCCCCACGCGTGCTTCTTTGCCTATGTCAACCTCGTCCGCCCTTAGAGGGCCACGGACTTCGCCATCCTTCCCTATCTCAAAAGAACGTGTAGTAACACCTTCTTTGGTGTCAACTAAACCGCCGACCTCTGCATGACCTTGCGCGGTAACTTTGTTGGCGCGTAGTATCCCTCCAACTTCGATGTTCTCCGCTGAGACCTCGCAGTTGGCCTCTACTTTTCCTCCGACCTCCAATCTTCCTGAGAGCTTCAATGGGCCATTCACTTCCAGTATGCCGCCAACATCTACTTTGTCTCCTTCACTAGAACCGTTGATCTCCGCGCGACCGCCCACATCGATGTCTTCGAAGGTCAGGTCTCCTTCGACTCGAAACGAGCCTCCCACGCTCACCCTGCCGCCCCTGTTCTTTTTGGTGAGCAGAACGGTGCCACCTACGTCTATGCTTTCGAATTCCAGCTCGTCGGTTGATTCGAAGCTGCCCCCAACGTCGACCTTGAGAATTTTCCCACCCGCTACCTTGGCTGCTCCGCCTACGTCCAGTTTCCTGATGTTAGTTTTGGCCTCCGCTGAGAGGCTGCCTCCGACGTCTATGTCATCCGCCTCTAGTTCACCTTTGACTTTGAAGCTGCCGCCTACGTCGATATTCTTTGCTTTTGCCTTGCCGTCTGTTTGAAGGCTTCCGCCTACGTCAATTTCCTCAGAAACCAAATCCCTGCCCGCGAACAAGGCGTGGTCCACATCGATGTATTTGCTGGTAACGTTCCCGTAGACTTCGAGGCGGCCGTCTTCAACCTCGACTTTATCTTCTATTTCTAGGTCTCCGCGGACTACAACGTCGCCCTCTGCCTCCAAGTTTTCAGCCGAAAGGCTGCATGCGAAGGTGTTGCCTCCTTCACAATAGACCGTGCCTGCCACCCTCACTTTGGCTGGCGTTCCGGTTCCGTTTGCGGTCGAATGTCTGCCCATCGATAGATCCCCTTTTACTGTGTCCAACGTTACGGTGCTTCTGGGAGGAACGGATGTTCTATTTTCCATCTTTCAACCTCCGTTTTAACGCTTCATTTTCAAGTTTAAAAGGGAAACTCACGTTTTGTTATTGGTCTTTGTTACTAAGGGGTTAGCGTGTTTTTTACGGCGAAGTATTGCGCTCTAGCTATTTCCTTTTCTACTCGTGCTTCGCTCACATTTGCCGTGTCGGCAACGATTGCGGTGAGAGTCTTTTGCTTGGTGGTCCTACCGTTGGCGTTATCAATTATGCCAAAGAGTCTTGCTCCAAGATTGATTTTCTTTCTCGGCGTGGGTTTCCAACTCAGTACCTTTCTAGTGTTCTTTGTCATTCTACTCACCTACCTTCTAACTGGGATAAACTGACTCCGTGCAGCCCTTAAAAGCCGACGCATATCAAGAGAACACGTTTGGCAGTAACAAGCTGTTACTGTTCTCCCAAGGCAGCGAAGAACTTTCGCATGCGCTTGAAAGTTTCGAGAAACTCCAGCCCCCACCTCGTTGCTCTGTACTTCTTTGAGTCATTGACCACCACCTCTCGCACGAATCCTCGCGACATGAGAAAAGTTAGGATCTTCTTTGTTCGGTCAACGGGCATGTTTGCGCCATATGAGACTCTCGTTAAGGAAGATAGGTCTTTCTTGGCGATTATTTCTATTACGTCAGCATAGATGTCGTATTTTGTTCTTCGCTGTTCGTTGGACAAGGGACGTGGTTCCTCAGTCTATACGCTAGTATTAAATGTTAAACTGTTAATCTTGATTTTGGTGTGTGCCGGTGCGTTCTACGGCTTCAGGCAAAAGACAATATCACATCGCAGCCCGGAAGGGCGATCTGGCTGAATATCTGCTCGTTCCGGGCGACCCTGATCGGGTTCCGAAAATCGCTGAGTTATGGGATTCATCTCGCGAGGTTTCTTGTCACCGCGAGTTTCGCTGTTTTACTGGCAAGTATAAGGGTGTTCCCATTTCGGCGATGTCGAGCGGTATAGGTCCGGCGTGCATGGCAATCGTCGTTAACGAAGCTTCTGCCATAGGGGTGGGCACGTTCATTAGAGTCGGAAGCTCGGGTGCCATACAACAAGGTGTCGAGTGCGGAGATGTCGTAATCTCCTCCGCCGCGGTGCGCCTTGACCATACCAGCAGTTGCTACATGATGCCTGAGTATCCTGCTGTCGCCGATTACGAAGTACTGCTGGCTTTGATTGAAGCCGCTGAGGGCTTGGGCATCGCTGATTATCATGTGGGCGTTACAGCGACAACATCTGACTTCTACGCTGGGCAAAGCCGACCAACCGCCAGAGAACAGGCGACAGGCATGGAGGATGTGCTTTCCACACTGCAGAAGGCCAGAGTGCTGAACCTTGAGATGGAGACCGCCACTCTCTTCACTTTGGGAAGTCTGCGTGGGTTGAGGACGGGTTCGGTGTGTGCCGTTTATGCAAATCGTTGCACGGATCAATTTAAGCCGGGAGCTGGCGAAAGAAAGGCCATCCGAATAGCCAATGAGGCGGTGAAGATTCTGGATGAGTGGCGTAGGGTGAAGCAAAGGAAAAGGAAGAATTGGTTGTTCCCGTCGCTCATACGATAACAATGATGCCATGAGGGGTATCTCTTTGCGTGAACCAGATGCGGAGACAGTGCCGCTGGAGAAGCTGACAAGGTTCTATTTGGCAAACCATTTCTTGCTCAGAGAGGCAGAACACACCGATATTGTTGATGTGGCTGCAACCGTCTGCGGTCTACACGCACAAGTGCCCTCCACGCCGTACATTTCGTTATGGAACAGAGTTCACGATTTCACATCAGAAACACTGGACAGGGCGCTCTACACGGAGAAGAGCCTAGTCAAAGCCTGGTTCATGCGGGGAACGCTTCACATCATTCCTGCGAGATACTTACCAACCTATCACAAAGCACTGAAGAGAATGTGGTTTGAACAGCATGGACGGCATGCACATGACCCAGATTGGCCGACGCAGGAAGAACTGGAGAAACTCCTTTACCCGACGATTTTGAAAGCGCTCGAAGACAAGCCTCTTAGCAGAAAAGAGTTAAGCAATAGGTTTCGCTCAATGGTTAGCGATGCATCAGGACCATACGAGAGACTTTTCTCCGCTTGGGGCGGAATTCTGAAAGAAACAAACTACTTGGGTCTCACGCTTCACGCTGAACCATGCAACAAAGAATCGTGCTTCGCGAGAGTTGACAAGTGGCTCCCGCACGTGAACCTCGACGAAGTCAACGAAGACGAGGCCAAGGCGAAACTGCTGCTGAAGTATCTGCAATGTTTTGGACCTGCTTCCGCGCAGGATTTCGCATGCTGGAGCGGTCTGCTGGCGAGCGAAGCCAACCAGCTCATCGAAGACGGCGAGAGGAAGCTGAGTGCAGTTCAGGTTGACGGCTCTCGGAAGACACTTTGGATGCTGAAGAGTGATACGAAAGCGTTCGGCAAGGTTGATGTCGAAGAAGAGGTTCAGCCGAGGCTCTTGCCCAAATACGACTCATATCTGCTCGGGCATAAGGACAGAACACGGATAATAGACGACCAATACCTCAAGCAGGTCTACCGCCCTGTAATAGGTGACATAGCCGCCACGATACTTGTCAACGGGCGCATAGCGGGAACTTGGATGCATAAGAGGACAACCAGCAAACTCACAGTCGCATTGCACTCTTTCAAGAAACTAGACAGGGAAACCATCATCCAGCTGAGAGACGCCGTCAACAAACTTGGCGCTTTCATGAAGGTCCGTCAGGCGGAGATTCTATCAACGCCCTAGAACATGCCTTCGACGCTTCTCCGCATTGGATAAAGCTAAAAGCCACTGTTCAGAAACTCCTTAAGCGGTGCCGGGGTGGCGGAGCGGTTATCGCGCTGGCCTCGAGATCCACTGCGCACGATGGGGTTAAGAAAACGCGTGACAAGCAAGCCAGTGGGCCTTTGGCTCGCAGGGGTTCGAATCCCTTCCCCGGCGCCTTTCTGCCAGTGACGGCTTCGCAAAAGCAGACATATTAGGCTTCAAATAGACGGGCCTTCCCCTGTTGCACGCGCACACGTGAACCTACGTGGCGCTCATGACGAACCTCACACCCAAAAGTGTTTAAATGTTCGCTGATAGTTGTCAAGGAATCATGAAGGCAACCGCGGTCGCGCATCCTATTCAAGGGCTCATCAAGTATCATGGTCTGAAGGATGGCAAACTGAGAATTCCGTTCCACGACAGCATATCCGTCTGCATCGAAGCATTGAACACTACCGCAACAGTCGAAGCAACATCAACCCCAAAAGGAGACCATATAGTGATCAATGGAAAGCAGGCGACGAACACCGACTTGGAGAGAGTTGAAGTGGTTCTCGATCAGCTCCGAAACGCAGCAGGATACCGGGACGAGTTCAAGATCGTTTCCGAGAACTCATTAACTGGAGGAAAGGGATTGGGCTTCTCCGCTTCTGCGTTTGCCGCACTCGGCACTGCCGCCTGTGCGGCGCTTGATTTTGACTTGGATTATGTCTCTATGTCCGAACTGGTTAGGCTGGGTGCTGGGTCAGCCACCAGAAGCCTTGCGGGAAGCTTTGCTATATGGTATGCAAATAGGAATGGCAGGTCTTACGCGGAGCCCATAGCGGAGCCAGACGCCGTTGACTTAGGCATGATTATCGTTCCCATCCCTTCCTCCGCCCGAACAGACGAAGCACACAGCGAGGTACTCAGTTCGCCGCTGTTTAAAGCCAGACTGAAACACGTCGCAGAAACTGTTGAGACAATGAGGGAAGCCATAAAGAACGGCGATACTGTGACTATCGGGAAACTTGCTGAGGAAGACAGTTTGAACCTGCACGCCAGCACGATGACCGGTAGAGCTCACATGATTCTTTGGGAGCCAGAAACCGTCTCAATAGTAAAAGCAGTTCAAAGAATGCGGGGTGAAGGCGTCCCCGCATGGTACTCAATGGATACGGGCCCATCGGTCTTCGTAAACACAACCACAAAGCACATGCAAGCCGTGGCGACAAGACTGCGCCGGCTAGGCTTCTCCAACGTTGTTACAAGCCGTGTTGGTGGCAAACCATTTCTGACCGATAAGCATCTGTTCTAGGTCATCTTGCTTATCCCAGAATGGCTTTTAGGTTCTTCGTCGCGAAGCCGTTATGGGCACTAGCACGTTCGCGGTTTTCTTTGCTTCGGGCATCCTCACGAACTTCATTTCCAAGCCGTTCAGGAGTTTTCTCGCTGCTTCTTTTGCTTCGCTTCTTGTTTCGTACGTTCCTTTGAGCTCAACCCACGGGAGCGTCTCGTCGATTCTTATCCATACGATGTACAATTTTTCACCACTGTCTAGGATGTGGAAAGGTTGGAGACTTAGTGATTAAACGGTTATGAATTTTCGATCTTGATTCTCGTTAACCAATTACCCAGAAACGCGTTCGGAGATTTCGTAGGCAGTAGTCCCGATATTTATTTTGGATTCATCAATACTATAAACTCCGATTTAGATGTTATATCATGGGGATTACGATTACGAAAAAGAAAGAAACTGTAACTGAAAGCCAAAGCTTCACCTGTCCGAACCCTGTATGTGGCAGAGACTTCTCAAATCCGATAAAAGCTAAGAACCTCGGCTCGAGAGACCCGGAAGTTTACGATGCATGCCCTTATTGCCTGACTGAAATTGTGGTGGAAGAAACTCATCCTGTCATAGAGAATGAGCAAAAGCCACAAGAAGAAGAGGCAGAACTGGAACCTATTAAGAGACCGAAGACGCCCTCTGTCGAGGAGGAAACAACTAAACTTGAATCAAGAGCCCAAGGGTGTCAGCGCCATTTTGGGTATCTGGGCGAACGCGCGTCAAAAGAGAAAATACCCGACGAATGCATTACCTGCGAGAACATAGTGAAATGCATGCTCAAAAACGTAGCCACTTGAGTTGGTTGCGCATGATACGCACATGCCATTTTAAACCTCGGCCTTCTTCTTGAAGGGCGAATAGGGGACACCATAATTGTCGACGACCCTACAAAGGCGGCCTTCTGGGGCGCTTACTTCGTCCGCTCCTCAGTTCAAGACGTTGAACGCTGAAACCGTAACTATTATCGCTACAAGTTTTCTCAAGCGCATTGGAAACAAGGGCGGCCTGAAGCCCAAACGGGTTTCTTTAGAGGAAGGGGTCTACACCGTCGAAGTGGAGATGAAAAAACTCACGGCCATCGTCAGAGTTGACTCTGAAACTCACGAAATCAGAGAATACGAGATACAGCAGAAGAGCGAGGAAGCCCCATTCGTCTCAATCTCACCTAAAACTATCATGGTGATGTTTGGCGTTTCCGCTGCTGTCAGCGTCGCCATGCGTTTCGCGTTTCAGTTCCTAGGGTTCTAAACCACACAGAAAGACGTCTGATTCGTACTGACGTCAGAGTAACCTTGGACATTTAACGAGGTCGAAAAACAGTTCCCGTAGGATGAATTTTGGACAGTTGTTGTCTCTAAGCTTTCCTTCTTCTTTCGGGCTTCTTCTCTTCTTCAGGCTCTGGTGGGGGCGGGGGTGAGGGTTCCTCTGTCATCTTTTCTTCTGGTTTTTCCTCTTCCTTCTTTTCCTCGAGTTCACTTGTAATTTCTTCGATCGGTTTCGGCGGCGGCGTTGTAGCCATCGTCCATCCTATCCATGCACCTATCCCCATAATGGCGATGAACGCTACAAAGACGGGTATGGCCACTATCCAGAACTGGACTCGTGCTTCGGTCCTTGCCCATCCAAGATTGACTACCCAAGTTGGATAGAAGAGGGTTACGACGTAAAAGATGGCGACTATCAAGCACACTATAAAAATCACTCCGCCTATGGTTTGATCTTTGCTAACCATTCGTGCATCACCACATGTTAGCCATGTTTACTTGTTTACACCTTTTAAAGCTTATCATTGTTTTGAGTTTGTCGCTATATCGTTCCCATTTCCCATGTTGCCAGATATTTCTTCTGCTGGTCAGTGAGTTCGTCTATTCTTATTTTCATGGCGTTGAGCTTCAACTTTGCGACGGCTTCGTCTATCTCTTTGGGTACCGGGTAAACCTTGGGCGGCATCTTGGGGTTTTTGGCGAGATATTCCACGCACAGGGCTTGGTCTGCGAACGACATGTCCATGACTTCGGATGGGTGCCCTTCTGCAGCTGCTAGGTTCACGAGTCTTCCCTCTCCTAACAGGTACAGTTTTCTTCCATCCTTTAGCGTGTACTCGTCTAGGTTAGGTCTGATAGTCCTTTTTGACGCGGTTAAATCCTCGAGGTCTTGCATGTCTATTTCCACGTTGAAATGGCCACTGTTGGCCAATATAGTTCCGTCTTTCATTTTTCCCATGTGCTCTTCTCTTATGACACTAATGTCGCCGGTGGCTGTGACGAAGATGTCGCCGATGGCTGCGGCTTCAGATATTGGCATGACGCGTAGCCCGTTCATCACCGCTTCGAGTGCCTTCAAGGGGTTGGCTTCTGTCACTATAACGTTGGCGCCCATACCTTGGGCTCTCATCGCAATGCCTCTGCCGCACCATCCGTACCCGCAGACGACGAAGTTTTTTCCTGCCAAAAGAATGTTCGTAGCCCTTAATATTCCATCTAACGTGCTCTGCCCAGTCCCATATCGGTTGTCAAACAAGTATTTCGAGTAGGCATCGTTGACTGCTATTATCGCATACTTGAGTGCACCTGCTTTTTCCATGGCTCTCAGCCGCAAAACTCCTGTCGTAGTTTCTTCGGTCCCGCCTTTAATGTTAGACAACGCCTCGGTCCTCTTGCTGTGGATGGTGCTGATGAAGTCAGCTCCGTCGTCGAGCGTTATCTCAGGCTTGTAGTCGATTACTTTTTGCGTGCACCAGTAGTATTCATCCGTTGTTTGTCCTCTCCAAGCGAACACGTGAACGTCTTTTTCCATTAGTGCTGCCGCGACATCGTCCTTTGTGGAGAGGGGGTTGGAACCGCATACTGCAACTCTAGCTCCGCCCGCAAGAAACGTTTCGGCAAGAACTGCGGTTTCCTTCGTTACGTGAAGACATGCACCCAAGGTCACGCCCTCGAAAGGTTTCTCTTTCGCGAACCGTTCCTTTATTTGGTTCAAGACCGGCATGTGTTTTGAAGCCCATTCTATCTGCAAGTGCCCTTGCGGCGCCAAGGAAGTGTCTTTGACTTTGAAATTTTCCATACTGTTACGCTCCGCTTATGCTCATTCGAAAAATGGCTATTTAACGTTGACGTTTAGCCTTGCGCCAAGTTTGTTCTTGACTTCTTCAACCTCCGCCATAACCCTCTCAACTTTTAATGTTGCCAGCTTTCCGTTTTCACGAATGATTTTGCCGTTTATTACCACGGTTTCGACATCTGAGGCTTTTGCCTCACTTTCTTCTGGCGAGCAATGGTACACTGTTATTGACAGTTGTCGTTCCGCCCATGATGGATTCAATCGTTGTCAACGAGGCACCAACGTAGATGTCGTGAGGGTCATATGCGCCTCGACACGCCATATTCGTTCTTCGAGCCATTTCTTGAGTGAGAGGTCGTCTGCGTACCCTCTTAAGAGGCTCATGGCAGCGTGCTGATGGGTGTTGATGAGACCCGGCATGACAGCGTTGCCTTTTGCGTCGATTTTCTCGTATCCTCTCTCATACTTTCTCTTGAGTTCGTGGGCTTTTCCGGTATCGATGATTTTTTCTTTCTCGGTGGCGATGGCTCCATCGTGGATAATTCTCTCTTTGTGCATTGTGATTATGGTTCCATTGTGGATGAGAAGGTTCATTTTCGCTCCTTCTGTTGACTATTTCGCGCATCGCTATATTTTTAACTTCTAACTGATACCTTTCGTTCTGGGTGGTGTTTGTGCCCGAGTTGAAGGTTGAACGTCTGGAGGAGTATCTTTCAAGCGTGTACAAGACGTCAGTGAAGGTTCTGCGCGTCGTTCCGATGGGCGGCGGCCCAGATTTAAAGGGCTTTGGATATGGTATTCCGTACTTCATCGAGTTTACTGTTAACGAGGAAACCAAGAGCGTCGTTCTCGAGACGATGCGCCCGGAAGGCTTTGGGCACGACTTCTTTTCCGACAGAGCTAGCGTTCTGCTTTGGCAGCACTCTGCCTTCAACAAGTTGCCAAAACATGTTCGTTCTGTTGATGTAGGTGCATTTGAGGCGGACGGAGAAACGCTGAAGTCGGTGGGTGGATGCCAAGAGTTCTTCATCTTGACCGAGTTCATTGGCAACGGTGTTCTTTACCATGCTGACTTGGATAACATGAGGGAGTTTGGTTCCATGAGGGACTTGGATGAGGAACGCTGCATCGTTTTGTCCGATTATCTTGCGTCGATTCATTCTGTCAAAATGGGCGCTCCCGCACTTTACGTCAGGCGTATCCGTGACTTGCTGGGGCATGGCGAAGGCATTTTTGGTTTGACCGACAGCTATCCCGCTGGGTTTGGCCGCGTGAACGAGAAGTTCTTCATCGAGTTTGAGAAGCTGTGTTTGGATTGGCGCTGGAAACTCAAACAGAAGACAAACAGGCTTTCGCAGGTTCATGGAGATTTCCACCCTTGGAACGTCATGTTCAAAGAGGGGCTGGATTTCACGGTTCTGGACCGCAGCAGAGGAGAATGGGGCGAACCTGCTGACGATGTGGCTGCCATGACCATGAACTACATTTTCTATTCGTTGCAGGCTTTCGGAAAAATGGAGGACCCTTTTGAAAGGCTGTTCTTACTTTTCTGGCGAAACTATCTGGACAGAACTGGCGACGAGGAGATTCTGTGTGTTGTACAGCCTTTCTATGCTTGGCGTAGCCTCGTAGTAGCTTCCCCATTGTGGTATCCCAACCTGCCGATGGATGTGCGTCTAAAGATCTTCAACTTTGCAATCAGGGTTCTCAGGACCAAGGAATTTGACATCGAGAACGTTGATTCCTACCTAAAATAGCGCAGCTAGAACTTCACGCGCGCCATGGCACACGCATGTCGGCGTATACCATGCCGCGTTTCGCTCTTTCCTCTTGTTCCTCGATCCACTTTTTTAGGCCGACTTTTTGTAGGCGTTTCCCATCTTGGATTAGGGTTGGGTAGTGTTCTGCGAGGGCTTCGATGTGTCCACAGGGATATTCTTTGCACTGAGGGCAGACTTCTACCTGCTTTTGTTTGGCGCATTGGCGAATGTTGCAGTCCGGTGGTCCGCCGCCTGTTCTGCATGTGCAGTCGGTTTCTATTAGTCTTTGGAGGAATTGCCAGAACGGGGGAAACGCGTCTTTCACTTCTGGCACGTATTGGTACCAGTTGTCGTATCCTTCGTCATGCATACTCTTTTGCAGTTGGCGTGCTTGTTGCGGTATGCGGTTTCGGTGGGCGCACAGTCCGCAGTACAAGCCGCAGTAGCCTACGAGGTGAAGTAGGTCTTGTTTTGACATAGTTTTAGCGTGGACATTAAAGGATAAATAGGTTTTCGACGAATGTTCTAGATTGTGGTGAGGGAGATTGGACGTCGTGAACTCTATTCGCGACTTGAAGAGAATGTTGAAGGCGATGGGTTACTCTGATAGTGCCGTTGCCGAGATCCTGAAATGGTACAGGCGAAGTGGTCCCAACAGATGATTGAACGTAAGAGCAGTCTACGTTCTCGTAATCTCAGTGAACAATGACATTAAGGCTGATGTTGGCAGATTAGGCACGATGGCGTTTCGGAAGGGCACGTACGCCTACGTTGGTTCAGCTCAGAATGGTCTTGGGAAGCGGATTGCACGCCACCTTGGAAAACGTAAGAAACGGTTTTGGCACATCGACTACCTGCTTTGTGATCACTCTGTTAAGGTAGCAGTGGTCTTCTGGAAAGAGGCTAAAAAAGCGGAAGAGTGTGCCACGGCGAAAAGAATGGGTGAAGTGGGTGTTCCAGTCGCGGGTTTTGGATGCTCCGATTGTTTTTGCAGGAGTCACTTGTTTATGTTATATGACCGTAACTCTTCGGGTGGCCCGATCGCCTTGCTAGGAAGAACTTTATTCGCTGCGGGCAGATGGCATCGTGAACGGGTCGACCGCTTTCTAGGTCTTCCATAATTATATAACGGCTTTCACCCTAGAATGAAAGGAAATGAAGCATATGTCATCGTCGAGTGGCTGGTGCGTGTGGATTACTGGCTTGCCTGGAAGCGGTAAGTCCGTGGTTTCTGAAGCATTGCTTACGCTATCGAGTGACAGAGGCATCAAGGCTCAACTTTTGTCATCGGATGCGTTGCGTAAGGTCATGACTCCTCAGCCCACTTATTCGCTCACCGAACGCGCTCGGGTATATGCTACGCTTGTCTACATTGCGAAGCTCTTGACACAGAACGGGGTCAACGTCATAATCGACGCAACGGGTAACCTGAGACGATACCGCGAGGCCGCGAGAAAGGAAATTCCGAAGTTCCTTGAAGCGTACTTGGAATGCCCGTTGGTGGTCTGCATGGAACGTGAAGCCAAACGAAGTCGTACATACAAAGCGCCCAAGGAAATCTATACTAAGGCCAAAGAAGGGAAAGCGCCGACGGTTCCTGGGTTTGGGCAACCTTACGAGCCTCCATCGGAACCCGAAGTAGTGATTGACACGACAAAATGCTCACCTGAAGACTGTGCCAGGCAGATTCTGAGCGTCATTTTGAAACAATATGGATAAGCTGCAATTCTAATTCCTATTCTGCTTCGGCCTTGCAGAGGGGCTCGCTACTTGTGTTCTCTGAAGCTTGTGACGTAATTCTGGACACGCGCGGCTTGTTCTTTGGTTATGCGTGAGGATTGTAGAAGGTTTTCGGTCACGCCCGTGATTGTGGTTAAGGCTCTGACTTTATAGCCTAGCTTTTCAAGAGTTGCTTTTCCACCCTGCTCCCTGTCCACCACGACCATCACATGCTTGACATTGGCTCCAAGTTCTTCAAGTGGCTTTATTCCTTCCAGTTTGGACAGTCCCTCTGAAACCACGTCGTCGAAAAACAGTATTCCGTCGCCCTTGGAAACTTCTGCTCCTGCAATCCTACTGGTGGCGCCATAGGATTTTTCCTCTTTCCTGACGATGACGCAAGGCAAGCCAAGCTTGCAACCAACGCTGGGCAGGACGAGCGCGCCTTTCAGCTCTATCGACGCCAACTTATCGATCTTTTCGACCGCCATCAAATCTTTTATCTCGTGCGCCACGATGTCGGCAAGGTCGCAAAAGCGTTGGGGCGAAGAAAGCAGCTGAGCGAGGTCGATGTAATACGGGCTTGTGGCGCCAGACTTGATCTTGAAGGTCCCAAACTTCAAGCAACCAGAAGCAAAAAGAGCCTCGGAAACCTTGAAAGTGACATTGTTCATGCTGAATCCCTGAGATGATTGCACGCATCTGAACTTAACACTTGCCGGAAATCGACCCCAGACCGAGCGCGGGTTCAACCTATAAATAGGGACGGCCTAGACAACACAGACAGAGCGGAGAGGACGACATTACTAGTCGCTCATCCGAAGTCATTACATGCTTCGCCTATGTCTCTCATGTCAATTTTGCCGTCAGGCGTTCGCGGAACTGGGCCGGTCAAATCAGCGTTCGGGTCCCATCCTGGGCTTGAAGGTGTTTTTCCGAATTGGTTTGCGATGTAGCCGATGTCCCTCATGTTGCACACGCCATCCGGCACTTTGGGGGTTGTGCCCGTTATGTCGCTAGGGACTCCCACCCAAACGAAGCCATCCGCCAGCGAGTTGTCCGCGATGTCTGTTTCGTTTGCGACTTGGGTGACGTTTGCATTCATGGTGTAGTTGCCCATAGCGAAACGAGTTGTATCCCAAATGAAGACTATGCTCGTGGAATTTTCAATCGCCAGTGTCACATCATAGACCATGCCGACTAGCGTGGTGTTAGCGTAGAGCGCAACGTCAAAAGTTTCTGTGAAATTCCCCTCATTCTGCACCGTAACGGTCACATTTGCCACGTAGCCTTGGCCAATTATGGATTTCGACGAAACAAGACCCGCAACAGCCAAGTCATGCACGCCGGGAGCAACAACCAAGACGGGCGCACGATAAGAACACTGCTCAGAAGAAACACCCACAACTTGCCCATACATGTCGACCGCATAAGTGTCCTCGTTCACGTTAAACCGTACAAACTCTATCGTGGTCCAGTCCTCGACCGGCGATATCGTTTCGTAAACGGCTTGGAAATAAACTGTCATCAACCTCCCACTTCCATTCGCAAACGGCTCATGGTATTGCGCATCGGGTGGATTATCAGGCAAGAGTTTGACAGAGAACTTTGAGTAATTGCAGTCTGTCGGAAGCGGGGTTAATGGAGGTGGACGATCATGCATGTTCACACTCGCAGAGTACTGCACACCCCCAGAGTGGTACTGGAAACCTTCGAGGAAAGTGCCGTTGTCGAAAAACCCACCGCTTGGTCCAGCCGCTGGCGATATGAAGGTAGTATTCCACATTAAGCTAAAATTAAACGCGACTATCGACCAGCCTGCTGCAACATCCCGGACCCACACTTCGACCGGGAACACCTGGTATAATGCTGTTGGCTCTATTGTCAGTGGCTGAATGTAGAGCGTAGGATGGAAAGATGGTGAGATCCATTTGTAGTCGTAGTACCCGTCAAAGGTGACGAAGGAAATGTCGATGCTCGCTCCGTTCCACAGAAACGTGTTCGACCAGGCGTCGGTGAGCGCTAGTGTGCTGTTGGCCTCAGGCATTGAGGCATCAACCTTTCCCGTTATGTTCAGCGCCGCTTGGCAGAGGCGACCTGTTCCGTTGAATGTCCAGTACGGATAGTTAATGTAAGTGCAGCCCCACGTCACGTTTCCTGGCTCAAGAGTCGGAGGTGGAGTTATCATCGACTTTCCTGAGGCGGCAAACACATGATCTGCGGGAAGGGAGATGTTCACGAAACTCAGGAAACTGGCGTTCCATGACAATTTGATTTGCCACGTTGCCAGATCGGTGACATTGACAACCGTGATGTTGACGAGGAAGACATAGCCCACGCTGGTGGTGGAAGTGTTGAAGTTAAACGATGAATTTCCTGTCCGCGGATTTACCACGCGCACCTGTGTTTGAGCAGCAGCCTTCACTAACACCGGAGCAAACGTGAACACAGCGCTAAGAAAGATAGTTGAGATCAGCATCAGAGCCAGAGACTTGCCCCTCGTCATCCACATATGCTTCATGCTCTCCCAGAGTAACATCGCTTTCGAGAAAAATAACACTTGCGGAAAAAGATTCTATCACACTCTTCATTAACAGTGAGGGCAACCTTGGAGAATTTCCTGAAAATAAGCCTGCAGGATGCAATTCGACGTGCGAAAAAGACATAAATACCTCTCCGCATTCTCTCTCTGAAGCACATATAAGACGTTCAAACGTTAGCAAAAATTTCCCTCATAAGATTCTCAAAGTGAGAAACAATGGGTCATAGGAAAACTCACGCACCGAGGCATGGTTCGCTTGCTTACTTGCCTAGGAAACGTGCCAGCCGCCTATTGGCGAGAATAAGGTTCTGGCCAAAGGTAACGTTGGACGCGCCTAGGCTTCTGGGTTTTACGGGTTACAAAGCTGGGATGACCCATGTTTTTACCATAGAAGATAGGAAACGTTCACCAGATTTTGGGAAAGAAGTGATGCGCTCGGCAACGATTTTAGAGACGCCTCCTATGATCGTTTGCGCCGTGAGAGCCTATAAACGGGACCCTTACGGTTTGCACTGTTTGTCAGAAGCTTGGATGAAAGACCCACCAGCCGAGCTTGACAGAGTCTTTACGCTCCCAGAAAACTTCAACCCCGAAGAAAGCTTCAAGAGAATTGAGGAAAACTTGACCAGAATAGCAAAGATGCGCGTTCTCGGTATGACTCAGCCCAAACAGACAAGCGTTCCCAAGAAAAAACCTGACATGGCAGAAATAGAGATCGGCGGAGGTACAATCCCACAGCAGCTCGAATACGCAAAGAGTCTGCTGGGAAAGACCATAACGCCCGCAGGTCTGTTCAAAGAAGGACAATACGTTGACGCCGTCGCCGTTTCAACCGGAAAAGGCTTTCAAGGACCAGTCAAGCGTTGGGGAGTAACAATACTTCAACACAAAGGAAGGAAAACAAAGAGAGGTGTAGCAACCCTCGGCCCGTGGAATCCTCATCACGTCAGATACAGCGTTCCAAGAGCTGGGCAGATGGGTTTTCACCAGAGAACAGAATACAACAAGCGTATCCTGAAGATGGGCACGGACGGAAAGGAAATAACGCCTAAAGGAGGCTTCCTGAGATACGGCGTAGTACGCGGTCCATACGTGCTTCTCGACGGAAGCATTGCAGGCTCGGAAAAACGGGCAATAAGACTTCGCTACCCTGCACGCCCACCAAGACAGATCGCCGAAGAACCACCTCAAATCACCTCTATATCACTCGAGTCTCCGCAAGGAAAATAGCCGGTGAAGATGATGCCAAAGAGAACAGCAAAGGTCTTCGACCTCGAAGGCAAGCTCGTTGGAAAAATCAACCTTCCACCAATTTTTGAAACACCGCTAAGACCCGACGTTATCAAAAGGGCAGTCCTATCTGTACAATCGACGCGGTTCCAACCGCAAGGCAGAGACCCACTGGCCGGTGAGAGAACATCAGCTGAGTCTAGAGGGGTAGACTTGGGAATGGCAAGAATACCAAGAATCAAGGGAGGATCATCCACCGGAGCAATGGCTCCCGGAACGGTAGGCGGAAGATTGGCTCACCCGCCGGTTTCCGAGAAGAAAATCGTCAAGCGTATTTCCAAGAAAGAAAAGCGTCTTGCTCTGCTTTCCGCCATCGCGGCGACCGCATCGAAGGAGGTTGTGTCCTCCCGGGGGCACTCCGTTGAAGATGTTCCAGCAATCCCGCTTATAGTGACGAACGATTTGGAGGGGTTAAAGAAAACCAAGGATGTGCAGGAGTCGCTCATACGCCTAGGCGTACTGTCTGACATTTATCGGGTGGAGGAAAGTAGGAAAATTCGGGCTGGAAGAGGTAAAACTCGAGGCAGAACAACGAAGCAGGCGGTCGGTCCTCTCATAGTGTTGGCTGAAAACAAGGGTATTGCGGAAGCAGCTAGGAACGTGCCAGGCTTAGATGTGGTTGCGGTCGACAACCTGAACGCCGAACTGCTCGCGCCTGGAACGCACCCTGGGCGACTGACAATCTGGACGAGCGGCGCAATTGAAAGACTGGACAAGCTTTACGGTGGAGGAAAAGAGGCATAATGGACCCTTATGAAGTTGTGCTCTACCCGTTGATGACTGAAGCCGCGAGCCTTATGGTTGAAAAGGAAAACAAGTTAGTCTTCATGGTTGCCTTAAAATCAACTAAGACAGATGTGAGAAGAGCGGTTGAGGAACTCTATGAGGTCGAAGTTGAGGCAGTCAACCTTCTGATTACGCCACACGGGGAAAAGAAAGCTTTTGTAAAGCTTCGGCCAGAATTCAAAGCGGCTGACGTGGCGATTAAACTCGGAATACTGTAAGGTCATGTTGAGGATTGAGCCATGGGGAAGAGAATTCGTGTTCAAAGACGCGGGCGCGGTGGGTCGACGTTCCGGGCGTCAACCCACAAGAGGCTAGCGCCAGCGCAATATCCGGCAACTGCAGGGAAAGAAAATTACGAAGCAGCAGTGAAGGGCGTCGTGGAAAAGTTGGCTCATGACCCTGGACGGGGAGCCCCCCTTGCTCTCATAAGGTTCGAGAATGGAGAAACGTGCTACACAGTGGTTCCAGAGGGCATCTATCAAGGTCAGGAGATCCAGATGGGCGGAAGGTCCCCGATTGATGTTGGAAACATTCTGCCAATCGGGAAGATACCCGAGGGGACGATGGTTTGTAATATAGAGCTGCACGCCGGCGACGGTGGGAAGTTGGCAAAGTCATCTGGGACTTACGCAACGGTTTCGACGCACACGCCTCAAGGGACGATAATCCGTCTTCCATCCGGGAAGACGAAGTACATTAATGATCGTTGCCAGGCAACGATTGGAGTAGTTTCAGCGGCTGGCAGGACCGAGAAACCCTTCCTAACGTCCGGCTCCAAATTTCACTTGATGAAGGCTAAGGGACACAAGTATCCTCGAACTCGCGGGAGAGCGATGGTAGCAGCTGTGCATCCATATGGGAGCAGCAAGAGAAGCGCGAGGAAAGGCACCACAACCTCCCATGGTGCTCCACCAGGACAGAAAGTTGGTCTCATTGCTGCTAGGGGCACTGGGCGGCATAAGAAAAGAACAATTGAATAGTGCCGTATCAGAAGGTTTATAGCGTTTAGTGTTGCCATTGGGTTGAGGAAAAATGCCGAAGGAGTTCACCTATCGCGGTTACACGCTTATCCAACTGCAGAGTATGTCAATGGACGAATTCATCACGTTGCTTCCCTCGAGGCAGAGGAGAAGCCTCCACCGTGGCTTAAGACCGGAACAGAGGATACTGCTTGAAAACGTGAGAAAGGCAAAAGAGAACAACACAAAGGGGGCCGGCGGACAAGTCAAGACACACGTACGAGACATGATTATACTGCCCGAGATGGTCGGCTCCACGCTCCTCGTTCATAACGGCAAAGAATTCGTCTCACTGGAAATCAAGCCCGAGATGATTGGGCATTATTTGGGCGAGTTTGCAATCACGAACAAGCCTGTAAGGCACGGGACTCCTGGCATAGGTGCTTCCCGTTCTTCGATGTACGTTCCGCTAAAATAGCCGTCTACGTTCTTAGGCGCTGTAATCCATTTTTGAAGGCTTCTTCCCGGGCGGCTGAGCCTGAGGTATCTGAGGCAGAGGAATGGGTGGAGGAATGTTCAGCGTTCTGGATATCAGCACTGATTCAATGAAGGCGACGTTAGAAATTGACTGCACTATGACTGGAGGCGGCGGTTTCTTCTCTTCGTATTCCTTGTAAGCCCTTTCAATTTCGCCTCTGTCGCCTGACACGTACGCCTTTCCCTTGAGGCTGATCTGCGCTATTGAAGGATTGTAACTGATCGTTAAGACAAAGGGAACTTCCAATGAATCTTCCGATTTCTTCTCCATACCTACGAGATTGAGGTTTGTGTTAATCTGAGTCGGTGGGATTGGCTTTCCCATCTCCCAAAAACGGTCAGCAGAAACGTTGGAAACAGAAACATTTACTCTAATCATTTAACTCATCAGAAATACCATAACGGCATCAACTTAAAAGTGTTCACTTTTCGGCCGGCTTGAATCGCGTGAAGCCACAGTGGCCACATGTGTATCTGTTGCCATGCTCAGCCATGAAGTATCCGGGGCCGCACCGTTCACAGGTGGGACGCAGCCTTGTGGCCTTGTCGTTTTCTATTTTGTACAGGGTGAAAATGCCCTTTTCTTCTTTCTTCTTTCTCTCGGGTTTTGCAGTTTTTTCTGATTTCTCTGTCTTCGCTTTTTCTTCCGCGGGTGGGGCTTCTTCTGGCGGTTTGGACATGTCTATCCCTTCTACTTTTCTTCTTCCTTAGGCCTTTCAGGGGGCACGTTTCTGTTAACGATATACTCAGGTTCAATGAGTCTTGCTTGTTCAGCAGAATCATAAATGTTTGCGAATCCAATGGCCGAATGCGTCCCGGTCTTAGTCTCCAACTTTTTTATGAAGACTAAATCAGTGCTTTTCTTTAGGGCGGAGGCAACTGCTTTTCTAATCTCTGGTCTCGGTGGCGTGCTGCCGTCACTCTCATGTTCGACACGAAAACTGACTTCCTTTCGCTTGAGCAATGGGTTTTCTTTCTCCGACACTATTTTGACTTCCATGAGCTTTCCTCGTGCGTGGGGTTCATTGATGCCATGCCTCTTATTTAGGTTTTCGAGCATCCTCCATGGCATTCAGAATTCCGGCAATCTGCGCTTTCTTCTCCGGAGTTGCCTTAACCAGAACGATTCCCTCGCGGGGCTGCCCATAAACAACAAAGGCGTTCTCAGGAGCATGCAGAATGGCGATAAGCGTCAGCAGGTCTTCCTCTCCGTCCACGACGATCTTGACTCGACGATTGCTCTTGAGGGCTTCTTGAATGGCAGCTATGGCTTCTTCTGTGATTACTCCCGGAGGGTTTTCAACGTGAATAGTCTGTTGTACGGTGAACGCGACTGGTCGGGTGTTTCTTCTCATGACTCTGTTGTCTACAACTGATAGCTGTGCAAACAAATGGCCTCTGACAATGTTCCTTGTGACAGTGTCTCCCACAGAAATTATGGCTGTCGGTTTTTCGTCTTCTGCTATTTCCTTGAGTCTCCTTGTCGTTTCAGCGAACGAGCCTCGAATTAACATACCGAGAGGTTTCTTGAGCTCCACGCGCAGTTCTGGCGTGAGACTGTACCGCACAGTCATTTTATCTGACCTTTAGCGCGTAGCGTCCTTTCTCTTTGATATCCATGGCTTTTGCGATAGCCGATGTCTCGGGGTCGAAAACTATGACGAGTCCTCCAAAGTCATCGCTCAAAGACGTCGTCTTGCATCTTGGACAAACGCTTTCTTTGGTTATCAAGCGGCAATTCGGACAGGCTTTTTCACTCATTTAGTCACGCTTCATTTTCGGGCTGATTCCCCTTTCTCGGCTGGCTTCTTCTCTATAGTTTCTTTCGTCTGCTGGCCTTCCTGCTCGATCCACTCTTGTTTGCCGAGGAACGGTTGTCTGGCGGTGACGCCTATTTTTCCCGAGCCTCCAGCCCTTCCTAGGGAGACTGCTGTTATGCGAACTCGGACTTGGTCTCCGGTCATGAGTTTTCTTTTTGTTTCTTTTCCCAAAAGGACGCCTTGTTTTTCGTCGTATGAGATGAAGTCGTCCATGAGTTGTGAAACGTGCAGTAGAGCATCGATGGGGCCTATCCTCACGAAGGCACCGAAATCGGCGATTTCGACGACTTCTCCCTCCACTATCTCTTGAATCTTAGGGTAGAAAGTTAATAGAGAGAACGATACCCTGTGGTAGGTTGCACCGTCTCCCGGAATTATCTTGCCGAAAGGACTCACTTTCACGTCGGCAACGGCTACGACGTAACCCAGTTCTTCGTTGACAACTCCTTCGTACTTTGCCTTGACTTGCTGATGCCCCACGGTTTCCAAGGGGTTGCCGAAGGTTTCTGGCGGTATGCGAATCGTATCTTCCACCGTTACAAGCTTGAACAAGGGGTTATATCCTCCCGTCAATTTCTAGGCGTGACTTTTGCCTCACATAGATTACTGGCACATTTATATTTCTTAGCCTCTTTCTAAGCTCCCTGTCATTCGTGAACACTGCACAATTCCCCTTTCGGGCTGCTTCGATGATGGCGTCGTCCGGCGACCCCAAAAATCCTTTATCAACATTCACCAGTTTGCATTTCTCCACCAATTTCAGAGCATAAGACGCATTTTTCCGCATCTTCGGCGACCTCTTCTCTGCGAGCAATTTGAGTTCGTCAAGAATTGGCGAGAGCAAAATGAATTCGAGGTTCACGTTCAACAATGTTCTGAGTTCCTCGAAGATGTCTATTTTGAATTGCAGCGGAATGAACAGGGCGTTTGAATCAAGGATTATTTTCAGTGGTTCTTTCGCTTCTCCTAGCTTCGGGGTCATATTACCGTGTCATTCCGTATCCTATGAGTCTCCATCTGCCAAGCATTTTCCTGCTTATGGCAACTCTTGAGCCTGCAGGCACACAGACTGGCCTTGCCAGTTGAAAGGTAACTGATTCTTTCTTTACTGATGTGACCTTTCCAAGCGTTATCGCGGCGCCCACGTGTAGAAGCAGAGTTTCGCCCATGGCTACGTTCTCCACCTTTGCAAGCTCTTTTGTTCCGACTGCCCGCTCAAGTATGTGAGTTTCCAGAGTTAACTCCGACAAAGTAGGCGGCAACATGTCTTTTTCGCCGGCGATGTTTCCCGTCAACCCGTCAGCTTTCGAGAATGAAGGGTCCAAGAGTGTTCCCACACCGACCAGTCCTCCACAGTGCGCCTCTTTTATGTTCTTTCCGCTGGCATGTAAACTAACGATTTCGCTCAGCAGAGGCTTAGGCGTTCCTTTCCCCTCTCCCTCAATATTTATGCCAGGTCGAATTTCTATTTCGCCTCCAACCGCGAACTTGCCCTGGATTATCGTACCTCCGATGACTCCTCCTTCGAGCTTCTCAATCTGGGTTCCCGGCTTGTTTACGTCGAATGAACGAATTACGTACATTAGCGGGGGCTTCGTTTCGTCTCTTTTCGGTGTTGGTATGAACTGTTCAATGGCTTGTATGAGAACGTCGATATTCACCTTGCGTTGCGCTGAAATTGGGATAATCGGTGCGTCTTCAGCGACTGTTCCCTTTACAAAGTTCTTGATTTCTTCGTAGCTTTTGAGCGCCCTTTTTTCGTCGACGATGTCGATTTTGTTCTGAGCGATAACGATGTTCTTGATACCGGTAATCTCTGCCGCTGCCAGATGCTCCCTCGTCTGCGGCTGCGGGCACGGTTCGTCAGCTGCTATAACGAGTATTGCCCCGTCCATTATTGCCGCTCCCGAAAGCATCGTCGCCATTAGGGCTTCGTGTCCAGGAGCATCCACAAAACTGACGGCGCGCTCGAAGGTTGCTTTGGATCCGCAGTCGGGGCAGACTGGCTGCGTTGAGTAGTTCTTTGGTGGTTCGCATTTGGGGCATTTGTAGACCGGCATGTCTGCGTAGCCGATTTTTATCGTTATTCCTCTTTTCAACTCTTCACTGTGCCTCGATGCCCAAACACCAGTCAGCGACTGCACAAGTGTTGTTTTTCCGTGGTCGACATGCCCTATCGTGCCTACGTTAACCTCAGGTTGCTTTGGGAGAGAGGTGTGTTTTTCGCTGCTCATCTGTGCATTTCCCATGAGTGTTACAAATTATTGAAGGATTAGAACTATGCGCGTTAATAAACGTTAAGTGTTTTGTTCATTGGCCTGAGTTGTCGCTCCAGGTTCCGGCTTGGCCTCTTCTTCCGCGGTTTCTTTCGGTTTCTTTTCTCTCGTTTTCTTTCCCTCTTTTGGTTGTTTCGGTTTCTCCAGAATTTTCATGTTTACCTGCACGATTTCGTCCGTTATCACGTTTCCGCGGACGGTTTTGCGTCTTCTTCCGCCCTTAGTTTGAGGGTTGAAGCCTATCCCCCCGCTCAACACTACTTCGCGCCGAACACCGCCATGCACATCTTGTCGCATTGGAAAGCCGTCCTTGTCAGAGCCTCCAGTTATCTTTACCTTGTGCCCCAACAGACCCACCACCGTTCCGTCAACCACTTCACCCAGTCTTCTTCCGATTAAGGGCGTCGCTCGAGCTTCTTCGAGTTCAACCACTTTAGAAGTGCCCGCCTCGGGGTCTGACAAGATTACTTTAAACTTAGCCATTGAAAGTTGGCTCCAATGGTGTTATGAAAGTTAGACATCTATCTATTAAGGATTTATGAAAAGTTGGCGGATTGCTCAAGCGTTGTTTGAGGTTTGCGAGGCTAAAGGTTTTAATTCCGCTTTGAAATTGTCTTCTGGCTATGTGGCGGCTGGGATTTTTCTTTCATGAAATGTCGTTTGGTTTACTCTCAGTTTTCATTCCGCTTTACGTGCTGGCGATTGGTGGTTCTCTGGTCGACATTGGAATAATGGTAGCCGTTGCTTTGTTCTTGGCGATTCCCGCTTCTTTCTTCTGGGGTTACGCGTGCGACAAAACGAGGCGCTACAAACGGTACATACTGATTTCCTTCCTGTCATCGGCAATCGTGCTCTCCCTTTTCACATTCACTTCCAGCATCCTACTGCTGACAATGTTGTACGCGATAATGTCGATCTTTCACATCGCCCACGAACCGCCCAAGAACGTGTTAGTAGCTGAGCTCTATTCCCGAGAGCAGTGGGGGAGAGCCTTCGCTCTCTATGAAGCTTTCACAGAAGCCGGGTGGCTCGTGGGTCTTGCTTTAGGCTTCTTTGTTTCAGTGTATGGCGTGAGTTCGACCTACACGCTTTTCTTGTGCAGTGGTCTAAACCTGGTTGCCCTGGTTATCTCGCTGTTCTTGGTCGCTGACCCAGTTTTCCTCTTCGAGAGAGGCTTGGTGAGCATCGAAAAGTCTATCGATTTCACATATCGAGGAGTCGCCATAGCATCCAGAATTCTCGACGGATACACCACAAACGAGAGGCTGAAAAAGGAGAACTTGACCGCCATCTGTCTAGGACTAATGCTTTTCTCGCTGGCGACAAGCACACTTTTCACTCCTCTCCCAGTCTTCCTCTCCAGCCAGTTAGTCTTGCCCACGAGCATCGTTTTCGCAGTGTACATCCTAAATTCCGGCGCAGGAGTCGCAGGCTACATCGTCGCAGGGCGCAGGTCGGATTCGACCAGCAAGAAATCTGCAATAAACAGAATTGTAATGTTTCGAGCCGTGCTTGCCTTTGCGTTCGTCGGAGCCGCACTCGTGCCTACCTATCAAGTCGCCTCGACCGCCTTAATCTTGGTTCTGTACAATTTCGCCTATGCCCTGTTTCTAGTCTTCATGCTGTCGTTAACGATGGGACTCATTCCTGCGGGAAAATCAGGTCTTTTCAATGCTCTAATCGGGGCAGGAGCAGCAGGCGGTTCCTTTATCGGTCCCTTTCTTGCCGAAGAGTTCGGGTTTGCCTACGTATTCATTGTAACTGGCGTGGTTTTCCTGTTTTCTTACATAGTGTTCAAAGTTTTCAGCTGACCAAAAATAGGAGAGAGGGGGAGAGCTATTCGACGTGCACTCTGAACAGGTCAACGTCTTCGCGCATGGAAGGCGTCAGTTCTAAGAAGTCTCTCACGGCTCTTACTATGTCTCTAGACTGAGTCACGTATCTTCCGACAATAATTATGTCTGCACCGGCTTCCAACGCCTCTTTCGCCGTCTCGGGAACTATGCCGCCAGCAACGGCAATCAGGAATTTTTTGTCGTTGAATGTCTTTCGAATTTCCTTGATTGTATCCAGCCCCAGTGACCTTCCTGTTTCCTGGTCTATGCCGCGATGGAGTATGACGACGTCCGGAAATTCTTTCAACGGCTTCAACTTGGTAATGGGATCATCTACATTCATCATGTCCATAACAGCGTATATTCCGAGTCTCTTCGCCTCATGGATGAAGGAGTTAAGCGTTTCCATCGGGGCCAGTCCAGCGACAACAACAGCATCGGCGGTTTCATCGTATGCAAGGTCCACTTCCACCTTTCCGACGTCAAGTGTTTTGAGGTCCGCAACGACGAATATGTCTCTGGCAACTTCTCTGAGATCGTTAATCACTTTCGTCCCATACCTCTTGATGAGCGGCGTGCCCACTTCCAGTATTATCCTGTCGCTTCGCGGAAGCTCTGCGATGATCTTCTTTGTCCGTTCAAAATCCGGTACGTCAAGCGAAATCTGAACATAGGGCGGTCTCCACAGGCGCGGCACTCGGAATCCCATGATAGGATGCTTAGCTCTATCCTTGTCGTACAGGACCTTCTCCAACGTCGGATACTTTGCCAAAGCCCTCTTGAGAGCCAGCTTGGTTGCGCCATAGTTGTAATGGTATATCTTGCGGTAATCTTTCGCGTGCGGATGAATAAAGACGCTACACACGATAACCCAGTCGTCAACCTTATCCTTAGGGACTATCCCCTCTTCAACAGCATCCGCCACAGCCTTTGCCACCGCAGCCTGGGCGGGACCGAAAATCTTGCCCACATCTTCAAGGTTCTTCACGGTAACTTTCGGCACAAGCAGCGTGTGCGGTTTCGGCGGCAAATTCGGCCTTATGACCGCCAATAGTGGTGTATGTCCTTGAGAAAGGTTCGACATTCCAACGGCAAAAGCCTCTCCGACAGGCCCGTCTTTGTCGCCTATCAGAAGGTCAATATGTGCAACTTCGTTCTCTTCTCCGACAAGCGCTTCGCCAATCAAGTAAGTGTGCTTTTGCGTTCCTTCCAAAGCTTCCGACACCGGAGCCGTGGACAACCTAGCGGTGACTTCGTCGAAGTCGACGTTGAACTCCTTAAGCCACGTGTACAACGTGTCCCTGTGTATATTCAGCACTTTGGCCGTCCCGGAAATTGTTGGAAGTGTCGGTTTTCCCCTAAGTGTCTTGCGCGCTTCTGCCTCCTTTGTTGCGGCTTCCGTCAGTATCTGGACTAACTCTTCCCTAGTCAGCGGCTTTCTCGCACCCGATTCCGACATCTTGAATTCACCAAGCTCGGATATGATGTCGAAGCTGTATATAAAACTGTCGGATAGAGAAAAGTGACAGAAGGAATTCGACGACAAGTAGGTTTGTTTGTTGCGACATGGGGTCGAGTCATCGACATTTCTCTCACTTTCTGGTGTTTTCTTGTCGACCGAATTTTGCCGTTCTCTGCAAATCTATATATTTCAGAAGCGAGGGAATCTGAGCTTGTCGCAGGAGCCATCTGAGTGTCGTTGAAGCGCTTGGTGCTCGTAGTAATGTTCGTCGTAGGAGGTGCCTTATTCTTGTATGGGAGCAATTACTACGACGCGGTTGTCGGTTGGACTGGTGTTTTTCTCGTTTGTGCCGACATTTGTGCAGCGGTCATGTTGGCAGTGCATAGGTTAGTGATGACAAGGAGACGCAGGTCTAAAACTGGTAGAGTTTAGAATATTTCTTTTCAAGGTATGCTAAATACGGTTTTACGTCGAGTTGTTGCCCGGATATCTTTTTTATGAGGTCTGCTGGGTCGTAGAGGCTTCCGTAGCTGTGAACATGCGTGACCAACCACTGTTTAATGTTGCTGAAGTTTCCCTTTGCCAAATCGTTTCTCCACTCCGGCATGTTTTTCTCCATCGCGGCGAGTATCTGTCCGCCGTAAATGTTGCCCAATGCGTAGCTCGGGAAGTAGCCGTAGGAACCGCCGGCCCAGTGGGTGTCTTGCATTACGCCTTCAGAATCGTTCTCGACGTTAACTCCAAGGAAATCTCTGTAGCTTTCGTTCCAGACTTCCGGGAGCTCGTCAATCTTAATTTTGCCCGCAAACAGGTCTCTTTCAATGTTGAATCTTACGATTATGTGAAGTCCATAGGTGACTTCGTCGGCTTCCACTCGGATCTTTGATGGTTTGACCTGGTTGACGGCGTGGACGAATTCATTCAGGTTCAGGTCTGAGAGGGTGTTTCCGGTTGTCCGTTTGAGTTTTGGCAGGAAGTACGTCCAGAATTCATGGGATCGGCCGATCATGTTTTCAACGAAGCGGGATTGCGATTCGGTCATGCCGTATGAACAGATTGTTCCCACGGGCTCGTAGATCCATTTGGGGTTGAGGTTCTGATCGTATATCGCGTGTCCAGCTTCGTGCAACACGGAAAATATAGAAGATTTGAAGTCGTGCGAGTAGTAATGCGTCGTTATTCGCACATCGTCATAATATCCGGTCGTGAAAGGATGCTCAGTCTCGTCGATTCTTCCTCCAGCCTCCTTAGATGTGACGTCGTATCCGACAAACTCGGCGAGAGTTTTGGCGATTTTGCGCTGTACGTCTATGGAAACCTTGCGTTTGAGAATTTTCGTGTCGGGTTGTTTCTGGCTTTTTTCGCATTTCTGCAGTATCGAAACGAGTCCTCGTCTGAGTTTGTCAAAAATGTCGGATATAGTTTTGGTCGTCATTTTCGGTTCATAACTGTCTATTAATGCGTCGTAGGGAGTGGCTGTGCCCTTCACTGTCATCAATATTTCAGCGGCTTTCTTCTTCAACTCGAAAAGCTTTTCCAAGTCTGGCTTGAACATGGCGAATTTCTTGGCTGTTTTCGCCTTCTTCCAGACATCCACGGTGATAGCGTGCTGTTCAGCGATTTGCGAGACGAGTTCCTCGGGGAGCTTCGTCTGCTCGTCATAATCCTTCTTCATCAGGTACACGTTTCTTTTTTGGACGTCGTCGAGCTTGTCGTACTCTGGAGACTGCATAATACCGTTTAGCAGTTTCCCCAGTTCTGGGTCGGTGCTCATCCTGTGCTCGATTCTGCTCAGCATGGCTAGCTGCTGGCTTCGCAGGCTAATAGCCTTCGGAGGCATCATCGTTTCCAAATCCCAGTAGACGATGGATGCGGCAGATTGGAAAACGAAAAGATCCTTGCTTCTGGCCATCAGTTTTCGATAAGAACTTGATGAAGTTTTTGGCATCGCTTTTCCGCCCTAGCTTGGTGGAATTATGTGGATAGGCGGTGCACGTATTTGAGTTTTTGCAATGGACAAGAGACTGGTCTGGAGCATCTAACAAATGTTGGTCTTTTTAGAATGAGGTTTGGTGCTCCGGGCGGGATTCGGACCCGCGTCTTCGGCTCGAAAGGCCGGAATACTTGACCGGGCTATACTCGGCAATACACGTTGATGTATTTCTACCGGAGCCCATACCGGAGCAAACTGCAGAATGTCGTTCCGCTCGAATAAATCTTATCCTTCGAGTACGGTTCTGAGGCAGTACTTTAGCGGAGCCAGTATGGTTTCTGCGTTGTTCAATGTGGGCGCGTAGTGGGCTGTCTTCGCTGAGTTGGTCATTATCGTTCTTATTCCAAGCTTGTCCGTCCACGTGACCACTGGGCACGTATTCGTCAGCACGTGAGCGCCGCTCTGTCCCAGTTGTCCCACGTATTTCGCGGCTTTTTCTTTCACGCATCGCGATGTGCAGACCCAAAATTCCATCTCCTCCTTGACCTTTCTGGTATCCACGGAATCCGCGATATGCTTCATTTCAGCCAGAGAACAGTGGGGGCATCCAACGAAAACCAAGTCTGGTGCTTTTGTTGACGTTGAGGTCAGACCTTCCACCGTTTGCTCGATATCCGCAGCTTCCACACTCAGCCTTTCAAGTTTTGCGCCCTTGGCATCAGTATTCTTGTAATGGAACATGTTGACCATCCCAGTCGACGCCAGCGCTGCACCCAGCTGTTTCAGGTTGCCCTCAGAAACATTCTTTAGCCCTTGGATGACTGGGATTTTGTCCGCTAGAACCCTGCCTAGAAAAATCCCCAACGCTCCAAATTCCGCTTCATTTCCCAAGCGTGTTTCCACGTTCACCAGAACCTGTGGCTGCCGATTCTCGGCCTTGTGAATTCCGTAGTCTGGGGTTTTCCCGATTATTGCCGCGGCGAGAGCGCTAGGTCCGCCCTCACGGTTCGTGTACGCCCCTAGAACGGAATTGGCGTATACAACTGCTGAAGACTCAGCCCACGCAAGATGCGAACCGCTTCTGAATTTTTCCAGATAGTAAGGCGTACACGTCAACGACTGTTTCAATCCCATTCTTTGATAAAATTCGAGGATCGTGGATTGCTTCTTGCATAGGTCGGCGGGCAATATCTTGAAGATGTACTCCTCATCGATACTGTGAGGATTAAGCGTGGAATTGGCGTTCGACTTTGCACCCGCATTTGCCAGCGCTTCGAGAAAATCGACTGGCGCGTCACCTAAGGTCTTGTACGAAACTCCTGAAACGTGTGCGGAGGCTATTGGAATCAGCCTTGTTGCGTTGAAAAGTTCGCCTAGGCGGACCAGTATTTTCATGCAGATTTGGTTTGCCCATCCGGACTCGCCGTCGCAGATGCGCTCTTCGTCTCTGGTCAGGTACACGTCAGGCTAGTTCTCCTTTCTTTTCAAAATTTTAATGATGCCTTGGTCGGCGTTGACTTCGACGACATCTCCTTGTCTTATCTGCTTGATGTCCACTTGGTCAACCATGGGAATGTTGGCTATGATTGCTCCCACTACGACAACGGGGTCGGCGGTCTGGTTGACTATTGCCTTTGGCGCCAGACCGTTCTTTGCCAGCGAATACAACACGTAGCTGCCCACCGTTGAACCGTGCCCGTGGGGAAAGCACAGCACCTTGCCTTTTACGCATGTTCCGCACAGATCGTGACCTTTTTCAACTATTTTGCCGTCAGCTGGGTCGACTCCGCCCAGAAAACTTATGGGTTTTGCCGATACTAAGGCTTCTGCCGTGCAGTGTCCTTCGACCACGCGGCGTCCTTTTATCGTTATTGGCTGCATCTGCTTTCACTCTAAAATGATACTTGCGCGGTCGCCGGAATCTTTCCCAAGACTTTTGATGCTGCATCGGTTACCTTCTCTCTCTGGTCCTCAGTGGTGTATACTCGTAGTATGTTCATGAAGCCCTTGAGAACTTCGAAAATCTTTGACGTTTCGCTCAGGCGTTGCGATACCTTGTGGCCTTCGCGTGTTTTGTAGAACGTGGGAATTTCCATGGGTTCCATCAGGACTGAATGGTGATATGGTACTGAAGGGACGGTGGGCACGTCGATTATTACCTTCTCTGTTTCGACTCTGGCTTTCTTGGCGATGTCGCTTTGCATCTGCTTTCTGTGGGCTTCTTGGCTGAAGATGTTTGTGATCACGGCGTCTTTTTCGTAGAATGTTCTTTCGTACGCGCATTTGAGCAACTTTCGTCTTTCGAGGTTTTCGATGATTTCGGCTGATTCTCTGCAGTTTCTCAGTTTGGTCCATACGACGTAGTCGTCCATGGCAAGGTATTCTTCGGGCGTCTTGAACCGCGTTAACCCGAGTTCTTCGTTTGCCTTTTCCATCGCCATAGCTAGCATTATTTGTGCTGCCCTCCCTACACGGTGGAAGTATATGCTTTTGAAGGATTCCATGCGGGCTATGATGAGGGACTCGAGGGCTGAAAGAGCGCCCAGGTCCACAGCCAAATTCTCGCCGAGTACGTCTAAAGCTTGGATGAGTCGGAAGATGTCGACGTATCCATATTCCGCGCCTGTATGATGGGTGTCTCTCACGATGAAGTCCAGCTTGTCGACGTCGACGGCGCTGCTGATTATCTGGTCCATAAAGGTCTTCTGGGGTTTCCGCAATCTTCCGGTCGCTAGCAGGCTCATCTCTTTAGGGTTGTACCCCATCTTGTCAAGTGTGTCCTTAAGCTCGCTCTTCGCGATTATCCAACTTGTAATGTCTTCATGGGTCTTGCCCAGCTCCTTATCGAGCAGATATTCAAAAACATGGGAAAAAGGTCCATGGCCAACGTCATGCAGTAACCCTGCGAGCCTAGTCATTTCTGCTTCCTCCTCGGTTATTCTTTGGGATATGTTGGGGCTTTCGACGGCTTTTCCAGCTAAGTACATGACGCCGACGGAATGTTCGAAGCGGGTGTGGTTTGCGCCTGGATAGACGTACTCAGCCCCAGCTAGCTGCCGCAGTCTACGCAGTCTTTGCACGGGAAAAGAGTCTACGATTTCCTTTTCTTCTTCGGTTATGTACACGTACCCGTGGACGGGGTCTTTGATTTCTCCCCAGTAGTTTCTGGGCATCGGAGTTTCTCCAACGTTTGAAATAATTATTAATGCATCTTCGGTCTTATAATGCCTGATGCTCGGCGGCGAGGAACGGGTGACATGAGAAAAGAGGGCACTTTCGTTTGCCTCGAGGGCTTAGATGGATGTGGAAAAACAACACAAACAAGGGTTCTCGTGGAAAGACTGAGAAAAATGGGCTACGCCGTGGTCTCCACTGCTGAACCGAGCCGCGGAAGAATCGGGAAGTTCATCAGAAAATGCTGCCTACACGGCGATAAGAGACTCTCGCCCGTCGTTGAGGCACTGCTGTTTGCGGCTGACCGTTTTGAACACGTAAATAATGATGTGATTCCGGCTTTGAAGGAAGGGAAGATTGTAGTTTCGGACCGTTACGTGTACTCTTCTCTTGCCTATCAGGGTGCAGCTGGATTGGACTTGAAGTGGATTGAGATGGTGAACGAGCACGCGGTGCGTCCCGATCTGGCTGTTTTCGTTGATGTTGAACCGGAGACAGTTATCGGAAGGCTGAAGCCTAGGAAGTCTGTTATGGAAAACTTGCAGACTCAGCGAGATGTAAGAAAGGTCTATATGAGGTTTGTTCAGAAAGGGGATCTTGCTAGAATAGACGGAAACAAATCTGAGAGTGAAGTTGCGGACGCCATTTTCGAGGTAGTTACGGAGTTCTTGGAGAGGGCAAGTTAGGATGGTTCGGATTGCTTCAGTGTCTTCTTCGGCGATGTTCCGTTAACACTGTTCACGATAAAATTGACCAAATCTTGCGGTGACAAGTGCCTCGGTCCTCTTTCATGAACAACCTGCGTCTCCACCGTGCTCGTAGTGAACATGAGGCGGACCATGTAGTAGTCGAATCTCAGCGGGGTTCTCTTTTCGTTTTGTGTCTTGTAGTAGCGGATGGCGAAGAAGAAATCCATTGTTTGGAGGGGTTTTTTCCGCAGGTTTTTCAGCACTTTGCTCGTTTCTTCCTTGTCCATGTAGTTGAAATCGTTGGCTTCAGCGATTCCGCACTCGAAGGTTACGCTGCAGTCGCGCACGGACGGCGCGGCTATATCCTCTAGGCTGTAGGTTTTCCCGTTTATGCCGTTAATGATTCTCACGAGTTTCTGTTGCAGTGCCTTGCCTGAGAGCGGCGTGATGAAGAATGCCCTTTTGTGGATTGTTGCTGGAAAATTCTCGTAGCGGCCAAGCATGCTGAACGGCTCCCTTTTAGGTTCTTTTGATTTTTCTCACTCTTTCGAGGTTTTCCAGCAGTTCGGACAGGAGTCTGCTCAGTTTTTGGAGTTCTTCTGGGCTTTCTTCGCTTTGCATCTTGTTCTGTATGTTCTGCACTTTTGTCATGAGTGTGGCTTCTAGGGCGTCAAGAGTCATCGAGCTTGTTGCTTTGGTGGGTTCCTCTCCTTCTTTGACGACTACGACTTTCTTTTCGCATCTTGCGCACCAGAGGGTTCCGTCTTTCAACCGGAAAAGTGGGGAGGAACAGGCGGGGCAGGCGAGTTCCGTTAGAGTTGTGCCTTGGCGGAGTAGGTCAGCCATTCGTTTGATGTGTTTGTCTTCGTCGGTTTTTTTGCTGGACAAGTTTTAAAGCCTCGAAGTATGATAGTATAGGAACCTATAAAACTTGATTATGGTATGGCAGATGGGGTGGCGGCTGTGGTCAGGAAGAAGAAGATGGAGGAATACGAGGAGAGGATAAAGCAAGCGATGACTGTGCTGGGGGAAGTTTCAGAGGACAACACGACGCCGAGGAACATCAGGAGAGCAGCAAAAGATTCCATGGATGCTTTGCAGACGGGCGAGTACACGCCTGCAGTGAGAGCTTCAAATGCAGTGTCGATTTTGGATGAGATTCTGCAGGATCCGAACATGCCGCCCTACACGCGAGTGAAACTCTGGAATGTTATGAGCTTCCTAGAAGCGATAAAAGACTAGTTGTGTGTGCGTGCAACAACACTAGACCCCTCTATTTGGAGCCAAATATGCTTGGCCGCTGTCAGATAATCAAGTACTCGTGTCTTTTTCTTCTTCAGGCAATTCGAGTGGAGTCTTATGCTCTAGGCTAAGAATGTTATCTATTCTTGCAATGGTCTAGCGTATGTTTAATATGGCATTGGTCAACATGCCAAGTGGTCTTTCAAATCTGTTTGAAAAGAAACGATCATCCAACTTGGTTATCTCTTGGTGGATCGTCATTAGTCTGTCCTTCAACTCTGCGACGTCTTCTCTTATCGCATAGAAACCATGAATTCGAATGAAGTAGACAATCAATTGGGGGACAGCAGAATATCCCGCTATCATAACATTTCTCTTTACAGCCTCAGGAACAATTTCAGTTGTGAGGTTTACCACAGAATCAGGTATCGCCATTACCGCACAGGGAAGTGTATTCTTCGGGTCTATATACTTGCACACCTCATTGACTTTGTTCGCAAGTGTATTCTTTATTTTTTTTCTTATGGCTTCTCTATCTTGGTCGGAGGTTTTCTCATCCAGAAGATTCTCAACATCGCTAGTAGCCACAACCTTCGAATCTATTGCCAGAATCTTTCCATCGCTGAATACGACTCCATATTCCACCGCGTTTTTTCCTATAGGTACGTTCTCTCTTACAAGACCTATCTTCATGAGTTCATTCATCATGTTCCGAAGGTAGTTCTCGCCTGACTTTCCTTTTTCATAAGAACCAATCATGATATTGTACATCTTACGAGTGAGTGTTTCTGTTTCTTCGTATTTCTTTCCTAGGGTCTCTATCTTCATTGCTTGTTGTCCAATGTCGCCGATCGATTTGTTCATGCCCGCTATTGATTGGCTCAATACCATTGCGTTTTGCTGTAGTGTTGTGGCGACCTGAGTAAGAGTATCTGTAGGAGCTGCAACGAGGTCAAACTTGGACTTCATGTCATCCAAGGCTTTTTTCAACCCGGATACCTTTACGAGGGCCCAAACCACTAGAATCGACAAGACTAGCGCAATAGCAAAGATGATCTCTTCAATCATAGACGACACTATTTGCTACTGTAGCAAACAACCTATAAATGTCTTGACAGCAATCACTTTCATAATACCCGATAAAATTCACTTTCGATTTTATTAAGCCATCCCCAAAAATTATAAACCGCTGAGCGCTTACTTCTTGACATGGCGACTAGACTTTTCGACCTAAACATTGAGAAAGTACTAGAAGATTGGGAAGTGTACCATGCCATAAGAGAAGTGATCGCTAATGCACTAGATGAACATCTCCTCACAAAGACTAAAGAAATTGAAATTGCCAAGGATGAACAGAATAAATGGCACATACAGGATTTCGGTAGGGGACTTAAGTACGATCATTTAACCCAAAACGAATGTGAGGAAAAACTCGCACATCCCAATCTAGTAATAGGAAAGTTTGGAGTAGGCTTGAAAGATGCATTGGCAACATTTGATCGTCATAGGGTCAAGGTCTTAATCAAATCGAAGCACGGTGACATAACCGTAGTGAAATCAGAGAAGCATGGTTTTGAAGATATCACGACATTGCATGCGTCAATTTCGTCACCAAGCGACAAGAATTTCCAAGGAACGGAGTTTATACTCGATGGGTGCACAGACAAAGACATTGAGATTGCCAAGAGCTTCTTCTTGAAGTTCTCAGGCGAAACTGAACTAGAGGTTACTCCATATGGCAGCGTTTTGAAAAAAAAGATCAGTCAAAAATTTATATAAATGGATTAAGGGTTGCCGAAGAAGAGAATTTCCTCTTTTCTTTCAACATAACCTCAATAACGCAAACAATGCGAAAGGCATTGAATAGAGAAAAAACCCATCTTGGAAGAACCGCGTACACTGATAGAGTCAAAGCAATCCTTTTGGCATGCAAAGGAACAAAAGTAGCGCAGCTGTTGACTGACGATCTTCAGCGGTATGAAACAGGACTGATGCATGATGAATTAAAATGGAATGAAGTGGCTACCCATGCGTGTAGAATACTGAATGCTTCAGAAAAGGTGATATTTCTAACACCGTTTGAGCTTGTGAACGCAAAGGATTTTGTTGATAAGGCGAAGGGCGATGGATTCAACGTAGTTACTGTACCAGAAAATATCCAACAGAAGATAAGGGGACTTGAAGATTTGGCTGGAAATCCCATCCGCGATTTGGAACAGTTTAAGGATGAATGGAACCAGAGTTTCGAGTTCGAGTTTGTTGATTCTAAAAACTTGACTAGAGAGGAACGAATGATATATGACAAAACTGAAGAGATAATCGATCTGATCGGTGGTTTGCCGAAAAACGTAAAGAGAAAAATGATTTCTGAAACCATGAGAATTGAGACTATGAGTTACAGAGAAGCAACCGGACTGTGGGAAGTTGCTCAGGAAAGAATAATAATAAAGAGAACTCAGCTGAGAAGTTTGAAAGAGTACGCAGCAACGCTTTTGCATGAGATAGGTCACGCAAGAAGTGGAACCAGCGATGTTTCACGAGAGTTTGAAGACGAACTTACCTCATTGCTTGGACAAATCTCCGCTAGTGTAATACTTTAAAATAAGAAAACTTCAATCAGTTTTCTAAAATCTGTGAAACAAGGGATTTTGTGGGAGGCATTATCATCTTAGTTTCATTAGAGGCAATAAAAGCTAATATGTAAGCATAGAAACATCTTCTGTTTCTGACTTAGGAAGTAGTATCGGATGAAGGTATTCTCTTATCGGAACGTTGAAGCGAAGAACGCAGATGAGGGCGCCACCAAACTGAAAGTGCGATGGCTCATTACGAAGGAAATGGGTGCTCCAAACTTTGCCATGAGACTCTTCGAGGTGGAGCCAAAAGGGTACAGTCCATTTCACAGTCACCCGTGGGAACATGAAGTCTTCATTCTGGAAGGTGAAGGGGTCATTGTCAGCGACGAAGGAGAAAAAAGATTCAAGGCTGGCGATGTTGTCTTCATCCTTCCGAACGAAAACCATCAGTTCAAGAATGATGGCGCGAAAACCCTGAAATTTCTATGTCTAGTACCGCATAAGCAAGGGTGAACGTTTCAGCTTTCTTCGGCTCGCTAAGAATATATGCTAGTGGTTACATCTACTTCTGGGTTTCAGGAGAACAAACCTCTTGAAGTATGACGTGATAATTGTTGGAGCGGGACCCGCCGGGATATTTGCCGCTCTAGAAATTGTTAAAAAAAACAACCTCAACATTCTCATGCTCGACAGAGGACCAGACATAAACCACCGCAGATGCCCCGCAAGCCGAGGCTTCGAATGCGTTCACTGTGAACCGTGCTTTCTTTTGTCTGGGTGGGGTGGCGCAGGAGCCTTCAGCGATGGCAAACTCACACTCTCCAACGAGGTGGGCGGCTGGCTCAACCAGTACGTGTCCAATAAAGAGCTCCAGGAACTCGTCAATTACGTCGACGGGGTCTACTTGAGTTTTGGAGCGCCCGAAAAATACTATGGCACAGATATCGAAAAAATGGAGGAAATCGAACGGAGAGCCTCGTTAGCAGGTCTTAAGCTCATTCATCAGAGAATCCGGCACATGGGCACAGAAAGATGCGCAGAAACGCTCAAGAAAATGCGACAAGAGCTAGACGGCAAAGTCGAGTTTAGACCCAGCAAAGACGTGAAGGGACTCATCGTCAAAGACAAGAACGTTGAAGGCGTAGAAACCGTAAACGGTGACAAATTCTTCGGAAAATACGTCATAGTCGCGCCGGGAAGAAGCGGTGCAGAATGGCTCCAAGCCGAATCTCAAGCCCTAGGGCTGAAAACACTCAACAACCCTATCGATGTCGGGCTTAGAGTGGAAGTTTTAGCTTCTGTGATGGAAGAGCTAACGAGCGCTCTGTACGAGCCGAAACTCATCTACTACTCCAAGTCTTTCGACGACCAGGTTCGCACTTTCTGTGTTGCACCCTACGGTGAGGTCATAACCGAAGACTACGACGGTGTCTTGACGGTTAACGGTCAAAGCTACTCCGAAAGAAAGACGAAGAACACCAACTTCGCCATACTCGTGAGCACTTCCTTCACTGAGCCCTTCAAGGAACCCATAGCCTACGGAAAATACCTCGCTCGGCTCTCGAACCTGTTGAGCGGAGGCGTGATAATACAGCGTCTGGGCGACCTAGAAGCCGGAAGAAGATCTACGCCCGAGAGAATCTCGAGAAGCGTCATTACTCCCACTTTGAGAAATGCCACGCCGGGAGACCTGAGCTTCGTCCTGCCATACCGCTACTTGGCTGACATAAGGGAGATGCTTCAGGCTCTGGATAAGATGACGCCTGGCATATACTCTAGAGATACTCTGCTGTACGGTGTCGAAGTGAAGTTCTACTCTTCGAAACTGCAACTCACCAACCGCCTGGAAACGAAAGTGCACAACCTGTTCACTGTCGGTGATGGCGCTGGCGTCACCAGAGGTCTGATTCAGGCTTCGGCATCAGGAGTTCTCGTGGGTAGGGAAATCGTAGAAAGAGAGAAGAAGAAGGCATAGCGCGAGATGTCTATCGTTCAGGAAATCAGCTGTTCCCATTGCGGAGCGCCCATTTCCTTCGAGCCGGGCGAAATAATCGCCACATGCAAATACTGCGGCTACACCGTCGTGATAGAAACAGGAAGAGCCTTCACCTTTGAACATTCCATGCTGTCGAACGCTTACGATCAAACAACAATAGATGAACCCATAAGGAACTGGATGCGCGGCGGCTTTCTGAAGCCTGGCGACCTCGCTAGAAAAGCAAAGATCACGGAAAAGTCTTTGGTTTACACGCCTTTCTGGGTCGTCACCGTCGAAGCAACGACGACTTACAAAGGGATTTTCGAGAGGATTGCTCCGGCTGTCGTGAAGGAGGGCAACATCCGGAAGGAGTATGACTGGCTTGTGCTGGCGAGGAAAGCTACCGAGTTTCCGACACGCGAGTATGACGTGCCTTTAGAGGGTAAGGTTCCGTTCGATTTCAGGAAGATAGAAGGGTTCGCCAAGACTCTTAACAGCGAGATCGACAGGGACGAAGCGGTTACTGAGGCGAAGCAGGAAATTGAAGAGCACCACCGGTTTCTGGCTCAGCAAGACGTGGACAGAATTATGGAGATGAAAACAGATTTTGCAGTGCAGGAGGCGGTGTATTTGCACGCTCCGGTATGGTTTGTAACGTACGATTATTCGGGCAAGACTTACCGAATCTGGATTGACGGTGCGACGGGCACGGTGATAAAGGGCGACATTCCCGAGGAGAAATTCGGAATACTCTGACAATGTTCAAAAATTCTACAGTTGGAATTTGATGAAGACTTTTTATTTACGGCTCAACCAATGCTAAACAGGGTTAGTACGTTATGAGTCAAAAAATGATCGGTCGCGGGACGTGGTACGACAAGATGGCTGCGCGCATAGTTGAAAGGGAGCGGAAGCTGGGCAGAAGTCTAGATCCTGTTAGGACCGAGATGGGAATCGCGGCTTCCGGTTTTCCTCACATAGGGAATTTGAGCGACGCGGCGAGGTCCTTCGCCGTCACTCTGGCTCTCAGAGAGCAAGGCTTCAAGTCGGAACTCATCGCTTTTGCGGACGATAAGGACGGGTTGAGGAAGGTTCCCGCTGGACTGCCGAAGTCGTTGGAACAACATCTGGGGCGACCGGTCACAGACATTCCTGATATTTACGGTTGTCACGGGAGCTACGGTGAGCACATGACGTTGCTTCTCCTCGATGCTCTTAACCAGTGCGGGATACAGTACAAGTTCATGTCTGGTGCAGAAGCTTACAGAAAAGGCTTGTTTAACAACGAAATCAAGACGATTCTTCTAAACGCGAAGCGGATTGGCGAAATCGTGAAGGAAGAGGTAGGTCAGGAGAAGTTCCTCGAGGCTCTGCCGTATTTCGCCGTTTGCGAGAACTGCGGACGCGTGTACACGACCAAAGCCTACGAGTTTCTGCCCGAAGAAAACAAGATCACGTACAGGTGTGAGGGCATGGAGGTTAAGGGGCGGTGGCTCGAAGGCTGCGGGCATAAGGGCGAGGTTGATTACCGAAAAGGCGATGGCAAGCTGAGCTGGAAGGGTGAGTTCGCGGTCAGGTGGAAAGCATTGGACATTAGGTTTGAGGCTTTCGGGAAGGAGGTTGCCGATTCCGTCAGGGTTAACGACCGCATATGCCGAGAGATACTGGAATGGGAACCGCCTTCGCACGCGAAGTACGAGTTGTTCTTGGACAAGAGCGGCAAGAGGCTCTCGAAGTCAGCGGGCGTAGTCTTTACGCCTCAGACATGGTTCAAGTATGGTTCTCCCCAATCACTCATGCTGCTGATGTTGAAGAGGTTCGTGGGCTCGCGAACGTTGGATGTCACCGACATTCCGGCTTACATGAATGAGCTGGATTACTTGGAGGATTTGTACTTCGGAAAGAAAATGCTTCGGGACGAGCGGGAACTTGCCAAGTTTCGAGGCTTGTACCTGTACTGCTGGGGAATGAAGCCTCCATCGGCGCCGAGCACTCACGTACCCTATAACATGATAACGTTCTTGGCGAAGATGGCGCCAAAAGGCAGCGAAGAAAACTTCATAGTTGAAACGCTCCAAAACTACGGCTACCTGCAGAAGAATCAGAATCTGGACGGTGGCCTCAAGAAACGGGTTGAGTACGCTTTCAACTGGATACGGGATTTTGAGGAGATTAGGGAGACCGCGGTCAGTCTGAGCGACGAAGAGAAGAAGGCGATAACAGAGCTGATAAGCGTCCTAAGAGTCGCAGATGAAGCAGATAAGATACAGAACGCGATATTTGACACTGCTAAAACATATGGCGTCCAGCCTAGCAACTTCTTCAAAACCCTCTACACGATTCTCATAGGGGGTCCTCAAGGACCAAGGCTTGGTCCGTACATCTTGGCTATGGGGAGGCAGCATGTGATCGACGCGCTGGAACGAGCCTTGAGAAGCTCTTAGCGTAGCCGTTCGTCCTGACAGTTGTATGGGTCAGTTAAAGGCTGCTCGCATCAAGTAGAATGTTGTATGTGGATTTTGAATTCATAAAATCAAATTCCTAGGAAACGAAACATCATCGTTAGTCTGGTGAGAAGCGGTTCCGTTCGTAAGGAAAGACGAAGATGAAGCGGTTAGGTCACAAAAGGATGACGGTGTGTCTCGCTGTTCTAGTGATGATTCTCGCCTGCAACATGGGCGTTAAGGTTCCGGCTGTGCTCGCAACTGGAAGCATCTACATCTCGCCATCGGCCATAGATGACCCGTCCATTGCGCCGGGGTCGACGTTCCGTGTAAATGCGTCTGCGGAGAACGTTGAGGGTGTGTTTACGTGGCAGGTGAGGTTGGAGTTTAACCCGCAGGTGCTTCAATGTCTTAGCGCTTCGGTTCCGAGCAATTGTATTTTCAGGCTCGATATGACTCCTCCTGCTGATATTGACAACGTCGTCGGCGCGGTTGAGTTGGGTTCTTCAAGGCTCTTCGGCGCGGGAGTTAGCGGAAGCGACATCTTGGCAACTTTCGAATTCTCCGTCGTCACAAGAGGATACTCGCAACTGAATTTCTCAAAACCATTAGGTAATGGAACTTACCTTCTCGATTCTCTGCAAAGAGATTTGTCATTAACCGTCCAAGACAGCCACTTCGACAACCATCTGCCAGGAGTACAGAGCAAGCTCACCATTCAAGTTGCGGGTTCAGGCATCACAAATCCCGGCGCCGGCATCTACATCTATGATTTCGGCTCCAACGTTTCCGTCGACGCTATGGCCTATTCGGGCTGGAGACTGGACCATTGGGAGCTCGACACTGTCAACGTTGGCTCTGCCGACTCGTACGTGGTCACGATGTCCGCCGACCATGTTCTGAAGGCGGTCTTTGCGTCGATTCAGTATAATCTGACGATTGAAGTTGCCGGTTCTGGCACGACTGACCCCGCACCCGGCAGTTACACGCATGATCAGGGGACGATTGTCCAGGTTGATGCGTTTCCATCTTCAGGCTGGTATCTGGACCACTGGGAACTCGACGCTGAAAGCGTTGGTTCCGCAAATCCGCATACAGAGACAATGTATGCCGACCACGTGTTGAAAGCAGTTTTTGTCAGGATTCCATCTGCGCAACATGAGCTAACGATTCAGGTTGCAGGTTCTGGCGCGACGGATCCGGCCGCGGGTAATCATAGCGTTGATGAAGGTTCGAAAGTCTCTGTTGAGGCTGTTCCGGCTTCGAACTGGGCGTTTGACCACTGGGAACTCGACAGTGCTGGTCCTCTCTACTTTAATCCTTGCGAGGTCACGATGGGCGCTGATCACTCCTTGTTGGCTGTGTTCGTTCAGGTTTCGGACATGCCTGACAATGCGGTCGTGAACGTGACTTCGAAAACAGTGGTTGGAGTGGGATACGCGATGAACATTACTGTAACTATTCAGAACAAGGGTCTCTTTACGGCAACGTGGCGGTCGCTCGTTAACGTTACAGTCCGTTACAACGGCACTGACATCACTCTTCCAGATGGGAAAAACTACGTGACGGTGGAGTTAGGAAGAGGGGAGCTGGCAACGGTCACTGTGGTCTGGGTCTTGAACGTTACTGATGTGTCCGAAGGCGACTACGTTCTGAGCGCTGCCGTGTCCGCGGTTCCGTTTGAGACGGATTTGACGGACAACACTCTCGGAGATAGGTGGGTGCGCGTGACTGTCGCGGGCAATGTGGTCGGTCCCCCTTCCACTGGCGGGGTTCCCGATAGCGTCGTGAACATGAGGGATATAGGCGCCATCTGCAACGCTTTCGGAACTACACCATCGGCTTCTGGTTGGAATCCCAACTTGGACATAGACAACGACGGCGTGGTTAGCACATTTGACGTGGAAATTGCGTGCAGTAACTTCGGAATACGCAGCAACCGGGAGCAGTGAGAGAGGCAAAATGAAAAGAATCGAAGCCAAGACAATCGTGTTGTGGCTGCTTTTGAGTTTGCTTCTGGCGATGTCTGCATTCGCTGGAAGGAACGCATCTGGCATACCACTCACGACACTTAGAGTTGATCCAGAAAACCTTGAAGTCCAAACGGGTTCAGATTTTCAAGTTAATGTAGTGATCGAAAGTCCCCTAGATGTTTTCTACGACGGGATAATCTTGACCTACAACACGTCGGCAATCGACGCCGTGAACGTCAGCGTTCCAGCTCCTTTCCAGTTGGTTAACAGGATCATCAACGACTCGAAGGGCTTCGTGTTGGTGGAGGGTGCAGGCGGGCCAGTCCACGGAACCGTGACGCTGGCATCGTTTGTGTTTCGGTGCACCGGGCTGGGAGGAAGCACTTTGAACATCGCTGACTACTACGTTGACGACTCGACGCACACGCCGATACAGGTTGATCGAGTCGTGAACGGTCGGGTCATGCAGTGGTTTCTCAAGCCCGGATACGAGGACTATGCTCCGAATGGCGTGCCGGACTTTGACCAGAGACAGGGCGGATGGCGAAATCCCGTCACAAACAGATGGAGTTGGTCTGGACCAGCAGCGGTGGCGGACGATCTGTGGTGGCTGGACTCCGCAAATGAACCCGGCGCGGCAAATCCTTCGGTTGTGAACGATGGGTTGCTGCTCGTTCGTTCCTATGGCTTATGGGATGATCATGATCCCCGGAATGTTTCGCCTTTCATCGGTGACTTGGCGTGGTCTATGGACACTGACGGCGTGCGCACAGGAATTTCGCACGGCGGTACAAGAGTGGTTGATATGGCCCAAGGAATCGAGGGATACCTGTCTGGCGTCGGGTTGACCGAGAAACTCTACGTCCAAACAGTGAAGATGCCCATGTTCAAAACGATATACGATCAGCTCGCGAGGTATGAGGATACGATACTGTTGCTGGGGTTCTGGCAGGAGCAGCCGGCGGGTTCAGGAGTGTGGGTGCGGGTGGGAGGACATTACGTCACGGTTCCAGGGATTGACTTGCTAAATCGCAGAATAGCTTTCTGCGACCCCTTCACTGACAACGCTGAGACGATTGTTGGTGACGGATTCGTGAGGCCGTCTGCGTCGCATGGTCATCCGTCAGCGCCTCCAGAGACCGTGCACAACAATGCGAGTTACGTTTCCTACGACGTATACAACATTACCGCCGGATCACCGAGTCGCGGAGTATCCCAGTTTGGAATCGCCTATGAACCCTACTATCTCAACGACGTAGTGAGCAACGCGCGGGGACAGAACACTCCCGGCGAATTTGAATCGCTGCAGAGCATCTATAATCCAGCGTTGTCTGTTACCGCTGAAGTGGAGTACAGCGTTTTTGTTTCATGCAGGACGGGAACGGTGGTGGCGGGTTCAGAGGATTCGAGTGTGTATGTATGGGATTTTCATGGCACATCGCAGTGGAGTTGGAATCTCACGTTTCCAGTTGTGTCGGTTGCCATGGACGATAATGGAAGGTTTGTGGTTGCGGGAACGAGGTCATCGACAGGACCAGTTACGGGCAATCTTACACTGTTTGATAATGCTCTCGGGACGCCGCCTTGCAATATTGTGTGGTCCGTTCCTCTCCCTGTTTCTCTGAGTTTCTGCAATGGTTCAAACGGTACCGAGTCGAAATCGGTCGATGTCAAGAACAACACGGGTAACGGTCTTGTGGTGGTTGCTGCGAGCGACAACGGCCTGTCGTTGTTCGATCATGTGGGCAATCTGATATGGCACTACTGGGACGGTTCGCCGGAGACCATCGTTAGAATCTCGCAAGACGGCAATTACCTAGTGTCCACGGACTACAGCTCTGGGGTTGTGCATTTCTTCTCGCATCTGCGGGATGGAATAGCCGGTTGGGGACCCGGTGATGGTGCGCCCCTATGGAGTTTCGGTGGCGGAACGGTTGGGTTGTATGCGTTCTGGACAGCCGTTGCCGGATTGGGAGATTATGTTGCTTTGAGCGCTTATCCTGTTCCTGTAGTAGTGAACCAGCAAGCTACACGAGTCATTCTGCTCAATAGAACAGGGTCAGTCGTCTGGCAGTACGAGCTTCCAAATTCGGGTTTCGTGAAAGTTGACATACCGCATAACGGAAGAAGCGTGGTTTCAGTCAGCGAAGACCGAAATGACACGGTCGGCGGCGTTCTGAACTATTGGACAGACTTGGCTGACTCGATGCCTAAATGGGGTGCCGGCGATGCTAATCCAGTTTGGAATTATTGGCCGAGCAAAGAGATGGGCAATCCGCAGAGTTCTCTTGACGATTTTTACACCGTGGCGGTTTCTGAAAACGGCGATTACGTGGCGACCGGCGGCGCTCCAGCGAGCACCTATTTACTAGCAGAGACTGGCGTGCTTCAACAGAGAGTCGGCGTGATGCCGGACACCGTTACATCAGTCGATCTGACGTTTAGTGGCAAGTTCGGGGCTTCTGGCGACAAGTCGGGATCGATCTGGTTCTTTGACAATGCCACAGGGTTTGGGTGGAGCCAAGCGACCGCGGGACCAGTCCATTCGGTGGCAGTTTCGAAGATCTACCCCTCTTTGTTTCCAGTTCCAGACCATGATATCGCGGTGTCTAACGTGACAACGTGCAAGGACGGAGGCTTGCCAGTGTCGACGATCTCGCAAAACTACACGGGGCACGTGTGGGTGGAGGTTGAGAATCAGGGAGGCTTCACAGGGACCTTCACGGTAACGCTGTACGTAAACAACACCTTCATCGCCGCAACAACCGTGAACTTAGGCAGTAAGGCCCGGGCAACTCTGACTTTCGTGTGGAACACGACTGGTTTCGCCATGGGGAACTACACGATAACGGCGTTTGCAGAGATAGGTCAAGACGAGACAGATGTGCTGGACAATGCCTTTACGAAGTCAGGCGTGGTCAAGGTCAGTGGGCCAGGAGATGTGAATGGGGATGGTGTGTGCGACATGAAGGATGTGGATGCGTGGTCCGCCGCTTTCTTTACGAAACCCGGCATGGCGAGGTGGAACCCCAATGCTGACATAAACGACGACCATATCGTGAACATGCGCGACCTAGGCATAATATCCGCCAATTTCGGAAAACACTATTGATGAGAATTCGCGAGGCTAATCTGCCTTTGAAGCAAACATACATTTAACTCCCAAAAATGCACCAAGACCAGTACAACTGAAAACGCTTTTATGAGAACGGCATGATTGGATGTTGTGGGCCCGTAGTCTAGGCAGGATTAGGACATCGGCCTGCGGAGCCGGAGATCCTGGGTTCAAATCCCAGCGGGCCCGCCAGAAACTATCTTACTACCTTGAATTTCGGCTCGTACTATTGAACCACACGGTCAAACTCCCGTAAGAAGGCATGGAAACAAAATGCACGATTCAAGCTGCGTTTCGAGCTATTTATAGGCGGTATAACTGTGGAGAGGCGCAACAGAGCACAAGCCAACTCAACCCCCTTTCAACATTAGCGCTTTTTGTTGTTAAACAAACCTGATTCACAGCCCAACAAACCTACTACCTAAACCTGCAAGTTCTCGCTCTGGTTCTATGGCTGTTTGAAGCTATTTATAGAGGGGTATAACTTCCGCAGACCATAACAAACAAAACCCGCCAGACTTTCAGGAGAGGAATTCTCTTAAATTAGCTCGGAGTAACCATAAGGTTAGCCTTTGGAAGCGGTTCAATGGACTCAGAGGTCCTCATCAAAGCAGAGAACCTGACCAAAAAATACGGCGATTTATCGGCAGTGGACAGCATAAGCTTCCAAGTGTTCAGAGCACAATGTTTCGGTTTTCTCGGACCCAACGGAGCCGGAAAAACAACAACCATCAGAATGATCCACTGCGTCTCACCAGTAACCTCAGGCAACCTGACTGTTGCCGGCATGAACGTTTCCGAAAACCTCAGAGAAATCAAGAAAATGCTCGGCGTTGCTCCACAAGAGAACAACCTCGACCCTGACTTTACGGTTCTGCACAACCTTCTGGTTTACGCCCGCTACTTTGACATTCCGAAGCCCGAAGCTCTGAAGCGCTCCGAAGAACTGCTCAAATTCTTCCAGCTCGAAGAAAAGCGAAACGTCGTCATCGAAGAATTGTCAACAGGCATGAAAAGACGTCTAATTCTGGCTAGAGCCCTAATCAACGAGCCACAAATACTCTTACTCGATGAGCCCACAACCGGACTTGACCCCCAAGCACGACACCTTATATGGGACAAGATTCGAAGCCTCAGGAAACAAGGCGTAACAATAATCTTGACAACACACTACATGGACGAAGCAGCCGAACTCTGCGACCACACCTTCATAATGGACTACGGCAAAATCATCGAAGAAGGCAAACCCAAAGACCTGATCAAGAAGCACATCGGCGAAGAAGTCTTAGAGATAGATTACGACGAGAAGGTGATGAAGACCCTGCAGGAGGAGTTTCCCGACGCCCGACTGGAACTGCTGAGCGACCGAATTCGCGTGTTCACCTCTCAGCCCCACGGAGTGTTCGAAGCCTTCCTCCAGAAATTCCCCTCCAAAAACGCTGCCATACGAAGCGCCAACTTGGAAGACGTTTTCCTCAAGCTCACGGGAAGGGAACTGCGAGAATGAAACGGTCAAACCGCCTTGAACTGCCTCAATTAACTTATCGCGTTTGGAAAGTGTGGCAACGAGACTTCGACGTTTTCATGAAAACACTCCGAGTGAACTTCTTCCCGCCACTGCTCGAACCGATATTCTACCTCGCAGCATTAGGCTATGGACTTGGAACCTTCGTCCAGGAAATCCAAGGAGTCCCATACATCCAATACATCGCACCAGCACTCATAGCCATCTCAATGATGAACTCATCCTTCTTCGAATGCACATACGGCAGCTTCGTCCGCATGTACTACCAAAAAACCTTCGACGCCATAATCGCCACGCCCATCAGCATCGAAGAAGTCATAGCAGGCGAAATGTTATGGGGAGCAACACGAAGCCTCATCAGCTCCAGCATCGTCCTAAGTGTGATAGGAGTCTTCAGCCTGATCGCAAGAATCCTAGGAGCTTCCCCAGCATACGTACTCATTACAAACCCGCTGATACTCTTAATTCCAATAATCGCCCTTCTCTCCGGACTTCTGTTTTCCGCCATAGCCATGTGCTTCACTGCACTTGCCCCAAACATAGACTTCTTCAACTACCCCGCATTCCTCCTAATTACCCCCATGTTTCTGGTAAGCGGAACTTTTTTCCCACTGTACGCGCTACCATGGGCAATACAAGTCATAGCACTTGCAGTCTTGCCTCTTACGCACGCAGTGAACCTAACAAGAGGATTATTCTTCGGAAACCTCCAATCAACACTGCTCTTAAGCCTCGTCTGGATTGGCGCTGTCACGTGCGCCTTCTTTTTCCTCAGCATAAAACTCATGAAGAGAAAACTGATCAAATAGAGACGAAACTATCCAATTCAACAAACCATGAGCGAGACGAAACGCTTTCCAACGAACCCTCTTTGCGTTTACCCGTTTTCAGCTTCTTTCTCGAAGGCTTTCAAGAGCGCATCTATGTCCTTCCCGACGTTCTCACCCAAGTAACCGCCTTCCAAAACAAAGAATGTAGGTCTCTTTAACGCTCCGATCCTCCTCCCTATCTCACCGTAGCCTTTCTCCGTCAAACCCAAAGAAGCCAAATCCCCCGCATGCGTGTCAAACCCAGCCGAAACTCCCACAACTTCAAACCGCATTGCATCAATGGAACTCAAAGCCTTGTCCAGCGTCCTCACATGCACTTCATCCCCACAGTCAGGTGGTAATGGATAATTGAAACAATTCAGCTCGTGGGAAACCCCAGTGCCAGGATAATTGGGATGTCTGTGCAAAGAAACATACATCACTCTCTCGTCGCCCAGAAAGATCTCTTGCGTGCCGTTACCGTGATGTCCGTCAATGTCAAGAATCAGCGTGCGTCTACCCAAAAACTTCACCGCCACCGCGATATTGTTGAAGTAACAGAACCCTCGCGTGTAAGCGCCTAAAGCTGCCCCGTTTCTCCCCGCATGATGTCCAGGTGGACGCATAATTGAAAAGCCACTAACCTTCGCCGCTAAAATTGCACCGCCCGACGACAGCCTCGCAAACTCAAAGATGTTATCGTACGCAGGAGTATCAGCATCCTCGACGAAACCCTTCTTCACAGCCCAAACATAATCTGAGTCATGCACTCTGAGCAAATCATCCTCGTTAGCAGGCTGAGGCTCCAGAAACTCATAACCCTGAGCTTTAAGTATGCTCGAAGCTTTCCGAACCCTTTCAGGTCCTTCTATGTGATATTGTCCATAGCCTAGACATTTCTCCGAGAAAATAATCTTAGTTCTCATTGCGCTCAAACATCCATGGCAATTAAGCTATCAGTTTCAGATTAAAATATAACCTCACTTCTTTAAAGATGAGAACGTTGAGGCAGCTTTCCAATGGTTTCAAAGAACCCGTTCGCCGAATTCCGCCAAGAATGTGAAACTATCCTAGCCAAAGCCTTGAAGAAAACCTACCCAGAAGTTCAAATAGCAAACCTCGCCTTTGAGAAGCCGCCAAACCCGGAATACGGTCAACTCGCATCGTCACTCTGCTTCGACCTAGCCAAGAAACTCGCCAAGAAACCCATCGATGTCGCGCAAACGCTCGCAAAAGCCGCTAAGAAGTCAAAGCTAAGACTAGTCGACCACGTTGAACCAGCTGGAGCAGGATACGTAAACTTTCACGCGAATTTCGCAGAATTGTCTGCTCTCACTATCGAATCAGCGAGAAAACTGGAGAACGAATATGGCTTCGTCAAGACCGGAAACCCTTTGAGAATTATCGTAGAGCACACTAGTGCCAACCCGGCTCATCCCATACATATCGGAACAGCAAGAAACCCGATGTTGGGAGACGCTATCGCCCGCATGCTCAAGTCACGGGGTCACACGGTTTTCCGACATTACTACAACGATGACGTGGGTCGCCAGACAGCGGTAATGGCGTACGGGTACTTGAAACTGGGCAAACCCAGCCCGACCGAAAAGGCAGACCACTTAATTGGCAAAATCTACACGATAACCAGCTGCATAGTCGAAATCAACCGCCTCAAGAAGGAATTAGAACGGGCAAAAGCTGTCTCGGCAACTGAAGAGGTTGCCAAAATCAACAAGGAACTAGACGATTGGATGGCGGTCGCAGTTGAGCTGAAAGAGAAGCACCCAGAGCTCTTCGAGAAACTCTTAGAGAGGATTAACGAGGATGAAGACCCTGAAAGCCAAGTTGCAAGGTTGAACAAGGCTTATGAAGCTGGAGAAAGGGAAGCCAAACGACTCGTTAGGGAAGTTGTGGAGCTTTGCCTACAAGGCTTCAAAGAAACCTTGAGTCGCGCGGGTGTTTCTTTTGACTCATGGGATTGGGAGAGCGATTTTGTATGGAGCGGTAGAGTCTCGGAAGTTCTGCAAGGACTCAAGATGACCCCCTACGTGTTCAGCTTAGGCGGTGTTCTAGAATTTGATGCCGACAGAGTCGCACGAGAACACGCTCTAAAGCCGAAACTGGGTTTGAGAGAAGACTATGAGATTCCACCTTTGACCTTGGTTCGCGCCGATGGAACAACGCTTTACACGACACGTGATGTTGCTTACACTTTGTGGAAGTTTGAGAAGGCCGACGAATTCATTAATGTCATAGGAATGGAGCAAAATCTGGCACAGCTTCAGTTGAAGGTTGCGCTACACGCGTTGGGCTATGAGGTCAAGGCAGATAAACTTGTTCATTTCGCCTACAGCCTCGTGTCTCTTCCTGGGTTCAAGATGAGCAGTCGAAGAGGGCATTACATAATATTCGATGAGGTCATGGACGAAGCTGTTGAACGAGCGTTCGAAGAGGTTTCGAAGCGGTCTCCTCAACTGTCCGAGAAGGAGAAGAGGGCTATTGCGGATTTTGTCGGCATCGGAGCCGTGCGTTACGCGCTGATTGAGGTTGACCCGTCGAAGCCAGTGGTTTTCACGTGGGAGAGGGTGTTGGACTTCGAGAAGAACAGCGCACCGTACATTCAGTATACGCACGCCCGAGCGAGTAGCATACTGCGCAAGGCTGCAAGAAAACCCGAAAAACCGAGCTATGAATTGCTGAAGGAGAGCCTTGAACAAGAGATAGTGCTGTCACTCGCAAGTTTCCCCGATACGTTCATCGAAGCTGCAGAGTTTTTGAAGCCACATTTGATCGCAGATTTCGCAAATTCTCTAGCGGACAGATTCAACTCCTTCTACAATGCTTTTCCCGTTATAAAGGCTGAGCCGAAAGGATTGAGCGATGCGAGGCTCGCCTTGACTGACGCTGTCAGAATCGGGCTGAGGAACGCGCTGGACCTTATTGGAGTTCTTGCTCCTGAAAGAATGTAATCTCTTTCACGGTGCTCCTTGGATTATCTGGGCTGCAGTGCTTGTCCCTATTCGGTTCGCGCCTGCTTCAATCATTGCCACTGCGTCAGCGTACGTTCTGATTCCGCCCGCCGCCTTAACGCCCATGTTCTTACCGACCGTTTTTCGCATAAGCCTGATGTCTTCTACTGTTGCGCTTCCGCCGAACAAACCCGTGGCATTCTTGACGAAATCGGCATGAGCTTCTTTGGCGAGTCTGCACGCAGTTCTCTTCTCGTCTTCTGTTAAGCTGGGGGTTTCGATGATGACCTTGACGATAGCTTCCGGGCACAGGCGCTTTATGTCCACAACTGCAGTAATGTCCTGTTTTGCAAGGCTGTAATCACACGACTTCAGTGCACTCAGGTCGAGAACCATGTCTAGTTCTTCGGCTCCGTCCTCGACGGCTTTGACAGCTTCTATGCTTTTTATTTCTGGCAGCGATATTCCGAGGGGAAATCCGATAGTTGAGCAGACCTTGACGTTTGACCCTTTCAGCAACGTTGCGGCATATTGCACGTAAACGGGATTAACGACGGCACATTTGAAACCGTAATCACTTGCTTCCTTGCACAGTTTCTCGATGTCATTTCTTGTAGCGGTTGCCTTAACGTTGGTGGAATCAATCATTCTCGCTAGTTGGTCTCTGGATATCGTCACTCTTCTCGACCTGTGAACGTTAGACTTAGCATTATCGCATTTAACTCTTCAGGAATGCTCTGATTCTCTCTGCAAATCGTTCTGGTTCTTCAGGTGCCTCCCCATCCCACAGCAAGTACGGCAATGCCCAAGCGTCAGTGAAGCTCGTAGTTTGAATTCCTGGTCTGCTAATCATCCTAAGGTTCACATTGAAATAGTCTAGGTGTTCGTTCGCGGGTCCAGAAATTAGAATTGTGTTGAAGCTGGCGTATCCTTCTTTGTGGTAGAACTGCAGTGTTTTTGATATACCTTGAGCGAGTCCGAGCCATTCTTCTTCACTCAGCTCTAACAAGTGAGACTTGCCATTGACAATCGCCTGAACTTCGTTTAACCCTCGCAATGGCGCGAACGGAACGAGCCAATCCGAATTGTTCGTTTCGAACAGGTATCTCTCTCCTTTCTTTTCTGCGGCTATTAGGTCGGACCAGTAGCTGCTGCGGTTCCTTTCATGGTATGTCTTGCTGCATTCGATCAGCATGTTCGTTAGGTAGAAAGGTCTGTCCCTAGCCAACACTTGCATGTGAGGATGAAAAATGGACGAGCCAGCTGGCGGGAGGTAGTTGAAGACGAACACGGGAAAACGTATCGAAGGCTCGACTTCATTCAGCTTCTTCAGGTAAGCGATGCCTCCTTTGAAAGCGTTAAAAATCAGCTTTGGCGTGAAGTCGTTCAGCCTCAAGTGATGCTCTTTCGATAACACTACGAGGATGCTTCTCTCGGCGTGGCCTAACAGGTTTGGAACGACGACAGCATCGTCCACGACGATTCTTCCTTCATCGAGAAAGTCTTTTGTGAACATCGGCGTGTTGGTTCTTACGTTTTCTGGACAGAAGGGGCAGTTCGCTCTTGTTTTGTCGATTAGAGATTTGAGCAGTTCCTCGTCTGAGGTCAGGAATTTACCGATGTAACCTAGCATTCCTTTTATGACTGTTGTGTTGCGTGCGGTCAGCGGGTCAGTCCTGTACTCGAATTCTACCGTGTCTTCTTGAAAGCCCTTCAGAGGGTTCAGGATCCTAGCATGCTTGATTGTCTTCTTGAATTCTATCATTCGTGTTCGCCCGTGTCTGTTTAAGAGGGCTGCTAAATAAAAATTCATATAGATGTCACCATATCATAGACGAGGTGCAAGGTCTTGACAGACAACTACTTTAGGCGGAAAGTCGAAGCCATCGAGGTTAACGAAAAAACCGTCTCTCAACTTCTGGCTGAAATGAGCAGGACGGCCTACCAAGGCAGGAAGCTCGGAGAGGCTGCGGACGTTTGGGAAGCAATGTTGAATGAAAAAGACTTGACAATCATCATGGGCTTTTCCGGGTCGATGAGCACCGCCGGACAATGGAAGCTGGTCAATTGGCTGCTGGAGAACAGGTTCATCGACGTTCTCGTTTCGACGGGCGCGAACGTTTCGGAAGACATTGTTGACGCTATGGGTCTGGGCTACTGGCAGGGTAGCCCCATGGTGAACGACGAGGCGTTGCTGAAGGCTGACATAAACAGGTACTACGACGTTTACGGGAAGGAGCTGGACTACAGAGAAATGGAGGAGTTGATGACGGATTTTCTGTTGACGCTGCGGACCGACTTCGCGTACTCTTCAATGGAGCTACTACATCTCTTTGGAAAATGGCTGAACAGAAAAGGAGTGAGAAGCATAGCGGCAGCAGCCGCAGAAAACAATGTTCCGATATTTTGTCCGGCAATCACAGACAGCGCCTACGGCGAAGCCTTTCTCATGGCTAAGAACAAAGGTCACACCATAATGCTCGATCAGATCAAAGAATTCGACCAGTTCGTCAGCATAGGCGAAAAAGTAAAGGACATAGGCGTCGTTTACGTCGGCGGCGGCGTGCCGAAAGATTTTACACAGCTCATAGCCATATCTGTGTCGCCGAAAACGATGGACAAGGGAGTACCGGGAAGAGAAGGCTTCAAGCGCGACGGCGTGACGGAATACTATTATCCCCACAAGTACGCCATTCAAATAACGACCGATTCGCCACAGTGGGGTGGGCTTTCCGGATGCACTCTGGAAGAAGCTGTGAGCTGGGGGAAAATTCTCGGCGAGGGACGAAGGGTGACGGTTTACTGCGACGCTACGATCGCTTTGCCGTTAGTAACCCACGCCCTGCTCGAGAGAGTGAAGGAAAAGCGAAAGGCGCCTGACCTCTCGTGGCTGTTCAGCCACGTTTCCTAACTTTTTTTCCCAGTCTTGTAATGAGTGAACTCACCATTATGGGCAGAATCAGGGAGGCGTCTCCTTCGATCATTATTCGTTTTGCCTTTGCGCTGATCTTGCCCCAGGAAACGGCTTCTCTGGGTCGAGCTCCGGAGAGGCTTCCATCCCATTCATCGGCGGTGCTGATGTAAACGGCGTAGTCCAGTCCTTCCTTGAACTGGTTCCACCAGAGCGTGTGATGCTTCGAGATGCCGCCGCCCACGATCAAAGCCCCAGTCTTATTCGATGTGTAAACCAGATCGTTGAGTTCGCCGGAGTCCTTGAGCAGGTTGACTTTGAAGTCGTGATCTTGGGAGAAGAGCCACAGTTGGTATCCGACGGCGCCGTCGGTGATGCCGGGCACGTATACTGGTATGTTGTTTTTTGATGCCCAGTAAAGAATGGAGGTTTCGTTGCAGATTCTCTTTCCGATCTCGTAGCACAGTTGTCGGGATGAGACTTCCTTCACTCCTTCTTTCCATAGCGTTTGGAGCAACTCTTGCATTTTCTTCTCTATTATTATGCCGTAGCTTTCGTTTGGAACCAGCACGTTTCCTAAGCGGTTCACTCCCTTTTTTCGAAGTTCAGCGTCGTTCATGATGAATGAGCCTTTGTAGTAGTTTTTCCAGCTTCGGGCAACGTCATGATCTAGAGTTCCGCAGGTTGTGACTATGACATCGACAAGTTTGCGTCTTACTAATTCCTTAAAGATGCCTCTTGTTCCGCTCGCCACGAGGTTTCCGGTGAAAGAGAGAAACTTCTTGCAGTCACGGGTTTTTATCATGCGTTCTAAGACGTTTACGCCTACAGCCATCTTGCCCGCGGTGAAGCCCCAAGCCTTCTCCATCTGCGCGACAAGAGTGTCTACCTTCATGTCCTCGGAAAACTCGTAATCTTCAATTTCATTCTTCAGCATTGAACGTTCACCGTTTGTCACTACTGAGTGCTGATGTTAAGATAAATAATTGTCGAAAACTGTAAGACCGAGGTTTCTGCCCGTGTTGGCGTTAAGACATGGCACTTATATAATCGGCTTCGCCTAACTCAAAAGAGGCATGCGCGAGCACATAGGTATGAAAGCGGAATATCCAACGATCGAACATGAACGAGCTTCCAAAGTGATTGCGAGCTTCTTCTCGAAGCAACCTTATGTAGACGCGGTACTGCTGATTGGTTCTTGCGCACGCGGAAAAGCTACGCGTGATAGCTGTTTGGATATCCTCGTTCTCGTGTCTCCAAAAGTGCCTTCGACAAGAAGATCCTCCCTTGAACAGCAGTGGGACGATCTTTATGGGACTGACGTTGCCTTCAAAAAACTGCTGGGGGTGGGGAAATATTCGCATGTTGACTTGGAGTTTGTGAACGGCTGTTTTGCTCCCAAACCAAGAGGGTGGACTTCCGGTCCGGATGAATTTGAATTGGACATAGGAAACACGTTAGTTTACAATGTGCCTCTTTTTGAACGAGGCAATCGCCTAAGGCAACTCAAAGCTAAGTGGCTACCATACTACGATGAAACGCTTCGACTGGAAAGACTAAAAGTGGTTCTTCTTTATTGCCACAACAACCTCGACCATGTTCCCCTGTACGTGGACAGGGGCTTGCACTTTCAAGCTTTCCACCGGCTTTACGATGCCTCTCGGGAGTTTCTCCAAGCTCTTTTTATCTCACGGAGGATGTATCCCATCACCTACGATAAGTGGATTAGAGAACAGGTTGAAGAAATCTTAGGCATGCCGGAGCTTTATCCGCAACTTTCGCATCTCTTCGAGATTGAACATTTTGAGAGCAGGGAAATCGCCAAAAAAGCAGAATTGCTAAATCATCTTCTGGAGAAGTACGTCAAAAAGTAACCTTTATCATACGTGAGGCTGTTCCATCAGGTACTCTATGATTCTTTCGTAGATGCCTTTGTCTCGTAGGTCTTCCTGTCCTGCGTAGATGCTTGGGTTGTCGTTGACTTCCACCACCACATAGTCACCCTCGGCTTCTTTGATGTCCACGCCGTAAAGCCCGTGCCCAACCACGCTGCATGCTCTTAGGGCGGTTTCCTTCAGTCGTGCGGGAGCATTTTCTGTTTTGAGCGACACGGTCCTGCCCCACACGAAGCTCGGTTTACCCTTGCGCTTCGCGCCGTGTTTCCATCTGCCCTTCGGCACCATGTACTTGCAAACGTAGAGGACTTCGTCGTTCAAGACTCCGACTCTCCAGTCGAATGGCGTGGGCATGAATTTCTGAACGACCAGAACGTCGGATTTTCTGAAGAACCTCTTTGCTACTTCTCGAAAACTTGTTTCGCAGGCAACTTTCTCCACGTATTTCGAAAAGCTCGTGTAGGGTGCCTTCACCACCACAGGCCTTCCGAAAGCTCTGAAAATCTCCAGAATCCGCTTGTGATGTAGCTCATCCTTGTTCAACAGTATCGTCGGAATGCGCGGAATATCATGTTTCTCGAAAAGAGAGTACAAGTGGACCTTGTTTCCGCAGATTTGTATCGACTTGGGGTCGTCAATAACGTTCAGCCCGAGTTCCCAAGCCGTTTTTGAAACGATGTAGGCAGTGTACAGCGGGTCAGTCGTGGCTCTGATGAAAACTGCGTCATTCTTGGGGATTTCCGTGAGGTTCTCCCTGAACATGAAGCTGAAGCGGTTTCCGAGCCTCTCGGCGGCGAGTTTGAAGTTGTCGAGTGCCTTGGCTTCTTTGGGGTCTGTGAAGTTATATTTCTCGACGAAGCAGGCTATACTAGCCAACTATGTGTTCACCAAACTCAGAAATTTGCAGTATTGCTTCAGAGACAGCTTCCAAATCCTGAGGAAACATCTCTTCCCTTTTCAGCGGCTGGAGGCCGCACAGGTATGCGTCGTTTCCGACTAGTTGAACATGTAATTTGCAGATCGGAATTCCGAACACTTCGTAAGCTTTCTGGGAAATCTGCCTCACGTTTGCTTGTTGTTCGCACTTCCCAAATATCGACTTGAATGAAATCATCTCGCCCTTGAGTGGTTGGGCGCAGACCGCGAACTTGTAATTCATGCCAAATCCTTTGACGGCTCTGTAGAGTGCGCTTCTGTTTTTTGCGATTTTGAAGCCGTCGTACGAGAAGGGGTTAACGGCGAAGACAACAACTGGAAAGCCAAGCTCATACATTATTTGTTTTACTGACCCTGTCACAAGGTAGGGTAAGGTTGGGATTCCGGCTTTTGCCGCTCTGAGCAAGAGAATGGGTGTTCTGTAAGCGTCAACTATGTTCTCGCTTGAGGGAATCACGGCGTTTCCGAGGATTTCGGCGTGCAGCGACACGTAATAGCCTGTCTTTAGGTAGCGGTAATCGTTGTTGATGTTGATGGTAAAATCTTTAATTGATGATTCAAGGAACGCAACGGGCTTCATTGATGGCAAATCCGTCGTTAGGTCGATGTTTGAGACGACCAACACTCATTTGGCACCAGATAATTGAATGCACGGTATTGTTATGGTCGTATTTAAAACTAACTGTACATTTATATTTACATTTCAGACACGGATAAAAATGAAAGAGGAACTGCTACGTTCAAAACCCTAGAGGTGCTAGGTCCGGAACACGAGTTTTCAGTAGTGAACGACGAACTGAAGCCCCTACCCATCGTTGACAAAATCATCAAAGACTTCCACGGGCGGGTCGTGAACTTTGTGGAACAGCAGCGCTTCACTTTCGGAAAAGAACTTCAATTGCACGTCATGGAAATCAAACCCAACGCACCCTTCAAAACTCCTGAGGACTTCGAAGAAGCAATGCAAAGGGCAGTTTTGGTTCTCACAGATTTCCTTGAGAAGAAGTATCGCGCGAGTCTCCTAGGAACTGGGATGCACCCGCTGCTCGAACTTGACGAAACCGGAGTTTGGTCTCATCGTGACAGGCAGATTTATCATTTCCTCAGTAGAGTTTTCAATCTTCGGCAGCATGGATGGCTCAACATCCAGAGTTTTCAGCTAAACCTTCCTTATTCCGACGAGAAAAGTGCTGTCCATATGCATAATTTGCTTGCGGAAACCTGTGCCTACTTGCCCGCAGTCGCGGCTTCTTCGCCAATATACGAAGGAAAAATCGGCGAGTGCGTCGACAATAGACTGCACTTTTACATGGAGAACCAGAAGGAGGTGCCGTCGGTGACGGGCGACGTTGTCCCAGAGTACGTTTCCTCGATAAGACGGTATAGAGAAGACGTGATAGGACGGTACTCGTCCGACTTGGCTAAAGCTGGCATGGACAAGCGTCTTCTTGGGAAGGATTGGGTCAACTCCCGGGGTGTTGTTTTTCGGTTTGACAGGAGAGCCTTCGAGATTCGCGTGATGGATGAACAGGAATGCATCAAGTCGGATGTTGCGTTAAGCTGTTTTGTGAGGGCGTTGTTGAGAGGAATGCAGAGAGAGGGAGATGCTGAGCTTTTGCCGCATGAAATGTTAGTGAGGGATTTCCGCTCCATTATGCAGATGGGGTTGAGCGCAGACGTTCTGCATCCTCGTGGGCATACGGCTCGCCATGTTTGCCAGCACTTCCTCGAGATTGCTCGGAGAAACGCCACCAGTGAAGAGATGAAATACTTGCCGATCGTCCAGAAAAGGATTAAAGATGGCAGTTTGTCGGAGGTCATAAGGAAAAGAGTTGAGGCAAAAGCCAAGAAGACAGATTTTAAAGATGCAGTGATTACCGTTTACTCAAGGCTTATTAAGAGTCTTGTGGATAATGAGCCATATTTCTAAATGGGGAGAAACGTTCAATATGGTTGTCAAGAGCGCAAGGCAGGACGATTTCTTCGACGTTTGCGTCAGCTGTAAAGACGGTTGCTGCCGGGGTGCCAGACCACCATTGACCGCTGAAAGGAAAAGAATCATAGAATCATATTTGAAGGAACATAGGATTCCCATAGAAAATCCATTCACTCGAACAGAGTACGATTTTCCAAGAGAAGACGCGGCGGGATACTGCGTATTCTACGATGGGCAAACAAGACACTGCCAAGTTCACGCCGTAAAGCCGGAAACGTGCGTGGCCGGACCCGTAACCTTTAATTTGAACAGGGCTTCTGGGAGAATTGAGTGGTTCTTGAAGATCGAGCAGATATGCTGGTTGGCTGGGAAATTGTACAGAAACAAACCGGCGCTGGAGAAGCACCTTGAATCAGCCAAGAAGGAAATTACGAGCCTCGTTTCCGAGCTTGACTCCGTAGCTTTGCAGGCTATATTAAGGATAGATGAGCCTCAAACTTTCAAGATCGGGGAAAATGCTCTTGCGGAGAACGTGTTAAGCAAGCTGGGCGACGGCTAAAGAAAGACTGGCTTATCTCTTTTCTTTTTCTGCATCTTCATAACGCGCTTTTGATTTTCCTCTTTTGTGCTCTCGAGTTCTTCGCTGTTGAGCATGTTCATTCTAGGCCAAGTGCTACACGTTTCCACGGATAAATTCTATTAGATAAGCACACGTGTATACTATTTGAGGGGTTTGAACGGAGTTTGGTTTGGTTCTTCATGTTTCTGCTGAGTATGCGAAGTGGGATACTTTCTTAACTATTGCAAAAGAAGCTGAACGGCTGGGATACGATTCCGTCTGGGTTTCGGACCACTTGATTTCACCCGTAGGTCGATTTTACGGGCTGGAAGCTTGGACTGTTCTGTCTGCATTAGCCTCCGCAACACATAAGATCAGGCTTGGAACCTACGTGCTCTGCAATCAATTCCGCCACCCATCGCTGCTAGCCAAAATGGCTTCGACACTCGACAACATCACAGAGGGAAGACTTGAATTCGGCATCGGCGCGGGATGGTTCAAGAAAGAGCACGTGGCCTTTGGCTTCAAATGGAGAAAACACTCGACAAGAATTGAACGACTCAGAGAAAGCATAGAAATAATTAAGAAGCTCTGGACAGAAAAGTGCGTGTCTTATGACGGGAAATACTTCCAACTGAAGGATGCAAGACTAGAGCCGAAGCCGGTCCAAAAACCTCATCCTCCAATATGGGTTGGAGGGAACTCCGAGGCCGTCAGGAAAGTCGTTGCCGAACTGGGTGATGGCTGGATTCCGGTTTTGCCAACGCCAAAGCAACTAGTTAGTGGCATTTCGCAGATCAGAGAGACAAGGAAACATGCCGGAAGAGACCCTCGCGGCCTGCAAGTTGCTTATGGGGGAAGCGGATGCACCGTAATAGCGGAAAACAGGGAGTCGGTAGAGAAAATGGCGGAACCGTTGGTCCGTTCAATGGGAAAGCCCGTGGAGCAACTATCGTGTATCATAGGGACTTCTGAACAATGCATACAAAAAATAGAGCAATACCGCAAGGCTGGAGCCCAAGAAATCGTGGCAGGATTCTACGACTTCCCATCCCTCAAAGGCTTAAGACTCTACGCAAAATCGGTCATTCCCCACTTCAAGTGACCATAACCTGGAACAAGATTAGCGGGCCCGCGGGGATTTGAACCCCGGTTCTTCGGCTCCGGAGGCTTACGCACCGTTTTGGCGGTTCGACGCCTTGATCCGGACTGGGCTACGGGCCCCGCATAACAGATTGTCCATAACCAGAAATAATCGTTGCTGTCTCCTCTCAGTCACGGCCAAGTTCAAGTTTCGTTTGAACCTATAAATAGAGGGGGCTATAACCAGTCAAGAGCGCTAAAGCAGCGGCTGTTTAAAGGCTAGGTCTCGATTAGCTCTTCGTTGACCCACCACGCCTTCTTCTTGCCTGATTTTTCGCCTGGATAGTATTCTATGATGGATTTTCCAAGCTGTTTCTTTGATGTTTTTTGTATTCTTCTCAGCCTGCTCAGAACCAGCCACCTGTTGGTTTTAAGGTATTCCGCCAGCTCCGGAGTTGTGGCTCCCTTGTAGTGCATAAGATAATCTATTATTTTATGGTCAGTCTCGTCCATGCCAAAAGTGTGAGGGTTCGTTTTTCCCCGTTCGTAGGTGAGAAGTTCCAAGTCGGCAAGATATTTTCTCACGTCTGACAATTCCGCCTCCATCTTGCCAACTCTCTGCTCCAAACCCAAAATTCTATCCGGCTTCGGCGTTTTCTGAAGTTTATCCATTATAGCGTGTCGGATAAAATCGCTCCTTTCGCCTTCCGGAACCCGCAAGAGCATTTCCTTGTAGACATCTTCAGGAACTTTCACGGACACGACCCTCAACTTTTCCATGACACTACCCCGCTGTCAGTTGTATAATGCTCTCTTCATTTTATCATTCTTTTGTTCCTCGCTTTTCGTAACTCTTTTAAAACCCAAAGGGTAACTCTACACCCGGTCTAACTGAAGTGAACATGCATGGTTAAGAAGACTACTATTTCCATAATCAAATGCGACGTTGGTTCCCTTGCTGGCCACCACATCGTCCCGAAACCACTCCTCGACATAGCCGAAAAAAACCTCAAAACCGCAAAGGAAAATGGCCTAATAAACAGCTACTACGTCTTCAACGTGGGAGACGACCTCCAACTTCTCATGACCCACGAAAAGGGAGAAGCCAACTCCCAAGTCCACAAGCTCGCATTCGACACTTTCCAAGAAGCCGCCAAAAAGGCTTCAGAACTCAAACTCTACGGAGCTGGACAAGACCTCCTAAAGACAGCGTTCAGCGGAACTATACGCGGAATGGGTCCTGGCTTCGCAGAAATGGAAATAGAAGAAAGAGCTTCGGACCCGGTCGTGGTTTTCGCTGCCGACAAAACATCCGGCGGAGCCTTCAACTTTCCAGTCTATCGCATCTTTGCGGACCCCATGAGCACAGCGGGGCTTGTGATAGACCCCAACATGGCTGGTGGCTTCAAGTTTGAGGTCTTGGACACCATTGAGAACAAGAAAGTCGTTCTCAGATGTCCAGAAGAAACATACGAGCTAATCGCCCTGATCGGAACGATCCAGCGGTACATGGTTTCGCGAGTTTGGCGAGCCAGAGACGACCTTATATGCGCCGTCGGAAGCGTAACACGACTTTCACAGATCGCAGGAAAATACGTCGGAAAAGACGACCCAGTAATGATAGTCCGTGCGCAACATGGCCTACCAGCCGTGGGCGAGATACTCGTGCCTTTCATGCACAGCTATCTTGCTGAGGGATGGATGCGAGGAAGCCACTGGGGACCGATAATGCCTGTTGGTTTGAAGGATGCCAAATGCACGGCTTTCGATGGGCCACCGCGATTGGTTGCTCTGGGCATTCAGATCGCAGACGGCAAAATCGCAGAAGATGCTAGCGGAGGACCTATGGTGGCTGACTTGTTCGATGATATTGCCTTCGATTTGGCTAGACGTGAAGCCGTGGAATATGGGTGTATGCTTCGGCGTATGGGAGAGTTTGAGCCCGCACGGTTGGGTCCAGATGAGATGGAATACACGACATTGCAGGAGATTCTCGACGGGCTTAAGGGACGCTTCAAGCCAGCCTAGAGCGTAGGGCTATCCGGTTGCAGCTGCTTGTTTCCTTAATCTAGCTAGCTCTTCGTAGCGGTTCTTTACGACATCGTAGAATCTCTTTCGCAGGTCTTCTCCGAAAATCTTCTGCTCCTTGATGAGCAGCGTCTTCCTTGCGAGTTCGATGTCGCCCAAATTCATGAACCACGCCTCAAAGTCTCCGCGGTTGACGTGGAATTCTATCGAGGTTGTGTCAACTTTCAGCACCTTGTCGGCGAAGTCTTGGAGGCTTGCTGCGTGAACGTTCAAGGGCTTTCCGATGTCGGCGTAGAAGTGGAACGATTTTTCCACCGGCAGATATGCCAAGATTTCAGCAGCTTTCTGGTCATCAACTTCTGGGAAACCGAGAGATTTCCTGCCTCTTTCAGTTAGGACGTATAATCCTTTTTCGGGCGACTCTGCGAATCCCATTCGAGTGAGTCCGATCATGTGCATCATGACTTGGCGAAAAGCCAACCCTATGTCTTTGGTTATCTCCTGGACTTTAGCGGGTCTATCCAGCATCCACATGGTCTCAATAATCAGCCGTTTAATAGGTGATACGCTCATCTTGTTGCACTTCCATCTATTTTGTCACTACGTACTTATTATCTTTTTCAAATTTACCTTACGCAGAACAGCCTAATAACAATGGGACCTTTAGAACAATCCAGCTCGCAACGCTTTAATGAACCGTCGAAATATTGAAGTGATAAAGATGCGAAAAGCAGACTCGTCAACTAAATGGGACCGAATACTTCACAAAAAAGAGTACAGTCAAGAAAAACCCGACGAAGTCGTCCTTGACTTTATCTCCTTCTTGAAAAAAAGGAAGAGGAAGCTGAGGGTTCTGGATTTAGGATGTGGCGCGGGAAGGCATCAGGTCTATCTGGCTAAGCTAGGAATTGAGGCTTATGGAGCAGACATCTCGTGGACAGGCTTAAAATTGACCAAGGATAGGCTTGAGAAAGAGGCGTTGTCTGTCTATCTCGTAAAATGTGATATGAAATTGCTGCCTTACGTAGATTCTTGCTTTGACGCGGTCGTATGTGTCCATGTGATCTATCATCAAGAACTCATGGGGATGCAAGAAACAGTTTCTGAAATTCGACGAATCCTTAAGGACGAAGGAGCGGTGCTGGTCAACTTCCTGTCCAAAAGAACCTATAGTTATGGCAAGGGCGCTGAAACTGAAGAAAACACTTTCAATGAGCAGGAAGGCCCAGAAAGAACAGTTCTCCATCATTTCACGGACCGACGAGAGATCAAACACCTTTTCAGAAATTTCGAGATCGTCAGCCTACAGCTGGCGGAGAGAGAAATCGACGGAAAGCTTCGAAGCCGCTGGATTCTGATAGCATCTAGGAAACCTTCAACACCCGGTTAGACTTGCTTTAGAACTAGGTGTTCTCTGGAGCTTTGCTTTTGGTCTTTTTTTCTGAATTTGTTCCAGCGAGATGTGATTTTTGGAACTGAAAACTTCGAACCAAGGACTGGGAGTGAGTCCTAACGTTACCTAGTGATACGTTTTCTCCTGTAGATCAGGGAGATCAAAGGCGTTCCGACGACTAATCCCCTACTCAATCCGACAGAGCCGCAGAAGAGGGAAGGCAGCGACGAAGGCTGTAGAGGAGATTCTCCTGAGGATCCTCCTTGCTCTTTGTAGTTTCTTGTCTTATCAAGGATTAAGGTGGAGAACATCCCTTAGGCACCGTGTTGCCTCGATAGTTTAGGAAACGTAAATAAGCAATGCTTCGATAAAGCAATAAAACGCTGGGCAAAACAGACAGGTCGGCGAAAACAAATGAAAATGGCTGTGCTAGTTTACGAGTACCCGCCTAAGATTGTAGGGGGTCTGGGAACATACGCCGCTGAGATCACGCGAAAGTTCGTGTTGATGGACCATGATGTGACAGTCTTCACTATGAATGACGATGCTGGAAGTCTTCCAACGCGGGAGATTTGGCGGGGTATAGAAATTCACCGTCCGCTTCACATTGATATTTCTGACTCGCTGCCCGACGTGCTTGCAGATGACGTGAAGAAGTGGGGACGGGGTCTGCAGTTGTTCTCGAAAATCCTCGTCTACAACTATCTGAGTTCCTCGAAACTCGTCAACGAACTCATAAGAAAAGAAGGGTTCAAGTACGACATTGTGGTTGCTCACGACTGGCTGTCAGCTATCAGTGGGATAATAGTCAAGAAAGAGGCTGACTTACCCTTCGCCTTCCACGTTCACTCCACGGAGAAGGGAAGAACACTCGGAAACGGTTCGGAAGTCGTGAGCAACATCGAACTTCACGCTGCCAAAGCCGCGGATGTGATTGTCACGGTTTCCTACGCTATGAAAGACGAACTCATACGGCTCGGTTTCCCCAAAGACAGGATTCAAGTGTGCTACAATGGCGTCGACCCTCAGAAGTACAATCCAAAGGCTGCCAGCGCCGAGCAAGTTAAGAAGATTCGTGAGTCTTATGGCGTCAAAGATGGCGAGCAAATGATCCTCTATCTTGGTCGACTCGTCGGCGTTAAAGGTGTTGATAAACTAATAATGGCTATGCCACATGTCTTACAGAAGAATCCTAAAGCAAAACTGGTTATCGTGGGCGTCGGCGACCTCCAAGATTACCTAGTCAACCTGATCAAGACCATAAGACTGCAGGATTCTGTAAAGCTGAACTTCAATTTTGTCTCTGAGGAAGAGCGTATCCAGCACTACGCCGCCTGTGACATTGCGGTTTTTCCAAGCCTCTACGAACCCTTCGGAATAGTTGCCCTCGAAGCAATGAGCATGGAACGCCCAGTGGTTGTTGGAGCGGCGGGTGTTAGCGGAATGAGGGAAATAGTCATTTGCTGCGGCGATGAGCAGTGCGGGTTCCATATCGACCCGAACAACCCGTCGGACATTGCGTGGGGCATCAACAGCACCTTGGAGAACCCTCAGAGAAGAGAGTGGTTTGGAAAGAACGGCAGACGCAGGGTTCTTGAAGAGTTCACGTGGGACAAGATTGCCCAAAAGACCGTGGAAATCTACGAACAGATCGTCAAGAAATAACCGTGTTCTTAAACCGAAGTCCGTCGGTGAAGGCTTGACATTCATTTCTTCCAGTCTGAGAAGGAGGGTCGCGAGAGAAGCTGCTAACCTGATCTACTCTGGAATCGAGAAAGAATACAAGCAAGCCAAGCTCAAAGCTGCGAAAACTCTGAGGACGCATTTTCTTCCAACTAACTTCGAAGTTGCAGTGGAGCTCGACACGATAGCGCAAGAACGGGAAGGCCCGACTAGGCAAGAACGTCTCGTTCGGTTGCGTACAGAAGCCCTGGAATTGATGAGGATTCTAAAGTCATACAGTCCCAGACTCGTCGGAAGCGTCTGGCGAGGTACGGCCAGCCGCGAAAGCGACATAGACATCGCTGTCTTTCATGACAAAGAAGGCGAAATCTTACAGGCTCTGGGGCAATTCGGCATCGGGGCATTGCACGCCGAATGGATAGACATTACGGAGAAGGGACGAAGGAGAGCCTCCTATCATGTGTATCTAGAGTTGTCAACAAGAGATAAAGTTGAGATCATCGTTCGGAGCCTCGAGGAACAACAGCAAAAGGCAAAGTGTGAGATTTACGGAGACGAAATCGTCGGCCTTACCGTACAAGACCTAGAGAAGCTAATCGGCGAAAACCCGACACAGCGATTTGTCCCTCAATAGTTCCATAGGTTCTGTTTCTCGTCAAAAGGACGTTTAAATACGGGGCTTCTCATATTGAACTTGAAGAAGGATGCCCGAAACCAAGGGTGACAACATGCAGTTCGATAAGAAGGCCTTCAGGAAGATGTTTCCGAACTTGGCGGGAGAAATGGAGTCGGACGAGCACAGGGTTGGAATTAACTCCGTGCGTTCAGACATGGAGACCGGGGAAGAAGCATCCTCGAAAAGATTTGTTCATTACACGCCTGACGTTATCGACTTTATACGTCGCTGCGACACAAAGGAGCAGGCAGAAGAGATAATAAGTTATACGGAAAAACGGGGCGAAATAGAAAAACAATATGCTGACAGGCTCAAGAGGCAACTAAGAGCGAAAGGTGTACGAAGCTTCGGACCCAAGAAAGAAGAGAACTACTACTTTAGGCATGGCGAGCTGGGCGACCGTTAGTTCAGACTTGCTCTTGCGGGACGTTGTCAGGCGTATAAGCCGTGCCGTATTTTAGATCGTGTCTTCGTAGTCGTCTGGCCACGTGAGGATATAGAATCAGCTCTTCAGTCTCTGTTTCCTCACATAGAGATGGACTAATCCGTTTGAGTCTCTGGACAAGCGCCTCGTAGGATTTTCTGGATGAGAAAGATGTCATGACGGCAGGGTGACAACTGACTCCCGCCTCAGCAAGGTCTTGTAATGACTTCAGCTGCATCTCGAAACCCTCTGGCTTGGCGCCAGTGAGCATAGCAAACTCTTCTTTGTTGCACCCTTTCAGGGAAACTCTTGCGTGGACAAATGGATACCTTGACAGGTTTGAGGCGTAGCCTTCGTCGGCGGCTATTGGAATCCCGTTGGTCTCGAGGATGAAGCGATAACTTTTCTCTTGGAGAGCGTCCAGAAGCTGGAGAAGATGAAGTTTTCCTATGGTGGGCTCTCCGCCACTAACCCTCAACAACGCCAAGCCGCGTTTTCTCGCCACGGTCACCAGCTTCTCCGCAATCTCCCTGCCCGAATAGAACCTCCCGACTTCAGCAGGCTTGGACATGACGACATCTGAGACCCAGCAAAACCTACACAGCAAGCCGCAGCCTACACAGTCTGCGGTGACAATTCCACCGTACCATCGAGCAGGACGAACGCGATAGTATTTCTTGGTCTGGCAGTGCAGTTCCATTCGTGTGACGAGTTCTTCGATGGCTGAATGCCTCTGAACGGCATCATAGAACATCTTTGAAGCTCCTTCAACTCTGCCTAGGTTCATTGAACCTTATACCTTTTTATGAACTGATTATGTTTTTCCTTGAATTCAGGTACCAACGAAACGTTCTTCTTAAAACGGAAATGGGTAAGTATATACGTAACCAAGAAGCGTATTTCCAAAAGTAAATAAATGGGCGTATTCAATAGATAGGAAGCTTAAAATTCACGAGGCGAGCGGAGGAGGACGCGTGAGAAGAATAGCTTTGGGATTCGTTATCGCAGCTATTACAGTGATGATGTTTGCTTCTTTCTTAGGCAGCATCAAACCAGCTTCAGCAAACAGCAATCAGGACTACGCTATACAGCATGTCGATCACACGATACAGATCATGTCCAACGGATACTTCTTGATAAACGATACCATAAGCATAGTCGGCAACGCATCCCAAGGAACGACTCTTGACAAGTTCAGTATGGGCTTCCCTTACAAGTACGGTCCATACGTGGTTCGTGGCGTTGCCTACAACGAAACTGACGTTTTTAACGTGACGCTCAACATTCCCCTAGAAAACCGCACAGGTTTCTACGGCGTTGAGGTAAGCTTTCCTGACCCACTAGACATAAGCGCTGGAGTTGCGCACACGTTTACCGTTGTCTTTGTACTTTCCAACAATCTTGTCACGTCATCGGGGACGAACAGTTTTAGCATGGATTTTCCAGCCTACCCCAGCTTAACGAAGACCGTTGACGACTGCAACGTGAAAGTCGTTTTCCCTCAGAACGCGTCAAGCACAACCATCGTAAAGGATGATGGCCCAGTCAATGGGACCAGTTACGAACTGACCGCTCTGCCTGCCTTCACGTATTCCTCTGCAAACGCGACCTTTTCAGTGTCAGGCGAGAAGCTACAGCTGTTTGACATAATGACTCTGGTACGCGCGGTTTCGGTGGGTGGCGCGGGCGATATTGGAGGGTCGGACAGTTACTACATAACGAACGAGGGACCGACAAGCATGGCAGTCATGGAGGTTCTGCTTCCACCCAACGCCACCAGTGTGAGCGCCCACGACCAGTTCGGACGAGAATTTGCGGCGCCGACTCTAGTGCTAGATAATGAGACGACTGACTTGTACCGAGTTGCTTTCACGTCGCCGTTAGAGAGCAATAAGTCCTTTAGATTCACAGTAGCATACCAGCTGTCAAGCGAGGTTTACGTCAGCACGATGGAAGGCTCTAACACCTTTAGCCTTACTTTTCCATTGTTCCAACACGTAAACTACTACGTCGAACAAGCCTCGATAACTTTGACTTTGCCCGAGGGCGCGAGAATACTCAACGTCGGAGACACCCTAGGCAACACTGGTTATGGCATTTCAAGCAGCGTTTTTCAAGATACATTAACGGTAGACAAAGAAGGCGTTAGTCCACTCGAGGACATTCTGTCGTCAGAGGATGTTCTTCAAGTGGTTTATCAGTATAATCCTTTATGGCTGTCGTTCCGCCCGGCATTATGGATGTGGGCAATATCAGTCGTTGTGGGCGCTGTTGTTTTCGTGTGGAAGAGACCCAAGGCAGCAGCTCCCATCGGTGCACCCGGGGCTGTTGTGAGGCTTCGCCCAGAATACATCAGAGCATTCGTAGATGCCTATGAAGAAAAAAGAAAGATCGCTAAGGAATCGGAATCCCTTGAGACGATGGTGCGAAAAGGAAGGATTCCCAGACGAAGATACAAAGTGAGGAAGAAGACGTTGGAAACGCGCCTCAACACGTTATCTGCAACTTTGACAGAACACAAGGAGAGAATGCACGCCGCTGGCGGCAAGTACGGTGACCTTATGCGCCAGCTCGAAGTGGCTGAAACAGAGATTAACGAGGTTGAAACTAACATAAAAAGCATCGAAGCCCGTCACGGTCGCGGCGAAATCTCGCTAGAAGCCCATAGAAAGCTCCTCGGTGACTACCAGCACAGAAAAGAAGCAGCTGAAACAGCAATCAGCGGAATTCTTCTGAGGCTTCGTGAAGAAATTCGCTGACGGACCTAAACACTTTTATCCTTCTGCCAAGATTCCAATGCAAATCTGGTTGAAGAGGGAATTGCACATGGTAAAAATAGTCATCGACAATCATAAGTGCACGGGTTGTGGCACATGCAAGGACGTATGTCCCGTGGCGGTTTATGAGATGAAGGACGAAAAATCTGTGGCTGTCAAACCCGACGAGTGCCTGGTCTGCAGAGCTTGCGAGGTTCAGTGCCCGGAGAGCGCAATTCAGGTCGTAGAGTAATCGGCGCTCTCTTGTTTCAGTTTCTTAAGCTCGAAAGATGCTAGTTCAATTTCCAAAAGCTTCTTTGAACTTTCTTAGCATCGTCAATTATTCTTTCGCCCAACTTTCTTGTCTTTACTGCCGTTACGGGAACCGTGTCATTTACCGCATAAGCAGCGCCACTCATTCTCGCAATGGCTGCAGCTGCAATCTTACCAACGGCTCTTTGGCTGTATCCTCCTTCAAGAGCAGCGACGAGTTTTCCCTTGCAGGTTCTTGATGCCACCTCAATGATCGTTTGGAAGATTGTTTCGTAGCATGCGGTTGTTAGAGAAAGGTTTGCCACAGGGTCTGTGTAGTGCCCGTCTAAGCCTGCTGATATCAGCACGAATTGTGGCTTATACTGACGAGCAATCGGAACTATGATTTCTTTGAGTGCCTTTAGGTAGACTTGGTCGTCAGTTCCGAAGGGAAGAGGGACGTTCACCTTGTAGCCCGCTCCTTCGCCTTTTCCAACTTCGTCTATGAAACCTGTTCCTGGAAAAAGGCGTGGGTCCTGATGTATGCTCATGTACAGGACTTTGCTGGTTTCGTAGAAGGTTTCTTGGGTGCCGTTCCCGTGGTGCGCGTCTATGTCCAGCACTAGAATTCTCTTCAAACCAACTCTCTCAAGCAAGTATCGAGCGGCTATGGCGACGTTGTTGAAGATGCAGAAACCGCACGCTTGAAATCTTCCTGCGTGATGTCCTGGGGGACGGACCAACGCAAAGGCGTTCTCAAACTTGTTCTTGATCACAAGGTTGACCGCTCGAAGCGTCCCGCCAACAGCGTAAAGAGCAACTTCAAAGCTCTGGGGAGAAGCAACGGTGTCTCCCAAGTCTAAGAGACCACCGCCCGCTCTGCAAACATCTTCGACAAATCTGATGTACTCCGCGTCATGGACCAATTCGACATCTTCAACCCGAGCCTTTCGAGGTTCAACAAACTGCCAATTCCTGCTTTTTCCTAGTGCGCCGTGCTTCAGCTCCTTCATTATGGCGCCTAAACGTCTTGCTGATTCCGGGTGGCGTCGCCCCGGGTTATGCTTGTAATATTTCGGCGAGAAGATAACTGCAGTTCTAGTCATGTTGTTTCACCTTTGTGAAGATGTCATGGAACTTTTTCTGTGCGTATTCTTTGACGGATATTCCCTCGTTCTTGGCTAGCCTTTCTAAAACCCTGCTTACACCAGTTGCGTATTGGATTGCTCTCTTTGGCTTTTCGAGCACGTGTGTAGGCAGTCCTAGGTCCTTGGCGACTTTTCTCAAAACCAGCTTTCGCAGTCCGTCGTCTGGGAGTCTGATTTTCAGTTCTACTGGCAGACTCGCAGCGAATCTTACAATCTGATATGTTGCGAAAGGCAAGCGCAGCTCTACGTTGTGAAAATTGCAGATCTTCGAGTCCCTTTCAAAGTTGATCTCATACGATGTTGCCATGTCCGCAAACATTGTTTGTTGAACTTTCTTGCTTCCATTTCTTGAATATTCATCCGCGTAACGCTTGTAACCCCCGAAGAGCTCATCTGCTCCCTGTCCAGCCAGAAGAACTTTAAAGTTCATTTTAGCCGCTTTTTCAGCCGTCCAGCAGATCGGAACGCCTATGCTCGCCTTGATTGGGTTTGGCTCTTCGACTAGTCGCAGAACTTTGGAAAAAGTTTTGTCAATGTCTGTCTCGTCGTGGAGGTAAACATGAATAGGCAGCTTCAGTTCTTCGGCTGTTTTCTTGGCCTGTTCAGTCTCTGATTCGTTCTTGAGACTCACGTGGATTAGATGCACGCTTGCGCCTGATTTCTGTGCGAGAAAGGCGATTATGCTGCTATCTAATCCTCCTGAAAAAGCCACGGCGATTTCCTTTATTCCTGAGACTCTTTCCTTAGTTGACCGTTCCAAGAGTGCGCGGAGTTCTCTTGCTGCTGTTTGTATGGTGGTTCGTCTTGGCTTTGACGCGGTTAGTATTCTTACGGTGTCAAACTTGAAACCCTGTTTGCCGACGTATGCCATGTGCCCCGGCGGGAATGAACCTGTATTTTCTATTCCGATCGTCCACAGTGCTTCACGTTCGGAAGCGAGTGCCGCCAAGTTCTCGTTTTCGCCATAATAGAGCGGGCGTACGCCCATGATGTCTCTGCCCGCGATTATCCTTTCGGGCTCAGCTAATACTAGTGAGAAGTCGCCTTGAGTTTTCCGTATCAGGTTTCTTATGGCTTCTTCGCGGTTCTGCTGCAGCTTTTTCGCCGTCATTTCTGCATCGGAGAGCTTCTGCGGTGGGGGGTAGATTCTTCCTTCAAAAACAAACGTGGCTTCTTCGAGTCTCATTGGTTGGGGCTTGTCTTTGGGGAGGATTTTTGAAAAGGCATACCCGACTACTATCGGCGAAATCAGGTCTCTGTTTTGGAATGCCTCAATGGAGCTTTGTGTTTTCACGGTGGTCGGCGATGCTATTCCGAATGCATTGGCTTTTCTTAGTTTTAGCGTATTGAGCATCGTGACTGCTGTGGATGTGGCATCTTCGTCGTTCTTGTTTACGACTGCTACTAGTGCGCCCATGCTGGGTAGCCTTTTGAGTTCTGGACCTTGTATTGGTTTGGTAAAACATTAATCTTTAATCGCATTATTCTCTCTGCGAGGGAAAACAGGCTTGCCTATCACACCAGTGGATGTAACTCCGATTGATACGGGTCGCCACGGAACCGTTGAAATGCGGAAAATCTTCAAGGAAGAGGCGCGAGTCCAGAAGCTGCTTGATGTGGAAGCGGCTTTGGCGTGGGCGCGCGCTGAGGTTGGTGACATACCGCGGAAAGACGCTGAAAAGATAGCGGCTATGGCTTCGACCAAGTATGTCAAGCTGAGTCGCATCAAAGAAATCGAACGGGAAATAAGGCATGACGTTGCCTCGTTGGTGCGAGCCCTAGCCGAAGTCTGCGGACCCAGCGGCGGATACGTGCATCTCGGAGCAACGAGCTACGACATTGTCGACACGGTCAACGCTTTGCAGCTCAGAGACGCGTTGGAGCTAATTGAGAAGAAGCTGGATGCGTTTGAGAAGGTCTTGGCGGAGAAAGCTCTGCGGTACAAGAACACGTTGATGATGGGAAGGACTCATGGTCAACATGCTTTGCCGATAACTTTGGGGTTCAAATTTGCGATTTGGATGCGAGAGATTGCCAGACACATTCAAAGGTTTGAACAATGCAGAGAACGTGTGCTCGTTGGTAAAATGAGCGGTGCGGTCGGCACACAAGCTGGACTAGGCGGGCATGCAGTAAAGATTCAGGAACTTGTCATGCAGCACTTGGGGCTTAGGGTCTCTGACATTTCAACTCAAATCGTACAGAGGGACCGCCACGCGGAACTTATTTGTCTGCTGGCTACAATCGCCACCTCCTTGGACAATTTTGCCACCGAAGTTCGAGAACTGCAGCGGCCAGAGATTGCTGAGCTCTTTGAGCCTTTCGAGGTTGAGAGACAGGTTGGGAGTTCGACTATGTCGCAGAAGCGCAATCCCGAACTCTGCGAGAGAGTTTGCGGGCTGGCCAGAATCGTCAGAAGCCTTGTTATTCCGGCATTGGAGGATGTGGTGACTTGGCAGGAGAGGGATTTGACGCAGTCTTCGGCGGAGCGCTATGTGCTTCCCGAAGCATGTGTTCTGGTTGACTATCAGCTTTTCCTCATGACTAACATCGTTGCCAACTTGCGTGTTGACGAAGAACGCATGCGAAGAAACATGGAAATAACTCAAGGGCGAACCATGTCAGAGGCTGTTATGATGGCATTGACGAAGAAGGGCATGAACCGCCAAGAAGCGCACGAGCTTCTCAGGAAATTGACGGTTAAAAGCGAGAGCGAAAAGCGACGTTTCCGCGAAATCCTCCTCGAAAACACGGTTATACGCAAGAAGCTCACCGAGAAAGAGATTGATGCATCGCTGAAGCCTGGTAACTATCTCGGCACAGCCAAAGAACAGGTGACACGCATGGTCAAGAAGACCATGAGAGAGCGAAAGGCTAGAGGGTTAACCTAGTATTCGGTCAGCGCCTTCTGTTTCCAATCCTCTTCTTTTTCGAGCTTTTCCCAAATTTCCTTTCTGACGAAACCGCCGAGCTGCTCTTTAATTTTCTTCGCCAGTTTCGGTCCGATAAGTGGCAGGTTCATCAGGTCTTCGAGTTTCGCAGTCTTCACATCTTCTGTCGTCTTGTAGCCGGCGTTGTATATTATGCGTCCGCGGACTCTTCCAACTCCTTCCAGCTTGACAATCGGTAGTAGTTCCCTCTTAACTCCTTTCTCTATTCTTTCCCTCACCTCATTCGTGAGCGGTAGCACTTGCTTGTTGCCGAAGAGCGTTGCCAACTCGTGCGTGGCGTGAAGCAGCCACTTGCCATTCTCAATCGTTCTGTAGAGGTCTCCAGGCTGGACTCTGAACCTTTCAATAATTGCGTCCTCGGTCATTTCCTCAATCCATCCCTTCAGCACTATAGCCGTCTTCACTTCTCCAAGGTACTCTTCGTAGGCTATCCGGTCTTCCCACTCGTCGGGAACGTCGACCATCAGTTCTGTTTTGTGCTCCTCCATGAAAACGGCGATTTCGTCCAGTTCCTGCGAGTAGGGTCTCATTACAGGACCCATGTCCGGTGTGTGGGCGATCATGTGGAGGAGGCTTATTTCTGTCAAGTACGGCGGCTTTCGCCTCAGTGCGTCGCGGATGATGACTGCCGAGGCGGGGTCGATGTAGAGTTCGCTAATGCGCTTTCCGAATTTCGTGGCATAGATATTTTCGCCCGAGACTTCAATCATTTCCTCGTCGTAGAGGTACTTGAGAATTTTCGCTATGATGCTCTTGATGGCGTCTATATCGTACTGGTGTGCGTAGAACGTTCTGCCGAAGAAGTCGTAGATTCCGCGCTCGGTGTGGGCAAAATCCGCCGCAACGGTCGCCAACACGTGTGACCGTATGATTCGTTCGACGGCGAGCCTTGACCATATCCGCTCCGGTCGCGATAGAACGTAATTTTCCATAAGGTAGTCCGCTTCATCATCGGTCTTGGCTATCAGCACCGCCTCTCCGACCTTGTCGTACTTGGGTCTTCCAGCCCTGCCAGCCATTTGCTTGTACTCTAGAACGCTGATTGGATAGTATCCGTATCCGGGCTCCCATCGCCGATAATCTTGAATGATGACCGTTCGGGCGGGAAGGTTAACTCCAAAAGCCAACGTCGGAGTGGCGGTTAGAACTTTAATCTTTCCCTCCTTGAAAGAGTCCTCTATTAACCTGCGGTGCGCGCCTCCCAGACCAGCATGATGAAAGGCCACGCCGCACTGCACGAGTTCCGCTAGGGATTCACTGATTCTTGTTCTTTCATCCGCCGCTAAGATCCTTTCTGCCTCGTGCTCTAGAGAACGCTTTGCTGGTTTGGACAGCACTTCTGGAATTTCGGTCGCGATTTTTTTGGCAAGCGTGACAGCGTTCTTTCGTGTTGACGCGAAGACCAGTGCCTGAGCGCCAGATTTGACCGTGTTAAGCGCGAGGTTGATGGTCGGGTTCTTTGTTCTCTTCTCTATCTCGTGGGCGTCTCCGCTCTTGAACTGGATTTCCTCGTGCAGGAGTACTCCTTCCTTGAGGGGAATCGGTCTCCATTCTGTTGTGACGTGTTCTGCTTTGATCCACTCTGCGATTTCTTCCACGTTGTTTATCGTTGCGCTCAGCGCCAAAATCTGCAAGTCCGGATTGACCTGCATCAGCCTTGCTAAGACAACTTCTAGGGTTGGACCTCGTTCAGCGTCGTTCAACAAGTGCACTTCATCAGCGACCACGAGGGAGATTTCGTCCATCCATTTGGCCCTGTGTCTCAGAAGAGAATCTGCCTTCTCGTTCGTCGTGATGATGATGTCGTACCTTTCCAGCCATGGGTCGGTGCTGTCGTAGTCGCCAGTGCTTATGCCTATCCTCACGCGCGTGCCGTCGTCCTTTCTGATAGAACTGTATTTCTTGAATTCTTCGAATTTCTCGCTGGCTAAGGCTCTTAACGGTGTTAAGTAAACGGTTTTTCCATGTCTTTCCAGTATGTGCTTGAGGGCGCAAAACTCGGCGACTAAAGTTTTTCCTGAAGCTGTTGGGCTCGCTAAAACAAGGTTTCTTCCTTCGAGGGCTCCCGCTCGCACTGCTTCTTCCTGTGGGGGGTAGAGCTCAACGATTCCAGACCTGATTGTGATTTCTTTTACGGATTCTGGTATGGAAAGGTCTGTTACTTTCACCGCAACGCGCCCATGTGGCTTCTTATGAGAACACTAACTATGTTGTCGGTTTAAAGTATTACGCGAATAACGTCAGTTTTTTGGGTTATGTTTTTTATTGGGCAAGTGCTACTAGAAAATGAAGAATTCAGTACAGACATAGTGGCTGGGTTCAACATGGTTGAAAACGTGAAAGAACTGCTCAAGGCGCATGAGGGCATAAAGCACGAAGTCTACTTGGACATCGAGAATTCAAGCGCGGTTCCGAAAGAAATCATCGACTCCATGCTGCCCTATTACAATCAACGGGCATACGGCAACCCCACACTAACGCATAAACCGGGATGGGAAGCCTTCGAAACAATCATGGAATCACAACAAGAAGTCGCCGAGTGCCTCGGATGCAAAAACCTCGAAGAAGTAAACTTCACGCCGGGAGAAACTGAAGCCAACAACCTAGCGTTGATGGGAGCTGCCTTTTCGAAGAAGGATAAGGGCAAGAAGATCGTGATTTCTGAGATCGAGCCGATAAGTGTCTTGGAAGTTACCAACATGCTTCAGAAGTACGGGTTTACTACGACCAAGGTTCCTGTTGACCGCGAGGGTTTCGTGAACCTTGGAAAATTAGGCGAAGCCGTTGATAAAGAAACGGTTCTCGTAAGCTTGTCCGCAGTGAACCACGAAATCGGAACCATACAACCAATAAAAGAAGCATTAGCGATTGTCAAGGGCAAGAACTCGGAAACGCTTTTTCACACTGATGCCTCGGACGCTTTCGGCAAGGTTTCGTTTGACGCCAATGGTTCAGGCGTAGACTTGGCAACTGTAAGTAGCTACAAGATATTAGGACCTCGTGGTATAGGAGCTTTGTACGTTAGGGAAGGCGTCAACGTGGAGAAGATTCTTGAAGGTCAGATAGGAACACAGAAGCTCTGGCCTGGGGTTGAGAATACGCCTTTGATCGTGGGTTTTGCGAAGGCTTCGGAATTGGCGTTCCAGAATTTTGAAGGTAACGTGGTTCGTATGAGGACGTTGCGCGACAGACTGATTGACGGAGTGTTTGGAGAAATTTCTGACGTTAGGCTTAATGGTCCGAAAGGTGACAGAAGAGTGTCGGATAACGCGAACATAAGCTTTCTGAGGTGCGAGGGAGAAGCGATGACGATTGAGCTGAGTTTGAACGGCGTTTACGTGTCCAGCGGGAGCGCGTGTTCAAGGCGGCTTCTTCAGCCGAGCCACGTTCTCGTCGCCATTGGCAGGAGGTTCGAGGAGGCTCACGGCAGTATACTGATGAAGGTAACTCGTTACCACACTGAGGCGGACATAGATTATGTTCTGGGGGTTTTGCCCAAGACTGTTGAGAGAATAAGGGAGATAACAGGCGCAACGGGGGTGGACTGAGCATGTCGCGAATACCTTTGCCCTACAACCCGAAAGTGCTCGAACTGTTCAGAAATCCCAAGAACTTGGGAAAAATGGACGACGCAACAGTGGTAGCAATCGCCGGAAACCCTGCCTGTGGAGACATGATAACCTTCTACCTGAAAATCAGCGACCAAGACGTCATTGAAAAGGCTTCTTTCGAGAGTTACGGCTGCGCCGCAAACATAGCCACTTCGAGCATAGTTACTGAGATGATTAAAGGGTTGAAGCTTGAAGACGCGTGGAAAGTCTCTTGGAAAGCCGTCACGGAAGAAGTTGGCGGGCTGCCGAGCGTGAAGTTCCACTGCGGAATCCTCGCTGTTGGGGCGCTGAAAAGGGCAATCAGAAAGTACTGCAAGGACAAGGGAGTTGCTCCAGAGTGGTTGCAGAAGGAACTGACTTTTGAGGAGAGACAGGCTTTGGAAGAAGAGGAGCTTGCCAGGCTTCTGGCTAAGAGGATGAAGTTAACCGAGGAAAAGAAGTGATGTTCGACCCTCACAAGATTCGAGAAGACTTTCCAATACTGAAACGGAAGGTAAACAATCACCCGCTAATTTACTTTGACAATGCCGCGACCAGCCAAAAACCTCGACAAGTGATCGAGGCTGAGAGGGACTTTTATGAAAAACACAACGCCAACGTTCATAGGGCTGTTCACACCCTTTCGCAAGAGGCTTCTCAGCTTTACGAGGATGCGCATGAAGAGGTCGCCAAGTTCATAAACGCGAGCGGTATGGAGGAAATTGTCTTTGTCAGAGGAACGACCGAAGCCATCAATCTAGTAGCCTACGGATGGGGTCTTCACAACCTAGGAAAAAAAGATGAGGTTGTTGTGTCGCTGATGGAGCACCACAGCAACATCGTTCCTTGGGAAATCCTCTCGAGAGTAAACGGGTTTGACGTCACTTACGTCGAAGTGAACAACGATGGAACGCTAGACTACGAGGATCTAGAGGGTAAGATATCGCGCAAAACAAAAATCGTCTGTTTGTCCCATGTCTCGAACGTCACCGGAATAGTGAATGACGTGAGGCGGATCGTTAAGCTTGCGCATGAACACGGCGCATTGGCGCTCTTTGACGGGGCACAATCCGTTCCGCATCTACCAGTCGATGTTAAAGAGTTGGGCGTTGATTTTCTGGCTTTTTCCGGGCACAAAATGCTGGGTCCAACAGGCATAGGATGCTTGTACGGTAAGCGCGAGGTTCTTGAGAAGACGGACCCGTTTGAAGGAGGCGGCGAAATGATACGCGAGGTTGCCTTCGACACAAAAAGGAAACGGTGCACCATTTCTTGGAATGAGTTGCCTTGGAAGTTTGAGGCTGGAACGCCGAACATCGCTGGCGGTGTGGGGTTGATGGCGGCTGTTCGATATTTGACGAGGCTGGGCATGGAGAACGTGAAAGCCCACGAATGTATGATGACGGGATACGCCATGAAACGACTGAAAGAGTGCGGCAACGTTGAGGTTTATGGACCGAAGGATCCTTCCGTGAAATGTGGAATTGTTCCGTTCGGCGTTCAGGGTTTGAGTTCGCACGATGTGGCGCTTTTTCTGGATAGTTATGGGATCATGGTGAGGAGCGGCTACCATTGTGCGCAGCCGTTGCATCAGATGCTCAAACTGAGTTCCTCAGCTCGGGCAAGCTTCTACCTGTACAATACTACTGAGGAAATTGACAGGTTTGTGGACGTGTTAAAGGAGATCGAGCGGGTTTAATGGTGTCCGTCGAAGATTACGTGGCTAGAGTCGAGGAAACATGTGGCGAGGAAAAGGATTTCATCGTTATATTCAAGTATGACAAGAAAGACGAAGCTGTTGCGAAGATTCTGCAGAGGGCAAAGAGAGAAAAGTCGATTTCCACCTTGATCTATGAACTTGCCTTCAGAAACGTTTCTTTTCGTCTCTATTCAACGGGCAAGGCTATTTTTAGAAATTTGAAGGAAAAGAGCGAATTGCAGCGCGTTTTAGCTGAGCTTCTGTTGTAATCGTGAGGATTAATTCAATGTATTGAATCGTGAGAAGTAAGACTTAAATCGAATTCTGAACACAAACTAACTCACCTAAACACTCAGAGGGAACGCTGGTGTCGAACACGAAGCATAAGCCGACTGAAAAAGAGGCCACGTCGAGCACCGTCGGCTTCGGGTATCAGGGCGGAAAAAAGAAGAAGGAAGAGGAATCTGTCTACCTCGTGGAGGAACAGATGAGAGCCGAACTAAAAGACACAAAGTTGTCAGTGTCGATAACGAAAGCCGTTAACATCGACACGCCTTCTCACACGGAGCTTCGGAACAAGTACCGCATAACAAAGTATGACCTGCACCCTGGATACCTGTTTCCGGAGGCTCTTCGGTCAATAATTCCCCGCAATACGCCCGAGTACATCGACAAGGGATTCAACTACGTCGAGAGAATCGTCCGCGCCATGTTCTATTTCAAACAATGCGCCTTAATCGGCCCCAGCGGAACCGGGAAAACCCACATAGTTTACCTGATAGCCGAGCTTTGCGGTCTTCCGATGTACGAGATAAACTGTGGTTTGCAGACATCAGCCTACGACTTGTTCGGGAGGTACATCGGTCTCGGAAAAGAAAACTGGATTGACGGGCAGATAGTGATGTGGTGCAGGAACGGCGGTTTGCTGTACTTGGACGAAGCGAACATGATGAAACAGGACATCGCCACAAGACTGAACCCGGTTCTCGACACGAGAGGGCACATCGTGTTGACCGAGAAAGACAATGAAATAATACCTAGGCATCCGTGCGGTTACATGGTAATTTCCATGAACCCCTTCTCAGCCGAGTTTGCCGGCACCAAACCGTTGAACGCGGCGCTCAGACGGCGAATGTCCGTTTGGATAAACTTCGACTATTTGAGCATAGGCGAAAAGGTGTCGCCAGACGAAATAGGGCTCGTCGCGAAAAGGAGTGGCGTCGACGCAAAGGCAGCCGAAAAAATAGTTAGGGTTGGCGCTGAGCTTAGAAGGCAATACAAGAACGGCGACCTTCCATATGGACCTTCGCCAGGAGATCTAATTAACTGGGCTACATTGGTCGCTGACGGATGCCCACCCATCGAAGCGGCAGGGGAAACGATAGTTGGAACGACGAGCGACGATGTGGAGATTCAGGCAGCCGTTAGACGAGTCGTCGAGTCTGTTTTCGAATAACCTGAGAATATGGGTCTGGGCTTTGAGTTTTTTTGATTTTGCTTGGTCAACTGTCTTCCAAACCTCGAAAAAGACGCATAACGAGATTAAAATACTCTTTCATGGCGATTTGAGGTACCCTTATCTCGGGAAGGATAGCAAGGGATTCGTTCTGCACTTGATTAAGCCCAAACGGCTGGACGATAAGCAGGCGCTTTTTCAAGGTTTAAAATTCAATCTTCAAGATTTGAACCATCGGAAGATCATCTGGTACTTGTTCAAGGCTTCAGTTTACCATTTGAGCGTGCATTCACAGGTGTCGGATTTTTCAGTCTATTCAAAGTGGGCTCGAGATAAGCATCTTAACCTGTCGACGTTCGTGATTAGCCTCCTAGAAGATGCCATAATAAACAGTCATTTGAGACAATCTTTCCGGCACATGCTTCCAGAAATAGCTTATGGAAACGCCATCTCGTTCGTTCGAATGAAAGACGTGCAGCATCTCGCCAGCAAGTCATCGAAGGTTCTGACTTCCGCGCTCCTGAACTACCATTTAGGTAGGGTTAAGGGGAGCTTGGGTGATGACGCCCAAACCGAAATTGAAGCGATCACTTCGATTCTCAGGAAACTCAGTGATGATTCCACTGTGGATGATAGAATCGAAGCTGCCACCAAGATTTATGAAACCTTCTCGTTGTACGGCGAAGCCTTTGAGGTTCCCTCCCTCTTGTACACAGAGAGCCACGGGACGAACGACCTCTTCTACGAACCATACATTCCGAGGGAAGAGGAAATCCGGCCAATTCTCACTCAAGCAATAAGCACTATCGACAACGACGTGAAGAACGAAGAACAGCTCAAGACTTTTCTGCAAGACCTGACGGAGGGCGAGGCTCAGCAGGCTTTGACTGCATGGAAAGAACAGGAGAATTCCAAGCTGAAAATTTTGCGAGGTTACATTGAGATAGGAAAGGAAACGAGGTTCGAAGAGTTCGAGTTTCCGGTCGAAGACTATGTCGAGTTTCAGAGAAGGCGAGAATACCTGAGCAGTCCCATAAGGCGCATACTACATCAGCTTAGGCTCTTGAAGAATGTTGGCGGTGAGGATTTTAGGCAAGAGAGCGGCTTCGTCGATTTGCAGGAGGCTATACAGGTCATTGCTAGCAAGAGTCAGCGGACCGATATTTTCGCTCGGGAGGAACTTCAGACGAGGGAAGACGCATGGTCAATACTTATCGATGCAAGCCACAGCCTGAACATGTTCAAGGGCGAAGTTCGCGGTATCGCCTTGTGCCTTTCTGAGGTTGCGAGATCGCTCATTCTCGATCCGAGTTCATGGGGTATGTTCGCCTTCAACGACAAGTTCTACGTTATTAAAGACTTTTCCGAAAAGTTTGACGCGCGAGTTAAGGCTCGAATAGGCGGCTTATCCTACGGAGGATTGACATACTTGCCGGACGCGATTATGCTTGCCGCTCAAGCGCTGACGAAGCGTTTGGAAGAAGCCAGAGTGCTTGTCATCGTGTCGGACTTCTTCCCCGCGGGGTTCGAAGGAGCCGAGGAGAAACTTAAGGAGAATATCAAGAAGATTGAGCGCTTGGGGATAAGCATCATAGGCATCGGCGTCAACAGCCGAGCCGTTAAGCAGTACCTGCGTACCAACTGCGTCGTCGAAGGTCCGTATGATTTGATGAAGAAGTTCACCAAGGCATTCGTGGAATTCAACGGAAGCTAAACATTCGTGCTGCCATTAACCTGCTTTGCGACTGAAAAGTCGGTTTCGAACTCAAACTTCTCCGCCGTGGCGACATCCTTCTTGGGTTTGAAAACTATCCTTTCAGGTACTCCATCGTGCATGTAAACCACGTACAGTAGTTCTTTGCCTAAGCCGTAGCGTTCCAAGTCAACGATGGAGACCTTAGCTTTCTCAAGTTTGTCAACCTTGTCTTTCAATTCCTCTGTCGCTTCGAAAAGCATTTCAGCTTCACCTAAATCGTCGGCGCTGAGCATGACATTCTTAAACTGGACCCATTCTGTCGACGTTCCTATTTTCCTATCTTCTTTCTTACCGGCTTTTCTAGTGCCTGCCCTCAATACTTTCTGCAGTTCAGCAGCTTTTTTCACCCGTTCCTGGTTTTTTGAGGGTTCCGGGTTTCTAAGAAGACTTCCTAGCCATTGGCTGTAATCTTCAAGCAGTACCTTGTACTGGTTTATGTCAGCTTCTACAGTTTCTCGAATTTCCTTCAGCGAGTAGAAGGTTCTGATTTCCGTTAACAACTCAACCAAAATTCATCACCAGCAAACTTCTAGGTTTGACCCTCAGGCTTCAGCGTCTCCTTTACGACATCCATCGTCGTGTCTTCGTCGGCGGCTGCCGTCCCTTCCTTGCTGCCAGTTATGGCTTTGGCAATGCCTTTGAGTTCCTTCTTCACCTTTCCGAAGAAGCTGACTCTCGTGCTTATTTTCTTCCTGTACAGCGTTATCACCCTAGCCAGTTCGGGCATGATGTCCCACAATGCGGCCATGACGATTTCAGGAGGGTACTCGGCTAGAAAAGCGGATGTTACTTCGCCGTTCTCATGAACGAGTATGAGGTGGCCTTCCTCGTTCAAAATCGCCTTCTTGACTTTTGTTCTCAGTGGCATATCCTGTGGAGGAATGTTGAAGGACACGTTGAGCTTCTTGAGAATCTGCTTAAGCGAGGTGCACAGCTCACTCACGAGGTTGTTCTCTTCCATGAGGAACTCGCTTAACTGCAGCGTCTCCTCGCTTATGCTCTTCAAGAGTTCCTGCAGTTTCTGCTCGATTTCGACCTTAGACTTTTCTATCTCGCCCTCGTTCAATGTCTCTCCGCTTTCTTCCGAAAGTTTCATGGGATGGAAAAAGTATGACTTCTCAACAGCCTCGGCTTGGGTTCCGTCAGTCTGCGCCACATCCGGATTGGGTTTTTGTTTGTTATCCTTACTTTCCATGAGCATCTGTCCTAATATTCTCTGATAATGTCGCCTTCGTAACTTAATCCGACCGCTAGGGGATAATAGGGTTAGTATGTTGTAGGCTGTTACGCACTATCCGACGGCTAACCGCCGTACTGCGGCTTGTGAGGCCTTACAAGTAAGAACGCCAGAAAGAGGTACAGGGCAGCACCAGAAGCTTGCCGAGTCAAGTCTTGTGAGATCCAGAACCAGCTTGCGCCGCCGCTGAAGTGCAATCCAGCTATGAACCACGCAAAAACAGTGTCGATGAAGATTTCGATAACCACGGCGATTCTTGAGGGGATTTTGATAACATGAGAATCTAGATTCATGAGCATGAAGATCGGTAGGTTTGCTGCTAGAACGAAAAGTGTCAGTCCCCACGATATGCCGAGGTTTTCCATGAAAACCCTAGCGTATAGATTAGCTTCTGCGCTGGGCACCCGGCAAAACGCGAGCGTCGACAGGTAATCGAAAAGTATGAAAGAGAAGATCAGCGCGATTCTCTTGGACCAATGGTTTCTCCTTGGCAGGAAAAGGTGTTTCAGCTCAATAGACATGCCCACCTTACGCTGCAAGTTCCTTCCTCCTCTGCCGACCTCTAACTACTTCTATGGTGTGTTGTAGCTAAAACCTTGCCGATTCCGTGCGCCGCAATATGAATTTTCGATTCAGATTTCCAATTCAGAAGTATAAAATATAGAGATTAGCTAGATTCGGATTCTGTTTCGGAACTAAAAGAAGGAGCAAGGCTGCAAGAGGGTCTAAATGGAATTGTCCGTTGAAAAACCTGAAAATATCATGAAACTGTACGATGAGAGCACGGGTTCGTATAGGTTCGTGAAAACAGACAGTGGATTGTCTAAATCCATCGATATGATAGAGAGAACCCTTCACAGGCTCGGTCTTTCAAAGAATGAGATTAAGGTCTACGTGTCTCTTGCCCGCTCTGGGGAACGGAAGGCAAGCGAGATTTCCGAGGCCCTGTCCCTTCACAGGACGGAAACGTATCGAATCTTACGCGACCTTGAGAAGAAGGGACTGATCTCTTCAGTTTTCGAGAAGCCGCTAAAGTTTATCGCCACACCCTTCGAGAAAGCGTTGGATACGCTGATCGAGACCAAGAAGATGAAAATCAGCCTTCTGGAGAAGAGGAAATCGAGCTTGGTCGACATTTGGCTCTCTCTTCCAAAACCAGAAGCCGAGAATGAAAGGAAGGAAGTTTTTCAGATACTTGAGGGCGAAGAGCAGATAAACCTGAAAGCGGATGAAATTCTCAATGGCGCAGAGAAAACCATTTTCGTGTTCACTTCTGAGCACGACATTCCGAACTTTTACCATTCCGGACTCTTGGACAGGCTTGACAAAATATCGAAGAAGAACCTAGATGTCCAGTTGTTGACCAACTATTCGCCCAAGAGCTGCTTTTTCTTGGAAAAAATAAAGCTGAAGAAAGCCAAGTATTCGCTTTCAAACGTCGAGGAACTGCCAACTTTCATACTCACTGATGACAATCAGCTCGTTTTGCTCATCAGGAAGAACAACGGGAAGAAGAGAGTTGCGGCATTGTGGACGAACTATGACGCTTTCGTGAAAGCCCTCAAGACACTCTTTCTTGAGTTGTGGAGCAATGACGCCTAGCTTGGTCAAATAATCTTGTTCTTGATTTCCTGCCACACTGCCCTGGCTAATGCTCTAGCTTCTTTGTCTATCACCAACAGCGCCGACAAATAAATAACACCTGCGACTCCAGTCACGCTTAAGATCAGGTATCTCCTTTCTGGATGAGGGATTGCGAACAGAAATGCAGCCATGACTGCGGAAGCGGAAAGGTATTTTGCGATGTTCCTCCATGGGATTTCAATCCTTGTCATTCTGCTTATTAAAACAAGCAATATTATGAACATTAGCAGGCGTGCCACTCCATTGATTATGCTTACGTAGAGGGCTGCCTGTGAAGCCACGCCTTGACCGTAGTTTCTAAGAACGAAGAACGTTGTGGGGATGCTGATGGCAGAGTGCAAGTATGGTAGCGAGAACGCGAGGAACAACCGACTCCTTACAAGCTTTTTGAATGATATTTTTGAAGTTTCGTCGACTGTCTCTAACCCGTAGAGCACGGAGGTGAAGAACGTCGACAAGGTAAAAACAAAATAGTCAAGGGCTGTGACGACGAGGACTGACCCGTAGTTCTTGAACGTCAAGTCTGTCACAATCAGTATCATGTAAGAATCCGCCAAGGCAACTGCTCCTACAGTCATCGGAATGGCGAACATCAAAACCATCTTCAAAGACGTTGTAATGTCTTCGCTCTTCTTCTCGGCAAGAAGTTTCGGGTACATCGCGAAAGCTAGGGATGAAGAGAAAGTGATTACGGTCGCGATCAACGCAGCAGCGCCGTATATGCCTCTCGCTCCGGCCACGTATGTGAACAGCATGATGAATACGTAATTTGCTATGTAGTTCCCTGCGACGTTGTAGATGTTTGCCACGGAGCCTTTGAGCCACTCTTTCACATATTCCCATTTGACTTTTACCTTCAGTTCTGGGGCGACAAGTTTAAGGTAGAAAGCTATCTTCACCGAGAACGTGGCTGCTATTGCGATCACGGCTCCCAAGACTCCCTGTTGAAGTTGGACGATGAGGAGATAGCCAAAGGCTACTCTGCCGATTTCCTGGATGAAGAGTCCGTAGCCGACCGTGTGCGGGATTTTGGCCTGCAAGCACGCTTCCAACATTGGCAGTAGATAAAGTTCGATGATCTGGATCGAAATCACGAAGTAAATTGGAAGGTAATTTGCTTCGACACCGAGTAGTGAAGTGATTACCGGAACAAGCAAAAGATAGATCACTGTGACTGCGAGTGATATTGACAGGTTTGTCATCACGCCTGTCTTCGCGGCGCCTTCCTTGTCTCTGGCAACAAACCGCAATACCCAAAAAGGAAACACGCTGGCCATGAGAGTGAAATAGGGAATGAGGTCGTTCACGTTGAACCAAATGTCATATTCGCGTGGGTGCTGGGGTAGAGTTGCGGCGGAGATCATTACCTGAAAGAGTAGCCCAGTCACGACGGTGAGCATGTTGGCGGTGAAAACTAAGAAGCCGGAATATTGTAGTCTTATGTCTTTTTTTGTCAACGGTCCACCTTATTTTTGCTTCATGCATAGGAGTTAGCGCATATTTAGTTTTGTGTTGCTTCCGAACGCTGATATTTGAAAATCACAAACCCTTGAAGAGTCGGGCGATCGATGAATCGTCGCTTAAGTGCTGCTTTCAGGATTGGGGTTTGGTTTTCGAGCGGGCTTTGATCTTCATTTTGGTTCTGCTGACCCAGTTATAGATTGGGATGAGCCTGTATTTTATTGATTGTGGGAGAGCGTCTTTTATTTCTCTGTGAAGTCCTAATCTCGTAGCTATTCTGCCCTTCCGTGTTAACGGTATGAAATGTCGTGTTAACGGATACTGGCTGAACCCGTTGTTCTGTTTGAATTTGTCGAGGGTCGGATGGTTTCCCATTCTACCGTACATCAGCCATTCAAAACGCTTGTTTGCGCAAAATTCAACAGCCTTGGCTATCAGCGCATTGTTCACTGCCTTGTCCCAGTGTTTCTGAAGCGAAAGTATCTGAGACAGGATGGTTATCTTGTCGCCATAAACGAGCTGTGCGAACCCTACGAGCTCGTCTTGAAGACAAGCCCCGATGTAAGTAGATTCTCGGGACGATAGAACGGTTGATTTTACCGCCTCCAAAGGCGTTCCGTAATGAGGGAATCCTCTCTCTTGGCGTATGGGCGTTTCGTTGTAGATTTTCCAGATGCCCTCTGCCAACTTCTCGTTCGGCCCGGCTAGTTCTATTTTTATGCCGCTCTTTTCTGCCTTGCGAATCATGTTGCGCGTCTTTTTCCCGATACTTTCCCACCATTTGTCATAAGTCGTTACGTGCATCAATGCTATGTTATCGCTCGCTCTTACCCAAGACTTAGGAGGGTTTGGAATCGGGGAGCACCATTTTCTTTCTATGAAGGTGAATATGTCTGCCCTTCTCTCTCGAAGTTTTTCAATGAACCGTTCCGTCGGAATGACATCTTTCTCATACTCTTTCACGTCGGCCGCTATCGTGAAGAAGGTTTTCTTGCGAAACGCCACCGTTTCAAACTCATTGTCCACGTTCAGAATTCTCCTCAATGCTCTGTAAAACGGGCCTCTGCGGTTCATCTTGCCCCTTTGGAAAAGCCATATCGGATGGATGTGCAGGGCGTCTCCCTTGACGGCACGAGATTTCGCTATCTCGTAGACCTGTTCCTCGCCATAGGTATAGCATAAGAGGTCCAAACCACAAACTGGGAACGAATGAAACGATTCTAAGGGGAAGTCTTGGGGAACGGTGGGAACTTTGAATTGCCATCGTCTCCACATAAACCGTGCCACTAGGCTGGAAGTCCCGTGAATAGTATAATAGTTCACTTTTTTACCAGCTATCTTTCCCAACGTTTCCAGTTCTTTGTTCGGGTCTTTCACAACGTGAAGAGCGATCTCATGCCTACTGTTGCTCAGCAACCTTAGCATTTCCTCGTCTGGGAACGTTATCGGCGTGAAAAACCAGTACGCCTTAATATCTTCTGGCGATTCGTTAATCATTCGCGCGACTATCTTGGGGTTTCTGAGGTAGTCGTTTCCCGCCTGTATATCGAGGAGGGTGGAGATGAAGCTCTTGATTCTTGAAGGATATGGATAGTCCACGTCGATCCTTAGTTTTATCAACATCGTTTCCGTTCTGCCGTTCTTAAGTGAAAATTCCGTTTCTGTTTATAAACTCTTAATCCGTTCAACACTAGCCTACGAGAATTTCCCGTAGAAATCTATCTGTTCCTTTTCCAGTATGGGTTTCCACCACTGCTCGTTTCGAGCGTACCAATCGATCGTCTTCCTTATTCCTTCGTGAAACTTTACTTTCGCTTTCCACCCAAGCTCGCTCTCGATTTTACGAGTGTCCAGGGAGTATCTGAGATCATGTCCGGGTCTGTCTTTCACGAACTTTAGCAGGTTTTCGGGTTTGTCTGCGAGTTTCAGGACTGTTTTCGCGGCATCAACGTTTTCCATTTCCTCTTTTGAAGCGATGTTGTAGGTTTCTCCGTTTTTGCCCTTGTGCAGAACCAAGTCTAGAGCTGCGCAATGATCTTCAACGTAGAGCCAGTCTCTAACGTTTATGCCAGTTCCGTAAACGGGAACGTGCTTGTTCAGCAGCGCATAGGTTATTGTTTTGGCGATGAACTTCTCTGGATGTTGATAGGGACCATAATTGTTCGTGCCCCTCGTCACCACCACGGGAAGGCCATAAGTCTCAAAATAAGCCTTGCACAACAGTTCCGCGCCGGCTTTCGATGCAGCATAGGGGTTGCGCGGGTTCAAAACGTCGTTTTCTTTGAAGCTTCCTTTCTGGATGTGCCCGTAGACCTCGTCGGTGCTGACCTGCACGAACTTCGATATACCCGATTCCCTGGCGCACTCCAGCAGAATGTAAGTTCCGATAACGTCGGTTTGGACGAACGTTCCCGCCTCTATTATGCTTCTGTCTACGTGGGTTTCCGCGGCAAAATTCATGATGGCGTCACAGTTCTTTGCGGCTTTCGCAACGTCAGTTCTCTTTGTTATGTCTCCTTCAGTGAATGTGATTTTGTCCCTGATGTCCTCCAGATTTTCTCTTCTCCCGGCATACGTGAGTTTGTCCAAAACTACGATTTCGTATGTGGGATGCTTCTTCAGGGCGTAATGCACAGAGTTGCTTCCTATGAACCCGGCTCCTCCGGCAACGAGAATTCTCATTCTGTCACCCATGTTTCAGCCATGACGCCAGCTTCCAATCATAGGGAATCTTGTCCGTGTCTGGCGGCAGCCTAAACTCGTCTGGCTTGTCGTAGTTGTATAGCTCCGTGGGTACGTTGAGGACTAGCGAGTAATCTTCGCTTATCGTCTTGAACCCGTGCCAAACTTCTGGGGGAATCTGAACGAGAAGAAGGTTCTTTTCGCCGATTGTGAATTCGTTTGTTTCGCCTCTAGTCTTTGACTTCTTTCTTCCGTCGTGCAGTACGAGTTTTATCATGCCTTTCACGCACGTTATATTGTCGGTTTGTTTCTTGTGCATGTGCCAAGCCTTGACGACCTGCGGGTAGGCCGCTGTGACGTAGGCTTGTCCGAATTCTTTGAAATGTTCCCAATCATTCCTAAGGATTTCGATGAGCCATCCTCTCTCGTCAGCCACTTGTCTAAGCTGTTTTGTTACAACACCTTGTATCATGTCTCTCCTCTCACAGCACTATCTTGGAGCTTTCGCCCACTATCAGTCTGTGTCCTTTCGGTCCTTTCTGGTTGGTTATTATCTCGGAGTTTGCGCCTATTATGCTGTCTGTTATTTTTGTGCTAATGTCTATCGTGCAGTTTTCCATCACTATCGAGTTTTCAATCTCGCCTCTTTTCATCTTAACGTTGTTACCAATCGACGTGTAGGGACCCACATACACGTCTCCGTCTATCAATGCGTTTTCTGCTATAATCGCAGGACCTCGGACGAGCGCACCCTTCTTGACGAGCGCGTTTTTTCCTATGCTTACCCTGCCTTGAATGCAATTCTTGTCTTCAACCGTTCCCTCCATTTTCGGTTCCAACTCGTCCAGCATCAGTATGTTTGCTTCTAAAATGTCCTCGACCGTGCCCGTGTCCTTCCACCATCCTCCAACCTTTCTATAGCCGACCGTGAACCCCTTGTCCATAAGCAGCTGTATGGCTTCTGTTATTTCGAGTTCTCCTCTCCAAGATGGTTTCAACTTTCTAATCATGCTGAAGACTGTCGGCTTGAAAAAATAAATGCCCGTGAGCGCATAGTTGCTCGGCGGCTTCTTCGGTTTCTCAACCAGCCTAACAAGGTTGCCGTTCGCGTCAAACTCGGCCACCCCGAACTGCTGAGGGTTCTCAACCTTACACAACAGTATCATTGCATCATAGTTCTTCTGCTGGTATTCCTTGACGAACTTTGATATTCCGCCCTTCAACAGGTTGTCGCCCAGATAAACGACGAAGGGACTATCTCCAACGAATTTCTCAGCCAAGCCCACAGCATGGGCGATGCCCGCAGGCTTATCCTGATAAATGTACGTTATGCTTACGCCGAACTTGCTTCCATCCTCGTAGTAGGCTTTGACCTTTTCCGGCATCACGTCGCCCAGTATTATAGCTATTTCGCGGATTCCAGAATCCCGCAAGTCCTCCATGACGCATTGAGATATCGGCTTGTTCGCGACTGGAATCAACTGTTTTGGTCCAGTGTGGGTTAAGGGTCTGAGTCGTGTGCCGTGCCCACCGTGAAGTATCACCCCTTTCATTCTTCTACCTCTTTTCTCATTTTTTCAAGCCCTTCCGGCACGCTTAACGGCTTTGTCTCCAGTTGTTTTTGTATCTTGCTCGTGTTTAAGGATGAATCTTTTGGTCTTCTAGCCACCCAGAAAGTGAGGTCCTTCATTTTCACAGGTTGGATTAAGGCTGCATCCAGCCTGAAGGTTTCTGCGATTTGTCGGGCAAACTCGTAACGGCTCGTTCTTTCACTTCCAGCCGCATGATAGATTCCTCGAAGATTCCTTTCCGCGGTTTCAACCGCCATCTCAGCCAGATTGTCTGCCAGTGTCGGCGTGTTGTAGTGGTCTTCAACCACTGAAATCTTTTCGCTCTGCTTCAGCTGGTTAATTACCCACGTGGCAAAATTCTGTTTCCATGGATGCCACCCGTACAGAACGCTCGTTCTGAGCACCGCATAATTTGCACAGTACTGGATTACCTGTTTTTCGCCTTCAAGCTTTGTCAAACCGTAATAGTTGATCGGGTTCGGGCTGTCTTGTTCGGTATAATTGCCTTTCGTGCCGTCGAAAACATAGTCCGTTGATACGTAAACCAGCTTCGCACCCACGTTACCGCATGCGACGGCTATGTTTCGTGTTCCCTCCACGTTTGTCTTGAAAGCGTGTTCTTTTTCAGTTTCACATTTATCCACGTTCGTCTCGGAAGCGGTGTGGATTACTGCATCTGGCTTGAGGTCACGGAACAATCTCGAAACTTCTGCGGCATCCGTGATGTCTAATCCTAGGGAATTCGGGTGCAGTGGCTTCGTGTTATGAAACGGCGTCACGTCGTGGTCATTTTCTGCCCGCTCAACTACCTTGTTGCCTAGCAATCCGCTTGCGCCCGTAACCAGCAGCTTGAGCTTTGGTGCTTTCAACGTTGATTCAGCCAGTTGACCGTTGAATAAGTGAAGCATTGGACCATTTAATGATTCGCTCTTACTCGCTAGGGTTCAGCGTCTTTGGGTCCGACACCTATTGCGACGTATCTGAGTTTGCGAGAGAACTTTCGCGGGTCGTACACGTGTCTACCGTCGACGAGGATAGGTTTTCTCATGTTGGCGGCGAAGTCTTCGGGTTTGAGCTGCAGAAATTCGGACCACTCGGTCACGAGGATGGCGCAATCAGCGTTTCTAATGCATTCTATGGCTGATTTGCAGTATCTTATCTTTTTCCCGGATATTGCCCTTGCGTTTTTCGTGGCTGCTGGGTCGTAGACCCGTACTCTTGCCTTTCGGTTCAGCAGTTCCTCGACTATTTTTATCGACATTGCATCCCGCATGTCATCTGTTCCGGGCTTGAAGGACAACCCCAATACCGCCACGGTCTTTCTTTCAAAGTTCCCCAACAACTGTTCGGCGAGTTGGACAGCCTTCAACGGCTGAGCTGAATTCACGGAAAGCGTGGCTTCTGTGAGCGGAAGCGCGGTTCCGGTCTTTTTTGCGAAGTTCAGCAGCGCCTTCAAGTCCTTTGGGAAGCACGAACCACCCCAGCCTAAGCCGGCTTTCAGAAACAAGGGTCCTATGCGTTTGTCCAGCCCGATGCCTCTTGCTGTTACAGCCACATCTGCGTTTGGAATTTTCTGGCACAGGTTTGCCATTTGATTTATGAAGCTTACTTTCATGGCTAGAAAAGCGTTACTCGCATACTTGATGAGTTCCGCGTTCGGAAGGTTCGTCCTGACGATGGGCAGCGTGTTTTCTTGGCAAAAGTCTTTGTACAGAGATTCTAGCAGGTCGCCGGATTTCTTGTCATATTCGCCTATGATGATGCGGTCGGGGTTGAAAGTGTCCTTCAGGGCGGAGCCTTCTGCCAGAAATTCCGGGCTCATGCAGAGGCCGAAGGCGGTCCCGCATTTTTTGCCTGAGTGTTTCTCGATTGTGGGTTTTACGGTGTCGTTCGTTGTGCCAGGTACGACGGTGCTCTTGACGATGACCAAGTGATACTTTTTCTTCTTCTTTAGGGCTTGCCCTATTTCGCGGGAGGCGTTCTTTAGAAATTGTAGGTCTATGCTTCCGTCTCGCTTGCTTGGCGTGCCCGTGGCGATAAACGTGATGTCAGTGTTCAATATTGCCGTTTCAGAGTCCGAGACACATTTGAGGTTGCCGTCATCCACGACTTCTCGCAATAGTTCTGTTAAGCCGGGCTCGTAGAACGGCGGAATGCCCTTGTTTATTGAAGCGACTTTCTGTTTATCATGTGTTGAAATGATGACTTTGTAGCTTTTGCTCGCGAACCCAACGGCGGTTGTTAATCCGACGTAGCCGGAGCCCATCACGGATATTTTGTATACTGCCACTCGTCTTCTCCGGTTTTTGATTCGGCTAATTGCTTATAAATTGCTTGTGTGGAAGGTTGAGTGGGTTAGGACTGTGGTTGGATGATTAAGAAGGTTGTCGTTCCTGCCGCTGGGATGGGTACACGTTTGTTTCCGACTACTAAAGAACAGCCCAAGGAGATGCTTCCGGTCTTTTCTAGACTTGGGAATGGCGATGTTTGCGTCAAGCCCCTGCTGCAAGTTGTTTTCGAGCAACTGTACGATAGTGATTTTCGTAACTTCTGTTTTGTTGTGGGTAGGGGTAAACGAAGCATCGAAGACCATTTTACGCCGGATTACAATTCGGTTTTCATGCTGAAGAACAGGGGGATGAAAGTTCAGGCCTCAGACATAAGCAGCTTTTACGAGAAGCTTAAGACTTCGACGATGTTCTGGGTGAATCAGCCTGAACCGAAGGGTTTCGGAGATGCCGTTTCCTTGAGCCGTTCCTTCGTGCAGGACGAACCTTTCTTGGTTCACGCTGGCGACACCTACGTTATTTCGGATGGTGCCGAACATCTCTCTACGCTGATAAGTGCTCATGAGAAACTGAACGGCGACGCCACCATCCTCGTGCAGGAGGTGGAAAACCCCAAGCAATACGGCATCGTTGAAGGAAAGGAAATCAAAAAGGGAATCTATAGAGTCACGCGGGTCGTGGAGAAGCCTGAAAGACCCGCAACAAAACTTGCAATCGTAGCTATCTACGTTTTCCATCCAGTTATTTTCAAGGCGTTGGAGAGAACCAAGCCGGGCAAGAGTGCAGAGATTCAGCTGACTGATGCCATCCAAACGTTGATTGACTGGGACTTGAACGTTTACGCCATAAGGGTTGAGCGGGATACTGTAAGATTGGACGTCGGTAGTCCTGAGACCTATTGGGAAGCTCTATCTTCGTCGTATCAGATTTTCGGTAAGAAACCTTAGAGTTTTGTGGGTGATTTGTTGATCGACTCGATAGTGCGCGAGGATTCGCAAAAGATCAGAGATTCTCTTGGAAAAACAGCGTTCGAAGGTAAACGCGTCTTAGTCCCTGGCGGCGCTGGGTTCGTCGGAAGTTGGATTTGCCAGGTGCTCGTCGACTTGGATGCTGAAGTTGTTTGCTTGGACAATCTTTCGACCGGGAAAAAGAGTAACGTGGACTATCTGAGGGATAGGCGAAATTTCAGGTTCGTCGAAGGAGACGTTTGCACTTTCCGCGAGGAGTCGAGTTTCGGTTGTATTTTGCACTTGGCAAGTCGAGCATCTCCGGTTGAATACCAGCAACATCCGATTGAAACTTTGCAGGCAAATTCCGTCGGAAGCTACAACATTCTGGAGACAGCCCGAAAATACGACGCCAAGATACTTTTCGCTTCGACCTCCGAAGTGTACGGAGACGCGGAAGTTGTTCCAACCCCCGAGAGTTACTGGGGCAACGTGAACCCCGTGGGCGTCCGGTCTTGTTATGATGAGGGAAAGCGGTTTGGAGAAGCACTTTTCATGGCTTACAACAGGCAATACGGTTTAGACGTGCGGATTGCAAGAATCTTCAACACTTACGGTCCACGTTTGAGGGCTGAGGGAGCATACGGGCGCGTGGTTTCTCGCTTTGTTACTCAAGCGTTGTCCAGCCAGCCTTTAACCGTTTATGGAGATGGCAGGCAGACAAGGGCGTTCTGTTACGTAACCGACACCGCAACAGGATTGCTGTCATTGCTCACTGCTGAGAGAGCGCGAGGCGAAATCATCAACTTGGGGAATCCTGTGGAAATGCCGATTCTGGAGCTAGCTGAAACGGTTAAGAGGTTAGCACGAAGCGTCTCTCCCATAACTTTTCATCCTCTTCCCAGCGACGACCCGAAAAGAAGATGCCCAGACATATCCAAGGCGCAGAAGCTGCTCGGATGGAAACCGAAAATCAGCCACGAACAAGGGCTCACGAGAACTATCGAGTGGTTTAAGGCGAACGAGATGCGAGAGAAGACACATGATTAACACTGTCGCTGTCGTTTCTGGAGGCAGCCCAGATTACCTAATCGACATCGTTGCCGACGGCATGATACGTCTCCTAGGACATGAAAACGTGTACATCAAGTACGCTTGGTCGAGACCTGGAGCAGCGGAAGACACGAAGTTCAGCTTCTTGTACGCCGCCACAAAAGACCACCAAAACCAAATAGCTCTTGCCGACTGTCAGGCTCTTGTCGTTTCTGTTCGAGTTCCAGAAAAATACATTGAAGAATACAGAAGAACAACCTTCGGCGGAACGGTTGCCATCCTGGACGGCGAAGACACGGGAGAGTTGAAAGAGGAACACTTGAGAATTGGCGACTTGTATTTTAAGAGAGAGTACTTCAGGAATGGGAAATATCCAGTCAAATTAGTCGATGTGCCGCGTGTACGCAGGTTTTCTCCCGTCTACTACAAAAGATATCCAAAGAAGGTAGCTAACCTGTCGCTTGGTGTGGTGCCTTCTTCATACGGTGTTAGCGATGTAAACGTCCAAAAGACTGGAGGTGCATTCTTCGCCGGAAACGTGACGAGCAAGATCAGGCAGCAGTTGAAAGAAATGATGACAGCGTCTGGCTACACCTACCTGACTAACATTCTCACCATGGAGGAATACATCAAGGACGTGCGCAGGCACTGGATCTGCGTTGCTCCGCGAGGGGCGGGGTGGGACACGTACCGTTACTGGGAGATTCCCTACCTTAGCAGCGTTCTGCTCTGTCAAAACCATCCACTTAAGTTCGATGACGATTTTGTCCACGGCAAGAGCTGCCTAAGATTCTCGACAGTCGCCGAGGCGAGGTCGGTGATAGATGGATATTTGCGGAGGAAAGATGAACTTTCTCGCATCGCAGACGAGGGACAAAGGCTTGTGATGGAGAGGCATCTCTCTGTGCACCGAGCCGCAAAAGTCTTGGAAGCTCTCCGTTCTCTAAAGTGACGACAGAAAGCGAACGGTCTCTCGTTCAGTTCTTCTTTTCCAACCTTGGTGCGAATGACATCAGCGAGTAGCCCTCTTTCGATGAATAGACCTTTCTGAAACCTCTTTCTTCGAATTTTCTCCTCAGTTCGTCTGTGTGAACTTCCACGATACACTCTTTAGCGTATGAGACGTTAAGCAGTTCGCCTTCGCGGCCTTCTATGTCCATTTTCATAAAATCATGTGGAATTCTGAGGTGTTCCGTTTTGAAATGTTCAGGGATTATTTCCACGTTCCACTTGTTTCTTCGAGTGTTCTCTCTCAGACAATTTGCTGCCTTCAGGTCTGGTTCTATTGCCACAACTTTCTTGGCACCGTGCAACAGATAGAAAAATGCCGTTTCGCCGCACCCAGCTCCAACATCAAGAACCGTTTTTCCCTTAAGGGAGAAGATTGGCAGATAATACTTTTCCCACGAGTTCCATTCGTTAGCAAGCATGATGAAGTAACTGCTTAACAACAGCATTCTCTGACCGTACAACTCCACAACAATGTTTTCTTCGTTCGCTCGGATAACACTTAACCACCTTGAGTGAGCCAGAAATCGCAGAAGTTGATGCGGGAGGAAGTTTTTTCCAAACTTGCGAAACACGGGTACTCTCCTTCTCTTCGACAACGTGAGTCCAGTGTTAAACGGCAATCTTATCAAAGGATACACTATCCGCCTCTTTTCACTTTTCTTCCATATGGCTCACTCGAAATATTCGCTGAGCAACTCTTCATACGTGGCAACAGTATTTTTGATTATTTCGTCCCAGCTGTACTTTCTCAGCTTTTCCGGGCTGATTCTTTTCGAGATTTCTTCCGCGACGGGCAAAACTTGGAACATGGTTTTCTTTATCGCCACCGCGTCTCTCTTCGGAACTACGAATAGGCCATCTTTTAACTCATCGATCAGTTTTGGCACACAGCCCGAGAAAGTTGTGATGACTGGCTTCTTGCATGCCAGAGCCTCCAAGATTACCACGCCCCAAGGCTCCTCCAACGTTGGAAAAACGAACATGTCAGCCGCACTGTAATAGAGCAGAAGCTCATCGGGCTTCACCCAACCCTTGAAAGTCACGTTCCTCTCCAGTCCTAACGCCCGTGTCATAGCCTCATATCGGGCTCTGTGCGGACCATCACCGACCAAAATCAGCTTCAAGCCGGAATTTTCACGAACTGCAAGTTTCATTGCCTCCATCAAGTAGCTCAAACCCTTAGATTCATAGATTCTCCCCACGTACAATGCATATGGTTCACCTTCGCCGAGTCCAAGTCTCTCTCTCGCCTCGCCCTTCTGGACTGGCTTGAACTTGTCCACGTCGACGCCCATCGGTTGAATTCTCGCCCTTTCCCTCCCATACTTGCCGGAAAAATACTCTTCCTCTTCCTTGCTCAGGACAAAGAAGCGGTCAATGTTACCTAGAGAAACCCGTTCGGCGAACACCAAAGGAAACCTCAGAGGATGACGAAGGCTGGCGCTGAAATCTCTCTTGATCTCGTAGATCGTCGGGGACCCTCCGTGAGACTGTATAACAATCGGGCATCGCTTACGTATGAAGGCGCTAATCATGTCGACGTGTAGATTGTATAGTCCGTGCAGGTGAACGAGGATTTTCTCGTTTTTGGCCAACTCGAATTTCAGATTCTGCAGCAGAGGCAAGGAAAACTCGAGTCCGTAACTCCAAGAAGTTGAAGGAAAAATCTTGTAAGTAATGCCCTCCTTGTCCTGCCTACCGAAGACTTTCTTGAACGATTTTTCGGGACGCCAACACTCTATTTCGTATTCACTTGTTCTTTTCGCCAGTTCCTTGGCCACTCTGACGTGCCAGTCTCCCTCGTAAAACCTCGGGTCTACTCCAAGCTCGAACGGAGTCAGCGAATGATGCAGAATCTGCACAATCTTCGTCATGATTGGTGCCTTAAAGGTCAATATTTCTTTTTGTAGGATAAGAACGACACAGAATTAAAGCTGTCTACTTTTCTGCCATGGTGAGGGTCAGCTTCAAGTTCAATCCATATTTCAAGCTATAAATAGAGGGGGTATAACTTCCAAAACGCAGCGCAAAAGACCAACTCAACCCTGCCATTATCCAACAACCTTCGCTAGGCTTATACACTCGTCATTCGTTCTTTTTGCTGTCTAGACACCTCTTTTCAAGGCTCCAATCATAAACGCCAATCGCATAAGCGGATAATAATACGTAGCCTGCGGACACCTTTTCTTAACTGCAATCTCCAAACCCCTCAACGGACTAGTCACCGCAATCTTGACCGCCCTGTTCCTCTTCGTTTCGGCTACAAACTCTCCCTCTTCCCACGGCGCATACAAACCATACAGGTAAAGCCGCTTAATCTGCTCCCTCAAACCGCCCTTTCTCAGATGAACTGAAATGACCGTGGAGTCAATTACCCACCTCAAACCCAAGCTTTCAATCCGCCGCCTCAAATGCGTGTCAACCGCACCATACCTTATGTCCTCCGGAAAGCCACCAAGTGATTTAACAACCTTGGTCCTGTACATCGTATTGTCAATCGAATTCAACGAGAAGTTGGATTTCTCGAAAGCGAAAGCATCAATCTCTCTTAACACCGGATGATCTGAAAGCCTCCAGCCCTGCGCCACAGCCACCTTTTGACCTTCGAAGTGCCTAGATATTTTTTCGAACCAGTTTCTGGCGAGAACGACATCCTGTTCGAGGCTGATGAAATATTCCGATTCGACGTTGCGGAGAGCAGTGTTCGCCCCGCTTCCGATTCCGCCTTTCTCATTCGTGTAGACAGCCCATCCAAAACGCTTAGCTATTTCCCTGCTCTCGTCTGTGCTGCGGTCATCTACAAATATCTTCTTTGCAATCGTTTCCTTGGGCAAGATTTCGTCTGCTCGTTTCAGTACGATGGGAAGCGTGGAAGCACCGTTCTTCGCCCACATAGCCAAGTCGGCTTTCATTGCTCTCGACACTAACTAGCACTAGCAAATATTTAGGCAAATGATTTTCTAAGCCGTTCTTTAGCCTTTCGTCCAGCGTTGCTGCGTGGGAAAACCTAATTAAATCTGGCATGGACTACTCATTTCAAGCGCTCACAGTGACGCACATTGGAAAAAACCAAAGTCGACGTGGTTCTCCTAACCAAGAACAGCTTGGAACCCTGCCTGAAAAACTGCTTAGACTCAGTGTACGCCAACGTACCCGTTAATCGTCTTCTGGTGGTTGACGGCGGAAGCATCGACGGAACGCTGAACCTCGTTCAGAAGTACCCGAGAGTCAGAATAGTCAACGATACAGGCGGCAACAGAGCGACGGCTAGGCAGAAGGGGATAGACGCTGTTGAGACAGCGTGGCACTTGCATGTGGATTCGGACGTTGTATTGTGCATGGACTGGTTCGCGAGAGCCCGAAAACACATCAAACCCGACGTGGGCGCCATCTGGGGAGTGGCAATACCTCGAGATCCTCACGTTCTCAATATTGCCAAGGCGATGGCTAAGCTCTACCGCAAAGACGTCGCACAGTACATCACTCAACAGCAGCACCTCAAAAGGTACCTGACCCACGATACGCTGATTCGAACTGACGTCGTGAAAGACATCAAAATCCCCGCTGACCTGCACATCTGGGAAGACCACTACATTGGCAATCACGTTGTCTCCAAGAACTACAAGTGGATAATAACTAAAGACCCTTATTGCATTCACTATTTCCACGAGAGACGAGGCTTCGAGGACTTCGTCAACAGCGGACGATTGGGCAGAAAAATCCACGCGTACACTGGTCGTCAAGTGCTGCTGAGGCTCGGATTAGCCGTTCCAAAGGCGTTATGGATAATTGCCTCAACCGGCGACTTCAAGGCTGCAAAGCTACAGTTGGAAAACTACATCGGACTGGCAAAAGGCTGGTTCGGGACCGCCTAACCCAAAGCCTTCATTTTCGCCCGTATTTCTTCTTCCGTGAAGAACGCGCCGAACATGTGCGCCACCCACTGCGTAACATAGAATGAAGGTATGAGCAGGCTGTACGGGTTGTCGCGGCAGGCAATCGCAAGGACTAAGCTTCTGAAAGGCGAAGCCACAGCCCTCAAGAGACAGGGGAAAAACCCGGTTCGCGCTCCGGAAAGCATGCAAAGAAAGACTTCCTTTTTCATGTTCCCCTTGAAATGGTGAATACATGAAGCCTTTTCTGTGTAGACTACTTTGAGATTTTTGTTTTTGAGTCGGGTGTGCAGTTCGTGGTCTTCTCCTCCAGACAGGTCGTCGTTGAACCGCTCTTTTTTCAGCAACTCCGTCTTGTAGACTGTCCCTCCGCACGGCACGTCAGAATTTGTTTTGCAGTATCCTCTGAAAACCTGGGCTTTGGTCAAGGCGTAAACCGTTCTTATCACTGACTCGAGCATTCCGCCGACAGCTGCAACTCTCTCGTCTTTGAAGTGTTCGAGCAGTTTCTCTGCGTAGCCACGTGTTAAGACTATGTCCTCGTCAACCATGCAAATGTACTCTGCTTTCGAAATGTCGACTCCTGTGTTTCTTGCCTTTCCGAGCTTGCCTTTGTCGACTGCGAGGATGTCGCACCAGTGTGGCTTTGTTGATTCTTTGGCGGCTACGACTATGACCTTCGCGAAAGTGTATGTTTTCAAACCCTTAACTGTGTCCGGCAAGACATCGTCTACGCTCCTTGTCACGATGACGGCGTCCACGCTCATTCGGAACATCCAGCCATAGAATCATATCATGCGTCGATACGCACATAAATCATTTTACGCGATGAAGACATCAGGTGGGTTTCAGGCACTTTTCAATGTACTTCACAGTAACTTCAGTTGGGTTTTTCATTCGGGCTAACAATTTTGTCGTGTCCAGCCTGCGTTTCTTCGGTTTTCCCAGTATGTTTTTGACAGTCGAGAGAATTTTGTTGACGCTGGCTGAATACTGAATTGGGAAGCCTTTTCGGCAGAGGTACTTGGCCACAGCGTCCCAGAAGTGAAAGTTTATCGTTGGCACTCCCAGAAGGGCTGATTCTCGGCATATTGTTCCGCCGCTTCCGACGACCGCATCAGCATAGGGGATGGCTTGAAAAGTAAGGATCGGTTTTGACGGAACCCAAACGTTCCTCAGATCTTTAAGCTTCTCTCTTTCTTCGTGGTATCTGGGGATGTAGATTACGGTGGAAATCTTGGAGAGTTCGTCCACCAGCTGCCAGGGGTCAACTTTGACGTTCTTGTAGTAGCTTGCTTTGTATTCGACGTTTCTGAAGAGGACGATGCGTTCTCTGTTCGCTAATTCTTTGAGAAATTCGGGCGGTTCGCTCGGGGGTTCAGTGAGCCATGCAAGTTCTTCCACGCCATCGTAAAGGACAATTCTGTTTTTGGGGATGCCGAACTTGCTCCATGATTTGCCGAAGCACGCTGGCGCGATGAGCCAGTCGACGAGTGGGCAGACGAGTTTAGCGACGTGGAGGGCGTGGGGCGTGTCGTTCGAGTATACTATTGGTATCTTTAGTCCGAATGCTGTTCGGATTGCGCTGACGTCGCCATGAGTCCACAGGACTTTTGGCTGTCCGATTTTGTCTAAGAGCTCGATGAATTCTAGGGTTCTTTTCTGTTCTTCTATCAGCTTTTCTTTTAATGTTTCGCCGTATTTGCCGATGCCAACGTAGGTGACGTTCAGTAGCTTTAGAATGTCTGTTGTCTGGGTCTGTTCTTTCGCTGTCACGAGGTAACTGTAGCCTTTCTTGCGCAATGCCGGTAGCAGCGGTGAGAGAAGGAGAGAATCCTTAGGCGTAACTGCGTCTAGCCAGATATCAACCATGCTGAGTTAACATCCAATCGATGGTTCTTTTCAAACCGTCTTGAATGTCGTATTTCGGCTTGAATCCCAGTGCTTTTAGTCTCTCGACTGTTGAGTAGAGGTAGAAGGCGTGTTCGCCTGTTCTTGGCGGTAATAGCTCAATCTTGCAGGGGTGGAGTTTGTTTATGGTTTTTGCGAATTCTTCGTAGGTGTAGGCTTTGCTGGAACCAACGTTGAATGTTTGTCCAGCAGTCTTTGGGTTGTGGAGTACGATGTCCATGGCTTGTGCGATGTCTTCAGCATAGGTGAAGTCGGTTTTCTGTTTTCCGTAGCAGTATAACTGTAGCGGCTCTTTTGCAACGGCTCTATCTAGCAGTTTTCGCACGATGGAGGGGATTGTGAGTACTGGTCCGTAGATTTCGAAGCCTCTGAATATTGTGAGGGGAAGGTTTTCGGCTTCCATGTATTGTCTTGCCATCATTTCCCCCATGAGTTTGGCTTTTCCGTAGGTTCCTTTTGGGCTGGGTTTTTCTTCTTCGGTGACGGGTTTGTCTTCTGTTCTGAGTCCGTAGATTGTTGAGCTGCTCATGAGTACGAACCTTTCGACGTTGCTCTGGTGCGCTGCTTCGAGCATGTTCAGTGTTATCTTGGCATCGTCCAGAAATTCGCCGTAGATGTCCTTGCGGTGGGTGACAAAAGCTAGGTGAATGACGTGTTCTGGCTTGAATTTCTGGAAAGCCTTGAGCACTGCATCTTTGTCTGTTAGGTCGCATTTGTAGAGAGTGAACAGTTCTTCGGGGAATTTCTTCTGTGCATCTGAAAGGTCTACGCCGACAACTTGGTTGCCTTTGTTGACGAAATATTCGGTGACGTTTGTTCCGACGAATCCTGAGCTTCCTGTGATGAGAATCAAGTGATGGTTCTCCTTTATGCGAGGGATATTCTCGATTTTCCTTGTTATATAAGGTTTTGCAGAAGGGTCTTTTAATGCGTCTCTGAAGTTTTAGACCCCCTTATATATACCTTGAACGCCGCAGAGTAACCGCTGGTTGAAGCAATTTAACGAGAAACCTTGAGGCTGCGCGTCTGCTTGCTTCGGGTCAGTCGCGGTTGAGTGTTCAGTCAGCTTTGTCTGCTACTCTCTGGAACTTGCAGCTAATCATTTTTGCAGCACGTGAGTCTTCATCCGTATTTCCAACGAACGTAACTTCGGAGGCTGAAACCTCCAGCTTCTTCAGGGCGATTCTTAGCTGTTCCGCTCGGTCGAGAGAATCTTCCCTCGTTACGACATGAACGAATGATAGGTGGAGAGTCTCCAGAAGCTCTCCCACGAAGACTCTGCCTTGCATCGTTACGAGAGCCTTGGGCATTTCTGAGTGTTTTTTGTAGATAGCCAATCCTTCGTTGTTTACTGTCGCTTTGCTTAATGCCCCGATTTCGGTTTCTTCCCAGACCTCGAAAACCTTCTTTTTCGTTTCCATGTCCAGCGCAGCAACTGTTTTGGTAAGGGGTCTTATGTTAGATGTCTTCATGATTTTGCCGAATTGTTGGAAGAGCTTGTCGTAGTCGATTGGCAGGTGGATGAGTGTGCCGTCGAGGTCGAATATCACCGCCTTTGTCAACGGTACATTTCTCCGATCACCTTTCCGTCCTTGACGAGTCTGGCTGGAGCGTCGATGTGGCGAATCCAGTAGACGTTTTCAGGAAGAATGTCGTACTTCGGAATTGCTCGTATACTCTCGCCGAACCCGAGCTTCACGTATAGGTACGGGAAGTTTGCATAGTAGTCTTTACGCAAGACTTTGCTGGCGAAGGAGAAGAAGAATGACGTTGTGAACATTCTGCCGGCGTTGATTTCCGTCACGCACGGAACTCCTTCCTTGTTTTCTTTCAGGTCCACGCAGGCGATTCCGCTGAATTTCGAATCAATTGCCAACACAGCCTTCGTGCCGATCTCGTTGACGGATTTGTCGTGGATTGTTCTTTGAACGGCTGGCGTGCCCGTGACGCCCGAAGGAGCGAGGTTTGGATAGATGTACTCGATGCGTTCTCTCGCCATCGAAGCGATGAGCTCTCCGTCTTTCCAGAGGCTGTGGAACCCTATGTTTCTTCCGGGCAAATCCTCTTGCGCAATGAACTCCCACGGCATCTTGCGGGACTTCCAATATTTAATCCATGATAGCGCCGTTTCTGGACTGGAAGCGGGAGTGCTTCCCCTGCCTCCTGCACCATGCCTCGCCCGAATCCAGAGGGGGCTTCCAAGCTCTTCGAAAGCCTTGTCGACGTCTACTTCATGGCGCAAGGACAAGAATTTTGCGACGGGAACGTGGTTCTTCTGCCATGTTTGTGCAGAAGCCAGTTTGTCTTGGCATTTGTTGACGGCTTCCTTCGATGGAAGGAAAACATCGGCTTGAAGTTTTTCGCGATTCTCAGATATCGCTGCGACCTCAACGTCAGGCTGCGCGTGGACAAACTCAACCTTTTCCCTTTTGATGATCTCGTTCAGCCTGTCGACGTAGGCTTTTTCCGTCGCTTTGGGAACGGCATATTTTTTGTTGGCACATGACAAATGGAGGAAATAATCGTTCGCTTCTGTCCCGACAACAAACATTTTTTCCGGGGCGATCTTGAGCGACATCGTGAAGTTTACGCCAGCCGGTCCGCCGGCCCCCGTGACCAGAATTCTTTTCATCTTACCATTTCACCCATGAAACACGCTAAGGCTATCGCGGTTACGTTTGCTGTATGAAAATTACACCTTAATATCTATTCTCAAACTGCCAAACTTTAATAAAACAACTCCCATTGTAAAATCGAGACAAAAAGGGCCGGTCGTCTAGCTTGGTAGGACGTTGGCTTTACGAGCCAAAGGTCGCCGGTTCAAGTCCGGCCCGGCCCACCACAAACACACCTCCTGAATTAGCTTTGTTGTTAAACAAACGAGTTCTCCCATCCAACAAATCAGGCACTCACAGAATCAAGTCTCCCAGAAAATCGAGAACCCTTCTGGGACTGAAAATACTGAAACGCGCACTGCGCAGACTCCTACCGAACCGTGGAATCAGTCCAGGCGCGTCTGTCCCAAGCTTACACACGACCGCGAACTCGAACAGCCCCAACGGCTCAACGGTCACTATGTCACGCGCGCTGCCCGTAGCCTTCAAAGTCAACTCAACCTCTCGAGAAGAAGCGCCAAGAACCACTAGCACATCCAAGAGCCGTTTTGTCCAATCCCTGTACTGGGCAATCTGCCTCTCGGCTAACATCGCATCGATGCGTCCATTCTCCGCATCGTTGTTCAAAACTTTGATTGTTAACGGGAAATTGTCACAGAAACCGTAGAGATTGGCAATCTTGTCAAGAGCTACTTTCCTCCCATCGACCAATTGCGCCTGCAGACATGATAGCGGAACCGTAGCATCAACAACCGTGGGTGAAAAAACTCCCACATCCAAGCTGACCGCGTTCTTGTCCAGGGCAATTATGGAACCTTTCATCGACGAAAACTCATGCAGCTGACTCGGAACCACAGGGCAAAGTCCAATCTCCTCAGCCAGATAACGCAGCGCCACCGCCTCATCCTCACCAGAAATGGCTACTTGAACCCAACCGCGAGGGCTAGCGCCCAAAACTTCAATTTTCGCCTTCAACCCTCGAAGCTTAAACTTCAAAAGCGCGTGAACATGCTTGAGTTGAACGTCGTTGTGGGCCTTGGCAAGCAACGTCACGGTCGGCATTTGCAGTCGCCAACCAACGTAGCCATTTCAGCATGCAGCCTTATTATCCTTTCAACAGCGCCCGGAGGTATCTTATGAGACAGGTTGTCAATGGTCCTCTCTATGGGCACTCGACGGGAGCCTTCAACGAGCTTGTCCGCGTATGACACAATCTTCTCTTCGAGAGTTTGCGGAACATAAACGTCGTCTGGCCACCCAAGCTTTTTGGCTTCGCTCTTCTCTATGCCGCCGCCGACATGCCTCTTTATTATGGAAACGACCGCTTCGGGTAAACCCATGGATTTAGCGATTTCCGCCCCAGTGACAGCGTGATGGACACTATGAGTTTTGGAGCGACCTACATCGTGGAGAAGCGCACCTGTCTCCACAAGCTGAACGTCAACGATCAAGCCTCTTTCCTTGCACGCTTCAGCAATCTCCACGGCGAGCTCCGCCACCGTCTCACAATGTTTTATGACTCTTCTTGAACACCCACTCTCACGGAGAAACCCTAACGCTTGCTCTCTCGATGGAAGCCCGTCACTCACCCAGTTCCTTCCTCAGCTGCTCAACTCTCCTCGTCAACGCGCTGACTATTTTACCGTTGTCAAAATGCATCAGGGGCTTACCGCATGTCGGACACCGGAACACAAGCTCCACCGTTTCCTCAAACGGAAAACGCCTGCATCCTGGCGTGCCACAATAGAAAAAGTCGTGGTTCTTCTCATATTCAAGGCGAACGTTGAGCTTCTCCAGCACCCGGCGTTTCTGGCTCAATATGAAGCCTTCAAGCTGGTCAGGCTGGAGTCTCCAGTGGAATATGAACCATCCCGTCTTCGGGTCTCGGGTTCTCCTGAGGCTCACGAGCGAATGGTCGTAAAGCTTGTACAGAATCTTCCGGATGGAGTTTATCCGGATTCCCGTTTTATTGGCTATTTCGTCGTCGGTCGTCTCGTCTGAATTCTTCAGTATGTCAATTAGTTTTATGGCATCTTCTTCGCCCAGTGCCTCTGCAACTTTCAGCAACGTTGTGTCGTCCACGGAAGATAACATGGTGAACCTTTTGCTCAAGCGTTGAACACTTGTTCTTCTATAATATATACTGTATTCTTTAATTTAAATCTCTTTATCAACCACAGACCGCATATTCACGATTTTCTTGCCCCTTTTCTGAGGAAAAACCCTCATCCGCGCACCCTCATAACGCCTTGCTAACTCCCCTCCCTCGAACAGGCGGTCCAGAAACACAGCCAAACTGGCACATTCCGAATGGGGCTGGCTTCCAACCGCCACGTTGAAGTCGGAAACGTCACCCGAGAAGAACGCTGCGGGAACCTTCTGGCTTCCGACAATCACCATAATATCCTTTGCTGAAGACTTGATCCTCTGCAGCACGTTGCTTGTTTGAATGTTTTCTCCGTAAACCGTCAAGTGAACAACAACCCCACCTTTCGCCCTCCAATAGTTGACAGCCCGCCTCCACGGTGTCCCCATCTCGAAGAAGAATGAACCGCCCCACCTTTTCGTGATCTTCTCAACCGTTGCCTTAATCTTCGCATCGTCAATATCGGAGATTATGATGCCCGAAGCTCCCAACGCTCGCGCCGTGAGAGCAACATGGGTCGTCAGTCTTGGGTCCCTAGTTGGTCTGTGGCCCCATCTTAGGACTACGACTTCGGGCATGCGTTCTATACCTTCTCGAATTTTCCGTTGGCTTGTTCCACTTGTCTTCTCACTTTCTCGGCAAAAGAAGGAATCGCCTCGAAAACTATGTTGGCGGAAGCGTCGCTGTAGTTTACTGTTTGGACGTCTGCGGCTTTGTGGAGCCAGGAAATGAACGCCATGTTTTCGTTGGTTAATGGGATGGTAATTGCGGCTCGAACGTAGTTCTTCAGAAGCCTCAAGATTTCGTTCTTGAGCAAGTCGATGTTGCTCTTGTGCAACGCGGATATTAGTATGGGGTTCGGCACGCTTCCCTTCAGCGATTGAAGTCTCTGACTGAGCTCTGCCTCAGGCACTAGGTCGATTTTGTTAAGCGCTGTGATTATTGGGATGCCTGACGCTCCGATGCGCTCAATCGTCTCCAGACAGACGGCGAGCTTCTTCTGAACAACATCCAACTGATCAGCTACGTCCACAACGAGCAGTATCAGGTCTGAATAGATGGTTTCTTCAAGGGTTGAGCGAAAAGCCTCGATGAGCGTCAGAGGCAACCTGTCTATAAACCCAACAGTGTCGGTCAACAAGAACTTCTTTTTCGAGAACTCCACGAGCCTCGTCGTCGTAGAAAGCGTCGTGAACAACCCAGCATCAACAGCCACCTCCTCCTCCGTGAGCGCATTGAACAACGAGCTTTTCCCAGCCTTAGTGTATCCAGCCAAAGAAATCGGCGAGAAGCCTAGTTCCGCTCTTCTCTCACGATGCAGAAGTCGTTTTCCCCGAATACCTTTCAGCTTCCTGCGTACGGTGTGAACTTGCTTCTTGACAGCCTCATAGTAAACGTCCACCTCGTAAGCTCCGAGCCCCATGAATCCGGGTTGCTCTGCTTTACTGGCCAGTCTAACTCTTTCTTTGGCGTGGGCTAACTCGTACCCGAGTCTTGCGAGTTGAATCTGCAGCTTAGCCTCGGTCGTCGTGGCTCTTCTCGTGAAGATTTCAAGGATGAGTTGAAAGCGGTCTATGGCTTCGACGCCTGTTTCTTTTGCCAGGTTGTAAGATTGAACTGGCTTTAGGGGGTTGTCGAAGATGACTTTCTCGGCGCTCGTTTCTTTCACGAGCTTGCTGAGTTCTTCGACCTTTCCAGCGCCTATCTGATAACGACCGTCGGGTTCTCTGACCTGCTCCATCGTGCCCACGACCGTGTATCCGGCTGATTTAGCTAGGCTTTCGAGTTCTTCAAGGCTTGAGTCTTCGAAGGAGCGGCGGCGTTGAACTATGATGACTTTCGTTCAGGTTTGTCCTCCTTCTCCCCGCCCTTCTTGTCCATCTGGATGAGGTCTCCCAGGGTCACTTCGCGACTTGCTGGTTTGGGAGTTTTTGCCTGTGACGTCTCTTCTTTTGATGCGGGAACAAGCAGTTTCACCTTCAGCGCGCGCTCAATTCTCGTGGCGAGAATGTTGTCCGGTTTGACTTTTCCGGTCTCGATTTTTCTGAGAAGCGACACTTTTTCGCTCATCTTCTTGCCCAGTTCCTCGTGGGAGAGACCTAGCTTTTCTCTCGCTTGCCTAATTTTAACGTCGAAGTTTTCCGTGAGTTCCACTCCTGTGTCCACGGTTGGTTCGGGCGGTTTTCTGCTCTGGATTCTCGGCGTTTGAGGCATTGCTCGGAGTTTTGGGCTGAAAATCTTGGGTTTGGGTTCTTCCCACGTGGATGTTCCGTGTTTTGCGCATTCGTTGCAGACTGTGAGCTTTGCACCTTCGATGACTACTCTTTGAGGTTCGCCGAAAATCTTGCGTCCGCAGACCTCGCATCGCAAGTGACCATGCACCTGAACTGCTTTTATTAGTTCGCTTGTGTTTATACTTGTCGAATCGAAAAATGCACCGGAACATGGTGTGGAAGCATGGACGATGCCATCACGCGAATCAGAGCAGTGGCGGACTACCAGTTTGGAAAAGGCATAGGCACGGTGCTTCTTCCCGAAAATGTTGAAATACGCTACTCTAGGGCCACGGGCAGAATTCGCTACGTCTACTTTGATGGCGATAGGCTTGCTACGCTTCGTCCAACTGATGGCTTCTTCTCCTTGAGCATCAATGGAGCCAAACGCATAGTTGAAGGCGACGTGTCCGCGAAGTGTTTCGTAACCATTAAGAACAGTGTTTCGAAGTTCATAGCCGAAGGCGGTGACGCTTTCGCCGTTCACGTTGTCAAAGCGGATGATGAGATTCGCCCCAAAGACGAGGTAATAGTCCTCGACCAGAAAGGCAAGGTTTTGGCTGTTGGGAGGGCGGTTTTGTCGGGCGAAGAGATGAAGGCTTTCAAGGTTGGCGTCGCCGTTAAGATTCGGCACGGGTATTTGGAAGAGGGTTAAGTATATGAAACCGTTCATGTTAGAATGTGAGTGAGGGTGAGTTCCGTGCACAGGCGCGTTAATCCTCGTGAAGCCCGACGCATGATGCAGCGCATGGGCATGAACATGGACGCGATGACCGACGTGGAACAGGTGACCATCAAGACCAGCGGGAAGGAAATAGTCATAGAACAGCCGGAAGTGGCTATTCTCAACGTGCAAGGACAGAAAATCTTCCAGGTAACAGGCGGAAAAGTCACCGAAAAGGCGGTGGAGCGTAAAGCTACGGTGCCCGAAGAGGACGTTAGGCTGGTGGCGGACCAGACGGGCAAGACTGTGGAAGAAGCGAGAAAGGCGCTAAAAGAAAGCGGCGGAGACTTGGCGAAGGCTATTCTTCTTCTTCAATCAAGGGTTTAGGTCGTTTTCATTATTCTCCTTATGGCGTAGGGGCAGCAAAGGACTTCGGTGTTGACGTTTTCCAAGTGTTCTAGTCGTTTTGTCTTGAGCAAGGTTAGGGCTTCCTTGTTTTGGTCGATGTTTTTCACGTGGAAATCCTCGATCTCGAAGACTTCTCGCCTCGGATGCAGGACCATTGCGGCAACCATTTGTTTTTCATTGTCTTCGACTACGTAGCAGTGTTGCGGAACAATCTTCAGATGGTCCAGCGTGTGTTCTCGGGCTTCTGCGTAACCTTTCTGCGGGTCGCTGTCATGGTCTAAAGCCACCATTCTTGCCACGGTGTCCAAGTCTGAAACCATCATGTTACGGATAGTAAGCATGATATCACCTCCTCTTTTTTCGGAACCATAATTTAACAAACGAACTCGCCACGGTCTCGCCGAATTACAACCAGCACTATGAAGATTTCATCTAGACCGCCCCTGCTAGGAGGCTTCAAAACCAATATTCAGCAACCGGTTAAAAGCTTTTTTGACAGCCGCGGTGTTCCGTCAGTTTTAAGTAAATACCCGTATAGTATGTTGGGGAGGCAGGAGGACCCGGTGTTTGACATCGCTTCGGTAGGTCACTTCGCCATAGATTCCATCTTTCTGCCTGTGAAGCCCGCGCCGTACGTTATTTTGGGTGGTTCTGTGGCTTATGTTTCCCTTTTGGCGAGGCGGTTGGATTCTCGGGTTGCGGTCGTGTCGAAGGTGGGCGGTGACTTTCCGAATGCTTACTTGTGGTGGCTTGGACAAGAGGGAGTTGATTTGTCTGGTGTCGTCAGGGTTGAAAATGCACAGACAACACGTTTTGACCTGAAGTACGTCCCTGACTTTTCGGATCGAACCTTGCAGTTGAGAAGTAAAGCCGATGGCATTACGGTCGAGGACTTGCCCGCCAGCATGAAGGCTAGAGTTCTCCATGTCGCACCTATTGCGGGCGAAGTTACGCTGGAGGTGGTTGAGGAGCTTAAGAAGCGAGCTGAAGTTTTGTCCCTTGACCCACAGGGACTCGTGCGGAATTTTGATGCGGCCGGGAATGTGACATATGGCAGTTTGGAACCCGCCAAGATTTTGGAGCTCACGAATATTTACAAGTCTTCTGCAGCAGAGATTCAGGCGGCAACGGGCTTGTCAGACATTCCTTCAGCCGTAAAAGCTGTCCACGACTATGGAGCGGAAATCGTCATCGTTACTTTAGGTATGAAGGGCGCCCTGCTTTCCGTGGATGGAGCCAACTATGAGGTTCCGGCTTTTCCCTCCGAAAAACTGGTTGACCCGACTGGAGCTGGAGATGCCTTCATCGGGGGTCTGCTGGCTGAGTACGTTAAGGGCGAGGACCTGTTGTGGTGTGCTTGTGCTGGTTCTGCTGCGGCATCGCTCGTTGTGGAGGCTGTTGGACCGACTTTTTCCGGCGGCAAGGAGGAGATTTACCGGAGAGGGCGTCTGCTTTATGAGAAAGGAATTAAGTAATGATGCAATACAGTATGCGTTAAACTTGGCGAATGTGTGAGGAGAGCTGAACTTTGGGTCGTGTCGATAAGGGCGTTAAGTGTAGCGTGTCCGGATGCGGTAAGGACGCTGTTCGTTCCCTTTCATCTCAGAAAGTTAAAGCAGCGGGACTGAAAATCGGCAACGAGAGACGAGCTTACCTCTGCAAAGAACACTACAAAGAGTTCAAGAAGAAGACTAAAAAGGACAAACAGCTTGAGAAGTGGCGGTATAGTGCATAGACGGAGGCAGAAAGTCTCATGAGAATACTGCAGCTCCACTCCAACTTCATCGAGTACAAGCCCGTCCAGAAGGAGATAGCCAACGCGGAAGAAGCAGAAAAGAAAGCGGTTCGCCTCGAAGAAATCGTGGTTTTGTTCACAGCGATAGAAGAAGGCGACACTACAGCGGTCGGCAAAAAAGCCATAGACGAAGTGCAAGCTTTCCTCGAAAAACTAAAGGTGAACAAGATTATCATTTACCCATACGCCCACCTGAGCAGCAACCTCGCGAGACCGGCTGAAGCGCTGAAAGTAGTCAGAGCCATGGAGGCATATGCGCAGGAGAAGGGCATAGAAACGTACCGCGCTCCCTTCGGTTGGAATAAACAGTTCACGATATCGATAAAGGGGCATCCGCTTGCAGAGCAGTCTCGTGTGGTCCTTCCCACGAAAGCTAAGGAGGAGAAGGAAGAGAAAGTTTCTGAGGCTGTGAAAGCCGAGGAGAAGTTGAAGTCTGTCTGGTACATCCTTGAGCCGAACGGCAAGATAGTTCCCGTCGAAGAATTCAATTTCAAAGGACATAAGAACCTTGAAAGGTTCGCGAAATACGAGATCTCCAAGGTTAGAGCAAGCCAGCAGATGCCGCCCCATGTGCCGTTGATGAAACGGCTCGAGATAGCCGACTACGAACTTGGGAGCGACCCTGGCAACATACGATGGTACCCTAAAGGTCGCCTAATCAAGTCTCTTCTTGAGCAGTTCGTAACTGCGAAGATGGTTGAGTACGGCGCGATGGAAGTTGAAACACCGGTCATGTACGATTTTCACCATCCAAGCCTTTCCGACTACATAAACCGTTTTCCAGCAAGGCAGTACTTGTTGAAATCGGAGGACAAGGAGCTTTTCCTGCGGTTTGCAGCATGCTTCGGACAGTTTCTGATGATACATGACACGCAATTCTCTTACAGGCACATGCCGCTGAAAGTTTACGAGCTAACTCGGTACAGTTTCAGGCGGGAAAAGAGCGGCGAAGTCGTGGGCTTGAGGAGGTTAAGGGCGTTCACTATGCCGGACTGCCACGCCTTCTGCACAGACCTGAAACAAGCCAAAAAAGAGCTCCTAATAAGGTTCAAGCTCTGTATGCAGGTTCTCGACGAAATAGGCTTGCCAGAAGAGGATTATGAAGGAGCTATACGCTTCACGAAGGACTTCTTCGAGGAAAACAAGGAGCCCATCAATTCTTTGGTTAAGACCTTCGGGAAGCCAGTTCTCGTTGAGATGTGGAATCAGCGCTTTTTCTATTTCGTACTCAAATGGGACTTTAACTTCGTCGACAATCAGGACAAAGCCGCAGCGCTTTCTACAGACCAGATTGACGTTGAAAATGCCAAGCGGTACGATATAAACTACGTTGACGAGAAAGGCGAGAAACATCATCCCCTGATTCTTCACTGTTCGCCCAGCGGCGCAATCGAAAGAGTAGTCTATGCACTGCTGGAAAACGCCTATCACATACAGCAGAGTGGCAAATCCCCGATGCTTCCGTTGTGGCTCTCGCCGACCCAAATACGCGTCATTCCGATGTCGGACAAGTTCCTAAAGGAAGCAGAAAAGTTAGCCACGGTGATCGAGACCAATTGTATGCGCGTGGATGTCGATGATCGTGTTTTGACGCTCCAGAAGAGGGTTAGGGAGGCGGAGATGGAGTGGGTTCCCTATACTATCGTCTTGGGGCAAAGGGAAATCGATTCTGGCGTGCTTGCAGTTCGAGACCGAAGGGTTGGGGAAATCCGCAAGCTGAAGCTTGGAAAGCTACTGGAAGAGACTGAGAAGTTGACCGAGGGAATGCCTTTCAAGGCGCTTCCGTTGCCGAAACGTCTTTCCGAACGACCCCAATTCTATGGTTAACCATGGACAAAAGTCACACGTTTTTGCAAAAGATATATCAAACCTTGTTTGAATAGACTAAACTCCCTAATCTGGAGGGTAACAGTTTGGAGAAAGAGCTAATCATCTACGTAGACGGCGAGTACTATCCAAAATCGCAGGCGAAAGTCTCTGTCTACGACCATGGACTTCTGTACGGCGATGGCGTTTTTGAAGGAATCCGCGCCTACAGCGGAGTAGTATTCAGGCTGAAGGACCACATTGACAGGCTTTACCGCTCCGCACACACGATAATGCTGGAGATTCCGGTGCCAAAGGAGAAGATGACGGAGATTGTATTGGATACGCTGCGGAAAAATAACCTGAAAGACGCATATGTCCGCTTGGTGGTGACGCGGGGCGCTGGGGACCTTGGCTTGGACCCGAGGAAATGCCCAAAAGCAACGATAATCGTGATAACGGATACCATTAAGTTGCACAAGGGCGACCCGAAAGAGAACGGTATCACGGCGATACTTTCGTGGGTGAAAAGGGACCCTGTCGACGCAACGACTCATGAAATAAAATCGCTCAACTACCTCAACAGCGTGATGGCGAAAATCGAAGCCAACATGAGCGGCGTCGACGAGGCAATCTGCTTAGACAAGAACGGGTTCGTCTGCGAAGGCGTTGCAGAGAACGTATTCATCGTGAGGGATGGCGAGATACTTACGCCGCCAAGTTGTACGGGCGCGTTGCCTGGGATAACAGCGGCGGCCGTGGCTGAACTTGCGCGAAAGCTTGGCTACACCGTTTTGGAGAAGAACATAACTCCCTACGAACTGTTCAACGCGGAGGAAGTCTTTTTCACGGGCACTGCGGCGGAAATAATACCTGTGCGTGAAATAAACAAGCGAGTGATAGGCAGCGGAAAACCCGGCTCCGTGACCAAGAAGTTGATGGAAGCATTCTCGAAGATGGTTCACGACCCGAATGAAGGAATTCCCATATACGAATGAGCCTTGACGAGCTGAAGACTCTTTGTCGCCTATCTATTCTTGTTCATGAATCCTTCAATCAAGTCTAGGGCTTGTTCAAGCGTCTCGAGTGGTGGAAGGAAAACTCCCCTGACGTGCCCTGCACCGTAAGCGGGGTCGAACCCAGATCCGTGAACCAGAAGTACCCCGGTTTCCTTCAAAAGCTCCAGGGCGAATTCCATGTCGGTCTTCCACTTCTGCCCTACGGCATGAATTCTTGGGAAGAAGTAGAAGGCTCCTTCGGGCTTGGCGCATGTTATCCCGTCAATCTCGTTCAGCCTTTTCCATGCGTAGTCCCTTCTCTGCCTGAGTTTCTCAACCATTTGTTGCACATGGTCTTGTGGTCCATTCAACGCGGCGGCTCCGGCTTTTTGAACTGGCGTGTTTGCGCAGAGCCTTATCCTAGTCTCTTTTTCAATGCACTGCTTCAGCTCTTGCAGTTCGTCTTTTTGGCTGTGAAAATAAACGTATCCCAAGCGCCATCCAGTCATTAGGTGGGCCTTTGAAAAACCGTTAAGACCAATGACGGGGACATCTCTGGCTAGATGAGTGGTGCTGACGAACTTCTTTTCGTAGATGATTTGGTCGTAGATTTCGTCCGACAACAGTGGGAGGTCATTTTCGCCCGCAAGGTTCACAATCTCCTTGACTGTCTCTTCTTCGTAGAGAGCACCGCAAGGGTTGTTGGGGTTTATGATGGCGATTGCACGGGTTCTTTTGGTGATTTTTCTCCGCATGTCTTCGATGTTAGGTTGCCAACCGTCCTCTTCTACAGTCTCATACGTGACTGGCTTTCCACCGAAGAACTTCGTGTAAGAAATGTAAGGCGGATACGTTGGCCCCGGAAGAAGAATCTCGTCTCCAAAATCAACAAGTGCGGCCATAACCATCTGGATGCCTTCAGAAATCCCTTGAGTTACAAGGATGTTGTCAGCGGGCACGTCGACGCCGTTGACTCGTTTCTCCTTCTGGCTGATTGCCTCTCGGAGTTCAGGAAGTCCTTCGGAGGGCGAGTATGAGTTTGAACCTTCTTTCACAGCCTTAAACAGCGCTTGCTTGATGTGTTCCGGCGTGTCAAAGTCAAACGCCACTGGGTCTCCTATGTTCAGGTAGAAAATCTTCTTCCCAGTTTTTGCAAGTTGTCTTGCATGAACAATGACATCGCGGATTGCATACTCTATCGTGCGGGTTCTTTCAGTGACCTTCACCTTTACCAGCACTAAGCCCTCCTGAGAAACAACGCTTTTGCTTCTGAAAAGATAAGGCTTGTGGGCTAACTACGGAAACTGGAACGTTTGAGTGTCCTGCACCCCTTCCTGTGTGACGACAGTTATGGTTAGTTTCTCATACAAGTAGTCTATCCAGTCGAACGTGCATATCACAGAAGCGGTATCGCCGGGTTGTAGAAATATCTGGTTTGGCGGGAAAGTCTGCGTGAACGTTTCAGTTGGAGTGCCGAGCTGTATTATCACTTCGGAGACGGTGAGGTTCCAAACGGAATAGCTCAGGTTTTGAACGGTCACGTTCAGGTTCTTTCCGCCTATCATGACGTTTATGGCCGTTATGTTGAGCTCAGCCTTGGGAAGAGTGAAGGCGAAGTCGAATGTGAATTGTTGCGAAGTTTTGTTCGTGACAACGTATACCGTGAACGTAAGGTTCCCGCCTGCATAGGTTGCCCAGTCGGTGATGCTGCAGTAGAACGCCTGCGATTGTCCGGGACTCACCGGTCCGTAGGGTAACTGCGGGTTTGCTGTTGTGCCGTTTATCGTTTCTCCCGTTTCTTTGACTACTATTCTTGTTATGTTTATGGAGTCTGTGGAGGACGGATGGTTCTGGAGTGTTATGTTGAAGTGTGTTCGATCTTGCAGGTTGAACGTTTCGTTTTGGTTCAGTGCGTTTAGTATGATTGGGGGCGGCGTCGTCGCGTTTATCGTGTCTGTTTGCGCATCTTGCAGCAGGGAAGCTGTCAAGCCGACGGTTCTCGCTCTGTATTCTCTCCAAGACCAGTCTATCGTGAAGACCTTCGTGACGTTTGTCTCCAAGCCTAACGACGGAAATGGAAAGTCGAGCGTTGTCCCATTGTCCAGTGCAACTGAGATGCTGGTCACGTTTACGTAGGTGAACTGCATAGCGAAGTTTGATATGGTTACGTTGAAGCGGTCGGTATAGTTCTCGTCAAAGGTCGCGTTCTGCATTGCGATTTTCACGATTGGTAATATCGCCGTTGCTGAAAACTGATATCCCTGGTCTGTGAAGGCTGAGATCGTGAGAACTGTTCTGGATTTTGCCAGATCGGACCAGTTTCCCACACATGTAAAAGTGACACTTTCCCCGTGCGGTGCGGTTAGAGGCAGAGCAGGTGATGTTTCAGTCAGATCCACTGAAGGCACTAGTATTTCGTTTATCGTGAGGTCAGTTTCCGACCGTTGATCGTTCGCCGCTGTCATGGTGAACGTTCCGAAGGACACGGCAGGGTCGAATATGATGTTAGTTAGGACTAGGCTGACGTAAGGCAAATCAGCCTCAGCGTTTGCAGCTGGATAACCTGAAGCGAAAACGTGTACTATGACAGTTTGGCCGGGGAATTGGCTGACGAAACTTCCCCAGGCGATGTCAAAGTTGTCTTTGAAAACCTTGGAGCACGTTATGTTCATGGATTCTCCCGGCTGAAGCTCTATTCCAGCTTGGAGAAGCGGCGTCGTTTGCGTGATGTCGTAGAGTTGGTCTGCTCCCTTGATGCTTACGGCGATTCTGTCGATGGTTGCGTTCGTGGGAGAGTACGAAGGATTCAGAACAGTAACCGTGAACTGGTGCGCGTCGTCCTTCTCGAAGAAGATGCCAGTGATCGTGACTGTTGTTGTTGGCGGCGTCGCGATGAAATTGGGAATCGTGAACATGTAAGAAACTATTCCGCCGATGATTGCGGATATCATCATTAGAAGGACGATCATAAGGGTTGAAACAGCCTTAACGTTGCTCATTACACGCACGTTATTCCCTCTGATTCAATGGATGTTGTTGTATCTCATATTCTTAGGCATAAATAAGCGTTCTCTTTAAGAAGTTGCCACGGGCGAATTTTGAAGTTGTAAAAAACTGGGAGGCAGAATTAGCTTGGTTGGAGTTGTTTTGCTCTTTCCGCGGCTTTTGTCACGGCGTTGATTATGACTGCCCTGAGTTTGCCTTCTTCCAGAGCTAGGAGTCCCTCGATGGTTGTTCCAGCGGGCGTTGTAACCATGTCCTTGAGTTTAGCAGGGTGTTCTCCGGTTTCGGCGACCATTTTGGCTGCGCCCAGAGTTGTCTGCGCCGCAAGTACTATTGAGACATCTTTGGGCAAGCCCAGCCGAACGCTCGCATCGGCTAAAGCCTCTATTATCAGGTAGATGTAGGCTGGTCCGCTTCCAACTAGTCCCGTGGCTAGATTGATGTACTTCTCATCCAGCCTCATAACGCGACCCAGCAGCGAAAGCACGCTAGTCACCGTTTCCAAGTCCTGCTGCTTTGTGTTCTCTGAAGGACAGACAACTATCATGGCTTCTCTCACCATGCACGCTAGGTTGGGCATCACTCTCACGACAGGAACGTTCGCGGGAAGATTCTTCTTGATGAAATCGAGCGTAACACCCGCTGCTATTGAAACAACCACTTTTCCGGGTTTCATGGCTGGGGCGATTTCTTCCAGGGCGCTCTTCACGTCCGCGGGTTTGACGGCGATTACAGTGATGTCGGCGAAGGATGCTGCTTCTTTCGGGTCGGTTACGCATTTTATCTTGTACGTTTGGGTCATGTATTTGACGCGGGTTTCGATGATTTCGTACGCTCGTATGTCCTCGGGTTGGTACTTGCCTGATTTGAGCAAGCCTGAAATCATGGCTTCGCCCATTTTGCCGGCGCCCATAAAAGCTATTTTTGGTACTGTCTTGCTCAAATGATTCATCTCCGATTGTTAGCTTCGGGTTATTCTTTCGAGCGATTATTAAGTTTTCTACCGAAATGCCCGTCTTCAATCATGATTGAGTCGCAAACGCAGTTGGCAACATTGATTGCGTGTCTCCGTCATGGGAACGTTTATAAAATGAGGACAAGAAGCTACTTTTTCCAAAAGGTGAAGGAATTGCCCCTTAACGAGTTTTCGTATCCTCTTGCGAAAGTTGATAAGGGCTACAACAGCCGAACCCTCTGCGTTAACCTCACGACGAACGAAATCAAGAGCAAACCCGTCAGTCAATTCATGAAAGACATGTTCATTGGCGGTCGCGGCTTCGACCTTTGGCTGTTATGGAACGGCTTGCCCAAGGACCGCATTGTCAGTTGGGATGACCCAGAAAACGAGATTTGCATCGCTTGCGGTCCGCTTGGCGGCACTCCTATATATCCGGGGAGCGGAAAGAGCATCGTCGTAACGATTTCTCCTTTAACAGACTGTGTGGTTGACTCGAACGTCGGCGGCTACTTTGGACCCTACCTGAAATTCGCAGGGTGGGACGCGCTCGAGATACAGGGAAGAGCCAAGTCTGACGTGGTGGTTTTCATCGACGGTGACGAAGGAAGGGTCACCATCGAGGACGCGAAGGAACTGCCCTCAGAAACGCATCTCCTCGCGGAAATCTTGACCGGAAAGTACGGGGGAGACAACAAACGTAGCATTTCAGTAGTTTCGGCTGGCCCCGGGGCGGAGCACACAAGAATCGGATGCCTGAACTTTTCATTTTACGATGCACCTCGCAAGATGGTGCGGTACAAGCAGGCTGGGCGGGGCGGGACGGGCACGGTGCTGCGGAACAAGAAGATAAAAGCAATAGTTGTCAAATTCTCACGTCTGAACGCCGAGACGAACAACCCCGCACATTTCGATGTTCTGAAGGACGTTGGTCCCGCCTACAACAGGGAAATCCGAACTTTGGACCCGAAGCAGCATAGAATGGCTGAGGTGGGGACAACGCATCTCGTCGATATCATGAACGATTTTGATTTGCTGCCCACGAATAACTTCAGATTCGGCAGCCACCCTGACGGCCCGAAGCTCGGTGAGAAGGTCTACGATGACAAATTCCACCGCGGGTTTGACGGATGCTGGGTGGGGTGCGCGGTTGCATGTTCCCATTGCGTGAAAGATTTCGAGCTTAAGACTGGTCCCTACAAAGGTGAGAAGGTTTGCGTCAACGGTCCGGAGTACGAGACGATAGCGGGAGTCGGCAGCAACTGCGGAATCTTCGACGCTGATTGGATTACTGAGATGAACTTTTACTGCGACGCCTATGGCATAGACACCATTTCGTTCGGAACAGCCACCGCGTTCGTCATGGAATGCTACGAGATGGGACTGATTGACAAGAAAGCTACAGGCGGACTGGAACTCAAGTTCGGAAACAAAGAAGCCGCCATGGAACTGATTCATCAGATGGCGAAGGGCGAGGGTTTTGGCGCGATTGTTGGTCAGGGTATACGTCGTATGAAGAAGCTTTTCGCTGAAAAATACGGCGCAGACGCAAAAATAATGCAAGACATCGGCATGGAAGCAAAAGGTCTCGAGTTCTCCGAGTACGTGACTAAGGAGTCTCTGGCTCAGCAGGGCGGGTACGGGCTTGCGTTGAAGGGACCGCAGCATGATGAGGCTTGGCTTATCTTCTTGGACATGGTGCAAAATCGAATGCCCACGTTCGAGCAGAAGGCAGAGGCTCTGCACTGGTTCCCTATGTTCCGCACATGGTTTGGCCTGAATGGGCTGTGTAAGCTTCCTTGGAACGACATCGTTCCAGAAGACAATAAGGATACGCCTGAGCCTGCTAAGGTTATGAGGCACGTGCAGAATTATGCAAAGTACTTCTACGCCGTGACTGGCAAGAAGATCGGTGCGGACGACATTATCTCGATGAGCGAGAAAGTGTACAACTTCCAGCGTATCTTCAACTTGAGAATGGGCTTCGGCACTCGCGAGCACGACAACATTCCCTACAGAGCGGTCGGACCCGTGACTGAAGAAGAGTACGAGAGCCGCGCCGAACGCTACGACAAACAACTCAAAGAAAAAGTCGGTTTCAACCCAGAAGGCAAGTCGACGAAAGAGAAGCTGGCAGCTTTGAGGAAGCATCGTGAGGCAGAGTATGAGAAGCTGAAGGACGCGGTCTACAAGAGGAGAGGCTGGAACCACAACGGTGTGCCAACTCTGGAAAAGGTAAAGGCGCTTGGCATAGACCTGCCAGAAGTCGTTAGCGTTATCCAAAAGTCTCAATAACGCTCTCGAGCAGTCTTCAACCGAGCGGTCTGCTCGCTTTACTAAGTTTTATTTACTTTCAGCAAGATAGATAGGTGTCCGATTTGCTGGAAGCGTGAAGCGTTATGCGCGGTTGGAACGGAGTGTTTCTGCGCGTTGACTTGAGCAGAAGTAAGGCTGCCGCCGAAGGGTTCGATTCGAAGATGGCGATAGGCTATCTTGGAGGCCGAGGCTTTGCGGTCAAAATCCTCTGGGATGAGCTGGAACCCGGAATCGACGCGTTTTCGCCAGAGAATAAGTTAGTCCTAGCCTCTGGTCCGTTATCCGGCGTCGCCTTGCCCAGCAGCGGCAAACTTGTGGTTGCGGCGAAGAGTCCTTTGACCGGCGGATACGGGGACGGAAATGTCGGAACGCATGCGGTTGTTCAGATGCGTAAGGCTGGCTACGACGCGGTGATAATCGAGGGAAAAGCACCCAAACCTGAAGTTCTTCTCGTTCAGGACAGGGACGCGGAGTTTCTCGACGCGAAAGACCTCTGGGGTTTGAACTCGTTTGAAACCGAGAGAAAATTGAAGGAACTCTACGGGAAGGGAACTGGGATTGTTTGCATTGGTCAAGCCGGAGAGAACCTCGTGAAGTTCGCGAACATCGTCAGCCAAGAAGGACGGGCTGGCGGAAGACCCGGAATGGGCGCCGTCATGGGCTCAAAAAACCTGAAAGCTGTCGTCTTCGCAGGCACTGGCGAGTTCCCCTTTGCCTATCCGAAGGAGATGCAGGAAATCGGCGCCGAAGGCTACAGGGAGGTTCTGACGAAGCCGAATTATGCTTTCTGGAAGCGGCAGGGAACGATGTCCACAGTCGAATGGAGCCAAGAGAACAGCGTTCTTCCAACCCGCAACTACAGCGAAGGCGTTTTCGAGGACGCCGACGCCATAGGCGGGTTCGCCATGGAAAAGATTAAGGTCGGCAATCGCGGTTGTCCCCACTGCAACATGACCTGCGGCAACGTTGTCAAAGATTCTGACCGTAAGGAGTCCGAGCTTGATTACGAGAATGTCGTCATGTTGGGTTCGAACTTGGGGTTGGGTAACCTCAAACAGATTGCAGCTTTGAACAGGGTTGCGGACGAGTTGGGTTTGGACACTATTTCGTTGGGCAACGCCATCGGTTTTGCCATGGAAGCGTCGGAAAAACGGCTGATTCAGGAAGACGTTCCGTGGGGAAAATTCAAGTCGACCAAGGCTTTGGTTGAAGACATCGCTTATAGACGCGGTTTGGGCGGCACGTTGGCTGAAGGCGTGAGCTTCGCGGCGCAGAAAATAGGTGGCGGTTCTGACCGTTGGGCTATGCAGGTGAAAGGCCTAGAGATTTCAGCTTATGACTGTCATACGACGCCGGGCATGGCGCTGGCTTATGCTACGTGTTCGATTGGGGCACATCATAAAGATGCATGGGTGATCTCTTGGGAGGTCAAGGCGGGACGGGAAAGCTACGGCGACGAGAAAGTAGATAAGGTCATTGAGTTGCAGCGCATTCGGGGAGGACTTTTCGAGGCGTTCGCCACGTGCAGGCTTCCGTGGGTCGAGGTCGGCTTCGAGTTGGAGTGGTATCCAAAGTTTCTCCACGCCTCAACGGGACTGGAAATCGGCTGGAACGAGCTATACCTTATCGCGGACAGAATTTTTAACCTCACCCGAGCCTTCTGGGTTCGCGAATTCGGAGAGCAGTGGGGCAGTAGAATGGATGTTCCCCCGGCAAGGTGGTTCGACGACCAACTGACGCGTGGGCCACTGAAAGGCGCGAAGCTCGACAGGACAAAGTACGATGCCATGCTCCAAACATACTACAAGAAAAGAGGCTGGGACGAAAGAGGAATACCCACCGAAACAACACTGAACAGGCTTGGTCTGCAGGATGTTGTTAAACAATTGAAAAAAATGGTACAACTAAACAGGTAGCTCGAAACGCCTAGTAAGCCCTAGCAAAGTACGCAACTTCCTTCGCCGGTTCGCCACAATAAACGCATTTGACGTACGCCTTCTCCTCCCCGAAGGGCACAACCCTGATTGTCGCTCCCGTCTCTTCCTTGATTTTCTCCTCGCACGCTGAGTTTCCGCACCAAGAAGCCCGGATGAACCCGCCCTTGCTCCTCAGGACTTTCTTGAATTCACTGTAGGTTTGCACCGTTGTTATGCTATCTTCGAGGAGTTTCTTGGCTCTTGTGAACAAGCTCGCCTGGATTTCTTCGAGGAGTTTCTTTGCCGTGTCGACCACGTCTTCCTGTTTGATGGCAGTTTTCTGGAAAGTATCCCGTCTGGCTACCGTGACTTGACCTTGCTTAACGTCTCTGGGTCCAATCTCTATGCGGATGGGCACACCCTTCAACTCCCACTCGTTGAATTTCCATCCAGGCGTGTACTCGCTCCTGTCGTCAAGAACGACCCGCAAGCCGTCTTGCTGGAGTTTATCGTAAACTTCTCTGGCTTTAGCCAGGATAAGCTCCGAGTCGGCGTCCTTATAGGGAATGGGCACCACAACAACCTGCACGGGAGCAACTTTTGGAGGTACGATTACGCCTTTGTCATCGCCGTGAATCATCACCAACGCGCCTATCATCCTGGTTGTAAACCCCCATGAGGTTTGCCAAACGTAGCATTCTTTTTCGTTCTGGTCGAGAAATTTGATTTTGAAAGCTTTCGAGAAGTTCTGACCCAATTGATGCGACGTTCCCATCTGCAGTGCTTTTCCATCCGGCATTATAGCTTCTAAAGCCGTCGTGTAAACGGCTCCGGGGAACTTTTCTTTTTCCGATTTTTTTCCGGTGAGGACCGGAATTGCTAGGTGATTTTCCATGACGTCCTTGTACTCGTTCAGTATCTGCATAGTTTCTTGGTCAGCTTCTTCCTCAGTAGCGTGCGCCGTGTGGCCTTCTTGCCAGAGGAATTCTCTGGTTCTCAGGAAGAGTTTGGTTCCCTTCGTGTCCCATCTTATTATGTTGCACCACTGATTGATTTTCACCGGGAGGTCTCTCCAGCTTCTAATCCACTTGGCAAATGTCGCGCATATTATCGTCTCGGATGTGGGTCTTAGAGCAAGTCTTTCTTCTAACGGTGTGTCTCCGCCCATCGTTACCCATGCAACTTCAGGCGTGAAACCAGTGAAATGCTCTGCCTCTTTTTTCAGAAAACTTTCGGGTATGAACAGTGGGAAGTACACGTTCTTGTGTCCCGTTGCCTTTATTTTCTGGTTGAAGATTTCCTGGATTTTTTCCCAGATGGCGTACGAGTGTTCGCGCATTATCATGCAGCCCTTGACGGGTGCGTAATCCGCGAGTTCCGATTTTAGGATGACTTGGGTGTACCATTCTGAGAAGTCTTCGGATTTTTTGACGGTGAGTCCTGTATCTGACATTTTCATCTCTTTCCTTGTTGCGTTGTGGTTGAATATAATTCTGCTGAAGAAAAGACGCTACTGTGGGCTGAGTGCAGCGAGAATTTAGCAACGTGGAACGCAATCGCCCATGTTGAACCACTTCTCAACACAGTATGAAACCAAACTATTAAACATTTTCTCGGTTTGCGTCGTGTTCCACCTGCCAAGCCTTGTTTATTCTGGCAAACATGCCCGGTTCGAGATATATTATCTCATCGAGAAGACCTTTCCTTGCATTCAACGTGCACTATTTTTTCCCAGATCGATGCGGCAACGATTTCCCCGAAGATGACAAGTGCGCTGCCTACGGTTTTGGTGCTGTGCAGGCGGCATTCGAGGTGTGCTTTGCAGTTATCTACGAGCGGAGCGTGAATCTTTGACGCTTCGGTGAGTCTGAAGCCACTTTTCAGTATCCTTTGCCTTCCAGACCACTTAATGCACTTGTAAACGATCGAAGCCATGGAAGAGTCCACGAAATTCACGCCGAAACATTTAGTCTCCATAATGTTCTTCTCTGTTGGGTTTCCTTTCGTGCCCGAAAACATGATTATCGGCGGCTTTAAGGATACCATTTGAAGCCAGCTTTTCGGCGCCACGTTAGGCTCTTTCTTCGAATTGTAGGTGGACATTAAAACTATGGGTCCAGGTATCAGACTCGGATGCCACTCGTTCTTGTCGATTGAGAAATCAACTTTCTTCATTCATCTGCGCCTTTGATTGTGTTATTTCTTTTCACTTTTTTCTTGAACAATGTTGCACATTACGATTTCGCAAAGAAGATAAGCTAGATACTCTTACTACAATTCAGTTTGAGTGATGGGAGAGACTGTTATTGTCAATTTTTGGCAAAGAAAAGGGCCGAAGTTTGTTCTCTTTCTTTGTTTTTGTTCTGCTATTAACTATGGCATCACTCTTTTCCAGCTCTTCTCCACTGCGTACGCGAAACTGGCTAGCGAGGGCAGCATCGTGGGAGTTGAAGTTGGCGACTGGGCTAAGTACGACATTCAAGGAGAGACAGGGCCTCTGACGGAAGAGGACTGGGCTAGAATTGAAGTCATCGATGTTTCGGGAACAAATCTGACCGTTCGTATCTTGGGAGGCGAGTATCCTCAGAACGACACAGTCGTGGGGGATGTAACTGAGGGTTTAAGGGGCGATGTTGGCATACTTGGGACCGACGTCCCGTTTATTCTCCCTAGAGACTTCAATATCAGTTCCATAAACGAGACGTTTGTCAACTCCATTGGATTTCCTCTGCCTTTGTCATATAACTTCACATGGAACGTTGAAACGCTCGAAAGAAAATACGGCGAAGCATCCAGAGAAGTAAATCTGATAAACGTTGTATACAGACAGTCCGTTGACGTACACGTGTGGGAATGGCACAATGAATTCTGCTGGGACAAAGCAACAGGGGTTGTTCTAGAAGCGTCATATACGTACTACGTCACCAATGGTTCTTATGCGTGGGGGCATATTCTTTTGAATCAATGCGGGTTTCAGAGACAAGCCTGTTTCAGACTTCACAACCTTTTCCCGTTGGGATAGTAACCTCAATTGCAGTCGTGGTTGCTCCGTCCGCGTTTGGAATTTCAGCTTTGGCCGTCAAGAACTGGATGAACCGACGGCGTTCGAAAGCAAAACAAACGGGATGAAGACAATAAGCTTGCATTATTGTACTGTAATGAGTCGCCATTCTTTGTAGTCCGTGACGACTCTAATGTATCCTTTAAGCATGTTGTCTGCTTCCTGGTCTCCAGTGTCAACTCTTAACACGTTACCTTCGATGCTCTGGAGCTTACTCTTCGTCGCCACGACGATTATCCGCTCTTTCCCAACACGCTTGATGACCTCTGGGCTTATCTGCTGGTTTCCCCTCCCCAGAAGGATTCCTTGACGCCCGATGGGCGAAACGATAATCCACGTTTTTTGCCAGTCGTCCACTTCAGTCAAGATTCTCTTGTCGTCCACGTCGAGTGCAACCTTGCCATTCCTGTAGATGTCCACGCCCAGAACAGTCTTCTCGACTCCAAGCAGCTCCGCTATCCGTTTGACCGTTGTGCCCGGACCGAGTATGTACGTCGCATCTTGGCGCATTTCCTCAATCACAAACCTGGCTGCAGCCGTCTGGTTTTCCAGTTCATCAACGGTTTCTGGGCTCAACTGCTTGCTTTCCTGAATATGCGCTGGAAGGAACGGTCCCTCAAGATACCCGTAAAGCTTCACCGCCAATGAGCCGCTTCTGATCGCTCCCTCGTCAGCGTCCATGACCTCCAACTCCGCCGTTTCAGCCCGTTTCTGAGCAAAAGCCAGCGCAACCTCCACGGCGTCGGTGACGTTCACTGCGAAGACGCCACTGTACATCTTCACCCCCGCCGGCACACCTAGGACTGGCAATTTACCGCTAATCTGCATCGCGTCAAAAATGTCTCTGGCTGTGCCGTCGCCGCCCACGAAGACTATGAAATCAACATCTGCAACAATCAGCAGTCTGACCGCCGTCTTGGTGTCTTTAGCGCTTGTTTCTTCCTCAATCGTCATAGGCAAGATTTTCGCGAATAGGCTTGCCGTTTCAGCTTCGTTTTCGCCCATAGCGCCGGGGCATGTTGTCAGTTCTATCTTTGTTCGTCCTGCGTTTTCCTTTAGTTTTTGAAGAAATTCCACCGCTCGCTTGGGAGCTACTGGTTTGGCTCCTCTGGCGATTGCCTCTTTCGCGACGCCGTTTGTTCCTTTCAGTCCGACTCTTCCGCCCATGCCGGCTATAGGGTTGACGATTAAGCCGATTTTCATGACTTGTCTGTGAAAGATTTACGGTACGAGCTATAAACTATTCTGGCAGCCGGAGACTCAGAACGATGAGAACGCTGCAAACACGAGCAAGCCGAATTGAATGAGATGAAGGGTTTCGGCGTCTGAAAATTCTTATATCTCCACGCTTCCAACATCCATTTCTCCTTCATCATGACCGAGGTTTGGCGGAATGTCCACAAAGAACATGAAGAAAATCCTCGTGACGGGCGCCACGGGTCAGATCGGGTCTGAATTGACGATTGAGCTCAGGAAAAAATATGGCAAGGACCATGTTGTTGCTGTGGGCCACAGGAAGGAACCTGGCAAGAAGCTTTTGGGGTCCGGTCCTTACGAGAGCTTAGACGTTGCCGACATGCACAGCTTGCAGACGATCATCCACAAGTATGATGTTGGCATAGTATACCACTTGGCAGCTATCCTGTCCGCAACGGGGGAAGAAAACCCCCAGCTTGCTTGGCACGTAAACATGGACGGCCTGTACAACGTGCTTGAGGTGGCTAGAGAAAATCGTTTGGGTAGGGTTTTTTGGCCGAGCTCAATCGCTGTTTTCGGTCCTGGAGCGCCTCGCGTTAACACTCCTCAGAACACGGTATTGATTCCCGCGACCATGTATGGCATCACCAAGGTTGCTGGTGAACTGCTATGCAATTATTACTTCACGCGGTTCGGGTTGGACGTGCGGAGCGTTCGCTACCCTGGCATAATTAGTGCGGAGACTCTTCCGGGCGGGGGCACGACGGACTATGCTGTGGAAATCTTCTACGAAGCGATCAAGAAGAAACGGTACATTTGCTTTGTCCGTGAGGATACGGTCTTGCCTATGATGTACATGCCTGACTGCATCAAGGCGTCGATAAGCCTGATGGAAGCCGAGCCATCCAGAATCCAGTGCCGCACAAGCTACAACGTGGGGGCGATAAGCTTCTCCGCGGGAGAATTGGCTGCCGAGATAAAGAAGTACATTCCCGAGTTCCAGTGCGATTACAAGCCCGACTTCAGGCAGAAAATTGCCGATTCCTGGCCGATGTCGATAGACGACGGCATTGCTCGGAAGGAGTGGGGCTGGAAGCCCATGTATGATTTGGCTTCGATGACGAGGGACATGATAGAAAAGCTGGGAGCTAGGTTCGTAGCTGAGGGTTTGGGCTAGAAAGAGTTAAGAGAACGCATGGTGGTTTATGGAAAAGTGGTGGTGGGATGACGAATCCGACGGCGTTTTTGCGGGAAGAATACGAGGAGCTTGTTAAGAATGAGCTTGACTGGAGAATCCGCGTTCTGCAGGGTCCGAGCACGCCGTGGTGCACGGTTGAAGGCAAGAAAGTGCTGATGTTCTGCTCCAACAACTATCTCGGATTGAGCAACCATCCGAAATTGAAAGAAGCAGCTATAAAGGCTGTTCAAACTCACGGCGCTGGGTCTGGTTCTGTTCGTCCAATCGCTGGGACGATGGATATTCATATTGAGCTTGAGAAACGCTTGGCAAGGTTCAAGCATGCGGAGGCTTCGCTGGTTTATCAGACAGGCTTCGCGGCTAACGCTGGTTTGATTCCTCAGCTTGTGGGCAAGGGCGACCTCATAATAAGCGACGAACTCAACCACGGCAGCATAATAGACGGTGTCAGGCTGTCGCACGCTGAAAGAGCCGTTTACAAGCACACTGATGTGCAAGACTTGCAGCGTGTTTTGGAGGAAACGGAGAAGCATGAGCCGCCCTACAGGCGGATTCTGATAATCACGGATGGTGTTTTCTCGATGGACGGAGACATTGCACCGTTAGATGGAATAGCCAAGTTGGGCGCGGAGCACGGTGCTATGGTTTATGTGGATGACGCTCACGGCGAGGGTGTCTTGGGCGATGGTGGGAGAGGCATAGTTTCGCATTTCAAGCTCAACCGTGATTTGGTGCACGTAGAAATGGGCACTTTCTCCAAGGCTTTCGGCGTGGTTGGCGGTCACGTTTCTGGTTCGCAAGACCTCTACAACTTCGCCCTCAACAGGTCGCGAACTTGGCTTCTGAGCGGTTCACATCCGCCCGCAGTTGCAGCCGCGTGCACGGCAGCGATTGACGTTCTGGAAAGTGAGCCCCAGCACGTGCGGACGCTCTGGGAGAACACCCGCTACTTCAAGAATGCCATGAAAGATTTGGGCTTCGACATCGGCAACAGTCAGACTCCCATAACGCCTGTGATAGTCGGCGAGAGTGGCGTGGCGAAGAAACTGAGCGCGCGACTGTTTGAAGAGGGACTTTTTGCCTTGCCCATCGTGTTCCCGATGGTGGCGAGGGATAAAGCCCGCATAAGAACCATAATGAACGCTGCGTTGACGCGGAAAGACCTAGACTTCGCAATCGCCGCTTTCGATAAGACCGGCAAGGAACTGCACATAATCTAACCATTTTTTCCATACATCTGCGTCTCTTTTCCTATCTGCGTGAAGGTTTATGATGAGAGCATGAGCAACATCGAAACCGCCAAGAAACTGCAGCGCAAAGAAATCTGGGCTAGGCTTGAAAGAGATGGAATCGCAAGGTTCCCATTGCCGTGTTACGGGCGGATTCCGAACTTCGACGGTTCTGAAGAGGCCGCGGACAGGGTGAGGCTTCTAAGAGAATGGAAGGAAGCAAGAGTGGTTTTTGCCAACCCTGACTACGCTCAACGAAAAGTCAGAGAATACGCCCTGATAGACGGTAGGGTTCTTGTTATGGCTTCGCCGAGGCTGAAACATGGCTTTGTCGTGGTTGACCCGAAAGACATCAGGGGACGGGAAAGGTTTGCTTCCACAATAAAAGGCGCCTTCAGGCATGGACGAACTGTTGGCGAGTCGGAGATTCCGAGGCCAAACTTGATCGTTGAGGGGTCAGTTGCCGTTGACGCGGATGGGCATCGGCTTGGGAAGGGCGGTGGCTATGGCGACGTGGAAATTGAGGTGCTTACGAGGTTGTTCGGAAAAATCCCGGTCGTCACGACCGTCCATGATGTGCAAATCGTTGGGGCTGTTCCGTTTGAAGAAAAAGATAAGAGGGTTTCTATGATCGTTACGCCCAAGAAGGTGGTGTATGTTTCGGAGTGAAGGTGTAGGTTTGTTGGGTGGGGATTCTGGTTTGTTTAACAACAATCTGCGGTTTTTGGCTTAGGTTTGTTTCTGAGAGGTTCAGTCGCGGAGGTCTTTTCGGATTCTCCTCAGAGTTCTGTCGACGTCTTGGAGTTCGAGTTTTCTGAGAATGTCTGAGGTTGGCACGCCGTTTTCGTCCCATCCTGCTGCTGCATAGTATTTCTTCTTGTAGCTTTCGAATTCTTTTCTGTTGGTGGTTTTTCCTTTGTGCGGTCCGGAAGGAAGGGGTTCGTAGAATCTGGGCGGGTTGTCGTCGTGAACTTTCGGGTTCCACTTCAGGTCTGGGCCACCTAGAAGCAGCATCGCCCTCTGCAACTGAAGTATTCGCAGGGCTTTCGTGTCGCACCATTCTTGCCGAGTAAGCTCTACGCCAGTGACCGCCTTGTAGAAATCGAACTTGAGGTTTCTTGGCAGTCCAAAGCTGTTGAAGTTGCAGTAGACGCCTGAATCGTTGAAAATCTCCATCAACTCGCTTCCACCACCGTTCAACGGCAACGACGCTGCCGACGTGTGGTCTCCGCCCTGCACCGAACACGCGTAGCCGATGGTGTCGATAAAGTCTTTCCCGCTGCGGATGCCGTGGGCTCCGATGCTGATTCCCTTGGACTGCACCGCCAAAGGCAACAGGTCTATACCTTTCACTTTTCCCAGTTTAAGCGCAGCTCGGTAGGTCCCTTCAGCAAGCAAGTCGCCGATGCCTTCCCTGAGAGCTATCTTCCTCATCAACGTGCCGAAGGCTTCCGCGTCGCCCCATCTGAGGTCTATGCCGTCCAAGTCCTTCCGCGTCAGTATTCCCTTCTGATAAAGCTCAGCAGCAAAACCCATGACGTTCCCTGTCTGTATGCCGCACAAACCAAGGTCGTCCGCAAGCGCTGTCAAGAACACGTTCTCTTCAGGCGTGAAAATGCCAAGGTTCGGTCCTAAGTAGGCTTGCATTTCGTAATCCGGGTTGTCAGTGATTGCGCCTTTGAACTTTCCAGACTTGACCATGGCGACCTTCAGGCAGCATGTTGGGCACCCAAAATCGCTCCAAGACTGTTTAACCCAAGTTCTGTTCTCGAACTGGTCAACACCGTAGCTTCTCTCGTTATGCCATTCGCCTTGCCAATTTCTGACAGGCTCAGAGCTTGTTTCTGCTCCAAACTCGTAGCCTCCTGAACCCGTTCCCCAGCGTCTCCAAAGCGGGCTGTCATAAGCGTTGTCGTTCACCTTTTTGATGTAGCGCTTCACTTTTCTCATGTCAGCCGCCTCAGGCAAGGGTCCAGTGCCCTTAACCGCTACTGCCTTCAACCTCTTAGAACCCATGACTGCACCGTAACCGCCATAACCGGCGGCATGCGTCCACTTCGCCGCAACCACCGCCGTGCGCACTTTGTTCTCTCCACCCGGACCAATGTACAACAGCGATGGCTCCTTCCAAACGCCGAACCGACGGTAGCGCTTCTGCAGAAGTTCTCTGCATTCTTTCGTAAGTGTCTTCACTGTCTGTTTAGCGTCTTTACCCCAAAGGTGAGCAGCATCCCTAATCTCAACATCCGAATCCTTAACGAACAGGTAGACGGGCTTCTCAGACTCGCCAGTGACGACTACGCCATCATAACCTGCACATCTCAACTCAACTCCGAACTCTCCCGCGACGGTAGAGCCGACAACGCCGTTGCTCTGAGGTGACTTGCCTGAAACGCAGGTTCTTCCGCCGGGATAGTATCCGGTCAGCGGACCAGTCAGCAACAATAGAATGTTTTCCGGTCCCAGTGGGTCTACTCTTTCCCATTTGCTGCCCAGCCTGTCCCAGAGGATTTTTGTCGCTAGCCCTCTTCCGCCTACGTAATCTTTCAGAACCTCATCGTCCAACTTGAGTGTCTTTGTTTTCCCCGTCGAAAGGTTTGCTTCGAGGAGTTTTCCCGCGTGTCCTAGAATCACAGGTATTCCTCCGCTTGTTCGCCGTACATTTTGAGAGCCAAATCCCTCGCGGTCTCCTCGGGTTTTCGCGCATAAAGCTTGTAAGGTCGGTCGCCCCTGGAAACCGTCTCGAGCACGTTCCATCCGCCTTCGCGGCAAACTTTAACGCATTGCGGGTCGCCCCCGCATAAGTCGCAAATGACTATGTAGTTTTCGGTTGGGTGCATGTGCGGGATTCTTCCGGGACAGGCGTTTATGCAATTTCCGCAGGCAGTGCAGCGCTCGTTATTGACTAAGACAGCGCCTGTTTTCTTGCTTATCGACAGGGCTTTGACGGGGCATGATTTCACGCACGGGTAGTCCTTGCATTGGGCACAGAAGTGTGGAAACTCAGCGCCCGGAACGAGCATGAAAACCCTGATTCTTGAGGCTTCTGGCCATATGCGGTTTTCGTGGAAGAGCGAACATGCTATTTCGCATTTTCTGCAACCGCTGCACCTGATGAGTTCTCTTGCTATCCATATCGGTTCTTTCTTCGTCGCCAACATCTACACTTCCCGAGAAGGTTGTGAAGTTTTTGTTTTCGTGCAGTCCGATTTAAGCGTGACGCTTTATGACACATGGCAATGTCTTTAAGCCTAATGAATCAAACTGGTTTGCCGGAGAACCACGCTATTGCAGCTGCAAGATATCATCAACTGGCTCCTAAACCTCGCCGGACTCGGGTACATCGGAATATTCCTCATCAGCCTAATCGGCGCGCTTTCAATCTTCTTTCCCATTCCATACACGGTGGTTATTTTTGCGCTCGGAAAAAGCTTGGAACCGGCATGGATAGCGCTCGCAGCTGGAGCCGGAGCGGCAATCGGAGAATTCTCGGGGTATCTTGTTGGGTTCGGCGGAAGAAAAATCATCAGCGAAAAGTACAAGAGAAAAATGGATTTTCTCGTGAAAGTCTTCAATAGGTTCGGACCGGTTGCGATTTTCGTTTTTGCTCTGACGCCTCTACCTGACGATTTGTTGTTCGTTCCATTAGGTGTTATGCGTTACAGCATAGTGAGAACCTTTATTCCCGCGTTTCTTGGAAAATTCTGCATGAACCTGATTGTAGCGTACGCTGGTCGCTTTTCCATCGGTTTTCTTGGCGATGTATTCGGTGTGGAAAGCGGCTGGATATCTCTTTTAATCGGTTTTATTGTTGCAATAATCTTGTTCGTCGTTATACTTGTGATTATGTTTAAAGTCGACTGGGAGAAACACTTCGACAAGTACCTAACCAAAAGGGGAGACAACAGTGGCCAAAAACATGAGAGTGATAGCTGACCTCCACATTCACAGCCGCTACAGCAGAGCCACAAGCCAAAGAATGTCAATCGAAGAAACAGCTCGCTTCGCAAGAACAAAAGGCTTAAACGTAGTTGGCACCGGCGACTTCACACATCCATTGTGGCTGAAAGAACTGCGAGAAACCCTCGTTCAGGAACCCGATACCGAACTGTATAAGGTTGCGAAGAATCCAGAGTCGCCCGTGCGTTTCATGGTTACGACAGAGGTCAGCACCATTTTTCAGGTTCAAGGCGAAGTCAAGAAGGTTCACCACGTCATTCTAACGCCAACAATCGAAGCCGCGGTTCAAATCAATGACCGGCTATCAAAGTATGGCAGTTTGGCGATAGATGGCAGACCCACATTGAACATGGATGCGGCTCATCTGGTGGAGGAGGTCGTCGAAGCCGTAGCCGAAAGCATGATTATTCCAGCGCACGCTTGGACACCGTGGTTCAGCATCTTCGGCGCCTTCAGTGGCTTCGACAGCGTCGAAGAATGCTACCAGGACATGGCAAAACACATCTGCGCGCTGGAAACGGGTCTTTCTTCAGACCCGTCCATGAACTGGCGACTGAGCAAACTCGACAAGTTCACCTTGGTCTCGAACAGTGACAGCCACAGCTTCTGGCCTTGGCGTATCGGAAGAGAAGCCAACGTCTTCGAATTGGAAAAGCCTAGCTACCGCGAAATCACAGACGCGATCCGCACCAAAGACAAGAAAAGGTTCAGGTTCACCATAGAAACGGATCCTGCCTACGGAAAGTACCATTGGACAGGTCACCGCAACTGTCACGTGGCGCTTTCGCCAGAAGAGGCAATCAAGCTCGGAAATATTTGCCCAGTCTGCCGCCGAAAACTGACAAAGGGCGTTGAACAACGCGTCGAGGAACTCGCCGACCGAAAACCCGGTTTTAGACCAGAAAGTGGGATTGATTTTAAGCGTTTGCTCCCGCTGTCAGAGATCATAACAACCGTGTTAGGCGTTGATTCTCCGTCGACCCAGCAAGTGTGGAGTGTCTACAACTCGCTTGTGGCAAGGTTTGGCGACGAGTACACCGTGCTGCTTGACACGCCGAAGGAGGCCTTGGCCTCTGTGGACGAGAAGATTGCGGAGGCGATAGTCAGAGTGAGAGAAGGTCGCGTTAGAGTTATCCCTGGGTACGACGGCGTCTATGGGCAACCAGTCATCTTTCAGGACGACTCTTTACATAAGCCGCGCTTGGCAAGAGTTCAACAGATGAACCTTACAGATTTCATTTAGCGGGTTTTTCACGCAAGTGAAGTGTATACGTGTTAGGCAAGTATACGATAAAGCTTATTAAGTCGCAATAGACAAGATACTGTACGTGGGTTGAACATTGAAACACTTAGCTCAATTCGCAAGCACAAGAGAGGACAAAGTCTCAAGGATCATAGACCGCGCCTTAAGACAAGTCTTCGGAGAAGAAGCAACGGTTCTCATCTACAGGTATCTGGAAAACAACTATGCACTGAAATCGAATGAAATCGCGGAAAAAATCGACCTGTTCGCCCAAGGCCTCGAATCATTCTTGAGGTCCGGCGCCTACGTTATCGAACGCAAGATTCTTGAGGACATATACTCAAATTATGGGCTCCTCCGCCGACTGGAGTTAGAGCGGGCTGACGAAGAAGCCGATTTTGCCAGTCAGGTTAAACTGCTTATGAGAAAGACATAAGCAAGTACCGTTTGCTTTTCGATATTCCTCGTTTGCTCCTAGCCTACGTTTTCTTCTCTTTGGACATCCATTGGAAAAGCCATAATCATTTTATAAGCGTGTTTACGAAATACTTCCTTCCAATACTCAACATCTGAAAGGAGACCGCGTTTGAAAGACATTCTAATCAAGGTTGTGGATATGGCTTCCCAGAAGCTTGGAGCGGAATACGCTGAAGTTCGTGCGCAGAGACTCTTCAAAACCGCGCTGACGGTTAAAGAGCGCGACATAGAGGCAGCTAGACAAGGCATTGAAAGCGGCGCCGCCCTTCGCGTACTCGTTGACGGTGCTTGGGGTTTTGCGTCCGTCGGCTCTTTGAAGGCTGAGGCTTTAACTGATGCCATTTCTGTCGCGTGCAAGATGGCGAAGACTGCCAGTTCAAGCCTTAAGACGCCGATAAAACTCGCTCCGGCAAAATCCATTGAAGACAAGGTGATTAACAAGCCGCGTAGAGACCCGTCGAAAATCTCCGTGGAAGACAAGATAGGCATGACAACTGCCTTAAGCAACACAATTTTAGGTTATGATAAGCGTGTCAAGAGCTGCACCGTGGACTACCTCGACACGACCGGAACCACCTACTTCATGAACAGCGACGGCACCTACATCGAACAGGACAAACTCTACGTTTGGGAAAGGGTAGCCGCTACAGCTAACGAGGCAGATATCTTCACTTTCAGCCGAGAAGAAGTTGGCTCAACGTCAGGCTACGAAGTCTTCGACGTTGAAACTCCAGAAGCCATCGGCGAAAAAGTTGCGAAGCGGGCGGTGGAACAGCTTAAAGCTAAACCCACGAGAGGCGGGACGTTTCCGGTGGTTTTGGGTCCGAGCGTTCTCGGCGTCTTCGTGCATGAGGCTTTTGGGCATCTAGCTGAAGCCGACCTCACGTTGTCTGGCTCTGTCTTGTTGAACAAGCTTGGAAAGAAGATAGCTTCTGACGTAGTTACGTTCTATGATGATGGGACGATTGAGGGGGCTTTTGGTTCCTATAAATATGACGATGAAGGTGTTCCGGCGCAGAAAACCCTCCTGGTGAAAGACGGCGTTGTCGCCGGGCTCATGCACAGCCGCGAAACCGCAGTGAAATTCAATGCAGAATTAACTGGCAACATGCGGGCTGAAGACTTCAGGGTCGAACCCATAATACGCATGCGCAACACCTACATGCAGCCTCGAGACCGTTCCTTCGAGGAACTGCTTGAAAAAATCAAGTTTGGCTATTACTTCAAGAGCTTCAGGGGCGGCCAAGCAAATCTCGATGGCACTTTTCAGGTGGGGATTCAGGAGGGATACGAAATCTTGAACGGCGAAATTGGCGAGCCTGTCCGAGATGCTTCCATCAGCGGTAACACGCTTGAGACGTTGCTTAAGGTTGAGGCTGCCGGGAAAGATTTCGAGTTGTCGTCCGGAAGATGCGGCAAGGGTCAGACTGCTTTCGAAGGCGATGGGGGTCCTCACGTGAGGGTGAAGGAGGTTGTGGTCGGTGGTAGCGCTTAAAAAAGAAGAAATGCAAAGTTTGGCTGAAGACACCGTTAGCCTCGCTCTAAAAAAAGGCGCCAACGAGGCAGAAGCTTTCACGTACCAAGGTCTCACGACTAGCGTTAGCATTGAACGCGGACAAATCGCCAAAAGCTCCCGGGTAGTTGACCAAGGACTGGGCCTGAGAACTATAATCAACAGAGCCGTAGGCTTTTCTTACACAAACATTCTCGACGACAAGGCGGCAATCGAAGAAACCGTTCTCAGAGGACTGAGCGCAGCTAAGGCAAGCAAACCGGATGAAAACTGGCATAGTCTCGCAGAGAAAAAAGCATTCTCCTCCATGGAGGGCACATATGACAAGAAGATTGTCCAGTTGCGCGCTGAGGACTTGGTCAGGGTCACGTCGGTGATGCTGGATGCCGCTGGAAAAGACAAACGGGTGTTCCCTAACGAGGGAGGAGCTGGCGCGTCATACTTGTCCGCGGCTGTTGCCAACTCCCACGGCGTTTCCGGCTTCGACGATGGCACGGTCATAGAGTGCGGGTTAGCAACTATTGGTCGCCAGGGAAGCGAAGTCACGTCAGAATGCCTCGAATTCAACATTGAGAGAACTTACAACATCGACCCTGAATGGGTTGGAAGAGAAGCCGCGAGGCTTGCGGTCTCGGCGCTGAATGCTAAAAAGGTGGACACGAAGAGCACGTCTATCGTACTTACTCAGTTCGCGCTGCAACAGCTTCTCGCTTATACTTTGATAAACGCGGTGAAGGCGGATTTCGTGCAGCGGAATCAATCGGCGCTCAAGGGCAAGGTAGGCGAGAAGGTGGCTTCGGACATGGTCACGATTTATGATGATGGTTTGCTCAAGAACGGTCTCCACACTTGGAGTTTTGACGGTGAAGGAGTTCCTCAACAGAAAACGCCCATCATAGCGAAGGGTGTACTGCGAAACTTTGTCTACGACAACTACACCGCCAAGAAAGAAGGGAAGGAGAGCACGGGGAACGCCGCAAGAGCCGGATACCTGTCCACGCCTTCCGTGGAAGCCACGAACTTTCATCTGATGCCCGGTAACGAATCGCCCGAAGACTTGGTCGGCGAGGTTAAAGAAGGGCTTCTCGTCTATTACCTGCAAGGCGCCCACAGCAGCAACCCCGCCAGCGGCGAATTCTCGGTGGTGGCAACTCCAGCGTGGAAAATCAAGAATGGCGGGATTGACCACGCGGCGAAGGGAACAATGCTCGCTGGGAACGTTTTCCAACTGTTGAAGAACATTTCGGCGCTTGCGAACAATGAGAGGAAGATTGGGCAGTTGGTCGCTCCATGGGTTCTCGTGGAAAATGTTAAAGTCATAGGAAAATAAATAACAGGGACTTTCATTATTCGCAAGGAAGAGGCGAGAAGTTGACGGTCAAGGTCAAGGAACGCTTGCTCAAATGGAACACGCCGCGCAGGATAGCGCAGTTCTTGTCGTTCGCGCTTTTCAGCGCAACCATGTTCGGCTTGGGCTCCTTGCCAGTTCTGCTTCCGGTCCTATGGACTTGGGGACTGCGTCCAAACGTCGTCGGCGACGCCTACACCGCGATACAGTTGACGCTCTACAGCGTTGTTTTTCCATGGTTAGCCGTGGCATCATTCTTTATCGTGGGTATTCTGATTGGGAAATCCATGTGCGGGTGGGTCTGTCCGTTCGGGCTCGTTCAGGACTTGACGGGCTACATAAGGCGTAAGAAGAAGGACTTTTCGCCCCGTACTCATAGAAACATAATCTACGTGAAATACTTCATCTTAGCCATCACGCTGTTCATCAGTGTAACGTTCGCCGCCGCGAAGCTCGCGGGAACACAGAAGGGCTACGAGAGCGCGATAGGCGTTTTCACTCGGGCGCCGTTCACGGCGTTGAGTCCGGCAGAGACGCTGTTCGGGCTGGTTCCCAGGGTTATTCAGGGTTTCAGTACGGCCATAGCTGAGAATGCGAACGTTGACTTCTTCGCCCTTATCGCGGGCTTGCCTCTGCTCGTGTGGGCACAGTTGGTCATCATGGTCGGCGTCGTCGCTTTCACGGTTTGGGTTCCGCGCGGATGGTGCAGGTACTTGTGCCCGCACGGCGCCATAATGGCGATGCTTAACAAGTTCAGTTTCATCGGGTTGCGGCGAGACTTGGCAAAGTGCACAAAAGCTCAATGTAACGTTTGCGTTGAAGTCTGTCCGATGCGCGTTCCCATCTTGGACCTGCCCTGGGAGAAGTTCAGCGACACAGAATGCATTTACTGCATGAAATGCGTTGACGCGTGCGAGCACGGAGCAATCAAGCTGAAGTATCCCTAGTGTCATGGAGAATTGTCGTGCCTGTCAAGCTTATATCGTCAATTACCCATAATCTGAGTGGTTGTAACTCAATTATCAAGGGGAGAACTGGGTGAATAAAGTAGTCGCGATCGCCCTAATCTTCCTCGTTCTTGCATTCTTTGCATACGGTTGCTTCCAGAATAACCCATCAATAAAGTACATTTCCGCCACAGGTTCTCCCATCCTTGAATCTAGGTCTGACGAAACAATGCTCAGACAGACGTACAGAGGCGACGACAGCTACATTGAAGTAATGTATCCTGCGACGGTTCCTTACAACCCCATGTTTCCCACAGCAAACGAAGAATTCAAGATAGAATTCACATGCAAACAGAACGACTGGTATTCCTTTCTGCCACCGTGGCACGTCACACCGGAAAGCTTCCACCTCTTCATTCTTTTTCAAGATGAATGCGGGATAGGCAACTACACGACTTTTGAACTGGGCACGGTAGTTCGAGAAGGAGCACCCGTGTCTTGGCGTGGGAATTACGACAAAGAATACGTAGGCAATTGGACATATCTTGGAAGCTTCTTGGTGGATTATCACAACAATGTATTCTGGGGCGCCACTCAGAAAGACGGAGTGCTGACCATCGCGGTCATGAACGACTCTGCCCAGCCGCATCAAGGACACACTGCATGGATAACACTGGACTTTCTGCTGGCATGGTCAGATGGAACGATAGACTGCGTGCACTTTGTTCTCGGTCCGTTGGAAGTCGCTCAGTTACAGTCCTAGGCAAGCATCAGAAAGAGAGGAATCTACGCCCAGAAACTCTTTGAATAATCCGCCAGCACAGACTGGTATATGCCTCTTGTCTGCTGGGCTATTTTGTCCCAGTTGTATTTTTCTTGGATTTTTGCGTAGGCGTTGGCTCTAATCCAGTTTGCGTAGCCGCTGTCGAGCAGCACTCTCGTTATTCCCCACGCCAGCGAGTCTGGATGGTTCACGTAGACCTTGACGCCGGTCACGTCGTGGTCGACTATTTCTGAAAGACCTCCGCTGTCCGAAACCACAACCGGACTTTTCGCAGCCATCGCTTCAAGAGCAACTATCCCAAAAGGTTCGAAAAGGGACGGAACAACCGAGACGTCCGCGCATTTTTGCAGTCGCCTCAAAGTTTCGTCGTCAATGAACCCCGTGAAAATAACCTTGTGGCCTAGTCCCAAGCCTTTAATGATGCCTAGAAGCTGTTCTTTCATGTAGCCGTTACCCACAATCACAAACTTCGCGTTGGTTCTTTCCAGAACCTTCGGGATGGCGTTGATGAGAACTTGGATTCCCTTCTCGTAGACGAGTCTTCCGACGAAGAGCACGATTTTCTCTTCTGGCATGGCAAACTTGCTCCTGAAGCTCCTCAGGTCTTCAGCATCCGTTTTGGCGTACTGTTCTGCTGCAACGCCGTTGGGGATCATTACGAGCTTGTCTGATGGAAGCCCGAAGGCCCACTGAACGTGCGAGACCATGTAGTTGCTGCAGCAGATGACCTTCCATGCTTCGTACGTTAGCCACGCCTCCGTTTCGTGAATCATCCTTTCATAGTCGAAGTGAATGCCGTTTCGTCGTCCGATTTCCGTGGAGTGAATTGTTGCCAGAAGCGGTTTTCTAAAAACGTGTTTTAAGCCTATTCCGGCGTTGGCGACGAGCCAGTCGTGGCTGTGAATGATGTCGATTTTTCTGTCGAGGCTGTTGACTATGGCGGCTGCTTCCTTCTGCATGTTCACGTTCATCAAGTAAACCCATGTTGCGAAGTCGGGAGAGGGGTTCTTGTATGAGTCTACGCGAAAAACCTCAACACCATCAAGCACTTCGTGCGCAGGGGCTCCTGGAAAGTCACAAGTAACCACGTAAACCTTCGTGCCGTTCTTCGTCAAGCTTCTTGACAAGTGGTAAACATGAGGCGATATTCCACCGATGATTCTAGGCGGAAACTCCCAAGTAAGCATCATCACACTGAGTTCGCGTTCGCCTGTCATATGAAGGGGGTTCCTCCCACTGCGCTTTGGTACACTTCCAAAACGCTCTTCGTTGATTTTGCCACTTCTGGCGAAATCACCTTCATCTTTTCTAGCGGAACCTTGTACAGCCTGTGGACTTCGTCTCGCATCCAGTCGGATTTGACGACCAATTTCGTCGCTTCATACATGCCCAGCCACTCAATGCTCTTAATAGCCATGTTGAATGGCGAATTGGCACCATGAGAGCGATGTTCTTCGAGGCTTTCCACAGAATAAACGAACGGGATGTTCAAACCCTTCTTCAACGTCACAGCGGCTGGTATGAAATGCCAATCGTGTACGTCTATCACGTCCAAACGCTTAACTGCATCATAGTAGATGTTTGCTGTCACCCTCTCGACATTCTGGTTCAACGTGAGAACCCACGTGAGAACGCCGATGTGCGTGCGAACTGGGTTCGTCACCCTGTAGGTTCTGACGCCTCCTTCCTCGTCATACTGCCCTGTCAGGAAATCGTGGTAGGTCACTGCATACGTTTTCACGTCGTTCTTCACGAGGTGTACAGCCAAATCCTTGACGTAAGAGGCAAGCTGTCCAACGATTCTCGGCGGGTACTCCCATGAAAAAATCACGACAAGCATCGCTTTCACTACGTGAAGAGTGCACAGACCTTTATGATTCCGCGCCCAGTCAAATAGTACCGCTTCTTACCTTCGTTGTCGACGAAACTTTCCGCAAACCCTTCGGACTTGTACCCGTCTAGGGTTCTTTCCACCTCGCCCAAGTCAATCTGCAAAACCTGCGCAAGCTCCTCGCTTCTTCTAGCCAAATCCGGAGCCGTTGCACACAGATTATGCAGCGTCTGCAGAATCTTCTCCGAGAGCGGGAGTTCCTCCCTCAAACATCATCACCTCAACGTATCCACTCAGTTTTACCGCGACTCGTTATAAAAGCATGCTACGCCCGTTCTCAGAAATAGCTCGTTGCGGCTTGCGTCTGCCTTATCAGATTGTCACATTCTTCCTTGGCAACCTTGACCAGTGATTTTCTGAGCGTCTCGCCCTTCAGTTTCGAAACCCTCACTTTCTTCAGCTGTTCCGTCAACGACTTGTCGTAGAGCGATGTTCTTGCCCATTCTTCAAAGTCGCCTTGGCGATTGTGAAACTCCAAAGATTTAACCGGCACATATTGCAAGCGCTTCACGAAGCCCTTCAGGGTCCAAACCATCATTCCCGTGAAGTTTTTCTCGCCAACGCCAGTGTAGAATAGGAACGGCTCGTTAGCTGCTACCGTCGCAAACCTGACCCTGTTCTCAAAATCAAGTATCGTCGCCTGAGCCGTCACGAACGCATCTGTCGGCGAGCCGAAGGGGCTGAAGTAAGAGTGGACTTCTCCAGGTCCCCCGCCGGCGGTGAACATGTAGTAGAGGTGGTCGCTCGTCTGCATATATCTCCAGATCTTGAGGAACTGTTCGTCATCTGCTTCCTTCACGAGCGGTTCGAGTTTCCTTATGCTGGTGTAGTAAGCCCACTGCATGGTGTTGCCCAGCCAGCAGCTCGCATCCCGTTCCAGATCAGCCCACGAAACAGTGCCGCCTAGCTCGGGAACGTCGATTTCTCCGAGAGTCGGGTGCTTCTCCACGACCTCGGAAGGCGTTGCCATGTGCAAGTGCCAAAACTTCAGGATTTCCCTCGGCAGATGTCTCAAGAACTCGTGAATTCCCGTTTCAGGCCAGTGGTGCTCGCCGAATGTCTCGTAGTCTGGGAAGATGTTTATGCAGTGTCCAGGCGTTGCCGCCAACCAACTCGCATATTTGTCTGCGGTGAGCGGCCATTCGCTCCACCACCTCGCGGAGAACCTGAAGCCTATGTCGTCCGTGAGCTTGTAGTTCCGCAACAATATTTTGATCTTCTTGGAACCCTTCGGCGCGTAGAGGTAGTTGGGCGACTTGTCATGTAGTATCCTTTCTACGCCTTCCGTGAATATTCCCATGTACCCGAGCTTCTCGACAGTTCTTGCGATAGCATTGTTGTAGAGCAGTTCCGTGTTCTCAAAGACTTTTGGCGTGTACTTCAGCAAGTCTCTGATTGTTTGTTGGTGTGCTTCGACCTGTTCTACGAATTCTTCTCTTTCCGGGTAAAGACTCGCCAGAGAATGGTAATAGGTCTGGCTTAGAAACTCGACGCATCCCGTTTCGGCCAATTGTTTGAACGATTCCAACACGTCTTTGTTAAACATCTCGCACTGTTCCAAGAAAATGCCCGAAATGCTGAAGGAGACTTTGACCTGTTTCTTCTCTTTCTTGTACGTGTCTATCACGTCGAGCAGTATCTGATTAGACGGAAAGTAGCATTTTTTGCATGCCCGCAGGAAAACTTCTCTGTTCACGGCATCGTCAAAGTAGTAGTCGAAAAGTTCATCTTTCTTTAGGCGTCTGAAGATTCTGTTTTCCCAGAAGAAGCTCTTCTTTAGTCTGTGGGGCTGGTGAACCTCGAAGACAAGTACGATGTCGGTCACATCTCAAGCCTCTATGCTCTCTAATCGGGTTGCGCGTTTATTTCTGATTTGCTGTGTAGAATGCGTCGAAGGCGAAAACGTAGGCTAGATTCTGATTCCAACGTCATAACTTATTTATCCATTGTTCAAGCTTCTGTTCTCTAACGATAAAGGTGAATCTGAATGTCGATTGAGAAGATCAAAGTTGAGAGACGATCGGAACTGGAGGAAATGGTGGCCAAGGAACTCAACCAAATCGGCACTGATCTCATGATGATATGCAACAACGTGCCCATAAACGACAAGGCAACCCTCGATGTTCTCTGTCATGATAACAAAGGACAGCTAGTTATCCTGCAACTGAGCGCGTCTGAAGACGACATTATGCTGTTGCACGGGATACAGAGTCTAGACTACGTTGACAAGTTCAAGTCCTTCTTGAAGGCAACCTACAACAAGAACAACATCGACGACAAGGCGAAACCACGACTGGTCCTCATTGCGCCAAGTTTTTCGGATGCCGTGCGACACGTCGTCGAAAGCATGAAAGGATTAAACATCGACCTGTACGAGTGGGAGTACCTGAGAATCGGAGACAACAAGGGCTTCTACCTTCAACCTCTTTTTACTTCAGAGCCTCGAGAGCGACCCAGACAAGAAAGATCAGCAGAAAAGAAAAACGAGCCAAAGCACGGAAAGAAAAAGGAACCCGAACCTGCCGCAGAGCCTGAAATGAAAGAAGAGCCAACGCCTCCACCAGAGCCAACCGTCGAACCGCCAGCAGAAGAGTTTCGAGAGCCGGAAAAGCCAGCGGAAGAAGCGAAAGAGGAGCCGCCCAGAAGAAAGCTTAAGCTCTTCTAAACCGCGTGTTCGCCAGTTCACTCCACATGATACTTACCCTTCGTTGCGCCGATTATTATGAAAAATGTTGATGGTGGCTTGTCCGCGTGAGAATTGGGTTTTTCGTCTGGGAATATCCGCCTGCCCTCGTCGGCGGTTTAGGCACCTACGCTGAGTACATAACCCGCGAGTTTGTTGCCATGGGCAACGACGTGACAGTCTTTACCCTCAACCCTGGAAACCTCAAGACGCGAGAGATCATCAAGGGCGTCGAAGTTCATCGTCCCCTGATTGCGGATGCGAGCAACGTTTTTCCGATGTTCGTCACGGAAGACTTGAAGAAGTGGGGCACGAACATTCGCATGTTCAACGACATCTTCATCTACAACATTCTCAGCGCCACGAAATTCCTCAACAGCATGCTGAAGAAGGAAGGATGCAACTACGATGTTGTTTGCGTGCACGATTGGCTCAGCAGCATGGCTGGAATAATAGTCAAGAACGAAAGCAAGGTTCCCGTGACTTTTCACGTTCACAGCACCGAATGGGGCAGAGCCGGAGGACAGGGGTCGGAAGTTGTTTCGTATCTGGAATGGGCGACGGCTGAGAAGGTTGATAAGATAGTTACCGTGAGCCACGCCATGCGGGAAGACTTGGCACGGCACGGATGGCCCAACACCAAAATAAGCGTGGTCTGGAACGGCGTGGACCCAGAACGTTACAATCCGAGAAACTGCAGGCCCGAAGAAGTCGAGGCAATCCGCGCCAGGTACGGCGTAAAGCCCGACGAAAAGATGGTTCTGTTCCTCGGAAGGCTCACTTGGGTGAAGGGTGTTGGAAACTTGGTTCAAGCGATGCCAATGGTTTTGGAGGAGTTTCCGAACACGAAGTTCGTGGTTTTGGGGAAGGGTGAACAGCAAGACGACATATTCGAAACCGCAAAAAGGCTCGGAATAAGCGATAAAGTTGCATGTAGATTCGAGTTTGTCCCCGAGAAAGAACGCATTCTGCACTACGCAGCGTCAGACGTGTGCATCTTCCCATCCACCTACGAGCCTTTCGGCATAGTGAGCCTGGAAGCCATGTCGATGGCGAAACCCTTAATCGTAGGAGCGCAGGGCGTAGTCGGCTTCAGGGAGCAAGTCGTGCCGTCCGGTCCAGACCAGAACGGTGTTCACGTGAACGGCGGAAACGCCGCGGACATAGCGTGGGGAATAAAGGGTGTTCTATCCGATTCCGAAAGAGCCAAGCAGTGGGGCGAGAACGGCAGAAAACGCGTCCTGCAGTATTTCACTTGGAGAAAAGCGGCGGAGCAGACTCTGCAAATCTACGAGACACTTACGCATCCTCCGGAACAAACCGAATTCAGAACGGTAGACTTGACGGAGAAACTGACAAGAACATAAAAAGTGGAAAAGAGCTAGGTTCTTCTGGCGGCTGCTTTCTCCAGCGATACGACGCCTGGAAGCTTCTTGCCCATCAGGAATTCTATCAGAGCTCCACCAGCGGTGCTTACGTAGGAAATTTTGTTCGACAGTTTGAATTCATCCAGCGCGGATATCGTGTGTCCTCCGCCTGCCAGCGAGTATGCTTTCGAATTGGCGATTTCCTCGAAAACGTGCTTGGTTCCGTAGGCGAATTCGGGGTTTTCGTAGACTCCCATGGGTCCGCTGACCACGATCGATATTGCATTCTTTATGATTTTGCCATAGTCCTCAACGGTTTTCGCGCCGATGTCGAATATCGGATAATCCTGTGGCATCTGCTCCACGGATATTTCCTTTCTTTTCCCGTTTGCTTCCACGGCGATGTCTTTTGGAGTTTTGATTTTTTCAGGGTATTTCTGCATGAGTTCTTTTATGCCTGGAATCAGTTCCATGAGTTCCTTTTTCTGCAGGAAGTCCATGTTGGGTTTGCCCAAGTTTACGCCTTTTGCCGCTAGGAAAACATGTCCTACGACGCCTCCGGTGAGCACGAAGTCCGCTATTTTGTTGCTTAAAACGTACTTTGAAATCTCGAGGGAGTCGTCCGCCTTGGCCCCGCCCAGGATGAACACGCACGGCTTTTCAGGACTTTCTAGAACCTTACTTAGCGACTTGAGTTCTCTTTCCATTATTCGCCCCGCAACGCTCGGCAACACTGCGGTGAACCCTATCATTGAAACGTGAGCGCGATGCGCTGCTCCGAAAGCGTCGCTGACAAACAAGTCCGCCAGTGGCGCGAGGTTCTTGACGAGTTCTGTTTTCGCATGCTCCTCCGGCGTGCCTTCCTTTGTTTCACCCGCGAAAGTCCTAACGTTTTCCAGTACGAGGATTTCGCCGCTCTTGAGGCCTTTGATGGCGCTTTTGGCTTTTTCGCCGTAGAGGTCGTCCACGTACTTGACTGGCTTGTGCAGAATTTTGCCGAGGATTTCGGCGTGCTGCTTCAGGGGAATGAAGTCTGGGTCATCTTTTCGTCCTTGATGCGCGAGGATTACGACTTTGGCGCCTTTGTCTGCGAGTTCTTTGATAGTTGTTTCGCCGTGAGCTCGGATTCTCACGTCGTCCAAGAGCTTCTTTGTGTCGGGGTCGACTGGCGAGTTAAAATCAACTCTGACGACCGCAACTTTGTCTTTGACTTTCACGTCGTCTAATGTTAGAAACTTTACCATTTTTCCCACCTTTCTCGGAAAGAAAAATAGGAGATGGGTTTGTTTAAAAATCTACGCCTTTAAACTGTTACAAACCTGCCTTTTTGCCGATTAGCTCGATAAGCTCGACCATTCGGCAGGAGAAGCCCCATTCGTTGTCGTACCAGGCTAGGACTTTAGCGAAGTTGCCTCCGATAATCATCGTTGATTGTGCGTCTAAGACTGATGAGTAGGTGCTGTGATTAAAGTCTGATGAGACTACAGGGTCTTCTGTGTATTCCAAGATGCCTTTGAGCGGTCCTTCAGCAGCTTTCTCGAAGGCGGCGTTTATCTCCTCTTTAGTCGTGTTCTTCTCGAGCACGCATGTCAAGTCGACTATGGAAACGTTCGGAACGGGAACTCTGAGGGCGATTCCGTTCATCTTACCCGTCAGCTCTGGAAGCACGAGTGTTGCGGCTATGGCTGCGCCTGTCGTTGTGGGTATGATGTTTATTGCGCCTGCTCTTGCGCGGCGAAGGTCAGAGTGAACCAGGTCTTGGATTCTCTGGTCGTTTGTGTAAGCGTGGGCAGTTGTCATCAGCGCTTGTTTCAACCCGAAGTTCTCGTGCATCACTTTGGCTACGGGTGCAACGCAGTTTGTTGTGCATGAAGCGTTCGACAGTATGTTGTGTTTTTCGGGGTCGTACTTGTCATCGTTAACGCCCATCACAATCGTGATGTCAGGGTTCTTCGCGGGTGCAGAAATCAGCACTTTTTTGGCTCCGGCTTGTAGGTGCATGGAGGCTTTTTCTCTGTCTGTAAACAGTCCGGTGGATTCTACAGCTAGGTACACGCCCATGTCTTTCCATGGCAGTTTCGTCGGGTCACGTTCGGCGAGTGTGCGAATGCGTTTTCCTTTGACGATTAAGGCGTCTTTCTCAGCTTGTACTGGGAATGGTGCTCGACCGTGAACAGAATCGTACTTGAGCAGGTGTGCGAGAGTCTTGGAGTCAGCGATGTCGTTCAGTGCCACAAAGTCTATGTTGGCATTTCTTTCGACTGCAGCTCTGAATAGGAGGCGTCCGATTCTCCCAAACCCGTTTATTGCCACTTTTATTGCCATATCAATCACCGTTTTTCTCTAGTTGTGGAGTATTGTTGAAGGGGTTCCCCTAATTAATTTTCCGACGAAGTTTGAAGGAAACATAAGGCACATCTAACGGAGTTTCATCAGCACCATTTCTGCAGCCAAGACCAGTGGTTCCCAAGTCTCGCACAGCGGCGGCGCGTAGGCAGTGTCTGCTTTTGCCAGTTCCCGAACGGTCATCTGCTTCTGGATGGACAGGGATATGGCGTTTATCCGCTGAGTGACTTCTTCCCCGCCGATTATCTGGGCGCCGATTATTCTTTCCGATTCTTTTTCGACGACGAGCTTCACTTTGATCGGCAGAGCACCGGGATAGTAGTCAGCCTTGGTCTTCGACGTTATCGTTCCCGAAACGGTTTCAATCTTGGCTCGTTGAGCTGTGGCTTCGGTTAAACCTGTAACACCGGCTTCAGTGCCGTAGAGCCTCGTCACTGCCGAACCCAACACGCCCGTGAACAGTGCATATCCGCCCGCAGCGTTGATCCCGGCAACTTTTCCTTGCCTCACCGCGACCGTTCCCAACTGCTGCACTGCAGGCTTCTGCGTGACAATATGTATGCTCTCTGCACAGTCACCGACGGCGTAGACGTCTTTGACGTTCGTTTCCATCCTAGCGTTGGTTCTTATCGCTTTCGTATCTCCTAGGGCTATGCCAGCGTCAACCGCGAGCTGCGTGTTAGACCTCACGCCAAAGGCACTGACGAACAAGTCCGCGTCGAGCTGTTGGCCTCCAGCAACTATGCCCGTAACCTTCTCGGACCCGAGGAACTCTTCCACGCCCTTTCCTATCATTACACGTATTCCTTTTGCTCCAAGCATCTCTTGGATAATGCTCGCCATGTCAGCATCGAGCATCATAGGGAGAACCTGGGGCAGCAATTCAACAACAGTGGCTTCCAACCCTCTTTCTTGGAGAGCCACAGCCGTCTCAAGACCAATCAAGCCGGCTCCCATGACAATCGCTTTCTTTGCCCCTTTCTTCACGGCTTGGTCGAGTCTTTCTCCGTCTTCGAGGGTTCGAAGAGAGTGTATGCCGGGCTTTTCGCGCCCCTTTATTGGCGGCGTGAATGAGCTGGCGCCCGCAGCGAAGATAAGGCTGTCGTAGGGTATGGCTTCGGTCTTGCCGGTCTTGTCCGTTGTGTCGACGGTTTTGTTCGTTGCGTTTATCTTCGTCACTTTGGTTTCCGTTTTAAGATTGAGTTTCATCATTTGGTAGAAGGCTGGCGGAAAAACTATCAAGTCATTGAAGGATGCTATGTGCCCGCCGAGGACGAAGGGAAGCCCGCAGCGCGAGTAACCAGCATTCTTCTCTTCGGTTATCAGAGTGATTTCTGCTGTGCGGTCCGTTTTTCTCGCTGCTGATGCTGTGTCTACTCCTGCGGCGTGGGCGCCGATTATGACTATGCGTTTCGGCATCGGTCTATCCTTCTATTTTATGAGGCTCTTGTGCCACTCGACCGACTTGTTGAAGTCCATTGTGTTCGCTAGCTCTGCCTGCAGGTTTGCGGGTTTTACTACCAGCAGCCAGCCTTTTGCGTAGGGGTCCTCGTTGAGCAGTTCGGGTTTTGACTGAACCTCTGCGTTCACTTCGAGTATCGTTCCGCTGATTGGCGCAACCAAGTCGGAAACCGCCTTCACAGACTCCACCGTACCGTACGGCTCGCTCTGTTTGGTCGTTCCTCCGGTGCTCGGCAGTTCAGCATAGACGATTTCGCGGAGCTGTTTTTGGGCGTAGTCGGTTATGCCTACGCGCGCTTTGTCTCCTTCAATTTTCAGCCATTCGAAGTCCTTCGTGTAGTACAGGCCTTCGGGCACTTCGTATCCGTCTACTTTCACCATGTTTTCACCTTTTGTGGATGCTATTCTCTCATGTCCAAGGCTTTAAAATTAACTGTCTTGATACGATGCAAATAACGGTTCGAATCTGGCCGTGTCAAACGTAAGAACCCTGTTATGAAGTGTACTTTCTCAATTACAGAAGGCCAAGAATTTCCGCGAACTAGCTCCATGTTCAACACTACGATTATTCTTCCATTAGACAAAGAAAAAGAGAGTACCTGACTAACCGCTGGCGAAAGGCCTGATAAGCAGGTTGAACGCTTTTTCGACTCAAAGGTCGAAATGCCGCGAATAAAACGCGGAAACAAACAGACCATAGAAACCCTGATTAATGGAGAAACATTTGCCGCTGGCCAAGTACCTATAAAACGAAAGACCAATCTGCATTCCTAAAATTCCAAACCAGCGCACCTCTAGTCTCTCTGTCGTAGCGCAGCAAAACTTAAGAATACATTGAAACAAATCACCAGAGAAATGGTGATGGTTTTTGACGTTAGGTTGCAGGGCTTTTCTTAGGGAATTCATATTGGAGTTTGAAAGGGATAGAGACGAATGGAATAAGATCTATGAATCCAACCCAAAATGGACAGCCAAAATGCTCGGTACAAGAGACAGCAGAAGCAAGGGGGACTTTGGACTCTTAGGCGAGATTGGTCAAAGGTTTGGGTATGAAATCGGAGCAGAGTGGAGGCGCATAGACCAAGTCTGGTTCTATCACCTTCCAAAGCCTGAAAATTGGAAACAGCGTCCGTGGAGAAATGATGTCGTAGTAGAGCACGAAAATAATGTTGGCAATCTGGAGTACACTTTTGTTAAATTCGAGGAGATTTCAGCCCCCTTAAAAGTTGGTATATTTTATCCGGGGAAAGAAGAAGAGGAGCAAGCGCTTCAGAAGGTTCAGCAAATGGTTCGAAAGCAAGTTTCATATTACCCTGGCGAAGTTTACCTAGTAATATTCGGATTTTGCGACAAAGAGAGAGGAACTTATTGGCACGCGTATGAAATAGATTTCAAAGGAAACGTGGTCACATTGCATACATGATTTCTAGTGCGCGCGCTTGGGTGCCTGTATAAGCAAGTGAAGCTCTTGCAAATGATTTCATTTGAGGCAGTGAAAGTTGCATGGTAGTAGTGCCCTAGAATCTAACTTAAGTTTCAAGCTATTTATAGGGGGGCTATAACTTCCGAGAGCGCATCAGAAACGAATATAACCGAACGCTTTGTCGGACAAATGATTTTCGGTCTGCGACAACACTATAAGGCGATGATTCTCATCGTTCTCTTTTGCCTGCGATGTAGTCTTCAACCCATTGTCTGGCTGTTTGGTCTGGCACTTGGATTGGCGGATGCTTAAACGCGTAAGAAGACATACTTATCAACGGACCTGCAATTTTACGGTCCAAAGCCAGCTTCGCCGCTCTAATCACGTCGATCACCACACCCGCACTGTTCGGCGAATCCTCAACCTCAAGCTTAACCGTCACCGTCAACGGTCTGTCCCCGAACTTTCTACCCTTAAGCCAAACGTAACAAATCTTCTTGTTACCCAGAAACGGCACATAATCCGAAGGACCAATCCGCGTCGGCAACTCATACGGAACAAGACTCGTAACCGCCTCAGTCTTGCTTATCCGCTTAGTCTTCAACCGCTCCTCCACAGTCATGTTCAGAAAATCCGTATCCCCACCAAGATTAAGCTGATACGTCTCGTCTACAATCACCCCTCTATCAACACACAGCCTAACCAAATTACGATGGAGAATAGTCGCGCCCAACTGACTCTTCACATCGTCTCCCGCCACAGGCAAGCCTCTCTCCTGGAATTTCCCGCTCCACTCAGGATCTGACGTTATGAATTCAGGTATACAGTTCACGAAGGCACATCCAGCATCCATAGCCGCTTGCGCATAGAAACGAGTAGCCTTCTGGCTTCCAACAGGCAAGTAGTTAACAAGAATCTCCGTCTCAGCTTCTCTGAGAGTTTCCACAACATCAACCGTTCCAGGCTCCTTCTCACTGTAAACGTTGAAGGTATCCTTCATGTGCCTTGCCACACCATCCAGAATCGGTGCAGACGAAACTTCCACGCCCAGATGAGGAACATCCGAGAACTTGGCAACGCAATTAGGTTCTATAAAGATTGCTTCGCTCAAGTCTTTTCCAATCTTGTTCCTGTTCACTTCGAAAGCCGCAACAAACCTAACATCCCTGACGTGATAGTCGCCAAACTTCACGTGCATAAGCCCTGGCACAGTCGCCCCTTCTTTCGCGTCCCTATAGTATTGCACTCCCTGAATCAGGGCTGATGCACTGTTGCCCACACCCACAACCGCTACTCGAATTTCCGACAACGTTTTTCTCCTCGAATGTTGTTTGCCAATGGTTTAGAACTCGTCTGCTGTATAACTTTTTCTGGAAGCATGACAAGATTAAAAAGGAACGTTGAAACAGAGACACTGCACAAGCACAGGTGAACATCCATGGGTGAAAGCGACGTAGTCATGAAACTCGAACCTTTCAAAGAAATAGTCGTATTGGAACGCAACGCCTTTCCAACTCCAGACGACATAGCAAGGTTCGTCTCAGTCATCGCAGGAGGCAAAACCGCCGGATTGTACTGGACTGAAGGCGTAGTTTTCCTCTATTTCCCCCTTCCAGCGTCGACTGAAATCTCCGCAGAAGCACTGCTCAAGGACAAACGAGTCTATTGGACCTTCGTTGGCTACTCGCTCATGCCCAAGTATCAACCCACAATCGAAACGAAAGAAAGAATAATCATTCCCGTTATAGACATGTCCTCCAACGTGATGTTCGGCAAAGTCGCAAAATGGCTGAAGGGACTCAAGTAAAACGAACGTCCCTATCCATCACTTCAAAAAGTTTCTCCAGTGACTTCTGAGTTGTCGAAAACATTATGCCTCGAAGGAAAAGTCACTTCCGGAAGCGGTGAAGGAACAAAATTCACGGAGCTTCCATGGGTTAAAAAGCAAATATCCGAAAAGCTCGGCTTCCTTCCCAACCGAGGAACATTGAACATACACTTAACGAGCGAATCCGCAAAGAGAAGCGAATCACTGAGAAAAACAAGGGCAATAGAAATCCCACCAGAAGAAGAAGGATTCTGCACGGCAACGTGTTACAAAGCAATCTTCATGGAAACCGTGGAATGTGCAATCATCATCCCAGAAATCGCCGACTACCCCAAAGACATCCTAGAGACCATAGCACCCGTAAATCTTAGAAAGAAATTCCAACTGAAAAACGGCGCCACAGTGAAAATTGAAGTTATCCTCCAATAGCTCCTACCGTCTCAGTTTCCCCTTCAGAAAACTGTCAAAGTATTCAGCGAAACATCCGTTCTTCTCCAGATAAAGCCCATACCTCACCAGCGCGTTCATCGCTCTCGCCGCATCCTCCGGTGACGGATAAGCCGGAATGCTCAGTTTATCAAACCTAAAGCGCGTGTACAACGCCATCTCTGTTTCTCCGATGTCACACGCCACTATCGGCTTCTGGTATTTTTCAGCCACCTTCGCCACCCTATCAATGTAGTCCTCCTGAATAGCAGGCGTATGATGCAAACCGAGCAAGATGATTCCCTGAATTTCCGGGTCTTGAAAAAGTATATCAGTAGCATACTCAAACATCTCAGACGTCCCAGAACCCGTTATGTCCACCGGATTGAGGTTCGTCGCAAACTTCGGAAGCTTTCCCTCCGCCTTCAACCGATCAAACTTCCCAATCGTGACCTCAGAAAGCCGATTAACCGTCAGCCCTCTCAATTCACATTCATCCACAGCCATAATTCCAGGACCACCTGCATCCGTAATCACACCAACATTCTTCCCAGCCGCAGGAGGTTGCATCGCCAAAGCCTTTCCAGCATCGAAGAACTCCTCCATATCCTTCGCCCTCAAAATTCCCGTCTGCACAAAAACAGCGTCGTATATCCGGTCCGAACCAGCCATAGCTCCCGTGTGGGAAGCTGCAGCCCTCGCTCCAGCTTCCATTCTGCCCGATTTAAGCGCTACAATAGGCTTTTTCTTCGTGACTTTCTGGGCTACTTTGAGGAATTCCCTGCCAGACTTTATGTCCTCGACATACAATAGTATGACCTTCGTTTCCTTGTCGTACAAAAGATAATGCAACATCTCCGCCTCGTCAACATCGCACTTGTTGCCAAAACTGACGAATTTGCTGACCCCCGTTTGGCGTCCAGCCAAGTAGTCAAGAGCTGAAGCGCCAAAGGCTCCACTCTGCGTAACTATCGCGATGTACCCAGGCATCGGACGCGGAGTCGCAACAACCTCGTCTCCCGTCGTGAGAATTTTCGTTTCTGGCAAGAAGAGCATGTCCACACCCGTTCTTGAATCATACACTCCTAGGCAATTGGGTCCCAAAACCCGAATTCCCGCATCTCTAGCTATGGTCACGACCTTGTTCTCAAGCTCATGGTTTCCGATTTCGCTGAAGCCCGAACTAATTATGACAACGGCTTTGACTTTCTTGGACGCCGCATCCTCCATTATCGTCGGCACAATGTCCGCTGGGACAACAATCACAACTAAGTCCAATTCACCGGGAATCTTCGCCACTGAAGGACAGCACTGGAATCCTAGAATAGAATCCTCATACGGATTAACCGGGTAAATCTCACCCTTGAAGACTTCCCTTCGCTTGTTCTCCACGAAGTTCTTGAAGATTACATGTCCAGCCTTGTCTATCTTCTTTGTCGCTCCAACAACGGCGACACCGTGAGGGTTGAAAAAAGCTTCAAACTGCTTGATCGAGGGTTCCACGCGAATTTTCACCTTTTGCCTCTTACGATAACTATGGGTTTATGCTTTACTGTCTCAAGCATTTCCCAGGTTACATCCGTCAGTTTGACATTGAAACGTTCAGCCATCTCCCAAACAGTCCTTCCGGCGCCAGAACCCCTAACACGATTTGCGATATCGGCTATTTCCAACGCGTTCTCAGTAGGCATTGCACATCCAGCCACGGCTAATGGTGTTGCTCTCTTCTTCGTTCTCAAAACGCGCCCCAAAACGTATGGCACCAATCCGCCAAGAGATTGAATGCCCTTGATCGGTCTGGGACGAGGTGTAAAATGGAAATTCCTGAACGAGTACGTTTTATCCGTGTCCACGATCATAATGCAGACACGTTTCCCGAGTTCACGCCACACCCGTTCGCGGATTTGCTGGGCTGTCCCCTTCGCATTTTCAAGCGGAAGACTCACGAAAGTATAGGCAAGATTGCTTCCATCAATGCCACCTTCAGACCCGAACATCAGCGCCTGGAAGAACCCTGCGTGCTGCAGAGCAACCTGCTTGTGACAACTTCCCATCTCCAACGGATACTCTCTGAGTCGCCGAACCAGCCTTCCCCCCATATGGCACGCAGGACCTAAGAAATATCCCCAACCAATCCGCATCCAAAACCTCGTTATCAACTTCGCGCCTAAACTGGGCTTGACGTTGTCTTCGTCAACAATGTTGTTCGAGGCCGTAGAGATTGCCTTTTCTGATATGACGATTATGTCTCCGTCTGCAATTTTCCCTTCGACGCTATTGATCATCTCTTCTATATAATTCTCTCCAGGTCTCCAGTATTTTGTTGCCACAACCAGTAACTTGTATCTGCCCATCATACACCGCGTTTTCAACGATATCCTATCAGACTTCTACAGGCTTCGGAACCGCTTCTTAACCTCTTCAACACTACACTCTGCAGGCTTCATCTTTCCTTCCGGACAGTAACCCAGCTCAACGCACGATGGGCCAGCGTTTTCGAACAGCGCAGGCGCAACTTTCCTAGCCTGTCGAAGCATCTCGACAGCCGCCTCTCTGATTTCCCATTGAGCTCGAGTGCAGCATCGGAGGTTGAAGAAGTGCAGCAGTTCGCGGGCGTTCATGGTGACGATGATGTTTGTCTTGGAGGCGTTTGGAAGAATAAACCTTGCATCCTCCTTCGGGACCCCCAGACTCATGAGTTTCTTGTACGTTTCCGATATTTGCTCTAACGTTTCATCGAACGTTCTCTTGGCTTCTGCGTTGTCAGCTATGCTCGGCGGCGTCACGTATTTCTCTAATGTGTCGTAGGTTACGTAACGTTGGCTTTGCTGCGTGTAGGAAGCAACGCGATGCCTAACAAGCTGGTGAGTCATCACTCTGGAAACGCCTTCAACGCTGAAGGTGAACGATGCGTGCTCAACAACGGATGCATGCCCATAGCCAGTAACGCGCCTGATTAATCGCTTGGCGGTCTCCCGATCCATCCTCTCAAACATCTCTGAAGGACTCCCACTCCTTGTTGATGTGGACGCCGCTGTTCCGCACAAGAGCTCAGCATCCGCCGTGTATCGAAGAAGCTTAACTTTCATTCTTCAACATCACCTTTCACTTTAGCTTGAAGGTAATAAATCTGCTTCGTTCATAAAAGTTTGGTAAAAGATCGCCAGACGAAAGCTGAAAAGGGCTGACTGCCCGACCTAGTGTTAAATGTGGGAGTAAATGCGGTCTGTGGTGTATCTTCCGCTCTCCATCTCCGTTTCTATTTCTCGCAACAGCAGTATTCGCCTGAACGTCGGCGGATGCGTCGCAAACCAGGTGTTAAGTTTCACCCATGTAGATTTAGCCTCTTTCTCCATCGCCAGTTCTAGTTCTCTCTCGTCGAGAACACCGTCCCTGTCCAAATCATACTCCTCCTTTTTCTCCATGACAATTTGAACTTCTTTCTTAGCCAACGCTGGGTCTTCAATGTAGAAAGCCCTAGCTCCCGACGTCGGTTTTGCCGAAAGCGACAAGCCGTAGGTGATTTTCGTCAATGCACTTTCGAGGCTTCGGGGTGAGCTCGTTAGGTAGGCTGAGTAAGCGTCTGCATAGTGTTCTCGAAGTCTGCTGAGTCTCATAACGCAGAGGAGAGAAACTATGTACACTAGATATGAGATTGCAGCAACAGCAAAAAACCCCGCCCGGACACTGCCTGCCTCTTTCTTTCCGCCGCGCATGAAGCTGGCTGCGCTCCATGTTCCCCGAGCGATGAGAAAGGCAAGCAGTGGAAGGGCTGAAAGGACGGTCATGACGATGTAGTCTTTGTGCTTTACATGTCCCAACTCGTGACCAATCACACCTCTGATCTCATTCTCGCTCAAATTCCTCAGAAGACCTTCATGGACAGCCAACGTCGCGCCGCTCGCAGTCCTGCCGAAGGTAAAGGCGTTTGGCGTGTTGTCCGGGACTACAGCAAGCTTCGGCATTGGTATTCCGCTTTTGTCTGCCAATTCCTTCACAGTTGATTCGAGCCAAGGATTATCTCCAGATTTCAAGTAGCGTAAGTGAGTGGAGCTCTCGACGATGAGTGGTCCAAGGAGATATTCGAAGAGGATGAAGAGTGCGGTGCCTCCTAGGGCGAGAAAGACTGTGCCGATGAAAGAAAGGTTCAGAAAGAACACGTCCAGAATGAACAGCACTGCGCCGAGGAATGCGGCGAAGATGAAAGCCACTAGGAATATGGAGGTTCCCATGGCAACTCTCAGGTCCGCTAGTCCAGCCAAGTTGCTTCCTGCAATATCGACTTGATGAATGTGGAATTAAGTCTTTCTTAGTGAGTTCGCAACCCTTTGTGCGTTCATTTGAGGTCAATGTGAGAGAGAAAAGCGGAAATAGGACTGATTCTGAATCTGACTTTCGAATACATAGAATTCATACCCAGATTTCATACCTATTAAATATTCTTCGATGACATTCTTGAGACAGGGATGTTGAGTCCATGGTGATGAATAAAAAGTACTTCTACGTCATCGAGGTGGAGGTTCCGAACGGGTCGAAAGGCTGGCAAAATGAAGTCAACGGTAAGATGAGCAAGGCGATAGATACTCTGAGAGTGGCGGTTGAAAAGATGGGCGGAAGAGTTCTAGTAAGATATTGAAGAACGTGAAGCGTCTGTGTCTCTTTGAGTTCTTGAACCCCTACGGTTTGTTCATACAACTTGTTGATACAAAACGTTGATACACTAAGCGTCAATCCGTTGCGCTTGAATGGCTCTGTTTTCTTATTCTATGCGCGGGGATTTTGCTGTAGGTTGCGGAACACTTTCGTTTTGAGCATTGTCTCGCTGCAGCCCATTTGAGGATGGGGATTACGGCTTCTCTGAGTCCTTCCCCATCTTTTGTCAATGAGTATTCAACCCGGGGCGGTATTTCGGCGAATGATTCTCTCTTGAGTAGCTCTTCTTCTTGAAGTTGTTTTAGAGTGTCTGCAAGGGTTTTGGGACTTATGCCTCGCAGTTCTTCCATAAGCTTGTTGAATCTGAGGCTGCCATAATTTCCGATTGCGTTGATGATCAAGAGCGCCCATTTCTTGCTTATCACGTCTATGATTCCTTCGAGCGGACAAAAACACACCACGTCATTCTTGTTCCGCATGCCCGTCACTTTCATTGCGCATAGCAACTATCTCACTATAAACTTGATAGCATAAATACTTTACTTCTAATAGTACCAGAAATAGAGGTGATAATAAATGGACGAAGACTGCGGTTGTGGAGGACATCATCGAAGACATGAAGACCACTGCGGCTGCGGAATGCATGGAGAAGGACACGGTTACAGAAGACGCTTCTTAACAAAAGCCGAGAAGATGGAGAAGCTCAAAAGCTATGCAGACGAATTGAAGAATGAGCTCAAGGCTGTGGAAGAGAAGATCAAAGAAATGCAAAGTTGAAAAACATCCAAGCCTGAAGCTTAGGGTGGCGCTTGATAAATGATTGGAAAAGTTGGCACAGGAAGCGGTGGTCTCAAACAATAGACTAGCAAACATCTTCATTACCCCATTTCTAGGTTGAAAAATTGGTGGAGTGATAAAACACGGGTAGTGCAATAGAAGCGATAAATCTGACGAAATATTACGATGATCTTTTAGCAGTAGATCACGTAAACTTTCAAGTTGAACAAGGCGAAATCTTCGGATTCTTGGGACCAAACGGTGCAGGCAAAACCACCACAATAAGAATGCTCACCAGTTTAACTAAGCCAAGCGATGGAACCGCAAGAATCTTCGGATACGACATTCAGAGCCAAACTATTGCCGCCAAAAGGCGTATGGGAATAGTGCCGGAAATTTCTAACATTTATGATGATCTCTCTGCTTGGGACAACTTGATGTTTACTGGTGAACTCTACCAAGTTAGCAAGGCCGAAAGAGAGAAG